>Ga0209958_1000040_pt1 | contig 531218 bp, 450 predicted proteins | sample ThiBio_inoc_plan_FD_183942 | JGI IMG/M metagenome (GOLD analysis project Ga0209958, IMG submission 183942) | Wastewater bioreactor microbial communities from Cape Town, South Africa - Thiocy_inoc_plan (SPAdes) | ecosystem: Engineered > Bioremediation > Thiocyanate > Unclassified | place: South...
GCGAACAATACGCTTCTTTTCCACCTCAGTAAGTCGTTCCCAAGGTTTTCGATTTTTGATCGTGACTTCCTTCCTTTTTGCTTTCATCCGTTTTTGCTTCTGTGTAAAGCTATTCCAGGACTATACAGCACTAGCTTTTCAATTAATAGAACGGATACTTCTATCAGCCGCTCCAAACAGCTGGATTCCGCCATACCACCTTCCAAGATTTCGTCTCTTAGCTCCGGTGAATTCGTCGGAATGGTTGCCGATAATCCTGATGAGAAAATTGAGCTGAAAGCTTTTCAGTGTGAGATTTTGAATGATCATGATGCTTTGAAAAAGGAAGAGGGTTGTTATCGGGATATTCCCGTCATTCGTCAACTCGACAATACAATCGTTCAACGAAATTATGAACAGATCAGACAGGATGTGCAGGACATTGTTCAGTCCGAGATGGAAAGGTTATTGAATGATCCAGAGTTGATGCATCTAGTTTTACGGAAATGACTGCCAGGCCTAAGCAAGCTTTCCATTATTAATAATACGTTTCACCCACTTCTAAAAAGTACTTTATTCAATTAGCTAACTCCTTAATATCTTCTCCATCAATCGTCAACTGTAAAGCCTACAATATGAAAAGCTCAACTGCATCCATTTCTTAAACGCATAATATTATAGAAATCTGGCGCTCAGTAAAGTTGAATTCCTCTTTGTGGATATTTGATGTTACCATGATTAGTTTTAATTTTCTCAATCATAAGCTTCTCAATAATTCTAATCAGGCTGCGAACTAATGGGATGATAGGAAGGAAGTCATCGTAAAAAGAAATAGTGAGATGATACTCACTTTCTTTGTTATGTACTATTGAACATCTAACACTATATATTAGCTGAGCAATCCTATTTATATCTCCTGCTGCAAATGCAGAAACCAAGCCATGGTCGTTCAGAAAGGTGACAATAAGGGGATTTACATCGCCGGAAATTGCATTATTTATATCACCAGCGTCTCCCCCAAAAATTTTCACAAAGTTTTTAATGAAGGTTTCTTTCTCACCCTTCTTCATCGACTCCGAGCTGGTAATAAATTCTCGTACAAAGAATTTGTTACGACCAACCCTTCCGACCAAATCAACAAGATACACCCGATACATTAAATACTCTAAAACATGATATAACTTCAAAAACCTCGTCAGCAAATCAGGAGCCTGATTAAGCTCATTGATCACGTCATAAATATCAAAATATTGCTCGTACTCTATATTCTGGGTATAATTAAGAACAGGATTTAAGACATTGTTCGAATAGTTGAGTAGAGCTGGCAAGGTAACAGACCTCGAACTATTAAGAAAACTCAGATAGATATAAGAGTAATGCCTTTCTTCCTCAAAGTCATCTCCTATATATTTTACAACAAATCCTTTTGAAACATCATTGTTCCTCAGGCAATCAAAAAATATATTTATTGTATTGCCGCCGAAATTCTGTGACCTTTCAAAATAAGTCTGCATTTGCTTCCAAAGTAAAGCATATTTGACATCTGAAAAATCCACGAGCGTTACACCATCTATAAGTATCTTCATTGAAAAAAACGAAAATTCTTGATCAGAGTAGGAAAAAGCTCTGTTTTTTTTATTTAGGTCAGCTGCATTAAAATCGATAAGATGAACGGTGCCTACTGTAGCATAAGTGCCGTTAAGAAAGTCATCCGGATTGTTAGCTATAAGTGTTGACAAAAATCTCAGGAAATCATCAAATACTGGTAAAAGGCCGTGCCCTCGCAATAGTGCAATGGCACCATCAAGATCTTCGTCAATAATAAGCCTATCTTCAAAATCCTCGTCTACAATACCCAAATAAGCTCCTAGCGAGATCATCAATTCTGTTAACATTACCTCGCCTGTCATTTCTCTTTCTGGGTTTTAATGAATAGCTCATGCCAATCCGGGTCTCCCGAATCCATAAGAGAAGTGGTATACTCCATAATGGCCTTTCTGATGAATGTTCCAAAATTTACTGTCATGCTAGAAATATTAGAAAACTCTGTGCGGAAGGTTCCTATTTTAAAACCTTTTTCCTCAATAATTTCTTTCAGATTCAAAAAGACTTTCTCTGTCGCACTAATAAGATCCTTTTGATTAGATATATCCTTGAAATTTATTTTACTACCGATTGCAGCCAATATTCCTGACAATGTTGTCTCCTTGACAAACCATTCCAACCCAAGAGGCCCCTCTGTCGAAAATACTGTCTTATCCAAGTCCACCAGCAGATTAATGAAAACGGTCAGATAGTCAATGTTAAAAACCAGATTGTATAAAAATTGATCATTTTCACTTTCTGTCTCAATTCCTATTACTGGATCTTCCGTTGAGACTCGCAAAGGTCTTTGTTCGACAAAAGATTGTAATCCAACTATGAAAGGTGAAAACATAAACTGCCCAGTCGCCCGTCTACCATTTTTAATGTCAACTGCTTTGTCATCCTTCTCCCGAAAAAGCTCGATTTCACGGTTATGCTTTTTAATGTCGTTAAAAAAATGCAAAAAAAGTAGTTCAAACTGATGAGTGGTCGAAACCGCTTTCTGTCCTGCATTCAACACTAACATCTTACGAACCAGCTCCTTTTCAGTAAGGCCCGCCCATACAATAAAGTAAATATCAAAAGAAATAAATGCCTGTTTGATTCGGGTTATCTCATCATCCGAGATCATTTTTTTTATCAAAGACGTGTTTATCACACCCGATTCGAAAAGTAAAGAATTCATTTCCTTCAATTTCTTAGCAAATGTGATAACCTCCTTATCCTTTTCTCCCGAATATTCTTCAGCCAACACTTTATAAGCCCAAAGTCGGAACGTTCTCTGTAAACCATCAAGAATCTCAATGCGTGACATATCCATTTCCGTAATGCCTAAATGGTCTGACAGCTCCTTATCAGAATAGGTTAGAGTCAGCACAGGAATAGGGTCGCCAGACTTTATAGTGCTATACAGGGAATCAAGATATTGGTTCTTAACTATTCGTCTCTGAATCGCAAATTCATAAAAGTCACTTTTAAGGTTAGAAAGATAATCCATAAGGTTCCCCTTACACAAATACCAGTTCCGACTTTCGATATTTTTATGTGCAAGTATCTCAATACTAATGTTCATGTTGCTGTATTGAATGGTAAAATTAGCTTCGACCCTTTAACTATTTTAAATCGCTAGTACATCTTAAGATCATCACAGTAAATATACTAACTACCCACACTAGAAATTTGTCTAATAGAGGGAGGTCTTCCCTGCGATAGACCCTTAGATATATCGTCAAATACAGAATACCTTGTTAAACCTCTCGCCTTTGAGATTTCTCTGCGTTTCTCAAATTCAGATGTTATGTTTAACCCATTCTCAATGCATGAATTGTATAATTTCACAACACTATCCGCAGATTTCAAATAAACCTCATTTTCCGTAAACTGAATACTGTCGAAAAGGTCAGGATTTTCAACCCGGATTCTATGAATCAGCTCTTTCTCAAAATCACAATGTTCCTCGTCAATATCAGTCTTTTGGTTAATGCAATAGATCAACCGGTCAACCTTATTTTTTTGTGATGCTGACAACCGGTCAAACAGTAGCATCAGGAGCTTCTTATAGTAATCCGCTCCCCTGGAAAAAATTTTGACGTTATCATACAAATTGCCAAAATCTATCTCTTTGGCCTTCCCATTCTTTGAAAGGCGCTTTTTAAGTTCTTCCTGTGAGATTGAATAGGCCTTTGTAATCTCAAGAAATTGTGACGAAGTTGTAAACTCCTTGATCTCCTGAGATAATGCAATGCTGTCCCACAACTCCTTTCTTTTCGAATATTCGCCATAATCTTCGCTCAGAGAATATTTTTTGATTAGCTCATTGACAAGCTGCATCAGCGCAGTCATCAACAATTTCAGCTTATCGTCGAGCTTCTCAGCCTGCCAAATTTTAAACAAGTCGAAATCGTTCACTGATTTAGACCCGGTTGTAGCTATATACAGAACGGAAATTGCGTAGGGAACAACGGCTGATCTTAGTTGCCCCATTGAATTCTTCCCAGCCCCATAGATTTTCTCAAGCTCCTTAAACAGAATAAGGCGTGCTATGACATGTTCATAAAAATCCCTGTTAACATTTGGCTCCTTTGCTTTTTCCGGTGAAAGCTCCTCGATAAAAGTCCTGAAAATTTTGTCTCCTCCCTTTTTTACCAGGTAAGGGCTTTGTCCCCAGGACATATAATATTTCGCTAGTTCTTCCTTCGTAAACCGGCGTTCCTTTGGGTACAAATTATTGATTTTCGTTTTCCCCTTTGGATCCTTTCTGAGTAATGTGTTGAACTCACCTTTAAATCGTTCAAAGAACCACTTCTTGCCCGAAGGCGTCAGCGTCGATTCCGAAATAGATTTTAATCTGATCAACTGCTGATTGCGGGACCTTAAATCAGCATTGCTGACTTTTGACTGAGCATTTGAGTATCTACTGATATTACTGATTAGTTCGTTCAGATCCTCCTCATTTGCATTTTTAGCAACATTGATTTTGGCCATGACCTTCACCTTACTAATGTCCAGACCATCCTTCTGAGAAAAGTATATAGTAGCCGTTGTCTGCCCGCCATTAACAATCTGAAAGTCTTTAAGAGATTTGATAACCGTCCGTTCGTGAAGTTCCTCAATCTCCGCGCCAATCGCAGTAATGGTTAAGCCGTTATTATATGCAATGAAATGTTCTGGATTTCTGCGAATAGTATCCCTGATTCCCTGATTTACACCTTTAAACTGAAGAAATGACCTTACATTTTTTTCCAGCATCCGGGTGCTGTAACGCTTGTACAGTTCAGCCAGGACACTGGCTGGTAATACACACAGGTAAGACTCAAAGTTCTCTTCATCAGCTGCCTTGATTGTATGAATACCCTTATGAAAAAGTCTTTCAAAATCAACCTCAAGTACTTCCCTGTTCCCCTGAGATATAAGTACGTTGTAAAGAAAATTTAAATCAATTAACCTTTTGAAAACGTGAATGTTTTTCTTGCTACTATTTTTTTCCCGGTCATAGAAGACCACAGGTATTTCCTCGTCTTCGAAATCTAACATTTTAGGTGTGGGCTCCTCACCTCTCTTTTCAACAGTCGCGGTAGCTGAAACAAGAAACAGTTCAATAACATCAATTTGCGCCAACCCTAAAGTTGGCGACGCAATAAAATTGATTAGTGGCTTTATTGGGTGGGCATCCTGGATTTCATTATCCAATTGCCGTTTAATAGCTTTCCGGACAAACTTTAACACCTTCCCGAAAATAGCATCGTAAGAACTCTTTTGCGATACAAGTATATCTTCATTTTTATTACCGAGATCAATAGATTCTTCATTTACTATGAAAATCTGAAGTCGTTCTTCTGACTCATTAATCTTATATCCGTTAATTTTTATATTATCCTGCTTCAAATACAGATAACAATCTGTATAATCTTCTGAATCAATAAGTTTGGCATCACTAAGAGAGGGCAATACTAGGTCTAAAAACCTTGATTCGCTGACAAAGCCATCTTCATCTTGTGTATCAACAAGTAAATCCTCTCTGTATTTCAGGTATTCATTTATTTCCATTAAAAAGTCTTTCTGATAAGATAAAGGGTTTAAGCTCTTCTACATTTAATTTATATGACACAGAACTTACCGCCGCGGCGATATTACTTCTTACTATTTTGGGGAATTCATTTTGACAACAGTCATAGCCAGTAATTTTGACAGGTATAAACCTCAAATTGTTATAGGCTTGCAAAGAATTGACATTCAACCCCTTTTGCGAAAGGCCATTTAAGACAATCGTGTAGTCACCTAGTTTTGAAATTACAACGTCTCTGATTGTTATGACCAGATCGAGTAAAGAAACCCCATTAATCGTATCTGATACAAGAGTTACAATAATCAATTCAAGGTTCTTGCCGACATCTGCCTGAAGTTGATGCTCGCTTGCTATTCTGATATTCAAAATAGATTCAAGTCTTGTTTTAACCTCTTTGTCACAGGTTTCGTTAACAAAGTCATGGTTAGTATCATAGGGCCCTTTCCAGGAATTAAGAACATCATTAATATCAGTAGATGCGGATTCTAGTAACATTTCATTGAGAACAATCAACTCACCAAATAGCCCCCTGATTGTCTCGTCTGCTAAGCTTTGGTTATGCGTATCCCTAAAAAACTCACTCCATTTGTAGTACGTTTTGAGTAATTCGGTTACATATAACCCAGCAGATGACATTGAATGGATTTTGATATATATCGAGAAAATCAAATCGTCAAACAGGTCATAAAAATCATCGTCAAGCAGCGTTAAAACAACCCATCCAGTTTCAGTGTAAAGACTTAACGATAAGTTTTGCTTCACAGACGACTGAAAATCAGCAGGATACCCCTTGGGCAACTTTAAGATAAGACACCTTTTACTCTCACTATCCATGCCAAGGAAAATATCTGGTAAGGATGTACTGTCGATGCGTACAGATGCATATGCATTGCCGCTCCGAGGGCTCACTAAAAGCCATTTTCCTCTTATATCCTGTATTTCCATAGGATGCTATTCGTCAGTGCTTTCCAAAGATTCATCCCACTCGTCGCTGCCTTCTTCATCCATCTCATAATCTCCATGCACATATTCACCGCCCGGATCAGGACTGATTTTAGGAAAACCAATCGCATATCCGATTAATGGAACAGTCGTATCAATACCGTAATCCAGGATCATTTTTCCAAAATCTACGTCTGGCTCTGGATCACCTTGCAGAAATACGCTTTTTAAGTCTATCAGATACACTACGATCAGAGCTGTTTCATCTGACATTTCTTCGCGGTACACTCTTTCCGGAACGGTAACTTTATCAGGATCTTTATCGGAATTTTTTTCTCTAAACTTCTCTTTCGTCTCAGTGCGGAACTTTGCTTCAGCCGCCTTAATTTGTTCCCTGGATAACAAAATATTAAAGTCTGAACCTGCCGCAACAATGTTTGCTGATTTACCCGAGGACGAGAAAATACCGTCGGTTAAGAAAAGACCTTTCAAGTAGGATGAATTTTCACTCTCTTTTTTCACCTTTCCCGGACCGGATCTAAGGGACATGACAATATCAGCTGGAAAGCCGGTATCACTCCTTTCCAACAACTCTCCCCGACCTTTCAACTTGATAACAACCGTCCACTTCTTTAATTTACCCTTGGCGGCACACAACTCAATAAACCGAATTATCGATTGCATCTCAAAGTCTTCGAACGTATTTGGCAAACGTAAAAATTCAATTACCTGATCAACGTCCAGATCAACCCGAATAAAGTTTTGGTCTTCTGTCAGAGTTGGATTACCACTTACAATAAAATCTCTAAAACCTTCCCAGGATTTATCCAGTCGTTTCGCATCATTGATCTTAAAACGTGTCGTTTGTACAAGCTGGTCCTGATATGACCAGTTAACTACCTTGGTGTCTTTTAGAATCGCGGGACGGGTGATTTTCAAAGTACCCGGATGTTTTCTTACTCTGAGAACAAACTCCGTAGGGCTCAGATGATCCCTGTTCATTTTTCCAAATTCTGCCTCTAATTCTTCAATCGCCCTGGTTGTCGAGTCAAATTTCTGAACTGCGTCCGGCGTGGTAAAGACCTTACAGCAATCCAAATATCCTGGTCTGTAACCAAACCATCTTCCCATCTGGAGCAAGGTGTCAGAATAATTTGTATTTCTAATAAAATAGTTAATTGTCAAGCCCTCGAGGGTAAAGCCACGGGATAACCGGTTACCTCCAACAGCAATGTACTTTTTTCCATTTCCTGAACTATCCTTAATATACTGCAGCTTATCTCCGGTTTCACTGTTAATCGCCTTGACTTCAATCCCTTTTGCAGCTTCAATAAGATAACTTTTTATATCCTCAAACTTCTTTGGCACCAGGAATTCATCTGAATAACCCTCGGGAAGATATGTTCTGATATTATGGACGATGGCCGCGAAATACTTATTCCAGGTTTTTTCCAGGGTTCCATAAATTAGTCTGCGATTATTAGGAAGGTCATTATTTATATCCTCTTCCAACTTTTTCACCAACTCTTCAATTAATATCTTAGTTTTATTCTGCCACGGTATGAAGCGAGAAATATGAACGAGCATCGTGTGGTGTGGGTTTAAAAGCCCTGAGTCAGCCATATCAGCAGTTCGGCTAAGCCGCAGGGCAATTCCCAACAAAAAGCAGTGAGTTGCCTCCTCAAGCGAAGGTGGCAGACTGCTTGGATAACTGTCATTTCTATTTGCGGCTCTTTCTGTACCGTCTTCTCTTAAAACCCTGGCTGGGAAAGAAAAATTGGTATCTCTCACCACTTCAACCATTGGAATTTTAACCGATTCGTCTAAAACAGTCTCAAAAATCTGTTTGGCGCCAATGTAGTTACTTGGCGGGTTAAGAAGCTCAATGAAATTTTCAGGAAAAATAGTTGGAACCATATCAAAGTCCCTTTTAGAGCTAACACCATTTACTTTATACGCTATTGTCAGTTTTGTATCACTGGCCTTATGCCTGTCCTGCAATACATTCGCAAAAGGCGTAGCGGTATAGCCGAGATAAGACTTCTTTGTAAACATTTCCAGTAAAGCTCTGATTTGCCCATTGATCGCACTGGCGTATTCTGCACCTTTTTTACCTAAATTATTTAATGATGCATTATCTGCCTCATCATCAACTATTAGTAATGGTATGTCATGTTTTTCTTTCTCATTCAAACTATCACTAAGCCATATCAGTAAATTCTTGAGTACCCCGGTATTTTTCTTACATACAAGAATATTCTTTTTATTTAATGAGAAATCAATATCCTTAACTGTTCTTTTGAAATCCGATTTATACGACGTGATAGAAAACACCTGCGCAACACCCTGATCTCCACGCTCGCCAAACTTCCGTATCTGGGCAACACCAATATCACCGATATTACCTTTGGAAATATCGGTCCCCTCACCTATGACTTCTTCATTAATCCTCAACTGGGTTTGGCTACGCAAATCCTCCATTATGCCCGATAATATAACGATCAGACTATAACCTGCATCAATCGAGCGGTTTATGACTGCATTGAAGTTCCCTGTTTTACCAGATTGAACGCTTCCCACAACTAATCCTTTGGTATAAAAGGGATTATTAGACTTTGGGTCGCCTAACTTAGCCAGAATTTTTTCACTTGATAACGCAAGTTCGTTTACAACTTTCTCTGAACGACCCTTTTTTAAGGAAAGAAATCTTAAGTATCTGTCAATATAATCAGTTGCAAGCTCCTCTTTCCTTTTTTCCGTTAACCATGTCACAAAACCTTTCTTGACCAGAGAAATCGATGGATCAATTTCAATCGGAAATATGGACTGATATTCTTTAACAGAAACGTCATAGAGATGAGCAAACGTCGCTTCATCAAAAGATGATAATCCAGGAAAAATATTTTTGACCGATATTAATTCATGCCTTGTCTTATCAAAGAATTGCTCGTTGACGCGTCCGCTCTCAATCGCCTTCTGTTTGATAAATGATTTGATAAATTCGATACATTCAGCGTTAGTCATTTTTTAAATTTAGTAACTGATTTATATGAGGGGGTATATTGTCAAGTCTGTATCCAAGGGCCGGAAGAATTGCCTGTCTGATAACTTCCTTACTGGTTCCGCTGCTAAGTAGCTTCTGAATCGTATTATATAAATCTGATTCATCTGCCGACTCAGGGCTGTTATTCAATCTATTATCATCTTCATTAACTCTTCCAAGCTTATTTACCAGACTACTTACCATTTTCAATAGTAGTCCAAACATCTTTTGTTGTTCATGATCCATTGAATTTCTGATATGCTGGACCAAAGGGAATTCATTATTTATTTCAATCTGTGTGCCCCTGTTTGTTGCATAACGTTCAAACAAGTGCGGTACACTATCCGATTTGGCAGAAGAAATCTTCCTTATTCCCCGGTTGTAATATTCCTTTTCAGCCTGCTCCTTTAGTTCAGCAATGTATTTAAGGAACCCCATTCTCAAATCGTACGGAATTGATATTTGAGACTTTGCCACATTTAAATGGAGTAAATCATCAATTTTATTTCCAACTTCTACCTTTAAACGTGCAAGCTGTAGCCTTGGAGACTTTCGGATTATTCCATTCCAGCCTCCAAATAAAATTATCCGGTCCGATCTGTAAATGTACAGACCTTCCATGTCCATCAGTCCCCTGCTTTTTGTTGTCCAGATATTGTGAATCTCTTTGCTCTCTTGGATACTTCTTACCGGAAGCACGTATCCTTCAAGGCTTATTATATCAGATTTAAAATTTTTCTGTTTTGACTCGATAAGCCTTAAATCCGTTTGACTGATAGGGAATGGGTTAAAGGGTTCAATAAACTTGTTGTTTACCCGAATCTTTAACGGACATATTTTCCTTTCCATGAACCTGTGGAAAACCAGAGCAAGATACTCTGTTGTAATTTCTGTTATCTGCTTTTTCAGCGAATCCGTCCTGTCTTTACCATCAAGATAGTCTTCAAACTTGTACAATTTTTGCCACACAACAATTGTATTTGGCTCGAAATCGTCGAACTTATTGAAATACCCGGCACTTAAGGCACGGTATTTATCAAGGTATTCCAATATCTCTTCCCGAGTATTTACTAAGATCCGCCAGCTGCCTTTTTTTTTGAGATAATCTACATCCCACGTCCGTGCAGAATACTCATCAGCCCCCTTTTCCTTAGATATCACAGTAAACCTGCGGGTTTGAGCAAAAGAAGCAGTTTTCATTCCCAAGCCAAATCTGCCCAAATCTGCCTTTTCCCTGCTATTCTCCGGAGATGTGCTTGGAAATTGCATACATCTTTTCAAGACACTTTCACTCATCCCACCTCCGTTGTCAACAAGAAACAGAGTAAAAGGATAACTATCAGGATCTATTAGAATTTCGATTTTGTCTGCATTTGCAGAAATGGAATTGTCTATCAGATCACTGATTGATGTCTCTAGTGAATAGCCCTGTTCTGCGATCGACTTAATCAAAAATTCAGGCGTCGGGACAGCATCTTCGTATTTTCTATCCATCAAAATAAAATATTTCTATCTGTTTCCCTTTGATTTTCAAACACTTGGTATTGGGCGAAATACTTATTTTTTTTTCGTCGTCCTCCTCGTTAAAAACTTTGCTTACTATATCGGCAATCTGAAATGCAAGATATGGCGGCACTGCATTACCAACCTGATGATACTGATCCGTTCGGTTTCCACAAAAAATATAGTTGTCTGGGAAAGTTTGAATTCTCGCCGCTTCTCTAACTGTCAGACTTCTACACTGGATCGGATCAAAATGTATGAAGTAGTGCCCATCTTTACTGATATGGCTTGTTACGGTAGTTGCCGGCGAATTAGGCAATTGAACGCGAAACCTGTCCGTAAATTTTCCGGATTCCACATTGCCATGATCAGGGAGTAACTCCTCATCAAATGCCTTATAGTCATAGAGTTTAGGGAACCTTTTATTCTTTTCAGTATATAAGGCTGCGAAAAGGTACCGTTTTAAGTCCTGAAGAAGATGACTTCTAGAAACGTGATGAGTTATACCTGTCAGATTTTGATCAGTGTACCATTCAGCTAAGCTATGACGCCTATCAATGTGAGGCTTACTTGTTTTGAAAAATTCAGAGCCCATCGTTTCCGGATGTTGCTCCGAAAAACCCGCTAAATCCAGTTTTGTAAGCAACTCTTTACTAAAACCCGCAATTTGTTCCCGCCAGGCTTCAAAGGAATTTTCAAATCGGGAATAGTATCGTTTTTTACTTTGCAGGCCGTTGCCCTTTATTATGATTTCACTGTGAGAGAATGATCTGCTGATACCACTCCTGATTTTAGGCAACAAGCCAATAACTGATTTCAGATCGACCTTTTCAGACCGGGATAGGATACCGGGGCGCTTTAAAATATCATCTCGAATACCTATAAGTATTACACGGTGCCTGTTTTGAGGAATCCCGAAATCTTCCGCTCTTATCAGATAGTCAGAATCTTTCGAAACCTTATTCTTGACAAGAGAGTAAATGCGGTATCCCGGAGAATTGTGCTCTCCAAAAACTGAAGACGGATCGCTAAGGTCTCTAAGAATCCATCCAAAAATCTTCTCATCATTTAATTTTGCTGATAAAAGCCCCTCTACATTTTCCATTACAAAAACTGCAGGGTGGTGTCTGGCAATTATTCTTAGATACTCCTTATAAAGATAGACCCGGTGATCTTCCTCAGATATTCCGCCCACCCTTGAGCGTCCGGCGTTTGAGTAGGCCTGGCATGGAGGACCGCCAATCAGCACCCAGTCAGTCTCATTGTTAAGTGCTGTTGATATCCTTTGGTCGACTTCCTCTGGAGATGTCTCACCTAAAGTTGCCTGCCAGGCTTCATCAGCAGCATGGAGATATTGATCAGGAAATAACCGGTATAATTCAGATAACGAAATCTCACCTTCTACAAACCTATAATACTCTTCAGGTAATTGTCTAAATGGGAACTGTCGAACAAATGAGCGCAAAGTCAATGTTTCGTGAGCTGCGGAATCCTTTTCAATCGAAAGCTTAATTTTAAAAATGCGATCTCCCACATTATTAGTCAGAGAACTAAACCCTTCTGCCAATCCTCCTGGCCCCGCAAATAAATCAATAATAGGAATAGGCATTTATCAAGATAGAATTATTATTACAATATATAGATTTTATATAATATCAAGGCTAATATCTCTAAACATTCGCCCTTATCGATGAAACCAGCCGTTCCATAGTCATCTCCAATTGGTTTTTTCTAAGCTCACACTCCCAAATTGTGATAACCTGCCAACCTTTCAGCCTTATTTGCTCACTTACCTTTAAATCATTTATGCTAGTTGACGAAATTTTAGAAGTCCACCATTCTGTCCTGGTCTTTGGAATGATAAAATATTTGCATCCGTGATGACCATGCCAAAAACAACCGTTTATGAAAATCACAGTTCTGTATCGGGGAAGAATGATGTCAGGTTTACCAGGAAATAATTTATCATGAATCCGATATCGAAAACCCATTGAAAATAAACGTTTTCTAACAACTATTTCAGGCTTGGTATCCTTGCTCCGGATCCTAGACATATTAAAGCTTCTCACGTCTTTCGAGTGGACATCAGCCATTGTTTTCAAAAATTTTGGTAGATATCAAAAGCTCCCTGACATCAACGTCTAAAACGTTAGCGATGTCTCTTAACACATTTATGCTGGGCTGGGATTTATTGTTACAATAGTTTGTCACAACCACATAACTTTTTCCTATCTGTCCCGCAAGCCATGTTTGCTTCCTGCCTTGGGTCTCTAAAATCTCCTTTATTCTGTTCATATTGACGAATATCTGAAAACCATATAAAGGTAATCAAATTACCGTATGAAAAAATATCATTACACAGTATGAAAATATATTAAATTATAGTATATTTATTTCAATACTCTCTAACTATGAAAACAACTCAATACTTCTCACTAGGTCTCGACTACTATGAAATTATGGATCTAAGCCCAGCCGATCTTTATCAATTTCTGACACTCTCATGCAGAGACGAAATAATAAACTGGTTACAATGGAACGACCCCAACGGTGTTTATACAGACTCTTTATCTGTAGCAGAATTTGGGATAGCCCTTTCTAAGGAGGAAGGGATTGAGATTATAAAAAAACAGCTTTTGAGTTAATGAACTTAAAAGTCCCTTGCATTCTCTCTAATCTAGTCCATGCGCGAGAAACAATTGTTTCAAAGTCAATATTTCATAAGATCATGTACCTCAAGCTAACATTTTACTATCCATCTGCAAGTCTGAGTTTGAATTACACTTCCAAACAGGCAGATTTTGAATTTCTACAATTGAGGCGAATAACAAATAGTCACAATCCAAATAATGCTAATAAATCATAGCTCCATTTCGAATCAAATATTGCTAATTGGCAAGTATAAAATTTGCCTCAGGCTATTGCAGCAAAGCAGAAAAATCAACTACTATATTTTACTCATAATTAAAAATTCGGTACTCACCAAACTTCAAATCAACATTTAATCGAATCGGAAGTTCTTCTCTTTCTATTCTTAATTCCGGGCTGTACATTTTCAGTTTAACAAACATTTCCTTTATCGGATCATCAAAGTTAGCTTTCACCATTGCCTGCGATTCAATAATCTGATACCAAGATCCCCAGGCTACGGTTTCATTTGTCTTAACTCCTGTAAAGTGAATGTGATTTCGCGCAATGACAAAAACATATATGTTATCAACAGCCCTAGCATTGGGAGCATATTTGGTTATTTGTAACGCATTCAAAATAGTCTTTACATCAAAACTTTGTGTCCAAATTCTCATTTTATCTATCCACTCATTAGCTTTTGGAAAAAGATTTGAGATTCTACTTCTTCGTTCTTGCATTGACTGTGCAAAGGGATCCTGCCACTTCAATTGGAACAAACCAAGAGATCTGGTTGTAGTGTCGTAAACAACAGCATCTATGTCCGTTTTAATTCCGTCGAAAGAAATATTAATTTCGCGAGGTATTTTCACAATTCTTTGATCCGGAAAAAACATAAATAATTCCCGACGAAATCGATCCTCTCTTCTATTTACTGCTTCGTCATAATCTTTTGTAAACTTTCTTTTTAGCTCACTATTTAACAATCGTATTGGATTACCCATGCAACCGGCTACCGAACGAATAAGTTGATTATTTGATGTCTGAAAATATATTGGAGGAGGAACCGACGGATAATCCATATAATACTCATAGTTCTGACTTGATAAAGTAAGACAAGATATAATTTGTTCAATCTCCTCCACTGGAACATCCAAATAATCAGAATATGTCTTTACAGTTTTATCTTTAAACCAGTTATAAGATAGGACGTTATGCATATCTACATTACGATTCCTTCGAACTAGTTCAATGCAAGCATCTCTATGCATATGAGCAACACCAATTATCAGCTCTATCAAATCAACATATTTCCAGTATGCAATTGATCCAAACGTATCCTTCGTATTAAAGTTATCATAGCCCTGTAAAAGAAGCATGTGATAATGCCCTTTTTGATTATAATATTCATCAATATCATTAGTTGTATTATAGCTTATATATTTGCCATAGGGGTTTCTAATGATTGATTTTAGCTGCTTGTGAATGCTTTTTTCGTCATACTTGGTTTTTGCTTTCTTTTCTTCTATTATTTTCTTTACAATATTTTCACGAAAAAAATCTGCGCTTGCCCTTTCGAAATATTCAATACCGACACTTGGATTTAAGTACCGAAATCCAAACTCCGAGGTGGTAGGACTGACAATCTCTAAAAATCCTGCTTTTTCGTATTCAATTATCTGTTTACAAAATGCTAATTTCCCTGCGAATAAAATTGCAGAGTCTGCCCAAGCTATATCCTGCTGCGTAATCTCAACAAAGGGATGGGATGTCTGCAAATTCAATTCAGCAAAAAAAGGCCTAATAGCATTTGACCACCCAAAGTTAAACAGTTCACCTACCTCACGAGTTACTTTCTTTCCACCCGAAAAACTACTAAAAACATCAAGCCTCCTCACAATATTCTGAACGGCAAAGTAATTATCCCCCTTGAAGGATTCTTTGATTTTCCTTGCTTCATTCTCAATAATAGACTGCAATATATCTGCTGAATTTTTCAAAGCTCATCTTGACCAAAGGTTTCGAAAATAAATTTGCTAGAATTTGCACTTAATGGAAAGGATTCTAATTATACGAATATGGTTACCACTTTCAAGATCACGGATTTATCATCATTCATGATCTTAGATCAATACTTCAGTTTGATCTAAGACTTGATTTCATCCAGTTACACCACTACTGTGTGTTGCACAAAAGAAAAAAGCCCCTAGTGAATTAACTATAAGTGCTTGATTTCCAGCTTCCATAAGTTGTACTAGAACCAACGACAGCAACGGTTTTAAAAACTGCATAAGGGGTCTTTATAGAAGTTTGCCCCGAATGGCTACTCATAGAATAAAGGGTTAGGAGCCAAGCATTGGAACAAGGAACTGACAAGGTCAAAATCAAATTTTAGCCATCTTAATGGTCTTGGCCTTGATTTTTGAAGATATCCGGGTTAAGGCAAAGGAAACATGCTCGAACATGATTTGAAACAATTGATTTTAGAAGTAAGACGTCAATAGCGTGATTGTGGTGGTAGCCCAATGTTCACTTGTTGTCTCATTGGCATTGAACGGACTAGATTACACAAAGTCCAAATTGAATACCTCAAGTTCCTCGTAAATCTTCTCCTCGCCCCGTTTTGCGGAATCATCCACAGGGCGATACTTGAAATCTGTTAATGGTGTTTTCCAATCCGAATCGCAGACCGTCATGTTGTCTACGATCACGTGCTTTCCGTTTTTATACACCATGCATTCCCCAGCCACAATCAAATCAAGTTTCTCAGTTGCCTCCGGCAGTATGGCAATGTTTGTCCCATCTCCATCGACCCGACAACTTGGATAAAGAATACCATCGAAAGTGCCTGGATTATGACCGAGCATAATTTTAGTAAAAATGGCTGTGACCAAATAGTTTATATCGGCGCTGTCGCTATGCATTTCCGCAAATTCCGAAGCAACGAATTCATAGAATAATAAAATATCAGCGGCAAATTCGGGATTAGCTCTCTTAATGAAATCGATAGTCTCCGCCAGTTTTCCGGACACATGATGATTACCCGCATATTGCGGATTGAAAATGACAGGCAAAAGAGCCAAATCTTCTTTTACAATCCATTTGGTATAAGTGACTTTTTGCTTACCTACACTTAAAGGATCTCTCAACCAGGGAAGCCCCTCTAACGTCGACGTCATCCGATTTGGCAAAACATCAGTCCGGTGGTCTGATAATGAGCCATAAAACATAGTTTGATCAGGCGTGCTTGCTCGCTGGTAAGTTTTATTAGACTCCTGTGGTTTAAACGATAGGCTTGCCCGTGTGGTGAAGATCTCTGAAAGACTGCTGTTTGGCCGGACTCGCATTACTTCATGAGCTGGAATTCCTTCTGTCTCATTACCAGGGTGCAATGTATACTTCCCTAAAATCATCTCCTTACCAATTACACCGAGCATATCTCGTAGTATTCTTTCTACTGTTTCTGCCGGTTGATGAAGCAAGCTCGGGTTTTCCAATGCAGAAATAAATTGCTGAATCCTTGATGACATTTTAACACTAACGTTAGTTATAGTACTTAAAACGAATTGTTAATATAACTAATATTTCTCCGTCCGTAACAACGACTCTATCATATTGTGCAATAAGCTTCAACTCGAAATTGATTCCCCTTCCCTGCGCGTTAATCAGCTGCAAAACGCTCAACGCGGCGTAGAAGTAACAAAGCAAAGGAGGCTTAAGAGTGCTTACAATCTATGAAAACGGCAAGGGTTTGATGAAAGATGTTTAATGTAAACCAGATTTGTTCTGCATCCAGAACAATAATTACTTAGTTCCTACAACTTTTCGAACTATCCGGAATGGACAGATTGTAGGCGAGTTTGTAGGCGAGTTAAGAAAAAAGCACCTAGCAAATTAATGCTAAGTGCTTCATTTTCAGGCTCCCGAAGTTGGGCTCGAACCAACGACCCTCTGATTAACAGTCAGAAAAAATTAGTAAACGTCAGTAAATCACAACAATCGCTAATATGCATATTGCTGTATTTCAACACATTGTATTTTGCAAGTTACCGGTGTTTACTTATATTTACTGAAAATGTTTGCAAATTGTTTGCAAATTTTCAGCTACGGAATCGCACGTTATGGCCACTGCAACACCGAAATTGTCGCTCATCCTGGATAAAAGGTATGCAAAAAAAGATGACGTATATCCTATCAAGCTAAGGATTACGTTCAAGCGTGAATCAAAGTACTATCCCACTGGCCATGACATGACTGAACAGGAATTTGTCCGCCAGCGGGATTGTGAGCTGCTTCGCGCCAACAAGTACATCGGCACCAAGGAATATGCCCAGCTTTCCCAGGTCAACAAGAAGCTCGAGGCGTATCTGGTCAATGCCCAGCAGGTCATTGGCCAGATGAAGTTTTTTAACTTTGACCTTTACGAGGAGAAACGATCCGGTGGGCAGGTCAGCGCGGATGACATTTACTCAGCCTTTCTGGCCAAAATAGCATCCCTTGAAGCAGAGGAACGGATCGGCACTGCGATAACTTACCAATGCGCCCTGAAGAGCCTTCAAAACTTCTACCCCAAAAATAAGCTTCCCCTGGAAAGCATCACTGTAAAATTCCTGCAATCCTACGAAAGGTGGATGCTTGAAAACGGAAATTCGCTAACTACCGTCGGTTTCTACCTGAGAAACCTGCGTGCGGTTATGAACTCGATACTGGATGACAACAAGCAGAAAATGGATGAATACCCGTTTGGACCCAGAAAATACATTATCCCTACCAAGAAAAACTCCAAACGCGCCCTCTCAAACGAAGACCTTAAAAAACTGATCAGCTACAATCCGGACGAACAGGAAGAAAAATATCTTTCATTTTGGCTCTTTATGTATTTGGCCAATGGAATGAACCCTACGGATATGGTTAGGCTCAAGTACAAAGACCTCAGATCAGACCGGATTGTGTTTCTCCGTGAAAAGACCAAAAGAACCAATCGGGAAAGCATCCTGATTGAAGTTCACCTCAATCCTGTGCTCAAGGAAATCATTGAAAAATGGGGCAATTATCCCGATCCTGACAACTATATCTTCCCTGTGTTAAATGATGTGACGAGCGCCGCCAGGGCTAAAAAAATAATTACCCAATTCGTCAAGCAAATCAACAAGTACATGCGCCGAATCGGCGAGAAGCTGGAAATCGACAAGCAAATCACCACCTACGTCGCGCGTCACAGCTTTGTGACCAAGCTTATTTCGGAAGGGGGCACCTTGATGGAAGTCAAGTCGATGACCGGCCACAAAAGTATTACTACCACCGAGGGATATGTGGGCAGCATCGAGGACGAGCGCCTAAAGAAAATTACCAGTCGTCTTTTAAACTTCTAGCAATGAACACTATTAATCCCAAGCGGCTGGCATTGCTAGAAAAATACGGTTTCTTTCGGTTCTTCGACCGCGATAATCTTAGCATTGCCGAATTTGCAAACAGCGAATGCACGACCCTGGAATGGTGGGGGCTAGACATCGAGCTGGTGATCAAAGAACTTGGCCTGCTATTAGCCGAGTGGTCAGCGATCGTAAACTTCCGCTCGCAGTTACTAGCCGAGCATAGTGATTCTCCACAAACAGCGTTAACGGTATTTTCCGAACGGATATCCGGCATCACCTTCTTTGGTAAGTACGATCCGGATTTTGATCGTACAGAGCTTCGGGAAGTTTTATACTATGTCATTTACGGCAAGCCGTGGCTGCATTCAAATGTTTGCCTGTTCGATTACTGGATTGAATCCTGCCAACGGGCTTTTATCAAGCTCGAAGACGAGCAAGCCCGCCATTATCTTGTTCAGCTACGCATGCTGGAAAGTAAGTTTCGCCCCATAGACGGATACAGTAAATATCCCAGAATGGGACTTCAATTCTGGCAGAGGGCGATTGATCTTGCCTCCCATAATTCAGCGGAGTTCCAGGATCAGCCGGCGACCGTTGGACACCTGGTGCCCCGAGCTCCTCGCAAAAAGCCTCTTGGAGATATTTACGACTACCTAAGGGGGCTTAACCTGGAAAAATTCAAAGAGCAACTTTACCAGCGTGGGATCCTGAGTAGCTCATATCATTTCATTCCAAGGAAAAACACGTTCCACAAGCTTACGCACATCCTCGCCTTCCCCTATATCCTGCAACACCACAAGGTAATCGACAGCAGCTTTTTTGAATGTACCCAGCTCGAAAGGGTCGATATTTATGCGGCCAGCTTCTCTGTCGAATTTGGCAGGAACCAGCTTTCTGACCTGGCCATCACAGACTTTATGGTCCAGCTGGAAAAGAAAAACCGGAACGACATCGCCTGGGATTTTTATAATGAGGTGACCGCATCAATTGAAGCATCACGGATTAATATGTAGCGCGCGAACTCTTGGTCATTTACATCTGCTTACCAAAGTCTGTTTTCTGGTCATGTCAGATGACAAAATCTGGCTGTTCCCCGGTTTTTATTTGCCATTGTTTTTCAACCGTTACCAACAACTGGCATTATGAAAACTTCACATCCAGGCATTGGCCCAAGGCCATACAACACGGAAGAGGCCACCTTTGATGGCCTTGTCCAAAGACTAGTCGAAAAGGCATTGCTTAACGTTTCTGAGCCGCTGATCGAAACAGTGGTCGAGCGGGTCATCACCCGAAAAATCACCGACAATACTGATCATCCCATGGAGATCGAGGAAGCGGCCTTGCTGGTGAAAAAATCAAAGCAAACCCTGTACAATTACTGCTCGCAGGGCAAGATCCCTTTTCACAAAAGCGGCAGCCGTAATATTTTCTTTCGCAAGGAGCTGATCGAATGGCTCCGTTCCAACAGTTAAACCACGATCAAGATGAAAGCCAAGAACGAGCAGGATATTGCGGCAGCGATATCCAGGACCGGATATGTCCGGATCGCGACCAGCTATTACAAACTGGTGGACCGTCCGAACCTGGACGGTTCATTCGAAAGCAAACTGGCTCTCTGGTCGGTTGAGTGTATTAAAGCAGATTATGGGAGGGATTTTGTTTCCGGGGTCCCGAAGCTTCATGGTTTTTGCCTGTTCCCTGACCATTTCGGTTTCAAACAGGTGATCGGCAGGTTCTATAACCTGTACCACCCGTTTGAGCACCAGGCAAATGCCGGAAGCTGCGAAACCTGCCTGGAATTCGTCCACCACATATTTGGCGATCAATACGAGCTGGGCCTGGACTATCTGACGCTGCTGCTGAAAAAGCCGCTTCAAAAATTACCGATCCTTTGCCTGGTCAGCAGGGAACGCAGTACGGGAAAGACAACCTTTCTGAATTTTCTCAAAGCGATCTTTGGCCGGAACATGACTGTCAACACCAACGAGGAATTCGGTTCCAACTTCAACGATGACTGGGTATCGGCGCTGATCATCGCGATCGACGAAACATTCCTGGAACGAAAACAGGACAGCGAAAGGATCAAAAACCTGAGCACGGCCCTTAAATATAAATCCGAGGCGAAAGGCAAGGACCGCAACGAGGTTGAGTTCTTCGGAAAGTTCATCCTGTGTTCCAATAATGAGGACGGCTTCGTTTTCATCGAGCCGGGCGAAACCCGGTACTGGGTCAGGAAAATCGAGCCTTTTGCAAAGGAGAACATCGGCCTGCTGGCGGAATTGAAATCACAGATCCCGGCGTTTCTGGATTTTCTGATCCACCGCCCCCTTTCCACCGCCAACCAATCCAGGATGTGGTTTGACGCCCGGCAAATCCAAACCCCTGCACTGCTCAGGCTGATCAAGCGGAACCGCAGCAGGGTCGAGCTGGAACTGATGGAGTCCATTCAGCATGTGATGGATGCCAAAGAGCTTTCCCAGCTCTGCTTCTGCACCGGCGATGCCTTGAACTGGCTTGCTGTGCGCGGCTTGCGCGGGATAGATTCCGCGCAGGTCAAACGCGTGCTGCAAACAGAATGGGGGCTTAAGCCCAGTCCTAATTCCAATGCCTACACCCGGTACACACTGCTTTCGGATAGCAGTGTTTTTGAAAGCCAGCATCGCGGCCGTTACTACCAAATCAGCCAGCAGCAGCTCGAAAAAATGATGATTTGATGAAAATAGGATATAAAATATTGATTATTAAGCAAATATACTTCATCAAACTTTCATCAAAGCTTCATCAAAATAAAAAAATGATGAAGGTGTGCAGTTGAAAGAGCAAAAATTTGATGAAACTGATGAAGTTTTGATGAAATACAACTAATTAATAGTCAGAACATTGCCTCTTATTTTCATCATTTCATCAAAAATCAGGGGTACTTCACTCCGTAAAAAATCAAGCGCCGGAATTCCCGATTTTCATTCACCAAAAAACCATTGATCATGACTTGCCAGCAAGCCAGAGAGATCCCTATTGTGGATCTCCTAAGAAACTGCCATATCTATCCCCAGTATGTGAGGGGACAAGAGCATTGGTATCTCTCCCCATTCCGGGAGGAAAAGACTCCTTCCTTCAAGGTCAACGCCGAGCTAAACCTGTATTACGACCATGGAAGCGGCCATGGGGGAGATGTTATCGATTTGGGTAAAGCGCTTTTCTGTTGCGATACCAAAGAGCTCCTGGAAAAACTGGGCTCCGATTTTTTTTCTTTTCAACCGCAGTATGTCAAAGAGACCGGTTTGCATATACACCGGAGCGTTACACAAGCACCTGACCAATCCCCTATACAGATCACCGGCACGAAGGATTTAGATAACAACCCAGCGATTACCCGCTACCTGGAATCGCGTGGCATCGATCTGGATATTGCGAGGCCCTATTGCCGGGAGGTTTACTATCAAGTGGGTGATAGAAACTATTTCGCCGCCGGTTTTGAAAACCGGTCAGGCGGCTATGAGCTTAGAAGCGAATACTTCAAAGGCAGCACTTCCCCCAAGGACATCACCCGTATCGAGCGCGGGCATAAATCGGTCTGCGTGCTTGAAGGCTTCACCGATTTCCTATCCCTTCTCACGCTGCGGAAACCGGAGCCCGTCCGAAGCGACTTTGTCGTTTTGAACTCGGTGAGCATGGCAGAGCGTAGCCTGGATATCCTCAGAAGTTACCGCACGGTTTTCGTCTATCCAGACCACGATGCTGCCGGCAGCGTGCTGCTTGAAAAGTTCGAACATGCCCAGATCAACTGTGTCGACGCATCTGGGATTTATCAGAATTACAAGGATTTGAACCAGATGCTGGTCGCAGGCAAACAGCTCGAAGAGCAAGTCAAACGGCAAGCGCTCAAAAAGTCTCAGGGTCTGCGCATGTAGTTCTATTTCCAACAGTTTTCCCAAACCGTTCGCAGATCACCTGGAAGCGATAGCAGCCAACCATGTCCTTTTCTTGCCAAAGAAAAGGAGCAAGCGGAAGTTGGGCAGAGCCCTACTTTGCTTGCCATTTGCGCTGCAAATGGGGTTTTGCGTATCCTCCGGGGATACGCCGATCTGTTTCTGCTGGTGAAAGAAAAGAAAACGGGATACCAGAGGGTATTCCTCTTACACAAATTCAGGCGTTTGGGCCTGTCCGGCCTTTTGCCATCAAACAAAACGAGCAATGGAAGATATCAATGTAAAATCGGTCAGGTACCCTGCCTCCGTCGACGAGAAGTTTGAGAAGATCGCCCTTAAACTGGGGCGGACAAAGCGGCAAGTCTTCATGCAGATGGTGGACTATTTTTATAAAAGCAAGAAGGACCCCTCGGATTTGAATGACGAGCTTTTGAAGAATGCCTTGATGAAAAGCCACAAGGATTACATTGGTTTTATCCGCAAGCAGGAAGAGATACTGCTTATCCCGATCAAGACCGAAATGGAGCGGGTAGCTGAATCGCAGGACGAGATTGTCCAGCGCTTTAATACCCAAGTGGTCAAAGCCAACTCGGATCTTCTCAACAATCAAAACGAACTGGCGCGTAGGTCCAGGGAAACCGATGCGCTGATGGAAACGATCAGGAAAAGCCAACGGAGCAAGGAGCTCTTGAAAGCACAGTTTCTCTTTATCCTGGACAGCTATATCAAATCCAGGGATTCGTTCGGTATGATGACACCGGCCCGGGAAAAGGAAGAGCTGATCGCTGCCACCAAAATGCAAGTCAATTTATTGTAAGCAAAGCACATAACAAATTAACAGGCCATGTTTATCAATATCACCGACAGCAAGGAAGCCAACAATAAAGGCAGTAGTGGCGGGCTCGTTCATTACCTAGAAAAAGAGAACCGGCTAGCCCCTAAGCAAAAAGTAGAGCACTGGTTTAACGGGCAGCGGTCCGAAATCCGGCCCTATGAGGTCGTCATCAAGATCGATAACAATATCGCCAAGCTGGGCAGGAGTGATGCCAAATTCTTTTTGGTCAATATCAGTCCGAGTCAGAAAGAGATTGCGTTCCTGAAAAAGCAGTATGGCGAGCATGGTGCGAAAGAGCAAATGAAAGAATTTGCTGCCAGTGTGATGGACGCCTATGCCCGAAATTTTAACCGCGATGGTATCTGCAGGCACCAAGACCTGGTCTGGTTCGCCAAACTGGAAAACTACCGTTATTATGGCTATAATGATCCCGAAGTCAAGCAAGGGATTAGAATCCGAGGGGAACGCAAGGAGGGCGAGCAGATGCACGTGCAGGTCATTGTCAGCAGGAAAGATGCCACAAACAAGATCAAGCTTAGCCCTATGAATACATCTCGGGGAAAGAATGCCGAGCACTCCAAAAAGATGGGCCAATTTGACAGGGTCGCTTTCAAGCAAAGCGGAGAGAGCCTTTTTGATCGCAAGTTCGGGTTTAACAGGCAGCTTAAAGAGACGCTTGCTTTCGCTAACGTTCAGAAAAACGGTAAACTGATGCAGCGACAGCAGCTCGATGTGCTCGCCAAAGCAGCTTCGCGGAATTACCAGAGCAGATCGGTGGCCAAGGAGTTGGCACAGGGCGTTTCCCAACGCTTGTTTGTTAACACGGCCGATATGCTGGCCGATACAGGCAAGTCAGCAGCAGATTTTCTAAAAATAATGCTGGAACCGTCTTATACAGCCGGTACTGATCTGGTCCCAGAGCATCTGAGAAAAAAAGCAAAGAAAAAATCGAAAGGGCAGCAGATTACGCGCTGAAATCCAGCGTTGGCCACCCTGACAGTAGCATGGGCCTCGCCCTTTGGGTCATTGCTGGCAATGGCAAAGCCAACGCCTGTTTCTACAAAAGTTCACGAATGGGAACCTTTGGCAACGAAAGTTCAAAAGGTTCATTTGCAGGTTGACTTTTCCGCCACTGGCGTAGACGTCTTCTTTCGGGTCATTGTTGGCCATTGGATACATCAGCAGTTTCCGCCAATGCTTTCAGGTACTGCTCGTTGTCTTCTTGCAAAACATGAAGCCCCTCAAGGATATGGGCCTGTTGCCCGGCAGAAGCCTCTCTGAGCATTTCCAGCAGGGCCTGCATTTTTGAATTCCGTTCACGCTGTTTTGCAATGTAATGCAGGATTAATAGTTTCCATTGATCGCTTTCACCGCACACAACAGTCATATTGCCAATGGAGACATTGCAGTTTTTGTGGAAGTTGTTAACGTTATAGATCATGTACGATAATTTAGGAATGGGTATTATTTTTAATTTTCAAGTCAGTTTATGTAACAAGACAGCATCAGCCGCCTGCCCGGCGAGAAACCGCCGTCACACTTTCCTTGAATACCAGTTCTGCCAATTTCACCAAACGAGCCACCCGGGCAAAAACCGTATCCAGATTGGAACTTTCGATTTTGGTATGAAGAAGCATACCTGCCGGTCAGGTACGCATCGCCCAACAGGCGCTCAACAGTTTTTCCTCCTGGGGAGTATTATCCGGGAACACGTCATTGAGCTACGGCGCAAGCCTACGGTTGAACGTTTTTAGCGATCTGATTGAATGGGTCCGTTTCTGCTGGCCATATAGCGAAATAGCTATTGCTCGGAAAGCTAGTTCGGCGGCTTGCTGCAACATAAACATGGATAGCGCCCAATCATAGGTCTGCTTACAATATTTGGCCCCATTATAAAAGCCTTTTGCCTTCCCTATCCCCGAGTAAAACTCCCGTTTCGATTCATAAATAACCCATGAGAGCTTTTCGGGTGGCGCAATCAGCTCAACACACATATGATCCAGATCGGTGGCATAAAAAATCCTCAATCAACATGTTGGCATCCGCCAATTTCTGCGAACTGGCGGGCAGAGCCTCGCCTGATGTGGAGATCATTCTTCCCATACCCGGTCTTTTTTAAAGCAAAGAAGGGGCAAGGCCGGGCCGTGCCGAACCAGAATCGGTTGTTTCTTACCAAATCAGCCGGTAAAACACTTTATGCCAATTGTTGACGTTGGCAGGGATATTTCTTTTATTTGTAAACATGAGCACAGCAACAAAATCCAATCATATCGGTCACAAAATAGGTCGCCTCCGCGAATTGCGCGGGCTGAAGCAGGAAGCCCTCGCGCACGAGTTGAGGGTTAGCCAGCAAACGGTATCCAAAATCGAACAGAGCGAGACGGTTGATGAAGAGTTGCTCGAACAAATCAGTAAGATCCTCGGCGTTCCTGCTGAGGGTATCAAAAATTTCAGCGAAGAGGCTGTCTTCAATATTATCGCCAACACCTTCCACAATGAATCGGTGGCCTACGTTGAAAACTACAAATGCACTTTTAATCCACTGGATAAACTCATTGAAGCTTATGAAGAAAATAGGAAACTCTATGAGCGTTTGCTTCAAAGTGAACGAGAGAAGGTTGAGCTTCTAAGCAAAAAGTAACAAAAAGAAAGCCGCGTCGACGCGGCTTTCTTGCTTATCAGGAAAACTAGCGCGCCCCGATAACTAACTATTCTGCCTGCTCACGAGGCTTTCTGCCACGTGGCTTACCTGTTATTCAGGTTTCGCAGCCTCAGTTTCAATCGCCAGCTCAAACCCCTTCGTGGTCTGATCAAAATCAAATGTCGAAATTTTGGAAATCAGCTTTTCACTTTCGAAGTTGACGTTACCTTTTTTCAAAATTATGGCCAATGGAATTACATGACCTCGGCCGCTTTTTTCGAAAGTTTGACCGGAACTTGTAGATGGAACCAAATATATGGATTTGATTTTTCGCTTCCCCTCCTGAGTGCCGATTTTGAATTTGGTGGACTCTGGATCAATTCCTAGATCACGTAGTGCAGTTGCCGGAAAATCAAGTTTGCCTGAATTAGAAATGTAACCCGTTGGAAGCGGTGCTTCTTGGCTTTTGATACGTTTTCCTCTGGGGAAAATAGTTTGATTGCGTTCAGTTTCATGGTGTTATGATAATCTCTGTCCGCTCTGTGCCGGTCATACGCAGGGCCAATAGCCCTTTACTGGTCACCTGAACGTCCAGCTGGGCGCTGGCGTCATTGCGAGATAGTCCCGATGCCGGCCTACGCGTTGGCCGTCAATGCGGACAAGGCTAGAAGCCCGGCTATCAATCCCACAGTCAGGCCGAATGCGACCGAAACTTCCCTGGTCCGGTTAGAGGTTTTTCCCATAGACCGCTATTTCATGGATTTGAAAATACGGACCGGCAAATTATTGCGAGCTACTACCCACAATGACTGCTTCGCCCCCTTCACCTGCCTGATGCCTCTGATTTCTCCTTCAAGCAGGAACCCCGAGTCTACAGCAGAGCGCGGTTGAAAATGGCCGCGTCCGTCATTCACAAGCAGCAGCCCGTCGCTGGCATCATATCGGCCCTGGTACATACTCACACCGAGGAAATTACCGCCGCCCAGGACATCCAGCTTGCCATCGTCATTAATATCCGTAACCGCCAAAGCAAAAAGCTTAGAGACTTGTGCCGCGCTCGGAAGATCGTGCACCACGAATGTCCCGCTTTTATTTTCGAGATAAACAGATTCGAACTTGTCCACTTCGAGCAGCTTCGCGCCTTTCAGCTCATCGTCCTTGAAAATCTCTCCGATGGTCTTGCCTGCAAATGATTTATAGTCGGTAAACCGCTTGTTAATAATCGATGGGATACGTTTGCCAAGCTCATCTTTGAATGCCACGGGGTACCATTGCTCACCCACGTTATAGGCCAATATCTGTTCCAGTCCTTTATTATTATCAAAATCCTTTACCCACATTCTTAAATGCGTATCGGGTGTTTTCTTGAATTTGTTGTTGGAACCCAGGTTTCCCGCAACGAGGTCAATATCCCCGTCACCATCAAAATCCGCGGCACGGACACACTGCCAGAAGCCGGAAGGCACCGCGTACCGACTGCCCAATGCTTTTTCAAGACGCCCTTTTTTATTGAAAAAAACAGTCACCGGCATCCAGTCACCAGCTATCACCAGATCGTTCTGTTTGTCGCCATCGATATCCGCCCAAACGGCATCTGTAACCATACCTGCTTTCTTCAATTCGGGTGCCAGCGCGTCGGTTCTATCATTGAAATGCCCTCTACCGTCATTGATCAGCAAATAAGAACTGGGGCTCTCGCCATATTGAAAACCAACAACCCTCCCTCCCACAAACAAATCAAGATCGCCATCGCCGTCCAAGTCAAATGGTCTGACGCACGATTTGTTATCATACATCGGCGGCAATGCATCGGCACTTTTTTTAAAATTGCCTTTACCGTCGTTCAGATAAAGCCGGTCAAACTGGGATGTCATCTTGTCGTAAAACTCATTACCGCCAGAAACCACATATAGATCCGGAAAGCCATCCCGGTTAGCATCGAAGAATGCGGCATCCACATCCTCAAAGGTCGAATCGGTCTGAAAATTGGGCTGGGGACTGAGGCGAAACTCGCCGTCCGGCTTTTGAAAATACAATGATCCAATCTGCCATTTGGCTCCACCGAGGTACATATCGTCGAGGCCGTCGCCATTCACGTCGGCGACCGCCATCGCGGGGCCTTCCGTTGATACCATAAAGGGCATCAGGCTTTCCCGGTAAAAATCGAAGTACTGGTTTTCCTCGTGTTTGTAAGGGATCTTGAATTGAGAAGTAATGTCTTCGAACAATTGCGCGTCTGGTTTGCGAACAAATGCAGCAAGCGATTGCAGCGGCTGCCCATTTGCCACATATTTCACATTCAGCACCTGGTTTGCCTTCACATGTGTGAGGACCTGTTCCTGCTGAGTGGGCCAAACGATCACAAGCGTGTCCACTTCCGCGGCCTTGCCCAGACCGAAATGGATCACAGGCTCGCTGGAAGATTCAAACCCCCGGGTCATTGAAAGCTGCTGCATTTGCATCCCTTCCCTGGTTTTGATGATTACTTTCGCACCAAGGGCAAATCTGTTAAACGCCGAGAATCCTTCGAGTTTTACCCGCAGATAGCCATTCTCTTTTCCCGATTGATTTTGGTAGAATGCCGAAGGCTCATTGAGATTGTTGGTGACCAGGTCGAGGTCGCCATCATTATCCAAATCGGCGTAGGCAGCACCATTGGACAAGCCAGGCTTTTCAAAGCCCCACTCGAGTGATTTGTCTTGGAACCGGAGATCGGCTGTTCCCTTAAAAAGGTAATTGTGGACTTTTCCTTCGGGCATCATCTCGAGCGCCCGGTGATCTAGTTCTACGGACGTCTCGGGCGCGTACCGCAACGAATCGTCAGCCGCATATTTGGCATAATCCAGGTTGTTTGGCCTGTGCGCAATACCATTGCTAACAAACAGGTCTTTGATCCCGTCATTATCGAAGTCTGCCATCAGCGGCGACCAGCTCCAATCCGTAGCCGCCACACCCGCCATTGCACCAATTTCCATGAATCGCTTACCCGACTGATTGATCTGCAAACAGTTGCGGCTAAGCTGCGGCATGTAGCCAAACGAAAGCTTGTACAAGTAAATATCCAGCGGATCTTCCCCTATCGACGATTTCTCCACATATTCGTCCTGCGGATACATATCGAGGGTTACGACATCGGGATAGCCATCGTTATTGACATCCGCAATATCATTCCCCATAGAGTACCGGCTTGTGTACCGGAACATCTCCCGGGCGCGGTTGGTAAATGTGCCGTCGTGGTTGTTGATATAACAGTAGTCATCCTCGTGGAAGTCGTTGGATACATAAATATCGTCCCAACCATCATTATTCAGGTCGGCTACTCCGACGCCCAGCCCATATCCCATCGCCGCGCCAAAAATGCCCGCTTTTTCGCTCACATCATGGAATTTGACCGGTCGGTTGCCATCCGTTTTCACATTGGCCAGCATGTTTTCGAAAAGGTAATCGCCCGACTCATTGTTACGCAGGTGCCGGGTCGTTACGCGATCATAGCTGCGTGATGTGTGCACCGCGTGGTTGAGCAGGTAACAATCCAGATCGCCATCTTTATCGTAGTCGAAGAAAACTGCCTGGGTCGAGAAGCCTGTAAAATCTAGGCCGTAGTCGGCTGCTTTCTCCGTAAATGTCAGGTCACCGTTATTGATATACAATTCATTGGCTCCTTCCAGGCCCCTGAAATTCCCTACCGCGCAGACATATATATCGAGCAGGCCATCGCCATTGACGTCGGCCATCGTCACGCCGGTTTGCCAGTCAGAAAAGCCTGCAACTCCTGCTTTCGCTGTAATGTCCTCAAATTTGAAATTACCTTTGTTGAGATACAACTTGTTCTCGCCCTGGTTGGAAACAAAATACACATCCGGCAAGCCGTCGTTGTTAATATCCCCCGTAGCCACTCCTCCTCCGTTGTAGAAATAGAGGTAATCCATCAGATTAACCTTCTCGTCTCCTACTACCCGGTTTACGAAGCCCACGCCCGTCGTGGTAGAATCTCTCACCTCGAACAATGCTCTTTCCTTCCTTTTGTCGCCGGGTTTGCATGCATTCAAAAACAGCACACCTGCCCAAAGCAGTGCCACTAAAAAATTCCTCATTCCTAATAGTTTGTTGGACAATCACTATATAGTGGTTGTCACTTCATAATCACTGTTTAACTGGCTTGTATACCTGTACTTTATCATTATTCTTTCCGATAATAAGCTGTCCCTGCCGGAGTTGCCTCATTACCCGCACTTGATCCTCGGCCCAGAAACCCGTTTCGGAAGGTATTCTAACAACGAAATTTCCATTAACATTTTGCAGCAAAAGGCCTTTCATCGCATCGTAACGGCCGATCTCCGGTAATACATCATAAAAGTTACCGGCTACGATCAGGTCAACTTTGCCATCGTGATTGTAGTCTGTCGGGATAATGCTATAGATCGGCGAAAGCTGCGCTTCCGTTGGCAGCGGGAGAAACGTGAATGCAGCGCCCTTCTGATCATTGCGAAGAATAGCGGACTCCGCGGTGTAAACTTCCTTTTTGACAGCTTTTGATAAATCCGCCGGATCTAGCACCTCCTCGATCGTCTTACCGGCATATTGCTCATACTTCACAAATTTCTTTTTGAGCGACGGCATTGCTCGCAGCAAATCGGGCCTAACCACCATCGGATATGATACGCCGGTCTCATCCGGGCATGTGATAATCTGTTTCACGACACCATTGTTGTCGAAATCTCTGACGTACATGTCCACAGGCTTCTGCTGGGTTGCTTTCAGCCTTGTGTTCAAGCCCAGGTTGCCGGCAACAATATCCATATCCCCGTCACCGTCGAAATCGGCGGTTTCAACGGTATTCCACCAGCCATTTGTCTTCACCGGTTCTCCGCCCAAATTCTTCACGGTAACCTGCTGCATTTCCAATGAATTTTTCCTGTTTCGGAACACCACTACCGGCGCCCAGTCGCCCACCACAACCAGTTCGGGATAGCCATCGCCATCCAGGTCCGACCAGGTGGCGTCAGTTACCATGCCCAATTGGTTAATTTTCGGTATGTAACGTTTGGTATAATTCTTAAAAATGCCCGTTCCATCATTCGTAAGCAGGTAACTGGGTGGATCGATCCCGTACTGCCCCGATCGCAGCCTCGATCCGATGAAAAGATCAACATCGCCATCCTTATCAAAATCCGCCGCAGCAATACAGGCTGCATTAATTTTCAGATTCGGCAGTCCCGTTCCGACCGTAAATGCTCCTTTCCCATCATTCAAATACAGCCTGGGCTGTAATGTATTGTCGTCGTCTTTGAACTCGTTGCTTCCGGACACGACGATCAGGTCCAGGTCGCCGTCCCGGTCGACGTCCTGAAAAGTGGCGTCCGAAGCCTCCATTTCTGCTTCATTGGCGAAAATTGCAGCTGTTTTGGCATTAAAACCGCCTCGGGCTTTCTGAATAAACAGTTGGCCGCCCTGCCCGCTTGCCCCTCCGATATACACATCGTCGAGTCCATCGCCGTTTACATCGCCCGCAGCAATGGCAGGTCCGAGGCGCGAATACATTTGTTTCACCAGAGGGTTCTGATTGTAATCCACATATTCAAGCTCCTTATGTGTAAAATCTATTCCACTTGCTGGATCTTGCTTGAAAACCGGTTTGGCGGCATCAAGTGCTGGCTTCCAATCGATGGTAGCATCGGACTGAGCCAAGTTGTAAACAGAATCAGCTTTGATTCTTTTGATAACCTGTTGCTTGTCATTAGGCCAGACGACGCTCACCGAATCGATATCCGCATCCTTTCCCAGCCCGAAAACAAGTTGCAAATCCACCGATGACTCGAAACCCCGGTTGGGCATCTGCTGTAACATCTGGGTTCGGCCTCTCTGGTGGACGTAAACCGTCGTACCAATCGCATTGCGGTTTTTAGCCTCGCCTGTCAGCCTGAATTTGATGTAGTGAAAATCCGGCTTCTCGTTTGACCTGTTTTTATAAACAAACAGCTGACTGTTCACATTGTTCACGACAAGGTCAAGATCACCGTCGTTGTCCAGATCTCCATAAGCTGCCCCGTTGGAAAAGGAGGGAGTATCGAGCCCCCATTCCGCGGATTGATTAGCGAATGACAACTTCCCGTTGTTTTTGAAAGCATAGTTGGCCAGCGGCTCCGACGGCATTTTGTCGAGAAACATCTTGTAGTCGAATTTCCTCGTGCGGCTTACCTCGGCAATATTGGATGGGTCGGCCAGGAACGCCACAAAATCTTGGTTAGTGAGGTCTTTATTGATCCCGTTGGCTACAAAAATGTCCTTTTCTCCATCGGAATCCATGTCGAATATCAATGCTCCCCAACTCCAATCTGTCGAATGCGTACCCGTGAAGCGAGCAATCTCACTAAACCACGTCTTGCTATCCGGCCCTCCCGACTGGTTGAGTTGCAAGGTATTCTGCATGTATTGGTAGTGGAAATCGCGTGAAACCTTCAATGCGAGCAGATCGTACCCCTCATAAGTCGATGTGAGTTTCAACCGGCGGTCGGAGCCCGGGAGCATATCCGTTACATATACATCCAGCTTACCGTCATTGTTAATATCCGCAATATCCGCGCCCATTGACGAAAGGCTCGTATGCGTCATCGCCGATTGCAACGACTCCTTAAAGGTGCCGTCCTGATTGTTGATGTACAGATAATCGTGCTCGTAAAAGTCGTTTGAAATGTACATGTCGAGCCAGTTATCATTATTGACGTCACCAATGGTAATGCCCAACCCGAAACCGATCAGGCTGCCGTAAATACCGGCCTGTTCGCTGATATCTACAAAATGTCCGTTGTAATTGCGGAAAAATTTATGGCCACCTTCTTTGTCGCGCTGATTACGGATATTCGCATAGGCAAGGCGTCCAACGGGTGTGAAGCTGTTATTGAGCAGGAACATATCGAGGTCCCCGTCACGGTCGAAATCGAAAAATGCGGCGTGTGTGGAGTATCCGTGATCGTCGAGGCCGTATTCCTTAGCTTTTTCGGTAAAAGTACCATTGCCATTGTTGATAAACAGCTCATTGGCCCGCTCCTCCGACCTGCCTGCATTGCAGACGTACAAATCCAGGTTCCCGTCCCCGTTCACATCTGCAAACGTCGCCCCGGTGCTCCACGACCGTGTACCTGCCACTCCGGCTTTCTCCGTCACATCTTCAAATTTGAAACCTCCCTTATTCAGAAAGAGCTTATTATCGCCTTGGTTGGCAATCAGGTAAATATCCGGCAGCTGATCGTTGTTCACATCGCCGATCGCTACGCCACCGCCATTGTAGAAATTACGGTAGTTAAAAATATTAAACTCCTCGCTGTTGGTAATGGTATTTTCAAATGATACACCCGTCTCAGACGCCGTCATTTCCTGAAACAGCGTGTCCTGGTTCTTCTTTTCAGAGCAACCCAAGAAAACAAAAGTGGTAAATAAAATCCAGCAACAGGAAAGCCTGGTTACGCGAATGGCCATTGTAGGGTTACTTTATTTGTATAAGCGTTTGGTGCAAATGTAAAATTAAAACAGGAGCATACCGTTCGGTGGCAGCCCCTGTTTCAACTCCTTTTTAATTACCTAGTTTAATCAATAACCCGGGTTCTGTTTCAGGTTCGGGTTAAGCGCCAGCTGCGTGGCAGGGATCGGGAAAATGTTACGGAAGGCAGGGGACGCCTCTTTAAATTTCCACGCCTTAGTGAACTGTCCGAAACGGATCAGATCTTGGCGGCGAACGTATTCCCAAGCCATTTCCCAGCCTCTTTCCGCCAGCATATCGTCGAGCGTCAGCTTCGTTACAGGCGTCGCACCCGCACGGGCACGGATCACATTCACGTCCTTGATTGCGTCAGCGGTCTTACCCAGGCGCAGGCTTGCTTCCGCACGCATCAGGTAAGCATCTCCCAGACGGAAAATTACGAAGTCGTTGTCCTGGTCATTACTGGAACCGTTGCGCTGGATTTCGTATTTCTGACTTCTCGCGCCTGCCAAACGTGCCACAGGACCCGCAGGCATTTCAAATGCCGGAATTTCGGGAGTAAACGCCATTGGTACGCCGTCGTCTTTCAAAGCCACGCCGGCCGCTGAATATTGCTGTCCTACGATCCACATTTTCTTACGGTCGTCATTCTCCGCGAATGAATTGTAGAACTCGGTCGCGGTACAATAGCCGTTCCATGGAGCCTGAGGCGTATTGTAAGTCAACTGGCTCAGGTAGTGCAGCGTACGCATGTTCATATTGAAACCTCCTCTTTTGGACGCATCGTAAGGAACGGCTAGAATGTTTTCTTTCGAGTTCTGGTTTTGTGTAGAGAAGTTGCTGAAAAAGTCTGCAGACAACTGGTATTTGTTAGAACCAATAACTTTGTCACATTCTGCTTTTGCTTCGGCCCACTTCGCAGTTCCTGTCCAAACCTCTGCATTCAGGTACAGCTTGGCCAGCAGCATATCGGCTACATATTTATTGAAGCGGCCGTAATATGCGCCACCAACTGTTTCGCTCAGGTCGGGATATACTTCTTTGAGCTCCTTCTCGATCCATGCGAATGATTCGGCGCCTGTTTTCTGTACAGGGCTTTCTCCACCGATCTTGTCCGCGATAATAATGTTGCGGAAATGGTCGAGCGCTACATAATGATAGAATGCGCGCAAAGCCCGGAGTTCCGCCAGCGTCCCCTTGTCGGTGATCTTACCCAGCTGCTGGTTGATGGAAGTGATACTGTTATAACACCACGACCACATTCCGTTAAACTTGTCGTCGTCGCCCGCAGGCGTCCACGAATGTTGTTTCAACCGCTTCCAGGCATCGCCGTCTTTCCAGTCACCACCACGGGTCGGGATTACTTGCTCGTCGGTGGTGGTATTCAACTCGGCATAACGACCGAAATAGTCGCCCAGTGAACTATACAATGGCCCCAAAAGCGCCGCTTGCTGTTCCGGAGTGTTACCAAACTGATTGGTCGGGATAACATCGTATGGGGTTTCCGTCAAATCGGTACATGCCTGACCGGAAAGCATGAAAGCGGAGCCTAAAACGATATTTCTAATTATGATTTTCATCTCTTTAAGTCATTAAAATGATGGCGGATCTGCAATTCAGAATGCCTGTTTCAGTTTGTTATCAGAATGTCAGGTTAACGCCCAACTGGAAGGTACGTGTTTTAGGATAAATACCCGACGCGTCCAGACCGAGGCTGTTCGGAGTCTGTGAATTGGTAGGCAAATCTCCCTTCACTTCCAGCTCCGGATCTACTCCACGATATTTGGTGATGATAAACAAGTTGTTTCCTCCGAGATAAATTCGGGCATTGGTGATGTATTTACTTTCGAATGCCAGATTATATCCAATCTGCCAATTATCCAGACGAACGTAAGTAGCTTTTTCGAGCCAATAGTCAGACAATGCATTTGTACTGAAATTCGCAGGTACCTCACGCACACTTTCCAGCATATTCGTTTCCAGGATCGAACCAGGAATAGAAAGGTTCGAGCGCAGGTTGTTCAGAATGCTGTTTCCGAAAACACCTCTCAACTGGAAATTCAGGTCAAATTTCTTATAAGTAAATGTATTGATCAATGCCCCTGTCAAGAACGGTTGCGGGTTGTCTTTGAAGCCCAACTGCGCTTTGGCAGGGTCCGTTACAGGTGCCCCGCCGTCAGCAGCTTGCAACTGCATTTGCCCTTTATCGTCAAATCCTACAAAATGGCCTACGTTGTTAAAAGTACCCAATGGCAGCCCTGGTTCCAGGATCGAGGCAAACACGTTGGACAAGCCCCGTCCGCCGAATGCATTGAAACGGATAATACCCGAATCGAATTCATTACTTTTCAAATTGATAATCTCGTTACGGATCAGAGAACCCACCAAACGGCTGGTCCATGTAAAGCTCTCTTTTTCGATAATGGCACCACCGAACGACAACTCAATACCTCTGTTACGCATCGACCCCACGTTCGCATAGATCGAGTTCGTGAAATACTTCACACCATCGGCAGGTACTGAATATTTGTAAAGCATGTCGCTGGTCTTCTTGTTGAAAAGGTCAATCGAACCAGAGAAGCGGCCATTCACAAACTGAAAGTCCAAACCGATATTTGTCTGGTTCACCACTTCCCACCGGAGGTTCGGGTTGGTGTTCTGCGTAATGGCATAGCCGGGAAGGAAGTTGCCGATTGAGCCGTCATAGTAAGAGGTGGTCGGGCCGTACAACTGCAACGACTGATAAGGTATCAAGCCCTCCGAGTTACCCGTTTTACCCCAGCTCGCTCGGATTTTCAAATAGTTGAATGCGGCGGATTTCGGGAAGAACGATTCGTCCGACAAAGTCCATCCACCGGCTACCGAAGGAAATAGACCCCATTTGTTGTTCGCACCGAATTTCGAGCTTCCGTCGTAACGCAATGTCGCAGTCAGATTGTATTTCTCATTGAAATTCAATGTTCCGCGACCGAAAAAAGAAGCTAACGACGTTTTATTTTTGTAAGAACTTGTATAGCCGCTTGAAGGCAAAATCAACGTTCCGGATCCAAGACCTAGGTTGTTGTACCCCAAACCGGTAGCAACGAAGTTCTTATTATTAGCACCAAAACCGTCGTTCACAATATCCTGATAAGAATAGCCCCCCAACAATGAGAAATTGCTTCCCTTATCTCCGAACCCTTTCATATAAGATGCCGTGAGTTCGAGCAACTTATCATTAGTCTGTCCCAAAGTACGTGACGCTTCGCCCTGGCTGATCTGGAAGGCCTTTACAGATTTGTCGCGTGCGCGGCTGGTTACTTCCTGGTCGCTCTTCAAAGCACCATTCACACCGACTGTGAAACCATCGAACAATTCGTATTTCAGGTTAACAGCTCCTACCAATGTGTTTTTCTGGCGCTCCCAAACTTCGTTTTCGAGCATAGCCACTGGGTTGTTCAAGTCGAACGCGCCGGGGATTTCGTAGAATGACCCATTTGCGTTTCTCACCGGAAGTGTTGGCAGGAAGAGCGTGGCATTCGCCAAGATACCACCATCGGTCAAATCCGAGTTGGTATTGGTATAAGAAAGGCTATACTGAATGTTCAGGCGGTTGTCCAATGCCTTTTGGTCGAGGTTTATACGGCCTGTCAAACGATCGAAACCGGTATTTTTGATGATACCGTTTCTTTTCAGGTAGTTGAGCGAACCTCTGTATGAGAACGTGGGCGAACCGCCGGATACCGAAAGATCGTGGCTGTTGGTGTAACCTACACGCGAAATTTCGTCCCACCAGTCGGTGTTATAGTTTTTGCCGCTCGCGTCTTTCGGGAAGCGCTGTGAATCCATCAGGGATGAATCGCCTTTGATCCGGCGTACTTCATTGATATAACCCGGGCCATCGAGCAATTTGAGGTTATTCGAGATCACGTCCATGCCAATATAGTTATTGAACGTCACCGTCGCCCTGCCCGATTTACCGCGTTTCGTGGTGATAATGATTACACCATTTGCGGCCCTCGAACCATAAATGGCCGACGCGGAGGCATCTTTCAGGACATCCATTGTTTCAATGTCCGTAGGGGAAATAGTAGTTATAGGTACACCGATAATCCCGTCAACTACATAAAGCGGGTCACTACCACCCGCGAGGGAGGTATAACCACGCAAACGTACTGTCGGGCTGGTATTAGGGTCCCCGTTCGGCTGGGTGATCACCAAACCGGCCACACGGCCCTGAATGGCCTGCAACGGGTTGGGGTTCACACCGGCGTTGAAGTCCTTTGAGCTTACCGATGTCACCGTTCCGGTCACGTCTTTTCGCTTGGCGGTTCCGTAGCCCACTACCACAACTTCTTCAAGGGCTTTGATATCGTCGCTCAGCGTCACGTCGATTTTGGACCGGTTACCGATTACAATTTCCTGTGAAGCAAAACCGATAAAGCTGAAAACCAGGGTCGCATTGGCAGGTGCAGAAATCGTGTAATTTCCGTCCATGTCCGAGTTAGCCCCCTTAGTAGTTCCTTTTACAGCAATCGACACACCCGGTAGTCCGTTTCCTTTTCCATCCGTCACCTTACCGCTCACGTTCACATCCTGGGCCTGGGAAGCAAAACTCAGCGCGATGAGCAGCCAGGCTAAGAGGGTTGTTTTTTGAAAGATTGGTTTTTTGGTCGTGCGGATGAATGCATCGAGAAGTTCGTGCCAGAAAATGGCACGGTTGTAGAAATTCATCATAGGTTATTTAATTAGGTCTGTTAAGCACTGCAATTGTAGCATTTCAACATTCCCGCCTCAGTACTCACACAAATGCCTTAAAAATCGGTTCAAAGGCATTTTTATGACATAGCTGCGAAAAAAGTTTAAATATTACCTTACAACTCCTGCGAAATAATATAAAATACCCGGATAATGCAATACAAAACAAGAGATACTCTACGTGGAAAATGGCTTGTTTTAGAACAACAGTAACATATCTACTTTAAGTCCAAATTGGTAATTCGAGAAGTACAAATACAGGCACACGCAGCTATTTTTAATCCCGATTTAATCGTGTCGCCGCGCTTAGCCAACATTCTTCAAGCCTTCACGGTCGCGCCTAACTTTGAATCTGCTATTTTCCAGTTAATTACATTTACGACATACCTGTCTCCTATTTATGCAACAGTTTAATGGGCATTTCGAAAACTTTCAATAAAATCCCTGAAATAGCACAGCAGAAACGCGCAGCCGCGCCTCGTACGCAACGAACGGAAAAGTCCTTGAATTATTCGGATTATACTTGGAGCCTGAGACTTCTACCCCTAACCTGTGATGGTCGATAGCAACTCGTGTGGCTCCAACTCGATAATATCTATTCCCGCGACGGCACGCGCTGGCCTGTCTGGTCAGATTCTGGCAATTGCTGGTCAGACCTGCGTGTTTTTTCACTGTGGAGCTCCTCCGCCACGGACCAAGATCGTCCATTGCACATTTTCTACATCAACATTTGTTGAATCAGGCGTTTTTGCACCAGAGGGGCATTTCCACAATAAGATCAAAATGCGCTTCACCCGCTTGACCGTAGCTTATCTAGCATTGTCAAATTCCATTTGGATTCGAGTTATGCGTAATTCAATCTCGGCCACATAGTCAATCGAGTAGGCAAAGGGAATTACACCCTAAACCTCTCACAGAACCGTGCGTGAACATCTCTGCTCACACGGCTCTTCTTATTCAGTCAGGCCGCCAATTTCTTCCGATTTCTCGGACTGGCAGTGGACCGTACTCCCCATTTCCAGTGCGCAAATAGATCCAGGTTCGCCAGTGCGATGTCCCCAAGCCTGTGAATGGTCCTGGTCTTGTGTTTTCTGAACCCTACCGAAGACTGAGCCTTCCTAAGTAAACCTCATCTAAACTAACGCACCTCGTTAGTTTAGATTTTAACACAAAACCTAAACTAACCAAAAATTAAGTTTAGATTTATACCCAATTTCTAAACTTAATCATTCCTTAGTTTAACATACCCAATTTTCTATGAAGCGTTTCAAGGCCGGTCATTATGTGAATCAAGGATACTACAAAAGTTTCCAGCCGGAGTTTATAAATCGTGACTGGCAAATCGATGATATGCAGTTGCTTAATTTATTGAGCAAGGCTGACAGGTATCTGGGAAGGCTGGACATGTATTCTGAGTACGTCCACATTGACCTTTATATCCGCATGCACATCGCTAAGGAAGCAACCCAATCGTCCAAGATAGAAGGCACTCAAACTAATATGGAAGAGGCCTTTCTCGACAAAGAGGAAATTTCTATGGAAAAACGTGACGACTGGGAGGAAGTCCAAAATTACATCAGCGCAATGAACGACGCTGTTAAACAACTACATACGCTTCCTTTCTCTTCCCGTCTTATACGCCAAACACACAAGATATTGTTGAAAGGCGTGAGAGGACGACATAAACAGCCGGGAGAATACCGCACGAGCCAAAACTGGATCGGAGGAGCAAGTCTTAACGACGCCGTGTTCATCCCGCCAGTGCATACATCAATTGCAGATTTGATGTCTGACATTGAAAAATTTGCCAATGACGAGCTGAATCCTCTACCCGACTTGATTAAAGTAGGCTTGATTCACTATCAATTCGAAACGATACACCCGTTTTTGGATGGCAACGGAAGAGTAGGCAGATTGCTCATCACCTTGTATCTGGTAAACAAGGGAATACTCAAACAGCCAATACTCTATCTATCAGACTATTTTGAGCGAAACAGGGTGTTATATTACGACAACTTAATGAGAGCGCGGACTCATAATGACATTAATCAGTGGTTAAAATTCTTTCTGGTCGGAATAATTGAAATATCTAAAATCGGCGTCAAAACATTTGATGGGATACTACAATTGCAACGAAATCTCGAAACAAAGCTGCAATCTTTCGGTAGTAGAGCCAGCGAAGCAAAAAAGGTGGTTGACTATCTCTATAAGCAACCTGTCATAGACGCATCTAGAATTGAAGCTATCACGGGAAAATCGAAGGCTACCAACTATAAACTGCTAGCCGATCTGGAGAAATTGGAAATTTTGAAAGAGGTTTCCGGCGGACAGCGAAACAAATTGTACGCGTTCGAGGAGTACTTGGATTTATACCGATGAAACTGCGGAAATCCTCAAAATGTTTGCAAATTGTTTGCAAATAAAAAAAGCACTTACAAGTTTCATCTCGTAAGTGCTTGATTTTCAGGCTCCCGAAGCTGGGCTCGAACCAGCGACCCTCTGATTAACAGTCAGATGCTCTAACCGGCTGAGCTATTCGGGAATCATTATCCGGTTGTTGTACTCGAATTGTGGTGCAAATCTAGTAATTCAAGTTATACAGCGCAAGTCCTGAACTTAAAATTTTCTTAACCCTGCACCTTCTCGAGAATTAACTCCTTGACTTTCTTGGCATCTCCCTTCGTAAAATTATTGATAATTATTTCCGGACGCATGCGTGGGATTATCCGGATCGTCGAGAAAAAGACGCCGCTCTCGATTTCCACACCCGAGATGTCGGAGTAGAAAACGAAGTTATCGTTGCTCTTGAAAAGTTTCCTGACTTTGAAGGTTACGCCTTTTTCTCCGAAACTCACTTCGTCGGGGAAAAACGGGTTCATAAGCCCACTGGCGCTGAATCGCTCGTTCATGTTTTGGATAGGTTATAAAATGAATGCTTACAAAGGTACGTATACGACTTTCTTAGTTTCAAAGAATTCTTCCGTGAAAAAGTCGGAAAGCGCATAAATCTGCGCCTTTTCGCGGATCTCGGAGAGCTCTTCGGCAAGGTCGCCACCTTTGAGATATAAAATTCCGTTCCTGCGGTCGTGAAAGGAGTTGCGGCTGACATTTTTCTTGACCCAGCCCACAAACGGTGCCATGCGGGTAACGGCGCGGCTCACGACGAACTCGTAGCTATCATCAAGCTTTTCGGCGCGAACCTGCTCGGCGCGGACATTGTCCAGCTTCAATGCACTTACCACTTCCTGCACTACACGGATTTTCTTGCCAATGCTGTCGACAAGGTGGAACTGCGCTTCGGGGAACATAATGGCGAGCGGCACACCCGGGAAACCGCCACCGGTACCCACATCGAGAATGGCAGTACCCGGCCGGAATTCCTGCACTTTGGCAATGCCGAGCGAATGCAGCACGTGGCGCTCATACAATGTCTCAATATCCTGCCGCGAAATCACGTTCACGCGGGCATTCCAGTACGCGTACAACTCTCCCATCTGTCCGAATTTGTCGCGCTGGTCGGCAGTAAGGTCCGGGAAATATTTATCAATCAATTCCATGATTTACGGGGTTTTCTACTCGTCATGGTCAAAAACCCGAAAACGAGGTAATAAACAAAAAGCGCGAAGTCCATCAGCAGAAAGCTGAACCACTCGACGGTTTTATCCAACTTCACATTAATAATGATAAGCAGGAACCATTGAATGGCCCATCGCACTCCAAAAACAATGCCGAGGTATTGCAGCAACAGAATGTCTTTCGTAACCAATCCCCAGGCCAGTGTGAGCAATCCGAGCAGCCAAGTGGCAATATGAGCGCCGGAAAGCATTCCGAGCAGTACCTTGTTGCGCGGCTTGTAATACCGGCTCACGGAAATATGCCGGCGTTTCTGACGGAACCAGTCTTTCCAGCTGTTTTTGGGAACAGAGTATACAAAGGAATCTTCCTCGATCGAAATGGTAGTATTGGAACTGGTCGCCACTTCGTTCAGGAAAATATCATCGTCGCCTCCGAATACGTGTTTATGTGTGTAAAAGCCCTTGTTGGCAAAAAATACGGATCGCTTATATAATATGTTACGACCGACCCCCATATAGGTCATCCCCGCCAATGTGAACGACAGGTATTGAACGGCGGCATAGAAAGTTTCGCAGCGGATAAACCAGTTGAGCAAACCCTTCTGCTTGAAATAAGGGGAAAAACCCAGCACGATGTCCTTGCTTTCCGTTACCCGGGAGGTCATGGCGGTTATCCAATGGCTTGAAGCAGGACGGCAGTCTGCGTCGGTCATGAGCGCAATGGGGTACTTTGCCTGCTTCATACCGACCGTCAATGCATATTTCTTGGGGGTAACATGGTCGAACTGGTCGTTAATGCGGATGTACCGGATGTTTTTCCAGCCGTTGATGTGTTCACGGATATACTCTTCACTTCCATCGTCGGACCGGTCGTCGAGCAGGATCACCTCGTACTCGGGGTATTCCTGCGCATCCAGCAGCGGAATGAGCTCGGTCAGGTTTTCTCTTTCATTCCAGGCGCACACCAGCACGGTTACGCCGGGCATGGCATTCCCATAGTTTGCCCCTTTCCCGTAAAATGCCAGTCGCGTAAAAAAGAAGAGATAATAGAATAACTGAACAACTGCGAACGCTCCTAGCGCATAGAGTAAAGAATCGGCCACAATAGAAGAGAGATGTAAAATTTTTCCATATTGGTGCAAATATACTGTCATCGGCAGGAATGTTCGAGACGTTCCCCCTATTTTTGCACACCAGCAATTTAAAACCTTTTAATGAAGTTTACATTACAAGTTGAGGATCCCCATTCGAAAGCGAGGGCCGGATTGATCGAGACGGATCATGGGGTAATCCAGACGCCCATCTTCATGCCTGTGGGTACTGCGGGAACCGTAAAAGCGGTCCATCAGCGCGAATTGAAGGAGGATGTGAAGGCACAGATCATATTAGGGAACACCTATCATTTATACCTTCGTCCCGGGCTCGACATTCTTGAAAAGGCCGGCGGATTGCACGGATTCAACGGCTGGGACAGGCCTATACTGACTGACAGCGGCGGTTACCAGGTATATTCCCTTGCCGGCACCGGCCGGAAAATAAACGAAGAAGGTGTGGTATTTAAGTCACACATTGACGGTGGCGTACACACCTTTACGCCCGAGAATGTAATGGATATCCAGCGGACGATCGGCGCGGACATCATCATGGCGTTCGACGAATGCACGCCTTACCCCTGCGATTTCACATATGCACGGAAGTCGATGGAGATGACGCACCGCTGGCTGACGCGCTGCTGCAACCGCTTCGACAGCACCGGGCCGCGGTACGGACATAGCCAGACGTTATTCCCTATCGTTCAGGGAAGTGTTTACAAAGACCTGCGGAAGCAATCTGCGGAATTTATCGCCTCGGCCGGCCGCGAGGGCAACGCCATAGGCGGCCTTTCGGTAGGCGAGCCGGCGGAAATCATGTACGAGCTCACGGAAGTCGTCTGCGATATTTTACCCAGGGACAAGCCAAGGTACCTGATGGGCGTGGGCACCCCTGCAAACATCCTGGAATGCATTTCGCTGGGCGTAGATATGTTCGACTGCGTAATGCCGACCCGTAATGCACGCAATGGCATGATTTTTACAACAGAGGGAATAATTAACATCCGCAACGAAAAGTGGAAGGATGACTTGTCACCGATAGACGCCGGCCTGGGAGGGCACATTAGTACATTTTATAGTAAGGCGTATCTGAGGCACCTGGTGAAATCGGGCGAAATGCTCGGAGCACAGATCGCAAGCATCCACAACCTGACGTTCTATTTGTGGCTGGTTAACAGTGCGAGAGAGAAAATTATCGACGGAAGTTTCGCTTCATGGAAGCGCGAAATGGAAAAAAAATTGAATCAACGACTTTGAAAGTTCAGAAAAGGAGGTTTCTTTCGGGTAAAATTTAGGTTAAATATCAGGAAACTTTTCCATTTGTATCAACTTGCGGTTGATTAAGTGATATCGATAACCTATTTTTGTGCGCACTAGGCATTTGGTTAATGTTGCGATTAGCCGTGAAAACAATATATAACTTTACTCATAAATTGGATATAGATCAATCCTAGTTAATCTTAATAACGCTAACTTGAATAGTATGAAAAAAGTATCCCAGTTGATTGGTTCGTTTGCCTTGGGAGCAATGATGGCGCTGCCTTCATTCGCACAGCCGCTGGTGCAACCGAATTCTCCGGATTACAATCCAAAAGCGACGTACGATGGCCCCTACAAATTGAACACCTGGTCAATTTCCGCACACTTTGGCCCGACGCTCTTTTTTGGCGATTTAAGAGAATATGACTTCTGGCCTGTTACCAAAACATCTTCTGACAGCCATAAGGAATCCGGGACTTTTCAAGGAGGCCTCACACTGAACAAACAACTTTCGTACCTGTTCGGCGCTCGCCTGGACGCATCTTTGGGTAACCTTAGAGGTATGAAACGTCGTAATTATAACCGCTATTTTGAAGGCAACTACTTCGATGTTTCACTTTCAGGAACTGTAAACCTGAAAGGACTCCTGATGGGCCCCAACAAAATGAAGCGCTGGAAAATCGATGCGTATGCAGGTATCGGTCAGGTGTTTTACGATGCTACGGCATATGACCTGACAGGTGGTGTGAAGCTTCGTGAAACCGGTAAGATGAACGACTGGATCGTTCCGACAGGTTTGAATGTAAACTATGAAGTATCTCCAAGAATCGACATCGGAGTTGACTTCCGTCTGACGCACACCAACTCCGACTATCTGGACGCTACTTACGGCGGTGACTACGACAGAACGCCAAACAGCTTCAACATCAAAGATCAGAAAACTTCCCACAAAGGAAACTCTGAGCTTGACAGCTACGGATACGGTGCAATCCAGGTAACTTACAAATTGGGCAAAAAACCTTTGAAAGTTCAGAAAGTGGATGGCAAATGGGATTACAAACCAGACGAAGGCGGATACTACCACCTGCGTTACACAGATCCACGTGTGTTGGTTAAGCCTCCGAAAATCCTTACACTCGAAGAAATGGACTCCGTTGCAAAAGCAAACCGTCCGAAAGATATCGACCCACGTTTGCTGCTTGATACCGATGGTGACGGTGTATCCGACTTCTTCGATAAAGAGCCAAACTCACCGGCAGGAAGCATTGTTGACGGTGCTGGTCGCGTACTCGACTTCGATTCTTACGTGAAAAATGCATTGGCAACTGGTGCTGCTTGCTCCGAGATCTTTGCTAACGTAACATTCGACACAGACAAAAACGTATTGAAACCTGAGTTCCAGGAATTGCTGAAAAACGTAGCAGCATTGATGAACAAAAACGGATGCCGCTTGCAGCTGGCTGGTCACACCGACCGTCGCGCATCTGACCGTTACAACATCGCGCTTTCAAAACGCCGCGTAGAAGCAGTGAAAAACTTCCTGATCAACGAAGCTGGTCTGCAAGACCCAAGCAAAGTGATCGTAGACTACTTCGGATCATTCAAACCTATCGCCGACAGCGCAACCCGCCCAGGTTTGCAGAGAAACCGTCGCGTAGAATTGAAACTTCTTCCCTAATAGTTGAAGAAACGACTTAAAGAGAAAGGCTCCCGTCGGGAGCCTTTCTCTTTTTAATATATTCACACGCCAAATCAGTTAGCCACATCATAATAACGCAACAGGGAATTAATGAAACAATATGATTATCTGGTAGTAGGTGCAGGTTTGTGGGGATCGGTATTTGCCCATGAGGCAACCAAACGCGGAAAGAAATGTCTGGTTATCGATCGCCGCGACCATATCGGCGGCAATGTCTATTGCGAGAATGTCGAAGGCATCAATGTCCATAAATACGGAGCACACATCTTTCACACGAATGACAAGGATATCTGGGACTATGTCAATTCGTTCGTAGAGTTTAACAGGTATACCAACTCACCCGTAGCGAACTACAACGGCGAGCTCTATAACCTGCCTTTCAATATGAACACCTTCTATCAGCTGTGGAAGGTACGCACACCGGAGGAAGCCAAGGAAAAGATCCGCCAGCAGGTGGAGGAGGCCGGCATTAAAGACCCCCAAAACCTCGAAGAACAAGCGATCTCACTCGTAGGAACGGACATTTACGAAAAGCTGATTAAAGCTTACACCGAGAAGCAATGGGGACGAAAAGCCACAGAGCTGCCAGCTTTCATTATCAAAAGGCTGCCCGTAAGGTTCACATTTGACAATAACTATTTCAACGACCGCTACCAGGGTATCCCGATCGGCGGCTACAATAAACTGACCGAAGGGCTTCTGAAAGATGTGGACGTACGCCTGGGCGTCGATTTTTTCAAGGAGCGGGAAGAACTGGCGGCCCTCGCCGAAACCATCGTATACACCGGCCCTATCGACGAGTATTTCGACTTCCGTTTCGGGCAGCTCGAATACCGGAGCCTTCGTTTCGACAACCAACTACTCGATCAGGAGAACTATCAGGGAAATGCAGTGGTAAACTATACCGACGGCGAAACGCCATTTACACGCATAATCGAGCACAAGCATTTCGAATTTGGCACGCAGCCTAAAACCGTGATCACGCACGAGTATCCGCAGGAGTGGGTGAAGGGCGCAGAACCCTACTACCCGGTGAATGATGATAAAAACACGGCGGTGTTCAATGAGTATAAAGCACTTGCAGCAGAGGAGCCGAACGTAATTTTCGGTGGTCGGCTTGCCGAATACCGGTATTACGACATGCACCAGGTAGTAGCATCGGCACTCAAAAAAGTGAAGGTGCATTTCGATTCCTGAAAAAATAATTACTAGTAAAAACCCTGTTTCAAGCAATTGGAGCAGGGTTTTCTGGTTTTTAAGAAAATTTCGAAAAAAAGTTGTAGAAGTCGCGTTACCAAAACTACAAGCCAGCGTCTAAATGCTATCACCTAAACCGTGCAAGCAATGCTGGCGACCAAAATTCCGAGCACCGATTTAGCATTATCCCGAGATTGGACGGCAAACCCGCTCTGGAAAACCGTCCGCTACCATTGGTATTGGTTTGCTATATCGCCGTTGCTGTCGCTGCTGCTCGCCTGGGCATTCTTGCGCTATCAAACGCCTCATTACACTATAAAGGCTTCGTTGCTGGTGCGCGACGATTCGAGAGGGAGTGATTTTAATGAAAGTGCCTTGCTCGAAGAACTTGGGCTGCCTAATGCCACCAGCAGTGTTGAAAATGAAATTGAAATACTCAGGAGCCGCACGCTGCTAAGCCAGGTGGTTGCCGATTTGCATCTAACCACGCAATACTTCGCTTCGGGTCACCTTAAGACCACTGAACTCTACGAGAAAACACCTTACAAGATCACGCTCCTTAAACCGCGTACTGCTAAACCGACAACTTATCACATCGAAAGAAGGACCGGCAACACATTTACAGTCCGAACTCCCAGCAACATTTACAAAGGCACATTTGGCATTCCAATGGCACTGCCGCACGGCCTTTCAATCATCGACACAACCCGCTTCAAGCCGGCCTCGCACTATCTGTATTCCTTCAAAATCTCAACCGAAGAGTCGGTGCTCGATCTTTATACGCGCGTTCTTAATATTTATGCACCGAACAAAACGGCCAGCCTCGTAAATCTTTCCTGGCAAGACGTCCTGCCGCGCAAGGGCGAAGCTATTTTGAGCCAGTTGATCGCCCGGTACATGAAGGCAAGCATTGCAGAAAAGAATAAAGTAGCGGACAATACCATTGCATTCATCAACCAAAACCTCCAACGCATATCGTCCGAGCTGGCCGAAGTGGAGACTAGCATAGAACACTTTCGTAAGCATCACAGGGTGATCGATGCAACGGAAGACGGCCGGCAAATACTCGAAAGGTTCCATGCAAACGCTTCGGAGGAAAAGGAACTAGCGGTGCGGATGAAAATCGTGGAGCTCCTGGCTGCGCACTTACGTGCCAAGCCCACAATGGCCATTCCGTCAGCATTGTATCCCCGGGAGGACAACTTTGCAGATTTGGTCACCAAATACAATGACATGCTGCTGTCGAGAGTGAAGGCACTCAGCCAGCTTTCGCCGGGCCATCCCGATTTCATTTTATTGGAAGAGCAGATCAGTGTATTGAGAAACAGTTTGTTCGATGCAATTCAATACCAAAAACAGGAACTTGCCCTGAGCATAGCGGCAATCCGCACATATGGAAAAGAATTCGATACCCAAATCGCGCGGGTACCGGAGCATCAGCGCGCGTTTTTGGCTCAGTCGCGGGAGCAGGGTATACAACAGGAATTGTATTTGTTTTTACTTAAAAAACGCATGGAAACGGCAATTTCCCGTTCGGCCAACATCGCCAATGCAAGGATAGTAGACCCACCGAAAGCCAGCACTGTGCCCGTGTATCCCAACCGCCAGCTCACCATGCTGGTAGCGTTGCTCGCCGGAATATTGGCACCCGCCGCCGTGCTATACCTGGGCGAGATTTTCAATAACAAAATCAGCTCGAAAGAGGATATTCTCCGGCTATGTGATGTGCCGGTTATCGGTGAAATCAGCCAGCACAGCCCGTCCGCATGGTTTCAGCGGGACGATGGCCGGAGTCTGGTAAAAGAACAATTCCGCTCTTTGCGAACGAATATCCAGTTTATTACGGGTATGCGACATCACAATGTACTGCTACTCACCTCCGCAATGGCCAATGAAGGTAAGTCATTCATTGCCATGCACCTCGCACAGTCACTGGCGCTCGCGTGCAAAAAAGTGCTGTTGATCGACTTCGATCTTCGAAAGCCGTCTCTGGCAACCCTGCTGAATCTCAAACCCGAAGGAGTGACGGAATACATCGCATTGGAGCGGGGGCCGCTCATTCAGCAATGCGGAAACGGACCTCCTTTCGATTTTCTCGCTGCCGGAGCACAGTATGCGGAGACAGGCGAAGTAATGCTGTCACCCAAAGTGGCCAGCCTTATTTCAACGCTGAAAACCCGGTACGATTTCGTGCTGCTTGACAGCCCGCCAGTCGGACTGGTAGCAGATGCGCGTCTGCTGGGCAAGCATGCAGACATCACACTGTACGTCGTGCGCCAGCATTTCACTTTCCTGCATCAACTTGCCGATTTGCAGGAACTCCGTAAGCAGTCGCAGCTCCCCGATCTATATGTCGTGCTCAACGGCATGCGCGATCTGCGGCGCTATCAATACCATTACTACTAACATTCATTTGAAAAACAAAAACACACCTATGAAACAACACATTTATATCATCGGGGAAATCGGTCAGGCGCATGAAGGCAGCATAGGCCTCGCACATGCGTACATTGATGCGTTGGCGCATGCAGGAGCCAATGCAGCCAAGTTCCAGGTACACATTGCCGAGGCTGAAAGCAGCATCTACGAGGATTTCCGCGTAACGATTCCCTACGAGAACGGCTCACGGCTCGACTATTGGAAACGCATGGAGTTCAGCCGGGATGAATGGGATGGACTTAAAAAACATTGTGAAAAAGCAGGCCTGCACTTCCTTGCAAGCCCGTTTTCGTTGGCAGCGGTAGAATTACTGGATGGGATTGGCGTAATCGGCTACAAAATAGGCTCGGGGGAAGTCGACAACCTGCCAATGCTGGACAGGATAGCCGCCACTGGAAAACCGGTGGTACTATCGTCCGGAATGAGCTCCTGGGCCGAACTGGACCAGGCAGTAGCATTCCTTAAATCGAAAGGAACGGCTGTATCCTTACTCCAATGTACCACCGCCTACCCCGCCAAGCCGCACCAATGGGGACTGAATGTCATGCATGAAATGCGTGAGCGCTACCAGGTCGCGGTAGGCTTCTCGGATCATTCGGGGGACATTTTTGCCTGTCTTGCCGCCGCTGCACTGGGAGCACGCCTGCTCGAATTCCATGTTACCTTCGACAAGCGAATGAGCAATCCCGATGCCTCCTCTTCACTTACGTTACGGCAGGCAACCACGCTGATTGCGGGGGTCCGCAGAATAGAAACGGCGTTAAATTTTCCGGTGAACAAGGACGCGAATGCGGCCTTCTCGAGAATGAAAAGCATGTTTGGGAAGTCACTGGCTGTCAATCGCGACCTACGGAAGGGCGAACAGATCCAAAGCTCCGATCTCGAAACCAAAAAACCAGCCGGATTTGGTCTTGCCGCGGCCCGTTATCAGGAGGTTTTAGGTAAAACCCTCAGCAGGGATATCGCACAATGGGAGTTTCTCACCGAAAACCACTTCACCCATGCGTAAGATCTGCGTTGTCATCACCGCCCGGGCCAGTTACAGCCGGATCAAAACCGCACTGACGGCCATTCATGCCCACCCCAGGCTCGCTTTGCAAATCGTGGTGACCGGCAGTGCCTTGGCAGACCGGTACGGCAACATCATACCCTATCTGCAAGCTGAAAATCTGCCCATATCAGCCATCATTCCAAATCTGCTCGATATGGAAAGCGATACCGCGTCGGCCAAAACGACCGGATTGGCGGTAATCGAGCTTTCCACTTTTTTCGCAAACCATCGCCCGGATGTGGTGGTAACCGTCGCAGACAGGTTCGAAACCATGGCTACGGCCATCGCGGCTGTCAATATGAACATTCCGCTGGTCCATATACAGGGAGGTGAAATTACCGGCAACATCGACGACCGGATCAGGGACAGCATCTCCCAACTCGCCGACCTGCATTTTGTGGCTACCGAAAACGCCCGGGCAAGGCTTATTCGCATGGGACTTTCGACGCAAAAGGTCCATTACACCGGTTGCCCGTCGATCGATCTGGTCCACCGGAGTCAGGAGTGCAATTTCAACCCCTATGAAACTTATGGGGGCGTAGGATTCCGGCCGGATTTGAATACCCCTTACCTGCTCGTGCTGCAACATCCCGTAACTACCGAAACCATGCACTCTAAATGGCAGATCGATCATTTGCTGCAAGCCATAGCAGCCCTGAATATGCCCGGCATTTGGTTCTGGCCCAATGCAGATCCCGGCACCATGGGCACTGTGCACGGTATTCGCGCATTTCGCGAACTCAATCCCGCCCTTCCCTTCCATTTCTTCAAAAATATGGAATCCGGCCATTTCATTCAGTTGCTCAGCAATTGTGTATGTTTTGTCGGCAATTCGAGCGTCGGGATTCGTGAATGCAGCGCATTAGGAGTACCCGCCGTAAATATCGGAAGCAGGCAACGCGGCCGCGAGCGCGGACCGAACGTAGTAGATTGCCTTCCCGACACGGAAGCCATCGTTTCAGCAGTCCAGCGTCAACTTGCGCACGGACATTATCCCGGCGTAACGCTCTACGGGAAAGGCGATGCCGGGGAGCGAATCGCCGGGCTGCTGGCGACGATCCCATTCATTCTCAAAAAACACCTGCTCCCGGTATGACAGCATCGTTTCCCAAAATCCTGGGTCTTATCCCTGCACGGAAGGGGTCCAAGGGAGTTCCTGGCAAGAATATGAAGCTCCTTGGCGGAAAACCGTTGATACAATACACCTTTGAAGCCGCAGCCCAGTCGGCGTTGCTGGATAGCATCATCGTTTCTACGGATTGTCCTGAAACCGCATTTTTCGCCCATTGCTTTGACAGAATAACCGCACCGTTTTTGCGGCCGGACAGGTTGGCTACTGACCAGACGCCGATGATTGATGTGGTAAATCACGCCCTCGCATTTTCCACGAACGGCGGCAGTTACTTTGAATATGTCGTACTCCTTCAACCCACTACTCCGTTCCGGGTAGCGGGCCTCATTGACGCAACCATCCGCCATTCCATCCGGGAAAATGCCGACAGCCTGATCACCGTGCGAAAAATACCGGATGCATTCAGCCCTTTCTGGGCATATATCCCAAGTGAAAACGGACTGGAAAAAGTAATGAAGGGGCATCCGACCATTCCACGGCGACAGGCACTGCCGCCCGCATACTACCGTGACGGCGAAATTTACATTGCACGCACATCTCTTGTACGCGAAGGGATGATCACCGGCTGCAAAGTAGCGGCATGGCAGAATAACAATGATTTCGGGATCAATATTGACACGCCTGCCGATTGGAAGCAGGCTGAAAACCTTCTTCAACTATGGAAAGAGCACACCAAAAGCATGTACTCGTATTGATTACCAATCCGTTCGCGGTTATCAATGTCATCCATTCCGGCCTGATGGCGGAGCTGGGTAAACATTACAGGATTACGGTCATGTCGGATTTGCTGACGACTGCCGAAATCGAGCGATTCAACAGGCATTTTAAGTTGGATATGCATTGGCTGCACACACCTTTCCCGCCAATTTCCAAATTTGCGAAGTGGCTCCGGGCGATCCAAATGCTTTTTTTCGGCCACTTCTTCGGGCTGGAAACCATCCGGATCAAGGTTATGGAGCGGGGAGCTGTCCTTCATTGGCTTTTCTGCATTTCCCGAAAGAACCTCGCACTAACGTATTTGACTGGTTCGCTGGTGGTCATCATCAGAAACTCGCTGATCCGCCGCACCATGCTTCACGGGTTTCACACCTCAGTGGCCGGGGCTAATTTTCACGCGGTAATTTCAACTTCGCCGCTGGACCTGCGCGAGAATGCAATCACCAATTCGCTCAAAGTGCGGGGAGCATTGTGCGTATCGATGATTATCAGTTGGGATAATCTGACTTCAAAGGGCGTCATCAATGCAAAGTCCGACCTGGTGCTGGTGTGGAATAACAAGATGGCCGTCGAATACCAGCAGCTTTATTCCATGTTCAGTGAAAATGCGGCAGTGCGGATTAGCGGTATACCGAGGTTTGATGCATATTCCCGGAAATTAGCGGATCAAGACGTGCATTTGCACAAGCTATCCGGCGTCGATTCCAGCAAGCGAGTTATCCTTTTCACCACGGGAGCCGTCAAACATCATTCGTGCCAAAAGTACATTATTGAAGACCTGCTCCGGTATGCGAAAATCCGGCCCGATATTGCAATTCTGGTACGATGCCACCCGGGAGATAATCTGCGAAGGTATGACTGCTTCAAAAGCGTCCGGAACCTTCATATCTGCCAGCCGTTTGGTCAAGGCGGCAGCATAATTCCGCCTGTTGATTTTCTGGAAAAACTACATTGCCAACTGGCTCGCTGCCAGGTATGTGTTCAAATCGCATCGACCATGCTGCTCGATGCTTCCGCCATGGGTAAACCGTGCATAAGTATCGCCTACGACGCGCATCCAGGATTACATTATATCTCTTCGGTAAAGCGGTTTTATGACTATTCCCACCAGCTCATGCTTCCCGATTGTTTGAAGGCAAATAGGGTTCACAGCCGTGGGGAGTTATTTGCGACACTCGACCAGGCTTTGGCAGGAACTTGCCAAACGACCGGTATAGAAAATGCAGCAACCTCCTTCATCCACCATGGTGCGCCCAACGCTGTCGGCCTCACCGCACATTGTGTAAGGGAATGGTTAGGCTGATTGTCCCTGCCGGCATTAGGGCCATGGTTTCGATCGGCATTGCCTGGGCTCTCACTATGCTATTCGACTCCTTACTCATCTTTGGAGAAAATACGCTTCAAACCGTGGTGGTTTTCGGCTGTTACATCTATTGTGCAGCCACATTGTTGATGCCGTCCGGCAACAAGTTTTTCTATGTGATCAGCATTCCGGTTCTCACACAATTCCTGCACCTTTTTCAGAAGTACGACTTTCCCGCCGGGGCCAACTCGCTCTGGCGGCTACTTCCGTTCCTGTTCGTTGATTTGTATATGCTGTCCGTACTGATCCGATTTGGGACAGGCCTTTCACGTGTCGAGAAGGTGGTCGTGGCGTCGTGGGTAATATCGGGTTTCGTTTCCATCACCATATCCCCCAACCTGGCAGGAATCGTCACCGGCGCATGCACATTGATCCTTTTCACCATTCCCTTGTACTTCGCCTATCTAAGTGTCATGTCGAAACACCCTGCATTTCCGGGCGAGTTGGAGCGGGCGCTGTGTCTTACTTTTATCATCCTGGCGCTCGGAACATTTGGACTGGTATTCTATGGCGCTCAGTATAAGGGTGCCAGCAACCTGTTGGTAACCCGGAATATTTCGGACACCAATGTTACCATGGCCTATTTCATACTCCTTTGGCCGTTTGCATTGCATTATGCGGGCCGTGAAGGACGATCGCCATTGCTGACGCCCCTGCTGGCATTGCTTTTCGCACTTGTGGTAATATTGTCGTTTTCTCGCGGTGCGGTATTCATCGTGCTGCCTTACCTGGTGTTTTCGCTGTTCGTCGCCGGTAACTGGCAACGAGGGGTATGGCTTGCGGCAGTCGGCGTAGTAACCGGCATTTATTCCGGAGATCTGATCGGCCTGATGAATGCGGAGCTCGCCTATTCCTGGGAATTGCGTTTCGGTGATTTCAACGCGGCAGGCCCGGTTTTACAGAAAATTCAGGAGGTAAGCGGCAGGGCAGAAATCAGGCGGATCGCCTACCAGCTTTTTCTGGAACGTCCGCTTTTCGGCCACGGCACAGGAAGTTTTGAGGTGCTCGGCCCCGGCTACCGCGAAGCGCATTCCCTGTTCTTCACCGTACTCGCCGAGCAGGGATTGCTCGGCATGGTATATCTATACGGGCTGTTTGCCACACTTGGACTTCATTTATGTAAAAGGGCAACTGACTACCTGCATCGTTTGTTGCTCGCTGCATTGGCGGCCTATTTGTTATTCGTACATTCTGTCGGCTCCGTCTTTATCATTATTCCTACCAAAAGCCTGACGATCAATTGCATTGCACCGTTGCTGCTGATCTGCATGTATTTTTATTCCAAAAGCATGGATAACAGGCCACCTTCCGGAGCGGCAGCCCCAGGAGCGAAAATCTCCGGTTATGACTAAGCTGTTGATTATAGGCAAAATGCCGCCGCCCGTCGGCGGTGTAGCGGAGCATGTGAGGCGGCTTACGCAAAGTCTGCGCCGGGCAGGATTTGATTTCACATTTTGTGATATGGGCAATACTCCGCTGTTCACAATGCTCGCCGGGATAATCACGCACCCGGTTATCCACATCCATTTCTCCAACCCACTGGTGCAGGTAACATTCGCTATTTTTTGCCGTCTTACGGGCAAAAAGCTGCTCATCACTTACCATGGATGCTGGGGAAGGTACCGGGCCCTGGGCAATCGGGCGGTAGAATTATCGGCCCGTCTCGCATACATACCTATTGTGCAGGAACGTGCAAGCCTGCTCCGGGCATTGCAATGCAACCCGCGCTCCCGCGAAATTTCGACCTATATCCCCGATCCCGTCCTACTGCCGCTTCCGGAAGCATTGCATTCAGCATTGGTAGCTCGCCGACCGCAGTACCAGGCTACATTCTGTACCAATGCCTGGAATGTTACATTCGATAAACACCGGAAAGAAGTGTACGGGATATCGGAACTGATCACACGATTCGGCGAGTATCCGGAGTTTCAGCTTTTGATATCGGACCCATCGGGCAACTACCGAAGGTACATTCATGAATACTGCCCGCACATTCCCGCTAACATATTTTTTATCAGCCGTTTACACGATTTCAAAAGTGTTTTGCGCTTGTCCGACGCATTCATTCGAAATACCACTACCGACGGCGTGTCGCTATCGGTCTACGAATCGCGTGAGCTCGGTATACCTGTGCTGGCATCCGCCGCGGTGGAGCGACCTGCATTTTGCAGCGTCTTTGATAATTTTTTAAAAACGGATCTGAGGGAAAAATTGGGAGAAGCGCGGCAGCTGATTACCCTTCCGGCACCGGCGCACGATACGGCAGACAAACTGATTGAACTGTACCGCAAAATAGCGCCGAATCAAAACTAATAAATTGATAAACAGCCTATAAAAAACAAAGGCATAGAAAAATTTCCATGCCCTGTTTCACACTATACACACACTATATTTTTAATACCTATATATCGCCCGGATAAATTTCAAGTTGAACTTCAATACCGCAAAATAACAAACTAAAGTAATCAGAAAAAAACTTTAGAATGTGAATTTCTAAATTCTAATGAGAAAATAATGGACATTTCCCCAAAAAATTCTTGGCAATTAATGCTATACCCCAAAATTACGGAATTTTGCCGTAATTATTGCTCAAACTACTCTGCCTGATTACTTTCGTGCAATTAACACTCACCAACTCATCCATGGAATCACTTTTTACCACAGACGCGCTGATTAGTCTGCTTACCCTGACATTATTAGAAGTCGTCCTGGGGATTGATAACGTAATCTTCATCACAATCGTTTCGGGCAAACTGCCGGTCGATCAACGAAAAAAAGCACAGAACAACGGGCTGCTGATCGCCCTGGTACTACGCATCGCGCTCCTCTTCGCCATTTCGTGGGTCATTGGTCTTAAAGAAGATGTCCTGACGCTTTTCGGCCATGGTTTCAGCGGCCGCGATCTGATCCTGCTCGGCGGCGGATTGTTCCTGCTATACAGCACGACCAAGGAAATTCACCACAAACTGGAAGGCGATCCTGAAAACCTGCCATCCGGGGATATTTCATCCAAAAAATCGATGACTTTCGGTAGCGCACTGGTACAGATCGCATTGCTGAACATCATTTTCTCCTTCGACTCGGTGCTTACCGCGGTAGGTCTGGTTAAGGAAGTGCCTATTATGATTGTAGCGGTGATCGCATCGACCTTCATTATGATCGCTTTTGCGGCTAAAATCGGGGATTTTGTAAATAATCACCCTTCCATTAAAATTTTAGCGCTCTCATTTTTGTTGATGATTGGCACGCTGCTCGTGGCAGAGGCATTCCACTACGAAATCCCGAAAGGCTACGCGTATTTCGCGATGGCGTTCTCGTTCTTCGTGGAATTGCTGAATATGCAGCTGGATAAGAAGAAAAATCCGGTGAAACTGCGTGACCGCGTGAATTAACCCTGATTGCATATGCGCATTAATCCCGAAACGGTAGAGAGGATCAAGCACGCCGCTGACATAGTGGAGGTGGTGGGGGATTTTGTGTCTTTAAAGAAAAAAGGGGCGAACTATTCGGCATGCTGCCCTTTTCACAACGAGAAAACGCCGTCCTTCAACGTTAATCCCGTCAGGCAGATCTATAAGTGCTTCGGATGCGGTGCGGCCGGCGATTCCATCAAGTTTGTGATGGATATCGATGGCATCGGCTACGGCGAAGCGCTGCGGTATCTGGCAGGGAAATACAATATAGAGATTGAGGAAGAGGAGCTTACCGACGAAGAAACCATTCGCCAGAATGTGCGGGAGAGCTTGTACATTATCCTCAATTATGCCAAAAATTATTACCAGCATCAGCTGCAACATAGCGAGGAAGGTCAGGCGATCGGCCTGAGCTACTTCCGCGAGCGTGGTTTTACAAACGAAATCCGCAAAAAGTTTGAGCTCGGTTATAGCCTCGACAATTGGGACTCATTTTCGAAAGAAGCATTAGAAAAGGGCTATTCGGCGGAAATACTCGAAAAAGCAGGTCTGCTTATCCATAAGGAGGGCAGCCACACTGCCGGTTACGACCGCTTCCGCGGCCGGGTGATTTTCCCAATCCATAATATTGCGGGCAAGACGATCGCATTCGGTGCACGGATACTTAAAACCGATAAGAATCAGCCGAAGTACCTCAATTCGCCGGAAACGGAAGTTTACCATAAAAGTGAAGTCCTTTACGGCATTTACCAGGCGAAAAATGCGATCCGAAGTCTCGAACATTGCTACCTGGTAGAGGGTTACACGGACGTAATTTCATTGCACCAGGCAGGGATAGAGAATGTCGTCGCCTCCTCGGGAACGTCGCTCACCGTCGAACAGATCCGGCTGATAGGTCGCTTTACGCCTAATATTACCATTTTGTACGATGGCGATATGGCCGGTATCAAGGCCGCATTACGCGGTCTGGACCTGGTTTTGGAAGAGGGGTTGAATGTGAATGTCGTTCTCTTTCCCGACAACGAGGATCCCGACAGTTATGTAAGGAGGGTGGGCGCCGAAGCTTTCAAAGCACATTTGAAAAAGGCTTCAAAGGACTTTATCACTTTCAAAACGGAAATCCTGCTGCAAGATGCCGGAAATGACCCTTTCCGGCTGGCGGCGGTGATCCAGGAAGTAGTTAACAGTATTGTCAAAATTCCTGATGCCATAAAAAGGCAGGTGTTTTTCCACCGTACGTCCGAAATGATGCGCGTGGACGAGCAAATGCTGATCACCGAGGGAAATAAGCTGCTTCGGAAACAGCAGACAGCCAAGCCGGCGGAACGTGCCACTCGACAGCCTGACAAGGGTTTTTCGGGGCCAAAAGGTCCGGAAACCGACGGGCCTCCCGATCTCGACGCATTGTTCAGCGACGGCTTCGGGCCGTTTGCGGGGGAGCCGGATTCGGATCCTTTCGTACCGGCGGAGGTTGCGCCGGAAACATTCCAGCGATCCAAACTGCATTACCAGGAAGAAGCATTTGTGCGGCTGCTCGTCGTACACGGTGCACGCGAGCTCGAACCGAGCATCACTGTTTGCCAGTATGTCTTGGGACAAATTGAAGGAATTGAGCTCAAAGATCCGGTATTCGGCCATTTGCTGACATTGTTCCGTGAAAATTATAACCGCAACAATGTCCTGACGACCGATTATTTTCTCCAACATCACGAGGTGGAGATCCGGAACCTTACCATTGAATGGCTCACCCAGAAACACGAGCTCAGCGAACTCTGGAAGGAAAAATACGAGATATACGTGCCTTTCGAGACGGACGTGCTGGACAAAACTGCATTCAACAACATTCTCAGGCTCAAAAAAGCATTTATAGAAGAGAAAATGAAGGTTTGCCTGCAACAGGCGGTTCATGCGAAAACAGAGGAAGAGCAACATGCCGTCATGACCGAATACATGTTCTACAAGGGCATCAGCATGGCGGCCGCAAAAGAGCTGGGAAGTGTCATCGGATAGTTAACTTAAATATTCGCCGCTATGAAAAAAACTCTGCCCCTTTTGTGCTTCGTCTCTTTGATTACCGCGTGCAATCCGTCCTATAAATTACTGAAAGTCAAGAAAGAAAACACTTTCCGGCTCGCCGACTACCCTACCTACGGCTTTTACGACATAGAGGCAAAAGGCGACACCGTTTCCAGGAATTTTGAGAAAAATGTGGGCATCATCAAGGACGCCATCGCCAAAAATCTCCAAACACGCGGCCTGGACGAAGCGCGCGACCCAAGCCTGAAAATCAATATCGCATTGAATGTGCAGGAGCAACTGCAAACCCGGCAGACTGATTTCCAAACCGACGGCCTGCCCCGCTACATGGGACAGCGGCGCTACTCCTGGAAAAGCGAAGAAGTGGTGACGGGCAAATACCGCGAGGGAACAATTGTGATAGATCTCGTGGATGCCGCCAACAACCGGATGGTGTGGCAGGGCGGCGCGAGCGGCATTATTCCGGAGAAAACCAAGAGCTTCACCGAAGACATCAACCAGGTAATCAGTGAAATCGTGGCCAGAATGCCATGATTCAGGCAGCAAAAAGGGCTGCTTCTTTCGGAAACAACCCTTTCAATGTCGTGAATATCGGAGTTACTAAACATTATTATTGACCACGCTGCGCGCTTTGTCGCTAACGTTTTCGGCTACGCCGTTCGCCTTATCTTTGGCAGTGTTTACATTTTTAAGGAACCCGTCTTTGAGTTTGTCAGCAAGGTGCGACAGCTCTTCCAGGCTTTTCTCATATTTATCCTTTGCATTTCCGCCAAGGTCGTTAGCCCTATTCTTAATCAATTTGCGGGTTTCTTTTCCGTTTTTGGGAGCTACCAAAAGGCCAATCGCGATGCCTGTCAACAGTGCTCCGATTGAGCCAATCAAAAATTTTTGGTTCTTGTTCATACGAATTCCCTATTTTGTGTTGATAAAACATTAGAACTGAAAATAACAAAATACTGTGCCACTTCGCAAGCTCACGCGCCGATTTTCCTCGAACGGCCTTTTCCCTGTCATACTTTCATGCCTGTTCCTGATCACGGCGGTCGAAAGCAAGGCGCAGTGGAAGGTCATTGATATCAAAACGAAGATCCATATGCGTGCAGTACACGCGGTATCGCCCACAATCTGCTGGATTGGCGGCACCCGGGGAACTGTTTTGAAAACCACCAACGGCGGTCACACCTGGACCACCTACAAAGTTTCCGGGGCCGACTCGCTCGACTTCCGCGATATTCACGCTTTTGACAAACAGGTTGCAATTGCGATGAGCGCCGGAGAATCCGAGAAAGACAAAGCCAAAATCTACAAGACGGAAGACGGCGGAGAGAGCTGGAAGCTTGTGTACCAAACTACACAAAATGGGGTTTTTCTGGATGGAATCGACTTTTGGGACAAAAACAAAGGCATTTGTCTCGGAGATCCCACCCAGGGCAAACTGTTCATTTTGACAACTGACGACGGAGGCAATAGCTGGCAGGAATTACCCCTCGAAAAGCGCCCTGCAGCGGAGCCGGGAGAAGCGTGCTTTGCAGCAAGCGGGACCTCCATTATCACCAATGGCAAAGGGGTTGCGTTCATCGGCACAGGTGGCAGCAAAATGGCCCGGGTATTCCGTACCGAAGATTACGGTCAAAGCTGGCAGGTATCTGCTACTCCATTACCTGCCGGACCCACTGCGGGTATTTTCGGGCTTAAATTCTGGTCCAAAAAGAATGGTATAGCGGTGGGCGGAGATTACAAAAAGACTACGGATTCGACGCAAAACGTGCTTTTGACCGAAGACGGAGGCATTACCTGGAAATTGTCCGGCATGACCAAGCCGGCCGGATTGAAAGAATCAGTAGCTATCTATCACAAAACCAACGCTACCTGGAACGGCGATACACAGATCCGCTCGGATAACTATGCATTGGTTGCTTCCGGTCCCTCCGGCAGCAGCGTTTCCCTCGACCGCGGCAAAAGCTGGATTTCACTCGGTAGCGAAGGTTTCCATTCCCTCAGCTTCGCCGGAAATGTGGGCTACGGCATCGGAGCGAATGGTTTAATCGGTAAAATCGATAAAATTTCCTCTAAAAAGAAGAAACGGAAACTGGTGCTGGTGGAGCAGTAATCTTCGTGCATATTCGTGCCTTCACGGTCGGCCACTGCCGAGACATCAAATCCGATCAATCAGCTCTTTCACCTTCCGAACTTCTCGCCCTGTCAAATGGTCAGCGATCGCAGCCGCATGATCACGGCCATTTTCAATAAAGACCTTTTCTGTAAACACCCCCGCCATCACGGTGCCGCACAGATATAACCCGGAGACATTCGTTTCAAAAGTCTGCGCATCATACTGCGGCACCTTCGTTACCGGGTCGAGCGTCACGCCGCAGCGTGCGAGCAGGTGCTCATCAGGCAGGTAACCTACCAGCAGGAATACGAAATCCGCCGGTAACCATTCCTGTTCGCCTGTTTCGAGGTTTTCGATCAGCAACCTTCCCGGTTCTATCGCACGCGTCACCGAGTTGAAACGCGTATGGATCTTTCCTTCTTTCACCCGGTTTTTCACGTCGGGAACCAGCCAGTACTTCACTTTTGTGCGAAAATCAGCTTCCTTGTGCACAATCGTAACCTTTGCATCATGGCGGTAAAGTTCCAGAGCAGCTTCCACCGAGGAGTTAGAGCCGCCTACAAGCACTACGTGCGTATAGGAGTATCTGAATGGCTCATCATAGTAATGCGAAACGTGCGGCAAGCCCTCTCCCGGCACATTCAGCATCCGCGGAACATCAAAATAGCCTGTTGCCAGGATGACGTTTTTGGAATGAAACACCTGACCGTCATTCGAATAGGTCAGAAAAGTGCCGTCTTCCTGCTTCTCCGTACGATCGACATCGACAAACAACCTGAAATTCAAATGGTAATACCCCGCAACCTTGCGGTAGTACTGCAAAGCCTCGTTCCGATTAGCCTTTACGTCGGAAATCGCGAACGGAATGCCGCCGATTTCGATATTTTCCGCCGTGGAGAAGAATTTCATCCTGCGCGGGTACCGGCGAATGGACTCGGTGAGGTTGCCTTTTTCAAGGATCAGGTAATCGAGACCGCTTTTCGCCAGCTCGATACCCATTGCGAGGCCACAAGGGCCGCCGCCGATAATGATTGCGTCGTAAATGTGCATTGTATAGGCTGACGGCCCATTTGCTCGCGGCCGCCACTGGTCTTTTAACCCCCTAATTTAGCTATTGGTTTCTGAACTTTGTAAATTAGCTCAATGTTCAAAAGGTCTGGTAATACTACATTTTAGCTTGGAAAACGCGGCCGGGGACTTTACGGTGAAACTGAATGAATGGGGCAAAGCGAAAACCCCGTTCTTTTTTTTGGTGGACTACCAATTCCAAAAACCACTGGCCTGGAAGCTTGAAGACGTCGATCCGGCAGAGATCCTGTTCAACCTGAACGGTTTCACCAATGACCATGGGGCTTTATCCAGTGATCTGCCGGAGCATATTCAGTTCGACAAACACCCGCTCCCGTTCGAGGCCTATCATCCCAAGTTCAAGTGTGTATTGAACCATCTGAATGCAGGTAACTCATTCCTGGTGAATCTTTCGGTGCCTACGCCGATCAATACCAATCTGACATTGGACCAGATATTCCGTCACAGCGAAGCGCCTTACCGCTTGCTGTTTCAAAACCGGTTCGTGTGTTTTTCACCCGAAATTTTCGTGCGCATTCAGGGAAACCGTATCGCCTCATTCCCAATGAAAGGGACCATCGATGCCTCGGTACCCAATGCGGAACAGGTGATATTGTCGGACTATAAGGAGGCCGCCGAGCATGCTACCATTGTGGATTTGATCAGAAACGACATTAGTATGGTGGCAGAAAAAGTTTGGGTAGAGCGTTACCGCTATATCGACCGCATTCAGGCTTCGGACAAAACCTTATTGCAGGTAAGCTCCGAAATAGCAGGTATACTTCCCGCGGGTTTCGATGGTCAATATGGTGATCTCTTGAAAAAACTGTTACCCGCAGGTTCCATAAGCGGTGCGCCGAAACCACGTACGCTGGAAATCATTGAAGAGGCCGAGGAATATAATCGTGGTTATTACACCGGCGTCATGGGTTATTTCGATGGAGTGAACTTTGAAAGCGCCGTGATGATCCGGTTTATCGAGCAGCAGGACAATGAATTGGTATTCAAAAGCGGTGGCGGTATTACGGCATTAAGCAATGCAAAAAGTGAATATCAGGAAGTAATCGATAAAGTTTATCTCCCATTTAGCCACACCCCGCATGCTGTGCTTTGAAACGATCTGCGTCGAGAACCGGCAGTTTAAAAATCTCTCTTACCACGAAGCCCGGCTGAACAAAACGCGCCGCGAATTATGGGGCTACGATGATAACTGGGATTTAGCCAGGCTACTCGAAATTCCCGACACCGTGGACGACCGCATCCATAAATGCCGTGTGGCTTACAATTTGAATATTGATAACATCAGATGGGAACCTTACGCGCATCGTGACATCCGTAAAATCCGGAGGGTTTACCATGACGAGATCGACTACCGCTATAAATACGACAATCGCGAAGGCCTGAATGCGCTTTTCGCACAGCGCGGGGATGCCGACGAGATACTGATCATCAAAAATGGGTTGGTCACCGATTCCAATTTTTGCAATGTAGCGTTCTTCAATGGCGACCGCTGGCTCACGCCGGCGAACCCGTTGCTTCCTGGGACTCAGCGTGCTTTCCTGCTCGACGAAGGCATGGTCGAACCCGCCGAGATCCGCGAAAGCGATATGACAAAGTTCAGCCGGATACGGCTTTTCAATGCCATGGTCGACTGGGCGCATGCCCCCGAGCTCGATGTTTCGTTGATTGCTTGACCACAAATTGCGAACTTGCCGCCGAATTAAAGAATTGAACCAATGACCTCCTTATTCGAGGAAGAAATCACCCTTTTTGCCGATCTGATCCTTCCGGTGCCCATCCCAAACCTGTTTACATACCGGGTACCAAGGGAAATGGCGTCGCAGATCAAGGTAGGAGCGCGGGTAATCGTGCAGTTTGGTCAGAAAAGGGTCATAACAGCCGTAGTAGCGCAGCTGCATTCCAATCCGCCTGTGAAATACCAGGCCAAATACATTCTGGAATTGCTCGACGAGCAGCCGATCGTCACCCAAAAGCAGCTCGAACTTTTTGCCTGGGTGGCCGAGTATTACCTCTGCAACATCGGCGAGGTCATGAATGTGGCCTTGCCGGCTGGATTGAAGATTACAAGCCAGTCACGCATTCAGCTCAATCCGGAATTTGAACACGAAGATCTGCTCACGGACCAGGAGCACCTTGTTGTTGAAGAAATCAGGAAGCACCAGACGCTCTCTTACGAAGAAGTTGAACGGCTCCTGCAAAAATCGAATATAACTTCCATTATCAAGTCGCTGGTTGGGAAACGGGCGGTGATTCTGTATGAGGAGGTGAAGGAGCGCTATAAGCCGAAAGTCGCGAAAAAAATCAGGCTGACGGCCGCTTACACAACCAGCGAGGCACTTTCCAAACTGGCCGCCGACCTCGACAAAACGCCGAAACAGCAGGAAATCCTTTTGAGATACCTCAGTTTCATTCCCGTTTACAACAACCCGGATTTGAATTACAAAGGCCTGGATAAATCCATATTCAGCCAGGACGATACCATTTCGGATGCTTCGTTGAACACGCTTATCAAGAAAGGCATTTTCGAGCAGTTCGAAATATTTGTGTCCCGCTTTGATGACATCCCCACCGGCAATATGGGCACTATTACGCTCACCGAAACCCAGAAGGAAGCTTCGCGGCAAATCCACGAGCTTTTTGCGGAAAAGGAAGTAGTGTTGCTGCACGGTATCACAGGCTCCGGTAAAACCGAGGTTTATATTGAACTCATCAAACAGGCGCTGGAAAGCGGCACCCAGGTCCTGTTCCTGCTGCCTGAAATTGCATTGACCACGCAAATAGTCGTGCGGCTCCGCAAAGTGTTCGGCGATGTGATGGGCATTTACCATTCCAAATTTTCCGACAATGAGCGCGTCGAGGTTTGGAAAGGCATTCTGGACGGCAAATTTCAGTTTGTAGTCGGTGTCCGATCGGCCATTTTCCTGCCGTTCGATAACCTGGGTCTAATCATTGTCGACGAGGAACATGAAACTTCCTACAAGCAGCACGACCCGGCCCCGCGCTACAATGCACGGGATGTGGCCGTGATTATGTCGTACATGCACAAGGGCAAAACGCTGCTCGGTTCGGCGACGCCATCGCTGGAAAGCTATTTCCATGCGCAAAGCGGCCGGTATGGGTTTGTGCAAATGAAACAGCGGTACGGCAATGCCGCATTGCCTCGTTTCGAGCTGATCGACACCAAGAAGGAAAAGCGTCAGAAGCAGATGAAGAACGAGTTTTCTTCGGTACTGCTTAGTCATTTGGAATACAATCTCAAAAACAAAGAGCAAACCATTCTCTTCCAGAACCGCCGGGGCTACTCGCCCTACCTGCAATGCGAGGAATGCAACTGGATTTCGGAATGCGCCAATTGCGACGTGAGCCTTACCTATCACATGAAAGCCCGCGAGCTGCGCTGCCACTACTGCGGGCACAAGGAAGAAGTGCCGCGTACCTGCCCGCACTGCGGTTCACCCAAAGTGAAAACAATGGGGTATGGAACGGAGAAGATCGAAGAGGAAATTAATGTGATGTACCCCGAAGCACGCGTGCAGCGCATGGACCTCGACACGACGCGCGCCAAAAATGCCTACCAGCAGATTATTTCGGATTTCGAAGAAGGCGGTATCGATATACTGGTAGGCACCCAGATGGTCAGCAAAGGCCTGGATTTCGATAATGTGAGCGTCGTGGGTATTTTCGATGCCGACCGCATTATCCATTTCCCCGAATTCCGTGCTTCGGAACGCGCATTTCAGATGCTTACGCAGGTGAGCGGGCGAGCAGGGAGGCGGGCGGAAAAGCCCGGAAAGGTGCTCATCCAGACCGCCAATCCGTCGCAGCCCTTGCTGGAAAAGATCATCAATAACGACTATGAGGGCATGTATGAGGCCGAAATCGCGGAGCGTGAGAAGTTTAGCTATCCACCGTTTACCAGGCTCATTAAGGTAACCGTAAAGCATACTGATGAGGCAACCGCCCATCGCGCCGCGAAAGTATTGGCCGAAAAACTCACCGCACATTTGGGCGCCAGCAGGGTTCTGGGCCCGCAGCCGCCGCTGGTCGAAAGAGTAAGAAATCAGTTTTTGTTCGATATTCTCATCAAACTTGAACGAGAAAAGATTAATTTTAAGGCGGCAAAGTCATTTATACAGGAAAAAGTAATTGACACTCTGACTGACAAGACGCTAAAAAGCATCCAGGTTGTGATCGACGTGGACTGTTTATAAAAACATCATTTACTGCACATTAACTTTATGTCTTCCAAAAAAACCAGAATTGTTGCAACCGTAGGCCCCGCTTCGGAATCGAAAGAAACATTATATGCATTGGCCAAAGCAGGAGTGAACGTGTTTCGTCTCAACTTCTCCCACGGCACCCACGCCGACCACCTGCAAAGACTTACCAACATCCGTGAGATCAACGAAGAGCATGGCCTTAACCTGGCTATTCTTCAGGATTTGCAGGGACCTAAAATCCGTATCGGCCTTGTGGCTGAGAAAGATGGCGTTCTGATCGAATCCGGTAAGAAACTGATCCTCTCCAACACCGAAGTGCTGGGTACTGCCGAGAAAGTGAGCACGCCTTACGATGGAATGTACAATGATGTGAAAATCGGCGACCGCGTGTTGATGGATGATGGCAAACTGGAAGTACTGGTTACCGGTATCGATGGTACGGACGTAATCACGGAAGTGATTTATGGCGGTTACCTGAAATCCAAAAAAGGCGTTAACCTGCCCAACACCAAGGTGTCGATGCCTTCGGTGACACAAAAAGACTGGGAAGATCTGGATTTCGGTCTCGAAAACAATGTGGAATGGATCGCTCTGTCGTTCGTACGCACGGCCGAAGAAATCCTGAAAGTGAAAGAATATATAACCAACAAAGGCAAACTTGCCCGCGTGGTAGCGAAAATCGAGAAACCTGAGGCAATCCTCAACATCGACGAGATCATTGAAGCGACCGACGCGATCATGGTAGCGCGTGGCGACCTCGGGGTAGAACTTCCTGCGGAAGAAGTTCCGATGATTCAGAAAATGATCGTTGAAAAATGTAACCGTGCAGGCAAGCCCGTTATTGTGGCTACACAAATGCTGGAATCCATGATCGAAAGTCCACGCGCTACCCGCGCCGAGCTGAACGACGTGGCGAACTCGGTACTGGACGGCGCCGACGCGGTAATGCTTTCGGCTGAAACTGCATCCGGTAAATACCCGATCCTGGCCGTAGAAAGCATGACCAACACGATTCTGAAGGTGGAAGCGAACAGCAAGACCATCTATTTCAAACACCACGCGGCCGTCAACGACAGCCCGGGTGCCTATAAACTGAACGACAACGTGGTGATGAGCGCCTGCCGTCTCGCACGCGATACGCAGGCTGCTGCGATCATCGGCATCACACGTTCGGGCTACACCTCTTTCCGCTTGTCGCACCACCGTCCAAAGGCGAACCTGCTGATCTTCACATCGAATAAAATGCTGATGAACCAGCTCGCGTTGTTCTGGGGTACCAAGGTATTCTATTACGATCGCGACCAGGGCGTTTCTACCGACGACCTCATCGAGGACATCAAAAGCTTCCTCGTTGAAAAAGGAGAGTTGCAGAAGGGCGACGTGTTCATCAACACACTGAGCATGCCGGTTTCAAGACAGCGCAAGACGAACACGGTAAAATTGAGCGTGGTGGAGTAGTCCATTGTAATACTCGATAAAAAAGCGGCGGAAGCACATTCCGTCGCTTTTTTTGTTGATTTTTTGCAATAACTAATAAAATAGTTTTGAAACTAATATAATAGTCATATCTTTGAATCACCCATTACTTATAACCTATTTTAAAGAAGTAACATTATGGAAATCCGTAACCTTACGCGGGCTGAGGAGGAAGTCATGAGAATTCTCTGGCAACTGAAAAAAGCATTTGTAAAAGATATCCTGGCCGAAATGCCGGAACCTAAACCGGCTTATAACACAGTGTCGACGATCATCCGCATTCTCGAAAAGAAAGAGGTGGTAGGCTACAATGCCTACGGAAAGACGCACGAATATTATCCCCTGATCTCGGAAGAAGAATATAAGCGCCACGAGATGAAGCAGCTGATGGTCAACTATTTCGACAATTCGCTGCCGAACCTGGTTTCCTTTTTTGTAAAGGATAATGATCTGAACACCAAAGACCTGGACGAGATCATGAAGCTGATCAATCAACATAAAAACGAACAGTAAACGTCTGTTAGCCATGGAAACTTTAATCTACATCGGCAAGGTTAGCCTCTACTGGGTGTTGCTGTACGGCTGTTACTGGCTGATGCTCCGGAAAAACACGTTCTTCCAATGGAACCGCTGGTACCTGATCGGCTCGCTGCTCGTCGCATTTGTATTGCCCGAGATCATCTACCCCGCTTCCGCGCCTGAACTGCCGGTGATATACGAAGTAAATGCTTCTACTTTCGCGGTGATCAAGGCGAAGCCGGAAGAACCGCAAGCCTGGACGTGGCTGCAAATCCTGACCTGCGCCTACCTGGTGGGACTGGCCGTAGCCGCCACCCAGTTGGCCCGGAACATCGCCCAGCTGGTGAAATACCTGCGGTCTGGCGAGCTTGTGGAACTGGACGATTGCAATGTAATACTGATCGATTCCAATCAGGTAGGTTCTTTTTCATTCCTGAAATGGATCGTCATCAACCGCAACGACTATGAAAACCACTTCGACGCCATCCTACGGCACGAAATGGTGCATACCCAGCAACGGCACAGCCTCGACATTCTTCTTATTGAAATCATACGGACCGTTTTCTGGTTCAATCCGGTGTTGCTGCTGTACAAGCGGTCGCTGCAGGAAATTCACGAGTACCTGGCCGATGCGCAAGCCCCGAACCGTGAGTATTATGCCCAATTCCTCGTCGCGTATGCGCTGAATGCGCCCGTCGCGTCGCTGACCAATCACTTTTTCAAACCATCTCAGTTAAAAAACCGTATTCAGATGATTTATAAGAATCGCACATCCAAATGGATGCTGGGCACCTACGTGGTAGCCGCAACGCTGATCGGAACCAGCGCATTGTTTGTCGCCGGCTGCGAGAGTCAGGTTTCAAAGGAAAATGATGCCCCGAAAACGGACGTCCGTACCGAAGGCTCTACGCCAATTTTCACGGTAGTGGAAGAGCAACCAGAGTTTCCCGGCGGTAATGAAGAAATGTTCAAGTTTCTGGGCCGAAAAATCAAGTACCCAACAGCCGCCTTCAAGGCTGATGTCCAGGGAAAAGTGTTCGTCAGTTTCGTGGTGAGCTCGGAGGGTGACATCAAGGATGTAACAGTTCTGAAAGGTATTGGCCACGGTTGTGACGAAGAAGCCGCCCGCGTGGTGTCAAGCTTCCCGAAATGGACTCCCGGGAAGCAGAATGGGAAAGCTGTGAACGTGAGATATACGATTCCTATCAACTTTGAGCTAGCAGAGGAAGGGGATGAGGCCACTACCCGGAAAGAGCCCACAGTTGCCGGTTTCAAAAAATCAGTCGCCCAGACATTCAAAGCGCAGCCAGTTGCGCAACAGAGCAATAACGAGGTACCACTGCTTGCCGAAACTTTTGAGGGAAGAACCGACCTTACAGTAGGCGACCGGTCCGACAGCAAAATAGTTTTTCGCGACGCACCTGATCCAATTGCACTTGAAAATCAGCCGCTCTACATATTAGATGGCGAAATAATGGAGAGCGGCTTTGCACCAAATACCATCAAACCCAATACCATTAAGAGTGTAAGTGTGTTGAAAGGCCCGGATGCCTCGAAAATCTATGGCTCAAAAGGTGTGAATGGTGTCGTTTCCATAGAAACCAAAAGGTAGATAACATTATATAACCTGTCCCGCATGGAAACGCTCCTCTATCTGGCAAAAGTCAATGCATACTGGCTCCTTTTCTACGGTTGCTACTGGCTTTTGCTTCGAAAGCATACCTTCTTTCACTGGAACCGCATTTACCTGCTGGGGACATTGCTGATTGCGTTTGCATTGCCTGCGATCCATTTTGCCGAACCGATCAAGACTTTTTACGTGCCGGAAACGGTATACCAGAAAGCCACCATTTCGGTAGCCGTCATCGCCGGCGAGGCACCGGAAACAGGTATGAACCCCTGGATTTGGATCGCTTGCATTTACATCCCGGTGGTACTGGCATTGAGCTGGAATTTCATTTCCGGACTCGTCAGGCTCTTCGCGATCGTTCGCCGGAGCGAAACGATAGGTATGGGCAACTACACGTTGGTGATGATGCCTCAAAATGGCCCTGGCAAAAGTGGAAGCTCGTTTTCTTTCTTCCGCTGGCTGTTTCTAAGCCCGCAGGATTACCGCCATAATCCCGACGCAATCATCCGGCACGAATATGAGCACATCCGGCAACGGCACACGGTGGATATTCTTGTGATAGAACTTTTGAAAATCTGCTTTTGGTTTAACCCCATCCTCTGGCTGTACAAGCGCTCCATTGAAACCGTTCACGAGTACCTGGCCGACCAACCGGTTCCTAATCGGAATGACTATGCTTCGTTTTTGGTCGCGTATGCTTTGCGCAGTCCTGATATTGCCGTTGCCAATCACTTTTTCAATGCATCATTATTAAAAAACCGGATAGAAATGATTTACAGAAAACGCAGTTCACGGTGGCTACTGACACGCTATGCGCTGGTCCTGCCGGTTTTGGCATGCTCCATGGCCATTTCGGCCTCGCGGTCGCCATTGCCTTCCATCAGCGGAATTGCCTCTGCACGGGATATCCTAGTGCGTGGCAATGTAACGGACGAGAACAAAGAGCCGGTTGCGGATGCGATCGTGATCATCGCCGGGACCACTCGGGGCACAACCACCGACCGGAACGGCTGGTTTGAGTTGGACAATGTTCCTGCAAATTCCAAACTGGTGGTCACGCACATTGCCTATCAGCCATTCGAAATAACCGTCGAGAGGGCCCAGACAGAGATCCTGATCGTTATGAAAAAGGCAGTAAACCAGATCACAGGACCAGTAGTGGTCGGTAAGCCGGTAAGCGCCGGAACCGTTGCGCCCATTACTTCTCCCCCAACCGGCGAAAACAGCGGAATGAAGGTCGTCGAGCAGCTGCCTGAATTTCCGGGCGGCAGGGAGGCCCTGATGCAATACCTGATGCAAAACCTGCAATACCCGGAAACCGCTCGCAAAATCAACGTGGAAGCCATCGCGCTGGTCTCTTTTACCGTGGATAAGGACGGAAAGATCCGCAATGCGAAAAGCCTGAAAAACATTGGCTACGGAATAGACAACGAAGCGCTGCGGGTGGTGAACGAAATGCCGAAATGGAACCCGGCCGTGCAAAACGGCAAACCGGTTGAAACGGAATATACTTTGGAAGTGAATTTTAAAATTGATAAAAACGAACAGGACAAGCGGCAGGGGTTTCTGAATTTTGGCACCAAAAACCTCCTTCCTACTCCTACCATGGAGGAAATCGGTTCATTCCTCAACGGAACGCTCAACTTGTCCAAGTCCGGAAGGATCCCGGACATTGCCTATGGTGCGTCATGGAATCTGCTTCCGAGAATACCGTCGATGAATACGACCGACGAAGAGCAGGGCAGCGAACACCGATACCTCAATTACAGCGATTCAAACCTGAAAATTAAAAAGGAGGCATGGAAGTATCAAAAACCAATTGAGCCCTGACTTGCCTGTTTTCTTGTCCTAAATCCTGATCTTTGGAAGCATTATTAACCTATTCTTCCATTCATGTCAGTACTGAGAGCCGCTATCATCGGCGGGGGGCATATCGCCGACCAGAACCATCTTCCGGCACTAGCCAGCTTACCCGATCGCGTGAAAGCCATTTCGATATGCAGCCGCGATATTCACAAGGCCCAGGCGCTGGCCGACAAGCACGGCGTTCCATTCGCCTACGACAGCCCCGATGACATGTATCGGAGCGAAGGCAGGCCGGACATTGTTATCAACTGCACGGCCAACAATCTGCATTACCCCTTCACCATGCAGGCACTCGAAAACGGGTGTCATGTTTTCTGCGAAAAGCCGCCGGCGATGAATGCCCGCGAAGCGCGCGAAATGGCCGATCTGGCGAAAAAGAAAGGTCTCGTACTGGCCTATAACTTTCAGCGCCGGCATGCAACGGAGTACACGACGCTGAGCAACTACCACGCGCTCGGAAACCTGGGCGATATTTACCACATTAAGGCCAATTACCTGCGCCGCCGCGGCATTCCGGGCTGGGGTACTTTCACGAACAAGACCATCCAGGGCGGTGGTGCGTTGATCGACCTCGGCGTGCACATCCTGGATCTTGCATTAGGGCTGACGGGCTATCAGCAACCTACCCGTATTGTGGCCAACATTTACGACTTCATCGGCAAAACAGGCGGAAAGGGATTGAAAGGTGTCTGGAACCCGGCGACATTCGAAGTGGAAGATGCCTGCTTTGCCCATCTTTCATTGCCCGGCAACGTCAGCATTGCACTGTCTACCTCGTTTGCATTGAATATGGAACAGGAAGAGACGATCAACCTGGAAGTGTTCGGTACCAAAGGCGGCGCGAAGCTGTTCCCGCTGTCGATCCACACGGAAATCGCGGGTGAGCTCGCCGATGTCCGTTTCCCGCACCTCGACGAAGTTAACTTCCAGCTGCAAAACACCACTGCATTCCTCGACCTCTGCGATGGTAAGCCCGCTAATATATGCGATGGAGAACAGGGAGCAATCCTGCAATCCATTGTTGAACAAATCTATCAAAGCGCAGCAAACCAGTAGAAATAGAAAAAGGGTTTGAAGATCAAAAACCTTCAAACCCTTTACCCTCTTCTTTTCTCCTGAAAATCTATTTAGCCGTAGCCATTACCATCTTGATATCGTTCTTAGCGCCAATTTCGAGCACGTCTACAAGGTCCTGCACGGCAAGGTTCTTATCTACGCGTAAAACAACCGTGCGCTCTTCGACACCTGCGAAAATGCTTTGCAGCTGCGTTTCCAGGTTGTCAAAAGGAATAGGCTCCTTATCAATGAAATAGGCCTTATTCTCGTCCACTGACAATGTGATCTGCTTTTTGTACATCTGCTGGGTCGCCGAGGCTTTGGGCAGCATCAGTTTGATCACGTTCGGATTCGACATCGTCGAGATGATCAAAAAGAACAACAGCAGGAAGAACATGATATCGTTGAGCGAGTGCGTGAACACCTCCGGGGCAAACCGGCTCTTCCGACGTATTTTCATATTTATAATGAGGTTTTAAACCGGGCAACTTCGAAAACCCGCCAGGTTATCGATAGCTATTTTGCGGCAACAGGCTTTTGAAGTACATCCAGAAAATCGGACGCCGCCATTTGCAGGCGCAGCGCGAAACGGTCGATTTTCATGTTCAGCAAGTGGTAACCCGCATAGGCGATCAGACCGATGATCAGACCGGAACCGGAAGTGATCATTTTTTCATACATACCACCTGCGATTGTACTGATATTGAAGTCGTTGGAAATTGAAATGTCGTAGAAAATACGGATGATACCGGAAATCGTACCTACGAACCCGAGCATCGGCGCGATACCCGCAATTACCCCCAGATAGGGCAGGTTACCTTCCATCCGCTGGATCTCGATCTGGCTGGCGTTTTCAATTGTTGTTTCAATGTCTTTGATCGGATAACCGATGCGGCCGATCGCTCTCTCCAAAATGCGCCCTGCGGCGTTACGCTGGTTTCTGCATAGCGACTCGGCAGATTTCAAATTTCCCTGCTGAATAAAATCTTTTACATTATCCACAAATTGCGGTTCAATCTTACCATTAGCGCCGATACCGAGGAAACGCTCGATGATCAGGAACAATGTGGCGAGGAACAACAATCCGAGTGGCAACATTACCCACCCCCCTTTGGCGAGCAGATCAATTACAGAAAGGCCCTGCTCAGCGACGGGTGCAGCCGCAGTAGAGTCAGTAAGTGCTTGCAGAAGCATCATATCAGAAATAAAAAGTGAATGGTTAAGCGAATGAAACAGAGGTCGATTCTATTCAAAAACAATTTTGATCTTAAACGGAGTAGAAAGCCCCTTATTGTTTAAAGGGCAAATATAGAAAAATTACTCTTTGGGTGCGGGGAAGAGGCTGCTTACATTCTCGGTGCCGTCGTAAAGATCGGTCATTTGCAGCGTAGCGCCGATAGTCTGGATGGTAATTGCTTCGCTGAGAGCGAACGCATCGTCGGCCAGGAGCCACTGATTGTCTGCCGTTCTACGAAAAACCTCTGCCGCAATGCTCATCGAGCTGATTAAAACATATTCCTTCAAACTTTCTATATCCCGATATAATCTGAATTTATTGATCCGGTCGTACTCCATCGTAGAAGGTGACGAAACCTCCACAATCACGGAAGGGTTGAGGATCGTGTTTCGGTCGAGCTCTGCGTACTTGTTAGGACCGCATACCACCACAAGGTCAGGATAGGTGTAAAGCGAGTTGTGAGGAATGTGAATACGCTGATCGCTCGAGTAGCTTCTGCACGATTTGTTCTTCTTTAAGACAATTCCGATTTCCACAGACGTATTTTCTTTGACGCGGTTATGATTCGGGGTCGCGCCGGCCATCATCACGATCTTTCCCTGATAGAATTCGCTCCTCTCAAAGGCTTCGTTTTCCAGCCGTAGATATTCTTCTTCCGAGTACATAACAGGACGTGAGCGTGCGATCGCGAGTGTGGCCATAGTGTGTTGTTTTTTCAAATATACTTTTAATGGTTGAAATCAGGTGCTTCTTTAAATAGCGATTATCCTGCGGCTGATGACCTGTTTTATCACAGTTCATGATTACCTTTGCCGTCAGAACATCATTACCTCCCGTTTGTTCGTTGCTGCTATTGTGAGAAATTCTGTGAAACAATGGATATCCGTCAGCCTGCTTGGCCTTATACTGGTCAAAGTATGGGTGATTCCTTTGTTGTACCTGGATTTCGAGATCAGGCGCGAATACATTGTCGCGAATCTTTGCGAAAACAAAAACCGGCCGCAGATGCATTGCGACGGGAAATGCTACCTCGCCAAACGCATTGCTTCGCTAGACGAACAGGAAAAACGCCAGGCCGAAAAAACATACATCTCGCGGCTGATCGACCAGGTCATGGACCAGCGTGCCGATTTCTCCTTTACACGGCAGGCCATCGTGGTGCAACTCCCGCCCAGGGTGGTTTTCTCGCTTACTTCCTGCTTCACACCCCGTATCCCGGTGGACGATATTTTTCATCCTCCGCTCGTTTGATTTAGCATAAAATCACCCCATTTGCAGTTCTTGCATTAGTCAGGACAAATTCTGTTTGCAATTTTTGTCGGCTCTGAGGCCCTGTCACGGGGCGTGGACTCATATTTTATCCAATACACATGATGAAAAGAACATTTTCATGGCTGTCGGCGTGGGCGCTTGCCTCGGGGTTGCTGATGGTTTCATGCTCTTTCCCGGACGAAAAAGACGATACCGATCCGATTGAAACCGGTACCATTGAGCTGCAATTCGATAATATCGTGGGCAGCCAGGATTTGCAGCTCGACAACGCCCGGTATAGCAATGCGGCCGGCGAAGATTTTACCGTCAGCAAGCTGAACTACTACATCTCGAATATCAAACTCCTAAAAATGGACGGCAGTGCATTTACCGTCCCGCAGGATTCGAGCTATTTCATGATACGTGAGGCGCATCCCGAATCCCAAAAGCTCACGCTCCGCAATGTGCTGACGGGCGACTACACGGGCGTGGAGTTCATGGTAGGTGTGGATAGTGTGCGCAGTGTGATGGAACCCGACCGGCGGAAGGGTATTCTCGACCAGTACAGCGGCCCTACCAACGAAGAAGGTATGTACTGGGATTGGAACCCGGGCTACATTTTTTTGATGCTGGAAGGTCATTCCGATCTGGCCACTACGGCAAATGGCAAATACTATTATCATATCGGGGGTTTTGGCGGCAGGACTACACGGACGATCAACAATCTTAAAACCGTTAAACTGACTTTCCCGGGGCAGAAGGCGATTGTAACCACGAGCATTGTTTCCAACGTGCTTATCCAGGCCGATATCCTGAAAATTTTCAACGGCCAGACGCAGATGAGCATTCAAAAGAACTCCTCCCTGATGTTTGCAGACTCATCGAAGTATATCGCCGACAACTACGCCGGCATGTTCAGCGTCAAGGAAATAAAAATGAACTAGCGGAATTGGCATGACAAAGTTTACAGGCATATTGAGCTTATTGGCGGCGCTACTGGCGTTGGCGGTGTCATGCAGGAAGAGCGGCACCGACGATCCGGACCCCAAGCCGTCGGACAATACGCCTACGCCCTTGCAATGGATGAAACCTTCGTATTTCCCGGATCCTGTCTATGATTTATCCAAAAATCCGCTGACCGTCGAAGGCGTCGAGCTCGGGAAGTTCCTGTTTTACGATGGTATCCTTTCGAGAACAGACAACATCGGCTGCGGGACGTGCCACCAGCAGCAGGCTGCATTCACCCACCACGGCCATGACCTGAGCCACGGCGTGGATGACAAGATCGGCACAAGAAATGCGCCATCGGTACAGAATATGGCCTGGAACACGTCCTTTTTTTGGGATGGCGGCGTGCATGACCTGGACCTGGTACCGCCGGTGCCCATTCAGAATAAGGTCGAAATGGACGAGCGTGTGAGTAATGTGATTGAAAAGTTGAAGAAAACGCCGGTAGCCGGTGCTGCCAAGCAGGTGGATTATCCCAAGATGTTCAAAGCGGCATTCGGGAGCGACAGCATTACTGCCGACCGGATGATGAAGGCGCTGTCACAGTTTATGATGACAATGGTTTCGGCCACTTCAAGGTACGATTATTTCGTACGGGGGGACGCATCCGCGATGACGGCGCAGGAGAAGGACGGTATGACGATTTTTAAACAAAAATGCGCTTCATGCCATGCAGGAGAGCTTTTTACGGACCAGAAATTCAGAAATAACGGGTTGGTACCGAACCGCATCAACGATCAGGGCAGGTATGACATTACTTTGAATGCCGACGACCGGCTGAAATTTAAAGTACCAAGCCTCCGCAACGTCGGACTCACGGCACCTTACATGCACGACGGCCGCTTTACAACGCTGGAACAGGTCCTGGATCATTACGCGAACGACAAGCCCGGCAATAAAGACAGCATTTACGTTTCCCCGACACTGGACCCGCTGCTGAATGTTGCAGGCCAAAGACGAGGGATCAGCCTGACAAGTGCAGAAAAGCAATCGATCATTGCGTTTCTGAAAGCATTGAACGATGACGATTTTATCAAAGACAAACGATTCTCGGATCCTGGTGTAGGGACATCGTTCTAGAGTACTTCGGCTGTCGGCTATCGGCAGTCGAACCTTTTGTATTAATTAAACAAACAACCGAAAGCCAAAGTAAAAAAAGCCGATTGCCGACAGCCGATTGCCGAAGTAAGGAAGCCGACAGCCGAAGTAAAATATGCGCTCCATTATAGCCTACATACTGCTTGCAGCTATTATGCTACCCACGCTCAGCCCGTGGGGAACGATCGCGTATTTCAAACTGAACCGGGAATACATCGCCAAGGTGCTGTGCGAAAACCGGAAACGGCCCGAGCTGCATTGCGACGGCAAGTGCTACCTTGCCAAGAAGCTCAAACAGCAGCAGGAAAAGCAAGACAAGGAGACTTCCGACCAGGTACACAACACGCCCGTTATCCAGCTTTTCATACCACAATCCTACACTTACAATTTTGAACCGGAATCCATCTCATTCCGCGAACCGGTTCGTTTCTTCCACCAGTTGCTTTTCTACGCCGCGCCCGTCGGCAAACTGCTTCGGCCGCCCAGGAGCTAAAATTCATGTTACCTAACTGAATTTTAATCTCTTAAAGCATTATAATGAACCTGAAAATATTTTTACAGGCACTTTTCCTGTATGTATGCGCGCACGCGGTTGCCGCGCAGGGCATCGAAGGCAGCGTGTTTGATACCCAGACAAAAGAACCGATCCCCGGAGCGACGGTTCAGATCATTTCTGGCAACATTGGCACTACCACCGACAATAACGGCCATTTTGCATTCAGCAGCCCCATTTCCAACGCGATTCTCCGCATTTCCAGCATCGGTTTTTCTGCCAAAGAAATCCAGATCGAGAACGGGAAAAGCATTAAAGTAGGGCTCGACGCGGCTACCGAAAACCTACAATCGGTGGTAGTTACCGGCAACCGTGAGGCAACATTGCGCACTGAGAGCCCTATCGCCATTTCCAAACTGACGCCGCGGATGATCGACGAGGCCAAACCGACGGCCATGTACGAGATCGTGAATAAGGTACCGGGTGTGATGATGGTAAACCTGGGCAATGAGCAGCACTCGATGGCCATCCGCCAGCCGTTTACGACCAATGCCTATTTCCTGTACATGGAAGACGGCGTGCCGATCCGGCCGATGGGCGTTTTTAACCACAATTCCATTCTCGAATTCAACCAGTTTGCGATCAGCTCGGTGGAAGTGGTGAAAGGGCCTGTGTCATCGATCTACGGCCCGGAAGCGGTGGGCGGCGCGATTAACTTCATCACGCAGCGGCCTACCATCCTGCCTACCGCCAAAATAGGCGTGCAGGCCGACCAATGGGGCTACAAACGCATTCAGTATGGTGCGGGCGGCATGATCGGAAAATTTGGCGTGTACGTGGGCGGCTTCGTCGCAAACCAGCGCGACGCATGGATGAAAAGCTCCGACTATGACAAGAATGCCATCAATGCACGGCTGGAATACCACTTCACGCCTTCCACGCGCCTGATTTACACCCTGGCTTACAGCAAATATGATTCACAAACGAGCGGCAGCGTGGACAGCCTTGCATTTTACTCCCGTCAATATGTAAGCACCACCGATTTTACCTACCGCAAAGTGAGCTCGCTGCGCAGCAGGCTAACGCTAGAAAAAGACTGGAAAAATGGTTCGCAGACATTTGTGACCGCATTTGCAAGAAAAAATGAGCACGGCCAAAATCCGAATTACGGAATTAGATGGACATCCGGCCAGACTACCGCGAAAGGAGAAATCAATTCGAGCGATTTCAAAAGCCTGGGTATACTCGCGCAGCACAGTCAACGGTTCAGTTTCCTTAATTCCAAACTGATCGCCGGTACGGTTTTCGACTTCTCGCCATCCAACTATTGGTCATACCAGGTCGATCTGGCGGCGCAGTTGCGGCCGGACAAGAAGTCGGTGGAAAAATACACGATTGTAAAGGAGCGCCCGGACATTCAAAACGCGAACTACGACGCCGATATCAAAAATACAGCGGCCTATGCGCAGTATGATTTCGAGCCGCTGCCCAAAATGCGCGTCTCTGCCGGCCTGCGTTACGACCGGATGTCTTTTACCTACACCAACTTTCTCGACAACACTTCGGGCAGCAAATCGTACAGCAAAGTGACGCCGAAAATCGGTGCTACCTACGATTTGGGCAAAGGAAAAGGCATTTATGCCAATTATTCGAGGGGCTTCTCGCCTCCGGGGCTTACTTCGGTCTTCCGCAAACGGACCGTGCCTGCCGACAATGGTGATTTGTTTTACTACAACCTGAAACCGGCTGAGTTTAACAACGCGGAAATCGGCGGCTGGGCATCTGTCCTTGACAATAAGGTATACATCGACCTGGCCTTCTACCAGATGAATGGCCGCAACGAACTGCTGAACGTGCGGCTGCCCGATAACTCCTACGATTACCAGTCGGCCGGCAAGACCTTGCACCGGGGCGCAGAGTTTGGCGTGACCTACAAGCCGACGAAGGAATTTTTCTTCCGGTTTGGCGGAACTACGGCCATTCACAGGTACGAAGAGTTCATCCTAAGCAACCGCGAGTCCGATGCGGTCAGGAACGTAAATGGCAAGGATATGCCGTCTTCTCCGCGCTGGCTTTGGAATACCGAGTTCAGTTATTATCCCAAATGGTTTAAAAACTTTCGATCGTCGGTGGAATGGCAGCACGTGGCTTCCTACTATCAAAATCAGATCAATACCGTCCAATACGAGGGGTACGACATCGTGAACCTGAGGCTCGGATATAATTGGAAGGGCATTGAGCTGTTCACCAATATACTGAACCTTACCGATGTGCTCTACGCTACCAATGCCACGCGCGGCAACAATGCCACCGACCGCACCACTTACAACGCAGCGGCTCCAAGGACATTCGTTTTCGGCGTACAATACACTTTCACGGGCAAAAAATAACAGGTTATGATCGAGGAAATTGCCATTCAATCCAAAGAGACATTCAAGGCAAAGGCCGAAAAGACCATCCGCAGGAACATTTATCGCTGGCACCGCATATTGGGATTGCTGGCGATCGTGCCTACCATTTTCTGGACCGCATCGGGCGTCATGCACCCGTTCATGTCGCATTGGTTCAAAACGACCATTGCACATGAATTTTACAAGGCAGAACCAGTGGCCCCCGCGGAGGTCACGATACAGCTGGGGCAGGTTTTAACCCAAAACAAAATCACCGAATTCAAGAACTTCCGGCTGATCAAGTTCGAGGGAAATGCATGGTACCAGGTGAAAGGCGTGGATGACAAGCTGCGGTATTTCAGCACTGCCACAGGCGCGGAACTACCCGACGGCGACCGCAGATATGCCGAGCAAATGGCGCGTTACATGCTCGGCGAGCCGAAATCGAAAATCATTTCCAGCACATTACTGACCGAGTTCACCGACCAGTATAAATATGTGAACCGCTTTTTGCCTGTCTGGAAAATCAGCTTCGACGACGACCGGAAAATGGATATCTATGTTGAAACCGGCCAAAGCCGCTTCGCCACATTCAATGATAGTGGCCGTAAAGCGTTCATATGGGTGTTCAGCACGTTTCATAATTGGGGTTTTATGGATATGATCACCAACAATACGATCCGCATCGTGGTCATGGTGACGTTCCTTAGCCTGATCATTCTTTCGGCGGCGGCCGGCTTGCTGGTGTACGGGTTGATGTGGAAGAAGTTTAAAACCGGCCGGTCGGGCAACCAGCGTGGCGCGCTGCGCAAGTACCACCGGTCAATCGGCATCTGGTGCAGCATCTTCACATTCACATTCGCATTCTCGGGTGCCTACCACGCCGTTCAAAAGCTCGATCCCGACCAGCGCCAGAAATATGTGTACGACCCGGTGATTAAAACCGGCGAGATCGCCCAGGCTTCAGTGATCGACCTCAAAGGGGTGACCAACATCGGGCTGATCAAATGGGGCGAGAGTATTTTCTGGCAAACTGTCCGCAAAGATTGGGAAACAGACAAAACAGTGGTGGATTACACCGATATCCGAGATGGTAAAAAGCTGGAAGACGGTAATATCCGCTTTGCCAAATACCTGGCGCGCAAGTTCGCCGCGCAGGAGGAACGCAATGCCGAAAGCTGCTGCGACCTGATGGAAGCGCAGATTTCATCGCCCATTTCGGATGCGGAAGTCGAGAAAGCTTCGCTGGTAACGAGTTTCGCCGGGGAATATGGCTTTGTAAACAAAAGGCTTCCCGTGGTAAAACTGGCTTATGACACGCCCGACCACACGACCTACTACATTGAAACCACCACCAGCCGCCTGTCCACGAAAGTCGAGGACCGTAACCGCCGGGAAGGTTTCAGCTTCGCATTTCTGCACAAATACAGCGGCCTGGATTTCCTGGGCAAGAACGCACGCGACGGCGTGATGACGGCTGCGGCTGCGAGTGTTTTGGTAGTAAGTGTGCTGGGATTGCTCGTGTTTTTGAAGATTAAATAAATGGTGCGCCTTTCACGAACTCACCTATTAAACCTTCATTAAAACCAAGGATTTTTGCGATCCGCGTTGTTTCTTTGCAGGAAATTCAGTCGCAGACAATACAATAACTATATGCAAAGCGGAGAAAAGAATGCACAGCCCTGGTTGGGCAAAATGCAGGAAAAATGGGGATTGGAAACAACCAGGCAGGTTTTATTGGTACTCGCGGTGTTCAGTTTGTCGGGTTCTTCGGTAGTGTGGCTCCGCAAAGGGCTGTTTTACCTGCTCGGCTATGACGACGCTACGCCGATGTGGCTTAAAACCATTACCTACATTCTGTTCATCTTCCCGACCTACCAGAGCTTGCTGTTACTGTACGGATTTCTGCTGGGACAGTTCTCGTTTTTCTGGGAAAAGGAAAAGAAAATGTTCCGCTGGATCGCCGCCAAGTTCAAAAAGTAGCATTGTACCGGCCTTTGGCCACCTAATATCGAGGAGTACGGGAGGTAACCTTCCTGTACTCCTCATTTTATTTATACCTTTGTGTTTTATTTCAAATTCAGGTTCAGATTCATAGATATTATTCCATGTTTGAAAACTTACAGGACAAGCTTAATAACGCCTTTCGCACACTAAAAGGAAAGGATCGCATATCAGATATAAATGTTGCCGCTACCACCAAGGAAGTACGTAAAGCATTGGTGGACGCCGATGTGAACTTCAAGGTAGCCAAGGAAATCACCGACCGCATCCGTGAAAAGGCGATCGACCGGAAAATCCTGATTTCTGTTGAGCCAGGGCAGATGTTTGTCAAAATCGTGCAGGAAGAGCTCACCGAACTGATGGGCGGTAATGCCGAGGGGATCAATATCAAAGGCGACCCTGCTGTAATCCTGATCGCGGGTCTGCAAGGTTCCGGTAAAACTACTTTCTCGGGAAAACTTGCTTCATTACTCAAGAAACAAGGCCGCCAGGTGTTGCTTACCGCCTGCGACGTGTACCGCCCGGCGGCGATTGACCAGCTGAAAGTACTCGGCGAGCAGATCGGCGTAGAAGTATACTCGGAGCCGGAAAATAAAAATGCCGTGAGCATTGCGCAGAATGCGGTAGCACATGCCAAAAAATCCGGCAAGAAGATCGTGATCGTCGATACGGCGGGCCGTTTGGCGGTGGATGAAGTGATGATGAAGGAGGTGGAAGACATTAAGACTTCCGTAAAACCTTCGGAAATCCTCTTCGTGGTGGACTCCATGACCGGCCAGGACGCGGTAAATACAGCCAAAACCTTTAATGAAAGACTTGATTTCGACGGTGTCGTTCTGACCAAGCTCGACGGTGATGCCCGCGGTGGTGCGGCGCTTTCGATCCGTCAGATAGTCGACAAACCCATCAAATACATCAGCACCGGGGAAAAAATGGAGGCACTCGACTCCTTCTACCCCGATCGTATGGCGAGCCGGATCCTAGGCATGGGTGACGTGATCTCCCTCGTTGAACGCGCCCAGCAGGCATTCGACGAAGACGAGGCGAAACGCATCAATGCCAAAATGCGTCAGAATAAATTCGATTTTGACGACTTTCTCGGCCAGTTGCAGCAGATCAAGAAGATGGGTAATGTAAAAGACCTCATCGGAATGATTCCCGGTATGGGCTCCGCTATTAAAAACCTCGATATCGACAACGAATCGTTCAAACCGATCGAGGCGATCATCCAGTCGATGACTAAAAAAGAGCGCGAGAATCCGGATATCATCGACGGCAGCCGCAAAAAACGCATTGCTGCGGGTAGTGGCACCACCATTCTGCAAGTCAACAACCTGATCAAACAGTTTGACGAGATGCGGAAAATGATGAAGAAAATGAATACCATGCAGGCGGCAGGAAAGCTGGGAAAAGCGATGCGCCGCTCATAAAAACTCCTCGATGAAACGTGTTCTTTTTGTATTGATGCTAATGCTCCTGCTCGGGCAGGGAAAATTGCAGGCGCAGGCGTCGGTGGGATACTACCCATGGAGCAGCCTGCTGACCGTCAGCACGAATGCAAAAAAAGTGATCTGGCTGGACACCCGGCTCCAGACCAACTCGCTGTTCAGCAGCCTTAGCATCGATCTGCTTCCGATGATCAATCTGAAAAGAGGCGAAGTGGCTCAGTGGTACATTGGAGGCGGCCTCCGGCTGAACCCCCTCTACCGCATTGCCGATGCCGACGCGGACCTGATCACCATCGACGGTTACTCGGTGAATATCGGCGTACGCATTGCCCCGCTTCCGATGAATCGCCGCATTATGCTCGCACTGGAACTGAATCCCTACGTGAAGGATAAATTCGATAGCGGCGTGCTCAAAAGCCATTTCGGAATCGTGTATGCATTTGGCAAAAGAAAAAAAACCGATGCTGCGCCGGAACAGCCTGCAAATCCATAAAAAACTGTGAAGAAATTATGATTTAATAATAATTTCTTAGCGTAAAAATCCCTCAAATTCGGCGAAATAGCCGTTAATTTGAGGGATTTTTTATTAAACAGTCATTCAATTTATGAAAACCCGTTTTTCCTTTCTGTTATGGCTAATGTCGGCCACCCTCATCGCCCAAGGAGCCTTCTCCCAGGCTATTAAAACTAAAAAGGTCGTCTTTGTGATCGTGGACGGCATTTCCAGCGACAGCAAGGAAAAAATAGCGACACCTCACCTGGACGCTATCGCGAAAGTGGGCGGGTACACTCGCGCGCATGTAGGCGGAGACAAGGGCACCTATTCGCAAACACCCACCATTTCGGCTGTGGGCTACAATAGTTTGCTCACCGGTACGTGGGTGAACAAGCACAATGTTTGGGACAATGACATCAAAGATCCGAATTACAATTACTGGACGCTCTTCCGGTTCCTGGAAGAACAACATCCCCACAAACGCACCGCCATTTTCTCGACCTGGCTCGATAACCGCACCAAACTTGTAGGTACCAATCTGCCGCAGACCGATAAACTCCAGATCGACTATTCCTACGACGGCTTCGAGCTCGATACCGTGCATTTCAAGCACGACAAACAGAGCGAATACATTCACAAAATCGATGAAAAGGTGGTGGACGAAGCCGCTGCCTACATTTACGACAACGGACCCGACATGTCGTGGGTATACCTGGAATATACCGATGATATGGGCCACAAATATGGCGATAGCGAACAGTTTCACAAAGCCATTCAAATGATGGACGACCAGATGGGCCGCATCTGGAAATCGATTAACTACCGTGAGAAGAAGTTCAATGAAGACTGGCTGATGGTTGTTACCACCGATCACGGCCGCGACGCCAAAACCGGCAAAGGCCACGGCGGTCAGAGCGATCGGGAACGCAGTACGTGGATCGTCACCAATGCAAAAGGACTAAATTCCAATTTCAATGCTACGCCAGGCATCGTCGATATTTTCCCGACCGTAGCGCGGCATATGGACATTCACATCCCCAAAGAGCAGGCGTTTGAAGTGGACGGCATTCCTTTCACAGGGAGGCTTTCGGTAACAGCGCCCGTTGTCCGGAAATCCGGCGGGAAAGCTGCCATTTCGTGGAAGGCGGTTGAAAAAGAAGGGAAAGTGAAGATCTGGCTCACCACCACCAACCATTTCGAAAAAGGCGGCCGCGACCTTTACTATCTGATGGACGAGGTGGATGTTACCAATGAAAAAGCCGAAATAGATATAGCAAAATATCCTTCCGGCTTTTTCAAGATCGTTCTTGAAGGGAAATACAACAGCGTGAACCGCTGGATCGTGGAAAAATAGGCTAGTTGCCGCCTCGCCCGGCTTTGTAGGAATCGTATTCTTCCAGCAAACGGATCAGGTCATCTTCCCCGGCAAAATCCAGCTGCTGCTCTTTAATGACGTAGTTCAGCTTATTTCGCTCGTCCGTAAGCAGTTTCAGGAAGCTATTGCGGTTGCTCAGCTGGACCGGATTCATTTTGCCATCTTTCAACAAATACAACTTTGCGCCGGCGTCCATTTCCCTTGTGGCGCTGGCCTTTTCCACTTTAATGGGATTGGTATATTTTTTCAAAAGTTTGGTATTACCGTCATAAAGCACACGGTAAAAGCTCTTCTCGCTCTGGCCCGCTACCGCAGGATAACCGCTCCTGAAAGTATACAGCTCAACACCGCTCGGTATGCTGAATTCCGAAATGCCGGAAGAAACGCGATAAAGGCCCGAGCCAGCCTTATATTCCAATTCATCTTTTACATAGTCGTACCTGAGCTGCACGCCGTCGTGCACGCGGTCGTCGCTCGTCCGGACTGCGCCCGAATACCATTCTTTTAAAAGATACGGGGACTTTTCCCCTGCTGCCAGCTGCGTTTCCTGGTAAGGCGTTCCCGCCAGTCCCGTCGAATCCTGTGCGTTTACCTGGATGCTCATGACACAGAATGCAACCGAGAAAATTCTTAGCAGATATTTCATGATTTAAGTTGGTTAATTTGATAAGTTCGAGGTTTCGAAGCCGAAAGGCTGGATTGTTTACGTACTTTTGCACAAAAATTGTACCTGCTCTCTTGGATATCAACGACCAGCTCATACATATACGCCAGAGCCTCGGCGGAATCATCCCTGAAATATTTCTGGCCGTATTCTTTTGCCTGTTCCTGCTTGCAGAATTGATTTTCACCAAACGTTTCGGCAAGGAAAAATCAACATCCTATTTACTGAATACAGCCCTGGCCGGCGGTGTAATAACCCTGCTACTCGTTGTAAGCCAATGGAATACCGAGCCTTCATTCCGGTTCCAGCCCTTGCTGTTTCTGGATAGGCAGGCCGTTTTCTTCAAAATACTGATCACGCTCGCCTGGATTTTCACCTTGCTGCATGTCCGTATCCTGAAATACGATTTCCCGGCCGAGTACCACGCATTGCTGATAGCCGCTGTGGCGGGAATGCATTTGCTGACAATGTCCACACACCTGCTGTCGATTTACCTCTCGCTGGAACTGATTTCCATTAGTTCTTACCTGCTCGTTGCATTGTCGCCGTATAAAAAAGCGGCCGAAGGCGGCATCAAATACCTGCTTTTCGGGACCGTTAGCTCCGCGGTAATGCTGTACGGCATTTCGCTTATTTATGGCCTAAGCGGCACGCTCGACATCACCAATGACGCGATGACCGTTGCCCTAAGCAACAACCCCGACCTGGTGGTAACGGTTACCATTGTACTGACGCTCGCCGGCCTGCTTTTCAAGCTTTCGCTCGTGCCATTCCACATATGGACGCCCGATGTGTACGAAGCGGCACCCACGCCATTGGTCTCCTTCCTGTCCGTAGCGCCCAAGGCCGCGGTGATCCTCGTACTCATGCGTCTGGCGGGCATTTTGCCCGCCCAGTATTTCCCTGTTTTGGGAGGAATCGCATTAATCAGCATGACGATCGGCAATGTGGCTGCCCTCTGGCAAAGCAATGCGCGCCGCCTGCTCGCTTATTCGTCCATTGCACAGGCCGGCTATCTGCTCGTCGGCATTGCCGCATACAGCCGTTTTGGATTTGAAGCAGCTGTTTTCTACACGGCCGCATACCTGGTCATTAATCTTGCCGCATTCTTCCTCGTAGACCTGCTGCAACCGCGCCAGGAAACTGAACTTAAAAACTTTGAGGGCCTGGGCCGCCATTATGTATGGATTTCAGGTATCCTGACGGTCGTAATGATCGCTTTGGCGGGATTGCCCCCGACCGGAGGTTTTACTTCTAAACTGCTCGTATTCTCGGCGTTGTGGGACAGCTACCACGACCAGGAGCTGACTTGGATGCTTTGGCTGCTTGTTGGCGGCATTCTCAATGCGGCTATCTCACTCGCGTACTACATGCGATTGCCGTATCTGCTGTTTTTCAAAACCGTGCGGGCCGAGGCCGTCAGCACCAATAACAGCACTTCCGGCAAGCTGGTTGCCGGCTTGTTCCTCATCGCTCTATTAATGCTGTTCTTCAACCCGGAGTGGCTGACGCAGTGGATTTCGGCGTTTTGAAGAGCTAGTCTCGGGGCGCACGCTCACGAAGTTGTTCAATCAGATTCGTTCTTTTGACGAATTCGATGGCATCCAAACGCTTTTTTTCGAAAAATGGATGATTATTTACATCAGGGATAGAATTGTCGATCGGTATCTCGCCAATTTTATCTAACAAGATTTTACGTTTCGGCTCCATAGCGTGCAGTTTTTGCTTATTTCAAATTTAACTCTTTATGTTCTAACAGAAAAGCTTCATAATTGTTATTCCTCTCAAAGTGAAGCCAATCCCCGTTCAAATAGCCTTTCACGGCAAACTTGGAAGAAATTTCGACGAAGAATTTTGATATACCCATTTGATAGAGGCGCGTCCTGGAAACCGTGCTTCCTGTCGCCAGAACGGTAGCGCCCGGATGATCTGCCATAAACTGGGACGCAGCCGTCGCCACGGTAGCCAGGATAATCTGAGTGTCGCCATTATTAGAAACAGCGCGATCATCAACGAATTCTGAATCTAACGCACAATCGCCGAATGCAAGATTATACAGTTGTTTTTCATGACTAATCAACTGAAATTTAATGACTTTCCTTACAAATCCATTTGGTCCGGCACTCCAAAAACTGTACGATTTTAAATCACTGGTCTTTGCCAGAGGATAGGTGTGTAACTCCATAAATGTGTGTATAAATCTTAATCATAACAACTACTTCACCGCCCGCACCTGGAATCCTTCCTTCCTCAGCAATGCAATCACACCCTTTTCACCTCCCAAATGTGCCGCTCCTACCGCGAAGAATGTGGGCTTCGCACTGGCGATCCTGCGTATGCGCGGTATCCATTTTTGGTTACGGGCAAAAAGCATCACCTCCTCATTTCCTTCGAGCCCGAAATCGCTTTTGAGTGTCATCCCGTACAGTTCATTGATATTTTGTGCCTTATACAATGCTACCAGTGTTTTGAATTCTTTCCGGGCCGAAGGCAGGCTGTCGATGAAAGTCAGCAGCATTTTAGCCTGATCCTTGTAGGGGATTGTGTCAAAAATGGCCATTTGCTCTTCCAGTGTCTCAATGCCGATCACTTCTGATTTCCGACTTCCTGCCAATTCCACCAATGCCATTTCATACGACTGCGGCTGGCAATCCAGCACGGCATTGAACAGCGGCCCCATCAGCACAAATGGCTTGGCCCGCTCGAACATAGCCAGGCCCACATGCACCGAATCTTTGAAAAAGCGGTCCAGGCGCTGATATTCCTGCTCGGTAACGAGCTTCTTCAACTCGTTACCGGCAGCCATATTCATCGTTTTCATCATTCCGGCCATCATACCCGGGTCGTCCATATCAATTTCAAGCGCCACCTGCTGCGTACGCGAAAGGGTAGATTTCAATGAATCGCTAAGCGAAAAATCACTGGGGCAGATAAGGTGGATGGTCCCGAACAGGTAGGAAGGTTTTGCCAACCCGCGACCGCTGATTTCCCAAAGCAGAGAATTCTCCACCGGCACCTGCGCCCGCGAGGCGATGCCCAAAGCACAAAAAACAACCAGCAACAAAACCCGTTTCATACCTCAATCATTAGTTAAAACAACCTATTCCCTACGCGGGCCGCCCTACGCGGGCCGCCCTTTCCTGGCCCCCCTTTCTTGCCTGTTTCAAAGCAATCACTCCTTATGACTATCCACCACAATGCGCTCATCCCGGTTCACCAGTTCCCAAGCGGTGTAAAAAACGAGTTTCACGATCTCCGATTGCTTATCGAACATGATCTTCTCTACATCATCTCCGGGGCGATGGTAATCTTCGTGGACGCCCGTAAAATAGAAAATGACCGGAACGCCCATTTTGGCGAAATTGTAATGGTCCGAACGGTAATAGAAGCGGTTGGGATCTTTCGGGTCGTTGAAGGTATAGTCAAGCTTGAAGTTGACATACTTCTTGTTAGCTTCCTCGCTGATCTCGTGTAATTTCGAGGACAGCTTATCTGAACCGATCAAATAGACATACTTCGGATCATTCTTGTGCGCCTCATCCACCCGGCCGATCATGTCGATGTTCAGGTCGGCGATGGTATTTTTAAGGGGCAGCAACGGATTTTCAGAATAGTATTCCGAACCAAAAAGCCCTTTCTCTTCTCCTGTTACATTTAAAAACAGGATGCTCCTTCTCGGCCCTTTACCCTCCGCCTTGGCCTTGCTGAATGCTTCCGCCAGTTCCAGCAGCGACACCGTTCCCGAGCCGTCGTCGTCGGCGCCGTTATTGATTTCGCCATTTTCGGAAATACCGATATGGTCCAGATGCGCGCTGATCACGAGTACCTCATCCTTTTTATCGGTGCCTTCCATAAATGCAGCCACATTTTCGGTATCGATCGTTTCGCTTACGCGGCCGACTTTCAGTGAAACCGTATTGGTGAAATTCTGTGCAGCAGGTTTACCCGATTTATCGATCGCCGATTTCAGTTTCGTCAGTTTTGCAACCGAGGTTCCCAGTATTTCTGCCGCCTCCTTCTCGGAAAACACGAACGCCGCCGTTCCGGCAGGGTTCTCCTGTACCGGCTTCAATGTAGGTGCGCTGAAGCGCCGGGCCATCACGGCACGCTGACGGATCTCCTTGTCCAGGTCTTCACCGGTTTTATCCGTAATAATGAAGACATACTTCGCACCCTTTTCTTTCGCCAGCTTAGCCTTCACCTGCCACGAAACCGGACCGCTCCATTTGCTTTTCTCAGAATTTCCGTTGACCACGTACTTGCCCCCGGAAGTTTTTGGCTCGCCATCAAACAGCATTACAGACCGGCCTTTTACATCGATATTCGCATAGTCATTGTAATTTCCATCTTCGATTCCGTAGCCTGCCGTCACTATACCTGTGCTGACTTCTTCGGGCACATCGAGTAGCCCGTTCAGGTAAAAATCCTTGTTGAACTCATACTTCTTGCCATGCGCAGTTACATACACATCGCCCCAGCTGCGCTTATATAGCTTGTACTTCTGTAAAAAGCTTTTGGTTCCGTCGGTATCGGTGGCAACAGGCTGCAATCCGTACTGCTTGTAGTATTTCGTAACATATTCCGCCGCCTTTTTCTGTCCTGGGGAGCCGGTATCCCGGCCTTCCAGACTATCGGAAGCAATAATCACAAGGTGCTTTTTCAAATCGGAGGGCGTGATGCTTGCCGCGTATTTGGCCGCATCGTCCTGTTGCAGGCGGTCTTGCGCCCATGCCAAAGTATTGATTGACAGGAACAATCCAGCCAGTAGTTTCTTATTCATCATGAGGTTTAATGGTAATTCAATCCTTACAAATTAACGAAACATGCCGGCGAATGCAAAACTGCCATGGCGTCCCGATTCTTCGTATCTTTGATTTAACAACTTACACACTATGCCATGCCTGAAATCAGCCGCTTCTTCGGTATCATTATCCGAATGTTCTTTGATGACCATAATCCACCCCATTTTCATGTGGAATTTCAGGAGCACCGGGCCACTATCGACATCAAAAGCGTAAGGCTGCTGGACGGAAGCCTCCCCCCGAAGCAGTTAAAGCAAGTTCAGGCATGGGCTTTGCTTCACCAGCAGGAGTTGATGGAGAATTTTATTAATCTCGGAAAGGAATTTAAAAGTTATAACAAGATCGACCCGCTTCACTAGCTATGCTGCACTACATCAAAAACATCATACAGGTACAGGAGTACGCCGTGACATGTGAGTTCAATACGGGTGAAACCCGAACGGTAAACCTGAAAAAAATAATTGAAAAATACCTCAGGATAAACGATGGGCTGATCAGCCAGTTAGCGGACCCGAATTATTTCAAAACAGTCAAACTCGATTCCTACGGAACGCTGACGTGGGATAATGGCGTCGACTTTGACCCGGATAACCTGTATAGTATGTCTGAAAAAGAAACCGCTTCGCTCTGATATTTCCCTTCTCTTTTTGCACTTCTTTTAGTTTAAAGGCTGTTTTTCACGGGATAACAATTAATTAATTGTAAAATACTGTTATTCAGCGGAAAACTACGTACCTTTGCACCCTGTTTGGCCAGAAATACATCCAAGCAAAAGCCAAACGGCCCTGACACGCAATTCAGAGCATTTCGTAGCGGTGCCGTAAACAACTGATCTATAAAACAATGCAAGCCATTCGTAACATCGCAATTATTGCGCACGTTGACCACGGTAAAACGACTTTGGTCGACAAAATCATCCACGCGTCAAAGCTGTTTCGTGACAATCAGGAATTCGACGACCTGATCCTCGATAACAACGATCTGGAACGTGAGCGTGGGATTACAATTGTTTCCAAAAACGTATCGGTGCGTTACAAAGATGTGAAAATCAATGTAATTGACACACCAGGTCACGCAGACTTCGGTGGTGAAGTGGAGCGCGTACTTAAAATGGCGGATGGCGTATTGTTGCTGGTCGATGCATTTGAAGGCCCGATGCCACAAACCCGTTTCGTATTGGGAAAAGCTATCACGCTGGGTCTCAAACCGATCGTGGTTGTGAACAAAGTTGATAAAGAAAACTGCCGGCCCGAAGAAGTTCAGGAAAATGTATTTGACCTGATGTTCAACCTGGGTGCGACCGAAGACCAGCTCGATTTCGTAACTGTTTACGGTTCGTCGAAACAAGGCTGGATGGGTCCGGACTGGCAGAACCCTACCGAAGATATTACATTCCTGCTTGACACTATCATCGAGCAAATCCCTGCTCCTGCGATTGCAGAAGGTAACCTGCAAATGCAGATCACCTCACTCGATTACAACGCATTCGTTGGCCGCATCGCCATCGGCCGCGTAAAAAGAGGAACGATCAAGGAAGGATCGACCGTAACGCTTTGCAAAGCGGGCGGAGTGATGAAGAAAGTGAAAATCAAAGAAGTACAGCTGTTCGAAGGCTTGGGTAAAACCAAAGTGAGCGAAGTAGGTGCAGGTGATATTTGTGCCGTAACAGGGATCGAAGATTTCGAAATCGGTGATACGATCGCGGATGCCGAAAACCCGGAGGCATTGCCGCGTATTGCAGTGGATGAGCCTACCATGAACATGCTCTTCACGATCAACAACTCCCCGTTCTTCGGTAAAGAAGGTAAATTCGTTACCTCACGCCACATTCGTGACAGGTTGTTGAAAGAAACAGAGAAAAACCTCGCATTGCGCGTGGAAAACACGGATACTGAGGACAAATTCCTCGTGTACGGCCGTGGTATCCTCCATTTGTCGGTACTGATCGAAACTATGCGTCGTGAAGGTTACGAATTGCAGGTAGGTCAGCCGCAGGTACTTTATAAAGAAGACGAAAACGGCCAGCGCCTCGAACCAATCGAAACGCTTGTGGTGGATGTACCGGAAGAAACTGCCGGAAAAGTGATCGAATTGGCTACCCAACGCAAAGGCGAGCTGCTGATCATGGAACCGAAAGGCGATTTGCAACACCTTGAATTCGAAATCCCTTCACGTGGTTTGATCGGTCTGCGCTCTAACGTGCTTACCGCCACGCAGGGTGAAGCGGTAATGACCCACCGTTTTAAAAGCTTCGAACCATTCCGCGGACCAATCCCGGGCCGTCTGAACGGATCGATCATCTCGAAAAACACAGGTCCTGCAACCGGTTATACCCTTGATAAACTGCAAGATCGCGGACGTTTCTTCGTGGATCCGGGCGATGAAATCTACGGTGGACAGGTAGTAGGCGAGCATAACCGCCCCAACGACATCGTGGTTAACTTGCAGGAAGCGAAAAAATTGACCAACATGCGCGCTTCCGGCTCGGACGACGGTCTGCGTATCGCTCCGAAAATCAACTTCTCTCTGGAAGAATCGATGGAATACATCCAGAAAGACGAATATCTTGAAGTGACCCCGCAAAACATGCGTATGCGGAAAATATACCTGGATGAAAACGATCGCAAGCGTTACGCATCCAAACTGGAAATGGCTTAATCCAAGCCCGATATTCCAAACCCGAAAAGGAGGCAAAAATTTGCCTCCTTTTTTTATTTTTTCCCATTTCAATAATTCCTCCGATCGCGCCAGAAAATTTGGGTTTCACGCGAAAACCAGTGGTATAATTTTAATGTTTATCACTCCGCTAAAACAATCTACGCCGGGCTTCTTTTATTACTATTTCAAGAAAAATTGGTTTTTTGCTTTTATAACAACAAATAGCGTAGTTTGTACTGCTAACTCTTCTATTTAGAGTTAACTATTTTATTATCAACATTTTAAAGATCAAATGATGTCGTACATAGAACCGGCTCCGATCAAGGATAAAGACAATCCGTTGGAGTCAATGATGCAGCGATTTGATAAAGCCGTAGACCTCCTCGGAATATCCGAAGAAATGTATTATATCCTGAAAGTGCCCCGCAAACAGGTGACAGTCGGTCTGCCTGTGACCATGGATTCCGGTGAAATCCGGACGTTCGAAGGTTACCGCGTGATCCACTCCACGATCCTCGGCCCCAGCAAAGGCGGTATCCGTTTTGACCCCGATGTGAACCTCGACGAAGTGCGTGCATTGGCCGCGTGGATGACCTGGAAATGCGCGGTGGTAGATATCCCTTATGGTGGTGCAAAAGGCGGTGTCGCCTGTAACCCACGCGAAATGTCCCCCGGAGAAATCGAGCGCCTCATGCGCGCGTATACGACGGCCTTGCTGGACGTGTTCGGACCTGACCAGGACATTCCTGCGCCGGATATGGGCACCGGCCCGCGCGAGATGGCCTGGCTGATGGACGAATATTCCAAATCGAAAGGCATGACAGTCCCGGCAGTCGTTACGGGTAAACCCCTGGTACTTGGCGGCTCGCTTGGGCGTACGGAAGCGACCGGGCGCGGCGTGATGGTATCCGCATTGGCAGGTATGGAGAAATTACGCATCAATCCTTACCGCGCTACCGCTGCGGTGCAGGGCTTCGGGAATGTAGGCTCGCACGCCGCTTTGCTCCTGCGCGAACGCGGGACGGCCATCCACGCCATCAGTGACATTTCCGGTGCCTACTATAATGAAAAGGGAATCGATGTAGCGGACGCCATTGCCTACCGCGATGCAAATAATGGTTCGCTGGAAGGATATGCCAAAGCGGAACTCATTTCGGGCGACGATCTTTTCACATTGCCTGTGGATGTGCTGGTACCCGCCGCAAAGGAAGATGTGATTACCCGCAAGAATGTAGCCAGCATTCAGGCCAGGATGATTGTAGAAGGGGCAAATGGGCCGACATCCGCCAAAGCCGATGACATCATCAATGAAAAAGGCATTATGGTGGTACCTGATATCCTCGCCAATGCAGGCGGCGTGACAGTCTCCTACTTCGAATGGGTACAGAACCGCATCGGCTACAAATGGACGCTGGAACGCATCAATCGCCGCACCGACCGCATTATGAAGGATGCATTTGACAAAGTGTACGAAACTTCACTGAAATACAAGGTATCGCTCCGCATTGCGGCCTACATCGTGGCGATCGACAAGGTCGCGAGTACGTACAAGTATCGCGGGGGATTTTAGACTTAACAATTTCTTAACAAGCCACTTCCGGCGGGAAACCGAATCTAAACCGGTTTCAAAGTGTTAACTTTAAGGCTAAATTTTCAACAGATTCGCATTACGCCGGAGCAAAGCTCCGGCGTAATGCAAGCTTTAAAGTAACATGTCTTTAAGTCCCCGCTTCATTGCCGTCATTCTGGCGTTCCTGATATCCCTCATTACCACCACATTCCTGGCGTTCGTGGATGGGGTATCCAAAGGGATGCTGTTCGTCTCGGCTATTTCTTCCTTTATTTCCTCGTTTTTCCTGGTACTTTATGCGGTCGACATTCTGGTCTTCCGCGAGGTGAACAAAATGTACCGGACCATCCACAAGCTCAAAATGCGGGATTTCAATATGGCCCCGCGCAAGAAACTGATCCGGGAATCGAACCCCTTGAAGACGATCAATGACGAAATCTTTGTTTATGTAACCAAAAAACAAAAGGAAATCGACGAGCTGAAAAAGCTGGAACTGTTCCGCAGGGAATTCCTTGCCGACGTTTCGCACGAGTTTAAAACGCCGATTTTTGCTGCCCAGGGTTTTATTCACACACTGCTCGACGGCGCCATGGACGACGAGAAGGTGCGCGAACGCTTTCTTCGCAAAGCCGCCAACAACCTTGATAGCCTCGATGTACTGGTAAAAGACCTGCTGGTGCTTTCCCAGATGGAGACCGGGGACATTAAAATGAACATCACTCCCACCGACCTCCGGAAGCTCACCCTCAGCATTTTCAGCCGCCTCGAACACATTGCCAAAAACCGTAATGTGACCCTCAAAGTGAAACCGGACGACATGCAGGAAGTGTGGATCAAGGCCGATGCCGACCGGATGGAACAGGTCATGCTCAACCTGATCGAAAATGCGATCAAATATGGCAATGAGAACGGCAAAGTGGTGGTGCATTTCAGCGAGAGCAAAAAATACATTGAAGTGGAAGTGAAAGACAATGGTCCCGGCATTCCGCACGAGCACTTGAACCGCATTTTCGAGCGCTTTTACCGGATCGACAAGAGCCGGAGCAAAGAAATCGGCGGTACAGGTTTGGGACTTGCCATTGTTAAGCATATATTGAACGCCCACGACACCAAGATCGCCGTCATGTCGAAGCCGGAAAAGGGGACTACGTTTTCATTCAAACTCGAAAAGGCGTATCACCAGCAGCTTCCGGAAGTGAAAACGGACGATGTCGTCAATCAGTTGAATCCATAATCAATTTCTAACACCATAAACCATTATCCATGTTTATCCACAATGTATTCTTCTGGTTGAAGGAGAAGGACAACGAAGAAGCAAAACAAGCCCTGCTGGCCGGTATTAAGTCACTCGAAGCAATCGAATCCATCGAGTCGGCCTATATCGGCCCTCCCGCTGCTACCCGCAGACCAGTGATCGATGCCACCTACGACTTCGCGGAAATCCTTATTTTCAAGGATGAGGCTGCGCATGATGTATACCAGGTTCACCCGCTGCACAAAAAATTCGTGGAAGAATGCGCGCATCTCTGGGAGAAAGTGCTGATCTACGACGTGGAAGCATAATCCATAATATTTGTTAACAAGTTATCCACACGCGAAATGTGTATAACTTGTTAACAACTTCCAAAAACGCCCATTTTCAGCAAGTTAAGCTATATTTAAGCATTGTCCACAGTGTGGATAACTTTTTGAAACAACCACCCCATCTTCTTCACGGCACTATTCGGCCATCCAATTCGTTCTTTAAACAGTACAAAACGAACTAGAACCGTGAGAAAGAACAGAATTTTGCTGTCGGTCATAATAGCACTGGTCGCAGCTGTATCGATTTCCTCCTGTACCTACCGTTCTTACGACCCCGGCTACGACTATGGCTACCGGCATGGTTACAGGTATTATCACGCACCACCTCCACCACCGCGTGTAGTGGTCGTGAAACCCGCTCCAAGGCGCATTATCTACGCCGACCGGCACAATTACCGCCGGCACGACAACCGTGCCTATCGTAAACAATACCGTGGAAACGACCATTACGGGAACAACGGACGGCATCGTGGCCCCAGACGATAATTGAAATACCCTTTGATAAAAAAAGACCGGATACTGCGCATTGCACCGCACTATCTGGTCTTTTCTTTTTATTTTGCAGTTTATGGATATACTTGATGTACTGAAAACCAATGTCGGCCTACATCCCGATAAACTTGCTTATGGCTACGTTGGCAAGGAAGGCGAATTGACCGAGCAACTTCGTTATAGTGAACTTCATCACCTTGTGCTGGCCGCGTCGCACCAATTAAGTTCCAACTTCCCCGTCAATGCGAGGGTCCTGCTATTGCTGCCCGCCGAAGCCGCGTTCGTGTGCTCGTTCCTGGGCGCTCTCCACTCAGGTATCATTGCGGTTCCGACGCCGATCAGCTATTCGGAACCCGGCATCAACCGCATTCTCAGCATTATGCGGGATTGCGGGGCCTCGGGGATCATCACCAATGCAAAAACCTACAAAATGCTGTTTCAACGGAAGAACGATGCATCTTCGGCGTTACAGGAATATGATACGGAATGGGTTTTCACCGACGACCTGATGGAAGCACCACCGGCACCCGCCGCTATCCGGCGGCATAAGGAATCGGTCGAAACCGCCTATTTACAGTATACCTCCGGCTCTACCAGCCAGCCTAAGGGGGTGATGATAAGCCATATCAACCTAACGGCCAATTTGCGTGCGATCAACAACTGCTTCGGACGCACTGCGGATGACACTTCGGTTACCTGGCTGCCGCATTACCACGACATGGGTCTCGTCGACGGCCTGCTGTCGCCACTTTTTACAGGTGGCACCGGTTTTGTGATCTCTCCGCTGCTGTTTATCACCAAGCCGCTCCTGCTGTTACAGACAATCAGCACCTACCATGCGGGCTTTTGCGGCGGCCCCGGCTTCGGGCTGGACCATTGCCTTGCACGCATTCCACAAGACCAATTACAGGAATTGGACCTTAGCTCGCTTCGGGTGCTGTATGTAGGCGCAGAGCCGATCCGCATTTCGACCCTTGAAAGGTTTGCCTCTGCCACGCAAGCTTCCGGTTTCCGGAAAAACAGCCTGGTGCCATCGTACGGCCTTGCCGAAGCAACGTTGGCGGTCAGCCTGCATTTGAATGGCATCGATATGACTTACCGCAAATTGGGCGACAGCAAGGAAGTAGTTGCATGCGGTCCTCCGGTGGAATTTACCGAGGTACTGATCGTAAATCCATCCAGCCATGCAGTCTTGCAGGAAGGAGCAGAAGGAGAAATATGGGTAAAAAATAATGGCATCGCCGCTGGCTACTGGGAAAAACCAGAGGCTACGAAAGCGACTTTCCAGGCGTACACCAGCGATCAGCGCGGCCCTTATCTCCGGACGGGTGATTTGGGCTTCCTCGAAAATGGCCTTCTTTTTATCACAGGCCGTACTAAAGAGCTGATCATTATTCGCGGCGTGAATTATTACCCGCAGGATATTGAAGAAGTGGTGAGCGAAAGCCATCCTGACATTCAGCCGAATGCGGCGGCGGCATTCTCCGTCGAAACAGAGCAGGGCGAAGCGCTCATGATCGTGAGCGAAGTACGCCGGGTGACGCAAACGCCGGACGACGAAAAGGTGATCAAGAACAAAATGGCGCAGAGCGTAGGGTTGGCATTTGGCCTCATTCCCCACGAAATCGTGCTGATTCCTCCGGGAAAACTGCCCAAAACGTCGAGTGGAAAGATCCAGCGCCTGAAAGCCCGCGAGATGTTTGGCAGAAAAAGCGTTATAGATTAATATCGGTTACTTAAAATTCCCTTCACTTTTAAAAAACCTGTAAAAGTACTATTTTCACCCTGGCATTCAGTGCTTGTTACAAACTTCAATTAAATGAGTAAAACATTTACCGAAATTTCCGGCTGGATAGTGGAGCGCATCGCTCACCATGCGGAAATAGATCCTTCCGAAGTAGATCTGGACGCAGAAATCATCGATTACCGATTGGATTCCCTACTCATGGTCGACATTACAACCGAGTTGCAGGAATGGCTCGGCTTCGAGCTTAGCCCATCCATATTCTGGGAAATGGGTACCATCAACGCCACTACCCAATGGATTGTAGAAAACCAGGAATCCTGAAAGCATGCTGGCTTTTTCCATATTAGCCTATCTGCTCGCAAACCTGGGAATAGGCCTGTGGGCCTCTAAAAGAATCTCCACCACCCAAGACTTCGTGCTGGCCGGCCGGCAGTTGCCGCTGATGCTGGCTGCCTCCGCCACCTTCGCCACGTGGTTCGGGTCCGAAACGATCATGGGCGCGCCCACCGAGTTCATCGAACATGGTGTGCTGGGTATCATTGAAGACCCTTTTGGCGCTTCATTGTGCCTTTTGCTGGTGGGACTGTTCTTTGCCAGGAGATTTTACAAAATGAATATTATCACATTTTGTGATTTTTTCAGGATCCGGTACGGCCGCAACGCCGAACTCCTGTCCGCCATTCTCATTATCCCCTCCTATTTCAGCTGGATTGCCGCTCAACTGCTCGCTATGGGCATCGTGTTGAAAGTGGTGCTGGGCTGGTCACTGCTGATGTGCATCCTGGCCAGTTCGTTCGTCGTGATCCTGTACACGATCTGGGGCGGCATGTGGTCGATATCAATTACCGACTTCATCCAGACGATCATGATCATTGCCGGCCTGCTCATTGTGGCGGTAGTATTGTACAAGGAAGTAGGTGGCTTTCAGCCATTGATTGACGCCGCACCAAAAGGATTTTTTCGCTTTTTTCCTGAAAACACTCTCAAAGGCCATCTCGAATATTTCGCTGCCTGGGTTACCATCGGGCTGGGGTCCATTCCACAGCAGGACGTTTTTCAAAGGGTAATGTCGGCGAAATCCGCCCGTGTGTCCGTACAATCGACGCTCATATCATCGCTGATGTACCTCACCATCGCCCTGCTGCCATTGTTCATCGGGCTTTGCGGGCACCATTTGTATCCCGGCGAAGAAAAGGACGGACAAATGATCATTCCGAGCATGGTCCTGAAACACATGAGCCTACCGCTTCAGATCCTGTTTTTCGGGGCATTGGTGTCGGCAATTCTCAGCACCACCAGCAGCGCCATTATGGCTCCCGCCGTAGTGTTAGGAGAAAATATTGTCAAATTCTTCAACCCCGGCCTCAGCGACCGGCAGTTGCTGAAAATCATTCGGGTCGGCATCATCGGCATTACGGTCGTCTGCATTTTTATGGCTGCTACACGCGAAAGCATCTTCGAACTCGTGGCAGAATCGTCGGCGTTCAGCCTGGTTTCCCTATTCGTTCCGCTGGCGGCCGGGCTCTACTGGAAATCCAGCAATACGCTGGGTTGCATACTGTCGATGTTGGTCGGTCTGGCGGTTTGGCTCGCTTGTGTTTTTATCGAAACGGAATATCCTGCGCTCGTCTATGGGCTTCTTGCGAGTTTTCTCGGGATGCTCGCGGGATGGCTATGGGGAAAAATCAGCGGGAATCCGGCGGCACCGGCTGTTGAATCGCCCGGAATGGCGCGATAATCAAGCTGTTTCCGCCTCGGCCTTGCGGTCCCAGCCAGCGAGCGCATTCAAATGCACCGCCTCCCTGTCCGCCTGCATGATCACTTCCAGCTCCTCTATATGCTGACGCGCGGCATTTATGTATTCCTCATCATTGCGGATACTCGACAAATGTTTCAGCGTGCGCTCGTCGTGAATAAAGAACGTCTTCGCCATCCGTGTCGCCTCGTGCGCCCGATGCCCGAGCAGTTTCAGGGCATCCACCCCTAATCTGAGGCTCGTATCGAATGTCTCGCGGTAAATGTGCATCATACCCGCATTCATGAGGTCGTAGGCGTCATTACGATTGGTCGAGCGCACGAGCATATGCAGGTTAGGGAAATGCTTTTTGACCGTTTCAATCAACTCCAATCTCTTTTCCTCATCACTGATGGCGATAATGATCATCTGCGCACGTCCGGCACCGGCAATGTCGAGCAGCTCATAGCGAGTGGCATCGCCATAATACACTTTGAGCCCCATACGACGCAGGAAATCGACATTATCACTATCATTATCAAGTACGGTCGCCTCCACACCATTGGCCCGTAAAAACCGTCCGACGATATTTCCGAAATGCCCGTAGCCTGCGATAATGACCGGGTTGTCTTCCTCTTCCACGTCGCTCGGGCGCTGCGCGGTTTGCAATCCCGCACTGACCAGGCAAAAACGCGTCAGGATGAACTTCTCATTGAACATCATCGCGAGCGGCGTCATAGCCATACTGATGGCCACCACGGCAGTCATCGTATCAGAGACCTCTTTGCCCAAAACGCCCTGCTGAACCGAAAAGCTGAGCAGTACGAATGCAAATTCACCGATCTGGCTGAGCCCGATGCTGAATATGAAATTCTGCGCATTCCGTACTTCAAATATTTTACCTAAAACAAACAGGATACCCATTTTCAGCAGCATCAACCCGCCCACCAGGCCGATGATCAGCAGCGGTTTCGACGTAACCAATGCAAAGTCGATGGAAGAGCCTACCGAAATGAAGAAAAGCCCGAGCAGCAAACCCTTGAAAGGATCAATCGAGCTTTCCAGCTCGTGCCGGTATTCGCTGTTGGCGAGTACCACACCGGCTACAAATGCACCCAGCGCGGGACTCAGGCCCACCGAAGTCATCAGCACGGCGATACCGACAACCAGCAGCAATGCCGTGGCGGTAAACATTTCCCGCAATGCGGTACGGGCCATCATTCGGAAGACCGGCCTCAGCAAATATTTCCCCGTCAACACAATGGCCGAAACCGAAAGCAGCACCACGATCGTCTGCTGCCAGGCCGGCAATGCGCTCACCAGCGAACCGCCGCCGCCGTGCCCGTCTGCGATGCCCGCGTGGTCGGCCAGCAGGGGAAACAACGCAAGCATGGGAATGATCGCCAGGTCCTGAAAAAGCAATACGGAAAAAGAACTTTGTCCAGCAACGGTTTTTAGCCAGCCTTTCTCGGCCAGCGTCTGCATCACGATCGCCGTGGACGACATTGCTATGATCATCCCCAGCGCGAGCGCCTCTTTCCAGCTGATACCGAACAGCATGGCAATGCCCGCTACCAGCACAGTGGTGACTCCCACCTGCAAACCGCCAAGCCCGGCAATGCTCTTGCGCATACGCCACAGACGCGACGGTTCCAGTTCAAGGCCGATCACGAAAAGCATCATGACAACACCGAATTCGGCAAAATGCATAATGTCCTGGCCTTCCATTCCAATGAACTTCAATCCCGCCGGACCGATGATCACCCCGGCTACCAGGTAACCCAGCACCGAACCCAACCCCAGCCGCTTGGCAATAGGGACCATTACCACCGCCGCAGCGAGGTATATCATCGCCTGGAAAAAGAAGGATTGCTGCATGCGTGAAGTGGTTTTAGTGCGGAAAAAGTTCGTTCAGATATTCTACCCCGGCCAACTCAGCCGGGTCTATGCGATCATTGACCAATGCGTCCAGCAGTTCGGCGTATTGCTCGCCGCAGGCATTAAGCGTATAGTCTTCGATCGTGTATGTTTCGTGCACCACAAAAGGCGGCAGGTAATCCATCCGGCATAAATAGGCCGTTTGGTTGAATGGCAGCAGGTATTGGCCCACTGAGAAGCGGTTGTAGCCCGCGGGGGTATACGCATCGCGCCCGCCGCCGCACGACACCGCATTGAAGATCTTTTTACCTTTCAATGCATGTCCCTTCGGCCCGTAGGCCCAGTTGTATTCCAATACGAGGTCCTGCCACTGTTTGAGGATCGGCGGGCTGCTGTACCAGTAAAACGGATGCTGGAAAATGATAATATCGTGTTTTGCCAGCAATTGCTGCTCTCTTTTGACATCTATGAAAAGATCTGGATAATGCTCATAGAGATCGTTGAAAGTCACTCCCTTGACTTCACGTGCGTATTTTTCCAATGTCTTCTGCACGTTGGATTTGCTTAGCGTAGGATGAGCGAACTGGATAAGAACCTTGGCCATATAATTAAATTGATGCGAAAACTTAGGGTACCAAAATTACGGAACCTATCGTTTTCCGCGCTTCGAGATCGGCCTGGGCCTGAAATGCTTTGGATAATGGGTACCGGGTAATGGCTAACTTGCCGAATATACCGCTGCTGAACGCCTCGAAGATGTCTGTCGCATAGGCTTCCAGCGTGTCGCGATCGGTAATGTAGGCGCTCAACGTGGGTGTGGCCATCACAATGGCCCTTTCACGCAGCAATGCATGGTCGATGTGCTCCGGCTGACCCGACGACGAACCGTAAAGCACGATCTTGCCGCCTTTCCGGATCACATCCAGCGAATAACCGAATGTATCCTTTCCGACTCCGTCGAACACGACATCCACACCACGACCTTCGGTAATTTCACGTACCGAGTGCACAAATTCCCTGCATTCTGCCAGAAAAGCATAGTCGGCCCCATTGGCGAGTACCACTTCCTTTTTCTCTTCCGACCCGGTCGTGCCGATCACTGTCGCACCCAGTGCTTTCGCCCATTTGGTCACAAGCGTCCCTACGCCTCCCGCAGCCGCATGCACCAGCACCACGTCTCCGGGCTGAATGGGATGGATCACTTTCACGAGCATTCTCGCTGTAAAACCTTTCACCAGCATCGCTGCCGCTTCGTCGGTTGCGATGCCTTCGGGGATATGGATCAGCTGCTGGGTGGATACGACACGGCTTTCCGCATAAGCACCCGGAATAAAGTGGTAACCCACGCGATCGCCAACATTGAATTCGGTAACCCAAGGCCCCACGGCGTCGATCACGCCGGCGGCTTCCACACCGGGAGTGTAGGGGAATGATTTGACGGGGAATTTGCCGTCGCGGTAATAAGTATCTACAAAATTCAGCCCGATGGCCTCCTGGCGCACCCTGACCTGCCCTGCGCCGGGTTCTGTAATGCTCTCTCTTTCGTAACCCAGCACCGAAGGCCCTCCTTGCTTGTAGATTTTTACTATACCAGATTTATTTGCGATTTCTGTAACTAACCCTGACATGTCCGTAACCATTGTCATCATGGAATGTTTGCTCCACCATTGGACAAATTATTTTTTGATAGATTTTATTAAAAAGTCGGCCTGCTGCTGCACCAGCTCGCCATCACCGTACACCAGGTAAGCCTGCCAGAATCCGGTGAAATTCGAAACAATGAAATTCGCCAGCATAGCCGGGTCCCTCTTGCTGCTGACCTCCTCCGCTTTCTGGGCCTTTTTCAAAAGGTCTTTCAGCAGGGCCGTCAGATTGGTGGTATTTTGTTTCAATATGGCATGCACTTCTTCATCTACCGAAGCCAGCTCGAATGTCGATTTTACACCGAGGCAGGTCCTTTCCTCCTCTATTGTCCTGACAGCCGCCTTCCGGATGATCTTTTCGATCGCCTTCATGGGCGACTTCGTTTCCACGGCCACTTTCCGGTAGTCTTCAAACATGCCTTCGGTATAGCTCAGCAGGCATTGTAGAAACAGGCTGTGCTTATCCCCATAGGTGTCGTATATACTTCCCCGGTTCAGGCCCATCGTATCTACGAGGTCCTGCATAGAGGTGGCGTTGTAGCCTTTCTGCCAGAAAAGGCACTTTGCCTTTTCCAGCCGCTCTTCGGGTTCGAATGCTTTGTTGCGTGCCATGATTACCAGACAATTATTTCTGAACGAACGTTCCAGAATTCAAAGATATTCTGTCCAACAAATTCAGGTAAAGCCAGTTACCGTCGTCAGATAATGAACTTGGCCACGCCGCCATCCACTTTCAGCGCCGAGCCGTTGGTTCCCGAAGAAAGCGGGCTTGCTACGTAAGTGACGAGGTTGGCGATTTCTTCTACCGACGCGAAACGCTGCAAAAGTGATGTAGGCCGCGCATTTTTAAAAAAGTCCTTCTCGGCTTGCTCGGCCGACATGTTGTTGGCTTCGCCCAGTTGCTTTACAAAATCGGCCACGCCTTCCGATTTCGTCGGGCCCGGCATTACCGTGTTCACCGTAACATTGGTGCCCTTGGTCAGCTCAGCCAAACCGCGGCTCACTGCCAGCTGAGCCGTTTTGGTGGTGCCGTAGTGGATCATTTCCTCTGGGATATTGACGCCCGATTCGCTGGAAATGAAAATAATCCGGCCCCAGTTTTGGGCGAGCATTTTCGGGAACAGATGCCTCGCAAGCCGCACGCCGCTCATGACATTCACCTCAAAAAACCGGAACCACTCTTCGTCTGAAATGTCGGTAAACTGCTTCGGCTCGAAAATTCCCGCATTATTGACCAGGATATCCACGTTGGGCAGCTGTTGCAGCAATGCATTCACCTGCTCCACTTTTGAAAAATCGGCTACCAATCCGCTTGCATTCGCTCCGGGTACCGAATCTTTTAATTTCTGAACAGCCTCGGCCACTTTACTTTCCGAGCGCCCGTTGATAATGACATTCGCGCCTTCCTTTAAGAGGCTTTGTGCGATGGCAAAGCCGATACCTTGTGTAGAACCACTAATGAACGCAGTTTTCCCATTCAATTTCAAATCCATAAAACTTTGATGATAAGAGCGTGAGGAATGTTTGAACAATCGATAATTTTATAACACATCACCTGACAAAATGATCGCATGAGACACATTTATCTTTTGTTACTATTACTGTTTTCATTGGACTCTTTCGCGCAAGGTCCCCGCGTGCTGATCGTCACCGCCCACCCGGACGATGAAACGATGTTTCCGGTAACAGTTTTTAAAATTACCCGCGAGCTAAAAGGCTCCGCCGACCTTGCATTGATCACAGATGCGTCGGGTGGCTATAACGGCCTGGTCGCATCCACCTATTACGGTCTGAACCTCGTGGATTCGGCAACGGGCAGAAAGCACTTGCCTTTAATCCGTAAGAAAGAACTGATGGCTTCCGGCGAAGTGATGGGCATCGGGAATTTCTTCTTCCTCGACCAGCTCGACGACTATTACAACCGTGACGAAAAACCGTATCTGCAAGGCAAAAACTGGGACATTGCCTACGTGGAAAAGAAACTGGACCATATTCTGGCCCAAGGCAACTACGACTTCATATTCTGCCTTATCCCGCACGAAGGCCAGCACGCACACCACAAAACGGCGTCGATCAGCGCGATACGGGCCGTACAGCGGTACAAAGGGATAAAAAAACCGATTGTGCTCGGCGGGCAATCCCAAAATAAAGGCTATACCTTCCAATTCTCAGGCCTTGCCGGGTATCCGGAAACCAATATTCTCAAAACGGCTCCCGCTTTCGAATTTGACCGTTCTTACAGCTTTGGCGAGGATCAAAAACACAGCTATATGATCGTAGCCGACTGGGTAAAGGCCGCGCACAAATCACAAAGCGGCGATATGAACCAGGCCATGCATCGTGGCGACCTGGAAGTGTTCTGGTATTTCGCGCTGAATGGTGAAGGGGCTATTGCCCAAACAAAAGCGCTTTTTGATGCATTGAATTCTTCGGGATACTCGAAAAGGTAGCAGTGCCTACGCAGGCTGGAACGTCATAAAAAGGGAGCTGCCGAACGGGGCTTTGCCGAGAATGGCCGATTCGGCTTTGGTAATGGTTTTTAAAATCGCATTGACAGCATCGCCCGGGTATTCCACGTCCGAATCGAGCTTTTCAATGTCGATCTTCTTCTTCCGGATCTGGTAGTTCTGCCATTGCCGCACGAGCAAAATCGGCAATGAAAGCGCAAATGGCCAGTAGGTGTTATAATCAATCCGCAGTCCCGCAGCTTTGGCGAATGCCTGAAACTGTTCGAGTTTAAAGCGCCGCGAGCTACCTACGGCAAGGTCGTGCGTGCCTGAGAAAGCTTCAAATGCATGAATGTTGATAATAATCAGTCCGTTGCGGCTCAGGCGGCTTTTAAATGCAGCTAATGCGCGGACGATCTCCTCGTCGGTCAGGAAGTAGAGCGCGTCGTTGCAGGTGATGATATCGAAAGTTTCGCCCGCTTCAAAAGTGTCCACATTCCGCAGGTCGCCGAAGACCACATTCAGGCCCCGCTCATTCGAGAAATCGATGGCATGCTGCGAATAATCGAAGCCCCGAAGATTGGCATAACCACTCTCTTTCAAAAACGACAGCAACCCACCCGTACCACAGGCGGCGTCGAGGATTTTGAGATCGGGACCCATCGCGCTGAAATGCTTTCTGATCTGGCTCAAAACCTTTCCGTGAAGAATCTGGTACCACCAAAGCCTGCGCTCGGTTTCATACATCCGCTGGTATTCGAGCCGGTTGTCGATCATACGTGCTCTGAGCTGTTATATTTGATCACGTATTGCGGCTGCCCGCTTTGCGCCATGAAACTCTTGCCGATATATTCCCCCAAAACGCTCAAGAGCATGCATTGAATGCCGCCGATGAAAATAATGGTGGCTGTTACCACCTGCCACCCCTTCGGATCGGGACCGATAATCCATTGGATAGTCAGGAAGAGCAGAAGCAAAAACCCTAAACTGAACAAGCCCACGCCAATTGGCACGAACAAGCGGATGGGTAGCGAGGAGTAGCAGAAAAGAATATTGAGGAAAAGCGATACCAGCTTATGCAAGGTGTAGTTAGAAGCGCCTTCTTCCCGCTTCTGGTGCGCCACCTGCACTGTACCGATATTCCGCGTGATCCTGAATATCAGCCCGTCGATATACGGATAGGGCCCGTGATACTTGATGATCTCCTGCACCACTTCCTGGCGGATGAGTTTGAAGCTCGACAAATACAGGTCCTTGGGTTTGTTCAGCAGATAACTCGTCAGCCAGTTCACAAACCTGCTGCCCATATTCCGGCCTACCGAATGCTGTTTTTTCGCATAGTAGGTGTAAACCACGTCATAATCGCCCGATTCGGCGGTTTCTACCAGCTTTAATATCTCTTCCGGCGGGTTCTGAAAATCGTCGTCGATCATCACGCAGTAGTTGCCGTACGCCCAGTTGAGGCCGCACATCACCGCATTGAACTCTCCGTAATTACGCCGCAATGAAATAAAGCGGACATTGGCATAAGCACCCGACAACTCCCGGCATACCTGCTCGGAACCATCCCGGCTGCCGTCGTTCACCATCACGATCTCAAATGATATTTCCGATAATGTAGCTTGCAGCTTTTCGATCAGCGGCCGAATGGTCTTTTCGCTGTTGTAAACCGGGATGATGACCGATAGCTTCATTGAAGATCGAATTGATTGACGGTTTGGATGATATAGGCCACTTCATCGTCCGTCAGAACCGGGTTGAGCGGCAAGCTGATCACCTGCTGGTGAATCTGCTCTGTCAATGGCAAATGTAAATCTTTAAATTCTTTGTAAGCGGATTGCTTATGAATGGGTTGCGGATAATGCACATTGGTCTGCACCCCGCGTGCATCGAGGAAAGCGATGAATTCCGCGCGCCGGGGATGGCGCACCACGAACAAGTGCCAGGCGTCCCCGGAAATCCGATCGCCGGGTGGTAATACGAGGTCCCTGCATTTCAACTCCCGCAAATACCGGCCTGCTATCTCGCGGCGCCGGGCGTTTTCGGGGTCGAGGTAGGGCAGTTTCACGCTGAGGATGGCGGCCTGCATTTCGTCCAGGCGGCTGTTGACGCCCTGGTATTCATTCTGGTAGCGGACTACCGAGCCGTAGTTGCGCAGGTAACGTATTTTTTCGGCAAGAGCCGCATCGTTGGTCGTAATAGCACCGGCATCTCCCAATGCACCCAGGTTTTTGGTGGGATAGAAACTGAATGCCGTCGCATGCGCCCACGAGCCCACCTTTCGGCCCGCGTGCGTGGCCCCGTGCGCCTGCGCAGCGTCCGTGACCACTTTGAGGTTGTATTTTTTAGCAAGATCCAGGATCTGCGCTATTTCGCAGCTTCGTCCGTAGAGGTCCACGGTGATAATGGCCTTCGTGCGCGGCGTAATCGCCTGTTCAATCAGCGCGGGGTCGATCAGCATCGTATCCGGGTCGGGCTCCACGAAAACCGGCGTCAGATGCAGATAGCTCACCGGGAGTACCGAAGCGATATAGGTGTTGGCCGGGACGATAATTTCACTGTCTTCGGGCAGATCCATCGCCAGCAATATGAGCGTAATCGCATCGAGGCCGTTGGCAGTCCCTACGCAATGCTCCGCTTCACAGTAATCGGCAAAATCCTTTTCAAATGTTTTCAATTCATTGCCCAGAATGTACCATCCCGAGCGGATCACCCGCAGGGAAGCCGCTTCTATCGCTTGCAGATAAGGGGCATTTACCTGATTTAAATCCAGGAATGGGATCATTGAGATACAATCTGGATTAACTGGTTCAGTGGATAAGGCTCGTCGATGTAGTCGGCTTTGTCGTAATATTCATTGGACAATACCAGCAGGATCGCATCTTCTGAAAACGAATCCATGATATGCCAGTCTTTGGGTTCCAGGATGAGGCAGGAAACGGGATTATCGAGCATGAAAATCTCCTCTTTCTCGCCGTCGTTGGAGTATATACGACAACTTCCGTGAATACATACCAGGGCATTCCACGTCTTGTGGTGCCTGTGTCCCCCTCTCTGTGTCTCACTCGCGCCGTAGATGTAAAAAACGCGTTTGATCGTACCGGGGATGATTTTTTCAAAGACTGTGAGGTTACCCGATCCGGTGTTAAATGTGTCCAGCTGTACTAAAAGCGGCATAATGCAATTTCTAGATTGTTAGGGTGTGGCTAAACTCCTTCACATACACGATCCTGTTCCGAAGTAACCGTTTAGTAAATGTCAGCTATTTTTCCTTTAAAATACAAAAATACCTTTCACATAAAAAAATCGATTACCCTTAGGCAAGGCTTAATGATCTTTTAATGCATTATACCCGGGGTGCTGCCACTCTCGCGTTGACCAATGTTGCCAGGCATTGGTTAGGAAAGGACGAAAATTAGCGCCGCCACCCCTAGCCGGGTGCCCCTGCCTCTAATTAAAAAATCCCCATTGCAGGCGGTGGTCGATCAGCATTAACACTTTAACGGGCAGCGGTTCCAGCCAGAGAATTTTATTATAACCCATATAGAAAACCTGCGGATGGGCCACACATACGATCATTGTAAAAAACAGGACGAGCCGCACGCTGGATGTAGAAGAGGTTTCGATGAGGATGAAAACAGCGAGGAGTATAAAAGGAAAGCCATAGGACAGCGCCCTGTCGATGTCATGGACATAAATGCCCGTTGCTACCAGTATGGCGAAACCGGCCATCAGCGCAAGCAGGAGCCAATATCTCCTCGTAAGGCACAGCACGGCAAATGCGGCGATCAAAAGCAACCAAGTGCCTTCAAATGCCCCCCAAATGCTGCTACCCAACCCGTTCCGGTGCGCATTGGCGAACAATACCGGCGTCCCGATCGTAGAATAGGAATGGTGGGGAAAATAGGTGGTCTGCACGTACTCGCGGATCGTGAAATAGATCGCCCAGGCTACCCAAACAACCAGCGCTTCACCCGTAAATGCCGATTTGAGCAAACCCGGAACACCAAAATTGTTGCTGCGATAGGCCTTTGTACCCATCCACCAAAGCAGCAGGTAGCTCCCCGCTACCACTGCCCGCTCGTCGGTGAAGAACGCGATTTGAAGCGATAGAAAAATAACGAGCGGATTTTTGCTCAATAATGCGAGCAATAGGAAAAAAAAGGCAAATTCATCGCCATAGCCGTGCACATCCGCAAACGCCCACACGCTCACGAAAATGTTGGCCATTGCCGTCACAAAGAGCGCCGTAATGATCTTATCGCCCGAAATGGAATAGATATAGCCCGCGATTTTATATAAAAACAGCACACCCAGCACAGCCTGGATAATAAGGATCAGCAGCACGTTATGGCCGGTCAGAAACGAAAGGAGCGGCAATGTCCAGCGGAAAATCATGTTCTCCCTGCGAACGTCGTAATCCATGTCCTTCGGATGCAGCAGGTCCTGCGCCTGGTTCTGGATAAATACCCATGCATCGAGGCTCACGCCATTGTTCTTCAAATGATCGAGCAGTAGCGAATAGGGCGGAAAAGCGAGGAAAAGCGACAGCCCGACAGCAAAAAACGTAAGCTTCCACAGCCAGTTTTTCCCCGATAATTGTGCTTGAATCCAAAGCAGAGACGACCCGTAAAAGTTTTCCAAAAGCATAGGACGGCATGGCCAAATAGGCCCAAATATACATGATAATGTGTGATACTCATTTCCAGCTCGGTATGATCCGGCTGCCTTCTTCGCTTTCGGTAATGCGCAGGTAAGTCTGGATTTCCTGTTGCAGGTCTTCGACGTGGCTGATGATCCCCACGATCCGGTTCTCTTTCCGCAATGATTTCAGGGTTTCAAAAACGGTTTGCAATGCATTTTTATCGAGTGAGCCAAAGCCCTCGTCGAGGAAGAAAAAGTTATGTTTCGACTCGTTGCGCACATGGATGTGGTCCGCGAGCGCGAGCGCAAGAGACAGAGCCGCCTGGAATTTCTGGCCCCCGGAAAGGGTCTTCAGCAGCCGCATATGCCCGCCATTGAGCAGGTCCCTTACCCAAAAACTGTTGCCCTCGCCCAATTCGAGATGGAGCTGCTGGTGCGTCATCTGATGGAAGCGGTGGTTGGCGGCCTGGATGAGGTTCTGGAGATAAATGCTCGACGCGTAATCCACAAATCCGCTCGAACGGAAGAGCTTGGCCAGGTCGTCCAAATGTGCCTTTCTCAGTTCCAGGCGCCCTTTTTCAGCAAGAAGCGCCGCTTTCTTGGCCAGGTCTTCAGTCAATTGTTTCAGCCGTCCGCCGATATTTCCTTCCTCCTTCCGCTGCGTATTCAGGCTTTCCGTTAATGCATTTTTCGATGCGATAACTTCTTCGTGCTTTACCGCGTCGTACGATTCGCCGGCGTGATCTTGCAGCATATTTTTCAGCTCGGCATTCGTCGTTTCGAGCGCCATTTTGAACTCATCTATCGCCTGCCGCTCGGTGTCGATCCGGATCGGCCTTTGCAGGATTTCTGCCACCTGAGATTCTGAATCGAATGCATACGCGGCGAGCTGGCTATCGATCTTTTCCTGTACAGCCGCCAGCTCTCGCCGGCTTCCATCCAGGGCAACCAGCAATGTTGCCTGACTTCCCGAAAGCGTATTGCGCTCTTTTTCCAGCATCTCCACCTGCCTTTCCGCCTCAGTAAATGCGGCTGAAAGCTGCTGGTAATCATCTTTCAGGGCTATGACTTTTTCTGAAATAGCATTTTTATCAACTGTTTCAAAATCGGCCAGGTTCACCCGAGACAGCTGTTCCGAAAGTGTATGAATGGTATTTTCAAATCTTAAAATCTCATCCCTCAGCACTTGCAGCGGCTTTTCGATCTTCTCAGTTTTCTCGGTCGATGCCGCTTCGATCTGCGCTGTGAGGCCTTTCAGAATGGTTTCACCCGCCTTGATTTCGCCCTGGACCCGGCTACTTTCCGCGAAACGTCTTTCAAAACCTTCGCGGTCCGCCTTGTCAAATGCAGACCATTCAAATGCCTTGTCGTGCGATTCAAGCCTGGCCTTGGCTTCGGCAAAACGCTGCTTGATCGACGTTTTCTGCTTTTCAAGACTTTCTATCTGATTAAACACACGCTCGATCGGAGACTGCAACCGCCTCAGCAAGCGTTCTTTTTCATCGATACCATTCAGCTGCTTTTCCATCGCCGCACTTTCCGAAGATAACGCGCCATCGGCCGTCAAAACCTCGGGATGGTGCAATGAACCGCAAAGCGGACAAGGCGCTCCGTCTTCGAGATTGCCCGCATACTGATGCAATGCAACCCGGGTATTAATGTGCAGCAATTGCCTGTTCAGCTCCTTACGATTAGCCTCACCAGCTTCCAGATAACCGGTAATGCCCTTTTGAAATAATTCCAAAGACATATCGCCGTCAAACCGAATGCCGAAATCAGCCGTAATCTCCCGCAAGCGCTGCGCCAGGCCCTCCGACAAAGTCGTGATCTCCGCCGCAAGCGCTTCCGCCTCTAGTCTGATGGCCTGACGGTTTTCGGCAAGGCCATCGGCCGTGGTGAACCAGGATTTTACCAGCCCGATTTCGAGCACGTCGCCCAGCCCTGCCTTACGATGCTCGTTGGCCGCTTCCAGCTCTTGCTTTTGCTGTTTTTGTATTTCAATCGCGTTTTCTTTCTCCTTCAACTGTTCCTCACCACGCGACAGCGCATCTTTTCTTTTGATAACTGCCTGCGAATGCTCGATAATCCGCATGACCTTTTCGAGCTCCCCGGCGGTGGCGAGCAGTTCCTCGCGCTTTTCATACCGGGGTTTCAATAGTTGCAATGTCTCCTGCTGCTTTCCGAGCAACGTTCCCAGTTCTGTAAGTCTGGCCTGGTTCGCCTGCGAAATGCGTTCATCACGTGCAATGGCTGCCAGCAGGTTACTTTTCTGATCCAAAATGGATTTGAAATGCAATGAACAGGTTTCGAAAGTTTTCAGCACAGCCTCCCGCTCCTGCATGGCTGGTCGCTGCGCATCAAGCATCGAGAGCCTGGTTTGCAGCATTTGTATCTTCTCGCCAGCCAGTTTCAGCTTTTGAAAATTGCTTTCGAGTTCGGTCTGGACTGCCAGCTCACTAGTCACTTGCTGGATTTGCAACCGGAGTTGTTCCAGCCGCTGCTCGCCTTCGGCAACCATTTCCTGGGTCACATCGCCCAGCCCGAGCAACTGACCGTCCACATTGGACAATGCGAGGTTATTCCGGTTGCTCAGCGAGCCGACGTTGCGGCTGAGGTCATATTTTTCGAGCTGGAAAAGCTCCTTCATCATCCGCGTCCGCTCGGCGTCTTTCAGCTCGATGAACTCCTGAAAACGTCCCTGCGGTATGATGATCGTTCGCCGGAAGTTGTCGTAACTAAGGCCGATAATGTGCTCGGTAGATTCGTTTTCGGCCAGCGGTACCCAGTCGTTTTCGCGCCAGACGTAGCCTTTGCGCTCAAACGTTTTAACATCCTTGAAATTCTTGCTATTCCGCTTTCCGCGCACGGTGAACCGGTAGCGCTCTCCGTCTTTCCCGGCAATGCATTCAAAATCGATGAGCAGATCGTCGGATCGCAGGTTCATCATATTGTAGGTGCGATCGTCGCCCGACTTGTTGAGCCGTTCGGTATCGCCGTACAATGCAAAGGTAATCGCTTCGAGAATGGAAGACTTCCCACTCCCCACCGCCCCGAATATCCCGAATAAGGAAGCATCCGTCAACGGATCGAAATCAATTTCCTGCTCGGTTTGATAAGAATATAGTCCTTTGATTTTTAAGCGTTTGGGGATCATGGTGGCTGTCGGCATTCGGCAGTCGGCTATCGGCCGTCAGCTTTCGGCTTCCGAATACGATTTTTTAGTTCAAATGATGGCTTAGAGAAATTAAAATCCGACTGCCCGCGGCCGGCTGCCGAAGTATCACAAACTCGCCAGCAAATCGTCGAGATATTCGCGTGTGTTGCTTAGCCGCGGCACTTTGTTCTGGCCGCCAAGCTTGTGCTGCTTGCCCATCCATGCGTAGAATGTTCCTGCGGGAGCAAAATGTATTTGCGGGCGTGTAAGGGCCATGTCTTTGTAACGCTTGGCATCATAGTCGGAGTTGACTTCCCGCAAAGCGGCATCCAGCGCCATGATGAACGCTTCGCGATCTTCCGGTTCTTTGGTGAATTCGATGACCCACTCGTGGCAGCCGCGCGAACCGTCGCCCATGTACACTGGACCGGCGGTATAATTTGCTACGAGCGCGTCCGTCTGATGCGCCGCTACTTTAATGGCATAGTCAGCATTCTCGACAATCACTTCTTCCCCGAATGCATTGATGAAATGCTTCGTGCGCCCGCTCACTTTCACGCGGAAGGGGTAGGTGGAAGTAAATTTCACGGTATCACCGATCAGGTAGCGCCAGAGTCCGGCGTTGGTAGAAATCACCATAGCGTAGTTTTTCCCTACCTCGACCTCATCCAGCAACAAAGCCCTGGGATGATCCTTACCGAGTTCTTCGATGGGTATAAATTCATAGAAAATGCCATAATCGAGCATAAGGAGCATTTCTCCAACCCGGTTAACATCATCCTGGATCGCGAAGAAGCCTTCCGACGCGCTGTACGTTTCCAGATACAGCACCTGGTCGGAAGGAAAATATTTGGTCATAAACAAATCGCGGTATGGTTCGAACGACACCGCTCCGTGCACGAAGACCTCGAAATCGGGCCATACTTCGAGCATGTTCTTCTTACCGGTACGTTCGAGAATCTGGTCCAGGAGCACGATCGTCCAGGTAGGTACACCGAGAATACTCGTCACATTCTCCTGGGAGCAGATCGACGCCATTTTATCCAGCTTGCTTTCCCAATGGTCCATCAATGCCACTTCGAGCGGAGGCGTACGCATAAATTCTGCCCAGGAAGGCAGGTTTTGCATAATGACCGCCGAAACGTCGCCGATCTGGGTATAATCGTCAAATGGATTAGCATGCAAAGTACCGCCGATTGAAAGGCCTTTCCCGTCGAAAACCCGGGTGTCGGGCCGGTTGTTGATCAGCAGGGTCATCATATCTTTCCCGCCTTCGTAATGGCATTCCTCCAATGCTTCGGGTGATACGGGCAGGAATTTGCTCCGCGCATTGGTCGTACCCGACGATTTGGAAAACCATTCGATCTGCGACGGCCAGAGCACGTTGGGCTCGCCTTTCAGCACGCGCTCGATGTAAGGATAAAGCTGCTCGTAGGCCGAAATGGGTACCTGCTCCTGAAATTCTTTCACCGATTTGATCTGCCCGTAGTTATAGCGGCTGCCCCACTCGGTGTAGCGGGCGGTTTCAATCAACTCGGAAAATACACGCTGCTGGGTTTCAATGGGGTACTTCATAAACTGCTCGATCCGTTCGAAGCGCCGCTTCAAAAACCAGACAGTCATATCATTTACCAGCTTCATAAAAGGTCCATTAGTTAGAGAATACGCAAGTCTGTAAAAATAGCAAAAAAATGGTGCGAGAACATTCGGAAGCTGTTCTCGCACCATTCAAAAAAAAATTATCGACCGGCTGTTATCTATCGAAGAACATATTACTGCCACCGGCTTTCCGGCTGATTGACGATGCCATTTCGGCGCTCGCCTCTTCTACCAGCACCCGCGCCGTGCGGCCCTGGCGCATCACGTGCGTGCCTGTGATCTGAAAGAGCGCCTCGCCCAGCAGCGGGTCGCGCGGGTCGCCGTAAGGAAAAAGGATATTCCCTTCGCTCACTTTTACATCCGGCTCAAAACCAACATGGTAATCCGACTTTTTATCGCGGTTCAATGATTTGGAAACGATCGGCTGCAGGCCCACTTGAATGCCGCCTTTCTCGTCGCTGATCGTCACCGAACCCACGTTCTTACCGACCGTTTTCCCGCCTACCAATGTCACGGCCATGAAGGGCTTCAATCCATTGATCACCAGTTCGCTCGCCGAAGCCGTGCGCGACGATACCAGCACCACGAGGTGTTTCAGGTCGCCGCCTACATTCTGGCTTTTGGACACAAACTTGTCGTAGAAATACGATTCGCCATATTTCTTAAGATTGGTTTCGGTGACCTGCTTGTTATATTCTTTATAATAAAAAACATCGTTGGCAGTAGCCTTTCCTATGAGGCTGGCCAGATTGGTTGCCGAACTTACGTAGCCGCCCGGATTGTAGCGCAGATCGAGCACCAGCGCATTGATACCGCTGTTTTTAAAATCCGAAAAAATCGCGTCCAGTTTTTTGTCGTAGGCCTTGCTGGTGCTTTGGTAGGGCTCGGGAATGAATTGGTGGTAAACCACATACCCGATTTTATTTGTACCGATCGTATAAAGCGAGTCAAAAAACACCGGATCTTCCTGCAACACGATGGGCGTCACGTCCCTGGTAGTGGTTGTTTCTTTCAATGTACCATCCTTGATATCGGCCAGCGTATAGGTTGCCTTATCCTGCGTGTTCAGCAGTTTTGCGTAGTTCGAGTCCGTCAGCTTCTGTCCATTTACACTACTGAAAACATCTCCCCGTACAAAACCCGCTTTCGCGGCGGGCGAATCCGGAATTACGTATAGCACAATACCCACCACATTGGTGGTATTGGCAGGGAAATACACGAGCTTGTACTCCATTCCGCTCGTTTTCGATTCGCCTCCCAGCGAAGCTTCCAGCTCCTTGGCACTTTCCTGCATCCACGAAAAGCGGTCACCGTCCGGCCGTGCAGTTGCATCGTACTTATACAACAGGGAATTGAAAAAATCGCTGGGCGTTTCGTTATAATCCGGCGAGGCGGTGATGTGATCCGTCCAGTAATACCAATACTTCATGTTGGTATAAATCCACTGATTGGTTTCGGTATCGTTCTTGGGATCCGCGTTTTTCTCTTTACAAGAAAACGCAAGTGCGGCGAGTAAAATGACAGGCAGGAAAAGTCTCAGTTTCATAGATTTCCATTCATTTCTAAAAATACCTCTTCGATAATACGGCAGGCGTCGTCCATCTGCGATTGGTTGATCACCAGCGGCGGCGCAAAACGGATTTTGTTGCCGTGGGTAGGTTTGCATAACAGGCCTTTTTCCATCATTTTGTAGCAGAGGTCCATGGCTGTGCTGCTTTCCTCCGAGTCGTTGATCACGATCGCATTGAGCAATCCTCTCCCTCTAACGCTTTCGATCAGAGAACATTGCTTTTGGAGTTCTTGCATTCTCCTGCGGAAGATCCGTCCCATTTGCTCCGCATTATCCGCCAGGTTTTCATCCCGTACTACCTGCAATGCGGCAATCGTGACAGCACATGCCAGCGGGTTACCGCCATAAGTAGAACCGTGCTCGCCGGGCGCGATCGTCAGCATCACCTCATCGTCGGCAAATGCTGCCGAAACCGGCATGGTACCACCCGACAACGCTTTGCCGAGAACCAGGATATCCGGCTTCACACCTTCCCAGTCGCACGCCAGACGCTTGCCTGTACGCCCGATGCCGGTTTGCACCTCGTCGGCGATGAAAAGGACATTGTATTTTGTGCAAAGCTCGCGGATACCTCTGAGGTAACCTTCTTCGGGCACCACTACCCCTGCCTCGCCCTGGATCGGCTCCACCATGAAGCCGGCGATGTTGGCGTCGCTTTTCAGTAGACTTTCGAGCGCGTTGAGGTCATTATACGGGATGATTTCATAACCCGGCAGGAACGGGCCATAGTCGTCGGTGGACGATGGATCGGTAGATGAAGAAATCGCTGCCAGCGTCCTGCCCCAGAAATTACCCGCCGCATACACCGTTTTCGCCTTACCTGGCTCGATTCCCTTTACTTTATATGCCCATTTTCGGGTTAGTTTCAAAGCCGTTTCGCCGCCTTCCACGCCTGAATTCATCATCAGGACTTTATCGTAGCCGAAATATTCACAAAGAAATTTTTCGCATTCGCCCAGGCGATCATTGTAGAATGCCCGCGAAGTCAATGTCAGCTTCTGCGCCTGACTGATCATCGCATCCACAATTTTAGGATGGCAATGCCCCTGGCTCACCGCGCTGTATGCTGAGAGAAAATCGAAATACCGCTTACCTTCCACATCCCACAAAAAAACTCCTTCGCCCCGCCCGATCACTACCGGCATCGGCTTGTAGTTGTGCGCCCCGTAGCGGTATTCCAGGTCCATGGCGTGTTGAGAGGCGCTGATATCGGGGGTGTCTGTATAGCTTTTCATTGATATTGAAATAGTTAGGAATTGCGTCTGAGATATGTAAAATTACGGAAAACACGAGGAAAATGCGGATACCGACGAAATTTGTAATGAGTTTAATTGGTTATTCGTGCCCGTCTTTCCTTTTTTGATTTTTTTCAATGTGGACGAAAAGCGGCGGATCGTTTCCATTGTCGGTGTCTTTCATTCCAGTCTGAATCCGCAAAGGTGGCAGTCATGTGAACAATAAGCTGCATTTTTTAGAATCTTCGCTTTTCAACCCTTAATTTTACAACATAATCTCAAGGGGTGCCCTACCAAACGGGCTGAGATCATACCCATTTAACCTGATCCGGGTAATGCCGGCGTAGGGAGAGAAAGCCGAACCGGCTGTTTTCTGTTAACATTTTACCGAACTTTCTGATAGGTGGCCCCTGCCTGTTGTAATTACAGATCGCAATGCGAAAAATTACTACCTATCTGCTGGCGTTGCTGCTCAGCATCACCTCACTCCTCTCTTTTGCTCAAAAAGCGCAATTGACGGTTTCAGGCCGCATTACCGACGCCGAAGACGGCAAGCCGCTGCCGGGTGCGACGGTTAAAGCCGGCGAAATCCGTGGTACCAGCACCGACAAGGATGGCAACTTTACTTTAAAGAATCTCTCCGGAAATGTAGAGGCACTGGAAGTATCGTACATCGGCTACCAAACTTCCAGAATCGCCCTCGGCAGCCAGGAAAAACTCGATATCAAGCTCACCAAAAGCACTTACCAGGCGGATGAGGTGATCATCAACGCCACCCGCGTGAACGACAAAACGGGTATGGCTTACACCAACGTAACCGCTGCGCAGATCGACAAGCAGAATATGGGACAGGACCTGCCGGTGCTCCTCAACTTCTCCCCTTCCCTCGTGAGCACGAGCGACGCGGGCGGGGGCGTGGGCTACACCGGCATACGCATACGAGGCTCCGACGCGACGCGCATTAACGTGACAGTCAATGGCATACCTTATAACGATGCGGAAAGCCAGGGTGTATTCTGGGTTAATATGCCCGATTTTGCGTCGTCGGTGAGCAGCATCCAGATCCAGCGCGGCGTGGGAACTTCCACGAATGGCGCCGGCGCTTTCGGCGCTTCGGTGAATATCAATACCAATGCATTCAGAGAAACACCCTATGCGGAACTGAACAATTCTTACGGTTCCTTCAATACATTTAAAAACACACTGAAAGTCGGCTCGGGGTTGATTAAGGATAAATTCACGTTCGATGCAAGGCTGTCGCGCGTTTCGTCCGACGGCTTCGTGGACCGCGCTTCCTCGGAATTGCATTCGTACTATCTTTCTGGTGGCTATTTTGGCAAAAAGAGTTTTGTGAGGGTAAATGTGTTCTCGGGGAAAGAACGTACTTACCAGTCCTGGAACGGTGTGCCGGAAGCGAAGCTGCGAGGCGATCGGGAGGGCATTCTGGCCTATATCGATAGAAATTATCTAGGAGAAAAGGACGCCGAAAATCTGCTCAATTCCGATAATCGCACTTATAATTCCTATACCTACAAAAACGAGGTGGATAACTACCGCCAGGACCACTACCAGGTCGTTTCTTCCCATAACCTGAGTAATAAACTGACTTTCAATTTGAACGCATTTCTCGTCCGCGGACTGGGCTACTACGAACAATACCGCGCCGACGATTCTTACAGCAATTACAATTTACCGAATGTCATTATCAATAAAGACACACTTACCGGCACCGATCTGATCCGTCGGCGCTGGCTGGATAACTACTTTTACGGGACCACATTTTCGTTCGATTACAATAGCTTCAAAAAACTCACCGCGAGCTTCGGCGGTGGCTGGAACCAGTACGACGGCGACCATTACGGACAGATTATCTGGGCGAGGAATGCGGGGAATATAGAAAACGAGCATCAATACTATTTCAGCACCGGCAAAAAGAAAGACTTTAACCTTTACGGCAAGCTTTACTACGCATTCACCGATCAGCTGACCGCATTCGCCGATTTGCAGTACCGCCGCGTAAGCCATGCCATTCATGGAACGGATAATGATCTGGTGAACCTCGCGTTCGATGAGTCCTATTCTTTTTTCAACCCAAAAGCCGGGATTACCTACCAATTAGCGGAACAAAGCTCTGTTTATGCTTCATACAGCGTGGGAAACCGCGAGCCGAACCGCGACGATTTCACAAACTCCACGGCCAATCTTTTCCCCAAAAGCGAGCGCTTGCAGAATGTGGAAGCCGGCTTTCGCACACAGCAGGGCAAATGGGCATTCGCAGCGAACTACTATTTAATGAGTTACAAAAACCAGCTCGTACTCACCGGCCAGATCAACGACGTGGGCGGCTCGGTACGCGTGAATGTTCCGAAAAGCTACCGAACCGGTATCGAACTGGAAGGTGCAGTCGCTTTTAATAACCATTTGAAATGGAATGCGAATGCTACTTTCAGCCAGAACAAAATCAAAAACTTTACGGAATACATCGTCGACTATGATAACGGCGGTTATCAAATCGTCGATCACGGCAAGTCGGATATTTCCTTTTCGCCGAATGTGATTGTGGGAAGCCAGTTTACCTACACCCTGCGCAAAAACCTGGAACTCGCGCTGCTGACCAAATATGTAGGCAAACAATACCTGGACAACACTTCCACCGAAACCCGCAAACTCGACGCCTATCTCACCAACGACATTCGCTTATCCTGGACCATCAAACCATCCTGGGCGAATGAAATCGCATTCAATTTGCTGGTCAATAATGTGCTGGATGAAAAATATGAATCGAACGGTTATACCTACGGCTACATCGCCGGCGGCGCGCTCACGCAGGAGAATTTCTACTTCCCGCAAGCAGGCCGAAATTTCCTGATCGGGGTGAATTTCAGGTTTTGATAACCACTTTCTCCCTACCTTTGCCGCATGAATCTGAAAAATGACCTTTTGCTTCGGGCGGCGCGGGGGGAGAAGACCGAACGCACGCCTGTTTGGATGATGCGCCAGGCCGGACGCATCCTTGCAGAATACCGGGCCGTTCGCGAGAAGGCCGGAAGTTTTATCAACCTTGCTACTACGCCTGAAATGGCAGCAGAAGTGACCCTGCAACCTGTTGATTTGCTGGGCGTGGATGCTGCCATTATATTTTCCGACATTCTGGTAATCCCCGAGGCTATGGGATTGCCTTACGAAATGGTGGAACAGCGCGGACCGGTTTTCCCATCGACAGTGCATTCGTTGGAAGATCTTCAAAAACTGCACATTGCCGAGCCGGAAACGGATTTGAAATACGTACTGGATGCCATCAAAATCACCAAGGAGGGCCTCGCAGGCCGCGTACCGCTGATCGGCTTCGCGGGTGCTCCGTTCACGATTTTCTGCTACATGACGGAAGGAAAAGGCTCCAAGACGTTCTCGGTAGCCAAAAAGCATTTGTACGCCGATCCTCAGTTTTCACATACATTATTACAACAAATCACCGACAGCACGATCGCTTACCTGAAAGCGCAGATCGCGGCGGGTGCGGATATCGTACAGCTTTTTGACTCCTGGGCCGGCATTCTGTCGCCAGAGCAGTACCGCGTGTTTTCGCTACCTTATATTAAACAGATTTGCGATGCGATTACCGAAGTACCGGTAACCGTTTTTGCCAAAGGTGCATTCTTTGCGCGGAAGGAAATCGGGGAGCTGAGCTGCTCGGTAGTGGGCCTCGACTGGAATATGGATATCGCCGAATCGCGTGCGCTCATCCCGGACAAAACATTGCAGGGAAACCTCGATCCATGCGTGCTGTACTCTTCCTATGATCAGATCCGGGCGGAAGTGAAGAAAATGGTCGGCCAGTTCGGGACGCAGCGATACATTGCCAACCTCGGTCACGGCGTGTACCCAGACACCGATCCCGACAAAGTACGGTGCTTCATCGAGGCGGTAAAAGAGTACTCTTCCCTTTAAATATGGCTGCTCAAAATAAATGCGTATTCCTCGACCGTGACGGAGTACTGAACGAGGATTGCCCCGATTATCTGTACAAGCTGGAAGAATTGGTGATTCCGGAAGGTGTAGCCGAAGCATTGCGCATACTCAAAGATGCCGGCTATCTGCTGATCGTGATCACCAACCAGGCGGGTATCGCCAAAGGGCTGTACACCGCTGATAACGTGTACGCTATCCACGAAGCCATGCAGGAAGTTTCGGATAACGCGCTCGACGACCTGTATTTCTCACCTTACCATCCGGCCTATTCGGGCAACTCATTGTCACGAAAACCTGGTTCACTGTTAATTGAGAAAGCAATGGCCAAATACGCTATCGATCCCGCGCAATCGTGGATGATCGGCGACCGGGACAGGGATATGGAAGCGGGAAAGAATGTGGGTTTGAAAACGGTTCATATCATCCCGAATGCAGAAGAATCGACGGGAGATTATGCCGCTGTGAATTTGCTGGAAGCCGCCAGGCTGATATTGCAGCAGTAAACTAAGCTTTTACTACCGGTGCAGGCTGGGTTTTCTGTACGGACCCGTAAGCAGGACAGGCATGTTTAGTGCAGGATGATGCCACCGCCAATGTTCCGCAAACAGCCACGAGAAGTAAGATCTTTTTCATTTTCCAGTTCGTATAAGATTTTGTCACTACAAAAATATAAAATTAAGTTCTTTGAATGAGCGTTTTAGCCTGACTAATAACGAACTCATCCAAAGAACTTTATATACGTAATCAGATTTTTGTTTCTGCCAACTCTTCCTCCGGTTCTGCCTGCGGCTTTTCAATTGCGGGCTTACCATCCTGCGCGCCGAAAGGCTCCTCTTTGAAACCCAGGATCCGCAACATCGAATCGCTGTTCTGCTCGTCGGCGAAAACCCGCGTCGTAATGCGGCCCTCTTCGTCGCGGTCCACCAGCACGTGTTTCGGTGCGGGGATCAGGCAATGCTGAATGCCCCCGTAACCGCCGAGCGATTCCTGATAAGCGCCCGTGTGGAAGAATCCGATGTATTGCGGTTCGTTATCTTCGAAAATCGGCATGTACAAGTCGGCACTGTGCATTTCCGAATTATAGAAATCCTGAGAATCGCACGTCAATCCGCCCAGGTTCACCTTTTGGTAAGGGTTATCCCAGTTGTTGATCGGCAGCATGATGTATTTCTGGTTCATACCCCACGAATCGGGAAGCTGGGTAATGAACGACCCGTTGATCATGTACCAGAGTTCCTTGTCGTTTTGAAGCTTTTTATCGATAATTTCGTAAATCACCGCGCCGCTTTCGCCCACGGTGTAACTTCCAAATTCCGTGAAAATATGCGGAACCGGTACATTGTTTTTATTACAAATCCACTGAATGTTTTCAATGATTTCGTCGATCATCTGCTGGTAGTCGTAACCCGATTGCAGCGACGTCTGGATCGGCAATCCGCCGCCGATATCGATTGAATCGAGATCCGGGCAGATCTTCTTCATTTCGCAGTACTTGAACATAAAGCGGGTCAGTTCGCTCCAATAGTAGGCGCTGTCCTTGATACCGGTATTAATAAAGAAGTGCAGCATTTTGAGTTTGAAACGAGGGTTCGGCTCGATCTTCTCTTTATACAGCTGCTGTACATCATTATAACGTATACCCAGGCGCGAAGTGTAGAATGCGAAATTCGGCTCCTCGTCCGTAGCAATGCGCATCCCGAAATGCACCGAATCCGCCGTTACCTGCTGCTCGTACGACTCGATTTCTTTGAGGTTATCCAGGATCGGAACCACGTTGAAGCCTTCGTTGATCAGCTCGCTCAGGTATTGCGTGTAGCGCGGCAGCTTGTAGCCATTCGCGAGAATGTAGGTGCTTTTGTTAACCTTGCCACGGCGGTAAAGCTCCCGGATAATGGGAATATCGAACGCAGATGACGTTTCGATATGGATATTATGCTTCAAAGCCTCTTCCAGCACAAAGCTGAAATGCGACGATTTCGTGCAATAGCAATAGGTATAGGTGCCTTTGTAGTTATGTCTCTTGAAGGCATTCCGGAAGAACATGTTTGCATTCTCGATATGTTCCCCGATTTTGGGCAGATAATTGATCTTTAACGGCGTACCATGTTCCTTGATGATATCCATCAGAGGTACATTGTTGAACAGCAATTCATTATTATCAACGTTGAACTCCATAGTGGGAAACTCGAACGTCTGCTGAATCAGGTCAATGTAGCTTTTCATTGATTTGTTTGTCGCGATGGCAATTAGTGAATTGGGTGTTAAAAAATAGGAACGAAAACGACCCGAAAATTGGTCAGAATATGTGTCATTTCCAAACACGGATCCCCTTCAAATCATTCCCATGGGAAAGCAATTTATCGCTCTATTTCCCAAGTTCATACCCGAAAATACCCGCTTAATAATTTTTTAATTGACCAGCCGGCGGCCAGCTTCCTATTTTCAGGCCGTAATTTCAGAAACAGGATCCCGGATAAACGCTTTCCGGCTCATTCACAACTTGTTGCATCGGACTATTTATTCCAGATATAATCCTATTTAAAAATCTATACATTTCTCAACAACTAAAAACCATTCCTATGATTCTTCTCCGAGCAGCGGCGCTTGCAAAGCGCCCGAAATGCCGCCAAACCCGCTAACAAAGAGCGTTTAACGACATTTCCGCCCCACCGTTGTGCCTTATTTGCCAGTTATCGATTACTAACATGCGGAAAACTTTAAACATTCTCAAAGTTTTCTTGGTTTTTGTCATTCGAAAATTTCAACTTTGTCGCTGTGAAAGAGCGAATTATCAAATCGGCACTGAACCTTTTTTGGCGCTACGGCATCCGCAGCGTCACGATGGACGACATTGCCCGCGACCTGGGGATTTCGAAACGTACCATTTACCAGCATTATTCCGACAAAGAGGCCATTCTCGCACTTGTCATTCAGGAAGAGATCCGCGATCAGAAATGTGAAATGCAGAAACTGGAAGCGCTTGCCGAAAACCCGATCGAGGAAGCGATGTATGCCACTGTTCAAATGCAGGAAACGCTCGCGGACATGAACCCGACGCTGCTATACGATCTGAAAAAATACTATCCCAACGCCTGGGAGCTTTTCCAGAACTACAAGCACGAGTATGTGATCCGCAACATTCGCGACAATCTGCTGAAAGGTATCGAAATGGGCCTCTACCGCCCCGATATCGATGTAGACGTGCTTTCGCTCCTTCGTGTGGAGCAGATCGTACTCGCTTTCGACCCGACAGTTTACCCGGCCAAGAAATTCAACATGATGCATGTGCAGACGCAGTTCCTCATGCATTTTTTAAGGGGAATTCTTTCGGAAAAAGGATTTGAATACTACAACACCATAAAAGATAAACCAGCAACTGAACTCAATATCCATGAAAAATGCCAGAACAATACGTAGCACTTTGATGCTGCTCGCGGCACTGATCTATTTTGTACCACTTCATGCACAAACCGGCTACTCGCTCAAAGAAGCCGTTGATTACGCGATCAAGCACAACTTGAATGTCAAGAACGCTCAGCTCGACGCCATTTCGGCAGAGGCGCGCATTGGGGAAATCCGGGCCGCCGGGCTGCCGCAGGTAACCGGGGCTGTTTCCCTTACGAACAACATCATCATCCCGAGGTTCTTCTTGCCCGCGAAGACTTTCGATCCATCGGCGCCGGACGATGCACCGCCAAGCGCTGTAAAGTTTGGTATCCCATGGCAAGGGTCGGCTTCCGCCAACCTGAACCAGTTGATTTTCAACGGATCCTACTTTATCGGATTGAAAGCGGCTGCCACATACCGGGAACTGGCCCAAAAAAGTACCACGTCTTCCAAAGTGACGGTCGCCGAAGCGGTTACCAAAGCTTATTACTCAGCTCAGGTTGCCGAAGAGCGCGCCAAGTTGCTGGATCTCAACATCGCTCGTGTAGACTCGTCCATGCGCGAGACCAAGGCGCTGAATGCCAGTGGTTTTGTGGAGCTGCTCGATGTAAACCGTCTGGAAGTGCAGATCAACAACCTGCAAACCGAACGCCAGAAAGTGCAGAACCTCATCGAGCTGAGCTATGCGCTGCTGAAATTCCAGATGGGTATGCCTGCGAATGAGCCCATCAAACTCACGGACGACATTAATGCTGTTAACGTAGCTGAACTCCGGTCGGAGTCGGAGGGACTGGATGTGAGCTACGAAAAAAGGATCGAATATTCCTTGCTGAATACGCAGGAAAAACTGGCGATGCTGGACCTGCGTAATGTTCGAAGCGGTTATCTGCCCAGTTTGTCTGCCTCGCTGGGCTACGGGTACAATGCGGGTATGGATAAGTTTTCCCAGCTATTCAGTAACCCATGGTTCAACAACATGGTACTGACCGTGAACCTGAACATCCCGATATTCGACGGTTTTACCAAAAAATACCAGATCAACCAGAAAAAGATCGCCATCGACAAGGTGAAGAACAACCAGAACCTGCTCAAACAGTCGATCGATCTTGAAAACAACCAGGCGGGCATTAATATCAAGAATGCATTCGCCACGCTGGAAACCCAGAAACGGAACCTGACACTCGCCGAGGAAATTGTGCGCGTCACGAAAATCAAATATAAGGAAGGCGTAGGCTCAAACATCGAGGTAGTCAATGCCGAATCTTCTTTGAAAGAAGCGCAGACGAACTACTTCACCGCATTGTACGACCTAATGATCGCCAAAGTAGATCTCAGCAAGGCCAAAGGCGAGCTTTACTCCGAATAACACCATTAACACTTAACAAAATTTGAAACAGCTACTTACCAATACCATGAAACGCAATATTCTGATTATAACCGCTATTGCCGCCGTCCTGGCCTCCTGCTCCGCCAAGAAAGAAGGTTTGGAAGGCAAAAAGGAAGAGCTCGCCGCCCTGAAAGCGGACCAGGCCGAGAGCGCTAAAAAGATCAAGGAGCTCGAAATCGAAATAGCCAAACTGGATCCCAAGAAAACGACGGAAGCAAAGGTGAAACCGGTCTCGATCGACACCCTCAATGCAGAAACATTTAAGCATTATGTGGAGCTGCAAGGAACCGTGGACGCCAAAAACAACGTACTGGTTACCCCCAAAACGGGCGGCGTGATCGTGGCTATGTATGTCAAGGAGGGCGATGCGGTGAAAGCCGGGAGCGTCATCGGCAAAATCGACAACAGCATTCTGACGGAAACCATCGAGGAAGTGAAAACATCGCTGAACCTTGCCAATACGCTGTACGAAAAGCAGAAAAACCTTTGGGACCAGAAGATCGGTACCGAGCTGCAATACCTGCAGGCGAAGAATAACAAGGAATCGCTGGAAAGGAAACTGGCTACATTGAATACCCAACTTTCCCAGACGAATATCGTATCCCCTATGGCAGGTGTGGTAGACCTCGTGAATGTGAAAGTAGGTGAAATGGCATCACCCGGCGTAGGCGTGGTGCGGGTGGTGAACCTGGGTAACCTGAAAGTGCTGGCCAAAGTATCCGACGTTTATGCGGCCAGTGTCAAAAAAGGAGACGAGGTGATCGTCAAATTTCCCGATTTGAAAAAGGAGTACAAAGCGAAAATCAGCTTCGTAAGCACTGCCGTCGACCCTCTGTCCAGAACCTTTTCGATTGAGGCCAACCTGCCTTCCGACCGCAACATCAAGCCTAACATGATGGCGCAGGTGCAGATCAACGACGCCACCAGCAAAAATGCGCTGGCGATCGACCAGAACTACGTCCAGAGCACCGAAAAAGGCAACGTGGTGTATGTAGCCGTAACCGAAGGCAACAAAAAAGTGGCCCGGGCAAGGGAAGTGAAGACCGGTTTGAGCTACAATGGCAAGGTAGAAATCCTTTCGGGCCTTTCAGCAGGCGACGCACTGATCACCCTGGGCTACCAGGAAGTGTCGGACGGCCAGCCGATCAGCTACTAATATGAAGAGTGACGACCATAAAAGGTCAAGAATAGTCAGTGAGTCAGGTATTGTCCATCATTCGGTCATCCGCTCATTTAATCATTCAGTCATTCACTCATTCACTCATTCAAAATTAGTCCTATGAAATTTAGCGAATACAAAACCTTAGGCTTCACCAACTGGTGCGTAGAGAACAGGACGACGATCTACATCTTTACGTTCATCATCACGCTGGCGGGGTTCATGGTGTACAACAACCTGCCGAAGGAGCAGTTCCCGGACATCAAGATCCCGCAGATCTACATCAACACGGTGTATTTCGGGACGGCGCCGGCCGATATAGAAAACACGATCAACAAACCGATCGAGAAGCAGCTTAAATCGCTCAACGGGGTCAAGAAGATTAAATCCAATGCATTGCAGGACGTTTCGGTAATCCTCGTCGAATTTACGCCCGACGTGGCCGTGGAGGTGGCCTTGCAGCGGGTAAGGGACGCGGTGGACAAAGCCAAAACCGATTTGCCCCAAAACCTCGACTCCGGCCCGACGGCCCAGGACGTGAACTTCTCGGAGTTCCCGATCATGAACGTCAACATAGCGGGTAACTATTCTTTGAAACAACTGAAAGAATATGCCGAAGATTTGCAGGACGGAATAGAAGCATTACCGGAAATTACCCGCGTGGATATCCTCGGTGCATTGAACCGGGAAATTCAGATCAATGTAAACCTGGACCGCATGAAATCGACCGGTTTGACATTCTATGATGTACAAACCGCGATCCAGAGCGAAAACATCAACGTCTCGGGCGGCGAGCTAAACGTGCAGGGCGTGCGCCGTACGCTGCGCGTGAAGGGCGAGTACACCAATGTGGCCGATATGGCGAACATCCGCATCCGCACTTCCACGGGCGCGACGGTACGCCTGGGCGACATTGCGGAAGTAGCCGACAGCTTCGAAGAACAACAGGATTTCGCGCGTCTGGCCAACAAGTCGGTAATCACGCTGAACGTGATCAAACGCTCGGGTGAAAACCTTGTGGACGCGGCAGACAAGATTGAAAATGTGATCGCGGATTTTAAAGAAAACCGCTTCCCTGCCGGTCTGGACGTAAAAATCACCGCCGACCAGTCAATCCAGACCCGCGCCGATCTGCACGATTTGATCAATACCGTTGTACTCGGTTTCATTTTTGTGGTAATGGTGTTGATGTTCTTCATGGGTGTGCGCGACGCGATCTTCGTGGGGCTCTCGGTACCATTATCCGCATTGGTTGCATTTGTTTTAATGCCGATCATCGGCCCTATCGTAGGCACCGAATTTACATTGAACACCATCGTACTCTTTGCATTCCTGCTGGGTATCGGTCTGGTGGTGGACGATGCGATCGTGGTAATCGAAAACACGCACCGCCTGTTCAATATGCACAAGGACTGGACGATCCAGCAGGCCGTGAAAGCAGCGGCCGGCGAGGTGTTTATCCCGGTACTTTCGGGTACATTGACTACCATTGCGCCCTTCTTTCCGTTGCTGTTCTGGACCGGTATTGTCGGGGAATTCATGAAATTCATGCCGCTAACCCTCATTATCACACTTGGGGCCTCGCTTTTTGTGGCCTACGTGATGAACCCGGTGTTTGCGGTGTCGTTCATGGGCCGCCATGACGACGAGAAGGAAGCACACGATACGAGTTTCAAAGCGATCCGCAGGCCGGTTATCATCCTGGTCGTGGCCGCAGTCATCGGTTATCTGATCGACCGTGGTGTGGGTAATTTCTTTGTATTTATATTGATACTCTGGATTTTCAACCACTACATCCTGACGCCGCTCATTCTCGTTCCGTTCCAGGACAACTTGCTCCCCGCATTGAAAAACGGCTACCGCAAGCTGATCGACTGGCTTTTGAGAGGTTGGAGACCGGTGGTGGCTATCGTAGCAGTTTTCCTGTTATTGATAGCGACTTTCATTATTACCGGTATCGCGCAGCCCAAAGTATTGTTCTTCCCAAGCGGCGACCCGGATTATGTGTATGTCTACAATAAATTGCCCATAGGAACCGATGCCCGCGTGACCGACTCCGTGACCAAGATCATCGAAAAGCGCGTTTTTGATGTTTTGGAAAAGGAAAAAGCCATGGATATGGTGAACTCCGTGATCGCCAACGTTGGTAAAAACGCGGGTGACCCCTATAACCCCGACCGTGCGGCCACGCCGCATAAATCGAAGGTAACCGTGGCGTTCGTCTACGGTACGGAGCGTGGCGGGAGATCGTCGGAAGCCATTCTCCGCAAAATACGCGAGGCGGTATCCAACATTCCGGGTGCCGAAATCTCCGTGGAACGCGAAGCGGTAGGCCCTCCGACAGGTAAGCCTATTTCGATCGAAATTTCGGGGGATGAATTTGAAGTACTTCAAAAACTGGAAAAAGACGTTCTGAAAAAAGTACAGGATTCGGGCATCGAGGGGATTGACCAGCTCCGCTCGGACCTCGTTACCAATAAGCCTGAAATCGTGATCGACATCGATCGTGAAAAGGCGCAGCGCGAAGGTATCAGCTCCCAGCAGATCGCGTTGGCGGTTCGTACGGCATTGTTCGGTCTGGAAGTTTCGAAATTCCGTGATGACAAGGACGAATACCCGATTATGGTGCGGCTCGAAAAAGACGACCGCGAGCAAATAGAGAAGTTGCTGAGCCTGAATGTAGTCTACCGCGACATGAATATGGGCGGTGCATTGCGCCAGGTTCCGATTACTTCTGTGGCTAACATCCATTATTCGACCACTTTCAGCCAGATCAACCGCCAGGACCAGCGCCGTATCGTAACGCTAGGTTCGGACGTATTGCCGGGCTATAATGCGAATGAGATCGTGGCGCAGATCCAGACCCTGATCCAAGATATGGAAGTACCGAACGGATATATCATTAAAATGGGTGGTGAGCAGGAAGAGCAGGCCGAATCCATGTCGTTCCTCGGAACCGCATTCGGTGCCGCGATCATGCTGATTTACCTGATCCTCGCGACCCAGTTCAACTCCGTGATCAAGCCGTTCATTATCTTCTTCACGATCGTGCTGTCGCTGATCGGCGTATTGCTGGGCTTTGTGATCTTTAACAAAGACTTCTCGATCATCATGTCGGGTGTAGGTATTATCGCATTGGCGGGGATCGTGGTGAAAAACGGTATCCTGCTCATCGAGTTCATCGAAGAGCTCCGCGGGCGCGGGTACCCTATGCGCGAAGCGATCATCGAAGGCGGGGCGATTCGTTTGACGCCCGTATTGCTCACGGCTTCCGCGGCGGTGCTTGGTCTTGTGCCGCTTGCGTTGGGTATTACCGTCGATTTCGTAGGCCTGTTCCGCGATCTGCAACCGCACCTCATCGTGGGCGGCCCGAGTTCCGTATTTTGGAATATCCTCGCCTGGACGATAATCTTCGGTCTCACCTTTTCGACCCTGCTGACGCTCATTATGGTACCTTGTATGTACTATGTCAACGAGCGCGTCCGCGACAAATGGTTCCGGAAGGGCAAACCTGAGGCGGTGAACCCGAACTGGCAGAACGAAACGATTTGATTTTCAGCCGGATTATTGTCTATTGATGTTGTATTGCAATTTTTTTACAATGTAAATAGACAATAATCCAAAACATTTATAGATTTGCAACCCCAAAGAACGGCCCTGCGGCCAATCTTAAAAAGTTCGGGATGTAGCGCAGCCCGGTAGCGCACTAGCATGGGGTGCTAGGGGTCGCAAGTTCGAATCTTGTCATCCCGACATTGAAAATCAGCCACTTACAGCTTCATGTTGTGAGTGGCTTTTTCGTTAGGTTGAACATAGCTCGAACTTCCTCCACTCATTGAAATACCACCTTCCCTTTTCTTACCTCCGGCGTGCTGCCCTCCGCTCCGATTAATTGCACAGTATAGCTGTACATGCCCGGTACAATGCCACGCGTCGGCTGCCAGTACCATTCCAGTTTCGGCAACAGGTTTGACACCGGGATTTCATGCTCCTCTAAGGCGTTTCCGCGCTGGTCACAGATCACATACCGAACTGCTTTCAATGGCATTGACTTTGCAGCCTTCAACTCGAACCGCAAATAAGAAGTAGCAGGATTAGGGCTTACTACCAGGCTGTACGGCATTTCTTCGGGCCTGGCAATTACAAAATCCATCCGGTAAGGCTGCGCCACCTCGTTACCGGCGCGGTCACGGGCGATGATCATCATTTCATACCTGCCAGGCCCCAGTTTCCCCGAAAATTTGAAAGTAAGCTCCTTACCTTCCAATGCCAGAATCTTGATATCGGTGCCTGCATAGGCGATCCGTTCAAACTCGCATTCGTCACTTGCACACGGCTTGATGAAGATGTCTACCAGAGTAGTATCCTGAGCAAGCAGCCGGTCGTCTGTGAGTGTGATGCTGAATGCCGGGTCAGGCAAGACAGGTTCGTTCTGTTTCAGAAAATATCCATTGCATTTGACTGTCAGAATGGGAGGAATATTGTCTTTTAATGTCTTGTTGGAGAACGTTTGCATGTGTTTCACCAAATCCCAGTCGACGAGCAGTTCCGCGGCATTGTTATCTCGGGTGAGTTCTTTGAGCGTCTTGTCGGGATCTATTTTTACCTGAATCAGTTTCAGATCCTTTTCAATAGGGAACGCGATTTTCAAAGTTTGCCGGGACGCGAAAGATTTTACCCCGACCTTCTTCGAATGAACACCCTGGGTACCAGCGCAAAGGATCTCTACCGGTACGATCTGCCCCGGCATAAATCGCCCTAAATTGGCGAGCTCAATGCTTACCCGCAGCGAATCCGATTCGCCGATCGTCTTATTCCCCGAACCGGAAAGTAGCATAATGCCCTCGTCGGCCTGTACGGCATAGTCGGGATCGGCGACAGCTAACAGCCGCAGGGCAGGGTCACCTTGCAGCACAGACTGATGTACGTAGGCGACGTTGTACTGGTCTTTGTATTGGGATAAAATGTCATGGGCCACTGCCAGCTGGATTTTACCGATCGGCAGGCCCGCCGTCGCCGGGTTTTCGAACAGGTGGTCATACAGCGAGTTCAGGTAGGTGATGCCAGGGTTTACAAAACTTTCATAGGAACTGGCGATAACCGCAATGGCTCCCTTATCCGGGGCAAGGAGCCAGTCGAGCGTGAGCGTGATCCGGTCGGCGGCCTTAGGATTCGGCGGGGCGGGGTTAAACCGGTTACAGAACACATTCCCGACGCCGCAGCCGTTGAAATACATCAATGGGTATTTGTTCAGGTTGTGATAATCCCTGGCGGCATCCCGGACATGGCCGATATTCGGATCGGTGATGATCGGGCCGCCATGACCGAAAAAAGTGATCATCCCCACTCCCTCATTCAGATCACCCGCAATATCAACGCTCTCCACTTCCTGCGTAGGCTGCCTTTTTACATATGCTTTCACGGTACCACCTGTAATTCCCTTCTGTACGATGGGTTCCAATGCCCGTAAATAGTCCCGCAGCTGCACGATTTCATTGGTCGTTTTACCGCCGCTCAAATGAAGGACCTTCTTGCGCCAGCCCGAGTCTTCCGGTCCGCTTGCCTCGTAAGCCTTCACTTTCCGCAGATAATCGGCAATGTTCTGATTCGAAATCGCCGACAGCCGGCCGACCGGAATGAGCGGCGCATTGGCAGTCCCGCCTGCGATTCCCGACACAAGCAATGCGTCCGAAGCCGGAAAGCCAATCGTAGGAACTTCGCCGGGCAGCTCCCTGACCATCCGCTCATTTTGGGATATCGACTTTCCGATCAGAAAAAGGTACTTGTCTTTGAACCCTTCGGCAAGCATATAGGACATGAACTTCTTGATGGCCACCGGGCTGGGCTCGCCGTAGTTGAACTGATTGTAAATGTCCTGTATCTCAAAAATGGCGGGTTTCAGACTTCCTCCGGCCGCAGAGGTTCGATAGGCGGCATAGTCAGTGGCACCTTGTCGCAGCTCGGCTGTCGTGATGATGATGTAATTGGTAGCTTTAGGGTCGTGGCGGGTGAAATTAACCCGACTGAGTTTTGCAGGACCGACGGTCGTCACTTCGTCTGTCGCGAGCAGCACCTGCGTTTTGCCCGGCAACCGCGGTATCATCAATACTTCGCCTGCGCTTTTTAGCATTACCGGGTTATCCGCATCCGAAATGTCGATCCACGAAAACCGAGGAGAAATGCCTTTTACCGGTATTGCGCTCCATTTGCCGGAGGTCACGTCCAGCCTCCATTCCCTCGATTGATTTCCGACTTGGAGCACCCGGGGATATTCAATGGAATAATAGGCAATGGAAAATCGCTCCAAAGGGTCGCTGGCAACGGATCGGATCACCACCGTGCCGTTCTTTCCGGAATCCAAATCTTCCGGTTTGATTTCAAAAGCAGTTTCGATCCCCGCAAAGCCGGAATTGTCCAAGGTTTTGGCCAACCGCAATGCGCCTTTGTTCTTGCCAACATAAAGCTGAATTTGCCGGTCGTTCTTGCTGCGGCCATGCAGCATGAGCTTGATGGTCGGAGCGTGGGAATTGCCCGCGAGTTCGCCCAATGTAAATTCAATTACCGCTTCCTTCCCATTATCGTAAACTTCGCCCGTTCGGCTGGCGCCCAGTTCGAAATAGCTGTTAAAGAAGCCCGGATTGAGCGGATAATTGGTACCGAGGGAGTAATTCTGCTGGAAAACCTTCGTCACCAGTTCGTCGTGGTGTGTGAGAAGCGGCACGTTTTCATCGACAGGCGGCTCCACTATTCCGGCCCTCTTCCCCGGCTTGTTTCCGACAGTCAGGAAATAGGCACCCTCGTCCGAATAGAAGCTGTAATAGGGATTCATCCGCCCGCTCGTCGGCCGGTACAGCAGCGAATCGCTTGCGCCATCATTGGGAACCGCATAGAAAACGATTTCCTGGTTGTCGGTGCTGATGAGGGAAACCTCTTGGCCTCGTCGCCATAGCTGGAAGTTTTCAGGGGAACCGGTCGGGAAGTCCTCGGGCAGCGAAGAGAATGCCACTTTGTGCAGCCCTTTTTTCAGGATTCCTATTTTGACATAGGGCTGGCCATAGCTGATCCAGGCATTGGCGTAGGGCGTGCCCCATTGCGCCTGTATGTGATGGCCTGCCAGTAAAAGTGCAACAAGAAATGCACGCATTAAGAGGTACCGCATATGTTCGGGAAAGTCTGTTAAACTTTCAATAAAACATCGCCCGGCATTTTCATCGACTTCCTTCCAGCGTGCGAGGCAAATGAATGAGCAACCGGATTTTCGGGGGCTCAGATTTTTTGTCGAAGTTTTGTTGAAATATTTCTACCCGCTGTTCCCACAGGTTACATACAACTCATTGCATTCTTGAAAATGTATAATTTCTGGCACAGGATTTGAATTCCACCTTCCTTCATAAATCAACGCAAAACCAATGGATACTTTTAAGTTTATGAAAGACGATTGGGTGAAAGAGAAAGGCGGCAACCAGTTGATGCAGGTTGACGAATACCAGATCGTCGATACCGTGGTCCACCACAACGGATCGGGTTCGCTGCCCGTCACCAAACGCGTATTCAGTGGGAAGGTTTGGTGTACGTGGGTCAATCAAAACAGGGCGGTCGTTACACAGCCGTTTTGGGAAGACGACCTGGAACCTGCCACGCACCGGCAGGCCGATCTTCACGGCTACTCACCTGTGAACCATACCCACTAACTTCCGAAAACCTATTCTCTTCCCGACACCAAACACGAAAGCCCGGAATCACTTCCGGGCTTTCGTGTTTAATGCTGACGACATCACGGCTTTCTCGTAGGATCGGCTTGCGGCCTTACAGAAGTGGTATCGTCGGTTTCGGCAGTTCCTTTACGGTTTTTCCGACGATCCTTCCGCTTGTTATCCGAGGGTATAAGTGTGTCGCGGATAACCGCTCCGGAGCTTTTTTGACCTTTGATAAGCGTGTCCTCGGATGGAATCTGGGCTGGCCGGGCCGGCGATTGCGGCGCGTTGAACTCCGGTTTCGTTTCAGGCGTGGTCGTGGGAACAGGGTTAGTTTGCGGTACCGTCTGTGGTACAGATGTCTCCGGCGTCACCGGATTCTGGGCAAATGCCCCTGCAATCCCCAGGAGCATTGTGAATATGCATGCAAGGTATTTCATGGTCCATTGTGTTTTAGTGAAAAAAGTTACCAGTATAGTGGCAGCGATTTGCACTAAAAGCATTCCAGAAGCGGCCCATAGCCCTGAGTCTCAGACGAGACCGTTTCTGCCGGACGTTCAGAAAGCTATCCACAAAATGCGTAGCGATATACCCAAACTGGGCGGTAAGCCATTAGATAAAAGTGAATTTCGAAGTCAAAGTTTTGATTCGAAATACTTCGTAGTCAATTTCTTAGCTGTACACCCTTTTCATGCGTATTTTCTCGCTTGGCGTCAATACCAAAGGTACTTTCTCCACCTTCACCGAGCTGCTATCCAGCCCAAACCACTTATCCTCCGACGTCGTAATGCTCTTGATCCCGAAATAGATTTTCATGATCAGTTCCTCCATGAAAGGCAGGTTGTTTTCGAGCGACAGGTAACGTTCGAGCACGATGAAACGGAAGTCCCCGGTGATGTTCTGCCGGCTTAGCGATTCGTAGCGGCTCGTAATGTCAACCTCTTTATTCAGCACCATATCTTCCACTACTTTACGGAAGAAAAGATTGATGCGCTGCTCTATCCGGAAACCCAGGCGGAACGTCACCTTGATCACATCGTCCTCGGCCAGGATATTGACGTGGTAATCCATTGTGTAGGGTTCATCGGTGGTTTCTACATGCACAAACCAGTAGATATCCGCGCGTTTCGGCCGCTTGTAGAAGATCGAGTAAATGATCTTGTTTTCGATCTCGTTCTCACGCGGTGCATTCGACATGAAGATCAAGTGCGTTGAGTATTTGGGAATGCTGATGTCATTGCTCAGCTCTTTCAACGGCCCAATGTACTTTTCCAGGCTTTCGAACTCGGTGAGTCGCATTTTGATATAATATGCTCTCAACCAAACGGTTATTACCAATCCTATTACCGTTGCGAGTACCAGCGAAACCCAGCCGCCATGGGTGAACTTCAACAGGTTCGCGGCGAGGAAGGAGCCTTCGATCGCCAGATATATCACCAGAAAGAAGACTACAACCCATTTGCTCACCCGCTTAACGTGCAGGTAAACCGACATCAGGATCGTGGTCATGATCATCGTAAGTGTGATCGCAAGGCCGTACGCTGCCTCCATGTGCGACGATTCCTTGAAATACAGCACAATGCCGATACAACCCGCCCAAAGCAGCCAGTTCACGCTGGGCACGTACAGCTGGCCCTTCTGGTCGCTTGGATAAATGAGGCGCACTTTCGGCCAGAAATTGAGGCGGATAGCCTCCGAAATCAGCGTAAATGAGCCGCTGATCAACGCCTGGCTGGCGATAATGGCAGCGGTGGTAGCAATACCGATCCCCGGCAGCAGCCACCATTCCGGCATGATCTCGTAAAATGGCTTGCGGCCGTTCAGCAAGTCGCCCGAATGTACGATCAGCCACGCGCCCTGACCGAAATAATTGAGGATCAGGCAAGTTTTTACAAAAATCCAGCTAATCCGGATATTTCCCCGCCCGCAATGTCCCAGATCGCTGTACAATGCCTCGGCACCTGTGGTACAAAGGAAAACGGCCCCGAGCATCCAGAAACCGCCGGTGTGGTTGGCCAGAAGTTTGTAGGCATAAACAGGGCTGAGTGATTTCATGATCTCCGGGTGGTCGATCACCTGTGAAACGCCAAGTACGGCCAGCATAAGGAACCAGATCATCATTACCGGGCCGAATGCGCGGCCTACGATCGTTGTCCCAAATACCTGTATAATGAAAAGCAGCGTCAGAATGCCGATCACAATCGGGATCGTCTGGATATCCGGATAAAGTATACGCAAGCCCTCTACGGCTGACGACACGGAGATGGGGGGCGTAATGATCCCGTCCGCGAGCAGCGTACTCGCACCGATAATCGCCGGCACTGTCAGCCAGGCGGCGCGCTTGCGTACGAGGGCGAACAATGCCAGAATCCCCCCCTCACCCTTGTTATCGGCCCGGAGGATGAGGATTACATACTTGATGGTTGTTTGCAGCGTGAGCGTCCAGAAAATGCACGATACGGCCCCATATACCACATCATTCGTAATCTTATTAGTGCCGATTACCGCCTGCATTACATAAAGGGGCGATGTACCGATATCCCCGTAAATGATCCCTAATGCGACTAAAAGTCCTGCGGCCGAGGCTTTATCCAGGTGTTTATGCGAACCCATTGACTAGTTTGTTGAATTGCCGTGCGAATTTAGAAAAATCCGGCAGCTCTCCGTTAAAAGGTATAAAACTCGTACGTCACCTTCCATTTGACTTCCTGGCCCGGCTGGGCGGCGATCTTGATGTACGGCTCGGGGCAGGAGGTAGTCGGGCAAGCCCAGTACACCAGCTTTTCCAATGGCTGATCGCAAGTAATCCTCACGCCGGCCTTTGTTTTGGTGTTTTCAATGCGGATGTCGTAGTCTTTGGCAGTTGGCCCGAAACCCTGCAAACCGGCGCTGAAAACCTGGTCGCCCTTCACCACTTCCCGTGAATAGTTGAGCATTTTGCCATTGGCATTGATAATGCTCCCGAAGCCTCTGCCCTCCCCTTTCACGTCAAATGGAAATACAATGCGGATATTCTCATTCGACGGCTCATTGTCGATCATGAAGAAATTGTGGTTATAGGTGTTCGCCACAATAGGTTTGGAGCCTGTATTTTTCAAAGTGTGTTCCAAAACGAGCTGCGGCTTGCCTTTTACCAGCCTCAGTGTTTTATGGTAGTCGTAGCCGTAGCCGGTTGCATCTTTCAGTTCATGGGCAAATGCGATCTGGTCGTTGCCCTTCACTACCGACCATTTGCCCGGGTTCTGAATGGCATAGTTAGTCGCGAACGAGTACTTTTTATCATCAGGCTTAGTCAATACACCTACCCCTATTTTGACGAACGGTTCGCCCGGCTTTGCCTCATCGAAATTCAGGGGTGTAAATTCTTCCACCGGCCCCATAATCGCGTCGTGCAATTTGGGATCATAGGGTGCCTGGTTCCAGGTACCAAAGTAGGTATGCCCCTTATATTCCAGGCTCGGCACCACGCCTGCCCAGTCAAACCTTACGCCCCGGTAATAGCCGTCGTTTCCGTCTGGCAAATACAGTCTGGCTTTGATCACGCCATTCGAAATATCGGCTTGCGGAAATTCCGCGGCGATAAAGGCAGTGATAGCCATGCATATCAATGCCGAAAACAGGGTAACAATCTTTTTCATTTGTATTTCAATGGTTTAGGAACAAGAGAAAATAAAAACAGTAAGATAAAAATGCGCTATCACATTTTCACCTTACTGTCATACAATTTGTATTATTTAATACTTACGAAATGCCCTTGAAAGCATCCTCGTTAATAAATGGCTGATTTCTAAGACGTTGCTTGGTAGCTTTATAGAATGCATTCGCCACGGCACCTCCTGCCGGCGGTAATGCGGGCTCGCCAAGGCCTGTGGGTGAAATGCCGTTATCTACGAAATGCACATCCACATCCGGGATTTCGTTCATTCGGATCAACCGGAAACCATTGAAATTGCTCTGATCCGGCGTACCGCCTTTGAAAGTCATATTCCCGAACATCGCATGGCCGACACCGTCCACTACGCCGCCACGTACCTGCTGCAACGAACCGCTTTTGTTGATCACGATACCGCAGTCGACCGCCGCAATGATGTTTTTCAATACCGGTTTACCTTTCTCCACCACTACTTCGCCTACCTGGGCTACGTACGACCGGTGGGAGAAGTAAACGGAAAAACCCTGGTGAACCCCTTTCTTTTTACCCCAGTTGCTCTTTTCAGCCGCCATCCTGATCACCGCGATCATCCGGTCGACATCATATTTTACTTCACCCGCCGGCGATTTCTTCGCTTTTTCCAGCAATGCAAGCCGAAACTCCACCGGGTCTTTGCCGGCCGCTTCGGCCACCTCATCGATAAACGACTGTTCGGCGTAGGCGAGGAAGTTTGTAATCGGTGCACGCCACGGGCCGGTAGTAATGGCCGACTTATGCTCCACGGAGTCTATCAGCAAGTTATCCACCGAGCCAGACGGGAAGTTGTCCTCCCTTGTCGGGTTACCCGAGTTAATGCCTACGCCCCGCAGCTTGTAGCCGATCATTTCCCCGTTTTTGTCCAATGCGGCCTCAAAACGGTAGCGTACAGCAGGGCGGTAGATACCACCGGTCATATCGTCTTCCCGGGTCCAGATTACCTTCACCGGTGCTTTCACCAGCTTGGATACATGCACCGCCTCAATGGCGAAGTCGGCGGAAAGCCGGCGTCCGAAACCGCCGCCCTGCCGGGTGATTTCCACAGTGATCTTCTCGGGAGGCAAGCCGGTTATCTTAGCCGCCTCTCCCCGTGCGCGGTCAGGCGTTTGGGTAGGGCCTACGAGCTCCACGCCGTCCTCTCGTACGTGCGCAAAGAAGTTCATCGGCTCCAATGGGCTATGCGGCAGGAACGGGCATTGGTATTCCGCTTTGATGACCTTGGCTGCACTCTTGAATGCAGCGTCTACATCTCCGTTCTTCCGGCGCACAGTGGCTTCGCCGTTGTCCATCAGATTGGAAAAAATGCGGTTGTGGTCTTCCGAGCTTTCGAGGTCAGCTGCTTTTTCGTATTCGATTTTGAGTGCCTCACGTGCCTTTTTGCATTGCCAGGTCGATTTACCGACAACTGCCACGCTATTTTCAAACGTAACGACGTCTACAATGCCGGGCATTGCTTTTGCCGCAGCCGAGTCAACCGATTTCAGTTTGAGCCCGAATGCCTTGGGCCGCTGGATGATCGCGAACAGCATTCCCTCGCGGTAAAAATCCAGCCCGAAAAGCGGCTTGCCGGTAGCAATATTCTTGTTATCGACATTTCTCACCGACTGTCCGATCAGCTTGAATGTCTTTTCATCTTTCAGTTTAATGTCGGCAGGCGCCGTGAGCTTGCCGGCCGCCTCTGCAAACTCTCCATAGCTGCCCGATTTACCGGACGCCTTGTGAAATAGCCTGCTATCCGCGGCAGTAATTTCCGCCGCAGGTACACCCCATTTGGCTGCCGCTGCACTGATTAGCAAATGGCGCGCCGTTGCTCCCGCTTTGCGCAGGCGCTCCCACGAATGCGGAACGGCACCACTTCCGCCGGTTACCTGGCGCTCGAATTGTGCATTGTCCAGGTTTCCCTGCACCGTTTTCACCAGCTTCCAATCGGCGTCCAGCTCTTCTGCCACCACCATGGGAAATGCCGTTTTAATGCCCTGGCCTATTTCTGGGTTGGGAGAAACAATGGTAATGATGTTGTCGGAGCCAATGGAGAGGTAGCTGTTGAACTTCACCGATCCGGCTGCGATCTGATCCGCATCCACTACCACCGGCGCAGCCGTGGTATCCGACCAGTTGAAGCCCAGGAACAAACCGCCACCGGCCGCTGCCGCGAGCTTCATGAAGTCGCGACGCGATGTCTGATTGAATGTGCTCATGGTCAGTTAGATTTAGTGGCTGCAACTTTAACGGCTTCACGAATGCGGTGATAAGTCCCGCAGCGGCACAGATTACCGCTCATCGCTCCCACGATCTCCTCGTCGGTTGGTTTGGGCTTCTCTTTCAGGAATGCGGCGGCGGTCATGATCTGGCCTGCCTGGCAGTAGCCGCATTGTGCTACGTCTACTTCGTCCCACGCTTTCTGAACCGGGTGATCGCCTTTTTCCGACAACCCTTCAATGGTGGTCACCTTTGCCTTGCCCACCGACGATACCGGCAATACGCAGGAGCGAACGGCCTTGCCATCCAGGTGAACGGTGCAGGCGCCGCACTGGGCGATACCGCAGCCATATTTGGTACCTACAAGGCCCAGATTATCGCGCAAAACCCACAGCAGTGGAGTATCACCCTCCACATCTGCGCTGTATGCACGGTTGTTAATTGTAAGTTTGAATAATGCCATGGTGATTAAGAGTTTGGCAAAAGTTACAAAAAATCACCAAAGAAGCCAAACTCCTAATTCGCGAAGTACCTGATTGAGAGCGATATAGCTACGCTTACATTTCGCTTTGATAAGCTGGATCAGGCCTCGCCGCCCGGACCTCCGAAGCTGATGGGGAAATTGAATGTAGGCTCGCTGTCCTGGGAATTCTGGATAGGGCCGTATTGGTCTTCGTATTTCTGGATATTATCCCGCAATGCAGCCACGAGGCGCTTTGCATGCTCAGGTGTTACAATAATGCGCGCCTTCACTTTCGCGCGCGGCACGCCGGGCATCAGGCGTATAAAGTCAAGTATAAATTCGCTGTTGGAATGGGCGATCATTGCCAGGTTGGAATAGACCCCTTCTGCCATTTCCTCAGACAGTTCCACATTGATCTGTTGTTCGTTTTCCTTGTTTTCCTCTTTCATTGCTGGTTTTAAATAGCTGCGCTATTGAATTTACTGGGGAAATTACTAAAAATACCCCGCTTGGAAAAGCCCGGCGTGGATGGCCCCGAATGGAAGGCCCGGCCTGGAAAGCAAAGAGCCGGTCCCGCTAATGCAGGCCGGCTCTTTGTTTACTTATATTCAGCTGGATTACGCCAACTCTTTTTTCTTGCGTGATTGTCTCTCGCGAGAATCAGACAGCGCATCGTACTCCTCTTTCGATCCAACGATCAGGTTTTCGTATACGCGCATACCCGTACCTGCAGGGATCAGGTGACCAACGATCACGTTTTCCTTCAAGCCTTTCAGTTCATCGCGTTTACCACGAACAGCCGCTTCGCTCAGTACTTTGGTTGTTTCCTGGAATGAAGCCGCAGAAACAAAGCTTTCAGTACCCAAAGAAGCCTGTGTGATACCCATCAACGTAGGTCTTGCAACGGCAGCCTGTGCATCACGGGCGGTAACCAGTTTCAGGTCACGACGTTTCAAGCTTGAATTTTCATCGCGCAGACGACGTACTGAAATGATCATACCCGGCTTCAATGTTTCGGAGCTACCTGAGTCCTCAACCACTTTCATATCCAGGATCTTGTCGTTTTCCTCGCGGAATACCACGCGGTCAACAGCCTGCATTTCGAGGAAGTTGGTGTCACCAGCGTCCAGGATATCCACTTTCTGCATCATTTGGCGAACGATACACTCGATGTGCTTATCGTTGATCTTCACACCTTGCAGACGGTATACTTCCTGAATCTCGTTCACCAGGTACTCTTGTACCGCGGTTGGTCCTTTGATAGAAAGGATATCCGCAGGCGTGATAGCACCATCGGAAAGCGGGTCACCGGCACGTACGAAGTCACCATCCTGAACAAGGATGTGTTTCGACAGAGGCACCATGTAACGGCGCTGTGTTCCGTCTTTCGATTCGATATGGATTTCACGGTTACCGCGTTTTACGCCGCCGTAAGACACCACACCGTCGATTTCGGAAACAGTCGCAGGGTTAGACGGGTTACGTGCTTCGAACAATTCGGTCACACGTGGCAGACCTCCCGTAATATCGCGTGTCTTACCAACAACGCGAGGGATTTTCGCCAGCGGCTGACCAGCCTTGATAGCTGCACCGGCTTTCACAACCAGACGTGCTCCAACAGGAAGGTTGTAACCTTTTTCAGTCTGATCTTTCAACAACGTAGACTTACCTTTCACCACGATCGCCGGGTTTTTGGTTTTGTCACGCGTTTCAATGATCACCGACTCCTGGAAGCCTGTTTGTTCGTCAAATTCTTCACGGAATGTGATACCTTCTTCGATCGCGTCGAAGGAAACAGTTCCTGTGAATTCAGAAAGGATTACCGCGTGATAAGGGTCCCAGGTACAAAGTTCCTGTCCTTTGAACACGGAATCGCCTTCTTTCACTTGCAAATGCGCACCGTAAGGTACGTTGTTCGAGATCAGGAGTTGTTTCGTTTCAGGGTGTACGATTTTCACCTCACCTGAACGGCCCATTACTACCGTTACTTCGTCGCCTTCTGAGTTAACAGATTGTACGAGACGAAGATCTTCGAACTGGATCAAACCGTCGAATTTCGCTTTGATGTTGGCTTCAACAGAGATGTTGGAAGCCGTACCACCCACGTGGAATGTACGGAGTGTCAGCTGTGTACCTGGCTCACCGATCGACTGGGAAGCGATTACACCAACTGCCTCCCCGATGTTCACCATCTGGGCAGACGCCAGGCTGCGTCCGTAACATTTTGCACAAACACCATCACGGGTTTCGCAAGTCAGTACCGAACGGATTTCAACAGTTTCGATCGCCGTCTCATCAATGTAAGAAGCGATTTCTTCTGTAATTTCCTGTCCTGATGTAAGGATCAATTCGTTAGTCAACGGATCGAACACGTCGTGAACGCTAACACGGCCGAGGATACGCTCTGACAATGGTTCTACGATATCCTCATTGTCTTTCAATGCAGAGATCGCAATACCACGGAGCGAGCCGCAGTCTTCTTCTACCACTACCACGTCTTGTGCAACGTCGTGCAAACGACGGGTCAGGTAACCTGCATCCGCTGTTTTCAACGCTGTATCGGCCAAACCTTTACGCGCACCGTGGGTAGAGATAAAGTATTCCAAAACGTCGAGACCTTCTTTAAAGTTAGAAAGAATCGGGTTTTCGATGATTTCACCGGCACCACCAGCGATGTTTTTCTGAGGTTTCGCCATAAGACCCCTCATACCACCCAACTGACGGATCTGCTCGCGTGAACCGCGGGCTCCGGAGTGCATCATCATATAGATTGAGTTGAATCCGCCTTTGTCTGTTTCCAGCTGCTTCATCAACGTCTCTGTAATGCGTGAGTTAACGCGCGTCCAGATATCGATCACCTGGTTGTAACGTTCGTTCTCCGTGATAAGACCCATCAGGTAGTTGTTCCAGACGTTTTCAACATCGCCTTTCGCCTGCTCGATGAGTTTCTCTTTTTCACTTGGAACCATTACGTCGTCCAATCCCATTGACAAACCGCCTTTGAAGGCCATTTGGAAACCAAGTTCTTTGATTTCGTCCAGGAATTGAGCGGTACGGGCCACACCAGCCTGTTTGAACACCAAACCGATGATCTGCTGAAGTTTTTTCTTGGTCAACAATTCGTTGATATAGCCAACTTCCTCAGGAACAGCCTGGTTGAACAGGATACGACCTGCAACGGTGTCGATCAGCTTAATTTCAAATGTGCCGTCCTCGTTACGAACGCGAACGCGGCATTTGATATTCGCATGTTTCGAAAGTTTGCCTTCGTTGATCGCAATGATCACCTCATCCGGACCGTAGAAGATTTTGCCTTCTCCGATGATCGGATATTGCTCGGTGCTTACGCGGCCTTTTGTCACATAATACAGACCCAAAACCATGTCCTGAGATGGTACCGTGATCGGCGCACCGTTGGCAGGGTTAAGAATGTTATGCGAAGAAAGCATCAGCATAGAAGCTTCCAATACGGCTTCCTGACCCAGCGGTACGTGTACTGCCATCTGGTCACCGTCAAAGTCAGCGTTGAATGCCGTACACACCAATGGGTGAAGCTGGATTGCTTTACCTTCGATCAGTTTAGGCTGGAATGCCTGGATACCCAAACGGTGAAGTGTCGGAGCACGGTTGAGGAGCACAGGGTGTCCTTTCAAAACGTTTTCCAAGATATCCCAGATCACAGGATCCTTGCGGTCTACGATCTTCTTCGCTGATTTTACAGTTTTAACAATGCCCCGCTCAATGAGCTTGCGGATAATGAATGGCTTGAAAAGCTCCGCCGCCATATCCTTAGGCAAACCGCATTCGTGCAGTTTCAATTCAGGGCCTACCACGATAACCGAACGACCGGAATAGTCGACACGCTTACCAAGCAAGTTTTGACGGAAACGGCCTTGCTTACCTTTCAGCATATCTGAAAGTGATTTCAATGCACGGTTACCTTCTGAACGTACCGCATTCACTTTACGGCTGTTGTCGAAAAGGGAGTCAACCGCTTCCTGCAACATCCGTTTTTCGTTACGCAAGATCACCTCTGGTGCCTTGATCTCGATGAGGCGTTTCAGACGGTTGTTACGGATGATTACACGACGGTAAAGGTCGTTCAAATCCGAAGTCGCAAAACGGCCACCATCCAGGGGAACCAATGGACGCAATTCCGGTGGAATAACCGGTACCATTTTGATCACCATCCATTCAGGGCGGTTTTCGATACGGGTATTCGCATCACGGAACGCTTCTACCACTTTCAAGCGCTTCAAAGCTTCCGCTTTACGTTGCTGAGAAGTGTCGGTAGCTGCCTGGTGACGGAGCTCGTAAGAAAGTTCGTCGAGCTTAATGCGGCTCAACAGCATTTCCAGAGCGTCAGCACCCATTTTCGCGATAAATTTGTTGGGATCCGTGTCAGGAAGCAACTGGTTCTCGCGTGGGAGTTTGTCGATGATATCTAGGTATTCATCTTCGGTCAGGAAGTCGAGGTAGCCAACGCCATCCTCTTCTTTGATACCTGGCTGAACTACCGCGTACCGTTCGTAGTAAATGATCTGGTCGAGTTTCTTGGTAGAAAGTCCCAGCAGGTAACCGATTTTGTTCGGTAAGCTGCGGAAGTACCAGATATGTGCAACAGGAACCACCAATTCAATGTGACCCATGCGCTCGCGGCGGACCTTTTTCTCGGTTACCTCTACACCGCAGCGGTCGCAGATAATTCCTTTATAGCGAATGCGTTTGTATTTACCGCAGTGACATTCCCAGTCTTTTACAGGACCGAAAATGCGCTCGCAGAACAGACCGCCCATCTCCGGCTTGTAGGTCCGGTAGTTGATGGTTTCAGGCTGGGTTACTTCACCGAAGGAGCTTTCTAGGATAGACTCCGGTGACGCCAGACTGATCGTCATTCTGGAAAAGTCGCTGTTTAATTTTTTATTCTTTTTGAAAGACATAATAAAGAGTCGTTTGTCTGTTAGTCGAAACTAATTCAATTGCTTTTTTTAAGCAGCGCACTTTTCAGTGCGCCGCTTACGACTAGAAATTAGTCCAGTGTAATCTCCAATGCTAGTCCGCGAAGCTCGTGAACAAGTACGTTGAATGACTCTGGGATATTTGGTTTCGGAAGGTTTTCACCTTTCACGATCGCTTCGTACGCTTTGGCACGGCCCACCACATCATCGGATTTCACAGTAAGGATCTCCTGCAGAATGTGCGAAGCACCGAACGCTTCAAGCGCCCACACTTCCATCTCACCGAAACGCTGTCCACCGAACTGCGCTTTACCACCCAATGGTTGCTGGGTAATGAGCGAGTATGGCCCGATAGAACGCGCGTGCATTTTATCGTCAACCAAGTGGCCCAGTTTCATCATATACATCAGACCGACTGTTACCGGCTGGTCGAACTGCTCACCAGTCAGACCATTGTACAGATAAGTACGTCCCCAATCCGGCAGACCTGCCTCTTTCAGCTCGGCAGCAACTTCCGCTTCGGTCGCACCGTCAAAGATCGGTGTGGCGTAGCGGCGGCCGAGTTTCAGACCAGCCCATGCAAGGATGGTTTCGTAGATCTGACCGATGTTCATACGTGAAGGTACCCCAAGCGGGTTCAACACGATGTTCACCGGAGTACCGTCTTCCAGGAATGGCATATCCTCGTCACGAACGATACGGGCAACTACCCCTTTGTTACCGTGGCGACCCGCCATTTTATCCCCTACTTTCAGTTTACGTTTCTTAGCGATATATACTTTCGCCAGTTTCACGATACCAGCAGGCAATTCATCACCTACTTCCAATGCGAAGCGATCGCGTTTGAAGCGGCCCATGATTTCACTGCGGGCATTCAGGTAGTTTTTCAATACCAGAGAAACCTGACGGTTCGTATCCGCATCTTCAGTCCACGAGTCGGTCAGTACGTCTCCGATAAGGTTAACCTCTTCGGGTACTGCGTACTGGCTTTCGTCGCGGTACGGGTTGTTGGCAGGGAAAAGGTTCTCGGAGATATTTCTCACGTTGAACTTCATTCCTTTGCTGATCAGCTCGTCACCGAATTTGTGTTTTACACCCGAGCTGGTTTTGCCGTCTGTCAGCGTCACCAGTTTGTCGATCACACGACCGCGCAATGCAGTCAGGTCGCGGCTGTATTTCTTCATCAACAGACGAAGCTCGTCTTTGTGTTTTGCACGCTCTTCTTTAGTCGGGCGGGAGAACAGTTTGGTATCGATTACCACACCTTTCATCGATGGTGGTGCTTTTTTCGAAGCATCCTTCACATCACCAGCCTTGTCACCGAAGATCGCACGAAGGAGTTTTTCTTCCGGAGTAGGATCAGATTCTCCTTTTGGAGTGATCTTACCGATCAGGATATCGCCTTCTTTTACTTCTGTACCTACTTGTACGATACCGTTTTCGTCGAGGTTCTTCACAGTTTCCTCGCTTACGTTCGGGATCTCAGCAGTAAGCTCTTCTTCTCCGCGTTTGGTATCACGCACTTCGAGCTCAAATTCTTCGATGTGAATCGAAGTAAAGATATCGTCGCGTACTACTTTCTCGGAGATTACGATCGCATCCTCGAAGTTGTATCCCTGCCAAGGCATGAATGCAACTAACAAGTTACGGCCCAATGCAAGCTCACCACCCTCAGTACCATAACCCTGGCAAAGCGGCTCGCCTTTTTTCACTTTCTGACCTTTCAACACCATTGGTTGGAGGTTCAAACAAGTGTCCTGGTTGGTACGACGGAATTTCACGAGGTCGTAAGAAACGCTGTCGTCGATGAAGCTAACCAGACGATCTTCGTCGGTACGGTCGTACTTCACAACAATTTTCTTCGCATCTACGAATTCAATCACGCCGTCACCTTCCGCTACCACCAATGCACGAGAGTCCATGGCTACGCGGCGTTCCAGGCCAGTTCCGACGATCGGAGCCTGCGGGCGCAACAATGGCACACCCTGGCGCTGCATGTTGGATCCCATCAATGCACGGTTCGCATCATCGTGTTCGAGGAACGGAATCAGCGAAGCCGCAACGGATACTATCTGGTTCGCAGCAACGTCCATGTAGGACGCCTGCGAAGGATCCACCATCGGGAAGTCACCTTCAAAACGGGTTTTGATTTTATCAACGGTGAAGTTTCCTTCTTTGTCGACAGACGCGTTGGCCTGTGCAATGTATTTGGAATCTTCTTCTTCCGCTGTCATATAGATCAGCTCGTCGGTCAGCTTACCTGCGCTATCGATCACACGGTAAGGTGTTTCGATGAAGCCCATTCCATTCACTTTCGCGAATACGCAAAGTGAGGAGATCAGACCGATGTTCGGACCTTCCGGTGTTTCGATCGTACACAGACGCCCGTAGTGGGTGTAGTGAACGTCACGAACCTCGAAGCCTGCTCTTTCACGCGAAAGACCACCTGGCCCGAGTGCCGACATACGACGCTTGTGCGTAATCTCGGCCAATGGGTTCGTTTGGTCCATGAACTGAGAAAGCTGGTTGGTACCGAAGAACGAGTTGATTACCGATGACAATGTTCTTGCATTGATCAGATCAACAGGCTTGAAATCTTCGTTATCCCTTACGTTCATACGCTCCTTGATGGTACGCGCCATACGTGCAAGACCCACGCCGAACTGTGCATAAAGCTGCTCGCCCACGGTACGTACACGACGGTTTGACAAGTGGTCGATATCATCGACTACCGCTTTCGCATTGATCAGACCGATGAGGTATTTCACGATGGAAACGATATCACCGGTGGTCAATACGCGCACGTCGAGGCTGGTATCCGATCCCAATTTCTTGTTGATACGGTAACGGCCTACATCACCCAGGTCGTAACGCTTATCCGAGAAGAACAAGCTCTGGATCACGTCGCGTGCAGTTTGCTCATCCGGAGCTTCCGCATTACGCAGCTGACGGTAAATTTGCTCAACAGCCTCCTTGTCGGAGTTTGAGCTATCTTTCTGAAGCGTGTTATAAATAATGTTATAATCCGCTACGTTCATGTCCTCTTTGTGCATGATGATCGACTTCTGACCTGATTCCAGGATCACATCGATATCATCCGCAGAAATAGTAGAGTCACGCTCCAGCAACACTTCGTTACGCTGGATAGACACTACCTCGCCGGTATCCTCATCCACGAAGTCCTCAGTCCATGTACGGAGAACCCTTGCCGCCAACCGGCGTCCTACTGCCTTTTTCAGGTTAGCAGGTGTTGCGCTGATTTCTTCTGAGAGGCCGAACAGGTCGAGGATATCTTTATCAGATCCGAAACCGATCGCTCTCAAAAGCGTTGTTACCGGGAACTTCTTCTTACGGTCGATGTACGCGTACATCACGTTGTTCACATCCGTAGAGAATTCGATCCAGGAACCTTTGAATGGAATAATCCGCGCAGAATATAGTTTGGAACCGTTGGTGTGCTTGCTCATAGAGAAGAACACGCCCGGCGAACGGTGAAGCTGAGATACGATTACGCGCTCAGCACCATTGATCACGAACGAACCGCGCTCCGTCATGTAAGGAATGTTTCCCAGGAACACTTCCTGCTCAATGGTTTCAAATTCTTCATGATCGGCGTCGTTACAGATCAGACGCAGTTTCGCCTTCAAAGGCACTGCGTAAGTCAGACCGCGATCGATGGATTCGTCGACAGAATACTTCGGTGGTTCAAGGAGATAATCGATGAACTCGAGAACGAAGTTTTCGCGTGAGTCGGCGATGGGGAAGTTTTCAGCGAAAACTTTGTAAAGTCCTTCTCCGGAACGGTCTTCAACCGATGTATCCAGACTAAAGAAATCCCGGAATGATTGTACCTGGATTCCCAAAAGATCCGGATAATCGATAATCTGATTGATCCTTGAGAAGTTCTTTCTTGGTGTTTTTGGATTAATAGTAGCCAAGGCTATGTGTGATTTGGGTTAGCAGAAAAACTAATTAGTTTTAACCTAATCTATTGCCTCGTAGAGAAAGGTTAACCGCCCCTGTTCTTCCATTCTACGAGTAAGGAAGTGTTTCGGGCAAATTCAACCGGAAGGGGAAATGGGCCGCGATCTCGTCACTGCCTCTAACCAGAACGATAAAAAAATACTTTTCGTTTGGTCTTTATAAAAAACAGGAAAAGACCTGACGACTGTCAGGCCTATTTCCCAGGTTTTATCTTCTAATGCTGTGGAGCAAATTACTTCACTTCAACTTCTGCACCAGCTTCTTCAAGCTGCTTTTTCAGAGCTTCTGCTTCGTCTTTAGCAACACCTTCTTTTACAGGTTTTGGAGCGCCGTCAACGAGTTCTTTCGCTTCTTTCAGGCCAAGACCAGTCAGGTCTTTAACCAGCTTCACAACAGCAAGTTTACCAGCACCAGCTGATTTCAAGATCACATCGAAAGATGTTTTCTCTTCAACTGCAGGCGCATCAGCACCAGCACCACCAGCAGGACCTGCTACCATTACTGCACCAGCAGCTGCTGGCTCAATACCGTACTCGTCTTTAAGAATTGCAGCCAATTCGTTCACTTCTTTAACCGTAAGGTTAACAAGCTGTTCTGCGAAAGCTTTCAAATCTGCCATTTTTATTTTGATTTTTTTGATTATACAATAAGATGATTTAAAAACGCTCCTTTACTTATAAACCCGGAGAGCTAAGCCTGGCTAGTTAATTAGTCTTCTTTTTCAGATAAAGTTTTCAAGATACCAGCCAGGTTCTGTCCGCCGCTTGTAAGAGCGCCGATAACATTTTTGGCAGGCGATTGCAACAATCCGATTACTTCGCCGATCAGTTCTTGTTTCGATTTCAGCGAAATCAGAACGTCAAGCTGGCTTTCTCCAACGAAAAGGGCAGTGTCCACGGAAGCTCCTTTGAACTTCAGTTTGTCGCTACCTGATTTCTTTTTGAAATCCTTAATCAGTTGCGCAGGTACTTTACCTGACTCCGGGTGAAACATTACTCCGGAAAATCCTTTCAACACTTCGTCGAAAGAAGAATAATCCGTATCAAGTGTTTCGAGCGCTTTTTTAATCAATGTATTCTTCACAACACGATACTCTACACCGCGATCGAAGCAAAGGCTTCTAAGCTGGTTCACCTCGCCCACGGTCATACCGGTTGCATTGGTGATATAGAAATATGGCGTGCTAGCGAATTTCTGACTTAACTCGTCAATAATTACTGCTTTTTCTTCCCGTGTCATATTACAATCCTGGAATCGTGTTTTTGTCAATAATAACACCCGGGCTCATCGTACTTGACAAGTGAATGCTCTTTACGTAAGTACCTTTGGCCGATGAAGGCTTAAGGCGAACCAAGGTATTGATAACTTCAGTTGCATTTTGTGCAAGCTGGTCAGTTCCGAAAGATACCTTTCCGATGCTGGTGTGGATGATACCGGTTTTGTCAACTTTGAAGTCGATTTTACCAGCCTTCACCTCTTTCACCGCTTTCGCTACATCCGGAGTTACGGTTCCTGACTTAGGGTTTGGCATCAGACCGCGAGGACCCAATACTTTACCAAGTCTACCTACCTTTGCCATTACACTCGGCATTGTAATAATCACGTCGATGTCTGTCCAGCCTTGCTCGATTTTTGTAATGTATTCGTCAAGACCAACATAATCCGCTCCTGCCTCTTTCGCTTCTGCCTCCTTGTCGGGAGTACACAGCACCAATACACGAACTTCTTTTCCGGTTCCGTGTGGCAATGTTACCACGCCACGCACCATTTGGTCAGCTTTACGAGGATCTACGCCCAAACGAACGTCGATATCTACGGAAGCATCAAATTTGGTATAGGAAATCGTTTTCAGAACTTCCGCAGCACCTTCAAGCGTAAAAGCCTGGGTTGCGTCGTATTTTGAAAGAGCTTCTTTTTGCTTTTTGGTCAATTTTCCCATGTTCTTTGTTTCTTTGGCGTATCTATAAATCTACGCTCAGTTGTTTTCTTCCCATGGGGCCTTGCCAGCCACGGTGATACCCATACTACGAGCCGTTCCCGCGATCATTTTCATAGCAGACTCTACGGTGAAGCAGTTCAGGTCGGGCATTTTAGTTTCAGCGATCGTCTTAACTTGATCCCATGAAACTGATCCTACCTTAATACGGTTTGGCTGAGCCGAACCTGTTTTCACTTTTGAGGCTTCCAGAAGAAGAATAGCGGCCGGGGGGGTTTTGATGACGAAGTCGAAAGACTTGTCTTTGTAGTATGTAATAACTACCGGCAATACCACACCCATTTTATCCTGGGTACGGCCATTGAACTGCTTGCAAAACTCCATGATATTCAAACCCTTCGATCCTAGTGCAGGACCAATTGGAGGTGATGGGTTGGCTTGGCCACCTTTCACCTGCAGTTTGACGTATCCACCTATTTCTTTTGCCATTGTTTTGGAATTTGTCGGTTCATTGATTGACTAGCGGTTTACATGCAGTTGGAAGCCTACCTGCCCGCTATTCGCTCAACTATCCTTTTCTACTTGTGCGTAACTGAGTTCCACGGGTGTATTACGCCCGAATATTTTTACAACTACATTGAGTTTTTTCTTCTCATCGAATACTTCTTCCACCAAACCGATAAATCCGCTGAACGGACCATCTACCACTTTCACGGTTTCGCCCTTGATGAAAGACATGCTTGGCGCTTCTTCGTGCTGCTCTGCCTCGTCGACTTTACCGAGGATCCGGTTTATTTCTGACTGGCGCAGTGGAACAGGCACTTTTGAATTTCCTTCGGCATTGCCCAGGAAACCGATTACGCCGGGAATACTTGTAATAATGTGCAGGACCTCTCCTTTTGACAGATCGGCCGAAATGATAATATACCCAGGAAAGAAGTTCTTTTCCCTTACACGCTTCTTGCCGTTACGCATTTCGTAAATCTTCTCGGAAGGGATCAGGATTTGCGGAACGAATTCGTTTAGCTTCTGGCGTGTTATCTCATTTTCAATGTAGGACTTGATTTTTTTCTCTTGTCCGGACACTGCCCTTAATACAAACCAATTTAGACTACTCATACCTTTCAGGGGGTTATCTTTAATAAAATAGCCTTAGAAAGACTGGTAAAAAAGTTTCAGTGCGTTCTCGAAAACAAGATCCATCACACCTACCACGAAGGCAAAAATGAGCGAACCTACAAGCACCAAGGTAGTATTAGCTTGCAGCTCGTTGAAAGGCGGCCATGTAACATGTTGGGTCATTTCTTCCCAGGACGCTTTCAAAAAAGAAGTAAATTTTTCCATTTCACCTTTTCGATTTATGCACGGGTGGAGAGATTCGAACTCCCATCAACGGTTTTGGAGACCGCTATTCTACCCTTGAACTACACCCGTTTATCGCGCAATTGCCCTTTCGGGGCTGCAAAGATACGACTTTTTTATAAAAAACAAGTGCATTTCAAGAGAAATGCACTTGTTTTAATATTGCTATCTTGATTAGTCAAGAATTTCAGTTACCTGACCAGCACCTACGGTACGTCCACCTTCACGGATCGCGAAACGAAGACCTTTTTCCATAGCGATTTTGTTGATCAGCTTCACTTCGATTGTGATGTTATCACCTGGCATAACCATTTCAACACCTGCTGGAAGTGAGATTTCACCTGTCACGTCAGTGGTACGGAAGTAGAACTGAGGACGGTATTTGTTAAAGAATGGAGTGTGACGTCCACCTTCTTCTTTCGACAGTACGTAAACTTCACCTTTGAAGTGCAAGTGAGGCTTAACTGAACCTGGCTTACAGATAACCATACCACGACGGATATCAGTTTTGTCGATACCACGGAGGAGGAGACCTACGTTGTCACCAGCTTCACCACGGTCGAGGATCTTACGGAACATCTCAACACCAGTTACTACTGATTTAAGACCTTCTGCACCCATACCAAGGATATCAACTGCTTCACCAGAGTTGATCACACCACGCTCGATACGACCAGTTGCAACAGTACCACGACCAGTGATCGAGAATACGTCTTCAACAGGCATCAAGAATGGAAGGTCGGTCATACGTGGAGGAATTGGAATCCAGGTATCAACAGCTTCCATCAGGTCTTCGATAGTTTTAACCCATTTTGGCTCGCCGTTAAGACCACCCAAAGCAGATCCCTGGATTACAGGAATGTTGTCGCCATTGAATTCGTAGAAGCTCAGGAGCTCGCGGATTTCCATCTCAACGAGTTCAAGAAGTTCCGGATCATCAACCATGTCCACTTTGTTCATGAACACAACCAGCTGAGGTACACCTACCTGACGAGCAAGAAGGATGTGCTCACGAGTTTGTGGCATCGGACCGTCAGTAGCAGCAACCACGATGATTGCGCCGTCCATCTGAGCAGCACCAGTTACCATGTTCTTCACGTAGTCAGCGTGACCTGGGCAGTCAACGTGCGCATAGTGACGGTTGGCTGTCTGGTATTCTACGTGAGAAGTGTTGATTGTAATACCGCGCTCTTTCTCTTCAGGAGCATTGTCGATTGATGAGAAGTCGCGTTTCTGTGCATAACCTTTTTCAGCCAGCACAGTTGTAATCGCCGCTGTAAGGGTAGTTTTACCGTGGTCAACGTGCCCGATAGTACCAATATTTACGTGGGGTTTCGAGCGGTCAAACGTCTCTTTTGCCATGACTTAAGTACGCTTAAAAATTAAAAGTTATTACGAATTTATTATACACTACTAATTGATCCTGCTGGCTTTACTGCAATCAAAACACCGCAATCATTACCAAATCAGGATCAAAACCAATGCAGGGACATCTCCTGCTTTCTGAGCTTTTGAGGGGATTTGAACGGCACCGGCCGCCCGGTCGCAGCGGCGAACCGCCTGCCCTCTTCCTTAACAAGGAAGTGCTCAAAAAATTCCTGAGCTTTTGAGGGGATTTGAACCCCTGACCTCTTCCTTACCAAGGAAGTGCTCTACCCCTGAGCTACAAAAGCATTGTTACTTCTTTTCTTTCTTCTTCCCAAGTAAGTGCTCCACCGCATCGGCGGATCGCCCTGAGCTACAAAAGCAATCTTATTAGAACCAAAAAGCGATTAGCGAAAGTTATCTATTGAATGTTTTCGCTAATCGCTTCGATGATGCTTCTAATGGAGCGGAAGACGAGGTTCGAACTCGCGACCTATAGCTTGGAAGGCTATCGCTCTACCAGCTGAGCTACTTCCGCATTTGTCATCGTCCTGACCTCAAAACTGGTATGATTTGAAGCACTTTTTCAGACTCAAACTGTGGGGGCGGATGGATTCGAACCACCGAAGACATAAGTCAGCAGATTTACAGTCTGCCCCATTTGGCCACTCTGGTACACCCCCAGACAACATTTCAACACAAGCGTGAAAACCGTTTGTTTCACAATTTGGAGTCGCAAAATTATACCCATTTTTTAGATTCTCAAATTCTTTTGAAAAAAAAATTAAAAAAATTGCGGCCTGGAATCGAAAACGTCGATTCCAGGCCGCAATGGCACTTTTTTCGCTCAGAACAATCTAACCCCGAAACTCAGCATCCGCACAGACGGGCCACGGTTGGCTTCGAAAAGATAGTTCAAATCATAGTTCACAAAGAAGTCAGGAAAGTTACGGATACCTATTTCGGCGGCGAGGCCATAGCGAAGATCCTCTACGTAAAAGTTGCGTCGGTCGTGGTCCACATCCTTCGTACCTACCTTGCGTACTTTCGTGTAGCTGCCCAGGCGGTACCCTCCGTAAGCACCCGCGCTGATGTAGGAGATGAATGACCTTGAGAAGCTTAGCGTAGGCATAATAGAGAGGTTGACATACGGCACTACGAGCTTGGATTTTCTCACCTCGACCTCCTGCTTGTTGTCATCTGTCACGAGCGGGAATTCGACACCCTCATCTGTCTTGATGATCGTATTGTTACCGTCATACATCATATTATACCACGAGAAATCGATCCCGAAATCCAGGTGCAGCCTCGCGTCCTTTCCCTTGATCACATTGGCGCTGGCCACATAACCGAGGCTCACGAAGCGTGAACCAAAAGGCTTAAGGTCAAAGTCGCTTTTGTTAAAACCCGTTGTGGCTTCATTGGTACCATAGGTATTGAGCCCAAATGCAACATTGAAACCCTTCCTCGGGCTCGACCCACCCCACGAGCGCCTGTGATAGCGCTTGCCGATGCGTCGGTAGGTCGAATCGGATGAGACGACCTCATCACCATCTTTCACTTCAACGCCTTTCCCGTCAATGGAAACCCGCGTGTCGCCGTCCTTGATGTGGATACCGCGAAGCCCAATCCGCACGTAATCCTTTTCAGCCGCCTCGCCCGGGTTATTCAGGTATTTGTTTCCATCGAATTCCTCGCGCAAAAACGTTGTGTCGGCCTGTGTGCTGTCGAGCCTTACTTTCAGGTCTTTCAGCAATGCATTCAAATCGTACTTCATGATCTTTTCCAGCTCCTGCCGGTTTTCGCCGTAGATGATCAGCCGGGTCTTGTCGCCGAATGTCACAATTATGGAGTCCTTATCCCGGCCGCCGGGAACTGCAAAGTCGTCATTCGATTTCAACGAACCAGCGCGCGCGCCAATGGCCAACAATACCAGCATTGCCATTGCATATATTTTACTTTTCATGGCTTAACAGATTACAGTTTTGTTTTGTCTTTAGGGTGGTCTTTGTCTGAACTTCTTTCATCCTTGCTACGCAGGCGATCGTCCACACGTGCCACAAGGCTTTTGGGATTAAAACCCACCTCATCCCAATCGACTTTCTCGCCTGCCCTCGCATTTTTGAGCTGACGGAAAACCCTTGCAAACCGGGTATTACGTGGTTTCTCTTCCGATTCATTAGTGCCGGTCTCAACGGCAACGACAATCGTTCTTGTCGGTTCCGTTTCCGGCTTGTTCACCCGACTAACAGCTGGCTCATCGGGCAAAGTCTTGATATCCTGCGTAACAGGATTTGTTAATGGTTCCGGCTGTATCGCATTCATCGGAGCCGAAGGTTTTTCATTTAGAACCACTACCGGCGCATTCTGAACAGGCTCGGGCTGGGCATTTGGTATTTCAATGCGCTGTGTTCGTTTATTCAGCGCCTCGCTATTTTGCGCTTTGGCTAATCGTGTTTGCGCTATCTGCGTCTCTGCATTACCAGGTGCATTATGATTCGGTTCCAAACCTTTGCCAACGTTCTCCACCCCTGCATTCTCTTTTTTCGCTGCCGCCGCCAATTGTTCTACCGGCACATTTAGCTTCTCAACCGAAGTTGCGACCGAATCCATAGCAGCGGGCTTAGCTGCCGCAATGGTCTGATTCGATTGAATTCCCTGCGAATTACCTTGGTGATTCTGCCAAACCAGGTACCCCCCCATCACCGCCGCCGCCACACCGGCCGCAGCATACCAACCCCACACAAACGGACGGCTTTTTATCGAGCGACGGCTCCCAGGCTGCTTCTCCTGAATTTTCAGCCACGCATTTTCCGAAGGCATTCTTTCCAGTCCTTCCAGTTTGCGCTTGAAAAGATCATCAACAGGATGCTTTTTCATAGTCTACTTTTTTTTTATAATCATTCTCCCACTCCGCCACCATCTTTTGCAACAATGCGCGGGCGCGGTGCAATTGTGATTTCGATGTACTTTCGGTAATACCCAGCATTTGGGCAATTTCAATGTGTGCGTAACCTTCGATCGCATACAGGTTGAAAACGGTCCGGTAACCCACCGGCAATGCTTCGATCAGGGCCATCAATTCTTGGATTTCCAGATTTTGGTCGGCGTGGATGTAATCGGGAATATTATTGGCTTCATCAGAAAGGTTGTCTTCCAGAATCCGCTTTTGCTTCCTCAGGTAGCCCAGCGACTCATTCACCATAATCCTTCTGATCCATCCTTCGAAACTTCCTTCGCCGCTGAACTGGTTTATTTTTTCAAAAACCCTTAAAAAACCTTCCACCATCACATCCTCGGCGGCCATTTCATCGCACAGGTAGCGGAAACACAACGCCAGCATTCTGTTGCTGTACTTGTCGTATAGCTGTCGCTGCGCCTTCGGATCTTCCTTCCTGAGGGCTTTGACTAGCTGTGCTTCCTGGCTAAATAGTGCTAAAATTCGACCCATTCTAATTGGTGGTTTCGACAGCAAGATGCGCATTCCTCATCGTGAGGTTGCATGTGCCGAAAAAGTTTTTTGATATTATTTTTAGCTTTGATGCGAATATCACTCTTTGATCACCAAAAGGACTTCTCTCCCATGCTCGACTCCTCTGCGCCCATTGGAATTTTTGACAGCGGAATCGGCGGTATGACCGTCGCCAGTGCCGTTACCCGGTTACTTCCCTTGGAAAACACCATTTATTTCGGCGACACGGCACATTTACCTTACGGCGATAAATCCACGGCTGCCATACAGGCCTATTCGATCAAAATCTGCAATATGCTTTTACAGCAAAACTGCAAGCTGATCCTCATCGCCTGCAACTCCGCATCCGCGGCCGCCTACGAGCTCGTGCGCGAGTATGTTGGAAGCAAAGCAAAGGTGCTGAATGTGATTGACCCGGTGGTGGATTATGTGAAGGAGCATTATGAGGGAAAAACGATCGGTCTGATTGGTACAAAGCAGACCGTACTTTCCAATGTGTACAAAAAGAAAGTGGATGCGCTGGACCGCAATATTCATTTGAAATCCCTTGCGACTCCATTGCTGGCGCCAATGATCGAAGAAGGATTCTTCGACAACAATATCAGTGAAAGTGTGATCGCCAACTACCTTTCCGATCCTTCTCTGAATGGCATAGAGGCTTTGATACTCGGCTGTACGCATTACCCGCTGATCAAAACCCAAATCCGCAAATTCTACGGCGATACCGTGGAAACGCTCGATACCTCCGAGATCGTTGCGCGCTCGCTGAAAGCCTGGCTCGAACAGCATTATCTCATCAATGAGAAAGGTGAAGGCAAGCGGCAATTCTATGTGTCGGATTATACCCTATCGTTCGAGCAGTCGACTAACATATTTTTCGGCCGGCAAATCCAGCTGGAACATTACCCGTTGTGGGAGTAATGCATTGCCCTTTCCTTGGTAATGCATCAGTAAATCAGCTTCACAGGTCCGAGCAAACCAGAAGGCATCGGCTGCCAGCGGGTAGCATCAAACTTCTTATAAGTGATGTCCACGATATTAATGTCGTAAAATTTCTTCCAGTCGGGCTGCTGCTGGTCGCGCAGGCGCATGTAGTTGGCTGAAAGGTTTGTGACTTCGATTTCGAGGACGTTACCTTTTGATTTCAATGCCTCGCCGGCATACAATCGAAAGGGAATATGCCAAACGGTACCCAGATCTTTCCCGTTCAATTTCACGCTCGCCACTTCACGGACATCGCCAAGACTGATTCCAGCTCCTTCATATTGCTTTAATGGGCCTTTTAAATCAAAAACGATCCGATAGCGTGCTTTCCCTGAAAAGTATTCGGCAGAATCGGGTAATGTGGTCCAGGATTTCAGCGCTGTAAGTTTCGCGGGAGCCGGTAATGAGGGTTTGCCGCTCAGGAATGTGAGCTCCCAATTGCCTTGGATCTCCATCTCCTTCGGTACCCGATTTACAAATGCAATGTCCGACCCGTCGCCCGCTTGCGCTAAAAAAGTGGATTCACCGGGTGGCAACCGGAGAAATACCTCGTAAGCTCCATCTTTCATGCGGGTTTGCATGAGTGACTGCCCGGAAGGCGGCTTGTCCTGATGAACCAGTGTCCCTGCGCCCATCTTAATCCACCCCTCCCGGAAAGTATTCCCGAGGTTTGCGACGAAATACAGCGGAATATTTCTCGAATCTTTCTTCCGGATGAATGTGAGACCCCGATCAGCAATTTGCTCTCTTACAACGCCATTAAGGGCCAAATCAACTTTCAAATCCTTTGAAATCCTGGTGCCTGCCGTTTTCGAAAGCGCTTGTAATTTTTCCCTGAATGCATTTTGGCGGGCCTCATGGTCTGCATTACCCGTTACCGTTACAGGCATTTGTTTGTCAAAAATGATTTTGGCTCCCGCATTTGCGAGTCTTAGCAGTTCTGCCAGTGTTTCCTCTGGTAAGTAAGTGGCCGAAGGTATCAGCAGGGTCTTGTAGGTGGCATTTCCCGAGTTCAAATTGCCATTCGCATCAACTGTAAACTTCTTCAATTGCATATCCGATACGAAATCAAATGCATAACCTTCCTTCCAGAGTTTTTCCGAAAGTTTTCCAAAGGGCAAATCCAGCAGCCAGCGATCGACATGATGCACTTCCAGCAAATGCACGCCGCCGCCGGACTTGGCTTTCGTAGCCCATAAATCGTGAATCGGGAAGTAAACCAGCACATCGTTGTCAGGCTTGCTATCCTGCAATAGGGCCTGGCACCATTCGACGTAGCGGTTCAAGAGCGGGAAATGCTCAGAGAAATGGGAATTCTTACCAAAATTGGTGGAAGCGTAAAACAGCCAGCCGGGATAGCCTTCCTTTTCCGGCGAATAAGTAGTTCCGTGGTAAAAAATATGGTTGATACCCGCTGTAAAAAGCTCGTCGATTTGCGGCTTGATTTGAGATAATGAAACCTTGAAATGATTGGCCAGCCAGGTGCCCGTTTCCGAACTCACCAGCTTCTTACCCGATAGATTCGCCGCAGAGGAAGCAAACTTCATTGCCAGCGGGTTTGGTGTACCGAACTGGTCGATCGAGTAGTCCGGATCGATGCGCAGGCCCGGAATATTGAAGCGACTCGTACCGAATGATTCCGTTTCCGGAATATCCGCCGCTTCGTACAAATCCAACAGGTTACCCGGCGAGCCGTGCGCCTGGTAACGCGTTATGAAGCCATGCGCCCGGCTCCAATCGGTCCATGGCTTTGCATATCGTTCCAAAAGCAGTTCCGCCAGCGTCTGATGGCAGTCTATTTTAACTAGTGTAGCTTCTGCATTTCCGGTCGAATCGCTCAGCAACGCAAGTTTATCAAGTAAGTCATACTTCCTGCGCGACTGGAATTGCTGCGCAAAATCATCCGTCCAGTTTGCACCGTAAGCTTCGTAGGAGTCATTGTACATCGCTCTCGGTTTATCCGTCGACTTGCTGAATGCCGAGTCGAAACGCGTGAGGTATAGCGCCATGCCGCCGGCATTGAAGGGATCTAGCACCAGTCCCTCCCCGCCTGGTGCAGCGCGCTTCACCTTCTGCCCCGTAGGCCTGACAGCCGGCTTTCCATCCATGACCGTCATACTTTGCGCCGCCATCGCCGGATTAACATTCGGGCCGCCAAACGGCCAGCCGGTCCCGGTGGTCATATCCACACCCAGTCCGAGGCGTTTACCTTCACGGACAGTGTGCTGCATTACTTCCAGCCATTGCGTGCCAAGAAATGGGATCGCGGCATTTTCATACCCCTTCACTCCGTAAATCGGGATAATATGCACTCCACCCAGCCCCGATTTGCTGAAATATTCGAGCTGTGCGGTAATATCCTGTTTGGTCACTGCGCTACCCATCCACCACCAATAGGTCCAGGGTCTGGAAGTCGACAAGGTTTGGGCATTAATACCCGTGAGTTGGGCGAGTACCAGTAGGAGTATGAGGCAAATCCGGCGCATAATGGGCAAGTGTTTTTCTTTAAAGACGCGCATTGCATTATCTACGCCATTACAAGGGATTATTTAGCAAAAACCAAAAGGGCGGAACCGCATTGGCCCCGCCCTGGAATAGCTTCTTTCGCAGATCAGTTCTCGTATGCCGACCGCACCCGCGCTGCCACAAATTGGCGCTCGGCCTGGGCCTTCTTGGAATTACGGTACCAGAGGTAACCGATCACCGCTACGAGGATGTATGGAATCACAAACAGAAACATAATGCCGGTATTTAAACCCACACCCACATTGTTCCGGCCGTTACCCATTGAACTTTCTACCGAACCGCGGCACATGGCGCATTGCGCAAATACACCCGCGCTGTTCATGACAAACAATACTACCAATCCGAATATCGCTAAGAACTTTTTCATACGTAATATGGACTAATCATCAGGTAAACAATCACGCCTGTAACACTCACATAAAGCCAGATCGGCATAGCCCACTTCACTGCTTTCCTATGTTCGGTGATCTGGTTGGTATAACCGAAATACACCGCGCGCAATACAAACCAAACGACCCCGATCGACAACACGATATGCGAGATCAGCAAAAAGTAATACACCGGCCGGATAAATCCGGTTCCTCCGAATGGCGTCGCCTCGTTTGAAATGTGATAAAGTACGTAGCAAACCAGAAAAACAGCGCCCAACACAAATGCGCCCGTCATAGCCTGGCGGTGCGCTGAAACGTTTTTCTGCTTGATAAAGTAAAAACCCATGATCAGCAGCATCGAAGTGAGCGTGTTAATCACTCCGATAACGTGCGGCAATACTTTCGTCCATTCTCCTAGGTCGACCTTCTGCCGGATACCCAGCAGCAATGCTACCACCACCGGAATAGCGATCGCGAGAATATTGATGATTCGTTCGTATTTTGGTTTTCTGTCTATTGTTAATGTTGCCATACCCACTTATTGCTCATTCTTCTTTTCATAATCGAGGATCTTGATCTCGGCCATCAGCCGGTCGGTCTCCTCTCCATCTCCGGCTTTGTAAAAGCCCCTCACATGCCTATTGCGATCGATCAGGACGATTTGCCCTGCCGCGCCATTCAACTCGTCGCTTCCCTTTGCAGTATCTTTCAACTCGCTGGCAAAACAGCTTGCTATCGTTGCACTGTCGGCCTTCACCGATTTCCTTTCTCCCTGCCTCACAGTATCCGCTGCAATGGAGACAATCTGCAATTCGGGAATCGATCCTTTTAATGCGGCAATGCGTGTCAGCTCGTCGGCTCCCCGTTCGCAAGGCTCCCCGCAGTTAGATGGTATGCGAGCCACCACGGTCAGGTGACCATCGAGATCTACGCCGGCAAACACGCCGCAGTCAACCGAAACCTTATGGAAAAGCGTATCCCCATTCTGCACGATCACCGTGCCGTTTCCATCTTTCTCCGCCACGAAATAGGGCAGATCGTAATGATTTGTTCCGAACAGTTTCAGTAAAGCAAAAATCAAAGCCGGTATTACTAACGTGATGATCAGTAATCCGGCTTTGGGAAATTTTTTCATTCTAATATATTATGCGAAAATCGCTTCGAAAATCGCGTTTCCTTCGAGCAGGAGTGCCAGGATCAACCAGGCTACGAATATCACCGGTACAAGTATCGACCAGATCAGCGTTTTTGTTTCATGTTTCAAGTGCATGAATTCCCCGACGATGTAGAATGCCTTCACGATCGTCATGACGATAAAGATGGATACCTTCAAAACGCCATGGGGGACTGTAAATGCGATCAAGAACTCGAGAGAGGTGATGATCAAAAGAATCCAAAAGGTTTTCCAGATCGCTTTGCGTTGTTCTGCTCCTGCCTCGGGATCCTGGTTATGTACGTGGTGATGATGTACTTCCGCCATTTTACTTCAATTTTAAATATTGTCCTATAAATTAAACCAGGTAGAAGAATGTAAATACAAACACCCAAACCAGATCCACAAAGTGCCAGTAGAGACCTACCTTTTCAACCATTTCGTAGCTTCCTCTCTTATCGTAGAACCCTGTTGCGGCACGGAAGAAGATCAAAATGTTCAGGATAACACCTGAAAATACGTGCGTTCCGTGGAAACCGGTGATGAAGAAGAAGAAATCGGCGAATGCAGGAGGGCCGTATTGGTTTTCTGTGAGGTTGGCACCGAAGATCGTTTTTTCCACCCAAGTGCCGTTCTCGATCACTTTCATCACTGTACCGGCATCGGTTCCGTGGATGAAGTGGCTCCATTCCCAAGCCTGGCAACCCAAGAAGGTAAAACCGCCGAGGATTGTCCAAAGCATATATTTTTCAACATTCGCACGGTCCATGCGGTGACCGGCTTCCACTGCAAGTACCATCGTAACGGAGCTCGCAATGAGGATGAACGTCATGATACCCACGAACACCAGCGGCAGGGAAATGCCGTGCAGGAATGGTACGGCTTCGTAAACCCTTTCAGGTACCGGCCAGTACATGTTGGAGAAGGTAAAATCTTCGTGCTTTCCGGTGAATGCAGGGAAACTAAACCGGGCTGTACCATATGCCACCAGCAAGGCAGAGAAAGTAAAGGTATCCGAGATGAGAAAGAACCACATCATCAGTTTACCGTAACTCGCTTTCATAGGCTCAATACCCCCCAACCACATTTTGGGTTCTACCGCGCCGGGTGTTGTTACATGTGAAGCCATTGATAAAAAAGTATTAATTAAAGGTCAATAAAAAAACAAAAAGGTATAACCAGAGTATATCCAAAAAATGCCAGTAAGTAGCACTGATCTGAATTCTTCTCAGATTTTTGGAATGCATATTCAGTTTAAAAGCCGAAGTCAATGCGAATACCAAAACAATCAGGCCGGTAATGATGTGGAAGCCGTGCAGTCCTGTGAACACGTAAAAAAACGAACCTGACGGGTTTCCAACAAAATAGACATTCATCGCCACCAGCTCTTTCCAGCCCTGAAACTGCATATACAGGAAGACCAGGCCGAGCACAAAAGTAATAGAAATTGCTATTTTCAATTGTTGGAACTGATCTTTTTTTGCCGATAAATAGGCCCATTGCATGGCTACACTGCTCATTACAAGCACCACGGTGCTATACCAGAATATCTGTGGCATTTCAAATTCCAGCCAGTTACCTTCTGCGCGACGCACGAGGTAAGCGCTGCTCTGAGAAGCGAAAAGCATAATGATCGTCACCAGGAACAACCAAAGAATAAACTTCTTCGGGTCCATAGCCAACGTCTCCTGCGGCTCTCTTTCCAATTTATATTGCTGAACGTTTTCCATTTTCTCTCGATTCTATTTCACAATTTATCCAACAAAAAAGCAATCTGAACGATAGGCAGATAAATGAACGATCCGAACATCAGCTGCTTCGCGGTTTTATCTGTACACTTGCGCATGAGATGGAAAGTCTGCGCGAGGAACAACACCCCGAAAACTGTCGCAATGAATGCGGAATTGATACCCGTCATCCCCAATTCATACGGCAGCCAGCCGATAGGAAGCAGGAACAAGGTATAGATCATAATCTGCAAAGTCGTGTCCGAGTCTTTCAAACCATTGGCGGGCAACAGTTTGAAACCTGCTCTTTTGTAATCTTCGTCCAGTACCCATGCAATGGCCCAGAAGTGCGGGAATTGCCAGAAGAACTGGATCGCAAACAAGATGCCGGGCTCCAGACCGAAATGGTTGGTTGCGGCTACCCATCCGATCATCGGAGGAAATGCGCCTGGGAATGCACCCACAAACACAGCTATCGGGCCAACACGCTTCAACGGCGTGTAAACAAACCCGTAAAGTACCAGCGACAGCAGAGAAATAAGCCCAGTCGTCAGGTTAAATACCGTCACGAAAATCGCCAGCGAACCTACTCCGAGGATCACCGCCCAAAGTGCGGCCTGCTCGACGGTAATTCTTCCGCTGGGCAATGGCCGGGAAGCCGTTCTTTTCATCATTTTATCCAGATCCTTTTCCAGAATCTGGTTGATAATGTTTGCTGCACCGGTAATACCGATCGAAGCGATGATGAAAAGGACCATATCGCCGGATTTCACGTCGCGTGAACCCAGGCAATAGCCCATGGCTCCGGAGAACGCGATCAACGACGCCAACCGGAACTTCAATAGTTCAAATAAAACCCCTAATCTCTCTCTGATCTTCCCAACCCCGCTTACACTTTCCTCTACTGAAATCATTATTACAGAAATTGAAAATTCTAAAACTGGCTACCAGCCGTCGCGGCCACGCCTTTGTACTTTAAATACCTTTTACCATTCACGATCAGCCAAACGATGAACTGCAAGCCAATCAGGAGAACAGCAAATGTCAAATGGATCGGTTGTGCAAATGCGGGAACCCCGAAATAGGCCATAATCACGCCTGTTGCGATTTCCGCTATCAATATCCAGAGGCAAGCCTTGGCTATCTTGCCGGTTACCGTTCCCTCATTCCCGGACTTCAAAACCTTGCTGATCCAGATTGCATTAACAACAAAGACCAGAATTGAAAATGACCGGTGGATGTAAAAATTAGCTCCGAGCTCGTCGATCCACTGTGACCGTGCACTGTATCCCAGCCGCATAATCACCAAATCCATCGCCTCACGCACCTGGGTTCCAAGAAGGATCTGGAACAACGACAGCCCTATGACCACCAACCCGATTCCGTTCAGCACTTTCTCGCTCCCCTCGCGAAGTGTAAGCACCTTCCCGACATAGCCGGCCCATGTAAACACATAGAGCACGATGAAAATAATCACTATGGCGAGCAGCATGTGTACCGTGACGATCAGGGGGTGCAACTCGAAAGAAACCACTTTCGCACCGAGCCAGCCCTGGAAGCCCGTCAACAAAAAAGCCGCGAGGCTTAAAAAGAATATTTGCTTGTTTCCGGATTTCAGAAAAGGAATGGAAGCGAGCAGCGTCAGGAAAATCATGAAACCCGTGAACACCCCGACGAGCCTGTTCACATACTCAGTCCAGGTCTTTGTTGCGTTGAACTCGACCTCTCCTTTCAGCTTGGCACCGTAAATCTCCTTGTAATCGGGAGGAAGTTGTGATGCCTCGGTGGGCGGTACCCATCGGCCAAAGCATTTCGGCCAGTCGGGACAGCCCATTCCTGAGCCTGTGCTTCTTACCACACCACCTGCTATCACTACCAGGTAGAGCGTAATAAGCGTATTTAAAGCGAATCGCCGGAACCGGCGATTCGCTTTAAGATCAATGATGTGTTTTGAACTGGTCATTAAAGTTCTGTGACTCAATCGCCTTTTCTGTCGCAATCAGCTCATTCTCGTGAGGGAAGTTCGATTCAGGTGTTTGAGAATACGGGATGTTTTGAGGGATGAAGTCCTCTTTGGCACCCGGTTTGCTGTAATCATATGACCAACGATATACCGCTGGAATTTCGCCTTCCCAGTTTCCGTGACCCGGAATAACAGGAGCAGTCCATTCGAGCGTGTTTGAACGCCATGGGTTTTGCGGAGCTCTTCTTCCTTTGAAAATGCTGTAAAAGAAGTTCCACAGGAATATGAACTGTGCAAGGAATGTGAATATCGCTGCAACAGAGATAAACATGTTCATATCCATAAACTTATGCGTGAAGTCGTAGCTGGTAAACTGATAGTAACGGCGAGGGAAGCCCGCGATACCCACATAGTGCATTGGGATAAACACCAGGTAAATTCCAATGAATGTCAACCAGAAGTGAACCTGACCCAATGAGGTGTTCATCATACGGCCGAACATTTTAGGGAACCAGTGGTAAACCCCTGCGAACAACCCGAATGCCGAAGCGGCACCCATTACCAGGTGGAAGTGGGCTACAACGAAGTACGTATCGTGCAATTGAATATCCAATGCACTGTTACCCAGGATAATACCGGTCAAACCACCTGAAACGAACAGAGAAACCAGACCGATTGAGAACAACATACCAGGGGTGAAAACGATGTTACCTTTCCAGAGTGTTGTGATGTAGTTAAAACCTTTCACCGCAGAAGGTACCGCGATAATCAGCGTCAGGAACATGAAGACCGATCCGAGGAATGGGTTCATACCAGTTACGAACATGTGGTGCGCCCATACGATAAATGCAAGGAATGCAATACCGAGCATGGAAGCGATCATCGCGCGGTAACCGAAGATCGGCTTGCGGGAGTTCGTCGCGATTACTTCGGATGTGATACCCAAAGCTGGCAAGAGTACAATGTATACCTCAGGGTGGCCCAGGAACCAGAACAAGTGTTGGAACAGGATCGGGCTACCACCCACGTTTGGCAGCGCTTCACCGTTGATATAAATGTCGGAAAGATAGAAGCTGGTACCGAAGTGACGGTCGAAGATCAGCAGCAATACAGACGAAAGCAGTACAGGGAACGAGATAAGACCCAATACCGCCGTGATCAGGAACGACCAGATCGTCAGAGGCAGGCGGTCGAAAGACATCCCTCTTGTACGAAGGTTGATAACCGTAGTAATATAGTTGATACCGCCCAGCAACTGCGACACGATGAAGAATGCCATACTCGCCAACCACAATGTCATACCCATGCCTGAGCCCGGGTGCGCCTGCGGCAATGCACTCAATGGAGGGTAAATTACCCAGCCACCGGCAGCAGGACCTTGTTGCAGGAACAAAGAAGCGAACATGATCACGCTGGCCAGGAAGAAGAACCAGTAAGAAAGCATGTTCATGAAACCCGACGCCATATCGCGCGCTCCGATCTGAAGCGGGATGAGGAAGTTACTGAATGTACCGCTCAAACCGGCCGTCAATACAAAGAATACCATGATGGTACCGTGCATTGTAACCAAAGCCAGGTAGAAGTTCGGGTCGAGCTTACCTGCGTCGCTGATCCAGCCGCCCAGGATAGGTTTCAACCATGAAAGGTTAGAATCGGGCAAACCAAGCTGGATACGGAAGATCACCGACATGGTAATCCCGATAACAGCCCACAAAATACCCGTGATCAGATACTGCTTGGCAATTACCTTGTGATCTTCACAAAATATATATTTCTGCCAAAAGCTTTGTGCTTCGTGGTGGTGGGCATGCTCGTCTGCGTGGTGGTGAGCTGTTTCCAATCCTTCAATAGCTGACATATACTTTATTGTATTTTAATTAATAGAATTATCGTAGACTAGAACTTGCTCCGGCGCCGCCAGCTGATGTTGCTGAGCTATCAGCGGCAGGAGTGGCTGCTTCGGCAGGCACATATTTCATGGCCTTCGCTTTCAGGTTCTCAGGAACTTTTGCAAGATACTCTGGGTAGGTCGACAGGAAAGTAGCCTGCTCTGAAACCCATTTCTTGTATGTAGCCTCGTCGTCTACGATCAATCTCATTTTCATTGAAAAGTGACCTTGTCCACATACCTCCGTACAAGCAATCTCATAGTCAAATTTCGGGTTACCGGTTTCGGCACGCATATCAGCGGTAGTCTTGTCCGGTACGAACCAGAACTTGGTTGGCATACCTGGAACCGCATCCATTTTCACACGCATGTGCGGAATGAATACGCTGTGCAATACGTCGCGGGCACGGATCTTCAACAGTACCGGACGGCCTACCGGAATGTGCATTTCGGAAGGGTTGGTGAAATCGTCGAAAGAGTTTTCATCCGACAAATCAATACCTACTTCGTTTTGCGCATCAATCAGTTTATAGTTGTAATCACCCAGCTTGTTATTATCCACACCACCGTAGCGAGCGATCCAGTTGAACTGCTTACCGGTGATCTCGATCACTTCCGCGTCGCGCGGAGCTTCCGCAGTGATATCAGACCATGCTTTCCAGCCCGTGAATACCAGCAATGCCATTACAATAGCAGGGATGATCGTCCAGATCAATTCAAGCTTATGGTTCTCTGGATAGAACGTAGCTCTGTGTCCTTTTTTGTGCTGGTATTTCCAGGCGAAGAAGAACACCAGAAAGTTTACGATAATGAAAGGAATAGTCAGGATTCCCATCGAGAACCAGAACAGGTCGTCGGTTCTTCTACCGTGAATCGAAGATGCCTCCGGAAGGAAAAATTCACGTGCATGCAGGTATGACCAGGTGATGGAAACAGCGCCCCCAATCAGGATCACGATAAACATGGCACCATTGAATTTATTACCAGAAGTTTCAACCTCCTCTGAATCGGTTTTGTTGATACTCTTCAAAACACCCTGCAGCCTGGATATCACAACCCCGGTGAGGACAATAAATACAAGAGCAACTAATGCGATAATAATATACATGATGATTTACTGGTTTTGCAATTAGGCGATATCGTGATGCAGTGATTCCTCCAACATCGGGTGATTTCTCGGGATCAGATTTGCCTTGGTCAACTGGTTTGCGATCGAATATGCAAACGCACAAAGGAAGATCAGGAAGAAGCCCCACTCCAAAGGTCCAAGCTCAGCGCTCGCACCTACCGTTCCCGGCATAACGTTGGTGTAGAAATCGAACCAGTGTCCGACGATCACACTCCAGCAAGCTACTTTCAGGATCGAATGGGTGAATTTCGCGTCGCGGGTCATAAGCACCAGGAACGGGAAGAAGAAGTTCAGGAACAACGTAATAAAGAAAGGTGCCTTGAAGAATCCACCGTGTCCGCGGAAACGCTCGATGAAATAGATTGTTTCTTCCGGAAGGTTAGCGTAGTAGATCAAAAGGAATTGTGCGAACCACACATATGTCCAGAAAATACTGAACGCAAATACAAACTTGCCAAGGTCGCGAAGGTGGCTTGAATTAACCGCTCTCAGATAACCTCTTTCGCGCAATGTTACGATTGTCAGCGTGATTACCGCCAGACCAGCCACGTGCCAGCTAGCAAGGGTATACCAACCGAACATGGTGCTGAACCAGTGTGTATCGATCGACATCACGAAATCCCAAGCGGATGTAGAAGACGTTACACCGAATACCACCAGGAACGCCGTTCCCAAACGGATCGATTTTTCGTAGAACTCTGTTCCGCCGATTTCATCTTCCTGCAAGGATAGTGTACGGATCTTTCTCCACATCAGATACCAGATTGCGAAATATGCAACCAGACGGATCAGAAAGAATGGCGTGTTCAGATAGCCTCTTTTGCCGGCAATGATCTTGTCATATTCAGGTCCGCCTACTTCATAGAGTCCTTCATGTGTCCAGTGGAACAAATCATGCCCCCCCAGAATGAAAGTAATCAGCAACACGGCACCGGTGAAAGGCAGGAATGCAGGCAATGCCTCGGGAATTCTTTTGAATACCGCCGACCAACCAGCTTGTGCCAGGTAGTTATAAGAAAGGAAGAACATCCCGATTACGGACATTCCGGTAAAATATACACCATTAACCCAAAGGTTAGCCCAAATGCGCGCCACCCAGCTTTTCGCATGATGACCGCCTTCCGCTGATGCGCCGTGAGCGTCTGCGCCATGTGCCGCAGCTGCCGCTCCGTGTTCAGCAGCCGCGTGGCCTGCCGCCGCAGCATGTTCTGCTCCGTGCGCCGCCACTTCATGACCACCACCGCCATTGGCTGCGAGGTATGCTCCTAATAGTACAAGAGCCAGTCCTACACCGCCACCAATGAGCAAACTTCTCTTAGCTCCCGATGTAAATTCAAACCGTTCTTCAATAGAAGGAATCGAATGTCCTGATGCCATTATTTAAATTATTTCTCTGTTGTCAAAATTGTACTTAAGCCCCTTTCTGTAATTTCTGTACATAGTGTACGATCTTCCAGCGTTCCTCAGGGTTGATCTGGGATCCGTGCGGCCACATGCGCGCTTTTCCGTGCGTGATTACATGGAAAATATGCCCTTCATTCAAGTTCTTGTAAGCATCGCTTGCGTAGTTGGGAACCCCTTTATACATAGCTCCCACTTTACCATCGCCGGCACCGGTAGCGCCATGGCAATGCTGGCAATATCTGTCGTACAATACCTTTCCTTCCGCCAGCGTCTTCTCGTTCAGCGGAACAGGATTTTTAAGTACTTTTTCTGCAATCCCGATGCTATCCGCAGGAATGTTGTAAACCATCAGGTCCACAACCGCTGAGTCTGAGGAGCCGAAGCTCGTGTGATAGTTACGACGCGCAACCGTACCAGCCACCGGCAAACGCATGGTAAGGCCCTGCGGGTTGATCGGGTTGGCTTTTTCCTGCTTATATGGTTCGTAACCTACCGGCAGGTACATGTTGGGTGCATATTCCTTTCCGGGGTTGTTAGGATCTTTTTTACAACCAGCAGCAGCAGTAAGCAATACGGCAGCAACCAATAGAGATCTATATAAACTTTTCAATTTCATTGCTTTAAACGCCATTAGAATTGCTTAATGTTGACTTCTTCTGCGCCGCTGTCTTTCAACGCTCTCGATATTTCCTCTTCACTCATGGAGTTTCTGCTCATCTCGATCGCCATGATGAACTTATTGTCCGTAGCACGTACGTCGAAACGTGGGTGGAAATGCGTACCGGGTCCGAGTCCATTCGAGATCAGGAAGGTGATCACCATACCGAAGGCCGTGAAAAGTACTGTTCCTTCAAATGTAATGGGGATATAGTTAGGGATAGAGAGCGGATCTTTACCACCGATGATCATCGGCCAGTCGTATCCCATTGTCCAGATCATGAGAGTCAGCACAGCGCAGCAACCTGTCACGCCGAACATAAAGGCTGCGATACCGATACGCGTTCTCGGGTGACCCAATGCTTCGTCCAGTCCGTGAATCGGGAATGGAGAATATACTTCTTTAATTTTCACACCGGCCTTTCTCAGCTTGGGAACCGCGTGAAGAACAGTATCGTCATCGTCGTAAACTCCGACCAAATATTTACCAGATAATTCTGCCATACTATTACTTAATTATAATCGCTGTAATTCGCTTTTACGCAATGCTTTTTATTCCTGATCTTTATTGTAAGCGGGTTCAGCAGCTCCGCGCTGTCTTACTTTCGCAACTCCCGCGATCTTAGCAGGCAGCTGCGCAGAAGTTGAACGCAATACCGCTTTTACTTCCGCCATGTTTACCACCGGCAGGTATTTCGAGAACAGGAGGAACAAAGTGAAGAACAAACCGAAGGAGAAAATGTAATCACCGATATCGTAGCGAGTTGGCGAGAACATTGCCCAGCTTGAAGGAATATAGTCGCGGTGCAGGGAGGTTACGATAATTACGAAACGCTCGAACCACATACCGATGTTTACAATCACAGAGATGAAGAATGTAAACGTTATGCTGCGACGCAGTTTTCTAGACCAGAAAAGCTGTGGAGAGATTACGTTACAGGTCATCATTGCCCAGTAAGCCCACCAGTAAGGACCAGTCATACGGTTGAAGAATGCGTAGTATTCGTATTCAACACCACCATACCATGCGATGAAGAACTCGGTGATGTAGGCCACACCCACGACAGAACCTGTCAGCGTGATAACCTTGTTCATCGTCTCGATGTGCTCCAAGGTAATGTAGTCTTCCAGTTTGTAAACTACACGGGTGATAAGCATGAGGTTTTGTACCATCGCGAATCCGGAGAAGATCGCACCCGCAACGAAGTACGGAGGAAAGATCGTCGTGTGCCAACCCGGGATTACCGAGGTAGCAAAGTCCATACTTACAATGGTGTGTACCGAAAGTACGAGTGGCGTAGAAAGACCTGCAAGGATCAAAGAAATGTATTCGTAACGTGCCCAGGTCTTAGCTGAACCGTCCCAGCCCATCGCAAATGTTCCGTACATAAATTTCGAAACTTTGCTGGTAGCGCGGTCGCGGATCGTAGCAAGGTCAGGGATCAGACCGATATACCAGAATACCAACGATACGGAGAAATAAGTACTGATCGCAAATACGTCCCAAACGAGTGGTGAGTTGAAGTTAACCCAAAGTGAACCAAATGCGTTTGGCAATGGCAGAGCCCAGTAAGCCATCCAGGGACGACCCATGTGCATCAAAATAAATGAAGCAGCACAAATAACGGCGAAGATCGTCATCGCTTCCGCTGCACGGTTGATGGAAGTTCTCCATTTCTGACGGAACAGGAGAAGGATCGCGGAGATCAGCGTTCCCGCGTGACCGATACCTACCCACCATACGAAGTTGGTGATGTCCCAGGCCCAACCTACTGTTTTATTCAAACCCCAAACTCCGAGGCCCTCCCACCAGGTCCAGGCAAGACATGCGGATCCATACGCCAGAACGATAAGCGAAAGGCCGAAAGCGATTTTCCATTCTTTCGTTGGAGTTGCCTCCACGTGGCGGCATATGTCTTCCGTTACGTCCGCGTACGTTTTCCCACCTTGGATCAGCGGTTCTCTTACAGGTGAAGTAACATGCATACTACTATTTATTTATAATGATTGGATCGTCAATAATTCTAAACTCTGATATTAAGCGTGCTCTTTCTCAGCCTTTTCTGCTTTTGCAGCGGCGGCATCCTTGTTACGGACCTTCGTAAGGTAAGAGATTTGCGGACGAACGTTGATCTCTTCCAGCATGTGGAATGCACGTCCTTCTCTTTCTCCTTCAAGCAATTTCGAGATACGGCTTTCCGGATCGTTCATGTCGCCGAAAGTGATCGCGTCGGTCGGGCAGGACGATGCACAGGCTACATTCACTTCGCCGTCAACAATGCGTCTTCTTTCTTTCTTCGCAGTCAGTTTAGCTTCCTGGATTCTGTGAACACACATCGAGCATTTCTCAATAACCCCTCTTGAACGTACTGTTACATCAGGGTTAATGACCATTTTACCAAGGTCATTATTGAATGCGTAATCGAAGTTGTCGTTATCGAAATATTTGAACCAGTTGAAGCGACGTACTTTATATGGACAGTTGTTGGCACAATATCTTGTACCTACACAACGGTTGTAAGTCATTTGGTTCAAGCCCTCAGAGCTGTGAGTAGTTGCCAGTACCGGACATACGGTTTCACAAGGAGCATTGTTACAGTGCTGGCAAAGCATTGGCTGGAATGTAACTTCCGGATTTTCAGAAGCGATTTCCAGTCCGCGAAGATCTTCCACATCTGCATCGCTGCTGTAATAACGGTCGATACGCAGCCAGTGCATTTCACGCGCATTGATGATTTCCTGACGGCCTACCACCGGAATGTTGTTCTCATTCTGGCAGCTGATCACGCAAGATCCGCAACCGAAGCAGGTGTTCAAATCGATCACCATACCCCACGAGTGATTCTTGTATTTGTGACCGTTCCAAAGCGAGAGGTCTGTTGCATCAACCTCGCCTTCCGAAGTCTGGATTTTCGGAACGAAACGTCCGGCCATCGGGTCTTTCTGGAAGTGAGCAAGAACAGTTTCCTGCAGAACCGACTTACGGTTCATTACAGTATTGTGCGTCTGGGTCTGAGCGATTTCGCGGGTATCACCTGTTTTTGATACAGTTACTTCACCCGGAGCGAAGTTCAGGAAGCCGTCGGTGAATGTAGCAAACGGGAATATGTTTTTACCTACTCCATTGGCAGATTTACCAGCCTTCTCACGACCGAAGCCGATCGCAACCGCTACGGTTCCCTGTGCAAGGCCTGGTTGAATGATCACCGGCAATTCTACCGACTTTCCTTTCAGGTCGACTTTTACAACGTCACCTTGTGCAAGGCCCAGTTCTTTGGCTGTCTTCTGTGAAAGACCTGCATGGTTATCCCAGCAAGCTTTTGTGATCGGGTCAGGATTTTCTTGCAACCATGGGTTGTTTGCAGCAAAACCGGTACCCATTCCCACGTTTTCGAAGATCGCCAGTTCAAGACCTGACGACGATGCTTTGTATCTTTTTGCAATACCGGCAGCAGCAGCAGCGAGATTTCCGGAGAATGCCGTAGAAGCCGCGGCAGCCGACGCCGAAGCAACTTCGAATACGCCGTCGTGCAGGGATTTAACCCAGAATTTCTCGAAATCACCATCTCCGGCTTGCGGATAAATGTTCTTTCTCCAGTATGCCTTTACGTATTCATGGTAGTCAGCCGAAGCTCCTGCCCATTTCAAAAGGCTTGCTTGTGCCTGGCGAGTGCTGAAAATCAGGCTAATTGCCGGCTGCATCAAGCTGTATGATCCTGCAACGGGTTCTGCATCACCCCATGATTCGAGGTAGTGCGGTGCAGGAAGGATGTATTTCAAAAGGGATGATGTTTCGTCGGCGCGGTCATTGAAGGATACGCTCAATGAAACCTGTGGCAATGCAGCCGCCAGTTCAGCACCACGAGGGTGATCGTAAACCGGGTTAGCACCCCACAAAATCAATGCAGAAACTTTACCGCCTTTCACCTCGTCGATGAGTTGGTTGGCAGCAATATCGTTACCCTGACGGTAGTTAGCCGGTTTGTCAAGGTTAATGATAGAACCGTAGCTTCCCAGCAGGCTGTTCAGCGCATTCACTACCACTTGTACCGAAGGATCATTGATGCCTGAAACAACCACAGCCTGTCCTTTTGCAGCTACGAGATCCGCAGCAGCTTTGTCCAGGTTATCGATGGTCAATGCAGGAGTTGCAACCGGCGTACCGCCCAGTTTCGCTGCTACCTTATTATAAAGTGCCGCTGCTACCAAACCGATTTGTGAAGGTTTTACCGCAGTACGATAATCTGCGTTAGCACCGGTCAGTGAAAGCGTAGATTCGAATTGGTACAGGCGGGACATTTCCTTGTTTCCTTCTTTCTCGCTGCTCACGCGACGAGTGTCGGCGAATTGCTTGGAGAATGTGTCAGGAGCAAGCCATGTTCCGAGGAAATCGCCGTCGATACCTACGATCACTTTCGCTTTGCTGAAATCGTAAGAAGGGATAACGGCTTTACCGAATGACAACTCATTACCTTTTACAAGCGCATAAGAAGAGTTGGCATCGTAAACCACGTGGGTAGTGGTCGGATATTTGGCAGTGAAGTCTGCGATAACCGCCTTAGTCGACGGGCTCAGAATGGTAGAAGTAAGGATACGGATCGCTCCGCCTTTTGCTGCGATTGCACCAAGTTGATCCGCGATCTCCTTGTCAACAGTCTCCCAGCTTACTTTGGTATCTTCTCCTTTTTTAGGACCTTTCAATTTCTCATTGTCGTACAGGCCGAGCAATGAAGCGTGTGCCCGCGAGCTCACACCGTAAGAAACTTTTGAAAGGGAATTGCTTTCTATTTTGATTGGCCGGCCCTCGCGGGTTTTGACCAGGATACTCGCGTAGTCTCCACCTTCTGCATAAGTAGATGCATACCAGTTAGAGATAGTAGGGAACTCACCTTCCGGCTTATTAACGTAAGGGATGGCTTTCTTCACCGGCGTCTCACAAGCTGCGAGCGATACGGCCGCCATTCCAAATCCCAGTACTTTAAGGAAATCACGACGATGTGTTCCTACACCATCCACCAGGCTTTCATACTGACTTTCGGTCGGAGCGCTTGGGAACTCAGAACTTGCATCTTTGACAAACTTTTCGTCATTCCTCAGCTCTTCAAGTCCCCGCCAGTATCTTTTATTAGTATTTTCCATAAAACTATTCAATACAATGAGTTGTATCCGGTATTAATTTCTTGATTAGTAGTGGCACTTAGAACATTCCAGACCACCAATATCCGCTACTTTCAAAGCCTCTTTGCTTTCTGAAGCGTGCAACTGTACCAGCTTATCGTAGTACTGATTGTCTTTGGTGTTTACCTCAGTTTTACGGTGACAATCAATACACCATCCCATCGTCAGTGACGAACGTTGCTGTATTACTTCCATTTTCTCCACTTCGCCGTGGCAGTTCTGGCATTCGAGGCCACCCACGTTTACGTGCTGTGCGTGGTTGAAGTACGCCAGGTCGGGCAAGTTGTGAACGCGCACCCATTCGATAGGCTGGTTGTTCTCGATGGAAGTATAAATCTTTTGAATTTCAGGAGATTCCTTCTTGATAACACCATGGCAGTTCATGCAGATGTTGGCAGAAGGGATGTGCGCCGACTTACCGCGGTTAACGCCGGTGTGGCAATAGTTACAGTCGATTTTGTATTCGCCTGCGTGCAGTTTATGAGAGAATGAAATAGGTTGTTTAGGAGCATATCCTTGCTGAACGCCTACATTAAACGCACCGTCCAAAGTCGACTTCAAAACGAGCAGAACGAAAATCCATAGCGTTGCAGAACGGATCGCAGGATCAGCAGTGATTCTTTTCAGCAAACCACCGAAACCTTCTCCGGCACCAGCCTCTGTTTCAGCACCTCCTCCTTTAACAGCTTTCGAAAGAAGCGAGACGATCACAAGCAGGACACCCAGAACCAGGACCATTACAACCACCAATGCAACCAGCACGATCACGAACAGATCGGAAGGAGCACCGCCTTTGGAATCGCCCGCAGCAGCACCGCCACCCGCAGGAGCAGCACCGCCCGCAGCAGCTGCAGGAGCAGCAGACGCCTGGTCTACATAAGCGAAGATTGCTTTGATATCGTCATCCGAAAGGTTCGGGAAGCTCGTCATCTGAGCCTTCGAATATTCGTTGTAAATTTTGACGGCGTAGGGATCGCCAGATGCGATCACAGCCTGAGAGTTACGTACCCATTTGGCTAGCCAGGCAAAATCATGACGGGAGCTTGCCCCTTTCAAACCCGGACCCACCACGCGCTCGTCGGTAGGAGCGTGGCACTGGGCGCAGTTATTTTTGAAGATCGACTCACCTTTTGCAGCGTCGCCACCACCAGCCGGTGCAGCTGCCGCAGCGCCTGCTGCTGCTGTACTATCCTGCGCAGATACTAATGTAGGTACGCTTAATAAGATAGCTAAGAGGATAGCTACAAAGGATTTTGAGTAATTAAAGAAGGAACAAAACTTAGCGTCCATTCGGAATGGTATATTCATAATCAACTATTCATTATTCTTCAACAGACAAAACTAGCTCACGATTTTTTATCCACAAAAGTATTTCAGGGATATTTTACCCCACCTTCTTATTTATAATTTGTCTAATTTGTTGGGATAATTTAACAAAGGTTACAAAAATTATAGAGCCTGATTTTCAAGTAACTAGCAAAAAAAAACCATTTGGAGCTCGTTTAAAAAGCTTGTTCCAAATGGTATTTTTCAGGCATTTTATTGTGCCCCGATTCTGGGGAAAAAGGCCACAAATTAAGGTGAGGTTCCGAGCGGATTCGAACCGCTGTACGAGGTTTTGCAGACCTCTGCCTAGCCACTCGGCCACGGAACCATTTTTAAAAATCAGCTACCCGCCAGGGCTGGCAGCTGATTCTGGGTGCAAAAGTATTAAAAAATTCTTCCGCACCATATTTTATTTTACTTTTTTCCTTTCTTCTCGCTCTCTTCGAACTGCTCTTTCAAAGCAGACAGAACGCTAAGGTCTCCGAAAGTTGATTTCTCAACTTCTTTGTTCACTGATTCAGCAGCAGGAGCTTTTGGAGCTTTTGCTTCTTTTCTTTCCTCAGCAGGAACGCCTTTAACTTTAGAGTGAGTCAGAACGATTTTCTTCTCGTCTTTCAGGAATTCAAGAACAGTGAAGTCAAGGCTTTCACCTACCTCAGCAAATGTTCCGTCTTCTTTCGCAAGGTTTTTGATAGAAGCAACACCTTCGATTCCGTAAGGAAGTTCGAGTGTAGCGAATTTATCACCTTTCGCAACGATCGTAGATTTGTGTACCGAACCTACTTCGAAAATGCTCTCGAAAGTATCCCATGGGTTTTCTTCAAGCTGCTTGTGACCCAGAGCCAGACGACGGTTGTCCGCGTCGAGTTCCAATACAACTACTTCCAGCTCGTCGTTTACTTTCACGAAGTCGGAAGGATGCTTGATTTTCTTAGTCCATGAAAGGTCAGAAACGTGTACCAGACCGTCGATACCTTCTTCAAGCTCGATGAAGAGACCGAAGTTGGTCAGGTTACGAACAACACCTTTGTGACGGGTACCGATCGCATATTTCTCTTTCAATGAACCTTGAGTCCAAGGATCTTCGGTAAGTTGTTTGATTCCCAGGGACATTTTGCGCTCCTGGCGGTCAAGCGTCAATACAACCGCGCTGATCTCGTCGTTCACATTCATGAACTCCTGTGGATTGCGCAGGTGCTGAGACCATGACATTTCAGAAACGTGGATCAGACCTTCAACACCTGGTTTGATTTCAAGGAAAGCGCCGTAGTCAGCAACGTTCACGATGCGACCTGTAACTTTCGATCCAACCTGGATTGATTCGTCCAGAGAATCCCATGGGTGAGACTGAAGTTGTTTCAGACCCAAAGAAATGCGTTTTTTCTCTTCGTCGAAGTCGAGAACAACCACGTTCAGTTTCTGATCCAGTGAAAGGAGGTCAGATGGGTGGTTGATACGGCCCCAAGAAATATCGGTAATGTGCAACAGACCATCCACACCACCCAAGTCGATGAACACACCGAAGTTGGTCATGTTTTTGATCACGCCTTCCAGTACCTGACCTTTTTCAAGGTTGTTCAGGATTTGCTGACGTTGTGCTTCAAGATCTTTCTCGATCAGGATTTTGTGCGATACTACTACGTTATCGTTAGCGTAGTTGATTTTCACAACTTTTACTTCCATACGCTTTCCAACGAAAACGTCGAAGTCGCGGATAGGCTTCACATCGATTTGTGAACCTGGCAAGAAGGCTTCAATACCGAAAATATCAACGATCAAACCACCTTTGGTTCTTCTCTTCACATTTGCATCGATCACAACATCCTCGTCGAATGATTTCTGGATGTTATCCCATGCAGTGATAACTTTCGCTTTTTTGCGTGAAAGTACCAGCTGACCTTGTGCGTCTTCCTGGTTCTCTACGTAAACTTCCACTTCGTCGCCGATTTTCAAACCTGGCAGGTCGCGGAATTCATTGGATGAAACGATACCATCAGATTTGAAACCGATGTTCAGGATCACCTCACGGTCTGTAATACCTACTACAACACCTTTAACCACTTCTTTTTCCGAAACAGGAGAAAGGGTAGTCTCATACATTTGTTCCAGACGGGTACGGTCAGCAGATGAATAAGCGGTTCCGAAACCTTTGTCTGATGCTTTATCCCAATCGAATTCGGGAAGCGGTTGATTTTGTTTTTCCTTAGACATAAATAGGAATAATGGCCCTTCGATACATCAGCCGCCGGGCTAACCGGCTGAAAATTAGTTCAACAAGTATTTTTTGAAAAATCAGGACGCAAAATTACGCATTCCCGGCGAAAATCCGAAGCGTTGGCAATTTTAATTTGGCAGTGAGGGAGATAGGTGCCTTAGAAGCCGACAAATCAGCAAGACCGCTCTTTCGATCCGAGGTACGGCAGCCATTCGTCGTCGGCCATGCCGGAAAAATCACGGATGAACATTAAAAAAGAAGGCCGGAACGGTCGCTGCTTTAACGGCATGTCAACCTCTTCCGGCGTATGGTCTCCTTTGCGGGAGTTGCATCTTTTACATGCGGTGGCCAAATTATCCCAGGTGGTTTTCCCTCCCCTACTTTTGGGCATCACATGGTCCAGGGTCAGATTATCGTGGGTTCCGCAATACTGGCACCTGTTGCCGTCCCGCTTGAAGAGGTTTTGCCTGGTCATGACTACGCCCCTGTATGGTATGTGTATGTAGCGATGGAGACGTATCACGACGGGCATGGGATACTTGTCGTTGACAGTCCTGAGATGCTCCTGCTGAGACTCGGCTAGCATTTCAGCTTTTTTCATGTAAACCAGCAGAAACGCCTTCGGAACTGTGCAAACACTCAGTGCGCTATAATCTTGATTCAGAACCAGTACTTTACCCATGAGCCCCGTGGTAGTTAATTCCCACAATATAAGAATATTTCACCAGAAAAAACGCTCCGGTATTTCCAAATATTGTTGAGGAAATCTAACAGAAACCCCCCGAGGATCACCGCATTAGCACATTTCAGGTGCAAAACCGGTCACCTGCTCAGTAGCCCGCACGATCGTTCTCGCGCTTGACGTCGCGCTCTTTGATGCTGTCGCGTTTGTCGTAAAGTTTTTTACCTTTTGCCAATGCAATGTGCAGTTTGGCCAGGCCTCGGTCGCTGGTAAATAATCGGACAGGTATAATCGTAAGGCCAACATCCTTCAAACCCTCTATCAGCTTCTTCCGCTCACGCTTGGTTATCAATAGTTTGCGGTCGCGCATGGGCTCGTGGTTGTAATGCGTCCCCTCCGTGTAAGGTGAAATGTGCAGGCTGCGGATGAAAAGCTCCCCATCCATAAAAAGGCAGTAAGCGTCCTGAAAATTGACCTTACCCTGCCTGATCGACTTGATTTCGGTGCCTGTGAGCACCATACCGGTTGTGAACTCTTCCAGGAAGAAGTACTCGAATGAGGCCCGTCTGTTCTTTATATCTACTTTTTTGACTATTTTTTCCGACATATGGATCCCAAAATTTTACAAAGGGGCTCAAAATTAAGTTTTTGTTAAAACTATACCAATGAAACCTATTAGCCATTTCCTGACACTCGCATTGCTCGCAAACACATTGATAGCAAATGCCGCCACACCGCCATCCGATGAGACGGACGCCCGTCTGGTTGTCGATAAGCTATTCGACGACATGCGCAATGGCGACTCCTTAGCGGTCCGCAGTGTATTCACCAAGCAATGCACGTTGACATCCATTTCCAAGAGCGCCGCCGACTCCATCGTTACGCACAAAGGCACGGTCGACGGTTTCGTAAAAGCCGTAGGTACGCCCCACAAGGATAAATGGGACGAACGCATTTACGATGTGAAAGTTTCCGTCGACGGGCCGATGGCTGTCGTGTGGGCGCCTTACAAGTTTTACCTAGGCGAAAAGTTCTCGCATTGCGGCGTCAATGTCTTTAACCTCATCAAAACCGCCACTGGCTGGAAGATCAACGACATTACGGACACGCGGCGTAAAGACGCTTGTCCCTGATCCGCACATTTCGCATTCAATGCCGACAGCACATTAAACAAAATACAAAGCGGCCCGCCAGATAACCTGACGGGCCGCTTTGCTAAATGCAATTGCCTATTTGATCATATTCAGCAGGCTTGTCAATTTGTCTTTCAAATCCTTGCGATCGACGATAAAGTCCAGGAAACCGTGTTCCAGCACGAATTCAGCACTTTGGAAACCTTTTGGCAGGTCTTTACCGATTGTCTCGCGGATGACGCGCGGACCGGCAAAACCGATCAATGCTTCGGGCTCGGAAATATTAAAGTCGCCGAGCATCGCGTAAGATGCTGTAACACCGCCGGTTGTAGGGTCTGTCAATAATGAAATATAGGGTATCTTAGCCTCAGACAATTGCGCCAGACGTGCCGAAGTCTTAGCCATCTGCATCAGCGAAAACCCTGCCTCCATCATCCGGGCTCCTCCCGACTTCGAAATCATCAGGAAAGGGACCTTCTTTTCCAGCGAGTAGGAAATCGCGCGGGCGATTTTCTCCCCTACTACCGAACCCATCGACCCCCCGATAAAGCTGAAATCCATACAAGCGATCACCAGGTCCAGGCCATTCATTTTGCCGTGCCCTGTACGTACCGCATCTTTCAATCCGGTTTTCTTCATGGTCGACTTAATCCGGTCCGGATAAGCCTTGGTATCTACAAAACCCAGCGGGTCGCCGGAAATCAGGTTGGCATCCAGCTCGATAAACTCGTTGTCGTCGAAAAGCAAATTGAAATACACATCCGACCCAACTTTCTCGTGGTAGTTGCAATGCGGGCAGGTAAAAGCGTTTTGCTTATGTTCTCTGGTAGGAGTGATTTTTTTGCAATTGGGACATTGATACCACAAACCGTCCGGCGCTTCGCGCTTCAATTCAGTCGGTGTATTGATACCTTTTTCTTTGCGAATAAACCAGGACATATTTATGTGGGTTGATTTATGTATAACAATCTGAAAAACAGACTATTATTGAGATTTCATGATGAATAACGGGCTCAAATATAACAATAATTGTTGTGTATCATGAAAACCAGCCTGGTAACGTGTCCGTTTGACGGTTAGATTTGCCACTGGTAACCGCGTCGTTAGAACAATTTCAGACATTATTTGTTACCAGTGATAAGAACATTAACCGGCATATGACTGCATCCACATCGCCTATTGTAATCATCGTTGGCACCAACCGCCCCAATTCGATGTCCAGGAAAATAGCGGAATACTATCAGGCAATCCTTCAACAACTGCACGCACCCAGCATTATCCTCGACCTGGTGAACCTGCCCGATGATTTTACAGTATCCGCCTTGTATGCCAATACCGGGAAGAATGAAGCATTCAACAACCTGAAATCACTGCTGGAACAAACCGACAAATTCGTTTTCATTGTTCCTGAATACAATGGTTCTTACCCCGGCGTACTGAAAGCATTTATCGACGGCCTTCCTTATCCCAATAGTTTTTCCAACAAAAAAGCCGCATTGGTGGGGCTATCGTCCAACATGCAGGGCGCAGCCATTGCATTGAGCCACCTCAACGACGTTTTCAGCTACCTGGGCATGAATACACTTGCGTTACGGGTGAAACTCGCGCAAATCCGGTCGCATTACGCCGACAATGTCATTTCCAATGCATTGTACAAAGAACTGCTCGAAATACAGGCGGGACAGATCATCCATTTTTAGGATTCACATTGGCTGAAATAGCAAAAGGGAGCTTATCGCTCCCTTTTGCTATTTCAGCCAATGCTGTTCCATTTCTTGCGCCGGAATGGCAGGTCGTTTCCAAAGCTCAACCCTGCTGCGGCGGTAAGCCGGGCCTTCCAGATCGGTATACTTCACGAGCCCGTCGCGGAACGATTTCACCATCATTTCCATTTTGAGGGCATCCTCGTCGGACCAGTCGTTAGTTGGCTCGATCTCCGTCAGCGAAATATTGATTGGATCGAACCCGTGCGTCACTCTCTCATCTTCCAGAACGAGGTCAATCGAGCCGGTCGGTGTGTTTTCTTCCAGTTCACCGGTCAGTACCAGCTCTTCCTCTTCCAATGTCGCAGGGGCCAGCTCGGCCTCCGGCTCTTCCACCACCACAGGTACTGGCTGAGGTTGTCCTTTCACACCTTTAAGCTGAATACCTGGAATCGGAGATTCGATGCTATCGAAACCGGCCGCTACAACAGTCACGCGGAGCTTGTCGCCCAGCGAATCGTCGGTAATCGTTCCCAGTTTGAACATACGTGCTTCTCCGCCAACTTGTGAAAGCACATATTGCCAGATCTCGCGTTGTTCCCGCATAGTAGCCTCTTTCTTCTTGCTGGTTGCAAGCGTAACGAGGATCCTTTTGGCCCCACGGATATCGCGGTCGTTGAGAAGCGGGGAATCCAGTGCTTCTTTGATCGCATTTTGCGCACGGTCGGCTCCGGTAGATTCCGAAGTACCCATTACCGACTGGCCGGCGCTTTTCAACACTTTCTCCACATCCTTGAAGTCGGTGTTGATATTACCGTTGGTGGTAATGATCTCGGAAATACTTTTCACTGCATTGAGCAAAATACCGTCCGCTTCCGCAAACGCCTGCGTCAATGTCATATCCTCGTACAGCTCTTCGAGTTTGTCGTTGAGCACCACGAGGACCGTGTCGCTATATTCTTTAAGCTGCTCGATACCTTCGAGCGCCTGCTCTTTCTTGTCCAGTCCTTCCCAGGTGTACGGCGCAGTTACTACGGCTACCGTCAGTTTGCCCATTTCCTTGGCCAACTGTGCGATCACCGGCGCTGCACCTGTTCCTGTACCACCTCCCATACCGGCGGTGATAAATACCATTTGCGTGGAGCCTCCCAGGAGACCCTTGATCTCTTCGATCGTTTCCAAAGCCGCTTCCTTGCCTTTTGTAGCATCGGTACCGGCTCCCAGGCCTTGTGTCAAAGTCGCACCCAGCTGGATTTTTACGGGCACCGGGCTGTTGGCTAGTGCTTGTCTGTCCGTATTACAAACCGCAAATTCCACATCCTTGATTTTCTTCTCAAACATGTAGTTCACAGCATTGCTACCACCCCCTCCAACACCGATTACCTTGATAATAGCCGGCTCACCGTTGCCCTCTCCGCTTGGGTCCTTGATGACTTCGTTCACTATGTAGTCCTGATCTAATGCGTGCAACAAGCTTTTGTTCATAATTCTTTCCGGGGTTGAGTATGCGTGATGATATTCCTTTTAATAGTCTCCCTCCTGTTTAGTAGTCTCCCAGACTCTCGTCTTTTTTCCCAATAATGCCGGTAATGTTATCCCAAAACGTACCATTGCGTTTCGGCTGCTCTTTTACTTCTTTCACAGGTTCCTTGTGAACGACATTGCCTGTATTGAATGCCGATGCAGGCTTGCAAACCGACTTTACGCGCGGATCGACCGATTTCAGTCCTGCCCAGGCAAGGCCGATGGCAGTATTGAACGACGCATTGCTCACTGCGTCGGCTTTCGCTGTGCGTTCGAGGTTTTCGGGATAGCCCACGCGCACCGACATGTCGGTAACCCTTTCAAACAAAGCCTCTATCTCCGGAATATTGGCCGAGCCGCCCGTTAGCACAAGCCCGCCAATGAGCCTGTCGGCATAGCCCGACTTGATGATCTCCGCATACACCATCGCCGCGATTTCTTTCAAACGCTCCTCGATGATCAATGCGACATTCTTTTTCAAAACCGGTTTCGGCTGACGGCCTGCCAGGTAGTTGATCAGGATTTCGACATTCAACGGAACGTCTGCCGAAACGGCTACACCGTATTCTTTTTTCAAATGCTCCGCATTTTCAAACTGGATACCGCATCCCACTTCCAGATCGGACGTAATGTGCCGTCCGCCGATTGGGAATGAAGCGATATGGCGTACAATGCGGTCGTGGTAAATGACTACGTCGGTGGTATGGTCGCCGATATCGACCATCGCGATGCCGGCTTTGATTTCATTGTCGGTAAGCACGGCGAGGCTGGTCGCCAGGGGCGCCAGTACCAGCTTGTCGCATTTCAAAGCCTGATCTGCCTCCGCAAGGCTCTTCTTTGTACGCAGTACCGACTGGCTGTTGGCAGAGACCACCAGGAAGTTACCTCCCAGCTTAATGCCCGTGCGGCCTACCGGCTCCCGCACACCTGTGGAGTTATCCACCGTAAAATCCATCGGCAATACATGCAGCACATCGAAGTTCGGCTCGATTTTCGCGCGGTACATATCGTCGACCAGCTGGTCGACGTCACGCTGCGTCACTTCCTCACCCGAAGACGCCGAAGGCCTGATCACGCCGTCGCTCTGCGAACTCACTTTTACATGCGTACCGCCGAAGCTTACATTGACTATTCCAATATCGAGATCCGATCTTGAACCGGCTTCCGCCAGTGCCTCCCTGATCGCGCTGCCAACCTGTTTAATGTTTTCAACGGAGCCGTTTACTACTGCTCCTGACGGCACAGGGACTTCGCTGAAGCCCAGAATCTCGATATTGTTGCGCCGCGTGGCTGAGCCTTGCGCTGCCACTACAGTTATTTTTGTACTTCCAATATCTACCCCAACTACAATCTTATCGTGTGCCATGCTGATGGTGAATTATTATTCACAAACTATTTGATCTTGAAACTTAACACTAATTCTTTTATAACGGCCCCAATCCTTGCTTAGCACCTTGTCGTAAAAGATGCGCAGCTTGTCGAATTTGGACCCGAAACCTTCCGCCATCCCCAGCTCTACGCGTTGGTCGCCGAGCAATGTCGTAAGGTCAATCTCACCATCTTTATCCACATTCACCTGCGTAACCTGTGCCTTCCAGAAGGGGTCGGTATTCAGAAAGCGCAATAACTCCAAAACCTGAGCGCCCTTCTCGGACCTCAGCTTTTGAGGGTTCTGGAAATACGCCCCTGAAACCAGTAACGTTCTTGCTGAATAACTTTCTGATAGAGGAAAAAAAACGCCCTCGTGGTTGATATAGTATCCCGATGTGTTCCGCATTTCCCCATTATCCGAAGTGTTAATCCAGCGAGCAAGCGGTTTCTCCTGCTCTACTTCGACTACTATATTGCCCCTGAGGTCACGAAAAACCTGACATTTCTTGATCAGCTTGTTACGGCTCACGCGGTTTTCCAGATCGTGCAAGGCCACATCACTGAGCCTGCTCCCGATCAGCGGATCCCCCCCGTTTTCCGTAAGCAGCATCTGCACATCCATTTGGTTCAGGAATCTTGTACCTGAATCCCCCTGGATCGATATTACGAGATTTGTACAACGCTGTTGACCCAGCTTGCTTTCTGCCATACCAATGCCGGCAATTGGCAAAATGAGCCACAAACTACGTTTCAACAAAAGCCATGAATAGTCAAATTTACGTAACATCTTAGTAATATTAAAAATGCTTTGACTAATTATTCGTAACTGGATTTTGCAGCAAATCGCGGATCGGGCCTACCAAAGTATCAATATCCCCGGCTCCGATCGTGACCACAATATCCGTATTTAATTCCTTTAAAAGTTGTAAAACTTCTTCTTTTGCAACCAGTTGTTTATCGGCCGAGGTCACTTTGTCCAGGATCATCTGCGAATCGACGCCATCGATCGGCAGCTCGCGGGCAGGGTAAATGTCGAGCAGCAAAAGACGGTCAGCTAACGACAAACTTTCTGCAAAACCATCCGCGAAGTCGCGCGTACGGGTAAAAAGGTGCGGTTGAAAGATTGCCGTCACATGCCGGCCCGGGTACAGACCTTTCACGGATGACAGAAATGCCTCTATTTCGGTCGGATGGTGCGCGTAATCGTCGATATACACATTACCTTCTTCCTCTACCTGGTATTCAAAACGGCGTTTTACACCACCGTAACTTTCCAGCGCCTCCTTGATTTTTGCAGGCTCTACACCGATATATAATGCTACGGCGCTCGCCGCAATGGAGTTTTCGATGTTATGATAACCGGGAATTTTCATCGCAATGCTGTCGATCGTCCCACCGGGATAGACCAGGTCGAACACGAAGCGGGCGTTTTCAATGCGGATATTCTCCGAATGGTACGGACCGCTGTTCAGGGAATAGGTAAATACTTTTGCCTTGCTGCTATCCGCGATTTCAAGCCCTTCCCGCATAAACAATGCACCGTTCTCATCAATCTGGCTCACATAATCGCGGAATGATTCCAGTACAGCCTCATGCTTGCCGTAAATATCGAGATGGTCGGCGTCTGTGGAAGTGACGATCGCGATTTCCGGGAATAATGTCAGGAACGAGCGGTCGAACTCGTCGGCTTCCACTACGCAGAAAACCTCTTCCAGCTTATCTGTCGGCTCGTTCAGGAGCAGGTTGGTACCGTAATTTTGGGTAATACCCCCCAAAAACGCCGTGCTGTTCACGTGCGCGTAGCGCAGGATGTGCGCAACCAGTGAAGAGGTCGTTGTTTTCCCATGCGTACCCGCTACGCCGATCGTCCGCAGGTTTTTGGTTAAAATGCCTAAAACCTGTGAGCGTTTCAGGATCAGGAAATTCTCATCCCGGAAGTACAGCATTTGCTTGTGCTGCACCGGAACAGCCGGTGTGTAAATGACGAGGGTTTGCTGCGGATCGGCAGTAAATACAGCCGGAATGGTCGAAATTTCATCTTCGAGCGTCACTGGAATGCCTTCTTCCACAAGCTTGCCAACGAGGGGAGTCATGGTTTTGTCGTAACCGGCCACTTCAAAACCATTGGCTTTAAACCAGCGGGCCAGCGCACTCATTCCGATCCCGCCTATTCCTACAAAATAGATATATTTCCAGTTTGTCACAGAAGATGACATCATATTCAGGTCTTGGGGTTATTGTATCAAATTAAAAACTTCCGCGGCAATATCGTCGGCCGCGCTGGGCCTGGCCAGCTTGTTGATGTTCGTTTGCAGCTCGCGCTGGCGGATCACGTCGTCGAGCAGAGCCAGAGCCTGATCCACCAGTTTCTCCCGCGCCTCCGCGTCCTTCACCAGAATGGCCGCATTGCTATCGACAAGATTCATCGCATTCTTCGTCTGATGATCTTCCGATGCATAGGGGAACGGTACCAAAATGGCCGGCTTGGCGGCAAGACACAGCTCCGATACCGACAAGGCCCCCGCGCGTGACACCACCACGTCCGCTACCGCGTAGGCGAGATCCATGGTGTATATAAAGTCGAAGGCCTTTACCCGATCGGTCCCGAGCTTCTCAATGGCAGCTTTGGCTTTATCGATATCGTTCTTGCCCGTTTGCCATAATACCTGATACCCTGCCTCCACCAACCTGCCCAGCCCTTCGGTGATGCTTTCGTTGATGGAGCGAGCGCCAAGGCTTCCGCCCATCACGAACAGCGTTTTTAAGCCCTCATTCAGCTCAAAATGTTCCAGCGCCGCATGCCGTTTCAAATGCACATAGGTAATATCGCTTCGGACGGGGTTACCGAGCAGGGTGATTTTCTCTTTAGGAAAAAATGCTTCCATACCAGGGTAGGCAACGCATATCCTAGAAGCTCTTTTGGCGAGAAACTTGTTGGTAATGCCGGCATAGGAGTTTTGCTCCTGGATTAATGTCGGGATCCCCGCCATAGAAGCCATCATCAGCAGAGGCCCGCTGGCAAAACCGCCGACGCCTACTGCCACATCCGGCCTGAATTCGCGGATCACGTCCTTCGCCTTCATGAGGCTGCGGAACATTTTAAACGGGAGTGCGAGGTTTTCCAGTGAAAGGCTCCTTTTGATGCCCGCAATGGGTAGTCCCACAATTTTATATCCGGCGCGCGGCACCTTCTCCATCTCCATCTTACCCAAAGCACCCACAAAAAGGATCTCCGTATCCGGCTCCTTCTGCTGCAATGCATGGGCAATGGCTATGGCCGGGTAAATATGCCCGCCGGTACCTCCTCCGCTGATAATGATTCTTTTTGTCATGTTAAATGCGTTTTTCCTCCACGATCTCCCCCCTGCTTACGCTCAGGATCATGCCCATTGCAATGCCCGTAAAGAGCAGCGACGTCCCCCCCTGGCTAAAAAACGGCAGGGTCTGCCCGGTGACCGGCACCAGCCCCACCGTCACGGCCATGGCCGAAAAAGCCTGGCTCACCACGATGAATGTAAGCCCGGCCGAAAGCAGTCCGCCGAAAGGCCGCTTTGTCGCTTCTATGGCTTTCAGGCCGCGATATAGCAGGATCAGGTAAAGGATAATCAATGCCGTTCCGCCCAATGTGCCGTACTCTTCCACGGCCACTGCGAAAATGAAGTCTTTCTGCGGTTCGGGAAGGAAGCGGCGCTGGCGGCTTTTGGAAACGCCCTCGCCATACAATCCGCCGCGGGCCATGGCCATGTAGGATTGCTGGGATTGGTACACGACCACGTCTTTGTCAAAGAAAGTGGAAATGCGGCTTTGCGCCGTTCCGGATCTTTGGGTGGAGTTCAACAGAATGGCGATCGTAGCGAAGAAAACCAGGCCCAGCGCTGTAAATGCAAGGTAATGCAGGGGCACTTTGCCTACGAACATGAGCAAGAAGCAAATACCCGCCAGCATAACGGCCGTAGATACATTGCTCACGAAAATCAAGCCGCACACAACGCCCACAAGTGCCAGCGGCTCCATGAAGAGCTCCCGGGTATTCCAGCCTCCCTTGATATGCCTCGCCAGGATCAGCGATAAATGCGCCACCAACGCTACCTTAGCCCATTCCGAGGGCTGGAACCGCTGCCCTAGCACGGGAATCTCGATCCACCGTGCCGCATCATTCACCGACGTCCCGAAAAACATCGTGAATATCAAAAGCAGGATGGAACTCCAGACGGCGAGCCGGGTCACGTATACAAATTTGATATAGGGCACGCGGTGCACGAAATACATTACCATGAGCGACAGCACGCATAGCAATGCGTGCTTGTAGAGGTAATATTCGGTGTTCCCGTCCATTTGGCTGTAAGCGTCCTTCACAGAAGCGCTGTACACCACCACAATGCTCCACATGAGCATTATGATGCATATCCCCCAAATCCAGGGGTCGCCTTTAAGGTTTTTGCTAAACCATGCCTGGGTATCCTCCCTTGTCTTGTTCAGGAAATCCATATCGTTTGGCGGCTGATGAATTGATTGTCAGGTATAGTCAGTGGTTGTCAGGAATGGTCATTGAACGAGGTTTCTGACGGCAGCTTTGAATTGGTCACCCCGGTCTTCATAGTTTTTGAACAAATCAAAACTCGCGCAGGCAGGTGAAAGCAGGACGATATCCCCCGGCACGCCCCATTCCCGTCCTTTGTTGACGGCGTCCTGAACGTCCTCGGTTGAATATATTTGCGGAACTTTGCCGGAAAAATACGTTTCAAGCTTCGCCGGGTCTTTCCCCAGCACGATCAGCCCTTTCACTTTATCCTTCACGAGCCCTTCTATTTGTGCATAATCATTGCCTTTATCCACACCACCGGCAATGAGGATCACCGGCTGGTCGAAGCTGCCCAATGCGTAATACACCGAATCCACATTGGTAGCCTTGGAATCATTGATATAGGTTACGCCGCCGATAACTTCCACCTGTTCCAAACGGTGGGGAGCATTGGTGAACGATTTCAAACCCTCACTGATTTTCTCCGAGTCAATGCCGAGCAGCTGCGCCACCGAAATCGCCGCCAGGGCGTTGATCGCATTGTGAGGCCCTTTGATCGGTAATTCTCCGAATTCCTGCTCGAATGCACGGCCATTGATATGGGAAACCAACCGGCCGCTTTCAAGGTACGAGCCCGATTCCAATGCATTTGCCAGTGAAATCTCGACCTTACCAACCACCGGATGCCTCTTTTCGAGCTCCTTTTGAATCACCTCACTTTCTTTATAATAAATGAAGTAATCCGCCGCTGTCTGATTGCTGATAATGTTGAATTTCGAATTCACATAGTTCTGAAAATCATACCCATAACGATCGAGGTGATCGGGAGTGATATTCAGGAGGAGAGAAATATAAGGATGGAAACCGACGATATTATCGAGCTGAAAGCTGCTGATTTCCAATACATAATAATCGAAATGTTTTTCCGCAACGGCCCAGGCGAAACTATCCCCGATATTGCCGGCCAGCCCTACATTCAGTCCGGCGGTTTTCAGCAAATGGTAAGTGAGCAGCGTGGTGGTAGTTTTGCCGTTGCTTCCGGTGATGGCGATCAGCTTCGCGTCGGTATAGCGCGAGGCGAATTCTATTTCCGAGATCACCGGGACACCCTCTTCTTTCAATGCGACGATCAGGGGTGCCTTATCGGGGATACCCGGACTTTTCACGATCAGATCGCTGCCGAGAATGCGCTCCTCGGAATGCCGCCCCTGTTCGAATGGAATATTTTCACTGTTCAGGATGTCTGCGTACTTCTGATGCAACTGGCCCTTATCCGATAAAAAAACTTCAAAACCTTTGGATTTCGCAAGAATCGCAGCGCCGGCGCCGCTTTCTCCGCCACCCAGAATCGTCACCTTTCTTTGCACAAGAATCGAATTAAAACGTTGAACAATCTGCAATCACCACGAAGGTAAATCTTTTGCCGAAAACTTCTTTTAATGCCTTCCCAATAACACGGATAAAAAAAGAGGCACAGGAAATATGCCTCTCTTGTACTATTTATCGACGATCAATTAGTTCTACTCCTTCTTCATCGACTCCGACAATCTTAACCTGTTTGCCACTTTTACGATCAGGAATATGACCCACGCGATGATCAGGAACTGGATCAGCGTCTGGATGAAGTTACCATATTTGATAGCCACCTCCGGCGTATCGCCGACCGCCTCCTTCAATACGATTTTAAGCTGCGTGAAATCTACACCGCCGATAATGAGGCCGAGGATCGGGTTGATAATGTCCTCCACCAGCGAAGTAGTGATTTTCCCGAATGCCGCACCGATCACGACACCGACAGCGAGGTCAAGCACATTGCCCTTCGCGATAAAAGTTTTGAATTCCTGAAGCATAACAAGACGAGGTTAGTTGAATGGATTAGAAAGCAAATAAAAAGCCTATGCTGAGGGCCTGAGCGAACTGGACCTTGTTGCTCTGGTCTTCGTCGTAAACCATAATGGCGCCGAGATTGACATTGACATATTTGTTGATCTTCGCGGTCAGCTGGGCGTCGAGACGGTTATCTATATTCAATGGGTGTTTAAAGCTTGAAAACAGCAGGTACCGGAATTTCAGGTTCACGTCCTTCGCGATATCCTTATCGAAATTGGCTACGAGCTGGATCAATGCGGCTTCGGTGCGCACCCGCTTACCGATAGGCACACCGTAATTCTTCTGGTCGGGTGTGTTGACGTATAAATCCTTGTCGATTACGATCGTCTGCCGCAATGCACCGGGCGCGAGGTCGATAAAAAAGTAGGGCACGGGGCGGTATTCGATACCGATCGCCTCGGTGAGGTAAGCGGGGGCCAGAATGCCGGATACTTTCTTTTTGAAATTGAGGGAGTCAGGGTTGGTATTGTATTCGTAGCCGTTGCCGAACTGCGAGAGGAAGTTCACATTCGCAAAAAGGCTCCATTTGGCCCTCAGTTCGCGGTTGTACTTGGTATCGAAGAATAGCCGGTCGACATTCTTGCGGCTCTGCTGGCCTTTATTGCGCACGATACCATACTGCCCCTGAAAGTCGTTTCGCCAGGAATTCTTCCCCACCTTCTTTTCATTCAGGGCATTCAGGAAAAGGCCCAGGGCGATGGAATTCACGCCGCCTCCCGTCCAGTTCGAGCTGAACGATCCCTGGTTGAGATTAGCTCCGAATTCGATCTTGTGCCAGGCTGTGTCCTTCCCGGTTTGCAACCGGCCTGCATTAATCGAATTGGAAAGGTCAACTTTATTTTGGGAAACGGCCGGGAATGTCAGAAGTGCAAGTAGTAAAGTTAAAGCAATAAAAGAGTTACGTTGAAGTTGTAGATTCATTGCCATTGTGTTTTGTGGGACCATACTCATTAAATTTTGATCTTTTAAGACTAACAAATGAGGAGGTTTACGGTCAAAGTAAAGCAATTTCTGACGCTTTCAAAAGAAATTACCGCCTTCTGAAAGTTGACGGTACCACTTGCGGAGCTTCCTGCGCGACCGCATCAGCCGCATTTTAACCGCGCTTTCGGTTGTCCGGAAGAGGTTTGCAATGTCGCGGATACTGCGGTCGTCGAGGTAACGGAGGTATATCATCGCCTTGTCTTCCAGCGCCAGCAGATCGAGCGCTTCCCGGAGCATCAGCACGTTGATTTCCTCTTCAAAAAACCCTTGAAAGCACAGTTCTTCTTTTCCCGCACACTCGGGCGTATACTCTTGATGGACCAGGACCACCTTGCGTTTGCTTACACGCGCGAGGTCCATGCAATGGTTGTGGGTGATGGTATAAAGCCAGGTAGAGAATTTGGCACCCGTCTTGAACGAGCCCATTTTATGGATCAGTTTGAGAAAGACATCGTGCATGATGTCTTCGGCGCGGTTGGCATCGCGGGTGAGGGCGAGGCATCTCTGGTAAACCTTCACGGCATAGCGCTCATAAAGCTGCTGGAAATGACGATTGTCCCTCGATTCGAGGAACAGTGTAACTAATTCTTCATCTGTCGAATTATGCTCCGAACAGGAATTGCTCCGTAAATCAACCATTCTGCCTGATGAAATGCCGCCGATAGCGTGTGCTGAAAATTAAATTGCATTTAACTTTCTGTAAATATGAAAAAACAACGCCTGGTATACAAATTAGATACCAGGCGTTGTCAATATATTTTGTGCTAAAAGGCTTATCCGCCGATCGCTACACGTTTGAACGTAGATACAGTCAGTTCCTTGCCTGTTTTCTCAAGCAGCTGACGGATTGTCAATGAAGAATCCTTCACGAACTCCTGGTTCAACAGGGTGCTGTCTTTGTAGAACTTCTGCAATTTACCCTGCGCGATTTTTTCCAGCATGGCCTCAGGCTTGCCTTCTGCGCGAGCCTGCTCTTTACCTACTTCAATCTCACGCTCGATGGTAGCAGCGTCAACGCCGTCTTTGTCCACCGCGATAGGCTTCATGGCCGCGATCTGCATAGCTACGTCTTTTCCAAGCTCCGCAACATCCGATCCGTTCACGCCGGTGAATGCCACCAACACGCCCAATTTACCGTTTGAGTGGATGTAAGGTACTACCTGATCAGCCGAAATGTTTTCGTAAGCGCTGATTTCGAGCTTCTCACCCAGTTTACCTGTCAATTCCACCATATGCTCGGATACCGGACGGCCGTCAGCCAAAGTGGCTGCCAGAAGGGCATCTTTGTCGGTGATGTTATCCGCTACTGCTTTGTCGAGGATCGACTGCGCAAGGTTTTTGAAATCTTCCACGTTGGATACGGGCTCCGTTTCGCAAGCCAGTGCAACGAGTTTACCATTGGTACCGTCGGCGCTGATGTTGATCAGCACGGTTCCTTCTGACACAGCGTTGTCAGCACGTTTTGCAGCAACTTTTTGTCCTTGTTTACGGAGAATATCAACGGCTTTGTCGAAATCGCCATCTGCTTCCTGCAGGGCCTTTTTACAATCCATCATGCCCGCGCCGGTCATCTGGCGGAGTTTGTTTACATCTTGTGCGGTAATTGCCATGATCGTGATAAATATTTGGTATTAATGTTTTAAAAAAATGTAGCCCATAGCAAGAGGCTATGGGCTACCGGATATGTCAACTATGGCGGGTTAGTTTAAAACAAGCCATATTGCCCTTTTTTACTCTTCGTCGGATTCAGCTACTTCTGCTTCTGCCGCAACTTCGGCGCGTGGGGCTGCTGCCTCTTCACCTTTGTCCGCTGCGCGTTTTGCTTCTTCTTCCTCAACAAGGCGCTGATCGTCTTTATCTTGTTTGCGTTCCATCAAACCTTCTTCGATAGCCTTACCGATCGCCAAAGTGATCAACGAGATTGCTTTGTAAGCATCGTCGTTGGATGGGATAGGGAAGTCAACCAGTTCAGGGTTTGAGTTGGTATCGCAGATCGCAAAGATAGGGATGTTCAATCTTTTTGCTTCTGCTACCGCAATGTGCTCGCGTTTTACATCAACGATGAAAAGTGCTGCTGGAAGGCGAGTAAGGTCCGCTACACCACCTAGTACTCTTTCCAGTTTATCCTTTTCACGTGTAAGCATCAGGCGTTCTCTTTTCGCAATATTGCTAACCGTGGATTCGTCTTTGAGCATCTTCTCAAGAGTCTGCATTTTTTTCAAAGACTTGCGAATCGTACCGAAGTTTGTCAGCATACCACCCAACCAGCGGTCAGTTACGTAAGGCATTTTAAGGCGTTTCGCCTCTTCCGTTACGATTTCCTGTGCTTGTTTTTTGGTAGCAACAAACATGATCTTACGTCCTGAACGAACGATCTGTTTCAACGCAGCTTCCGCGTCGTTGAGGCAGCTCAAAGTTTTGTTCAGGTCAATGATGTGGATCCCGTTCTTCTCCATGAAGATATACGGAGCCATCCGTGGATCCCACTTGCGGGTAAGGTGACCAAAGTGGACACCTGCATCCAATAGTTCTTTATACTCTATTTGTGCCATTGCCAAATTTGATTAAAAATGATTTTGAAATTACGCAGCACAATGCATCGGGCACGATAAGCACTGTCTGGACGAAATATTAACGTTTCGAGAACTGGAACCTTCTGCGTGCCTTGGCGCGTCCGTATTTCTTACGCTCAACCATACGTGGGTCACGGGTAAGGAATCCTTCTTTTTTCAATGCGCCGCGGAATTCGCCGTTGTATTGAACCAGTGCACGTGAAACCGCCATACGGATCGCTTCCGCCTGACCTGAGATTCCACCGCCTCTTACGTTTACTTTGATATCGTAACCATTTCCACCTGAGATTGTCGCGAACGGTTGTTGCAGAACGATCTGGTGTACTTCAAACGGGAAATATTCTTTGTAATCACGACCGTTAACTTTGATATCGCCTTTACCAGGTGTCAGGTAAATACGAGCAACGGCTGTTTTTCTTCTACCTATTGTGTTGATCACTTCCATGAATTACAATTGGATTTGCTTTGGTTGCTGTGCGCTGTGCGGGTGTTCTGCATCAGCGTAAACAAACAGGTTTGTAAATAAACGACGTCCCAAACGGTTCTTTGGAAGCATGCCTTTTACGGCTTTCTCGATCACACGCTCAGGGTGTTTTTCGAGCAACTCGCGAGGAGTCTGAAAACGTTGACCTCCTGGGTAACCGGTGTGGCGAACATAAACCTTGTCCGTCATTTTCTTACCTGTCAACTTGATCTTATCGGCGTTGATAACAATTACGTTATCTCCACAATCCACATGAGGAGTGTAGCTTGCTTTGTGTTTGCCTCTGATGATTTTAGCAACTTCGCTGGCCAAACGACCAAGAACTGCATTCTCAGCATCCACAACAATCCACTCCTTGTTTACTGTGTTTTTGTTCGCCGAGATGGTTTTGTAGCTTAACGTATCCACGATTAACAAAAAAATTAAATTGATTTTCAATTATTTACACTGTAACAAGACAGTCCATCGCAAAATGGGAGTGCAAATATAGAGTTTAACAAATTGAATTACAAGTATGTTTGTGAAATTCATTTGTCAATTCCCTACTGCAAAGGCCAATGCAGCATACGGAAGGCCGTAAACCCTGGACACATGTCGCTGGCTGTTATCGAGGTAAACATTAAAACCATCCACCTTTTTGGTCGTGTAAGTAACCCGCCCGTACGTGTAACCCAGCTTGACGCCCAGTTTGCGGCCGGCCTTGAAACGCACGAATGCTTCCGACTGCCCGGTGTTTTTCCGAAGTGCAAGGGGCAGCGCATTGAGCAGGGTAGGTTTGCTGGCTAGCCATTGGTTGTAATTCGGCCCGCCTGTCCCGGTCGCCGGGGTATCTTTTTCGTAGAACCCATGTCGCCTGGTGCCATAGGTAATGCCCAGCAGGTCGGTGTTAACCCCGAAGTCGAGCTTCCAGAAACTGATATTGACGCCTGCCAGAAAGCTTACCCCATTGACGGACACATTCCGGTATTCCAGGTAATCCTCGATCCCCGCCATGCGCTTCGTGTACAGGTTGGTCCTGCCCGCATAATAGCCCCAGGCCCTCAACCCGACTCCCAACCGGAGCCACGGGAGTTTCTGGGAGCCAATTTCCTCGTGATACGTAATGGAAGGCGCCCAGGAGTTGCTTCCCAGGCCGACACCAACGTCCACACCCCCGGCAATCGGCGAAGTATATTGAGCGTGTGTGAACGTGGCATTCAGTAATAAAACGGTAATCAATCCTTTTAAAATTTTCATTGCTGAACCCGTAGTTAGATGATGAACTTTACAATAATAACGGTTACCCTCAACAAATTACCACTTGTGCGTTGGCAGGTGGTTACATTACTTCTGTTTGCATTATCCAACGGTCTACTTCACGCCCAAAGCGGTGACCATCCGGCATTCGTTCCGCTTTTTAACGGCAAAAACCTGGACGGCTGGGTCGATGTAAATACTTCGAAAGAAACCTGGAAGGTCAAAAACGGCACACTCATTTGCTCGGGCAAACCCATAGGCGTGATGCGATCCGACAGGCAATATGAAAACTTCATTCTGGAAGTGGAATGGAAGCATATGGAAGCCGGCGGGAATTCGGGCATATTCATATGGAGCGAAGGTACCCCGCAGGAACACGACCCGCTCACGAAGGCCATCGAAGTGCAAATGCTCGAACTTGATTATGCCCGCCAGCACAACGCCACCGACGATTATGTGCATGGCGAACTCTTTCCGACCATGGGCATGACCGCCATCCCCGATAACCCGCGCGGCATTCGCAGCAAATCCCTCGAAAAACGCTGCAAAGGCAAAGGTGAGTGGAACAAATATGTGGTAGTAGCCGTGGACGGCACCGTAAAGCTCTCCGTCAACGGCAAATTTGTCAACGGCCTGCGGGCCTCGGAGCGCAAAAAAGGTTTTATATGCCTGGAAGCCGAAGGCGCCGAGATCCATTTCCGGAACATGCGGATCATGGAGCTCCCCGGCGGCATTACCACGCCGGAGCAAGTAGCGCCGGTGGTGCATTGATTTGGGAAGTTGCCTTTCTCCCAATATCTTGTTGGAGGTTTTAATTATTTGACATGAAAATCTCCTTCATTGGCGCTGGCAATGTGGCCTGGCATCTGGCGCAGGCGTTTGAGGATGCGGGGCATTGGATTTGCGAAGTGTACAGCCGCGACACGCAGAAAGCGCGCCAGCTCGCCTCTTCATTGTACGATACCAACATCCAGCCCGACCTCAACTTCTCCGACAGTGAAGCCGAAGTGATCGTGATAGCCGTCACGGATGACGCCATTGAGAGCATTATCGAACGGGTGGTGCTGCCGGAAGGCGTGATCCTAGTACATACCTCGGGTACACGCTCGCTGGCTGAATTTCAGAAACTTGTGGAAATTTACAGCGACGTATATGTCCACACGGGCGTGTTCTATCCGTTGCAGACATTCACCAAGGGCGTCGAGATGGATTACAGCGAATTACCCTTCTGCATTGAATCACGCAATGAGCTGATTGAAGGCAAACTCATGCAGCTCGCGTCCAGCGTAAGCGATAATGTAACCCGGATGGATTCCGACGAGCGCTTCATTTTGCACGTGGCGGCGGTTTTTGCGAGCAATTTTACCAATTACATGTTCACCATCTCCCACGACCTGCTCGAACGCGAACAGCTCAGATTCGATCTCCTGAAACCCCTCATCCAGACGACCGTTTACAAGGCACTGGAGTCTGATGATCCGTCGATCGGGCAAACCGGTCCCGCCCGGCGGGGCGACTGGAAAACGACGGCCCGGCACCTGGAATACTTGCAGGAAACCAACGAGGACTACACCGAAATCTACCGCCTGCTTACCGATAAGATCCGCAACCTCTACATTTCAAAATAATAAGCAGCCGCGCTGTCCCGAAAAAAGTTAGACTATATTTGCAGGATTCACAATTCGGCTATTCATGGATTCGACTTTAACGGAACGTTTCAAGCGCATTACCACCTTCATTTTTGATATCGACGGCGTCATGACCGACGGCAGCGTCATCGCCCTCGAAACGGGCGAACAGCCCCGCATTTTCAACGTGCGCGACGGCTACGGCATCAACCGGGCGATCAGAATGGGTTACCGCGTGGCGATTATCTCCGCACAAAGCCAGGTAGGCGTCCGGAAGCGTCTCGAATACCTCGGCGTAAGCGATATCTTTATAGGTACTTCTCCGGATGGCAAATTACCTGTTTTCAAAAAGTACCTCGCTGAGACCGGGCTTACCGAAGACGAAATCGTGTTCATGGGCGACGACCTGCCCGACTATGAGGTCATGCGCACGAGTGTCATGGGCGCATGCCCGGCCGATTCCGCCGACGAAATCCTTGCTATCGCCGATTATATTTCTCCCAAAAATGGCGGCCGCGGCGCCGTACGCGACCTGATCGAGCAGGTTATGAAAGTACAGGGAAAATGGATGGCCTGGTTTGAATAAAAAAGCTTGGTGGTGGACAAGAAAAAGCGCTATTTCCCGAATCTGAACGGTATCCGTGCCATTGCGGCATCGCTGGTGGTTTTTCACCACCTCGAACAAGCCAAACATGCATTAGGCATTGCCAATGTCTACGACGTACCTATCATCCAGCATGCCGGAAGGCTCGGGGTAGGGCTATTTTTTGTACTCAGCGGATTTCTCATCACCTATCTGCTCCTGGAAGAGCGCGGCCGTTTCGGCAATGTCGACGCTAAGAAATTCTACCTCCGGCGTGTATTCCGCATATGGCCTATTTACTTTCTGATCATCGGCTTATCCTTCTTCGTTTTTCCCCATATCCCGGCTTTCGATTACCCTGGCATTGAAGAAAAACTCACGGTAAACCTGCCCGAACGGCTCACATTGCTGCTATTGGTATTACCCAACTTCGCATTTGTTCTATACGATCTACCCTACTGGTGCGCGCAAACGTGGTCCATCGGGGTAGAAGAGCAATTTTACTATCTATGGCCCTGGCTGATCAAATATCCTAAAAAGCGTATTCCTATACTGATATTCTTCCTGCTGCTCACAGCCGGATTACTTTACTTCGGACTCGAAATGGTCGACCCATCACAGGAGACCCGCGAATCGATGATTACCACGTTCCTCGGGCAGTTCCGCATTCAAACCATGGCCTTGGGCGGGCTGTGCGCCTGGCTGGTGTACCATGACAAATGGAAATTCCTGAACTTCATTTTCAGGAAAGATGTACAAGTCATAGCCTACGTGATCCTGCTCGTGTTATTCTTTTCAGGCGTGCATTTTTTCGGCTTTTTGGAGGTTTATGCGCTGTTCTTCGCATTTTTTGTGCTGAATGTATCCTGCAACCCGAACACGATCGTACATTTGGGGCACCCCGTAATGGACCATCTTGGCAAGATCTCCTACGGGCTTTACATTTACCATGTTGCTGTGATCGTCTTGATCATCAACCTGTTCGAGATGTACGCACCGGGCTGGCGGGATGCCGGTTACCAGGTGGTGTTGTATGTCCTGAGCTTTATCGGCTCGGTAGCGGTGGCCACTTTTTCTTTTAATTACATTGAAAAACCCCTCCTTGCATACAAGGACCGCAAGTTCGGCCGCTAACTATTTAATATTCGGAAGCTCGGACATGGTGTAGAATTTCAGTTGCTGCTCATGTGCCTCGCGCAAAATCGCAGCCAGGAAACTTACATCAAAGCCATATTTCCCATTGCTGGGCGCTGCGTACAAAGGCTCATGCCCGAAAACCATCAATGCGGTGCCATTTTCTTTCGCTTCCCGAACCGCTTCTTCGATTTCCTCCGAGGTCACCTCGTCATAATCGATCATAAGCGCATCCACCTTTTGTCGTCCGTCGAATGCATAATAAATCGCATTCATCCAGCGCGGCGGCCAGGCGTACAGCTGGAAACCTTTGAATTTTCTCCTTGAAATGGCCACATCGCGCAATGTTGTGAAACCCTTTGCCAAAAGCACAGAATCGACCCTATCGTTGTGGTTACCGCCTGGGTGCGCGTAGGAGGTTGGTTTAAAACCAGCCGCATGCATATGCCGCAGGCCGGGTTCCAGCTCGGCTTCAATGTATCCCTTCGGCCCGCCCGCAGCCATCAGCTCGGTGGATTTTGCGTGTACCGTTCCGTGAAACCCTATTTCGTGCCCCTCTTTTTCGAGTTGTTTCAGCATCGCTGCTTCTTCGGCATTCAGGCTGTCGGGGCAAGTGATGAAAAAGGTCGCTTTGGCGTTGTATTTCTGGAACAATGGCCTGAGCTCGTACCATTCTTTGATAAAATGGTCGTCGAAGGAAATGGCGATGCCACCTGCCCCAGGCTTGCCCGACGGACTTCCGCAGCCCCAGAATGCAGCTGCGATTGCGCTCACCAGTAGCCAGAGAAATCCGCGGAAAGAGGTTTTAATGTATTTCAAAACTTCGGAAATGATCTGTTATTTTCGCTAAATTAATGACACGAATGAAAATACTGCACACCGCCGACTGGCATATCGGCAAAAAGCTCGATAACTTTTCCCGCCTCGACGAGCAGCGCCTCGTCCTCGAAGAAATCTGCGAAATAGCGGAGCGCGAGGCTGTGGACGCGATCGTCATAGCCGGGGATCTCTTTGACAACTTCAACCCGTCGTCGGAAGCGACCGAGCTTTTGTACAGCACATTGCACCGCCTTTCCGCCAACGGCACCAGGGCGGTGATTGCCATCGCCGGCAACCACGATTCCCCCGAGCGCATTCAGGTGCCGGACGCGCTTGCGAAGGTTTGCGGCATTTTGTTTGTGGGCTTTCCCAACACTGAAGTCAAGCCTTTCTGCACACAGGGGCAGGTGGAGATTGTTAAAACAGCGCCCGGATTTATTGAAATAAAACTTCCTAATGCTGCATTTCCGCTGCGCATTCTGCACACACCTTATGCAAACGAGCAGCGCCTGAAAACCTTCCTCGGTGTGGAAGAATCGGAAGAAGCATTGCGCATTCATTTACAGGAACATTGGCAAATGCTCGCCGATCGATATCTTGATGATCGGGGCTTCAACCTCCTCGCCACGCATTTATTCGTAATGCAAAAGGGCGGCGAAATGCCCGAAGAGCCCGACGACGAGCGCCCGATCCTGCACATCGGCGGTGCCCAGGCCATCTACACTGAAAACTTCCCCAAGCAGGTGCATTACATTGCATTGGGCCATTTGCACCGGTTTCACCAAGTCGATAAGGTGCCTGCACCAGCGGTGTATTCCAGCAGTCCGCTCGCTTACAGTTTTTCGGAAGCCAACCAGCACAAATACGTGATCCTCATCGAAGCGGAGACCGGAAAATTGATCGGCTATAAGCCTGTTGAATTGTTAAAAGGCAAAAAACTCCGCCGCAATAGCTTTCATGGCATTGATGAAGCTATCGAATGGCTCGGCGAACATCAGGAAGACTTGATTGAACTCACCATTATTTCTGACAATTACCTGGAAGCCTCCGACAAAAAGCGGCTCCTGGACGCGCATTCGGGCATTGTTCAGATCATTCCGCAAGTCAAACGAAGTGAAGTGGCCGACACTTCGTCCGAAGTGGACTTGTCGCTGAGCATGGAAAAACTGTTTCAGGAGTATTTCAAAAGCAAAAACAAAGGGCAGGAACCCTCGGAGGGCTTAATGGAAGTTTTTCGCGAAGTACTGGGCAGCGAAGCTGAATAACAAGGGGATAATCGTCCGTCTTCGACCGCGCTCAGACTGACATTGGCGATACTGCCCTCACGCAACAAAAAAGCGGGCTACTCCTTTTGGAATAACCCGCTCTTCTATTGGTCTTCAATTGATCCTAGCTAGCTCTTCTCAGCTTCGCTTCAATCGTCTGCTGTGTATGCGGTACGATGCGCAAACGCTCTTTCGGGATCAGTTTGCCTGTGTCGATGCAAACCCCGTAAGTACCGTTCTTAATGCGGATCAGCGCGTTTTCGAGCTGTACCGAATATTTTTGAAGACGTGCGGCCAACTGGCTCAAGTTTTCGCGCTCACTGGCATCTGCCCCATCCTCCACAAGCTTGGCTGCGCCGGCTGTTACGTCCGTTCCGCTATCGTTTTTTTTGCTTAAACCTGTTTTAATGTATTCGAGCTCACTTCTTGTCGCTTCCAGCTTCCCACGGATCAGCTCTTCAAACTCCTTTAATTCTTCCTCTGAATATCTTGTTCGTTCTTCTTGCATAATCTGAATTGATTTGTTAGTCTAGATCAAGGAGCGTTCAAAGCACAAAAGTACTAGTATTCTGCCTATTTCGGAATAGTATTTAATTAATAACCACTTTCAAATGAGAAACTTACTAACACTGACATCAGGGGATATAACCAACAAAGCCAAAACCTGGTTCGGTATTGGCTTTGTTACGAGTCTCTGAAAGTTATTTGTAAAGCACCGATTTCACGGCCTCTACGGTGCGCTTCACGCTCGGCAGGATCTCCTCGATCAGCGTGGGTGCATATGGAAGAGGTACGTCGCGGCTGTTCACGCGGATCACCGGCGCATCCATGTAATCGAATGCATGGCGCTGGATGTGGTAAGCCAGCTCCGAAGAAATTGCAGCCAGTGGCCAGGCTTCTTCCACTACCACACAGCGATTGGTTTTCTTCACTGACTCGATCACCGTAGCGTAGTCGATGGGACGAACAGTGCGCAAATCCACCACTTCTACATCGATACCCTCTTTTTCCAATTGAAGTACCGCAGGCATTACCACGCGCGGGATCATTTTACCAAAAGAAACAATGGTAACGTCCTTGCCCTGACGTTTGATATCGGCCTTGCCCAGTGGAATAAGGTATTCTTCCTCGGGAACAGCCATTTTATCACCGTACATCACCTCCGACTCCATGAAGATCACCGGGTTGTTGTCGCGGATAGAAGATTTCAACAAACCTTTTGCATCGTAAGGGTTCGAAGGAACCACTACTTTCAGGCCCGGCGTGTTGGCAAACCAGTTTTCGAAGTTCTGCGAGTGCTGTGCACCAAGCTGACCTGCATTACCGGTCGGGCCGCGGAACACGATCGGGCAACCGTACTGGCCGCCTGACATCGAAAGAATCTTAGCCGCGCTGTTGATGATCTGGTCGATCGCCACCAGCGAGAAGTTGAATGTCATGAACTCAACGATCGGACGAAGGCCGTTTCCGGCAGCGCCCACCGCTATCCCCGCGAAGCCAAGCTCCGCAATGGGCGTATCGATCACGCGCTCAGGGCCGAACTCGTCGAGCATACCCTGACTCGCCTTATAAGCACCGTTATATTCCGCAACCTCTTCACCCATCAAAAAAATACTCTTGTCAAGGCGCATCTCTTCCGACATAGCGTCGCGAATGGCATCTCTAAATGCTATTTCTTTCATTCGTAATTCTGATAATTATTAATTCTTAGAAGAAACCACCGCAAAATCATTTCAACTGATACAGACCGACCTGCGCGGTTACATTAAAAGAGGTTTTGTATACTTATTTCAAAATGATCTGGTAAAATTAGGCAACACCGGCCAATTCTCAAATTCTTTACAGGAACCATTCTGTTAAAAAACACCGCAAATGCACCTCAGTCCGCCATTACAGCGGAATCACATCTACTTCGACAGAAAGAGTATGTTTTCCATAGCTGAAAATGATGCCTTTCAAGGGCGGTACGTCGCTGTAATCGCGGCCCCACGCGGTAACGATATGGCGCTCGCCGGGCACGACATTGTTCGTCGGGTCGAAATCGCACCAGCCATAGTCGGGGATAAAAACCGAGATCCAGGCGTGCGACGCATCGGAACCCTGCAACTTGGGTTTCCCCGGCGGCGGTAATGTTTCGAGATAACCGCTCACATAGCGCGCCGCAAAGCCGAAACTGCGGATGCAGGCAATGGCCAAATGCGAAAAATCCTGACAAACCCCTCTTTTGGCAGCCAACACTTCCTTGATGGGCGTGTTTACCGTCGTGAAATCGGGCATGAACTTGAATTCGGTGTAAATTTTCTTGCAAAGCTTCGCAACACATTCGTACAATGGCGCCTTGTCGTCAAAGCAATCCGCGGCAAATGCCTGTATTTCCGAATCCCATTTCACTTGCGGGCTGGGTAGTGTATATTCCAAAACCGCAATCTTCGTCGCACGATCGGTAGTCAGCCGCTCCCTCGCCTCGCCGCTCGTAACGGACGACGGGATGAAAAGCGAACCGGTCTGCTCTGTGAGCCGCTCGACGATGGCTGTCGTGAGCACGGTCAGCGTCTTATGCGGTGAATGCAGAGAAAAATAATGTGTGGTATTGCCGTAAAAATCGACGCGTTCACTGATCTCCGCCGGCTCGGGGGTAATTTTAATACTGAAATCCTGGCAAAGCTGGTCAGGTAGTGTGCGCGGCGTGAGGCACACGAGGCTGTGATAGTTGTTCACTGCCTCCGCATATTTGTATTCGGTTTTATGGATCAGCTTATACTTCATCCGTATCGTAGTCCATCGGTTCAAAAGAGTGGTGTATCAATGTGTGGCTGAAATACTGGTTGGTCAGGTAAATCGATACCGAGCTCAAAAGCCGGGCCACTTCTGCAAGGAGGTTGAAAAGTTCCTCCCGCTCCTCGGCAGCATTGCAGCGTGTCAGGTCCTGGATATTCGAAAGCTTAACCAGCGTGGAAGCTTTCAATGCCAGCTTTTCGGCCTCGTTCAGCCTTTCGCCGCGCGTAATAGCGGGCAAGTCGGCCAGGTTTTTGCCCAGCTCGTCGAGCATATAGGCCAACGAATACGGCAGCCGTGTTTCCAGCAAAATCATATCCAGCATCGCCTCCACACTCAGGTGCGACTTATAGATCTGCCGGTAATTCACCAGCATATGATGGTTGATCAACGTCGCCTCGATCAGCTCGTTTTCCACCGCGGCGTTGCGGCCTACCCCGAAATTGGATTGGATCACACTGATTCGCGACAATATCCTTTCAATCAGTTTCCCGGTTTCCAACAGCAGATAACTGTTATCCCGCGGCATACTCTCGGCGATCACCCCCAGGAATGTGAACATGTTGTTGAAAAGCCCGTCGAGCGTGCGCTGGATGTTGGTACTGTTCATATGCGATGCATTCCGGATCTCGTGGTAGCCATTATCGATCAAATCCACGATCCGCCATATTTCCAGCTCCCACTGGTTCCGCACCGCGCCTACCGCATTCAGAAACGAACCGATATTGGAAGCGACGGTTCCCGGACGGCTATTGTCGGAAATCAGCCCAATGATCTCCTTGTAAGGATCATTCAGTTTTTCATCCCCATCCAAAAACCCGGGATAGGTGGCCGAAACGTGCGTGAGCGATTGCAAAAGCACCTTGATATGCTCCTGCTTCGCCGATCCTCCGAAATTGCGGTCGAGGTTGAGCACATTGATGGTGATGGTCATAAACTTGATCACCGCCATCGTCCGCTCGCAGTAGCGGCCTACCCAAAAGAGGTTTTCAGCACTCCGGCTGGGCAGCGAGATATGCTTGTTGACGGCTGCCGGGGTGTTCAGTACAATGCGTTCCTGCGGCTCCTCCGTTTTGTCGGAAACGATCCAGGTATCCTTTGAAAACCCGCCTTGCTGATTGGAAATCACAAAACGGTCTTTGACCGCCGAGCTGCGCGTGAGGCCGCCGTGCATTACGTGGTAGCCGCTTTCATTGGCCACCATAAAGGCACGCAAGGCCGCATAACGCGGTTCGATAGCGCCATTGATCAAGGAGGGCGTAGTAGATAGGCTAACCTCCTGCTGGGCAATGAAGTCGTGCGGCCGCTGGGCGATCATCGCTTTCAGATCCGCCTTTTGCGCATTGGAAAGTGTGCGCCCGTAAATAGAGGCAAACTTCGACTTGCGATTCGCTTTCTTGATAATCAGCTCATCAATATGCTCCATCACGTAGGCCAGCTCCTTCTGGTGCCCGCACCACCAGGTGGCGACGTTCGGCATTACCAGCTTCTCACCCAGAAAATACTGGCATATATTCTCCATAAAAGCCAGGAATGCATGGTTTTCCAGCACACCCGATCCAGGCGGGTTCATTACCTGTACATTTCCCAGGCGGATCGCCTGTAAAAGTCCCGGCACGCCAAGCCGTGAATCTTCGCGGAGTTCGAGCGGGTCGCACCAGTCGTCATCCACACGGCGGACGATCACGTCCACTTTTTGCAAACCATCGATGGATTTCAGCCACACGCTGCCGTTGCGTACGAGCAGGTCGTCGCCCTGCGCGAGCGTATAGCCCAGGTACGAGGCCAGGTAGGCGTGCTCGAAATAGGCCTCATTGCCGGGGCCCGGCGTGAGGTATACGATATTGGGTGCTTCGCGGCTTTTGTCGGCCAGCTTCTGCACGGTGTTTTGAATGCTGTTAAAAAAAGGGGAAAGTTTGCTCACATACATGCCATCGGCCAGCTCGGGCAGGAGCTTACTCATCACAATGCGGTTTTCGAGCGTGTATCCCGAGCCTGACGGCGCCTGGGTACGGTTGTCCACGATCCACATTTGCCCGTCCGGTCCGCGGGCCATATCGGCGGCGAACAAAGTAAGCTGCCTTGGGCCGGGTACTTTAATGTCAATGCACGGACGGAAGAACCCGGTATTTTCAAAAACCAGTTCTGCGGGGATCACCGCATCCCTGACCAGGTTACGCGGGCCATACAAGTCCTTCAAAATAAGATCCATCAGCACCGCCCGCTGCTGCAAACCTTTGGCAATACCGTTCCATTCCTTTTGTTCTATCAGGAACGGGATCGGGTCCAGCTGCCAGGGGCGGTTCATACCGTCGGGGCTGCCGTACACATTATAGGTGACCCCATTCTCACGCAGCTTGCTGATGATCTCGGCATTCCTGTTTTTGAGCTCCTCGATACCCAGTTTTTCCAGGGTGGCAAAGAGCGCCTGCCAGTGCGGCTTCAATTTCCCGTTGATGTCCAGCACCTCGTCGTAGGATTTCAGGCCGGCTTGATAAGATTGTAACAGGTTCACGGAAGCCTCGGTAAGCATATTCAAAATCAGGGTTATACTGCAAATCTATCGCGATTTCCAGAATTTGCGTAAATCAAGCGTATTGGGATACTCCGGATTGATCAGTTCAATGGGCGTGTCGCTGCGCATTTCCTTTTTCGTTTCGGCTACAAACCGCGAAACTCCGGAGGATGTTTTCTCGATCACCGGCACCTCGCGGGTCGCCGACGGCGTATGCCCGAAACCCTGGAACAGGCTGATTTTACGTGATTCGGCCTCGAAAGCATTGACCGGGTAAGTATCAAAACTGCGGCCGCCGGGATGCGAAACGAAATAGGTACAGCCGCCCAATATACGGTTATTCCAGGTATCCACAATATCGAAAACCAGCGGCGCATCGGCCCCGATGGTGGGGTGCAATGCCGACGGCGGGTTCCAGGCCTTGTAACGGATACCCGACACATATTCGCCCTTGATGCCGGCGCTGCGGAGCGGTACCCGGCAGCCATTGCAGACCAGGATATGCCTTCCTTCCACAAATCCGCTCACTTTCACCTGCAACCTTTCCAACGAAGAATCCACAAACCTCGCCGTGCCTGCATTCGACAGTTCTTCTCCCAAAACATGCCACGGCTCGATGCCCAGGCGCAATTCAAGCTGGATATTATCCACGGTAATGCCGCCATAATGCGGAAAGCGGAACTCGAAGAACGGGTCGAACCAGGAAATATCGAAATTGTAGCCTGCCGCTTTCAAATCATTTACCACATCCACCATATCGAGATAGGCGAAATGCGGCAGCAGGAACCGATCATGCAGTTCGGTACCCCAGCGAATGAGTTTGTGCTTGTAAGGTTCTTTCCAAAACTTCGCGATGAGCGCACGTATGAGGAGCGTCTGCACGAGGTTCATATGCTTGTGCGGAGGCATATCGAATGCCCGGAATTCAAGGATACCCAGCCGTCCGCTCGACGAGTCGGGCGAATACAGTTTATCCATACAAAACTCCGAGCGGTGGGTGTTACCCGTAATATCCACCAACAGATTCCGGAAAATGCGGTCCACCATCCAGAATGGCACCTCGCCTTCCTCCGGGATCTGCTCGAATGCGATTTCCACCTCATACAGTCGCTCGTCGCGGCCTTCATCAATGCGAGGCGCCTGGCTGGTAGGACCGATAAACGGCCCGGCAAACAGATAGCTCAGTGCCGGGTGGTGCTGCCAATAAGTGAGCAGGCTGCGCAGCAGATCGGGCCGGCGCAATATCGGGCTGTCGGCGGGTTTGGCACCTCCTATTGTAACATGGTTGCCGCCGCCCGTGCCGGTATGCCGCCCATCGACCATAAATTTGTCGGTACCCAGCCGCGAAAAAAATGCCTCTTCATACAATGCACTGATGTTATCGACCAGCTCCTGCCAGTTCTTAGCGGGATGGATGTTCACCTCGATCACTCCGGGGTCGGGTGTGACGATCAGCTTCTGCACACGGTAATCGGACGGTGCCGGGTAACCTTCGATACGCACCGGCATTCTCAGTTTTTCGGCAGTGGCTTCAATGGAGGCCATCAGGTCGAGGTAATGCTCCAGGTAATCCGTCGGTGGCAGGAAAATGTAGATAATGCCGTCACGTTCTTCCACGCAAATCGCCGTTTTGATCACCGGAACGTCGAAAAGCGGATTATTCTGCGCCTCATCCTGCTTCTGTTTTTTCGTATCTTCTTCCTCGTTGGCCGGCTGCACATGCAATGGCAGCTCATAAGGAGGAGCTACGGTGCCATACCGCGCCTGCACCACAGGCTGGTAATCGGCCAACGCCGGCAAATCCTCAAACGGGCTGCGCTCCACGGGCTGTTCACGACGTTCCCTCGCGATTTCGGGCAGTGATTTCAGGGGCAAACGGTAACCCATCGCCGAATTACCGGGAATCAGGAAACAATTACCGCGGCGGAACTGCCAGGCGGTGCTCGTCCAATGCTTTTCATCTTCCTCCCATTTGACGGGAATGACGAATCCGGCGGGGTTATTCAGGCCTCTTTCAAGCAATTTGGCCAGTGTACGACGCTCAACTGAATCCTTCAAATTCACTTTCAGAGGATCCACATTCACAGGTACTTTCCCCTCTTCCATGGCCCAGTAAATAGGGTCCTCATAAGCGGGAGTAATGTTATTGGTATCGATGCCGAGGTATCTTGTCAATTCGCGGGTGAAAATCTCCGCTTCTCCGTAAGTGTATTGCGTTTGCCCTTCCTTCGCAACGAGTTCATCGTTTTTCCACATCGGCACACCGTCAGTCCGCCAGTACAGCGCGTATTGCCAGCGGGGAAAAAGTTCGCCCGGGTACCATTTACCCTGGCCAAAATGCAGCAATCCGCCGTGCGCGAAACGGTTTTTGAGCCTCAATGCAAGATCATAAGCCAGCTGACGCTTTAAAGGCCCGTCGGCTGCCGTGTTCCATTCAGCGGATTCATAGTCATCGATCGAAATGAATGTCGGCTCGCCGCCCATAGTGAGGCGTACGTCGTTGTCCTGTAAATCCTTTTCCACATCATACCCAACTTGCATCACCTGTGCCCATTGCTCCTCGGAATACGGCTTGGTCACGCGCGGGTCTTCGTGAATACGGAACACCTTGTTGTCAAACTCGAATGTCACTTCGGCAATGTCCGTCGCACCCGAAACCGGCGCCGCGCTGGCATAATCCGGCGTACAGCAAAGCGGAATGTGGCCTTCGCTTGCAAAGAGGCCGGACGTAGGGTCCAGACCGATCCATCCCGCCCCGGGCACATAAGCCTCCGTCCACGCGTGGAGGTCTGTAAAATCCGCCTCCGGGCCCGAAGGTCCGTCCAGCGATTTGATATCCGAAGTAAGCTGCACCAGGTAGCCCGAAACAAACCTCGCCGCAATGCCCAGGTGCCGCAGGACCTGTACCAACAGCCACGCCGAGTCGCGGCACGAACCGCTTTTGATCGTGAGCGTCTGCTCGCAGGTCTGCACGCCCGCTTCCATGCGGATGTTGTAGTTAATAGCCTTATACAGCTCCTGGTTGAGATACACCAGGAAATCAACCGTTTTGATATCCTGCTGAATATTCAGATTTCGGATAAAATCCATTAAAAGCGGCCCAGCTTCCCGCGCTTCGAGGTAAGGACCGAGCTCTTTGGCCAGGGTAAGCTCGTATTCGAACGGATATTTATCCGCATAATCCTCCACGAAAAAGTCGAACGGGTTGATTACCTGCATTTTGGCGATCACCTCCACGTCGATGCTCAGCTCCGTGGCTTTTTCGGGAAAAACCACCCTGGCCTGGTAGTTGCCGAACGGATCCTGCTGCCAGTTGATGAAGTGATTTTCGGGCTTAATTTTCAAAGAATATCCTTCAATCGGCGTCCGTGAATGCGGCGCAGGACGTAACCTGAAAATATGCGGTGAAAGAGAAACACTCCGGTCGAACTTATATCTTGTTTTGTGCGAAATAGCAACTTTTATAGCCATAGTAGGAGTATTACAATAAAATTAGATAATTTGGCAAGCAGGGACGTATCAAATTCTAAACAAACGCTTTGTCCTTATTTTTCAAAATATATAGTTGCAGGAAATCGTCAAAGCAGAATATTATTTTTCTCTACACCCATCAACTCAGTCCGGTTGTTCCAAACCTTGCCACAAAGCTAACGAGTCTTATAAACAACATACCGCTTTGTTTTCATTCATCATTCGTTAGCGCGTACATCCGGGGCCAGGACTGATTATTCCTTAAAAGTTACGTAATTCGCTAAAATCCTTACGATACCATTAGTTTAGTCCAAAATGAAAATTGCTATCATCGGCTGCGGCAACATGGGTATGGCCTTCGCCCGCGCCTTCCTGAAATTCGACCTCGTCAAAAACCAGGATTTTTTATTGGTTGAAAAAAGCGCCGACCGTATGGAAAGCCTCACGAGTTTCCAGCCCGGCGTGATTACGGGCATGATCGGCCCGCAGATCGGTGAATACGACCTGATCATCCTTTCGGTGAAGCCGCAGGATTTTCTTTCGGTGGCTGGCGCCCTTAAAGAAGTAATCAAACCCACCCAGGTTGTCCTGTCGATCATGGCGGGTGTAACGATCGAGGGCATACAGAATGCGCTTGACCATAAACCAGTGATCCGCGCCATGCCCAACACCCCTGCCATGCTCGGAATGGGCATCACGGCCTATTCTGCATCGCCGGAAGTGGATATTCATCAGCTGCGCAAAATCGAAAACCTCATCAATGCCACCGGGCGCTCGGTGTTTCTGGAAGACGAAGATCAACTGAATGCAGTAACCGCATTGAGCGGCAGCGGGCCGGCTTATTTCTTTTATGTGGTGAAAGCGATGATCGAGGCTGGCAAGCAAATGGGCTTCGAGGAATCGGTGGCCGCATTGCTCGTGAAGCAGACCATGCTGGGCTCTTACCACCTGATCAACACCGCCGACAAGTCGCTCGACGACCTGATCAAGGCTGTTGCTTCCAAAGGTGGGACTACGGAAGCCGCATTACGCCAGTTTGAGGCAGGAGGATTAGACAAAACGCTTGAAAACGGCATTTTCGCGGCGCAAGTGCGCTCTACGGAATTGTCGAAAGGGTAAAATGCTTGTCAGCCTGAGCGGACCGGGCCGCCGGGCGGTCGAAGGCCGGTACTGCAACGGCCTTCGACTCCGCTCAGGCTGACACATTCACTTCATTAATCATCAAACTCTGAAAGTATGGAAACGTCAGCCAGCAAACTCGCAACGCTCGACATCGTACTCAACGGCTTAATGCGTCGCTATAAGGAGCGCGTGCCGGACGTGGGCATTATCCTCGACGCGATGGTGAGCGACGGCATTGTCCCCAGCGAAGACGCTATCGAAAACGACCATATTGCATTCCGGACAATGGGCGTGCCGCAGTTGGGCGTGCAATCGTTCGAGAAAATCTTCCTGCATTATGGCTATGAGAAGCGCGACCATTACTTTTTCGAAGGTAAAAAGCTCGATGCGTGGTGGTACTCCCCGCCCCGCGAAACCGACCCGCGCATATTCGTGAGCGAGTTGCGCGTAGGCGACCTTTCCGAAGAAAGCCAACGCATCATCCGCAGCTATACCGACGGGGTCGCCACCGACCCCGTCGATTCCCTCGACCTCGCCAATGGCGAAGCCGTGGATACATTTCTCCACCAGCCGCTATGGCGAACGCCCACCGTCGCCGATTACCAGTCATTATTAAAGGAAAGCGAATACGCCGCATGGGTGATGTACAACCGCTATTACCTCAACCACTTCACGATCAGCGTCCACAACCTGCCCGAAGGCTACAATACCGTAGCGCAATTCAACGATTTTCTGGAAAAGCACGGTATCAAACTGAACACCTCGGGCGGTAAGATCAAGATAAGCCCGGACGGCGGCTTGCTGCAAAGCGCGACCGTCGCCGAAATGCTGGATGCGGAATTTGCCAATGGCGAGAAGTTGCGCATTTCCGGTTCCTATGTTGAATTCGCGGAACGGAAAGTGCTACCGGAGTTTACAAATCTCCCAGCGACTGAAATTAAGCGAAAACATCGCCGGGATGGCTTTGAAGCTGGTAATGCGGATAAGATTTTTGAGAGTACCTACACTACGCAAACGGGGCGCTAGGCAGGCGTTGAATGTTGAAAAAGGACATCCGGGCAAAAGTCTAATGGCGCTGAGATCAGCTTACCGTCGTAATCTTCCATCTCGGTCATATTTTCCCAAAGAATGGTTCTGCCGTCTGTTTTTGCCTGAATGAAAATCTCAGGTTGAAGAATCTTGCCGAACGGGCTTTTGTCATTGCCGTTATATTCCGCGAGAAACTTTCCAAAATCCATAACCCGAACCTGCCCATCCGTCCAGAGCGACTTGATGATGAATGGTTCTACGGATAATATTTCTTCGATTCTCGGATTCATTATTGTAGCGGCCTGATCTTTCGCAGCCTCCCGTTGTCCTTCTGGGACTCTTCGTAGTTCAAAACCAATTCATCCCGGTAAAGTTCCACCCAAGCCTGGATCAACCTGATCTGCTTTCTAGGTAAATCCCCAACAATTACATTGCCGGTTTCAATCGAAAATTACGCTTCCTGACCTCCGTACTCGGCATGGAAATGCGGTGGAAGGTGATCTCTGAAATACATATAAATAATGATTCCGAAGAAGCGGGAGATTTCTGGCATAGTGAATGTGTATAAGTGGTATAAATCGACGCTATTTACTCATTAACCAGCAAATGCACAACCCGCAATGCATTCCCCTCACTCTTCTCATTCTTCTCCCCCGAAATCGTCAACCGCAACTTATGTTTCCCGGCCGATAACTCATCGGCCAGCATGAGGTACCAGGGCAAATGCAGCTGATTGCTCCATGGCGTGTAAGTGTCCAGGCTTCTCGGGTTTTTGCCGTCAATCGTATAAGTGATTTTCCCGGCGTCCGGCCCGGATATGATGGCGATACCCACACCGCGGCCTTTGAATTCGAAATCGAATGCAGAACCGGCGGTTTCTGCGACCAGCATTGGGACGTCTACAAAACCCGGGCGGGTCTGGAATTTGACTTTGGGTTTCCAATCCGGATCAAGGGTGAAGCCTTTGAGATTTTTGGCTTCTTCCAAGGAATGGTAGCTGCCTTTGTCGTAGCTGAATCGGTCCATTGGCGCAGGGAGTTTGATGACGCCGGTTGCCGGAGATTCCATTTTAAGCATTTCCTTGATGGTCTGGGCGTAGATTTCCTGACCGTAAGGTGATGGATGCAAATCTTTGAAATCGTATTTCCAGGTGAATTCGCCGGACTTGATGCGGTCGTAGACTTCCCTGGCGAGGTTGATGTAAACAGCGCCGTAATGTTTTGCCACGCGTTCGTGCACGTTTACCTCTACGGGCTCTCTGCCCGCGGCGTAATCGTCATTCTTTTTCGGCTCAGCGAACGCCATCATCACCACATTCGCGCTGGGGTTAGCGGCGTACATTTGTCTTAAAATGCCGTCCAATGCCCTGATCTGCGCCTTTTCGCTGAAACCGTTGCCCCGGTCATTTACCGCTGCCTCTACAAAAAGCAGGTCGGGTGTGCCCTTTGCAAGTACGTCGCGGCTGAAACGCATGGAATGGGGCGTGCTGCCGAGCGACGGAATCCCGGCGGCAATGAATGTAAATTCGGTATCCGGGAAATGCTCGCGAAGGTATTGCGACGTCTTGTCGCGCCAGCCGGGATTGTGGGTGATAGAGCCGCCAAGGAAAGCGACGGTGCCCTTTTTCGTATTCCTGAATTTCTCAAATGCATTGCCCAGACCTTTGTTCAAAGTAATGTAAGGCGTGTGAAGCAGCGGCTTCCGCACCGGTACGCTATTCTCCTCCACGAAATTGGCGAAGAATTCGGGATGTTCGATTGGGAAATGGTGGCCTTCCATCGCCTGCTCACCGCGTGTCATCGGGTACACGCTCACAGGACCACCTAATGCGACGTAGTTTTTGATCAGCAGGTCCGTATTTTCCGCCGCCGGCACGTGTTCGTCTTTCAAACCAATTACATGCGCAACAGGCACTTTAAATGCGGCCAGGCCCGCGAGGTCGTTCAAGGGAATATCGGTGAAGTTGGCGGCCTGCTCCTCGGTGAGATTGAAAATTTGCTTCCAGGCTTCCCAGTCTTTGGGCGAGCCCTTGCCTTTACCCTTGCCGCCCGGCCAGCTTTTCGGGTCTGCAACGGGTGCTTCGGCGTAAATGCAGCTCACTTTGTCTGGATTGCGTTTGGCCCAGCCATATACATACAATCCACCCCGGCTCACACCCTCTAGTGCCACCTTCGGGGCAAAATGCTTCTCTTTTACGAGGTAATCGTAAAACGCATCCCAGACCTGCATTGCTTTCGGGTGTGCGAACATGTCATTGGTGTTCACATATGCCACATGGAACCCGCGTGAGAGCAGGATACTGTCCATATCCGTGTGCCATGTGGGGAAATGTGCCCGCCATATCCACGGATTGCCGTCTTTGGGCTTACGGGGCTTCACATACCATGCATTTCGGTCCTGAAATGTGAATTCTACTTTTTCAAAACCCTTCCATTCCGTTGTTTTTTCAGGGATTTGGGCTAAAATAAGCGATGCCGGCAGTAGCAATATGGCCAGCAGCTGGCAGGCGAAACGTTTCTTGTTCATAGCTTTCAAAAGCAACCAAGCGCCCCATTTTACCGCGGGGCACATCCGCTTTGGTATGATATTTTAAACATTCCTCCTGAAACAATCTTGAAAAAGACTTATGGATAAGATCGAAAAGTTTAAGACCATGGAGAAGATCCTTCGCGAAATCGAGGATTTGAAAAACAGCGAGACTGCCGTGATTAAGAAGATTGGTCAGATAGAAACAGAGAATATGAACGTGAACGTCCAGAACCTCGACAAGTCATTGAACGAGATTTACGACGGAGTTTATAAGAACCTTCAGAATGTGGAAAACCTGCAAAACGAGTTCACCGAAACGGTGGCCGATTTCAAGGAAAAAAACAAGATCACCGACGAGATGCTGCTCGAATTGAGAGAATAAATTGCCCTAACATCATCAGACTAGAAACCAACAAAACGCCCCGGATCGCACGATTCGGGGCGTTTTGGATTTTGGCTGGAAAGGGAAAAGGGAGGGATGTCGCCCTGAGCGGAGTCGAAGGGCATGCGCGACGGTATCCCGTACGGACTGTCTTCGAGTTCGCTCAGACTGACATTCTTCCGTATTATTCTTTCTTCCCTACTACCGCAGTTTCAAAGTAGCCAGGGTTAAAATCGCGAGAATAATGCCGACGATCCAGAAGCGCGTCACGATTTTGGCTTCGTGGATGCCCTTTTTCTGGTAATGGTGGTGGAGCGGCGACATCAGGAATATCCTTCGCCCTTCGCCGTATTTCTTTTTGGTGTATTTGAAATAGCTGACCTGTAATATCACGGACGCATTTTCTACAATAAAAATGCCGCACATAACCGGAATGAGCCATTCCTTGCGAATAGCAAGCGCCACCACGGCGATTACCCCTCCTAGCATCAAGCTTCCCGTATCGCCCATGAAAACCTGGGCAGGATATGCATTATACCATAAAAACCCGACGCAGGCCCCTATAAATGCCGCACAGAATATTACCAGCTCGCCCGAATTGGGGATGTACATAATGTTGAGGTACTGCGAGAACTTGGTGTTACCCGACAAATACGCCAGCACACCCAGGGTAAGCGCGATGATACCCGAAACACCGGCCGCCAGGCCGTCGATCCCATCCGTAATGTTGGCTCCATTTGAAATAGCGGTGATGATGAAAATCGCGATGATGGTGTAAATTACCCAGGTGTACTCCTCTGGCAACCATCCGAAAAGGAGCGTCTTGTAGTCAAATTCGTTGTTCTTAATGAAGGGGATCGTGGTGACGGTCGGATGGATAATGTCGCGGTAGCGCTGCACTTCCCCCAGGCTGGAACTAAGTACAGGCTGGTCGTACACCCGGATTTTTACATTATTATTAAACGATAGCGTGATCCCCACGATCAATCCGAGCCCCACCTGTCCAACAATCTTGAAACGGCCATGCAGACCGTCCTTATTGTTCCTGAATTTTTTGAGATAATCATCCAGAAAACCGATGCCGCCTGTCCAGATAGCGGTGATCAGCAACAACACAATGTAGACATTGCTCAATTTGGCAAACAGCAGAACCGGGATCAGCAGCGACGCCAGGATAATGAAACCGCCCATCGTAGGTGTTCCCGCTTTCTCCATTTGGCCGGCCAGCCCCAGGTCGCGGATCGACTCGCCCATTTGCTTTCTCCGGAGCAGATTAATGATAGACTTCCCGTAAGCTGCAGCAATGAAAAGGGATAAAACCGTCGCACCCAACGCCCTGAACGAGATGTACTGGAATACCCCGGCCCCGGGAATGTTAAATTGTTTGTCTAAATAATCAAAGAGATAATAGAGCATGAAAAAGCTTGTTGGGATGACGGCTGCAAAATTGGTTTTTTTAATAGACTACGCCAAAAGCATGGTGATTTTTAATTGCCGGCCCGCCTTGCGAACACCTCCATCAGCACCTCCTTGTCGTCGAAATGGTGTTTTACGCCTTTCACATCCTGGTAGTTTTCATGTCCTTTACCTGCAATGAGGATAATGTCGCCCGGGGCCGCTTCCAATCCTGCTTTCAGAATGGCCTCATGGCGGTCTTCAATCACGGTGGTTTTTTTGTAATCCAATGGCGGCACACCTTTGCGCATCTGATCGAGAATGTCCATCGGATCCTCGAACCGCGGGTTATCGGACGTAAGGATCACCCGGTTGCTGTACCGGCAGGCTATTTCAGCCATTTTCGGGCGCTTTTCCGCATCCCGGTTGCCGCCGCAACCCACCACTGTTACCACCTGCTCGTTACCCTGCCGCAAATGCGTGATCGTTTCGAGTACGTTTTCCAGCGCATCGGGCGTGTGCGCGTAATCGACGATACCCACAATGTGGTCCGGAGAATGAAATTGCTCGAAGCGGCCGGGAGGGCTTTTCAGGTTGGAAAGCTCGGTCAGAACGGCCTCTTCCTTTTCGCCCAGCAGCACCGCTGTGCCATACACCGCAAGCAGGTTATAGGCATTGAAGCGACCGATCACCCGAAACCAAACTTCCTGGTTGTTGATCTCCATATGCATGCCAGCCAGCGTGTCGGAAACGATCTTGCCTTTAAAGGTAGCCAGCGTCTGCAGCGAGTAAGTTTCAATGCGCGCTTTGGTGTTCTGCACCATCACATTGCCGCGCCGGTCGTCGATGTTCACCAATGCGAATGCCGACTTCGGTAATGCGTCGAAAAAGCCTTTTTTTGCTTTGATATAGTTGTCGAAAGTCTTGTGGAAATCGAGGTGGTCGTGGGTAATGTTGGTAAAAATACCCCCGGCGAAATGCAAGCCCGTAATGCGGTGCTGGGCTACGGAATGCGAGCTTACCTCCATAAACACGTGGCTGCAATTGCGGGACGCCATTTGGGAAAGCAACGCATTCAGCGCGACGGCATCCGGCGTGGTGTGGGTGGAGGGGATTACTTCGTCCTCGATCTGGTTCTGGACCGTCGACAGCAGCCCGCAGCGGTACCCCAATGCACGGAAAAGCTGGAACAGGAATGTTGCTACCGAAGTTTTACCATTAGTACCTGTCACTCCGACAAGCTTCACTTTTTTAGAAGGATGCCCGTAAAATGCGGCGGCAATTTGTCCCATGGCCGCTGCGGAATCTTCTACCTGAATGTAAGTAATGTCTTCCCGAACGCTTTCGGGCAGCTCTTCGCACAAAATCGCTGACGCTCCGAGCTCGGTAGCAGTCCCTATAAACTGATGGCCATCGACCTGCGTGCCGCGCAATGCAACAAAAAGGCTTCCTGGCAGTACTTTTCTGGAATCCAGGATGATATTCTTGACCTTAACATCGGCATAGCCATGCATAACGGCCCCTTTCACTTCGCCGAGCAGGCTGCTCAAAATTGGTTCGTTTTCCATGAAGGATTATTGTAATGTAAGCAGGATTGTCTTGCTCCCCGATTTATTGGTGCCGGGCGGAATCGATTGTTCCACCACCTTGCCCGAGCCTTTGAATGTTACCCTGAAACCCTTGTTTTCCATCAAATACAGGGCATCTCGCATCGACATACCTTGCAGGTCAGGTACATCGCGGGCGTCGATCTCGCGCGGGTTCCATTTGGTTTTGCCCTTTTTGTACAGGGACGCCGATGCATATTCGCTTTCTTCGGGGGCAGGCGTCATATTCAATGTTTTGCTGATCACATTCAGGTCGCTCGTGATCCCCGCCCACTTCACATCCTCCGACTTTTCAGGAATGGAATCTTTCACCGGCTTCTGAATGGCCACGTCGTAAGCGTAAATGCGGTCGGCCACCTCTTTGAAAACAGGTGCGGCCACACTTCCGGCGTAGCGGGTGTAATCGGCACCGGTACTTTTTGGGTTGTCGATAATGACAATGCAACTGTATTTGGGCTTCTCAGCCGGGAAATACCCAGCAAACGAAGTATAGTTTCTACCCTCGGTGTAAACGCCGTTGATCAGCTTCCGGGCCGTACCGGTTTTCCCCGCAATCTGGTACAAATCACTCTTAATATGCTTCGCCAGACCAGCATTTACCACACCTTCCAGCATTTTCTTCACCTTCTGGATTGTTTCAGGGGAGGCGATTGGCTTTTCTTCCACATAAGGCGGGATTTTATCTTCAATTTCTTCCGCATTACGGATTTCGCGCACGATCATCGGTCGTACCCAGTAACCATTGTTAGCCACGGCATTGTAAAAAGCCAGTGTTTGGAGGGGCGTCATCTGCATTTCATAGCCGTGGGCCATAAAATACATGGAATAGCTGCTCCATTGTTTCGATTTGCGGTCGCGGATCAATGGCGGCTTTTCCCCCTTCATATGAATGCCGGTAGGCTGGTTCAGGTGGAATTGTTTGAGGTAACTTAGATATTTGTCCGGCTTGTTGGCGAAATAGCGCTGCATAAGTTGCACGATGCCGATGTTGGATGACTTTTCAAGAACCTGCGAGGCGGTAATGGTCCCAAAGCCGCCCCGGTGGGCATCCCGGATAACATGGTTACGGAACCGCATAGCACCATTGCCCGTGTTGACGATCTCCTTGTCAGGATCCATATGGGTTTCTTCCAGCAATGCCATCATGGTAGCGAGCTTGAATGTAGAACCGGGATCATTGCTGCCTGCCAATGCGTAATTGAAAACCTCTTCATATTTACCCGGCCCGCGCTTGGTGAGGTTAGCCATGGCTTTGATCTCGCCCGTTGCCACCTCCATAATGATCACCGATCCGAAATCTGCATCCATTTCCAGCAGCTTACGGCGCAATGCGATCTCGGTGCGCTCCTGGTAATTCATGTCGAGGGTAGTATAAATGTCCCTCCCCGCCTCAGGTTGCACATTGAATGCGTCCCCGACAGGGATTTTGAGTCCCCCTTCCACTTTCTCTACCCATCCGATACCCGGCCTTCCTTCCAGCTGTTTGTCAAAACTTGCTTCCAGGCCAATGTACCCTCTTCCGCTTTTCGGATCGATTCCCCCGATCGTGCGATCCGCCATCGGACTGAATGGCTTATAGCGCTTGTAGATCGTCTCGAATTTCCCGCCGCCACCTTTCCGGTCCTTGGCAAAAAACGGCCACTTTTTGAGCTTTTCCCGCTCCAAATGCGTGATTTCTTTACTTTTCAGGCGCAGGTACCGCTTGCTTTTGCTCACGCGGTAACGCATAATCTTGCTTTTGTAGCCTTCGGCGGTATTTTCTTTGAAGTTTTTGGCAAGCAATGCGGCCAGCTCGTCGATGTGGTTATAGAAATAGGCCGAGTCGGCAACTTTGGTGTCAAAACCTACATAGTAATAGGGTAGCGACGTGGCCAGCAAGCTATTGTCACTCGCGTAGATGTTCCCGCGCATAGCCGGGATCGTGTCCAGTTTCAGGTCATTCTTCTCTGCATACTCGACCCAGGTTTTGCCTTTGAATGTATCGTAATACTGCACCCGTATGAGCTTCACAAAAACCAGGATCGCGAGGATGAACAGCATCCAACCGACCAGACGGGCTCTGTTGATCAGCGCTTTTTTATTGTTCTGACCGCTTTCGACTTCGTTTTTCATGAGGCGTTGAGAAAAAAACGGCTTATTCTTCGTTTTCTTTGATAATGATTTTCTTGGGCGGGGTAAGGTTTTCTACCAATCCTTCGGCCTGTACCTTTTCCACCACCACCGACTGCTTGCCGGCCCGCTCGTATTCAGCGTGGATGGAGGTATATTCCGCTTTCAGGTCGTCCACCTCCTTTTTGAGCTTAATGCTTTTCCGCACATAATCTTCCGACTGGAACCCGATGCGCTCGTAAGCGACGAGCAGGATGATCACCCAGCCGAAATAGTAAAAGTATTTAACCGGCAAACGCTCTTCCTGGCCCGGCAGCTTCTCGCCAAAAACCTTGTCGAGCGGCAAAAACTTGTTCAGCCAGTTGAACAGCGAATATTCCCGCTTCCGTTTGGGCGGCTTCGGGGGTATAGCCTTGGGTTTTCTTCTATTCTCAGCCATGTTTCGGGGATGTTTCAAATTACGCCTTTTCCGCAATCCGCAACTTCGCGCTCCGGGCGCGCGGGTTCACGGCTACCTCTTCCGCAGTCGCTTCGATGGGCTTGCGCGTCACGCTTTTCAGCGGCTTGATCTCGTTCCCGTAAAAGTCTTTTTCCACTTCTCCGTAAAACTTTCCTTTCTGAATGTAATTTTTAACCAGCCTGTCTTCCAGCGAGTGGTACGACATCACTACCAGCCTGCCGTCGGGCGCGAGTACTTCGGGAACCTGCGTGAGGAACTCTTCAAGTACCGCCAGTTCATCATTCACTTCGATCCGCAACGCCTGGAACACCTGTGCGAAATATTTGTTTTCGCGATGCTTGGGCGCGTAGCGCATGAGAATGCCTTTCAGGTCATTAACGGTTTCGATGGGCGTATTGTATCTGGCGGCGATGATTGCTTCGGCGGCGGTACGGGCGTTGGTCACTTCTCCGTACATGCCCAGGATGCGTTGCAATTCTCCTGCCGAGCGCGTTTTAAGCACCTCGCGGGCCGTTTTTTCGGTGTTGGGGTTCATCCGCATGTCCAGGTCGGCGTCAAACCGGGTAGAAAACCCCCGTTCGGGCGTGTTGATCTGGTGGGACGAAACGCCGAGGTCGGCGAGGATACCGTTCACCTGCGGGGCCTTGTTCAGTTTCAGGTAACGTTTAAGGTGCCTGAAATTGGCCGGGATGAACGTAAACCGCTCATCGTCCTTAAATTCCAGCGCGTTGGCAACCGCATCGGGATCCTGGTCGAAGACGAGGAGGCGACCGGTCGTGAGCTTGTCCAGAATGGCCCTGGAATGCCCGCCACCTCCGAAAGTAACGTCGACATAAATGCCATCAGGCTGTATTTGAAGGCCTTCCAGACACTCGGACAACATGACGGGAACGTGGTAGGTACTAGGCGAATCCATTTGTTAAAAGCAATGTAACGAGGAACTATTTCCGGCAATGCGGCAGTTACAAACTTAGCAATTTTCAAGCGTAGGAATCATGCCCGCGCGGGGAATTAATTTTGACACCACTAATGACTTTCAACACCATTTAATTGAATATGAGACTCCTGTTATTGTTTGGAATACTTTCATCTTTGATCATCTCAACGAGTTTTCCAGCATTCTCCGACACACCCGTCAAATCGGGCATCTGGCGCGCCACATTGACCCGCGACCAGCAGAAATTACCCCTGATACTCGATATTTCGCAGAATCCCGACGGTAAAACGCTTACCGTGCATATCATTAACGGCACTGAAAAGCTGAAAATGGACAGCGCTTATTTCCAGAACGACTCGCTCGTGATCCCGATGATGATGTTCGATGCCAAGATCATCGCCAAATCGACCGGCGACGAGCTGAAAGGTACCTACTACCGCTATGCCAACGGCGCAGTGGCAGGTTCGCTGCCTTTTGAGGCCGAGCAGGGCGAGAATTACAAGTTTTTCAAAAAAGGAGAGGCCAAAAGTACCCGCAATGTGAGCGGTAAATGGGCCACTACCTTTAAAAACCCGGCCACCGGCGACGAAAGCGTGGCCGTAGGGAACTTCACCCAGCAGGGCACCGACGTAACCGGCTCCTTCCTGACCCCCACAGGTGATTACCGCTTTCTCACCGGCAGCGTAAATGGCGACAGCCTTTACCTATCCACATTCGACGGATCGTTCGCAATGCTTTTCAAAGCAGGCTTCCAGCCCGACGGGACATTGAAAGGGAACCAATGGTCCGGCGTCAAAGCTTTCAAAACCTGGACCGCCAAGCCCGATCCGAATGCCAAGTTGCCGGATGCTACCAAGATGACATTTCTGAAACCCGGCTTCGAAAGCGTGGATTTTGAATTGAAAGACACCAAAGGCAAAACGTGGACATTGAAAGATTCCCGATTTGCAGGCAAGCCGGTGATCATCCAGATCATGGGCTCGTGGTGCCCCAACTGTATGGACGAAACCAATTACCTCGCGCCATGGTACAAAAAGAACAAAAAACGCGGCGTTGAGATCATCGGCCTGTCATTCGAGCGCTCCGACAAGCCGGAAATCTCCCATCCCAAAATCGACAAGATGGTGAGCCGCTTCGGCATCGACTACCCGATAGTGCTCGCCGGCACCAGCTCGGATGCGTCCACAGCGAAAGCCCTGCCGATGCTGAACAAGGTAATGTCCTATCCTACCACCATTTTTATCGACAAGCACGGCAAAGTCCGGGAGATCCACACGGGCTTCAACGGCCCTGGTACCGGCCACTACTACGATGAGTTCGTGACCGATTTCAATACCCTGATGGATAAGCTCATCAGCGAGAAGTAACCGGCAAAAATATCGAGGCACACCGTCACATTCCGGGGCGGTGTGTTTTTTATTGGCCCTAAATTAGTATGCTTGCATAATAGTAACCACATTGCTTACATTTGTGATAAGGGCAAATCCTGATACCAATAGCTTTTTGAAACGATGCGCAAGGAAAAAACAATCGATTTCCAGATCAAATGGGCCTGGCATTCCATATCGCGGATGTACAATGCCTATGCCGCCCGTTTTGACACGACGATGGCCGTCGGGTATGTCCTGCTGAACATTGATATCGAACACGGCACGCCGGCTACGAAGATTGCGCCGCTGCTCGGTATGGAGCCGCGCAGCCTGGTGCGGATGCTCAAAAATCTCGAGGAAAAAGGCCTGATCCGCCGCGAAGTGAGTAAAGACGACAAGCGCTTCGTGCGCATTGTGCTCACCGAGCTCGGCAAGGAGAAGCGCGAGCTGGCCCGCGAGGGCGTGATCTCGTTCAATACGATGATCCGCGACAAGATCCCGCTCGAAAAGCTCGTCGTGTTTTTCGATGTGATCAAAGACATTAACCGATTGGTGGAGGAAGAAAATCAGAAGTTGAAAGCCGGCGAAATGACCGAGGACCTCTAACGACCATCAATCCCATTCTGAAAACCAACCTTAGTAAAAATGAATCGTTCCATTCGTAATGTAGCTGTTCTTGGTTCCGGCATTATGGGCTCGCGCATTGCGTGCCATTTTGCCAATATAGGCGTTGAAGTGCTTTTGCTCGACATTGTTCCGAAAGATCTGAACGATGCCGAAAAGGCGAAGGGCATTACCACCGAGCATCCCGCATTTCGTAACCGGATTGTGAATGATTCGTTTCAGGCAACGCTCAAAGCCACGCCGGCGTCGCTGTACAGCCCGGCGTTCGCCTCGCGCATCAAGCTCGGCAACTTCGACGATAACCTGGCCGATATCAAAAATTACGACTGGGTGATCGAAGTCGTGGTTGAGAGGCTGGATATTAAGAGAAGCCTCTATGAAAAAGTGGATGCGCTCCGCAAGCCGGGCACGCTCGTGACTTCCAACACGTCCGGTATTCCCATTCATTTGATGGCAGAGGGGCGCAGCGAGGATTTCCGCAAAAATTTCGCCGGAACGCACTTCTTCAACCCGCCGCGCTACCTGCGCCTGCTCGAAATCATCCCGACAGCAGATACAGACCCGGCCGTGGTAGATTTCCTGATGCATTACGGCGAGCTGTTTTTGGGTAAAACGACCGTCCTATGTAAAGATACGCCAGGCTTCATAGCCAACCGCCTGGGCATTTACGCATTGATACAAACCATCCGCGTGGCCGAAGAAATGGAGCTCAGCGTGGATGAAGTCGATAAACTGACAGGCCCCGTCGCCGGACGACCGAAATCGGGTACCTACCGGCTTTCGGATGTGGTAGGAGTTGATACTACCGTGCATGTGGCCAATAATCTGTATGCTTCCGGTGAAGGTAAAGACGAATCGAGGGATGCGTTTGTATTGCCGGAGATCATGCAGAAGCTATCTGATAACAAATGGCTGGGCGATAAAACGGGCCAGGGTTTTTATAAAAAGATCAAGGACGAAAAAGGTAAATCGGTCATTCTCGCGCTCGACTTCAAAACCTTGGAATACGTGCCATCCGGCAAGGTGAAATTCGAAACGCTGGAAGGCACGAAGAACATCAGTGATGTGTACAAGCGTTTCCCTGCGCTGGTAGCGGACAAGGATAAGGCCGGCGAGTTTTACAGAAAAACATTTGCGGATGTTTTCAGGTACGCGACGTTCCGCATTCCTGAAATTTCCGACGAGATATTCCGCATCGACCAGGCCATTACCGCGGGCTTTGGCTGGCAATACGGCCTTTTTGAAACCTGGGATGCCATTGGCGTGAAAAACATGCTGGCGATGATGGAATCGCTGGATCTGAAACCGGCCGGATGGGTATACGAAATGCTGGCGGCAGGTAACGAGTCCTTTTATAAAGTGGAGAAGGGCAAGCGGTTGTATTATGACATTCCTTCCAAAACCTACAAGCGCATTCCAGGCCAGGACAGCTTCATTTTGCTCAGCAATCTGTCCGACAACATCGTCTGGAAAAATGCCGGCGCAAACCTGTACGATATCGGCGACGGTATTCTTAACCTCGAATTCAAATCCAAAATGAATACGATGGGCTCGGAGGTTATCGAAGGCATTCAGAAGGGTATCAGCCTGGCCGAGAAGGATTTCCGCGGACTGGTGATCGGCAATGAAGCGGTGGAGGCATTTTCCGCGGGTGCCAACCTGGCTATGCTCTTCATGTACGCGGTGGAGCAGGAGTTTGACGAGATTAACCTCGTGATTTCGCAATTCCAGCAAACGATGATGCGGGCGAGGTACTCTTCCATCCCGGTGGTGGTGGCGCCGCACACCCTCGCGCTCGGGGGCGGATGCGAGCTCACGTTACACGCGGATAAGGTGGTTGCGCACGCAGAAACTTACATCGGGTTAGTCGAATTCGGGGTGGGGCTGATCCCTGCGGGCGGCGGTACGAAGGAAATGGCGCTGCGATGCTCGGATATGTACCAGGCCGGCGATCCGGAACTGAATATCCTCCAAAATGCATTCATGAACATCGCGCAGGCAAAGGTGTCCACGTCGGCGCACGAGGCGAAGGCGATGAATTATTTGCAGGACAAAGACCAGATCGTCCTGAACCGCTCGCGGCTGATCGCCGAAGCGAAACAGGCGGCGATCGACCTCGCCGAGAACGGCTATACCCAGCCGAAGCCGCGCCACGACATCAAGGTACAGGGCAAAACGGGTATAGCATTATTCCTGGCTGGCATTACCCAAATGCGCCTAGCCAACTACATTACCGCCCATGACGCTAAAATCGCGGAGAAACTGGCTTATGTGATCAATGGGGGAGATTTGAGCTACCCGCAACTGGTGTCGGAACAATACCTGATCGATTTGGAACGGGAAGCATTCCTTTCGCTCTGCGGCGAGAAGAAGACACTGGAAAGAATGCAGGGCCTGCTCAACGGCGGAAAACCACCCAGAAACTGACCGGGAATTATTGTTTCACCAAATTATGTTTCATCTTTACGGATGCTGACCCAAAAGTACATTTGATCAACAATGATTTCGAAAAAAGCTAAATATGCCCTAAAGGCCCTCAAAGTTCTGGCAGAACAATATGGAAAAGGACCGGTATTAATCTCTTACATTGCTGAGAAAGAGAAGATTCCGAAAAAATTCCTGGAAGCGATCCTGCTCGACTTGCGGAACAACGGCGTGCTGCAAAGCCAGAAAGGGAAAGGGGGCGGCTATCTGCTCCGCGTTCCTCCCGGAGAAGTGAACTTCTCCAAGGTGCTGCGGATCATCGACGGCCCTATTGCGCCCGCATTGTGCGTTTCGATGTTCTTCTATGGCAAATGCGACGACTGTAAGGACGAAGAAACATGCAGCTTGCGTACGGTGCTGGAAAGATGGCGGGATGCCAACCTCGCAGTTCTCGACAAGACGACATTGAGCGACTTGTTGCAGGTTGAAAACGCGACGTCGACCGATATCCTATCGTAAAACCGCGCCACGGCGATCGTTGCGGATGTAGAGCCGCACATCGTCATAATCGCCCAGTAAAGTGTAATGATTACGGATATATTGATTTAACTCAGGGTAGCTTTCGATGCCCTGAGTTTTTTTGTCCTGCACCCAGTGGCTGTTCTTACCCACCGCGTCCGCGACGAATGCAGGCCGGGTCCTTTCCAGATCGGCCATATAGCGTTTCCGATAGGTATCCCGCATCGGATGATCGAAAATCGAGCGTTCCGAATGATTCTCGGCAGTCCCCTGCGCCAGTTGGGCCTCTACATAGTAAGAGCAATTCCAGCCCCAGACCACCATATAATCGCCTTCTTTCTTTCGTTTCAGGATTTCCGTCACTACCGGGCTTTCCCGCAAGGTGGTTTTGCCCACCGAATCGAACGCATTCAATCGGCGTTCTTTCACATAATGCAGCGCATCGTAACCTCCGAACCAGCAAATGATAATCGCGGGAAATACAATTGACCCGTTTTGAACAGCCGAAAAGCCGTAAGCTCCCAGCAATGTCCAGGGAATAATGCAGAAATTGAGATAATGGATAAAATCGTTGCCCGACTTGGTAACCGCATAAATGCTCGCAAGAATGAGGAACACGATGGTAAACGGCACGTGGAAATCCATCTTACCAGGCACGTAAAGCCGTACGATCCTCACCAGCCCGATCACCATCGGCACGATCAATGCAAGACTGAAAAACTGGAAATCCGTCGACAATGCGACAATTTTATAGAACTGCGAAGGAATGTCGGCGAAGGTGCTCCCGCCTGCGTAAATCGCGTTCCCCAGCACGTAAAAATCAATGAGGTCGTCGAAAACCCCGAATGACAAAGTAAATACGAGAAAAAGAAGCGGTACCGTAAGTCCGCCCAACACCAATGCGATGGAGGGCTTAAACTCGCCGTATCGCCGATACCGGCTGAATAACACCCAGCATGCCGACAGAACAATCACCGCCACGATCGGCACGGCCTGCAATTTCCCGAATGGTACCGCGCCGGCCGCCAGACCCAGAAAGTACACACCCTTGACAGCGGGAACCGCCTTGGGGTCGATACGTGAGAGTTGCCACACGCAGAATGCCAGCAGTAACACCGGCAGCTGCTCGCTCGAATAATGCACGAAATCGATTTCCTGCGTGAAAGCGACAAAAAGCAGCGGCACGATGGAAACACCCCGCGCGATGGCCGCCCCGAACCAGTTTTTAATGGCAGCAAATAGCAATAGCCACGCTCCGGCTACACAGAGCAGGCCCATCAACCGCGCAGCACTGTAATCGAGCTGGAAGCCCAGCAGTTTAGGAAGAACGAGCAGGTAGTTATCCAGCGGGCCGATGGTGGTACCATCTACCGAGCGCCAGTAAACCGGGTCCTGCAAGAGCGTGATCGCATGGGAGAGCATCTGGCTCTCGTCCTGATTGAGCTCCCGGTTGAAAACGATAACCGGCAAACGCATAAACACCAGCAACACGATACCCAGTACCAGGTATGTCCTGTCCGGCAGCGATTTATATTGGGAAGAAATAATGACAATGCCCGCCAGCAGGTAGCCTATAAACCAATATACGGGAGGGGAACTGTCGAAACTGAGCATACAATTAGCTGAAAGACTCTACTTTTTCGACAAAATCGCGGTAGTGAACAGCCGGGATGAAATGCTGCTGCGAGCGGTATTGCAATACCATAAACACAAGGAATAGCGAAATCAAGAAGGATTGCAGCATGAGGATCATCAGCGTGCTACCCAATGTCGAAGCCCAGCCCGGCGTGGCATTTCCGATCAGTTTCAGGAAAAGAATAAAGAATATGAATGCAATGGCGAGGCCCGACATGAACATCGAGAAAATCAGTATCCGCACCGCAGTGGTATCGACCATTACCGAAATGGCGCTTAAACCATGCAGTACCAGCGAAACGAAGTTCATTTTGCTCTCCCCCGCAAGCCGCGTCGCGCGGTTGGTCAGCACGGAATCGTAAGGAATCCGGGATTTGATCACGCCGCCCGGGTAGTTGTTCCAGATTTCAGAAACGCGGACGAGATTTTGCAGGCGGTTCTGCGGTACCAGGCTGAAATTTCCAAAAGTGATCACCTTGCCCGTCAGCATTTTGAAAACATACTTGTAAATCACATAAAAGAACCGGAACAGCAGCCCTTCCGTGCGCTTGTTACGCTCCGCGAAGATAATCTTGCCAGGCTCCTCGATGGACCGCGCCGCCAGCTTGTTGATGTCACCCGGCGCATCTTCCCCATCCGCGTCCATCACAATCACCTTATCGGTTTGCATGTGTTCGGCCACATAGGATAGTCCGATCGCAATGGCTTTCTGGTGGCCCAGGTTGCGGTAGAGCCGCAGTACTTTCAGTTCTTTTCCGCCAAATGCGGCAAACGGCTGCGTCCGCTCGCGCGACGAGCAGTCATCGACGATGAGTAGCGTAGTATTTAGAAGGATCGGGGTATTTAAATCCGCGTTAATTTTTTGAATCAGCAGATTCAGCGCCTCCCAGTCATTGAATTGGGGTATAATAATGACGTAATTTTCTGGCATGGGAGAGAGTTACGAAAGCCCCCGGAGGGTGATTCCGGAGGCTTTGAGTGTGATTTAAACCGTTTTTACGCCGAGTCGCGACGCGATGCCGTCGTGGATCTGCGTGAGTGTTTCCGTCAGACCGTATTCCCAGTTCCAGTCGGGGTAATGCGACTTAAACTTCGAAAGATCGCTTACGTACCAGATGTGGTCGCCGATACGGTTGGTTTCTGAATAGGAGTAAGAAAGTTTGTTTCCGGTAATCTGCTCGCACAATGCAATGGCTTCCAGCATCGAGCAGTTGGCGAAACGGCCGCCGCCGGCGTTGTACACTTCGCCCGGACGGGGATTTTGGTAATAATGCCAGAACATGTTCACCAGGTCATGGCTGTGGATATTGTCGCGGACCTGCTTGCCTTTATATCCGAAGATCGTGTAATGCGTTCCGGTAATCGCGCATTTCATCAGGTATGCCAGGAAGCCGTGCAGCTGCGCACCGGAGTGGTTGGGGCCTGTGAGGCATCCCCCTCGGAAAACAGCCGTTTTCATACCAAAGTAGCGGCCATATTCCTGCACCATAATGTCGGCAGCTACTTTCGAAGCACCGAAAATCGAGTGTTTGGTATGGTCGATGCTGTGGTTTTCGTCGATACCGTTTGTGAAATACGGATGGTTTTCATCGATTTCCCAGCGGGTTTCGAGCTCTACCAACGGAAGGTAGTTCGGATTGTCGCCGTATACTTTATTGGTTGAGGTGAAAATAAATACAGCCTCAGGCGCGTGCAGGCGGGTCATTTCGAGCATATTGAGTGTGCCCACCGCATTTACACCAAAATCGGTAAACGGCTCGCGCGCTGCCCAGTCGTGGCTTGGCTGCGCTGCCGCGTGAACGATCATTTTAATGTCCGTTCCATACTCCTTGAAAATAGGTTCGAGCTGGCTTACCTCGCGAATGTCCGCAGCATAGTGTTTGTAGTTGCCAAAAGCCTCTTCGATACGGTTGCGGTTCCACTCGGTATTACCATCTGCTCCAAAGAAGTATTGACGAAGGTTATTATCGACTCCGATGACCAGATCAAACTTGTCAGCCAAAAAAGCAACCGATTCACTTCCAATTAGTCCGGCAGAGCCGGTTACCAAAGCTATGTTCATGTTTTGAAAACTTTTTATTCGCTTATTTCTATCTAAAATTCCGGCGTAGCCCTGCCTCGAATACGTAAAGTAAATTAAAAATGTTCAATCGTCACAACTTCACTTAGTCAATGGGCAGAATCCAGAAGGATAATACGCGTAACGCAATATTAAAATTGTTCAATAACTGAAAAAAGCGGGCAAAAAAAAGATATCCCCATTTCGTGGGGATATCTCGTATATTTTTCCAATGAATGGCTGCTACTCTTTCACCAGTGAGCTAGGAATTTTACCACCGTAAAGTTTCGCGCGGATGTCGTTTACACGGGCGTCGAGCTCGGGCTTAGCATCATATTTGAATGACATCTGACGGGGCAGGGAATCAGGGCTCACGCCATACACCCACTCGTTACCGGCATTCAGATCTTTCTGGTCCTTGTGGTTATACTTTTGGTATTCACAAGAAGAAAGCAGCACCACACACGCAACAAAAGCAACTATTTTATTGAATTTCATTTCTTTGATCGTTCATAGTATTGTGCGCAAAAATAGCCGCCAATTTCATAACCACCAAATTGCGGGCCGCTGAAATATTATTTTTTTAATTCCGCCAGTTCATCCCGTACAAACTGCATCAGCTCAGCGATATGGCGCTCCGAAAAATCGAACGGAATGTCGGCTGCCTGGTAAATTTCACCAATCGTAGCCGTGTACCCGAGCTTCAAAGCGTCGAGATAGCCTTTCAAACCCGCTGCGGGATCCTTCCGGTAGTTTTTCCAGACGCCGATCGCACCCAGCTGCGCAATGCCGTACTCGATGTAATAGAATGGCACTTCATAAATATGCAGCTGGCGCTGCCAGAGGTACTTTTTGAAGTTTTCCAATCCCGACCAGTCCATCACCGTGTCTGTAAACTCCTCGTAAATGCGCACCCATGCTTCGGTACGCTGCTCAGCGGTATGCTGCGGGTTTTCATACATCCAGTGCTGGAACTTGTCCACCGTCGCCACCCAGGGAAGCGTTTCGATAATAGATTCCAGGTGCGTAATTTTAGCGCGCTTCAAATCCTCTTCATTTTCAAAGAATTCATCCCAGAAATCCATGGTGATCAGTTCCATCGACATCGAAGCCAGCTCGGCCACTTCCGAAGGCGTATGCTTGAACGAGTTCAGCGCCAGGTCGCGCGTCACGAGCGAGTGTACCGCGTGCCCGCCTTCGTGCAGGAGCGTGACCATATCGCGCAGGTTTGAAGTCGCATTCATGAAAATAAACGGCACGCCGATCTCGTCGAGCGGGTAGTTATAGCCGCCCGGCGCCTTGCCCTTCCGCGATTCGAGGTCGAGGTGCTTCATCGTTTTCATGATGCGCAGGCAATCGCCCAGGAACGGGTCGAGGCGCGAGAATGCACGGATAGTCTTGTCGAGCAGCTCTTCACCGGTTTCGAAAGGTTTCAAAGGCGGTAATCCCTTCGGATCGACTTTCGTATCCCACGGGCGCAACGCCTCGACCTGCAATGCAGCTTTTCGCTCGGCTGCCATTTCATTCAGGATGGGCACCACGGCCTTTTTTACCGAGCCATGGAAGTTAAAACAATCCTGCGGCGTGTAATCGAAACGGCCCATTGCCGCAAACATATAGTCGCGGTAGTTGTTGAAACCGGCATTGCGTCCGACGGTATCCCGCAGGGTTATCAGCTTGTTCAGCAGGTCGTCCAGCTTTCCGTGATCTTCGTACCGGCGACCGGCAATAGCACGCCAAGCCTCCTCGCGCACCTCGCGGTCCGTGGATTGCAGGCGGTCGGCTGCACGCTGGAGAGTCATTTCTTCGCCGTCGATCGTCACCGTCATCGCACCGGCAATCGCGCCATACTTGCGCTCTTCAGTCTGCATTTCGGTGATAACCGGAATGTTTTCCTCACGGAATATCTCGATCGCCTTCTTCATTCCCCGCAGCGTAATCGCGAAGCCCGGCTCCGTCAGTTCGCTCAGAAAAGGGTTATCGACAACTTTCTTGTCGAGCGCATTACCATATTCCGCCAGTTTCGGCTGGATTTCGGTGATGAAGAATTGCAATGCATTGATCAGGCCGGTGTTGGCCGTATCGCAAGTCTGGCGGATATAGCGCCATGCGAAGTTCTCGGAGAGGTACGATTCTATCTCGCTGCGGTCCGAAAACCATTGTTTCAAATCTTCCAGCGAGTTGATCTCCCTGTTTTTCAAATTTTCGAAGAAAGGCTGAACATCTTCCCATTTCTTCAAATCAAATTCTTCTCCGATAAAAGGCCGTTTCGCCCGGGTCGGTATATGAAGTGTTTCCTGATTGGACATATAAGAGGTACTTGTTAATAAATTCAAATGTTAAAAACTGGAAAATGATAACGCTGGCGAATCACAAAAACGGCTTTGAACGAATTTTCTGGGTTGTAATTGTTGTAAAATGGCCAAAAAGCCCATTGGAACGCTCACTCAGCAATCTGATTAAAATTTCTGAAATGGCTTCCGTATCGGGGAAAGCGTACCGTAAAAAGATGACGCTTATATAGGAAACTTTGTGTGCGAAAACCCATTCCCCAAAGTCTTTATCTTCGGTTAGGATAATGCGCGGCGGATCTCTCGAATAATCAATAATGGCTTCGTCGGACAATCCACGATTATTTTCGTAAACGGAATAGACTTCAAATCCTGCATTCCGTATCGCATGAATCAAACTGTGATCAATATTTTCATCGGCTAGAATCATCTCGCCGTTTCCAGATGCTCTTCATTAGCGATCACCTCCGCGGCATATTGCAATGCGGCCTGGATAGCGTCATTGGTAAGGTTCGGGTACATGTGCACCAGATCAGCATGCGAAGCGCCTTCTCCCAGCTTTCTCAAAATGAGCTCGACCGTCAACCGTGTTCCCTTTATGACAGGCTTTCCGAGCATTACCGTGTGGTCAGATGTTATAAAATCCCTGTATGTCATAAGAATCAATTTTTCACAAACATTAAAATTTCATTCCCTATCCTACAATTTCGTCTGCTCGGGCTGGGTCACGTCGCTCAGATTATCCGTAACCACATTCTCGGTTTCCTGAATATTATTAAACGCATACTCCATTTTGGTGCGGTCGAATTCCTTTTCGTTATTGGCGAGCCAGATGGTGGCCACGCCGTTGCCGATGAAGTTGGTAATGGCGCGGGCTTCTGACATGAAACGGTCGACACCGAGAAGAAGTGCCAGGCCTTCCACAGGAATCACTTTTATGGCCGTCAAAGTAGAGGCCAGCACCACAAAACCGCTGCCGGTCACGCCCGCGGCACCTTTGGAAGTGACCATCAGAATACCGATCAATGAGAGTATCTGGCCCATATTCAAATGCACATTAAAAACCTGCGCAAGGAAAATGGTCGCCATCGAGAGGTAAATAGTTGTCCCGTCGAGGTTAAAGGAGTACCCAGCCGGCACCACGAGCCCTACTACCGGTTTCGAGCACCCCATTCGTTCCAGCTTCGCCATCAGGGACGGCAATCCGGCTTCCGACGAGGAAGTACCGAGCACGATCAGCAGCTCTTCCCGGATGTATTTCAGAAAGCGCCAAAGGCTGATTTTGTAAGTCCTTAATATCAATCCCAAAACCCCGAAAATAAAGACGGCCATCGTGGCATAGACGGTCCCCATGAGCTTGGCAAGCGGCAGTAGTGTGTGAATGCCATATTTCCCGATCGTGAATGCCATCCCCCCGAACGCTCCGATCGGCGCGAAGATCATGACCAGGTGCAGGGCTCTAAAAACGTATTTGGAAACAAAATTCAAGCCATCGACCATGCGCTGCTTGGCTTCAATGCGGCTTAGCACCGAGCCGAAAACCAACGCAAATAGCAAAACCTGCAAAGTGACATTGTCGAAGAAAAATTGCAGCCAGCTAAAATCGTGGGCTTTCCCTGCGTATTTTGAAATATCCCCCTTTTCCAGCGAGTCGGTGACCACGCCATGGCCCGGGCGGATAATATTGGCCACGATGATCCCTACCAGCAGCGCCAGGGTTGTCACCACTTCAAAATAGAGCAGTGCCTTGGCACCGACCTTACCCACCTTTTTCAGGTCACCCATTCCCACGATACCCAATGTGATGGTCAGGAAAATGATAGGATTAATGAAAAGCTTCACCACGGAAATAAATCCTTCGCCGAGGATCTTCATTTCAACCGCCTGGTCGGGATAGTAATGGCCGAGCAGCGCTCCGGCGGTAATGGCGGTGAGGACCCAGAAGGTCAGATTGGTCACAAGCTTTTTCAACGGCGTTCAGGTATAGGAATGAATGAGTTTAAATGCGGCGTCACCCGTGGCCGGTAAGACAACCTATCAATTTACAATAATAAGAAGTCTGCCAGACGATTCCGGGAGGCTGGAAGTAATTTTTTATTAACTATTTATACTTGGTCTAAATTAATACCATATATTTGCCCGGGAGAAAAGGCGGGTATACGACAAAACGCATTTGCTGTCGTCGCCTGCCCCGCTTTATGCAGACAGTCCACGACAGCGGACTCAAAGAGTCAAAAACCATTTTCCAAGAGGCCCTGCCGGGTCGGGAGTGCACAAAATATTTTTCTACGATAAGTAAAACCTTGTAATGCGGCCAGTTAAGAGACTTTATATCTGCTTTGTATTCACGCTTTTCATGGCAGGCGCCAGTTACGGCAAAGCGCTCCGGATCGTTTCGGCGAACGGTACATTGAGTGAAATCCTGGTCGGGCTGGGACTGGAAAAGCAGCTTGTGGGCGTGGATGTCACGAGCACCTATCCGGCTTCCCTGGACAAACTGCCTAAAATAGGCCATAACCGCAGCATCGCAGCCGAGGGCATTCTGGCCCTGAACCCCGATGTGATCATTTATACCGACCAGAGCATGCTTTCGCCGACGGTGGTGAAACAGCTCAACAGCAGCGGCAAAAAGGTGGTCGCTTTCAAACACGAATATTCCAGAGAGGGGGCTATCAGGCTGATCCGCGAGGTGGGTGCCTATTTCAATGCAAAGGCACAAGCCGAAAAGATGGTAACAGCATTGCAAGCAGACCTGGCGAAAATCCCGGCTCCCGCTAATCCCAAAAAATTACTCTTCATCTACGCCCGCGGCACGGGTACATTAATGGTTTCGGGCGCTGGCACCTCGCTGGACAAAATGTTCGCATTGGCCGGACATAAGAATGCAGTCAGCGGCTTCAACGACTTCAAACCACTTACGGCGGAGTCGCTCGTAGCGGCTAACCCGGATGTACTCGTGCTCTTTTCCAGCGGGCTCGAAAGCCTGGAAGGCATCGAAGGCCTCCTGAAATTACCGGGGGTAGCGAGTACCAATGCTGGTAAAAACCGAAAGGTCGTCACAATGGACGGCCAGTTTCTCACCGGGTTTGGGCCAAGGCTGGGTAAGGCAGCCATTGAACTTTCCCAAAAAGTAAAATAAAGGGCCATGCTGACAGAAACGGTAAACGACGAAGAGATAGCGAAGACAGAAATCCTTCCCAAGCACATGCTGCCCTCCTCCATGGGCAGAATGCTGTGGATGCTGGGCCCGATACTGCTTGCGTGCGTGATTTTCGCGGCTTGTACCGGCGCATTGCCCATTTCGGCCAGCGAACTCTGGCAGATCGTCGCCTTTAAAATCGGCTGGACCACCGAAATGCAAGTGGAAGAACAGAAGTCGATCGTGTTTTGGATCATTCGCTTGCCGCGGGTATGCCTGGCTGTGCTCATAGGTGCTGCATTAGGGATCGCGGGTGCGTCGCTGCAAGGGCTTTTCCGCAACCCTATTGCCGATGCCACGCTGATCGGCGTCACCTCCGGCGCCTCGCTTTTCGCTGTGTTCGTCATTATGCTCAACGTCAAATATTTCGGAATGCTGAACGAGCTCGCCGGCGCGTACAGCATTTCCTTCGTTTCGTTCCTGGGCGCTGCCTGCACGACATTCCTCGTGTACCAGCTCTCCAAAATCACGGGCGAAGGTGGTATTACAACTTTGCTCCTCTGTGGAATCGCGATCAACGCGTTCGTCGGAGCGATGACGGGCCTGATGACCTACCTGGCCGACGACGCACAGCTCCGAAGCATCACCTTCTGGAACCTGGGCAGCCTCGGCGGGGCCAACTGGACCTCGGTGATGGTTGTCGGGCCATTCGTCGCCGTTTCGCTTTTTTTCATGCCCTATCTTTCCAAAGCCCTGAACCTGCTGGTACTCGGCGAAAGCCAGGCCGCCAGCCTCGGGGTGAATATGAAGTCGTTGAAACAAAAAGTAATTATCCTCGCGACCCTGGGCGTAGGCGCGTCCGTGGCGGTAGCGGGCACCATCGGATTTGTGGGCCTGGTTGTTCCGCACATTATACGCACATTGTTCGGGCCAGACCACCGAACATTGATCATCGGATCGGCATTGGCGGGCGGCATTGTACTCACATTGGCCGACACGCTTTCCCGCACGATTGTGGCACCGTCGGAGCTGCCCATCGGCATCCTTACCGCGATGCTCGGCACACCGTTCTTTATTTATATTTTGTGGGAACAAAAACGCAAACGGCTGTGATCGAGGTACGGAATGCGGGATTCGAGGTAAGAGGGCGGAAATTGCTCGATAATGTGAATTTTTCGGTCAAATCCGGGGAATTCTGGGCCATCGTGGGTGCTAATGGGGCCGGGAAGTCGACGCTGATCAAACTGCTCTCGGCGGAACTGGGCACCACGGCCGGGTCGGTACACTTCCATGGCCGCGATCTACGGAAGTATAAGTTGCAGGAACTAGCCAGAAAACGGGCGGTATTGTCCCAGCAAAACAACATCACGCTTTCATTTACCGTACAGGAGATCGTGCTCATGGGCCGTTATCCGTTTTACGACGCGGACCCTACCCGGCGCGATCTGGCCATCGTCGATATGTGCTTAAAAAAAGTGGGTATCGGCCATCTGAAAGGACGACTTTACCCGACATTATCCGGCGGCGAGCAGCAGCGCGTGCAGCTCGCCCGCGCGCTCGCGCAGGTGTGGGAGATCGAACACGGGCTGCTGCTGCTCGACGAGCCTACCACGGGAATGGATCTGCTGCACCAGTATGAAACATTTCAGCTGGCCAAAGCGCTTACCCGCAGAAATTTCGGCGTGATCGCCGTAATCCACGACCTTAACCAGGCATTGCAATATGCCGACCGTGTGCTCATGCTCAGAGGCGGCCGCATGCATGCCATCGGCCTGCCCGAAAATGTGCTGACCGAGCAGACCATCCAGGAAGCATTCGGATTGCCGGTGCAGATTATCCAGCCGGAAACGACGCCCTACCCGGTTATTGTGCCCCATGTGGCAGCTGTTTCGTACCATTTACCAGAGTAACAACTATTAAAATACCTCAAAGATGAAGTCAACCCTTTCACCCGACAGAACTGAACTGAAAGAACGCTGGGCAGAATACAAGCTCGCCAATCCCAAATCACGCATCCGTGACGATGCCAAAGCGCTCGGTACTTCGGAGGCGGAGCTCCTCTCCACCGGGCTGGGCGCCACCGTGCAGCTGCTGGAAGGCGATTTCAGGGAGCTGATCAAAGAAGTGGGCTCGCTCGGCCATGTAATGGCGCTCACACGTAACGACCACGTAGTACATGAGCGCAAGGGCGTGTATGAGAAAATATCTTTCAACAACCATGTTGGACTGGTACTCGGCGAGGATATCGACCTTCGGCTGTTCCTGGGAGATTGGAAATTCGGCTTTGCGGTTTCGGAAAACGATCGTTTCAGTCTGCAATTCTTCAACAGTTTCGGCGAAGCCGCCCATAAAATTTACCTGACGGAGCAAAGCAATAAAGAAGCTTACGACGCATTGGTGGCCAAATACCTCGCCGCCGATCAGGATGTAAATCTTTTCGTGAGTGAGAAAAAAGAAAAAGTAGCCGAACCGGAAGAAGCCGCTGACCTCGATAAAGACGCATTCCGGCAGGAATGGCTTGCATTGAAAGATACCCACGACTTTTTCACGCTGCTGCGCAAATACAAACTGTCACGGAAGCAGGCATTGCGCAATGCGCCTGAAGGGTACGCATACCGCATTACGCCGGAGAGTATGAAACCGCTTTTCGACGCCATTTCGGAAACGCAGCTGCCCATTATGGTTTTTGTTTCCAATCCAAACTGCATTCAAATCCATACCGGACCGATCCAAAAAATCTTCGTGATGGGCCCATGGCTGAACATCATGGATCCCGAGTTCAACCTGCATTTGCGTGAAGACGCAATCGACGAGGCATGGGTGGTGAGAAAGCCTACCGAAGACGGCATTGTAACCGGTATCGAACTGATCGATAAAGACGGTGTGATGTTCAATCAGTTTTTCGGGAAACGCAAGCCGGGTATTCCCGAGCTTGCCGCATGGCCCGCGCTCATTGAGCAGCATTCTACCAAATGCTGACCCGGAATGTGCCCGTACCAATGACTTCAAAGTAAATTTCGCCATAGTAATTTTAAAATGCCGGCTTCGCTAATGAGTCGGCATTTTTTTGTAAAATTTTATGAAATGGATTTTTCAAACAAAATAAAAATTTGCAAACTTTTTTAACACCCCAAAATTTTAATACATTGAAATACAATATGTTAAAACATATTATTTGTAAACTTTCCGTAAATTTATCTTTCATTTAAAGTCCAAAATGTGTAAATTTGAAACTCTCAAGTTCTTCAAAAATCGTCTGATACCACCTAATGGAATCTATAAAATCTTCACAATCAGAAAGAACCTACACCAGTGACGAAGCCTTTCAGGCCTCGCTGGAATACTTCAAAGGCGACGACCTCGCGGCACGCGTGTGGGTGAATAAATATGCTTTGAAGGATTCGTTTGGAGCGATCTACGAAGCCACGCCGGACGATATGCACCGTCGCATTGCGTCGGAAATTGCGCGCATCGAGCAGCGCTACCCTAACCCGCTCAGCGAGGACGAGATTTTCGATCTGATCAAGGGTTTTAAATACATTATCCCGCAAGGCAGCCCTATGACGGGCATTGGTAACCCCTACCAGATCGCCTCCCTTTCCAACTGCTTTGTGATCGGCAATAATGGCGAATCCGACTCTTACGGCGGCATTATGAAGATCGACCAGGAGCAGGTACAGCTCATGAAACGCCGCGGCGGCGTGGGTCACGATTTGTCGCATATCCGCCCGAAAGGCTCGCCGGTGAAGAACTCGGCGCTCACCTCGACCGGCATTGTGCCGTTTATGGAACGTTTCTCCAACTCGACCCGCGAGGTAGCACAGGATGGCCGCAGGGGCGCATTGATGTTGTCCGTTTCCATCAAACATCCCGACTCCGAGAGCTTTATCGATGCCAAAATGGAGCAGGGCAAGGTAACCGGCGCCAACGTATCGGTGCGTATCGACGACGAATTTATGAAGGCTGTTGATTCAGGTACGGCCTATCGGCAGCAATACCCTGTCAAGAGCGACAAGCCTTCCCATATCAAAGACATCGACGCGACTGCGCTTTGGAAAAAAATCGTGCATAATGCATGGCAGTCAGCCGAACCGGGCATTTTGTTCTGGGATACCATTATCAGGGAATCCGTCCCCGATTGCTACGCCGACCTTGGTTACCAGACCATTTCGACCAATCCTTGCGGCGAGATACCGCTTTGCGCGTACGACTCCTGCCGCCTGCTGGCCATTAACCTGTTCTCGTATGTCGACAATCCGTTTACCAACAAAGCGAAGTTCAACCGCGAGCTTTTCAAAAAGCACATTGCCGCCGCACAGCGCATGATGGACGACATTATCGATCTGGAACTGGAAAAGATCGATGCGATCCTGCAAAAAATTGACGAAGATCCGGAAGATGCCGAAGTGAAACGCGTGGAGCGCAATCTTTGGCTGAATATCCAAACCAAGGCGAAAGAAGGTCGCCGCACTGGTATCGGTATCACGGCAGAAGGCGATATGCTGGCTGCATTGGGCCTTCGCTACGGCAGCGACGAGGGCAATGCATTTGCGGTGGAAATCCATAAAACCGTAGCACTCGAAGCCTATCGCGGTTCGGTGAACACCGCCAGGGAGCGTGGCCCGTTCACGATTTTCGATTCCGAGAGGGAGAAAAACAACCCATTCATTAACCGTCTCAAAGAAGCCGACGCCCAGCTCTATTACGAAATGCTGGAATATGGCCGGCGCAATATTGCATTGCTGACCATCGCACCAACAGGCACGACGAGCCTGATGTCGCAAACCACCTCAGGTATCGAACCGGTTTTTCTTCCGGTTTACAAAAGAAGAAGAAAGGTAAACCCGAACGACAAGGACGTGCGGGTGGATTTTGTGGACGAAGTAGGCGATTCCTGGGAAGAATACGTGGTTTTCCACCACCGTTTCAAGCAATGGATGGAGGTAAATGGCTTCGACACAAGCAAGAACTACTCGCAGAGGGACCTCGACGAACTGGTTAAAAAATCGCCTTACTACAAGGCCACTTCTAACGATGTGGATTACCTCAAAAAGGTAAAAATGCAGGGTGCTATCCAGCAATGGGTCGACCACTCGATCAGCGTGACGATTAATATGCCGAACGACGTAACCGAGGAGCTTGTAGGCGAATGCTACATGGAGGCGTGGAAAGCAGGCTGCAAAGGCGTCACGGTATACCGCGACGGCTCGCGTTCGGGTGTTTTGATCGCAAATACCGACAAAAAAGAAGAGCCGCAGGAAGGCGTGCCTACCCCATTCCCGACCGAGCGCCCGCAAACACTCGAAGCCGACGTCGTGCGTTTTCAGAACAAAAAAGACAAATGGATCGCATTTATCGGCCTGATCGACGGCCGGCCGTATGAAATTTTCACCGGCTTTGCGGATGACGAAGACGGCATCCTGATCCCCCGCTGGGTGAATGAAGGCCTGATTATCAAGAACCGCGAAGCGGATGGAAGCTCCCGCTATGATTTCCAATATAAAAATACGCGCGGCTACAAAACGACAATCGAAGGGTTATCCTACAAGTTTAACCCGGAATACTGGAATTATGCCAAACTGATTTCCAGCACATTGCGCCACGGAATGCCGATTGAAAAGGTGGTAGACCTGATCAGCAGCCTGCAACTCGACGAGGCGATCAACACCTGGAAAGCCGGTGTAGCCCGCGCATTGAAACGCTACATCCCCGACGGTACCGAAGCCGCCAAGCAGAAATGCCAGAACTGCGGCTCGACGAATTTGCTCTACCAGGAAGGATGTTTGACCTGCAAGGACTGCGGCTCGTCCAAGTGCGGATAATTTTTTTAATTTTGAATGATTGAATGATTGAACATCGCCTATTCAGTCATTCAATCATTCACTCATTCGAAATTACTACCACTAACGTTCCTCTTTTACCTCCTCCACCCGCCCCGGTTCAAAGCATTCACGCTTTAAACCGACACCATGCTCGTTTCGCAAATTCTGATCCGTTACCGTAAGGATAATGGGCTATCGCAGAAGCAGATGTCCGATCTGCTGGGCGTTTCTCAAGTGGGCTACCACAAATGGGAGACCGGTACTACCAAAATTGAAATGGAGCATTATTGCCGCATTGCGACGCTCTGTGATGTGAGTTTGATAGATCTTCTCCCGCGCGAGTGGCAGGAGAAGATCAGAGAGGACCTGGGAGTGTAGTTACCTTAGAAAGTATCTTCTACAACGCCCAGGTAGTTGAACGGGCTCAATGCGCGCAGTTCTTCCCGTATTTTTTCGGACACGTCCAGCGTTTCGATGAAACGTGAAATAGAATCGTGCGTAATTTTTTCGTTGGTGCGCGTCAGCTCTTTCAATGCCTCGTAAGGCTTCGGATAGCTTTCGCGACGCAGGATCGTCTGAATCGCTTCGGAAACCACGGCCCAGTTTTCTTCGAGTTCTGCTTTCAGCACCTCGCCATTCAGTTCCACTTTGCCCAGACCTTTCAAAAGTGAATTCAAGGCAATGGCCAAATGCGCGATGGGAACGCCGATGTTGCGAAGTACTGTGGAGTCGGTAAGGTCGCGTTGCAGGCGGGAAATAGGCAATTTCGAAGCGAAATGCTCAAACAATGCGGACGCAAGGCCCAGGTTTCCTTCGGAGTTCTCGAAGTCGATTGGGTTTACTTTGTGCGGCATTGCAGATGATCCTACTTCCCCAGCCTTGATCTTCTGCTTGAAATACCCCATTGAAATGTACGTCCACATGTCGCGATTAAGGTCGGTGAGGATCGTATTCAGGCGTTTCAGGCAGTCGAAAGTAGCAGCCAGGTTGTCGTAATGTTCGATCTGGGTCGTGTGGCGGCTTCTTTTGAGGCCCAATCCTTCCACGAAATGGTGACCAAATGCCATCCAGTCCTGTTTCGGATAAGCGACGTGGTGTGCATTGAAGTTACCCGTAGCACCCCCGAATTTCGCCGAATGCGGGATTTTGTCGAGCATCTCGAGCTGGCGTTCCAGGCGTTCCACGAAAACCAGGAATTCCTTGCCCACACGCGTAGGCGACGCGGGCTGCCCGTGGGTGAATGCCAGCATCGGCACGTTTTTCCACTCGATCGACATGCGTTTCAATACAAAAAGCACCTGACGGAACAATGGCTTGATCTGCCGCTCCATCGCGTCTTTCAGCGAAAGCGGGATCGCCGTGTTATTGATGTCCTGTGAAGTAAGGCCGAAGTGGATAAATTCCTGGTAAACTTCAATGCCAAGCTTCTCGAATTGTTCCTTAATGAAGTATTCGACAGCCTTTACATCGTGGTTGGTCACCTTCTCAATGTCTTTTATATGCAGCGCGTCCGCTTCGCTGAAATCCTCATAGATTTTACGCAGCAACGCATATTTCTTCTTGTCAAATTCTGATAACTGTGGGAGGGGAATTTCGCAGAGTGCAATGAAATATTCGATTTCCACATACACCCGGTAGTAAATCAGGGCATATTCCGAGAAATAAGCCGAAAGTTCAGATACTTGTTTGTAATAACGGCCATCAACCGGAGAGATCGCCGTAAGCTGATTTAATGACATGATTTTCAATACAAAAATTGATTATCAGGCAAAGTTAGCAGAATTCATGGTCCTAAAATGGTAAAACCGGAACGAAAAATTCTTTTTGGGATTGGAAATAGAAATTATAAAACTATTCGCATATTCGTTCACTAACCTTGATTTAAACAAAGCACATGCAGCCTTCGCCTTTCATTGGAGAATTAGTCGGAACAATGGTCCTCATATTATTAGGCAATGGCGTCGTAGCCAATGTCGTACTGAAAAGAACCAAAGGCGAGAGTGGCGGATGGATCGTGATTACGGCCGGATGGGCCTTTGCGGTGATGTTCGGGGTGTTCACAGCCAATGCATTCGGCAGTGCCGCCGCCCACCTGAATCCGGCGGTAACCGTAGGTTTTGCAGTGCTTCAGAATGATTACAGCCTGATAGCAAGCTACATTCCCGCCCAGCTCATCGGTGCATTTCTCGGCGCTGTGCTGGTGTGGCTGCAATACCTGCCGCACTGGAAGGCTACCGAAGATGGCAGCTCCAAGCTAGCCTGCTTTTCAACCGGTCCGGCCATCAAAAATACCGGGGCCAATTTTCTGAGCGAATTCATTGCGACGGTGATGCTGATCGTCGGGATTGTAGCCATCGGCTATGCGGGTACGTCAGACCCTGACAAAGGCGGCATTCCATCCGGCGTGGCGCCGTACCTGGTGGGTATGCTTGTATGGAGTATCGGTTTATCCCTTGGCGGTACTACGGGCTATGCGATCAATCCCGTGCGTGACCTCGGCCCGCGCATTGCCCATGCCATTCTGCCTATTCCCAACAAAGGTGACTCCGACTGGGGTTACGGCTGGATCCCCGTTGTGGCCCCCATTGCGGGAGCCATCATTGGTGGATTGATTTTGCGCGGCTTCTCTTTCTAGCTATTCGACGGTAATCTTCCCGCCTCCCGAGTAGCTGCGGTATTCGCCGCGGTACATGGCATCGGCGGCAGCCGGCCCGATGGTGAATGTCCCTTTGGCGACGATCCTAGCCTGATAGTAGAATGTCCTCGGCTGGCCGTCCGCATTGGTGAAGAAATGAATGCGGTCGTCGCGGATGTCGTAGTATTCCGGAACGGCTGCATTGGTAATCCATGGCATATCACGCGGCTCGGTAATCCTCGGGTTCTCGATCTCGAAACCGGCGGGCAGCAAATCGGTGATCACGATATCCTCGACCGGCAGGCCATTTGTACTATTGAGCGTCAGTTTCACCACCACCAGGTCGTTTTGATGGAAACTTTGCACCGGCTGGCCGTTCCGCGTCAGGAATTCGCGGCGAATGCTGATGCCCTGGTCTTCTTCCACATAACTGCCCGTTGCCGACATGCCGTCAGTTTGCGCAAACCAGTACAGGTCTCCCTTACCTTGCGTTTTTACCTGCAATTTCTGGTTCAGAATGCCTTTCGAAAGTTTCAGCTCTTTGCCGGAAAACTGTCCCAGCGTTTTACCATTTACCGATACGGCCGCAGTTATGGTCGAGTTAGCGGTCTTTTTAGCCAGTTTACCCAAAGCCAGTACTGCAAATGCAGCTTCCTGGGTGTTCAGGTAGGAAGCCGACTGGATCGCCAGTGACAGCTGTCTGCCCAGCACAGGGATTTGTGTGTTCGACGGATCGGATTCTATTAGCGTATTCAAAACCAGGGACATATTCCGCAACGGTGACGAATAGCTATTGTCATAATAATGCCCTGCACTTTCGGCCACGTATTTTTTAGGCAACAATGCATTGAAACTCCGCGCGTCGCCCGCAAGCTGGAATGCCCCCGCGAGCAGGTATTGTGCATCCTGCGTGAGCAAATGCGGGTTTTGTTTGTAATAATTCATCGAAGCCCGGTTCGGATGGCCATTCAGCGCGAGTACATATAGTGAATAAATGGCTTCGCGGCGGGCTACGGTCTTTCTGGTTTGGCTACCCTTGGGCTGGCCTTCGTATGCCAGGCCATTGTTGGTGCTGGCAACAATCACTTCCCTGTTGGCAGTGGTACCGCTTTGCGCAGTCAGGTATTCTACGGCGCGGCTGAGCGTTTTGGCATTTACCTCAAATCCTGCGCGCCGCGCCTCTTCCAGGAAATGCACAGCATAGGCAGTAGCCCACCAGTCTTCCAGCTGCGCACCCGGCCACATGCCCATTCCCCCGTTGAAAAGCTGTTGCGACTCCACCTTCCGGATGGCTTGCTGCACATTGGTCATTGGATTAAAGTCGCTCTCGCCGCTTTTTACGGTATAAACTGGCGCAGCCATGGCCTTCGTGAGATCCGCAAAGTAAATTTGCGGGAACGCCTTCGAAACTGTCTGTTCCAGGCAGCCATAAGGATAACCCAGCAACGCCGACAAGGCTTTTCCACCTCCTTGCACCAATGGGGAACGGCTCAATATCACCTGGCTGGTGCTGGTGGCGGGAATAAAGGATGATCGCAGATCGATCTGGCCTTGCTTGTCGGCAGCAATGACCCCGGAGCTGCTGGTTTTCAATAATGGCGAAGCCGGACGAACGGGGATTTCCGTCTGATGAACGAACGTCTCTTTGAATGCATTCACTTTCACCACCACCTTCCCAATACCGATCGCAGTGGCAGCCTTCACCGAAAATATGGCCCGGCTTTCCTTCCCTGCAGGTATGGTGATATTTTGCGTAGCTGGCGCAGCACCTGCCGCCAGTGGGCCTGACAGCTGCAACGAAACGGTCGCAGTTGTGGCCTTAGCCTCGGTATTACTGATATTGACGGGCAATACCAGCTCGTCACCCGGGCTCATAAAACGAGGCAAACCGGCACTGATCACGATCGGGTCTGCCACTTTCATATTCCTGGTCGCCGAACCGAATGCATTGTCTTTATACGCGACCGCCATGATGCGCAGGTCGCCGCTGAATTGCGGGATATTGACATCAAAAGTGACGTCACCGCTGCCATTCGCCTTCAATTGGCCGCTCCAAAAAGATACCAGTTCCGTGCGCCCGTTGCTGAGCGGGTTGATCCTTCTTTCCAGGTCATAACCATCACCACCTGAGCTGGACGTCCCCGAAATACTCAGTTCCGGGAACAGCTGTGCGTATAAGTCGTGGCTGGAAACTTCCAATGCCCTTTTTTGATAAAAGTGCCCGTGAATATCCGGCGTTTTGGAGTTTTTGATCTGCAAAATACCTTCGTCCACGACAGCCAGCGTCACCTCTGCATTCGGCTCCGTTTTGATCCGGATCTGCTGCTTCATCTTCGAGCGCGACTTATCCACTGCCGTGATCGCAACATTCAGCTTCCGGCCCGGATCTTCTACCAGAACCGGCTGGAAACCATGGGCGACTGTCAGCGGCATGTCCGACGAGTCCAACGGCCGGATGAGCGTCGCCGTAACGAATACATTGGGTAAATGCTCTTCTTTGATTTTAAAAGTAAGCTCCGCCGCCTTTTTCTCGGTGCTGAGAATGTGCTGTTCGAGCACATTGTTGCGCTCAACGGTTACCAGTAATCTTCCGTCAAAGGGCGTTTTGAACAATACCTTTGCCGTTTCGCCGGTTTTATACTGATTTTTGTCGGTCTCCATCAGTACACGCCCCTCGTTGCTCACCTCAAACGACGAATATTGCGTGTAACCATAGCCGTAGGCGTAAAAGTTGGCGAGCGTGTAATGCGCCGCGCCGGGACGCCGCACGCGCACCTCGTATTCACCCGAGACCGTGGGTACATAACGGAAGGTGCCTTTTCCGCCCGAAAGCGTTAGCTTATTGGAATAAACCAATTTTTCATGCTTGCGCGACGTGTATTGTAAACGGTCGTATTTCTTTTCTACCACAGTCTGGTATTCGAGCCGGACCACTTCGATACTTGCAATGGCGCCATTCTGCAATGCGCCGTTTTTATTAACTCCCACAATATCAACAGGAACCGGCGCATTGGTACCTACGTATGAGTCGGGAAGGCGGACACCGTAAAATACCGGCTGTGTGTACACGTCGAAGCGTTGCAACCTGTTTACCGGCCTTCCATTTTCATCGAAGACTGTCACATAAATTTTCCCCTCAAGCACACCAATATCCTGAATGGCTGAAATTAATGTAAACTGCTCATTACCCTGCCCCTGCTCGTTAGTCGTGCCCTGCCGGCTGTCACGCTCGAAAGTGGTTTCAGCAGGAATATCGAATGTATACTCCGGAAAACCTTTGATCGAAAACGCCTTCCGCTGCAATTGGAAGTCCATTTGATAGGTACGATTACTCGCAGGAGGACCAAAAAGATTGGTAGCCGTGGCCGTCAGGGACACTTTTTGTCCCGAGACATAATCTTTCGCAGCACCACTAAGGTCCACTTTAATGCGATCCGGCATGAATTCTTCCACGCTCACGGCCTGCGAGCCTAGCAGCACTTCATTTGCATTGTAAACTTCAAGAATGTAGGTCCCGGTCAGCACACCGGCATCCAGCGGAATTTCCGATTCAACGGCACCTTGCTCATTCGTGGTCTTGCGCCAGGTTCGGAACTCCCGCCCATTCGGTGTCAGTAAACGCAATTTCAAAGGGATTTTCGCCGCCGTTTTCCAGTCCTGCGTCCGCAATACCGTATTGAAATGCATCGTCTCGCCGGGGCGGTAAATATCACGCTGGCCGTATATAAACACCTGGTAACCAGAAGCGTTGTCCCGTAAGCCTTCCACATCGAACCTCGACGTGAGTACCTGGGTATCTTCCAGCAGCAGGTAGTTGAAATCGTCTTCGGAACTTGCCGTAATCATCGCAATTTTGAAACCGGGCGCTTTTTCACTCAGCTGATCCACATGCGCGATGCCGCCGCCGTCCGTTTTGACGGTGTGTACGGTCTGATTATTCGAGCTCACGAGCGTGAGTTCAAGGTCTTTGATAGGTTCATTCGTTTTAATGGAATTGGCAAAAACCCAGAGCTCGTCCTTACCCTGCTTGGCAATGAGCCCGATGTCCGAAATGGACACAAGCTTGGTAGCACCGAGATATGCTTCTTCCTCCGAATTCACCGCCACCAGGTACACGCCCTGCCGTTTGTTGTCGTCGGGCAGTGCAATGTTCAATGCGGAAATGCCCTTGCTTTTGGACAGGTTATCGGTTTCGACGATTTTATCCACCAGAACGTCGCTCATTCTATTGTCGCGATCTTCTCCATAGCTGAAATTACCTGTTGGTTGCCAATCATCGCCAACATATGCATAATCATTCCAACGGTATCCATGGATGTAGTTTAGAATGTTATTCGCATACAATTTCGAAATGCGCAACTTGACTTTGGGGACATTCACGATATTAACCCCGATATTCCTTGAACTTTTGGACGACAAATACAACCCCTTTTTGTTCGCAAACGAGATCGCGGCAGGCATTTTGCCGAAAAACAGATCGCGCGATGCTTCTTCTTCCAGCGTTTGCCCCAAAACCCCTTTCAACGATTGTTTCAGCTGCAATACGTACGTTTCCGTTTCATTGAAAGCACCCCGAAGGATGAAACCATTTTCGGTAGGCTCGGTTTCAACCGCCGCTTCGGGTGCCACTGTGAAGCTCCCGGCAATGCTCTCCTTGTCCAGCTCCTGTGTGGTCACGATCCGTGCATAACCCGCATTGTTCTCAAATCCCGTTTTTATATCCACCACTTCCAGATGCAGAGCCGACGGGACACTTATCATTTTCGAAAGCGCTTCGTTACTGCTGTATGAGGTATTCTGGACTTTTACGCCTTTGTCAATGGCAATACTGACGGGCGTATCGTTATTATCTGCTTTACCTACCTTGCCCAGGGCCAGCGTAACTGACGTTTCGTCCTGCGACGGCAATATCCGGTAATCCAGCGGCTGGTTCCCGAACAATACTTTGAGTTTCTCGGCCACATTTTGTGCATTCACAGGATAATTGAAATGCAGCCTTAGCCGCGCCTCCTGCCTGCCCGTTTCTGGCGAAAGCGTCCACCAGCTTTCCGTTTCAACCAGTTGCAGGTACGGTGTATGGAATGTGATCGGGTCTTGGGAAAGCTTGTATTTTTTGTCCTTATCCGCTTTTTCGGTAATCAGGTCTGTCAGCTGCGCCTTGTACGACGTAGCGGCGCCAAACCCTGCCACCGGTGAAAATACGAGCTCGTTAGGCGCCGTCCATTTGAATTTCCCTCGAACGGCCGGCTCGAACGTGACAAACTGCGTCGAATCCCAGTTATTCAGTTCGTCCGGGGAAACGAGATCCTTGTTGAATGTGAAAACCAGGTTTTGAGATTGCCCTACCTCGTCCGTGAAGTTGGTACCCGCCACGCGGATTTCATTGAAAGAAGAGCAGCTGCTAAAAAACCAGACAAAAAAAAGGACGCAAAAAGAGCTCAGGATGGCAGTCTTTTTCATAGGAAAGGGGATATAAAAAACGGATGATTTTTGTAACCAAACCATCCGTCTAAATTAAACTATACAAGTTAATTCGCTTTGAATAACCGCTTTCAAATGATTCAACGGTGCCCCCGCAATATTTAGCGGTAACATGAGCCTCAAAAGGCCTCCATTACCTCCTCGATCGGCTTCGCGCCATCGAAAAATGACAGCAGCCGTACGAGAATACCCTCCACCACCGCATCCGGGCACGACGCACCGCACGTGAGCATGATACGTACCGGAGTTTTTGCGGGAATATAGTTTTCAGTGACAGTTTCCTCCTTTTTATGCAGGTCAAAATGCCGGATCAGCTGTCTGTCGAGGATTTTGTTAACTGACTCGATGAAGTAGGTCGGGAACTTCTGTTCACACAGCTCCACCAAATGCGAAGTATTGGAGCTGTTATAGCCGCCGGCTACCACCACCAGGTCTGCCTCATGCGTAAGCAATGCGTAGGTTGCATCCTGGTTATCGTTCGTGGCGTAGCACAATGTATCGCGCGTGTTGGCAAAGCGGTCCTCCACCTGCTCGGGGCGCAGGCTGTAATGGCGTATCATCACATTTTTGAGGTAGTCGGCAATGCCTTGTGTATCGGAAGCCAGCATGGTGGTCTGGTTCACAACCCCGACGCGCTGCAAATGCTTTTCAGGATCAAAACCTTCCGAATACTGGTTTTTAAAATCCTCAAAAAACTGCGCAGCAGGTCTCGCTCCGGTCATATACGCTGCCAAAACCTGCGCCTGCTTCATATTTTCGACCACAACAGTCGGTGCGTTTTCCTTGCTATGCGAAAAAGTGGCGCGGGTTTCTTCATGATTCGGTTTCCCATGAACCACAATGGTGTAATCCTTCTCGCCGATTTGCGCGGCGCGGTTCCATACTTTTTCCACAAACGGGCAGGTAGTGTCGTACACGTACGCATTCACGCCCAGCTCCGAGAGCTTCTGCTGGTTCTCCACCGTAGTACCAAACGCGGGAACAATCACAATATCCTCTGCCGTGAGTGCCTCCCAGCCGATAAGCTGGTTGCCTTTGGTATCCATGATGAATTGCACGCCGCGTTCCATGAGATCACGGTTGACGTCCGGGTTATGGATCATTTCACTTAAAAGAAAGATCCGCTTACCCGGGTTCTCGGCGATGGCTTTATAGGCAATGTCGATCGCGTTCTCTACCCCGTAACAAAACCCGAAATGCCGTGCGATGAGAAATTGTACCGGTCCGAAATCGAGCACTGTGGGTGAATAATCCCTTTTCAGCTTGTCGTTTTTACGGCGGAACTCCTTAATCGGCGTGATAATACGGCTCCGGTAAAAATCGGGGATATTGAAAGTTTTCATGTACTAAAATCGGTAGATTGCGTCGAGGCAGCACAAATATAATCCTGCCTTCTTCTAAGAACAACACGGTATGCCCCTTTGTTCGGTATGCGGCATTTTGAAAAAATTTTTAAAATGAATGCAACATGCCGAAGAATCGCTTGTCTTTGATCCAGAACGTTCAAAATATAAACCTTCTGCTTGAAAACACAAATTTACCCCGACCGGCACGTCGAACTGGTGGAGCGTTGTAAACTCGGAGAGCGCAAAGCGCAGTACGAGCTTTACAAACATTACTCAAAAGCCATGTTCAACATCTGCATGCGGATACTGAACCATTTGGGAGAGGCTGAGGATGCTTTGCAGGAGGCTTTCGTGGATGCATTCACGAATCTCCACCAGTTCAGGCAGCAGTCGACGTTTGGGGCGTGGTTGAAGCAAATCGTGGTCAACAAGGCGATCAACCACATGCGGAGCAGAAAGGTGAAATGGGTAGAAATTGAAGAATTCCACGAGACATTAGAGCAAAGCGACCGGAATCAGGATTCTTTCGGACTGGATGAGAGCGACACGACGCTCGAAATAGAAAGGGTTCGCAACGCGGTACAGAAATTGCCGGATGGCTACCGGGTGGTACTAAGCCTGTATTTGTTCGAAGGCTACGACCACGAAGAAATCGGCGAAGTGCTAGGGATCAGCGAAACGACCTCGCGGACACAATACATGCGGGCGAAAAGGAAGCTGACCGAAATTTTGGTCAGGTGAGTTTTCAACAGTTGGAAATAATATATACCTAAAACTCTTACGGATTTGAGACTATTATTTACACTTGACAAGTTAATTAATCTATGAAAAATTCTTCTGATAAAAAGGATCGATTGGAGCGGTTTGTGCGTGATAACAGGGATGGATTTGATACTTTCTTACCGCAGGATTCTTTATGGAGCCAGATTGAGAGCCAACTACACAATGAGATTCCGATAGTACCTGAGAAATCGAAAAAAAAAATCAGGCGTCTGAGTAACCCCTATTTCGACTGGCGCATTGCCGCCGGGGTATTTCTGGCGCTGGGAATCGGGTTTCTGGTGTACCTCAATCACGAATACGGCATTACCCGTGATCCGCGCGTGGCCTTGAAAGTACCCGCATATGCCCGCGAATTCAACCAATACAATGTTGCAATAGACCAAAAAAGGGAGGAGATCATCAAGCTGGCCCGGAACAACCCGGAACTGTATAAAGATTTCTCCGCTGATTTGGAAAGTCTGGAATCGAGCTATAAAAGCCTCCGTTCCAACTTGTCGAACGCCCCTAACCAGGAAGCACTGCTGGAAGCAATGGTTCAGAACCTGCAATTACAGGTCGATCTCCTGAACCAACAACTGGAAATTTTGCAACGCATTAACAAAGTGAAAAATGATAACAATAAAGAAAATAGCGACGCTCCTGTTATTTAGTGTGATCGCCACATTACCGCAGGTAGCCAGCGCAACCCTCAATCCCGACGATTCGGAACAGAGCGGACTGATCGAAAAGCGAAGGAATATTGTGAAAGTGTTCGACGTCAAAAAGAGCGACGCACTTGAAATAGATAATCAGTTTGGTCTTGTGAAAGTGAATCTGTGGGCTAAGGAGGAGATCAAGGTGGAAATTGTCGTAACTGCCAATGCACCTTCCGACTCCCGCGCCGCCGAATATCTCGGCTCGGTGAATATCGACGAAAAACGGGCCAAAAACCTCATCAGCATTGCCACCCGAATCGACCGGAGCCAGTTCGGCAACAATGGCTGGAACAAAAGCAAGGGTGACAAGAATTTTATCCAGATCGATTACACGATTTACATGCCTAAGGAGAATTCGCTGACTGTGCGCAACAAATTTGGCAATACAGACATTCCTTCCTTCTACGCGCCGCTTACAGTAGATTCCAAGCACGGCAATTTCGTGGCGACACTCCTGGAAAATCCCGACAACGTGATCGATGTGCAATTCGGAAGCGCCAGGATCGGGAAAATGGACGGCGGCAAGCTCGACTGCCAATATTCCAATGTAAAGCTCGACCAGGCGAAGAAGGTTATGCTGAGCAACAAGTTCGGTGAACTGACGATCGGTGATGTCGTGAACCTGGATGCATTGATCGACTATTCCGGCGCTAAAATCGGGACCATCCGGGGCACGGGCAAAATCAAGCTCAATTATTCGGGTAATTTCAAAATCGATGAACTGACGCATTCAGCGCAGAATGTGGACATCCAGGCGCAATACTCTTCCATTGTACTGCCGGCCGAGGCCAACCAGTTCAATGTCAGCGTAACGTATGGCAAGTTTAGTTACCCGGCGGAGAACGTCAACTTCTCGATGCAGCCGGAAAAGGATGGCCGCCCCGACAAAATGAAGCATTACCAGGGGAAGGTCGGTACCGGCACAGGTCCGAAAATTACCGTCACTTCGGTGTTTGGTGATGTGAGAATGAAGGAATAAATACTCCCCTACTCTTCCAAAAGCACATTATACCTGAAATCCAGCGGATCGAAGGCATTGTAAAGTTTCTGGATAAACTGAGGGTCATTGATGTAGAAATTCAGCAGATTGTCATACCGTTCCTGGGCGATTCCGTTCGGGAACAGTTTGTTTTTAAGGGTCAGCAATTGCTCGATCTCCGATTCGTGGTTACGCTCCTCGGCACGGATAATGCGTTTTTCGAGGTGTTTTAATGAATTCAGAAGGCGCTTCTGCTCGGCTTTCACTGCGCCGTGCATCGTTTGATCTACCTCCGTGGCTTTTGCAAGAATCTGCTCGAAAACCGCGTTGAATGCTTCCTTCTGTTCATCCAGGTTGAGCTCGTGCTCGGTATTACGCTCGATGAACGTCTTGCGCAGCGCAATTTCATCCAGGAACAAGTCTTTGTAATCGATTTTCAGCTTTTTCGCCTTCTTATATTGGTGACCGTTCATGTACAACGCGAAGTTGCGTGGCATCAGCATGGGATAAGCCACTCCGAAATGGTCGAAAACGCCTTTCAGCTGCATCCAGTAAGGCACCTCTGACGGCCCGCCTATATACGCAAGGTTTGGTAAAATCACTTCCTCATACAAGGGGCGCAGGATCACGTTCGGACTGAAACGCTCCGGATTGGTTTCCGCCAGTTCCAGCAGTTCCTCCTCGCTGAATTCCAGTTCGGTATTCAGGACTTTAAACACGCCGTCTTCGCGCACAATGCGCTCGCGGAGGTTATTGTCGAGATAAAAGAAATTGATTTCACGCGCATGGAGGGGAGTATGGTAGCCAAGCGCATTCAGCCGGGAAGTGGTTTCGGTAACGAGTTTCTCCGAAATGGAATCTTTCAGTTCTTCCTTGATCACCGGCAGGAAGTGGCGTTTAAGGTCTGCATGGTCGGCGTCGAGGCTGATCAGCCCGTAACGTCCGAAAAGTTCATGCATATAACATCGCACAGCATCCGATAACGTGTTGTTTTCAAGGTAGGCCTTCGCGAAAAGCAGCGGTTTATCCGGCAATTGCTTCAAAATTCCGGCCAGCTCTTTCGGGTTCAGCTTTCCTACCGCCCCTTTGTGCTCGCCTGTCCATTTATGCGTCTGTCCGAACAGATGGAAAGACGCGATTTCTTCAAAATCGTGGTCTTCCGACGCCATCCAGTAAATGGGCACGAAGTTGTACTCGGGGTACTTCGCTTTCAATGCCTCGGCGAGCTTGATGATCGTAACGATCTTGTATATGATGTACAGCGGGCCGGTGAAAATATTCAGTTGGTGACCGGTTGTGACTGTGAAGGTATTGTCTTGTAATAAGACCGAAAAATCGGGCAGGTAGGGAAGGCCGTGGTATTGCTTCGTAAGTACATCCACGAGCGTTTTGCGCTTATCGGCAGCGAACCCTTTTTTATTCAAAATAGCCTTTTCCGCATTCTCCAGTGTCGGGAAAACACTGTAAAAAGATTCAAGCGTCGGTTTCTGATCGAGGTAATCGAGTAGTAATGCAGGAAACTGGCCTGTGGTACGCAGATCCACGGAATGCAAAGTCATGAAAGGTGGTTTTTCAGTAGCTAGTAGAGAATCCAACGTAATTATTTTTGCGATTTTGACTCAGAAAAGAAACTTACTACCTAACGAGAAAGGTGCCGTTTTTGGTTTCCCAAAATTGCGCATTTTGACCGATAATCGAAAACCTTTTAACAAGATACAAAAAAGCCGCACCTGAGTCAGATGCGGCTTTCAACCTGTATTTTGGTTTTCAGTTGTAGCAGGCTGTTCACCTGAGATATTTATGATATTTTAAAAGACGTAGTCGTTTTTAGCTATCAGCTCGTCGGCAATGCGGCGGCGTGCGTCTTTAAGATTTGCGGGCTCTATTTTGGTGAATCTTTTCAGTCCCATCAGCATCACCCGCAGCTCGTCGCTTTCGGCAAAGCTGGTAATCGCGGCGCGGCCGGCATTGTTCACTTTTTCAACTGCGCGGCTGAGGTAAATCAGAGCGATATCCTCGTGCAATGCATTCGCTTCCCCGCCCAGCAACCCGATCCGCTTTTCCACTCTCAACAACACCGATTCGGCCACATAAATTTCAATGACCATATCGGCAATATTCATGATAATCTCTTGTTCATCAGAGAGTTTCATCATAAACTTTTGTACCGCAGCACCGGCGATCATCAAGGCAGCCTTTTTCAGGTTTTTGATCACTTTTTTCTCCGCGGCAAACAATGTTTCATCCTCATCGCCCCCGAAATCCGGGATGGACAAAATCTCTTTGCCCACTGCCATGGCCGGCCCCATCAGATCGAGTTGCCCTTTCATCGTACGTTTCAGCAGCATATCCACCACAAGCAGGCGGTTGATTTCATTGGTACCTTCAAAAATCCGGTTGATCCGGCTATCGCGATAGGCGCGATCCATCGGTGCATCGGCCGAAAAACCCATCCCTCCATACACCTGCACACCTTCGTCCACCACATAGTCCAACACTTCCGACCCATGCACCTTCATGATCGCGCACTCTATCGCAAGCTCTTCCAGAGCCTTCAATTTCGCTTCGGCATCGTTCATTCCCTTCTCCTTGAAGGCCTGGATGAGATCATCTATATTCTGCCCCACACGGTAGGCCGCCGACTCGGTCGCGAACATTTGCACCGCCATTTCAGCGAGCTTGTGCTTGATGGCCCCGAAATTGGCAATAGCCGTACCGAACTGCTTGCGTTCATTGGCATATTGTATCGCCTGAGACGCCACACGTTTCGAACCGCCCAGCGCCGCCGCCGCAAGCTTGATCCGGCCTATATTGAGGATATTAACCGCTATTTTAAACCCGTTACCCCTTTCCGACAGCATATTCCCGACCGGCACCAGGCAGTCATTGAAGAACAACTGGCGCGTGTCCGAACCCTTGATACCCATCTTGTGCTCGGGCTCGTTCATGGTAATGCCGCCGAATGACTTTTCAATGATAAATGCCGTCAGGTTTTTATCCGTTTCACCATTCTCCTCAATCTTGGCAAAAACAATAAACACGTCCGCAAAACCGCCGTTCGTGATCCACATTTTCTGGCCGTTGATCACGTAATGCTGCCCGTCCGCGCTCAGTTTCGCTTTTGTCCTACCCGAATTGGCATCTGAACCTGAATCGGGCTCGGTGAGACAGTAAGCTGCTTTCCACTCGCCCGAAGCCAGTTTTGGCAAATACTTGTTCTTTTGCCCGTCATTGCCATAATACAGAATAGGCAATGTACCGATACCCGTGTGCGCCGAGAGTGCCACAGAAAACGAGTTCCCAGCGCCAGTCGCTTCGGCGACAAGCATGGAGGTATTGAAATTCATCCCAAACCCGCCGAACTCCTCAGGAACAGCAGTACCGAGCAAGCCGAGCTCGCCGGCTTTATCCATCAGCCCCGAAATAAGTGCCGGGCTTTTAGCCTGGTCTATTTCATCCAAACGCGGCCACACCTCCCTGGCCAGGAAGTCACGGCACGTGTCAGCGATCATGCGCTGCTCTTCATTGAATTCTTCGGGAATAAAAATCTGATTTGCCAGGGTTTCCTTGATCAGGAACTCACCTCCCTTGATGGACGTCTGGTTTAATGCTGCAACGGACATATGAATTCGGGTTAGTCGGGAAACGTGTTGGGTATGCTTGCATACCATTACAGGTCTATGCAAATATAGGCCATAAAAATTATTATGCAAGCATACTATTATCAAATTAGATGAAAAATGACCGCCCTTGCGAGGCGGCCATGGTCGTTTCAAGCGCTTTCGTCAAGCTATTTTTTGAAAATCCTGAATTGCTTTAAAAACTCACCGTTGTTCTCGATCCGGATAAAGTAGATACCCGCAGAGAGGCCAAAAGCGTCGAGATCCAGGTTTGCCAGCGCATCCGAAACCTTGACCAGCGAACCCGCGATCGGTATCCGTTTGCCAGAGACCGTCACAATTTCCCAGCTCAGATTATCACCGGGCTGGTACTCAGGCAACTTGATATTGACAATGCTTTCGACCGGATTCGGATAGAATGCCCAGTCTTCCATATTTTTGGTGATATCCACCTTGTCGCCCGCCGAAATGCCGAACTCGATGGAGTTCGTCACGACGGCCGAATCTTCCTTAAATGCCGTAACCGTCAGCGTGTATCTTCCCACATACGGCGCGAAGCCGGAGGCGTCCTCATACAATGCGTAGGGGAAAATCGCGGTCGTCGATTTCCTGCGATAAGGACCATTCAGATCGAATGAAACTTTGTCATACTCGAAATTTCCATAAGCATACATATTCAGCTTGGAAGGCAGTGAATCATGCGGAATCACGTCGTCACCCGACAGTCTCCTGATCACGCGCTGATCGACCTTGCTACCGCCCTGAACAAGTTCAAAACGAAGCTCGGGAATTTGTACCAGCAGCACCAGCGGAATCTCCACGTACGCGCCGGCATTATCGTACGCGCGGATGATGAGGCGGTATTCTCCCTCTTCGGTAGGCGTTCCCGAAAACTCGTTCAGGGCAAATGTGAGCCAAGAAGGCCGGTTCTGCACCGTAACTGACGAAATGTAGCCATCCGCATCTCCAAAAATGTTTGTGGGCAGAATATAGCTGAACGGCATGTTGATCTGCGCATACTTGACGGGCAATCCGCTGGTAGCAAACGGCGGTGAATTCAGGAACTGCGGCTCCACGACCTTGATCGTGAAATAGGTTTCCACAAATGCATTCAGATCGTCATAGGCTTTCAGGATAATGCGGTAATCGCCCAGTTTTGTGGGTGTTCCGCTGAGTACGCCATTCGAGAACGTCAGCCAGGAAGGCAATTCGCTGGCTTCGACTTTGGTAATGTCGCCGTCGGGGTCGACAAATGCGGTTTTCGGAATGGTAATGGTAAATGGCTTATTCACAGCCACCATCTGGTTCGAAAAATTGCTATCGACGGTCGGCGGCTTATTGGCATTCTCACGGGTGTCCACGCGGATAGTGAAAAAAGCTTCCGCCGACCCACCTTCATCATCAATACCCTTTACTGAAATGCGGTAATCGCCCAATGTTGTGGGTTTTCCGCGCAGAACGCCGTTTTCGTAGCGCAGCCACGAGGGCAAAGCGCCCACCTCCACCCGCACGATCTTGCCGTCGACATCGGAGAAAGTATCTATCGGAAGACGGTACTCGAAATCCTTGTTCACGGGGATAATCTGCATCGGCACCGGCCGGAACACGTAAGGCATATAATTGGAAGCATCCTCCCAATAACTTGGCGACAGAATGTCTTCGATCAAACGAATCCGGACGGGACGCGGACGGGAAGGATCGGCGTAGGCACGTTTGGCCCATTCATCGTAAATCACTCCCTGGGCACCTCCTTTTTCCGTCGCTGCCGAAAGGCGGTACGACACCGAATCGGCATACACGATCGGGGTCATCGGTTTATTCAGCCATGTCACTGCGCCCTGCCTTAAAAAGCCTTCCGCACGAGCCATTTGCTCTTTTTGGGAAATAACCACAGCCACTACATTAGCTCCGTGCTCGAAGTTCTCGTTGATTTGCTTCATATGGGCATTATTATCCAGGTACGAGCTTACGAAAAGCTCATTGGCCGTGATAAAACCCGCAGGTGCATCGCTTTTTACGATATCAACCGACCACCGGTGATCGGTACTGGCCAGGTTGTCGTTTACTTTAATGCCGTCCGTTTTTTGATTAAGGTCGCGGAAACCCAGCGTTCCCCGCGTTGCCGACTGCGAATCAAATACCGATCCGTAGTCCGACACATATTTGATAGCCGGATCGATGCCCTTGACCGCGGCGACCATTTGCTCCGTGAATTTTTTGAGCATCATATGGCGGTAGATGTACCAGTCTTTTCCATACCGCTGCCGGAACGAAAGATTGGGTTCCCAGGCCGTGGCAGGTGGGTTGGCTTCATCGAACGACTTGAAAGTCATTCCCCAGAGGAAATTGATCCGCTCGATTTTCTTGTATTTCCCCTGTACAAAAGCCTTGAAACCCTTTACCATCGAAGGCGAATAATCATAAACAGCCGCATTTTCCTTACCATTTTCGATCAGGCCTCCCGCGTATTCCCCTTCCTGGGTGCCTGTGCAAGTCACGGACACATAAAGCAGCTTTTTATCGGTGTGCAAATGCTTGTAGCGGGTCATCACCTCTTTGACAAAAGCAACTCCCTTGTCCAGAATGGGCTGATTATCGAATCCAAAAAAAGTATCCCCGTAACCGCTGTTCAAGGGTTTGTTGGAATGGCTGAACTGGCTGTCGGACACATCCCAGAAACCTTTAATGCGGGTACTGTGGCGGCCGAGGTGAATGCGCAAAGCAACCTTCATACCCAGGTCCGTCGCAATTTTGATCTGCTGGTCATACTTCCCCCATTGCGGGGTTTCGGTGGGCGAACTGTAATAAACTTTATCCCAGGGGATGGTGATATACACCGCATTGAGCCCGAAATCCTTTGCGGAGCGGATCAGGTCCGGCTCGGGGCCTATGTCGGTGGGATCGGTGAGGTTCAGGAGCATCAGCGCAAGGTAGCGCTGGCTATCCGTTTCGGTGGTTCTCTGCTGACTTTGCCCCGAAGCCTGCCCGGCTAGCGCCAGTAGGCTCAGTAACAAAGAAATACGGGTCAAAAATTTAAACGCGCACGTAGAATTGAGCATACTAACGGGTTTTGTCAATTAATTCGATCCACTCTTTATATCCATTTTCCACATTGAACCGGCTCGCTCTTTCAATGCTCCGGGCACTGTCCGTTTTCGTCTCGCCGCTCATGATCGACCGCATCGCCGCGACCATCTGCTTCACGCTCAGGTCATCGGTCACGATACCCATGCCATCCTGCACAAACTCGGACACACCCCCGGAAGGAAATGCAACAATAGGCTTACCCAACAACGCAGCTTCGATCATCACGAGCGGAAAAGGATCCTGCCGTGAAGTCAGCAGAAAACCATTCCCCATATTAAGGTAGGCATAATAATCCTCTTTCTGCTTGCCAACGAGGTGAATTCTGGTAGCTGAGGTATTGTTGGCGCAGCGCTGCTCGGTGTAATACACCAATCCATCGTCGATCGTTGCACCTACCCACACGAGATGCACCCGCGGATCGTTCACTTCCGCGGCGATATCCGGCAGCATATCGAAACCCTTCCGTTCCGAGGTCATTCCGGACAATATCCACACGAATGCATCGGCCGGAATTTGCAGCTTCCTGCGGAGTTCCGACGAGCGGGCATCATCCTTTTTGACCAGGGCAGAATCTATAAATGAATAAAGTAAGCCCACATTTTTCCCGCCGGCATCCCTCAGCGAATCACACGTCGTTTGGGAACAGCCGATCAGCAGTTCCGAGTAATCCACGATGCTTTTGAAGTCGGGCGCGCTCAGGTACGCGTACGTGAGGGGCATTTCGTGGAAATGGGTAATGACCTTAATCCCGAATTCCTTGGCCACCACAATCGTCTCGGGAATCATCGTCGTGTTTACATACCAGAAATCCGCGTGAAAACTCTTTGCCAGCTTTCTTAATGCCCTTAGTGTGGGATTGATGCCCAGGTGAAAGGAGATTTTTTCAATTGTACTGAATGTGCGCGGGGCTATGTGGACGGGAATGTCCTGGGGAAAGTCGGCTAACAATTCGCCATTCGCAAAGCTGACGATACCGACGTCAAACCGCGAGCGGTCTATTTTTTTCAAAATGTACAACAGCATCATTTCCGATCCTGTTCGTGTGGCATAGGGCGTAAAAAAGAGGATTCTCTTCTTGGATTGATTCATGCAGAGGCAGTTAAGAGGTCGATGTTCTCCTGAGGCTTGATCTTGTAGAGCCCTTTCCGGAGGAACAGTGTTTTCCAGAAATATTTTAAAAGAACGCGCGTCTTCCTTACATATATATGTTGTGTGCGAAGTTCCGAGAACGGATTGCCATTTTTTCTCAGGTTAAAAAGCATTTTCCACCCATACACCACCGGCACCATGAATATATAATGCAGGATCAGCAACACATATTGCGCGCTCCCGTACTGCTTACGCACCCACAGGAAATTAGAAACCTGCATTTGCGTGCTGAAACGGTTGATCCAGGAAATGTGTGTGCGCCGGAACGGATTGTTATTTTCAAGATGGATAAACGTACAATCCTGAAAATAACACAGTTTGCCGAGCTTTCCCAACCGGCCCGACCATTCCACGTCTTCTCCGTACATGAAAAACTCTTTACTGAAACCACCCGTTTTCTCAAAACCTTCCCTCCGCACGAACATAAATGCGCCCACCAGCCAATCGTGCTGATCAGGATCGGCATAGGCCGGTTCAGGATAAAGTTTATTGACTACCCTATCTACGAGGCCGCTCGGGGGAAGGATGAAAAACGTCCTCCGGAATTCATTAAAGCTCCGGTAGAAGGGCATCGGGGTACCATCCGAATAGTATTGCAATGCGCCGCAGGCGATAATGTCGGTGCGCTCGTTCATCCGGTCGAAACACCGGCCGATCACATTGTCGGTGAGCAGGGTATCGGCATTCAGCAGCAACAAATATTTACCTTTTGCGATGGCCATGCCGTGGTTATTGGCAATGCCAAATCCCGCATTGTACTCCATATCGACCCACCGGACATCCGGATGGGCTGCTCTCACCAATGCTCCTCCGCCATTCTCAGGATCGTTGTCAACCACAATAACCTCATAAGTTACTCCGGCTGTAAACCGGCTGACAGAATCCAAACAATTGATAATGAGTTGAGGCGACCTGTAATTGATGATAATAATGGATACATCCATGAAAGCGGGCGTGCATGTTGAAAGGGCAAAAATAAAGAATCTCCCCGGAAGATGGTTAACACTTCCGGGGAGACCTTGAAATTCAGTCCGAATGTTAGTCTACGGCCTAATTGAGCCTTTCGTAGATGCCCGCAACGCCTTGCCCGCCACCTACACAAGCCGTTACCATGCCGTATTTCTGGCCCTGGCGCTTCATTTCGTTGAAAAGCTGCACCGAGAGCCTTGCGCCGGTAGAACCTAATGCGTGGCCCAAGGCAATCGCGCCCCCGTTGGGGTTCACAATCGCGGGATCAATGCCGAGCTCCTGGATCACCGCCAGCGATTGTGCCGCAAATGCCTCGTTCAGTTCCACCTGCTGAATGTCGGCCAGTTTCAATCCGGCCTGTTTCAATGCAAGCGGTACCGCTACAACGGGGCCTATGCCCATAATGCGCGGGTCTACACCCGCGGTCGCATACGACATCATGCGCGCGATCGGTTTCAGCCCCAGCTCGTTCACCAGCCTCTCCGACATAACCAGCACAAATGCGGCACCGTCAGAAGTTTGAGATGAATTACCGGCTGTCACCGAGCCGCCTGCCGCGAAAACGGGTTTCAGTTTGTTCAATGCTTCCACGGTCGTGTCCGCGCGGGGTCCTTCGTCCTGGCTGATGACCGTTTCCTTGGTTTTTTTCTTACCTGATGCCTGGTCGAAATAGGTCTCTTTCACGGTTACCGGCACAATACCGTCCGCGAACCAGCCTTCTTTCTGCGCACGCAGCGCTTTTTGGTGTGATTGAAATGAAAATTCATCCTGGGCTTCGCGGCTGATCTTGAAATCCTGCGCCACCTGCTCGGCGGTAAGTCCCATGCTGAGGTAGTAATCCGGGTTTGTATGCGCTATCTCGTAGTTCAATGCGGTTTTCCAGCCCATAGTAGGCACGAGCGACATCGACTCGGTACCACCCGCTATAATGCATTCGGCCATTCCTGCGTGGATCTTCGCGGATGCCATCGCGATCGCCTCCACGCCCGAGCCGCAGTAGCGGTTGATCGTGATACCGGACACGTTTTTGGGCAAAGAAAGCAATGCTACATACCGGCCCATTTGCATGCCTTGCTCCGCCTCCGGCACCGCATTGCCCACAATAACATCATCTACGCGGGTAGGGTCCAGCTGCGGGGTTTGTTCCAGCAAATGCCTGATGACGGTCGCACCGAGGTCGTCGGGACGTGTAAACCTGAAACCGCCTCTTGGCGCCTTGCCTACCGCCGTGCGGTAGCCCGCAACAATGTATGCGTTCATATTGGATCTGTTTTGAAATCAGTTCAAGCAAGCACTTTGCATTTAGTATGCCTGCATACCATTGGTAAAAATAGGTATTAATCCTAAAACAACAAACCGCCGGAGTTTGTTTTCCGGCGGTTTGCAACTACCAAGTCTTTGCTGATGGAAGTCTCTATTTTTAAGAAGGAATGTGCCCTCCTTCCAGCACTTTGGGTCGTTTTGCGGCATCTGGCATGACGATCCAAAGGATGATGTAAAACAGGATGACCGGAAAAGTGACAGGGATGAACACGGCGAGTACAAACAACACACGCATGATAGTGACGTCGATCTCGAAGTAATCGGCTAATCCTGAGGCTACACCGCCGATCATTTTGTTGCTGGTATTACGGAACAATCTATTGTGGTTCATGGCTATAACTATTTAAATCGTTTTGATGTGTTAAAGGTACTATGCATTACCTAGTAGTGGTTATAAATCTGTATAAACGGCGCCAGAGCGTTGACACGGGTTATTTTCAGGGATAGGGAACAGCTATTTATCATTAGATATGCATTAGGATTATGCCGGAAGTTGCGTAATACTATTGGCAATGAATTACCTTTGGGTTATTAATTAGGCGTTTTGCTGACAATCTGGCACGCGGATAGCAGCAGGCGCAATATTTTTTAAGGAAAATTTCGGTTAAAAAACATACAACACATCATGTTTAAAATATTTTCGAAGCTATTTGGCACGAAATCGGAACGGGACTTGAAGGAACTTACCCCGTACGTTGAAAAGGTGAATGCCGAATATGCCCTCCTGGCCTCCCTATCGAATGATGAACTTCGGGCCCAATCCGCGAACCTGAAACAACATATTGCCGATCAACTGAAATCTGTCGATGAACAAATTGCAGCATTGAGACAGCAGGCCGCCGACGAACCGAATGTGGATAGCAAGGAGGCGATCTTCAAGAAAATCGACGCACTCGAACTCGAAAGAAATAAAGAACTGGAAAAGGTATTGCTGGATATTCTTCCGAAAGCATTTGCGATTGTGAAGGATACCGCGCGCCGTTTTACAGAACATGATAAACTGGAAGTAACTGCCAACGTTTTTGACCGCGAAGTAGCCACTAAGAAGTCAAATGTGACCATTAGCGGCGAAAAGGCCATTTGGAATACAACCTGGGATGTGATCGGCCAGCCTATCAAATGGAACATGATCCATTATGACGTGCAGCTGATCGGTGGTGTGGTGTTGCACCAGGGAAAAATAGCCGAAATGGCAACGGGTGAAGGTAAAACCCTCGTGGCTACCCTGCCTTCGTTCCTGAATGCATTGGCCGGACAGGGCGTTCACATCGTAACGGTGAACGACTACCTCGCCAAACGTGATGCCGAGTGGAATGCACCGCTTTTCGAATTCCACGGATTGAGCGTCGACTGTATCGACCGCCATCAGCCGAATACCATTGCCCGCCGCAATGCTTATAAAGCAGACCTTACTTACGGTACCAACAACGAGTTCGGTTTTGACTACCTGCGTGACAATATGTCACGGACTCCGGAAGAGCTCGTTCAGCGGAAACACCATTTCGCGATGGTGGATGAGGTTGACTCCGTGTTGATTGATGATGCACGTACGCCGTTGATCATCAGCGGCCCCGTACCGCGCGGTGACGAGCAGGAGTTTTTGGAACTGAAACCACGTGTTTCACGGATCGTGGAGGCGCAAAAACGCCTCGCCATGGAGTTCCTTAATGATGCCAAGAAAAAAATTCAGGCCGGGGATAAAAAAGAAGGTGGTCTGGCACTGTTCCGCGCACACCGCGGGATGCCTAAATACAAACCTTTGATCAAATACCTCAGCGAAGGCGGCGTAAAGGCCATTATGCAGGAATCGGAATCGATTTACTTGGCAGAAAACCAGAAACTGATGCCGCAGGCCGATGCTCCGCTTTACTTCACGATCGACGAGCGCCATAACAGCATCGAACTTACCGAAAAAGGGATCGACTTCCTGACCGGCGAATCCGAAGAATCCAACTTCTTCATCCTCCCCGACATTGCGGTAGACCTTGACGCCATCGAAAAAGATCCTTCGCTCAATGAACACGACCGCGTGATCGCGAAAGAAGCCTTGATCCGCGATTATTCCGTTAAAACAGCCCGTATCCACACGGTAAACCAGCTTTTGAAAGCATTTACATTGTTTGAAAAAGACGTGGAATACGTGATCATGGACGGAAAGGTGAAGATCGTCGATGAACAGACCGGCCGTATCATGGACGGTCGCCGCTACTCCGACGGCTTGCACCAGGCGATTGAAGCGAAAGAAAATGTCCGCGTGGAAGATGCAACACAGACTTACGCGACAGTTACCCTGCAAAATTACTTCCGGATGTACCATAAGCTGGCCGGTATGACCGGTACGGCGGAAACGGAAGCGGGCGAGTTCTGGGAAATCTATAAACTCGACGTCGTGACGATCCCGACCAACAGAGGAATCGTTCGTAAAGACCAGGAAGATAAAGTGTACCGCTCGGTTCGCGAGAAATACAATGCGGTGACCGACGAAATCGTGGAGCTCGTAGAGGCCGGTCGCCCGGTACTTGTGGGTACAACTTCGGTTGAAAACTCCGAGATCATCAGCCGGATGCTGACGCTCCGCAAGATCCCGCACCAGGTTTTGAACGCAAAACAACACCAGCGTGAAGCGGAAGTGGTTGCGGAAGCAGGTAAGCCAGGCACTGTAACGATCGCTACCAACATGGCCGGTCGTGGTACCGACATTAAGCTGACTGCCGAGTCCAAGGCTTCGGGAGGTTTGGCGATTATCGGTACGGAACGTCACGAAAGCCGTCGCGTCGACCGCCAGCTGCGTGGTCGTTCGGGACGTCAGGGTGACCCGGGCTCATCCCAATTCTTCGTTTCCCTCGAAGATAACCTCATGCGTTTGTTCGGTTCCGACCGGATGGCCAAGGTAATGGACCGCATGGGACTCGAAGAAGGCGAGGTGATCCAGAGCAGCATGATTACGAAATCGATCGAGCGTGCACAGAAGAAAGTGGAAGAAAACAACTTCGGCATGCGGAAACGCCTGCTCGAATATGACGATGTAATGAACTATCAGCGTGACGCGATCTATACCCGCCGTCGCAATGCATTGTTCGGAGATCGTCTGGCGGTGGACATTGCCAACACATTATATGATGTGTGCGACGAAATCGCTACTACTGCCGGAAGCTATGCAGAGCTGGAACTCGCAGCCATTACCACGCTGGGAATGGAAGTACCTTTCAGTGAAAATGAATATGCTGCATTGAAGCCTTCGGACCGTTCGCAAAAGCTTTACGACGCGGCCGAGAAGCAATATCAGGACAAGAACGACGCCATTGCAGGCAAGGCATTGCCGGTTCTCCGCTCGATTTACTCGGAGCGCGGCGCTGTAATTTCCGAGATCATGATCCCGTTCACAGACGGTATCCGCCAGGCTGGCGTGGTAGTGGGGTTGCAGAAAGCCATCGAGAGCGAAGGCAAGGACATTACCCGCGAAATGGAGAAGGCGATCGTGCTTTCGCTCATCGACCAGGAGTGGAAAGAGCATTTGCGTGAAATGGACGATTTGAAACAATCGGTACAGAATGCCGTATTCGAGCAGAAAGATCCATTGCTGATCTACAAATTTGAATCGGTAGAGCTTTTCAAGCGCTTCCTCAGCAAGGTAAACTTCGATATGATCTCGTTCCTGATGAAGGCCGATATTCCGCAGGAAGAAGCAGCACCGCCTACCGCCGTACCACAACAGGTACGCCGCCCGGAACCGGCGCCCGAGCTTCATACCAACCGCGAAGAGGATTACGATCTGGAAACCGACACGTTTCATTCGCAGGAACCGGCCACGAAAGCGCAGCCGGTACGGACCATCAAAATCGCCGACCGTAACCAACGTGTTTCGGTGCAGTACCGCGACGGCCGCATTGTACGCGACGTGAAATTCAAGAAAGTAGAACAGGAGGTTAAAAACGGCGATTGCGTCGTGGTTGACGTACATGAAGAATAGTCATTTTTAGTCAGGAGTGGTCAAGTGTAGTCATTAGTAGTCAGATATGGCAATGGTTGTCAAAATAGCCATTAAGAAAGTCAGGAGGAGAAAATTTTTCAATCCTGTTAACAACAAATGACAACTTCTGACAATACCTGACTACACTTGACAAAGTATCAAGAGACGTTACGAAAAAGCCTCGGCGTACCCCGCCGGGGCTTTTTCGTTGCCGGAAAATCAGGATTTATGCGATATTTGCATCTCGAAGACCATCATTAACAAAAAATAAGCTTGCATGAAACTGCACAGAGAGGGATATACGATCATGGCTATTACGGCCATTGTGCTGATCATTATCAATTTAGGGATCAACTATCTCCTTCCCGACGGCTACTGGATCCCACGCCTTACGCTGATCGCCAGCATCGTGGTTTTCTTCCTGGTAGTACAGTTTTTCCGTGTTCCCACGCGCGTAGTACGTACGAGCGACCGCGAGATCGTGGCACCGTGCGATGGTAAAGTGGTGGTGATTGAAGAAGTGGTGGAAACCGAGTATTTCAAAGGTCCGCGCCGCCAGATCAGTATCTTCATGTCGCCGCTGAATGTACACATCAACTGGAACCCGATCAGCGGGGTTATTCAATATTTCAAATACCACCCGGGCCTGTACCTCGTTGCATGGCATCCCAAATCGAGTACCGAGAATGAGCGTACAACCGTCGTGATCCGCACGATCGAAGGCGTGGAAGTGCTATTCCGCCAGATCGCGGGTGCAGCTGCACGCCGTATACGCTGGTATGTGAAGGAAGGCGATAAAGTGGAGCAAAGCACCGAAATGGGCTTTATCAAATTCGGGTCCAGAGTCGATATTTTCATTCCCCTGGACGCCGAAGTGAAGGTTAACCTGCAAGAAAAAACAGTAGGCAGCGTAACTGTCCTGGCTACATTAAAATAAGCGCCAGCTCAGGATCTGCTCGAAAAACTGGGGCACAGCGCCAGGATACACCACAGCCATAAAAATCATCCCGAAAATGGCCCCTACCATGTGCGCGCTGTGGTTGACATAACTCGTGCCGCGCCGCGTTTCGTAAAATGAATAGCCTAGAAACAGCAGTCCGAATATGAACCCGGGCATACAAATGAAGAAGTAAAGGCATATCTGCATCAGCGGCGCATAAAGGATCGCCGCAAAGAGTACCGCCGACACGCCACCCGACGCTCCGAGCGAATTATACTTTGAATTCTTCCTGTGCTTCAAAAAGGTAGGGATATCGGAAACGATGATACCTACCAGATAAAGGAAAAGGTAGTAAAATGTCCCGCTTGGCCCGAAGAGCATGGAAAACAGCCGCTCGATGCTTTCTCCCACAAACCACAAGCTCAACATATTGAAAATGAGGTGACCAAAATCCGCGTGCACAAATCCGGAAGTGATAAACCGGTAGTACTCATTGCGCTGGGTCACGCGGTAAGGGTTCAAGATCAACTTGTCCATCAAACTGTAATTGTTGAACGCGTAATAGCTGATCCCGGAGGTTATGATCACTAAAATGAGGGTAATCGACATAAAAAGGGTTATTTGTTGATTGGATTACTTTTCCCGCGCCACCAGCTGCTCTACAAACTGCAAGAGCACCTCTTTCTGAACGCTATCCGTGCGCAGTTGCTGTAAACTAGCCATTCCGCGCGAGAAATATTCATTTATTTTATGTTCGGTAAACGCCCGGATGTCCAGTGCATCGTAAATGCCGGTTACCGCGGCCACCTTTTCGGCATTGTCAAATTTTTCAAGGCCGATCCATTTGTCGAGTTCGGCTTTCAGGTTGCCTTCCGCCTTGGACAATGCTTCAATGAGCAGGAAAGTCTTTTTATTGGCAATAATATCTCCGCCTACCTGCTTGCCAAATTTGGCAGGATCGCCGTAAACGTCCAGTAAATCGTCCTTCAACTGGAAACCGATCCCCATATTTTCTCCCGCGGAGTACAACAGGTTGGTCGTTTCTTCGTCGGCGCCGGCAATCATTCCGCCCAGTTCGAGTGCGAACCCGAGGAGCACCGAGGTTTTCAGGCGTATCATACCAATGTATTCTTCCTCCGACACATCCCAGCGCTTTTCGAAATTCATATCCAGCTGCTGCCCCTCGCATACTTCCGCCGCCGTTTGGTTAAAACGGTTCAAAACAGTCCGCAGTTTGCTCTGCGAAACATCCAGGAGCAGGTCATAGGCGCGGATCAGCATCACATCTCCTGAAAGAATGGCTGTATTTGCATCCCATTTTTCATGCACGGTGGGCATTCCCCTGCGGAGGGGCGCCCGGTCCATAATGTCGTCGTGCATGAGCGTGAAGTTGTGAAATACCTCCACGGCCATGGCGGGCTTTATCGCTTTGTCAACATCGGTGTCGAAAATGGAGGCTGCCAGCAAGGTCAGCAATGGACGGAAACGTTTACCCCCGAGCGACATAATATAGGTTATCGGCTCATACAACTCCACGGGAGCGTCGCCATACGAATGCCGGTCGAATTCAATCTGAAGTTTTTCAAGTAATGATGTGGGTTGGATCATGTGAAGCATCATGTTGCCGGGCCGCAGACCGGCCCGCCGGTTATGTAAACCACAAAGATAAAACCTAAAACCTGGCATTTACATTTACAAAAGCAGTATTTGAAAAGCCTTTATCAATAACTTTACCCCGATCAACAAAAACTGCTTTCAATGCCTTTCCACCAATATTTCAATGGCGATATCGTTCCGCTCGATCAGCCGGTTTTCCAGACCAACGACCTCGGCTTGCTGCGCGGCTACGGATTGTTCGACTTTTTCAGGACTTATAACGGCGTTCCGTTCCGGTGGGACGATTACTGGCAGCGCTTCGAAAATTCGGCGCGGCTGCTGAAACTGCCGCTTCCCGTGACGCAAAGCGAAACGGAAAAGATCCTGGCGGATCTGCATGCGCTATCCGGAGAAGCGGAGGTGGCGTTCCGGTTTGTGCTGACCGGCGGGTATGCGCCCGATGGCGTGCACGTAGTAGAGCCCAACATGCTGATCCGTACCGAAGCATTGCCGCAGGATAATCCGGCGGGCCGTTTGAAAGGCATCAAAGTGCTGCCGTACGAATATGTTCGCGATTTGCCGGAGGTGAAAACCACCAATTATGTGCATATGGTACTCATGGCCGACGAACTGAAACGCCAGCAGGCGGCGGACCTGCTATTTCACAAGGATGGTGAAGTGAGCGAACTGACGCGCAGCAACCTGTTCGCATTCCGGGGTGACAAGCTCATCACTTCCGATCGGAATATCCTCAATGGCGTTACGCGCCGCGTGGTAGTGGAGTTGGCGCAGGCGGATTTCGAGGTAGAGATACGGCCGGTAACTTATAAAGAAGTCATCACTGCCGATGAGGTTTTCACTACCAGCACTACCAAATGGGTGATGCCGGTGGTCCATATCGGCGACCAGCCTGTGGCGAACGGCCTGGCCGGCAAGCGGACCCTGCATCTGCAGCGCCAATTCGAAGAACTTGTGGCAGGCTGGGGTAAGTAAATAAAAAAGAGGCTTCCCCGCGGGAAAGCCTCTTGTCAACTACACTGGTAATAAGCACTTATTAGTTAGGCGCATTCGGTGATTGCGTATTTACGATCGGCCAGATGCCCGGCGTAGGAACACTTACGCCCTTGGTCGCGCCCCTCGTAGCAGCGTCAGGTCCGAAATAGTATAATGGCCAGCCTTTGTAAGTGAGCTGCTTTTTGCCAAATACGTCGATCGTGCTGAACAATGATTTATCCACTCCCGTAGGCAGCGATTGGAGGTCGGCGGTGTAAACAGGCCAGGTCACATCGTTCGAGAAATCGGATTTGGTATAGTTGTTCTTGTTGTTTTTATCCTTGGCAAAAGCATACAATGTCCGTCCCTTGCCATCGGTGAAGAACTGGGTTGCACCGGTACCCTCGGTGTAGTCCGACTTGTAAGATTTCCCGTCGTTACCCACAAGCTGGCCGCTGGCAATCATAACGGTGTAATCGGTTTTAGCAGCAAACCAAATTGTGCCCACATTGTCACCTTTCACATCTCCCTCTACCACATCGTCCTTATAATAGTAAAGCGGCCAACCTTTGTAAGTGGTTTGCGTCTTGCCGTCTGTTGTAGTCGTGGCGAAATCAGCCTTATCCAGACCCGCATCGAGCTTAATCGTCGACAGATCGCCTGCCGAATAAATGGGCCAGTTGACCAGGCATTGGCCCGCGCATGCCGACGTACCGGACGCATCCTTTGAAAAGTAGTAAAGCGTTCTGCCTTTGCTATCGGTCAGGATCTTGCCCAGTGTCGGATTGTCTTTCAATTGAACATCGTTGGTGGGGGTGGGTGTAGGATTGTTATCGTCATCGTCCGAGCAGGAGAAGCTGACGGCCATTAACAGTCCCAATGCAACCAGCATTCTGGAAGTTGAAAAGATTTTCATCGGATTTAATTATGATATGTTAGAGATGAATTGGATACGTCGCGATTACGACCAAATCTTTCCGATGGTTGCGTGTATGGGGTAAAACAAAAAGCACAACCGTTACCGGCTGTGCTTTCAGGATTTTCTAATTCGAAATCACTCAGGCATTCCAGCCCTGCGCCGTAAGTGGCACGCGGGAGTCGCCTTTGGTATGCAGTTCTACTTCGCCTTGTTTATCGGTAATGTAGCCTATGAAGGTGATCTTGGGATTGTTCTTGATCTGCTCATAAGCCGATTGTGACACGGTAAAAAGCAATTCGTAATCTTCACCGCCATTCAATGCAGCCGTTGCCGCTCCGATGTTCAACTCGGATGCGGCCAGGTAGGTCTGCTCGTCGATCGGCAGGCGCTCCTCAAAAATCACCGCGCCTACACCCGACTGCGCGCATATGTGCAGGAGATCCGAGGCGAGGCCGTCGGAGAGGTCGATCATCGAAGTCGGGATCACGCCCGCTTCTTGGAGTTCGTAAACGACATCCATTCTCGCTTCCGGGCGTAGCTGCCGCTGGATCACATAGTCCTTACCTTCCAGTTCCGGCTGCATATTCGGATTGGCCAAAAACACCTGTTTCTCCCTTTCCAGCAATTGCAGACCCATATATGCCCCTCCCAGATCACCCGTTACGCAAAGCAGATCATTGGGCTTCGCGGTATTGCGGTAGGCAATCTTGTCTTTTTTAACCTTTCCAAAAACACTGATGGAAATAATGAGGCCGGAGCGCGATGAGGTGGTATCTCCGCCCACCAGGTCCGCATTGAAATCCTTGCAGGCCAGTTTCATCCCCTCATACAGTTCGTCTACCGCTTCGACTGAAAACCGGTTGCTCAATGCAAGATTGACCGTCACCTGCCGCGGAATGCCGTTCATAGCGGCAATGTCCGACACGCCTGCGGCAATCACCTTGTAACCCAAATGTTTCAGTGGGAAAAATGTGAGATCGAAATGGATGCCTTCGAGGAACATATCGGTCGTGATCAAACCGAACTCCTCTCCCAGGTCTACCACCGCCGCGTCGTCGCCGATACCCCGCACCGTGTCGGGTAATGTAGTCCGTATTCCTTTATTTATCCGTTGAATCAGCCCGAATTCCCCCAGGCTGCTGATTTCAGTTCTTGTTTCCATGCCGCAAAATTAGACAAAAAAAGCGAAGCCATTCCCGCATTGGAAATGGCTTCGAAGATGCTATGCAGGATTGACTTTCCGCTTACGGGTTGGTCAATGTATATTCATTGATCGTACCGCCTGTTTTGGGGCTTGCCGTGAGGCGTGTGAGCACCACTTTGGCATCGTCGATCGAGTTGATCGTAAATTCCAGCTTCCCGCCCGAACCGGTTGGTGCAGGGGTAAGGTTGGTCAGCACAAGCTTGGTATCTCCTTCCAGATCCCAGTTCCCGGTGAAAGTTTTCCCGTCCACGTCGGTCAGGCTCACTGTTTTAGCACCGGCACTGTTGGTAAGCGTCAGGCGAAATCCTGAATAAGCTGCTTCGATATTGCCTGAACCTCCGCGGGTGTACACCACGGTTGCACCATGCTTCACTGACTCTGCCGTCCAGGCCTTTGCGATTCTTTCGGATACCGGCTTAACCTTGTCCTTGCAGCCCACGGCAACCAGCCCCAGCATCATGATCGAACACCAAAGAAGAGCGTAACTTTTTCTCATATTTTATTTTTCGTGAATGTCTTTTCAAAACGCCAAGTTCTTACATTTTAGTCTTATAATCAAAATATTCATAACAGATCGATTTTTAAATTTTCCAACGGAATACCCTTATCGCTAAATTGCGCGCTAAAACAAGAGCATGAAAGTATATACCAGGGCACAACTGGCGCTTCGCAACGGGCAGGACCGGGAAGAAATATGGTGTGCATATAAAGGAATGATTTACGATGTGAGCGCGTCGAGGTTATGGCGCAACGGCCACCACTACGAGCACTGGGCAGGCCAGGACCTTACCAAAGAACTCGGCGATGCCCCGCACACCGAACGCGTTTTCGAACGCTTCAACATCATCGGAAAACTACAATTGCCCGAATAATCATGTCTGCCAACTACATTCTGATCGCCGACAGCGGCTCCACCAAAACGGACTGGGCATGCCTCGATACTGGCACTGGAAATTATCAATCGGTGCAATCGGCAGGTATTAACCCATTTTACCAGACTATCGAGGAAATCATCCCCGTACTGCAAAGCGAAGTTGTACCGAATATCGGCGGAGGTATTCAGGAAATTCACTTCTACGGTGCAGGCTGCGCCAACGAGCAATCGAGCCTGCCGGTGACCGATGCATTAAAGCATTGTTTCCCGTCTGCAACATTTGTGGAAGTGGCTTCGGACATGCTGGGCGCGGCACGCGGGCTATGCGGGCATAAGCCCGGGCTCGCATGTATATTAGGTACAGGCGCGAATAATGCCTTTTTCGACGGCACCCGCATTACGCATTCGATCGGCTCGCTGGGTTTCTGGCTGGGTGACGAGGGAAGCGGCTCCTACCTGGGCAAGACGCTGGTCGTGCATTACCTCCAGAACGAGCTGCCGGAAGACCTCCACGAGCGCTTCGTAGCACAATATCCCGGCCTCGACCGGCTTACGGTACTCGATCATGCCTATAAAAAGCCTTATCCAAACCGCTATTTTGCCTCCTATTCCAAATTCATTGCTGAAAACCGTACCCACGAATTCATTCGTGCGCTGCTGGGCAATGCATTCGGGCTGTTTGTCCAAAAATATGTATTGAAGCATGCAAACGCGGCCGGGCATCCCGTCCATTTCACAGGTTCGATCGCCTATTACTACCAGGATATCCTGCATGAAGTGCTTGAAAACAATGGATTGCAGCCGGGCCGCATCCTTAAATCGCCGTTGGAAGGGCTGGTGGAATATCACATGGCCGGTCTGAAAGCTTAAAAAGTTAATGAAATGTTAAACAGCGCCATGCCGGTCACGATACGGCTGGCACGGCTGTTTAATTGAACGAATGGCCGTATATTTATTGGTCATTCCGAGTTAGTTATGTCAAGACGCACCATTCAATCCCTCACGGTTTTCTCTGCATTACTCATCATTGGCGTGGTTATCACGCAGATTTACTGGGTAAAACAGGCGCTGGACCTCAGGCACCGACAGTTCAACCAGAATGCCCACGTTGCATTACAGGACGTAGCCGGAAAACTGGCCCATGTTTGCGGGGTAATGCAAACCACCAACCCCGTGGAACAGCTTTCGCCCGAGTATTTTCTGGTGAACACCAATGCTACCACCCAGCCCGAAGTGCTGGAACATTTCATCAAAGACAGTTTTCAGAAACACAATCTGATCACCGATTTCGAAATCGGCATTTACGATTGCACGACCAACCGGATCCGTTACGGAATGTCGCTGAGCACAAAGAACAACGACAAAATCCCGGCCAAAACGACCAATTGGATTAAAACCGATAAATACCCCTATTACTTCGGCGTGCGTTTTCCGGAGCAGGAGACCTATTTCGCAGGCAGCATCAGCGGTGCCATCTGGTCCTCGGCGCTCGTGCTGGTGGCGGTTTCGTTCTTTGCCTATGCGCTGTTTGTGATTTTGAGGCAAAAACAGCTGTCGGAAGTGCAGCGCGACTTTGTGAATAACATGACGCACGAGCTGCAAACGCCTATTTCGACCATCCGCATTGCCGCCGATGTGCTGAATTCCGACAACATCGTATCCCAGCCGACGCGCCATAAACGCTACGTGCAGATCGTCCAGGACGAAATCCTTCGGTTGCAGGGACAGGTGGAAATGGTACTATCCATGGCCAAGGCCGAGCGCAATGCGTTATCCTTACAAAAGGAACGGCTCGACGCGCGGCAGATGATCGAATCCATCCTGCTGCCCTATGAAGAGAAGGTGCGTTTCCAGGCGAATGCGGTGGATAATATGGTCGATGCCGATCCATTTCACCTTCGCTGCCTGCTCAGTAACCTCGTCGATAATGCATTGAAATATTCCGACGACGTCCCGGATGTGGTCGTAGAAACATATAATAAAGGTAAAAACCTCGTTATTGCAGTCCGCGATCAGGGCATTGGCATTGCGCCAGAGTACCAGAAGAAGGTTTTCAACCAGTTCTTCCGGATTCCTTACGGCGATGTGCACAATGTGAAGGGCTTTGGGATCGGTTTGAGTTATGTCAAACAAATCGTCCGTGCGCACCATTGGCACCTGGGACTGGAAAGCGAGCTGGGCAAAGGCAGTACATTTAGAATCACTATTCCACAGAAACACGCTTGATGAAAAAGAGAATCCTGTATGTTGAAGACGACCCCAATCTGGCATTTGCCACCAAGGATAACCTCGAACAATACGATTACGAAGTCGTACATGCCACCGATGGCGCCGAGGCGCTGGAATTTTTCGGCAAGGAGCATTTCGACATTTGCGTACTCGACATTATGCTGCCCAAAATGGACGGCTTCACACTAGCCGAGAAAATCCGTGCTTCCGACAGCCAGGTACCCATCCTGTTTCTCTCCGCGCGGTCGATGCAGGAGGACAAGATCAAAGGCCTCAAACTCGGCGCCGACGATTACGTGACCAAGCCATTCAGCATTGAGGAGCTCAAACTGCGGATCGATGTTTTTCTGCGCCGCAGCAAAGCCGATTCGATCCTCGTCGTAAAACCAGGCAGCAGGCCGATCGGCAAATATGTTTTTGATTTTCAGAAGCTGACACTGACCCTCGACGGCAAGTCGCAAAGCCTTACATTCCGCGAGGCCGAAGTGCTGAAATTCATGGCCGAACGCACCGATCAGGTAATCCGCCGGGACGAGCTTTTGAAGGCCATCTGGGGCGACGACGACTATTTTATGGGTCGCAGCCTGGACGTTTTTATTTCAAGATTACGCAAATACCTGTCTGGCGATCCCGATATCCGCATTGACAATGTCCATGGTGTCGGATTTAGGATGCGATGGTGAAATGTGGCCTTTTTTGAAAATTTGTTTTGCCGTTACTTGCTCAACAAAAATTAATTACACATCTTTGCACCCTCATTTGGAAAAATTGTAAGTCATGGCTAAGGTTTGTCAAATATCAGGTAAAAGAACTCGCGTCGGAAATAACGTTTCTCACGCTAACAATAAAACAAAACGTAAATTCTTCCCGAATTTGCAAAAGAAACGTTTCTTCCTTCCTTCATCAGGAGAGTGGGTTACGTTGAAAGTAGCAGCTTCTGCTCTTCGTACCATCAACAAAAACGGTATCGAAGCAACTATACAAAAAGCATACGACAAAGGAACGCTTACGTTCTAAAAGGAACTTTACGAATTTATTGGAAAAGGACTTTCCTCCATCGGGAAGTCCTTTTTTTCGTGAATTGTATTCCAAACGGCTTTCATTATGGCAGCAACCGGCCAGGTCTTTCTTCTGCTAGGCTCCAACCTCGGCGATCGTCCGCAGGTACTCGCAGCCGCGCGGGAATCCATTGCCCGGCAGGCCGGAAGCATCGACGGCCAGTCGGCAGTATATGAAACAGCCCCCTGGGGCATTACCGACCAGCCCGCGTTTCTAAACCAGGTACTCGAAATCTCCACATCCCTCCTTCCTGAGGACCTGCTCAGGGTCATTCTCAACATCGAGCACGATCTTGGGCGCGTACGCTACGAGCGCTGGGGCGCGAGGGTGATCGACATAGACATATTATATTACGGGCAAACCGTAATGGATAGCGCACGGCTCACATTGCCGCATCCGCGTATTCAGGACCGGCGCTTCGTTCTGGCACCGCTGACCGAAATTGCGCCGGACTTTGTACACCCTCTTTTGCAGAAAACTTCCGCCAGTCTGCTGGAACAATGCCCCGACACATCTGCTGTGTCAAAAATACCTTGAAATAATACTATAAGAGTCGTAAGTGTTTCGTTTCAGGCTCCGAGCCATTTATTCAGGTTTTTTACCAGTTCATCATTTTTTGCTGTCATTTTAGGCTGATTAACACGTGCTTTGTCGAACCTGTTATAAAATGTAGAAATAATTTTCTGTGATCGGCAGGGGGTATGTTCACATTGAGTTGTCACGGAGAAAAGGAAAAATTCAATTTGATCGTCTGTAAGAATGACCGCCTTTATCCACAGCAGCATAAACCAATTTGATAGTAAACAAATCAAGTCCATGAAAAACAGAATACTCAAATGCCTTCTATTAGCCTTGATCAGCCTGCCGGCCCTCGCACAAAACCGGCACTCGGTGAGCGGTTTCGTCAAAGACAACTCGAATGGCGAAGGTCTCATCGGCGTGTCCGTATATGTGCGTGAGGCCGAAACGGGCGTGGTGACCAATCCTTACGGTTTCTACTCGCTGACCCTCCCCGACGGCAAGTACACGCTCGTGTTTACCTACATCGGCTATCAAAAAGTTACCCGTGAAGTGGTGCTTGACGGAGACAAGACCGTGAGTATTGAAATGGCCGACGAAAGCAACCAGCTCGCGGAGGTAACGATTTCGACACAGAAAGAAGACGAAAACGTGCGCAGCATTGAAATGTCGGTCAACAAGGTGGAAATGAAAACCATCCGCAAAATGCCTGCATTGCTTGGCGAGGTGGATTTGATCCGCAGCATTCAGCTGCTTCCCGGCGTGACGACCGTCGGTGAAGGTGCGTCGGGCTTCAACGTGCGCGGCGGGGATGTGTCCCAAAACCTGGTGTTGCTCGACGAAGCGCCTGTTTACAACTCCTCCCACTTGTTCGGATTCTTCTCGGTATTCAATCCTGATGCCGTAAAAGACGTAAAACTCATCAAAGGCGGCATCCCGGCGCAATACGGCGGCAGGATTTCTTCCATTCTCGATGTGCGTATGAAAGAAGGGAATGCCAAAAAGCGCGAGATCAATGGCGGTATCGGTTCGATCTTCTCCCGCCTGACTTACGAGCAGCCATTTGCCAAAGGAAAAGGTTCGTTCATCGTAGCAGGTCGTCGCTCCTATATCGATATTCTGGCAAAACCATTTTTGAATTCGGACCTGAAAGACTCCAAATTCTATTTCTATGACCTGACGGCCAAGGTGAATTATCAGCTGGGTGACAAGGATACATTCTACGCATCCGGATACTTCGGAAAGGACGTGTTCGGCGGCGGGGACTTCGGTTTTGGATGGGGTAACAAAACGGCCACTGCGCGCTGGAACCACATTTTCTCCAACAAGCTTTTCATGAACCTGACCGGTTATTACAGCAATTACGACTACAACCTCGGCCAGAACCAGAACAAACCCGACGCCAAAGACAGGTTCGACTGGAAATCGAAGATCATCAGCACCAGCATCAAGCCTGATTTCACATTTTACATTACGCCCAACAATCAGCTCACATTCGGCGGCCAGTACATTTACTATGATACACGCCCGGGCAAAGCGACGTTCGTTTCGGAAGGCGACATGCAAGACATCAGCCTCGAACCGCGCCATGCCGACGAATCTGCATTGTACGTGGGTAATGAGTTGAAATTCGGCGACCGTATTTCATTGCAATATGGTGCCCGCTACTCCTACTTCCGCAGCCTTGGGCCTGCTACCGAATACCAATATGCCGAGACGGAGAAGGGCAAGCGCAAAGACCCTGTTTTCCCGGGTACGGATTATAAAAAAGGGGATGTGATCAAAAGCTACGGCAACCTCGAACCGCGTGCGGCATTGAATATCGGTATCACCAGCAATGCCTCCATCAAGGCCAGCTATAACCGCACTTCCCAATACCTGCATTTGCTCTCGAACACCGCCGCCAGCTCGCCCCTGGACGTATGGACACTGAGTGGTATCAATATCAAACCCGAAAAGGCCGACCAGGTCGCATTAGGCTGGTTCCAGAATTTCAAGGACAATACTTTCGAGGCATCCGTGGAATTGTATTACAAAAAAATGTACAACCAGATCGACTACGTGCCTGCATCTGACCTGCTGCTGAATGAGTATTTCGTCGGCGACCTGCTCTTCGGCAAAGGCCGCGCTTACGGAGCAGAGTTTTATGTGAAGAAAAACAAGGGCAGACTAACCGGTTGGGTGAGCTACACATTGTCCAGAACAGAGCGCCTGGTGGAATCCATCAACAACGACGACTGGTTCCCGGCCCGTTTCGACAAGCCTCATAACATTACCGCAGTAGCGATTTACGAGCTGACCAAACGCTTGTCGCTTTCTTCGAACTTCACTATTCAGAGCGGTACCCCGGCCACTTTCCCAACCAACCGTTACACCGTGGGCGGCATCGTGATCGGCAACAATTACAATGGCTTGCGCAACAACAGCCGGATACCGGCCTACCACCGCCTCGATTTGGCTGCCACATTGAAAGCGAAAAAGAAACTTTTCAAAGTAGGCGAAGGCGAGTGGGTGTTCTCGGTGTACAATGTGTACAACCGCCGCAACCCGTTCTCGGTGTATACGCGGATCAACGAGGATAACCCGCTCAAAGCAGAGGCCGTACGTTACTCGGTGATCGGAAACTTCATTCCTTCCGTCACCTACAACTTCAAATTCTGACACCTACAAACTGAAATCACGCCTGAAACATAGCAATGATGAAAACATTAAAATATATCAAATACCCTGCATTGTTCGCGCTTGCATTGATGTCCCTCACTAGCTGCGAAGATGTAATAGACCTCGATACGGCCGATGGCCCTTCACAACTTGTAGTCGACGGCTGGCTCAACAATCAGCCCGGCGAGCAGGTGATTACACTTTCGTGGTCGCAATCGTACTTCAACAACAGCGCTCCAAAACCCGTTTTGGGCGCCGTAGTGACCGTTACCGACGACAAAGGCAAAGTCTATAAATTTGAAGATGCAGACGGCGACGGCAAATATACCTGGGGTAAAACCACTGCCGATACGCTTGGGCATGTGGGCCGCACCTACTCGCTCAAAGTGGTGAACGGCACCGATACATTTACCGCCCAATCGGAACTGAAACGCGTACCTACCGTCGATTCTGTGGTTTACAGGCACGAAAAATGGCCTTTTGAACCAGATAAGGGCCCCCGCGAAGGTTTTGTAGCCTCGTTCTATGCCCGTGACCTTGAAGGCGTGGGCGACACCTACTGGATCAAACCGGTTATACGCGGCAAAGCGGTGGTGGACAAGGGGGCCAATATTTCCATTGCCTATGACGCGGCATTCGGCGCTGGTGCTCCTTCCGACGGCCTCATATTCATTCTCCCGCTGCGCGAGTCCATCACGACCGATTCGCTGTACTCGGCCGGAGCGGAAATAGGTGTGGAGCTGCACAGCATTACCTATGAAGCATTTGAATTCCTCAAACAAGTAAGCGAGCAGGCGCAGAACGGCGGGCTCTTCGCCACGCCGATCGCCAACGTGCGGTCGAATGTGCTCAATGCGGACCCGAAAGGCCCGAAAGCGCTCGGATTTTTCAGCGCATCGGCCGTCAGCCGCAAGGAAACGGTGATCGACCCGGAAAAAGCCCGGCCGGACAACGACTAAAAATTACACTTCAACAGCAGCTGTATCCACTGGCGAACCCCGGTTCCCAGTGGATTTTTTAGTATATTTCATCCTGAATCCGACCTGATCTATGAAGCGCCTACTTGCATTACTCCTCGTCCTCCCGCTTACCATCACCGCCCAGAAACGCCCCCGCGAGCTCGGGATCAAAATTGGTGTACTTCCGACGGGCGCGTTGAATGCGATTACCGATATAGCCGGTGTGAAAGTAGGCCAGGTGACGCTCACGGAAGGCGCCGACGTGCGCACCGGCGTGACCGCCATCCTCCCGCACGACGGTAACATTTTCCAGCAAAAGGTCCAGGCCGCGATGTACATCGGCAACGGGTTTGGCAAAATGACGGGTTACTCCCAGGTAGAAGAGCTCGGCTCCATCGAATCTCCCATTGTTCTAACCAATACATTGAGCGTTCCCACCGCTGCCGATGCGGTGATCGACTGGACGCTCGGGCAGAAAGGCAATGAAAACGTTCGGTCGGTGAACCCGGTGATCGGCGAAACGAATGACGGCTTCCTGAACGACATCCGCGGACGCCATGTACGGAAGGACCATGTCCTCAATGCATTGGCCCAGGCCGAAAGCGGAGCAGTAGCCGAAGGTAATGTAGGTGCAGGAACCGGTACGGTGTGCTTCGGATGGAAGGGTGGCATCGGCACGGCTTCGCGGAAGCTGCCCGAAAAGCTTGGAAACTACACCGTAGGCGTATTGGTACAAACCAATTTCGGAGGTGTTTTAAAGGTAAACGGTGTGCCGGTAGGCCAGGAATTGGGTAAATATGCATTTAAAGAATCGCTCGACAAATCTTCGGACGGCTCCTGCATGATGGTAATCGCCACGGACGCGCCGCTGGACGCCCGTAACCTGAAACGACTTGCCAAACGTGTCTTCCTCGGCATGGCACAAACCGGGGGCATTGCCGCCAACGGCAGCGGCGACTATGTGATCGCATTTTCCACGGCCAACAAAATTCTGCACGAAACATCTGAAACGGTGTTCGCCTCGGCATTCCTGCACAACGACTACGTTTCACCGCTCTTCATGGCTGCCATCGAAGCCACCGAGGAGGCGATCATCAACTCACTCTTCATGGCCCAGACATCGGAAGGCACGCAGGGGCATAAGGTAGACGAGCTGCCGAAAGACAAAACGCTGGAAATTATGCGCAAATACGGACGGATCAAGGAATAGCCTGAGAAATAGTTCGACGTATATAGTAAACAGTCAGTGAATTCCCCTAAGGGTATGCCTTATAGTTGAAGTAATGCAAACAATTAGTTAGGATTTCAGGCAAAAAGCGCTAATTTTCAACCTCTTACGAAACTACGTAATCTTACCCTGTTTTTCCTGTACTTTCCCGTATTGACCGGACCTGTCGCTTAGAATTACTTTTGATGTATTAAAATTATGATACTCAACCCCGAAAAGTATGGAACATTCTATTACACACGCATGCCTCGTTCACCCACACCCATTAGAATGCGAGGCGGTTGCAGAATGGCTGAGGAGGAGGTCTTACATCGAGCTGGTTGGCAAGTGCAACAACCTTGAACAAATCACCCAGTTACCCTACCTGAAAGAAATTGATATAGTAGTAGTATTCGCCCACCACGCCGAGAAGACGGCGGACCAGATCCTGAAAATCAGAAAACTCTACCCCAAACTCAAATTCCTGCTGCTTGCCCCCAGTCCTTCGGCCGATTCGGTCCGTGAGGTCGTGCGGTCGGGTGTGAGCGGCTACATTGTTTTCGAAGCGGAGCTCGATGAATGGGAACGGGCCATACGGGCCGTTTCGGAAGGAAAAGTGTACTACGGCCAGGAAGTGATGCTGAAACTCGCCGAAACTTCCATGGACAAATTCATTCAGGAGCCGGTACCGTCTACACGTGATTTTTTAAGCAAAAGAGAAGTTGAAATCCTGCGTTTGGTAGCCAGTGAATACTCTACCAACAAGATCGCCAGCGAGCTTTGCATCAGCGATAAAACCGTCGAGACGCACCGTCGTAACCTTTTCCAGAAACTGGGTGTCAGAAACTCCGTTGGTCTCACCAAAATAGCCGTCCGCATGGGCGTAGTGTAGTTTTTCACAGGTTCCCATACTGGAAAACCCTTAGAAAAAGCGGCCGGAACCATTAGTAAAATCAGGGTAAAAATCAGGAAAATTCAGGGTATCCGCCGATTGAAATAGCGCCTGCGCCGCAACAACTTTGTCTAAGTGTTTTAACTATGGAACTGACAAAGCGCGAAAAAGAAATCCTGGACCTGATCATGGACGAAATGAGTTCCAAGGAGATCGCCGAAAGGCTGGAAGTGAGCATTTCCACCGTGGAAGCTTACCGGCGAAGTTTGTTCAGGAAATTCGGTGTACGTTCGGTGATAGGGCTGGTGAAAGCAGCCATGAAAATGTAGCATTCGTAATTGCAAATTGGTATGGCAGATATCCGTCGCATGGCCGTCAACTGGGTCGACGGGATGAAAATCTCGCGGCAGCATTTTATCGAAACAGATCATTACCACACCGATCAGGTTCGACGCGCCGGGGCCGCGTTGCTCACCCCGCTGAATTTCGGTCTCCTGCTTCCCAGGGAGGGAAACGACCCGCTGGAAGTGCAGGTGCTGGGCGACGCCGGAAATCAGATCAGGGTAAAAGTGAACCGCTGCCAGGCCATTACGCCGGACGGCAGCATGATCGAAGTCGAAGAAACGGACGAACTGAAACTGGATACTTCGCTGGCCGGGATTTTGGAACAATACCGGCTCCCGATGACGCAGAATGTGGAAATATATATGGTACTCAGTGTCGGACTGTTCGAAAGGCAGCCCGCCGGAACGCCATCCGAATCGGAAGTTCCGGTCCGGCACCCGTACACGGTGCCGATGGCCCGCCTGAACCTGGTTCCTGCCGAGCTGATCAACATCGAGCAATGGGGCGGGCCGGGACTGATCATCGGCAAGCTGGCATACAGCAACTCCGAACTGCGCGTAATGCACGATTTTGTGCCCGCCAGCCGGGCGGTACGCAGCCACAAAAACCTGCGCGAATGGCACAGCCGGTGGACGGGCTACCTGAACGACATCGAAATGTATTCGTTCCGGATTTTGCAAAAGATCAAGACCAAGAGCCAGAAAAGCTCCCTATCGGATAGCGTGCAATGGATGGTGGAAGGGCTGGTAAGCACATTGGCGATGATCCATATCAGTTTTCAGAGAACAGTCCCCTTCGAACCACCGGTGCATATGGTCACCGCCATGATCCAGACAGCGCAAAGCATTCGCGTGGCATTGGAATGCCTCACCGACCGGGACAAGGAAGAATTGCTCGCCTACTTGGGCGAATGGGCCGACGATTCGCCCGGAAGCATTGAAAAGCAACTATTAGCCGTGATACAAGTGCCGTTCAACCAGAACGACCTGCTGCCGGGCCTCCGGATTATCGACAGTTTTTACAGCATGTGGACAGCCCTGTTCCTGAAATTAAGCCAGCTCGAATTCATCGGCAAGCGCAAAGGGCAGCAGGTTTTCATCATCGAAAGCCCGGTACACGAGCCGCCCGTGCAGCCGGAAAAATCCAAATCGAGATGGAGCCCTCTTTAGCCGCCGGTTGAAACCAATGGCAATGTATTTGGCGACAATCCCATTGCCCCGGGTTTTAACCATTCGCCCGTCGGTTGAAACCGACGGAAATAGATTACAAAAACAAAATCGATCTCATTGCCCCGGGTTTTAACCCGGGGATCAATAGATAAGGAAATTTAGATAATTGGCAGCAACATTGATGTCTAAATGGAGCCATTGAACAAAACACAGAGAAAAACAGCGATCGGCCGGTTTGTAGGCATGTATGTACTCTCGCTCACATTCCCGCTCGCGGCCGTGTACCTGCTCATGCGTGTGCCCGACTCGATAGCGGCATCGGAAACCCGGCGGTACCGTGAGATTGTGGAAGAACAGGATCCGATGCTGGTCGATACCGATACACTGAGCCAGATATCGCGAAGGCTCATCCAGCTCGACGGCCTGTACAGCAGTGCTACCGACGAAATGGCCAAAGCTACCGCCCGGACGCAGCTGGTAGACATTGAAAGCCGGGTTAACAGCATTATGAGCCATTTCAATAACCTCGCGGCATCAGCGGCACATGAACAGAACAAACGGCTGTCGACCGGTATCGCCAAGCTGACCGAGGCATTGGTAACCTATCGACAAACCATCGGCGAGCTCCGGCGCACGCTGGACAGCAAAGGAATTGACATGCAGATGGTGAATGACCTTCGCAACCAGATCAATATGAAAGACCTGGAAATCAAGGGCATGGAACGACAGCTCCTCACCGCTGCGGCAGCTGGCGGAGGGGGTGGCGGGGGCGCCGGGCCCGACAAAGAGCTCCAAGCCAAGGTAACCGCCCTGCAATGCGATCTCGACAATTGCCGGAGTTCCAAATCGGGCGGCGGCGACATTGCCGCCATTCAACGACAGCTCGATGAATGCCTGGCAGCCAAAAGCGGTACCGCCGTCACCTACCGCGAATGGCTCCGGTACTCCGAGGCGGAGGGCTATTACCAACTGCTTACGCAGGGAAACCTCCGTAAGAACGACCGGAAAGTGTATTACGACCAGGCGAAACAGATATTCGACGGCTTACAGGTTTCGACTGCCAACAAGGACATGAAGACCAAAGCGACAGAGCGGTTGTTGTCGCTGCAAAAAAATCAGCCCTGATAAAGAAGCGTTCCAATCCATCCTATTCATCCATTCCATGCAAACCGAAGCACTCAGATACGCGGTTACGATCGCACAGTCGCTTGCGCGCGAATACCGGCAGGAGCGGTTTGGTCCCGCGCACTTGCTCATGGGCCTGCTGCACAATGATGTAGGCCTCGCCTCAGAGCTGGTGATGGCCGGCAAAGACCTTCCATACCTGCGTGACTGGGCCGAGGTGCGCCTGGAAGAGAGTCCCAAAGCGGTGCGGGTACCCGAGCTGTCGCAACCCGACAACCAGGCCGCTGCGGCGCTCGAACTGGCCGACCTGATTGCATTGCAGTTCAATATCGATACTGATCCGCTCTGCACATTAGCCGCCCTGCTCAAACCGGGCGTGGGATTTTCCTCCGACCAGTTAAAATCCCTTCCCATTACACAAAAAGAAGTACTGGCACTTCACAATGCGCCACCCGTTGCCGCGACTGGTGAAGCACAAAGTGCAAAACAAGCCGCTCCATCCACAGCAAAAGGCACTGGCTACCTGGAAAAATACACCTCCGACAAAACCCAGCGGGCAGCCGAAGGCAAGACGGACCCCATTATCGGACGAGACAGGGAAATACGGCAAATGGCCGAAATACTAGGCCGGAGAAGTAAACCCAATGTGATATTAACCGGCGAACCGGGCGTAGGGAAATCGGCATTGGTAGAAGGCTTTTCCAAACTCATCGCGGAGAAAAAAGTATCGCAGTTGCTGCAAAACGCCCGGCTGCTCGAACTGGACACCGGTGCACTAGTGGCAGGGGCATCCTATAAAGGTGAAATCGAAGAGCGGCTGAAAGGCATTCTCAATGAATTGAAGGGATTCGACAAGGCCATTCTGTTCATTGACGAAATCCATATGTTGCTCGACCCCAAAGGTTCCATCGGCGCAGGGGTGGCGCAATTGCTTAAACCGGAACTGGCGCGCGGCGAACTTACCTTGATAGGTGCCACGACCCCGGAAGAATACCGGAAGTACATTGAAAAGGACGAGGCATTCTCCCGCCGGTTCGAGGTCCTGCATGTGGAAGAACCCGACGAGGCCACCGCAACGCGCATGATCGAGCATATGCTGCCGGTTTACGAGGCACACCATGGCCTCAAAGTTTCCGGAGGCACAGCCGCCGAGGCGGTCAAGCTTGCCAAACGATACGTGAAAGACCGGCGCCTCCCCGACGTGGCGCTCGACCTGCTCGACCGCACGATGGCGGCCATGCGGCTGATGGATGAAGTGTCTGAAACAGAACTGACTACATTACAGACCGACCTGGACATACTAATGGCCGTGGACGAAGCAGAAAGGCTTCACGAACTTAAATGGTTTGCCCGGCAGCTTCCCAACCGGCTGAGCCCTTTGCTTACCGGCCAGCTCGATGCCAATGATGACGCCGACCTCGAGACGCCAGAAGGCATTCACAATCAGTTGAGCACCAGACTATCAGCATTGCGTAACCTCGCTACCCGCCGCTCGGATTCGATCGACAAAAACCATGTTGCCGCCATTATTTCACATAAAACCGGCATACCGCTGGGCAAACTCCAAAGCTCCGAACGCGACAAGCTGCTGGGGATTGATGAAGTGTTGAAGAAAAGAGTAGTAGGCCAGGACCAGGCTGTGAAAGCATTGAGCGAAGCGATTCTCGAATCCCGCTCGGGCCTCATCAAGGCCGGGCAGCCCATCGGTTCGTTCTTTCTGCTGGGCCCTACCGGAACCGGTAAAACCGAAATCGCCAAGGCGCTCGCCGACTTCCTGTTCAACGACGAATCTTTCCTGATCCGGTTCGATATGTCGGAGTTCAAGGAAGAGCATTCGGCAGCATTGCTATACGGCGCACCTCCGGGTTATGTAGGCTATGAAGAAGGCGGGTTGCTGGTCAATAAAATCCGTCAGAAACCCTACTCAGTGGTTCTTTTCGATGAGATTGAAAAGGCGCACCCCTCCGTGTTCGACCTTTTTCTCCAAATCCTCGACGAAGGCAAACTGCACGACAGGCTGGGCAAAGAGGGGGATTTCTCCAATGCCGTAATCCTCTTTACCTCCAATATCGGGCAGGAGCATATCATTCACGAGTTCGGCAAAGGCGGCGTTCCGCAGTCCGCGGACCTGATGGAGATCATGGCCAAATATTTCCGTCCGGAGTTTCTGGCGAGGCTGACGGAAATCGTACCGTTCGCACCGATTTCGGAGGATAACGTGGTTAAAATATTCGATATCCATTTGCGCAGCCTCACGGATCTGCTGGACAAGCAGGGTATCAGCCTCAACCTCACGCCAGAAGCAAGAAAAAGCATTGCAATGCAGGGTTTTACGCCAAGATATGGCGTGAGGCCGTTGAAAGGTGTCATTCGTAACCTCCTCCGACGACCCGTTAGCCGGATGATCATCTCCGGACAGGCGGGAAAGGGCTCGGTGATCGACCTCAGCACCGATTCCCTTGGCGAGGTAGTCTGGAATGTTCATCAACCCGAAAGCATATTGGAATAGCACCCATTTACATGATATCCACACCTTCCTGAATCGAACAATGAGTGTACTTGGCAATGCAGTCGCGCAATTTGCGCAAACAAATCTGGCCGGCCAGGTCGGAAACGGAGAATGCTGGACCCTAGCTGAACGCGCGCTGCAAAGCGCCGGCGCCAGAACCTCCACCGAAATCATGGGGCACGTCGGCCCGGACGATAATTATGTTTGGGGCACGGCTGTAACAGCGACCAACCTCGAAGCGGGCGATATCATCCAGTTTCGGAACTACACCTTCCGGTTCGACGCCTCGGACGGCGCATGGCGTACGGAATCCCGCCCGCACCATACTGCGATCGTGATTTCGGTCGACACGTCCGGGGTCGCAGAAGTGTATGAATGCAATGTTAATGGCAGCAAAAACGTGCAGCAAAACCGCCTGTACCTGCGCACCGGCGCCATGACGGGCGGAAGTGTGACCGTTTCGGGCCAAATGTGGTTTTACCGGCCCCAGGCAAGGCCAACCACCTGACCTCCGGCGAGAAGTTATCCATCCCAAATTTGAAACATTATGCACATTCATCTATTCAGAAATGCGAAGCGGTGGGATTCATGCCTCATCCCGATCGACGATACGACGTTCGGAATGATCCTGCAGTTCAAAGTGCGCCTGGTGCGCGTCGAGCCGACCACCCGGTTTTTCATGGGCGAAACCTACGCCACCGGCAACGGCAGGCTCCACGATACCTACGGGCATTTCCACCTCGACCGGTGGGACGACCTGGAATGGGAAGATTACAAAAACAAGTTCGTCAACGTGGTGCAAAGGCACTGGAGCGATAAATTTATCCTCGACCCGAACAAGGACTGGCATATACCCCGTACGACTTCCCCGCTGAATTCGGCCACCATTCAGTGCGGACTGTCCATTCAACTCGTCGACAGCTCCTCCCAGGCACACCAGACCTACCGGATCATTCATCCCCGCGAAAGCAATTTCAGATCCTATGTGGAAGAGTTTAATCGTACAGGTGTTTTTACCCATAACGACCTGGAACCGCATTGGAATGACCGTCTTACCCGCATTGGTTCGCAAAACCATAATGTTTCGTTCCTGCAAACGACCGTCAACCACGAATTCGGCCATACCCTTGGGTTAAACCATGTGAAAGGCGTCGGTAACAGCGATGCGCACTACGGTGTGACATTATCGGAACGTGAAAACCAGATGGGTATGGGCGGACTGCTCACGCCGCGCCATGCGCAGCCATGGATCACGCGCCTGCGTAACCACCTCATCCCCCAAACGCGCTACGATACCACCATTACCTTCCGCGGAAGGGTTGCAAGCCCGCAGCTGATCGAGTATTGGGACAACGACTGGCGGCCCGCCGCTCCGGCAGCCCCGGCAGCTTCCTGAAAATATTGATGACCAAATCCGCTGGACACAGCCATTATTGCCATGCAAAAGTTAACCAGCTTACTAATCATTACAGGTCTTGCCTTTCTCGAAGCATGCAACATGTTCGCGCCGGTAGATCCTTTGACGCCCGCGGCATCGGAGGTGAGCGTCGAGCAGGTGTGGACGTCGGGGGCGACGGTGAGGGGTAAAATCGATAATCTTGACCCTAAAAATGACCGCCAGGAAAAGAAAAGCGGCAAGATCCTTGAATACGGGTTCGTGTGGGGTACCCAAAACCAGCCTACCCTTGAAGCCGGAACGGTGATCAAGGTAGGGGAAGACAACCCTCCGACCCCATTTGAATTTGTGCGGGAAATAAACCGGCTGTCTGTGCTGACCACATATTACGTCCGCACTTATGCCCGCAACGAGGGCGGCGGTGTGGGTTACGGGCCGGTGGCCACATTCAAAACGGACGATTATGTTTTCGCGGAGCTAACATTAGGCAAGATCACCACTACTTCGAAGACATCGGCGGATGTGGTCGTCAACATTCTCTCGCTGGGTAATGCGGAAATCTCCTCGTTCGGGGTTTGCTACTCGTCCACGAACAATGAACCCACCACCAAAGACACCCGGGCGACGGCCAACGGCAAAGCGGCCAGGGGCAGTTTCACTGTGAATGCAGGCGGGCTAACCGCCGGAACAACCTATTACGCCAGGGCATTTGCCATTACACTGGGCGGCATTATTTACAGCGACGCAACCACCGGATTTTCGCTCGGCGAGCCAGCAGTGTTTACGCCTAAAAAATCATTTACCATGTATTATTCCAATCCCTATGACCTCGATCAGGGAGCGCTGGTATCACAGGTTGGCTCGGAAGATCTGAACTGGTACCCCTACAACGACAAACCCGGCATTTACCCGAAGAACGGGGCTAAGTTCGCGGTTTTGGGCGCTGTGAATTTTGACCAGGTGAAATACAGCGACCTCGTCCGGGCCAATTTCAGCACGGGTTTCATCAACGGAAGTTATACCGACGTCATGGCGAACCAGCTTCAAAACGGAACAGTGCTCGCATTCGTGACAAACCAGGGCAGGTATGGCAAGCTGCGCATAGATGCACACGGCGAAGACCGCACGCCCGGCGCCAATGGCGGAGGCGATATGGAAGTGACCATACTAACCTATGACAAACCATAAGCGTATACAGGTTATCGTAAGGAAAACTGATCCGAAAAAACTATGAAAAAGTGCGTTTCTGCATCTCTGGCATTGGTATTGGCTGCGGTTTCCCAGTCATGCAGCCTCTTTTCGCCCGTTGATCCACTCCCGCCAGTGGTATCGAGGCTGGAAGTGGTGGATATCAAACGCACGGAGATCACGGTCAGCGGGACGATCGCCAACCCGGATGGCAAGAACGACCGGCAGGAAAAGAAAAGCGGCACTATTAAGGAGTACGGTTTGGTTTACGGCACTTCGGCGACGCTGGATGTGCAGAAAGATAAGGTGATCAAGCTCGGGGAAACACCGGGACAGACGCCTGTTTCTATTCAAAACCAGAAAATAGGGGGACTGATGTCCGACACCCGCTATTACATCGCGCTCTACGCACGGAATGAAGGCGGCGGAATGGCTTACGGCGAAGTACTGGACATTAAAACCACGCTGATCCCGCCCGCAGTAGTAACGCGGAGTTCGGTTAAGGTTGCCAGAAACAAGGCGGTCTGGTACGATTTCGACACCGGCACCGCGCTCACTACCGCCGACGACCCGAAAAAGGATGTTACCATCGATTTCTTTTCCATATCCGGAAGAGGGACCGCGCTGGAAATCAATACCTCTAACAAGCTGCAACAGGTGAGCCTGAACCTTGCCGACTACGACAAACTCACTTACCTGGACCTGGTACGGATCACCAATTACAGCAGCACAGGCATTACCTACGTGTTCAGCACCCAAACGGACAATACCGTGATCGCATTCAAAACCGGGGAAGGCCGGTTCGGTAAGTGGCGGATCGAAGATGTGACAGCCAACGACATAACGATGAGCCTCATCACTTACGAAAACTAATGGAAATGATGAATAAACTCTTTACCCTTTTGATGACGCTGCTCGCAATACAGGCATTGGCCCAGGATCGGATATGGCTCGACAACGGTAACCCGGTTCAGGCTAAACTCAGCCGCGCCATGGACAACAAACTGGAATGGATCGCCTCGGACGGCATTCCACGCGTTTACCACAGGAAACGGTTCCTGGTCATATTCGGAGCGGCGGGGCAATTCATGGTGATTTCCGAGCTGAACGAAAGCCCCAACAAGGCGCAGACTCAAATCGAGGCATTCTACAAGGCGCCTCCGCGGAATGTCAGCCAGGACATTATCGTCAAAAGCGTCCCGCTGACGGTCATTACCGGCAACATTTCCTACGAAAGCGACGATGTGATCAATTACCTGACAACCGAGGGCAATGCGGCGTCGATCAACAAGGAGGAGGTCGCGACGGTTATCTACCGCGACGGGCGGCATGAAATCCTGCGCGATGTGGTGGATGTGGCGCCATTGCTTGCATTGGCACACAAAGAAATCGAGAAAAGGGAGCGTGAAATCGTAAAAAAAGAAGAGGACAAAACACTCACCCAGCCGGTGACCAAAAAAGACGTCCCGCCCCCTCCCAAAGAACAGACGAAACCTGTGCTCACCGACGCGGAATACAAGGAATACAGCGCCAAGGGCATTCGCAGGGTCGATGAATTTACCTCTTACCTGCGCATTATCGGAGACAAAAGCCTGAAATCAGAAGAAAAGAACAAGGCGGTGCAGCAGGCGCTGAGCTTGTTCGAACCACAGGCGACGGTGGCCGTCAGCTCTGCAAAGGGGGTAAAAAAATATCCGGTCAAAGAATACCTCAACCGACTCAAACTGCTGCCCTATTCCAAAATCAACATTACCTGGAACGAGGTCAAATATGTAAGTGAACTGAAACAGGAGGCCGACGGCAACTACTACGGCACCATCGCCGGTCAGCAGGTTTTTGAAGGCTATTCAGCCAATGGAAAAGTCGCATACGGGGATATTACCCGCAAGAATATCCGCGTAAAACTTGAATCGTATCAGAAAACCATCGACGGTAAGGATACGGTAAACTGGGAAGTTTTATTGGGAAATATAGGGGTCGAAACCAACGAAGGACAATGAAAACCAGGCTACACATCATCCTGCTTTTGTTTCAGGCCGCTGCTTCTTCATTGTATGCGCAATGCGGGTACCTGGCGGGCAAGATCACCGATATCTCCGGCGCAATGCCGCTTGTCGCCTCCGTCTCGGCCAAAACCGATCAGGGCAAGCAGCGACTCGGCAAATCCGACAGCCTGGGCGCATTCAATGTGGAAATGCCTTGCCAGATCAGCGAGCTCACCATCGAATGCCCGCAGTACCAGACACAGCACATTCCAGTCAATATCGACGGCAAAACCGAAGGCACGTTTTTCATCTCATTAGCCATGATGCCCCTGGGCAAACAAACCAGCGACGAGCCGTACGCACAATCGGAGCAAAAGCATTTCGAATTAAAAGATTCACTGAAAGCAGTCTCCATTGTACGACGCATCGAAGTCCGCGATGCGGTTTCGGACCAGCGCCTTGCGGCGGAAATCTGTCTTTACTATACCCAAAAACAAAAAAAGGATTGCTTCGCGCTCACGACCGACCGCCCCCGGGCTGAAATCGTTTTTACCGAAAAGGATATTGTAGCTATTGAAGTTAAATCCATTGGTTACCAGAGCTATAATGGCAATCTGATCCTCGACAAGACGGACGAAGAGCCGCGGACGTACATCATCAAACTGAACCGCCAACGGACCATCCTCTCCGTCAATGTCCTTCAAGCACAACAGGGAATGCTGTGCAGGCTATGGAGCGACGGCCAGTCGGACATTGCATTGAACCGGGTCAATGAGGGCCATTATTTTGCTGAACTCGTGCCGGGCCGCAGTTATAAATTCGGCATTGCCCCTACTCCCGGCGCACCCGAACTGGTCACGGCTATGGCATCGGTGAAGGAAGGCATTACTTTGAAAACGCTGCGCATGGCCGAGCGCATACCGGAACGTACCGCACCGCCGGTCACCAGCGTGGCAACACCCGCGGCCAGGGGCATTACGGCTTCCGACAAAACCCTCTATTTCCCGAGAAGCGACTACAAACTGCCGGTACAGTCACGGACCTACCTCGATTCGGTAGCCATTTACATCCTTGAAAACAAAAACAAAGGCCTGCGCATTACCGGCCACACCGACAATGTGGGCAATCCGGGGCTTAACCTCACGCTGTCGGAATACCGGGTACGGGTGATCTCGCGGTACCTCATCGGCAAAGGCGTGCCCGAGAGTGCGATAGCAGCAGTGGGTGTGGGAAGCAAGTTTCCGGTGCGACCCAACGACAGTGAGGAAAACCGGCGCATGAACCGGCGCGTAGAGGTGCAGATCATTGATTTAGATTCCAAAAGCAACTGAAAATATGAAAACGGGAATGAAAAACGCTACCAGTTTCAAATGGCGGGCAGCCTTGCTGCTGCTGGTCGTCGCGGGCGCGGTGTCGCAGGCAGGCGCGCAGGTGCTCACCCGCAGGGATGCGGACGAGATACGGGTACTGGCGCGCGAGAGGGTAAAAGGCCTCAATGACTTGCTCAATGCCATCGCCAACGAGGACCTCAGTAATTATGAGCGCCGCTACCTGATGATGAACAGCTACATGCCGAGCAATGACCAGATCTTTGTCAACGACGGCGTGATTGTGGAAGACGATGTGGATCCGAAACACAAGGGCAGTGCGCCGGGCCTGGACACGCCTATCGAGAAGTACCTGAGCAATTTCGATCTCTTTTATGCCAAATCGGAAACCAACACCATTGAGTTCACCAATCTGGTCGTTTCGGATGTCAAAGTAGATAAATACCCTTTTGTGAAGGTTTTTTACACCCAGCATTTCAAAGGCAAAAGCAATAAGGACAACACGCCCTATACGCCCATTGCCCGAGTGGCCGAGCTTCGGGCCGACAAGTCGGGGAACGACTGGATCGTGTTCCTGACGCGCATTGCATTCAACTCCGCCGAAAGTGCGAAATCGGTACCGGTAACCCCGAAACCTTCCGCTACCTACGACTCGCTGCAACGCAAAAAAGAGCCGGTAGTGAGCAAGGCGACGGACCGCCCGCCGGTGGCGAAAGCCGAGGATGCCAAAGAGGGCGAAAGGGTTTTCAAAGAACTCAACAAACCCAATGCAGAAGCGGCAGCCAATGCACGCAAATGGGGGGCGATCAAACTCGGGGCCGGCGTGGCTGCACTCGCATTCGGTGCGGTAACATACAGCATGCTCAACAAAGATTATAAAGAGTACAAAAAGCTGATCGACAACCCGGAAGGACTCACCAGCTATGCGAAGCCGGGCATTTATGTCTCGGTGGGCGCGGCAGCCGTCGGGCTAGGTGTATCGCTCACTTCGCTCTTCGACTTCAAGCGCGCGAAGCAGCTGTCGCAGTGAAATCAATGCATTCAACGAATTAATACCTATAACCAGGCCGAAAGCCCTTAAAAAATGCCTCAACCCGCAGCAAGAATTGGCGATATGCACGTATGCCCGATGGTAACGCCCGGAACGCCGCCGGTGCCCCATGTAGGCGGACCCGTGCTGCCCCCAGGCACCCCCACTGTGCTCATAGGCGGGCAGCCGGCCGCTTGTGCCGGCGATATGTGCGTGTGCACCGGCCCGCCCGACTCCATTGCCATGGGCTCCACGTCGGTCATGATCGGCGGCAAGCCCGCGGCACGCCTCGGCGATCCTACGATACACGGCGGCAGCATTGTAGCAGGCTGCCCCACAGTTTTGATCGGTTAGTAACAACAGTACTTACTTAATCCTATACAACTATGTTCAACTACGGAATAGGCGGTAACGAACGCAAGATCGACCAGTCCAGTGAAGGGATTGCTGATATTCCCCAAAACCGCACGCTTTTTGCCACACAACTGACGGGCGACCCGGCACCACGCCCGGAAATGGTGTACGACCTCAAAACCACCGAGGAAGTTTTCGCGCATTACCAGCCGGAAGCGGAAGTGGAGTTCATCACGTCGGACGGCAGTTTTATCAATGAAAACCTGCGGTTCAGAAGTCTCGGTGATTTTGGTAAAAAAGGAATTATAGCCCAAAGCGCGTTCCTGCAAGACCTCGACGCCCGCAATGAAGCTTACCAGCAGGTGGTGAGGCATTTGAAAGTAAATAAAATCCTGAAAGCGGCGCTCGAAAAACCGGAAGCCAAAGCCGCATTACTGGGGGTGTTCCAGACGCTGATCAACGAGTTGGAGGAGGCGGGATGACGCTAGGAGCGTTAATGATTGAATGACCGAATGATTGAATGACCGAATACCTCCGGTGGAAGGGTTATTAGGCATTCAAAAGTACATGGCACCATTCAATCCACAATCTATTCAATCATTCAATCATTCAATCATTCAGTCATTCAAAATTCACATGGCAGACGATACAAAAACATCCCAGGAAACGGCCCCGGCGCTTCGCGAACGCGTGGCTATTCCGCTGGAAACAGGCCTCCCGCAATTGGCCAAATACGGCAGCTTCGACCTCGTGGAAACCATCATCGAAGGTGCCGCGAACATTAACCCGGAAAAAAAGGCCCGGAAGAAAATCTTTCTCACCGAGGCCGACAAGAAGAAGGAGCGCCAGCAGCTAAAAAAGCGCCTGGAACTATGGTCGGAGCTACTGAGCAGCTCGGAAAGTGTGCCGGACATGATCGAAGCCGGTCAGAAACAGGCAGATGCCGCATTTGAACTACTGAAAGAAAACCTGGGCAAGGCGGTGGATCAGATCCGCCCGCTGGAACAGTCCTATCGCTCGGTGGCGATGTTTTTCAAAAACACGGAGCAGGATAAGGTCAAAAACGTCACATTCCTGAATGCGGCCGCCGACCAGTTGCAGGACCTCGACGTGACCACCTTCATCGATGCCGTCGGAGAGGAACTGGCGTCTAAATACGACCGCCTCGACTTGCGCGAAAACTATTCGATCCTGAATGTGCCTGGTTACCTGGGCTCGGGGAAGGTAGTGGATAAATGGGCCAAAATGGCGCATAAGAATAAGGTAATGCTGCTGACGGATTTCATGCACCTGGATGCACCCGAGGACGTGATGGAGCTTTTCGAGTCCGCCAACCTCACCGGCGGAGCGGCGCATCTCTCTAACGTGATGATGACCTGCAACTGGCTGGTAGGCCGGGCCAAGCACGACGACCTGGGCGAAGAGGACGATCTCTACATCCCTCCATCGACCGCATTGGCCGGCAATGTGTACAAAACCCTGATGTCGCAGGTGGCGGCGGGTAAAAAGCATGGTACGCTGAGCGAGGTGGATGGTGTGCGGTTCCCGCTGAAAAAATCGGAAATCGCCGACCTGGAAAAGATGGGCCTGATCCCGATGGTGAACGAGTACAGCAAGGTCATGGCATTCTCGGCGAAAACACTTTTCAATGGGGATAATGTCGGTTTACAGACGTATTCGGTCGTCCGCGTTTTCGACTACATTACCAAAGTACTGATCGATTTCCTGAACCGCCGGGCGTTCGAAAACTTCGATTACAACACCAAAAACGACCTGAAAAAGCAGATCATCAAGTTCCTCGACAGCGTTACCGGCCCCGGCAAGCTCATCGAGAAGTTCAGTGTCATGCGTTTTGAGCAGGATAAGAACCAGAAGGACAAGGTTTACCTCGACATTCACATGGTGCCGTATTTCCCTGCGAAAAACTTCATGATAGCCCTGACGGGACAGAAAGGCGACGATCTGGACGCTGCTGCCTGGGCGGCGGAGTATGCGCAACAGTAATAATGTTGAATGATCGAATGATTGAATGACTGAATACCTCCGGCAGAATACGGGCAATCTTTCAATACCATAAAACAAATATTCAATCATTCAGTCATTCAATCATTCAATCATTAAAGACTAACGATGCCCTACAGCGCAAACGTAAAAATCGACGGCGACCACGAGTACAGCGTCATGTTCATGCAATTCGAGTTGCATCAGACGGTGGACGACGCCATGTCCATTACCTCGCCGATCCAGTGGGCGCATTTGTACATGGAGCTCGAAATGGTGCTGGATGATTTTCTGATCGAATGGGCCAACAAGCCCTCACAGAAATACGACCTCACCGTAGAGCAGTTCGGCGAGTCCGGCTCCTTCAAAACGCTGAGTTTCAAGGATGCGATTTGCATTGAGTTTGTAGAAATGTTTGACGACGGCACCGACGACCTCGACAAGGCGCTTACCAGCCGGTTGCAGAATTTCATCACCTGCATGACCGTGACAGCCGGCAATGTGGAGATCAACGAAGCAAAACTCGAAAACTTTTAGTCATGGCTGAGCAGGACGCTAGCATTGGGGTGGAAGCGCACCTTACCCTCGACGGGAAGGAGTTTACAGTCAAAAAGATCGCCTACGGCTGTAACCGCAATGCCGACGAGCGCGGAAGCCCAACCGATTCGCCCAAGGCGCGGCTGATACGCATGACGATCACGCCCACGCACAACGACGACTTTGCATTGCTCTACGACTGGGCATTCAAAAACGACCGGCAACTGAGCGGACAGGTGGAGTTCAAGTATGATAATGACTCGCAGATCCTGCGCAAAATGGAGTTTGAAGAAGCCTACTGCGTCGGTTTCCGGGAGTCGTTCCGCGCACAGCGCTCCACCATCCGCGGGCACCAGCTGGCACATGTGCCGGACACGAAAGGCTATCTGCCGCAGCACCGGGGCAAGGACTATTTCCTGCGCGACGCCAGCTTGTCGCTGGTGTACGAGCTGGTGATCCTACCCCAGAAAGTCAAAATCGGACAGGTTGAAATAAGCAGTTAAATGGCACGACAGGTTAACACGAGTATTGAAATCGAGGGGGGCGTCGAGATTACCCGGCACCTCGGGCTGGTGATCGAGCAGGATCTGTTCGCGCATCACTGGTTTGAGCTGCTGGTGCCTTTCGATCAACTGGAAGACGAGGGCGAGCATTTTTTCAACCGTTCGCACCGCGCGGTGATGGGCAAGAAAATCACATTTTCGTTCAGCCCGCGCCTCGGTTCCGACTCTTTCGACTTCGTATTTCAGGGCATCGTGACCGAAATCCGCCTCCGGAGCCTGAGTGATATGAGCAGCGCATTTGTGCTGAAAGGGTATAGCCCTACTATCGTGCTGGAAGATTCGGTACAGCGCCGGTCGTTCCTGCGGGGGACGGTTCAGGATATTTTCAATGCCGTACTGCAGCCTTACCCGCAAAATTTGCTTCGGAAGCAGCTCAATCCAGAGAATGGCAGCAGGCAGGTGCCCTTTACCCAATACAACGAGAGCAATTTCAAGTTCCTCTGCCGGGTAGCCGACCGTTGCTGCGAGTGGTTCTACTACAATGGGCGCGAGCTGGTGCTGGGAGATAATAGTTCGGGCGAGGTTGATTTCCTGGTGGACGGTCTTCAAAACTTCGATGTGGCATTACAGCTGCAACCGGCCGCATTCAGCTACGAAGGATACAATTACACCATTCCGGAAGCATTTGTCGGGCAGTCGTCGCAGCAGAATGTAGATGGGCTGACCTCGCTCAGTGAATTTGCATTGGAACAATCCGACAGCCTTTTTGCCCAGATTTCCCTCCTGCCGTCACCGGAGATCATAGGCGGCCAGGGCGAGATCGACGAACTGACCAAAATGGAGCGCTCGGCGCGGGTTACCTCCATGGTCGATTTCAGGGGTTCGGGCGAAACGCCTACCATGAGCGTAGGGACCGTGCTGGTGGTCAAAGGCCAGCGTTTGAACGAGCGCGGCGAGGAGTACGAAGAGAACTTTGGAAAATACCGCGTGGTGCACATCCGCCACGAGGTAAATACGGCCGGAAGCTACCAGAATACATTTAATGCGGTGCCGGAATCGGCGCAGCACCCGCCTAATAACCCGCACGTGCGCAACCCGCTCGGCGAAACCGAGCAGGCGGAAGTGATTGCCAACGACGACAGCGAAAGCCTCGGGCGCGTGCGTGTGAAGTTCTTTTGGAGCCAGGGCCGTCAGCAGGACCAGGAATCGATATGGATGCGGGTAGGAACGATGCACAATGCCGCAGGCCGCGGCGTCAACTTCGTTCCCGAAGTGGGAGCTATGGTGATGGTGGGGTATGAAGGCAACCTGGCCGAAAACCCGTTCGTGATGACCTGTCTTTACCCCAAACCGGAAGAGGACATCACCTACACCCATGACAACAACGACATCAAGGTGATTGCGACGCGCTCGGGCAACATGGTCATTTTCATCGACGAGGACGGCGACGCCAAAATCCAGATCAGCAACCGCGAGAAGACCGACACTTTTCTGGAATTCGCATTCAAAGACGACGGTAAGATCAGGCTGCACGTCGAGAACGGGCTATTAGAAGTCAAATCAAAAGAAATCACCATCGAGGCCTCTGAGGATATTACGGTGCGTGCAGGCGGGAAGTTTGATCTACATGCCGGCGAAATCTCGATGAAAGCCGACCAGAGCATTAAAATCGAAAGCGGTACCGACACCAAAATCAAGGCGGGTACCGAACTGGACACCGAAGGTACCGCCAGCGCCAAAATGAAAGGAGCGCAACTCACCCTCGAAGGGGACGCCATGGCGGAATTGAAGAGCAGCGGCACTACGGTCGTCCAAGGCTCGCTCATTACTTTGAATTAAGTCAATATATCCATAATCATTTCATTCACTTTTAAACACTTACAACTATGCCAGCTTCAAGTTTTGACGCTTATTTTACCTGGGATGGCGGTCCGTCGGGCGACGGCATTGCCGTGATCTCATGCAGCTACTCCCTGTCGCAATCCACCGACGATAAAGGACGTGTTTCTTCCAAAGTGTACGGCGGAAACGTGTTTATACAAGTTGACTCATCCAGCGCCGACGACAGCAAGAGCCTTTGGGAATGGATGGTGGATCCGGATGGCAAGAAGTCTTCTGCCAAGATCACCTTTAAGAATGTAGATGAAGAGCAAACGCAAAAGGAGCTCGAACTCACCGACGTGTACTGCGTGCAATACGCCGAGAGCTTCGTCGAAACCGGCTCCATGCCGATGACGACGAGTATCACGCTGTCGGCACGGGAAATCAAGCTGTTCGGCACCCCGCATACCAACCGTTGGTAACTACTGTCACGCTGAGCGTAGTCGAAGCGCTTGTACGGTACCGGCCTTCGACTACGCTCAGGCTGACAAATCCGCTCAGGCTGACAAATCCGCTCAGGCTGACAATCCCCTACCCCCGCACGGCCACGATCGTCTCGTTATCGACAATGCGGTTGGCCTGGAATGTAAGGTCGGGGTCCATGTAAACGCGGCGCTTGTACCAGGGTTGCTTTTTGTAAAACAGCCACCCGTAAGGCGCACCGTCGGGCGCGAGGTATTCTACCGGGCTGCCGGGATTACGGTCATTGTAGTCGTTCAGGAAGATAAAAAACAGCTCGCCAAACAGCATGGAATGCGGAGCTTTGGCCCGGAAATTCGTGAAGGCGGCTTCATCGGCCTTTTTGGTAAACTCAAACTGGATCACCAGCACGCGGGAAAGATCGAGCAGATCCATGTCCGGCAGCGGCTGGCCAACGGGATAATACCACTTTTTAAACTGTTTGAGGGGTATTTCGAGATAACTTTGATAAACCCTGGCCACAAAAACCGGGAACAGGAAGCCTACCAGTGCCGTAGCCATTCCCAAACCCTTAAACAGCTCCTGGGCTATTTTGTGGTAGAGAAAGACGATCAGAAGTGCCGTGAGCAGCGTGATCAACAGGGTAAAACCGATTGCCCGCGCGGCGCGGCTTTCAAATAAACTGCCAAACCATTGTGAAAGCAGGTAAATGTGCAGGATACCCAGCACCAGAAAGCAAACCATAGCCATCGGGTAGGCATCGCGGTATTCGATCACCCGGAAACCCAATGCGCCTACCAATGTCAGCACGGCTATCAGAACGACTGCATATAATACCTGAAGACGTTGCGTGACAGTTTTAACAAACGGAAGGTTCATCGGGGAGCTATGAAGTTGGTGAGCAGACAAAAATAAGCCAGACTTTCATTAATACAACCACAATTTATTAAACGCCGGATGGAAGATCAAAACTATTCTTTGCCGCTCGCGCTCGACCGTATTGTAGCTGGCCTTCCGCATCCGAAATGTCCTGACAGAGAGGCGATCCACCAGCATTTGTACCTGTTAATGGTGACCCACTTCGACGAGAACCGCTTTGACGGCCGCTATGGCTGCGCGCTTTGGGAACATGACTTTTCAGTTTTATCCCAAATCAAATGGAAGGACCTGATCCGCGAGTCACTGGAAGAGGCCGTAGGCGCCTATGAGCCCAGGTTGACCAGCGTTAAAATAAGGGTCGAAATGGAAGAATTTGAAGTTTTGACCAAAACCAACAACTACGTCCGCAAACGCGTCGGCATCGAGATCAAAGCTATGATCCGCCGTACCAATGAGCCGTTCGTGTTTTTCGAACGCATTTTCATATCCCCTTTATCCATCGAATGACCATGCCCGAAATGCTGAGCTATACCAAGGAGAACATTTCGCGCCGGCTGATCCGGCGCTGTGCCGAGTTGTGGGGTATCGACGATGCCCATGCCGACCATTTCGATCCGCTGGTACGGCTCCTGGCAGAGGCTTGTTCGGTGGAATTTGAAAAAGTAGGTCAGGAAATTGAGCATACCGAGCTCCGGCTCATGACCCGCCTCGCCGAAATCCTTTCGCCCGAAACCCATAACGGACCGCAGCCTGCCACGGCCATCGTGCAGGCACGCCCGCAGGAACCGAAGGGCTGGATAGAGCCGGAAAACCAGCTCACCGGCAGGCGTACCAATGTCCGCAAGGGCGAAACTACCGAAGTACATTTCGCACCCGCAGGCCGGTACCCGCTCGTCAATGCGGCCATCGCACTCTACGCTACGCCCGCAGGCCTCTTTGCCATTGAAAAAGGGGCCAAAACACTGGTCGCGAAAACACTCCCGCAACCCGGCGGCGAGCAAAGCGTCTGGATCGGACTGGAAGCAGACGCGGGCATTACATCCTGGGACGGCTTCCGCTTCTATTTCGACTGGGCGCCGGCAGCCGGACCGCCGGTCGGTGACTCCGCAGGTAGCTCAGCAGCCGGAGCACGCGCGGAATATCAATACCGCGAATTCCTGCCGGCCACGAACTGGTGGTGGAACGGGAAGCAGCTGCCGGTAGTGGGCGGTTTACAGAACGAAGCCGTGGATGATTCAATCCTTATTTATCACGACAGCTTCGTCCGCATTGCCAGCGACGATTCCTGGGAAAAGGGGAAGTTAAAAACCGAACTCTATCCCGAAGGATTCGAAAGGATGTTTGAAATGCGGACGCTGCAAATGCTGAAAAAACCGCTGGTATGGATACGGGTATCCTGGCCCGCCATATTCCCCATGGCGGGATTCGAAGCTATGCATGTCTCGTTGAATGCATTCCCGGTCCAGAACAAACAGCTCAACAAACTCACCTATCGCCTGCAAACCGGCCTGAACGGCATTGCATTACCCAGCGGTGACGCCTTTATGGGCATTCAAAGTGTGGTGAATCAGAAAAACCAGGCTTACACGGCTTCGGAAAAGAACTTGTATATCGATGAGGAATCAGGCTCCAATGCGCCGCGCGTTTACACGCTCCGCAGGCAAGGCATCGGGCGGTTCGACAAGCGAGATGCGCGGGCGGTGCTGTACCAGCTTCTGGAATTGCTTCGCGACGAGGTGACCGCATTCAATGCCATCGGAGAAGATTTCCTGGCCTCAGTTCTCCGTGAAATCGCCCAGAATATGGCGCGCATCGAGCAGAAGCTGGGCGTTAAAAAAGCGAGTGAAACCACCGCGCAGCCATTTCTGGTCATCCGGGCCGACAAAAACCCGGATGTGCTTTTTATTTCCTACTGGAGTACGCTTGCCGAACAGGCCAATGGCATTCCCGCGGGTACGCGCCTGCAATCCTATGCGGCCTCGGGCGTGAGCGGGACGGACATTATCATGCTCACGCGCTCGTCGGGCGGGCGGGCCAAACCCGATGAAAGCGATTATGTGAACCAGCTACGGAAGAACATCGTCACCCGTAACCGGCTTGTGACCCTGGAAGATGTGCGGGCATTCTGCGCTGCGGAGTTGGGCGACCGACTTCGAAAAGTGCAGGTGAAACCGCATTTCATACCTGGCAAAATGCCCAGCCAGGGATTTGTCCGCTGCCTGCAAATCGGCCTCACGCCCGCGTCGTCTGTCCGCAGCAGCGAAGACTGGCCCCGCGAATGTGAAATGCTCCAACTGAAAATAGGCCGCCTTTCCAACGGCATGTACCCTATTCAGGTTGTAATGCTGCAATAGGCTCTGACATTTCTGCGAGCTTCGAAAACAATTGACCACCCCTGACCAATTCCTGACCACAAATGGAACCCCGTCCCGACCTGAAAGCGGAATTCATCGCCAGTTCCTGGCTGGAAAACGATATCCCACTCGCGCAAATCCTCTTTCGCCCGCTGGGTGATTTCAAGCGGCGCAGCCACCGCGACATTGAAACGACGCGGGAAATGGAACTCGGAAATTTCAAAGGCCAGGTAATCGACTCTAACCGCAGCGGCATTTACGACCATTTACCGGAGCAGCTTTTTCATTTACCGTCATCGGCAAATCTGAATACGGTTAAAAAGAAAGTCGACGAGATCCGGCTGCAAAGGGAAAAAGAACAGAAATCCCGCCTGTTTTTCCTTCCCTGGGAGCAGGAGTTCTTTCTGAGCCGCGTTAGCCTGGCGCGTTTGGAACAACGTGCCTGGGAACTTGGTCCCGACTCGGGACTGCTCGAAGAGCTGAAGGCATTCTGGCAGGCACCGCCCGCACTGGACGAAGGCGTATTTGTGCAACTCCTTCCGTTTCTACCCCTCGTTTCAGAAAACCGGGGAGACCTCGACAAGGCTGCGGAAATCATGTCGGGCGCGTTGCGGCTGCCGGTTGAGATACAGGTTATTTTTGGTTTGAAATACCATTTCGAATCCAATGCGAGCATGGGCGACGTGCTGTTGGGCGCGGACACTTCGCTGGGAGGGGACCTGGATACCTATTTACCTCAGATCAATGTGCAGATAGAAGTTCCCGATCCTGCCGGGCTGGACAAATATCTGCACAACGAAAGCTTTGACACGATGGTAACCTGGCTCCTGGGCTGGTTTATCCCGGTGGAATACGATTACACCGTTTCGCTACGTCTGCCCGCAGAAGCATCCGCATTTACCCTCACCTCCGGTGACGGCTTCTCCGTCCCGCTGGGCTACGCGACACTGGCAGCCGGCTAGCATTCTACGCCCCATTTTTCGCCAGCACATTATCCGATTGATTTTCATTTGCTTACAGCACCAGGCGTTAAAATGACCTTTTCGATCCCGGAAACACGTAAAACACAAGTTATTAACCAAATAGTAATATTGACCACCTGGAAATTTATCTTGCGATTCTGATTTTTTCGAATCAAATTTGCGGTTTCATTGAAATCCCGAATCTGAAAGTGAAGACTGTACGAGTGATTAACCAGGCCATCAGCTTAATGCTAGCCGTCATGCTACTGACGGTGGCAGGCGCGCGGTCGTGGTCGGACCACATCGATCAGAAAGCTTTTCAGGGTGCCAAAACAGAGGCGATTTCCAAGGATCTGACCAAAAAAGCAGATGCCCGTTCAGGACAATCCGAACAACCGGAAGTAAGTGCGCTCAGTTTGAATGCGGTCATTACGCCCGCGATTTCCTTCGATTTTTATCAATACCTGTATTTTTTACCGCAGCCAGTCTGGCATTTCGTTGCCCAAAAACTCGTTGTCCGGACCGCATTCACCGAACCGGTGTTCCTCGTTTCGCATTTTCAGCGCGTTTTCGGCAGGTTTATCGTCACCAACGCTCCGTGATGTGTGAGCGGGCCGGGCAGGTCCGCCAGTTCGCATTTACCAGAATGCCTGTGCCGCAGAATATTTCCGGCCGGGCAGTTTCCAGTTGTATTTCAAGCATTTCAATTTAATTTTTCATTTCAAAATGACCAACAAGAACGGGATAATCGCGTTGACGATCGTCATCGCCCTTATTAGCGTCTATAACCTGTCCTTCACTTTTGTGTCGCGCAACTTCAAAAGCAAGGCCATAGCCTATGCGACCGATGCGAAAGGCGAGGTGGATATGACCAAAAAACAGCATTACATCGACTCCCTGTGGCGTGAAGACGTTTACCTGGGCCATACTTTGCAGGAAGTGACGGAACGTGAGCTGAACCTCGGCCTCGACCTTCAGGGCGGTATGCACGTAGTTTTGGAAGTGGCTCCCGCCGACATCCTGAAAGGAATGGCTGGCGGCAATGCACGCAGCGCGGCTTTCCAGAATGCGTTGAAAAAAGCAGGTGAAGACAAGTCGGCTAACAACAGCACATTTATCAACCGTTTTGTAAGCGCCTATAAGGAAGCTGCACCGAACACAAGCCTTGCTTCCGTATTCGCAACGAGCGCTAACCGCGGCAAGATCAACAGCAATTCGTCGGATTCGGATGTGATCAAAATGCTGAAAACGGAAATTGACGGTTCGATCGACCGTGCATTCCAGATCACCCAGGCCCGTATCGACAAGTTTGGGGTAACCAACCCGAACATTCAGCGCCTGCCGGGCCAGAACCGCGTTTTGGTGGAGCTTCCGGGTGTGGATAACCCAGAGCGTGTTCGCCGCCTCCTTTCCGGTGCAGCGAAACTGGAATTTGCAGAAGTATATCTTACCCAGGAATTGGGTGCAGGCCTGGAAGGCCTTGGCCGTTACCTGACCCAGCAAGCTGAAATCGAAAAAGCGGCTAAGAAATCAGGGCCGGCTGCCGCGTCAGCTGACACTGCCGCTACCGATACGACCAAAAAATCCACTGCTGGCGGTCTGGCTGCCCAGTTGGAGAAAAAATCTGATTCTACTGCTACCGACTCTGCTGCATTGGCCGCTCAAAGCGCCGCATTGACAAGCCTTTTCGTACCGATGCCGCAAGGCCTGGGTGTATATTTGAAAGACACCGCACGCGCCAGCGAAATCCTGCGCCGCCCCGAAGTCCGTTCGCTTTTCCCTGCCGACCTCGTGTTTATGTGGGACCGCAAAGGCACCGAAGCCGGTGGTAACCAACTGATCCTGCCTTTGTATTTCATCAAGAAAAGCAATGGCGAGGCGGCTATGGAAGGTGATGTGATCGTAGATGCTACCCACGACTACGACGACCGTGGACGTCCGGAAGTAACAATGCGTATGAATGGCGAAGGTGCCCGTAAATGGCGCTCACTCACTGCCCGCAGCGTAGGCCGCCCGGTAGCGATCATCATCGACAACCTCGTTTACACCGCTCCGACTGTACAAGGAGAAATCCCGAACGGTAACTCGTCCATCACCGGTAGCTTCACCGTGGAAGAGACCAAGGATATGGCGAACGTGCTGAAAGCGGGTAAACTGCCGGCTCCGACGCACATCGTGGAAGAGGCCGTTGTAGGTTCTTCACTGGGTGCCGAGGCTATCAACGACGGTTTGTGGTCATCTGCGGTAGGTCTTCTGATCGTACTCGTGTTCATGGTGGCTTACTACAACCAGGCTGGATGGATTGCCGACATCGCCCTTTTGATCAACTTGTTCTTCCTGCTCGGCGTAATGGCGTCTCTCGGCGCTGTACTGACGCTCTCGGGTATCGCGGGTATCGTGCTTTCGATCGGTATGGCGGTGGATGCGAACGTGCTGATTTACGAAAGTATCAAGACAGAGCTGGCGGAAGGAAAGCCATTTGCACAGTCGATCCGTGACGGTTTCAAGCATTCATTGACCGCCATCATCGACTCCAACGTTACGACGCTTTTGACAGGGATCATCCTGTACACATTCGGAACCGGTCTGGTACTGGGTTTTGCAACTACCCTTGTACTCGGTCTTTTGACTTCCTTGTTCTCGGCAATCTTCATTACCCGTTTGCTGCTCGAACAGAAGCTTAAAAACGGTAAAACTTTCGCATTTGCTACCAACCTGACCAAAAACTGGTTCAAGGACAACCATTTCGACTTTGTTTCGCAACGCCGCCGTTTCTACATCATTTCCGGTATCATCATCGCGATCGGTGTGGGTTCATTCATTTTCAAAGGATTCGGTCTGGGTATTGATTTCAAGGGAGGCCGCTCTTATGTACTTCGCTTTGAAAACAATGTGGATGCAGATGCGCTTCGTACCAATATGGATGAAGTACTCGGCTCTACAACAGAAGTGAAAACTTTCGGAGGCCAGGATCAGGTGAAAATCACTACGCCTTACCTCATCGAAGACACTACTCCGGAGGCTGACCAGAAAGCCGAAGCGAAGATCCTGGAAGCGACCAAGAAAATCGCCAACAACCCTGCTAAGATCGTAAGCTCGAACAAGGTGGGCCCTACCATGGCGAAGGACACGTTGTGGAGCGCGGTTTACGCGGTATTGCTTGCATTGGCAGCCAACTTCGTGTATATCTTTATCCGTTTCAAACGCGTAGCGTTCTCTTACGGTGCGGTAATGTCACTCGCACACGACGTGGTGATCATCCTAGCCATTTTCTCATTGTTCAACGGCTGGTTGCCATGGTCACTCGACATCGACCAGGCATTCATCGGTGCGATCCTTACTATGATCGGTTACTCGATGAACGACACCGTTGTAATTTATGACCGTATCCGTGATTACCTGGCCGACGAAAAGTCGCGCGGACAAAACCTGTCGACCGTTATCAACAACGCGTTGAACAGTACTTTGAGCCGTACCGCCGTCACCGGTATCTCGGTAATCCTCGTGTTGATCGTTCTGATGATCTTCGGCGGAGCTGTAATCCGCGGGTTTACCTTCTGTATGCTGCTCGGGGTAATTGTAGGTACCTACTCTTCGCTCTTCGTGGCGGCGCCTATCGTGGTTGACCTCCTGCAACGCTCGAAGAAAAACGAGCCGGTACCGGCAGTAGCGGCAGAAGCTACGGCGCCAACGGCCGCAAAAAAAGTTAAGGCTTAATTTTAAAGAATAAAAGAGGGTAAGTTATACACTTACCCTCTTTTTATTTGGTCTCTATACGCAGTTAACAAATTTTCTTTTAGCTTTATCAGACCATCATTTCTACAACAACGAACCTAATATATGGCAAGTCAACTCTGGATTAAAAAACCTCTTGAAAAACTATTACAGGAATCTAGCGGGGAAGGAAACCAGCTGAAACGAACACTAGGCCCGGGAAGCCTGGTGGCACTGGGTATCGGTGCGATAATCGGTGCAGGACTTTTCTCCATTACGGGTGGAGCCGCTGCCAACCAGGCGGGCCCTGCTATCACCATCTCCTTTATCGTAGCGGCGCTGGGATGTGCATTTGCCGGTCTTTGCTACGCCGAATTCGCTTCCATGATCCCGGTTGCCGGTAGTGCTTATACCTATTCCTATGCCACCATGGGCGAATTTATCGCCTGGATCATCGGCTGGGACCTTGTGCTGGAATATGCCGTAGGTGCCGCCACGGTGAGTATCAGTTGGAGTAGGTATTTAGTCAAGTTCTGCGAGGGTTTCGACGTCCATTTGCCAGCCGCGCTCACAGTAGGCCCGTGGGACGGCGGCGTGATCAACCTCCCTGCCATTTTCATTGTGATCCTGATGAGCTTGCTGCTCATGAAAGGAACCCAGGAAAGTGCATTGGTGAACGGCGTGATTGTAGGTTTGAAAGTGGCCGTTGTGATCATCTTCATCATCCTGGGCTGGAAATACATCAACGAATCGAACTACGTACCTTATATTCCTGATAATACGGGCAAATTCGGCGAATACGGTTTCAGCGGGATCATCCGTGCAGCAGCGATTGTATTCTTTGCCTACATTGGCTTCGATGCCGTGAGTACTGCGGCACAAGAGGCTAAAAACCCCAAGAAAGACATGCCTATCGGTATTCTGGGTTCACTTGTGGTCTGTACGATCCTGTACATTCTTTTCGCCCACGTAATGACCGGTGTTACCAACTACACGGCATTCAAAGGCCAGGACGGCATTGCCCCAGTTGCAGTAGCAATCGAATCCATGGGTACGCCTGATGCCACCGGAGCCATTCACCCGGATTATCCGTGGCTGAACCGCGCGATCATCGTGGCGATCCTTGCAGGTTACGCTTCCGTGATCCTGGTAATGCTTTTGGGCCAGAGCCGCGTATTTTTCAGCATGAGTAAAGACGGATTACTGCCGCGCGTATTCTCGGCGGTCCATCCGAAATTCCAGACGCCGGTGAAGAATAATACCATGTTCCTGGTTTTCGTAAGCCTTTTTGCCGCATTCGTTCCGGCACGTGTGGTGGGCGAAATGACCAGTATCGGCACATTGTTCGCCTTCATCCTCGTTTGTATCGGCATTATCGTCATGCGCAAGCAAATGCCTGACGCGCCGCGTGCATTCAAAACACCGCTTGTGCCGTTGGTACCAATCCTTGGTGTGGCTACCTGCTTCTTCATGATGGCATTCCTGCCGCTCGATACCTGGATCCGTCTGTTCGTTTGGATGATCATCGGTTTCGACGTGTATTTGTGGTACGGTATTAAAAACAGCTTCCTGTCGAACAAACTGCCGGCTTCCATCGTAGCTGGTGGCAAGACAGTGGGACTTGTTGGAATAGTAATGGCTGTGCTACTGGGCATCATAGCCTATGCCCATCACGTGCAAACCGACGGTTCCGACACCGGACTTTACTACTTCTCCCTGATTTTCGCAGTTATTCATATCGTGAGCTTCGGTATCACGCAGGCTAAGAAAGCATAAGGAAACCTATAAACGAGAAGAGGTCATTCCGTATGGGATGACCTCTTCTCGTTTATTATATTCAACAAAACCTAAAACCTAGACAACACTTTTTCCGAAACCGTCTGGCCGATCGAAAGCGACGAGGTGGCCGCCGGTGAAGGTGCATTACAAACGTTAATCGCAGTTTTGTTTTCAATGATCGAGAAATCGTCCAGCAGGCCGCCGTCATAGTCGCACGCCTGTGCGCGTACGCCGGAGCCGCCCGGGACGAGGTCGTCGCTCTGAATTTCCGGGATCAGCCCCTGCAAAGCTTTTGTGAATGCAGCTTTGGAGAAAGAGCGGTAGTATTCTCCCAGCCCGGTGCGCCAGTATTTCACGGCAACTTTCTGGAAACCCGGCCACGAAAGCGATTCCAGCATTTCGGGCACATTGATGTCCAGCTTGTTGTAACCCTCCCGTTTGAATGCAAACACGGCATTAGGGCCCGCTTCGATGCCCCCCTCGATCATACGCGTGAAATGCACGCCCAGGAATGGGAAGTTGGGGTCGGGAACGGGATAAATGAGGTTTTTGACCAGATAATGCTTTTCCGGACGGATCTTGTAATACTCTCCACGGAAAGGGATAATGCGGACGTTGATATTTTCCGGCTGCGTGAGCTGTGCTACCTTGTCGGAATACAGCCCGGCGCAGTTTACGATAAGTTTCGTTTCAAAGGCTTTACCCGTAGCGGTTACCACCTCCGAATGCGTGTTCCGGTTTCTGATGTCCGTCACTTTCTCTCCGAAACGCACTTCGCCGTCGAGCTTGCGGAAATTCTCAGCATATTTTTCACAAACCGATTTATAGTCGATAATGCCGGTATAGGGCACCCAAATGCCCTCCAAGCCTTTCACATGCGGTTCGATCTCCCGCATTTCGCCTTCGGAAATCATCCGGTTCCGGGTCAGGCCGTTCTGATTTCCCCGGTCGAACAGATTTCGCAGCAACGGGCGCTGCGCCTCGGTGGTCGCTACCACTATTTTTCCGCACAGATCATATGCAACACCTTCCCTCTCGCAGAAATCAATGAGCATTTGGTACCCGCGGATACAATTGGTGGCTTTCAAACTACCGGGTTTGTAGTACAGCCCCGAGTGAATCACGCCGCTATTATGGCCGGTCTGGTGCCTGGCTACTTCGCCTTCCTTTTCGAGCAGGAGCACTTTCAATGCGGGCTGCTGCTCCTTGATGCGGAGAGCGGTGGCGAGGCCTACGATGCCGCCGCCTATGATGGTAATGTCGTACATATTTTGAATTACTGATTCTAACTTAACCGGGGAAAGATATTTTCCCCATCGAAACGCCCGGCACGCCTTTCTTTTCTCCGAAATACACCGCTTCGCCCGCCACGGCCTCGTTTGCCAACACGGCAAACAACACCGCTTCCTTGGCATCGCCGGCTACGCCCAGTTCATCAATAAGACGAATATTTTTGCCCAGTAACCTGCCTATCGCACCCATAAGAATGGGATTATGGGCGCCTCCGCCACTGGCGTACACTTCGAATGCATTACTGCCCGGCATGGTACTGCGAATGGCTTCCGCTATGGTTTCGGCGCTGAACCGGGTTAAAGTGGCTATCAGGTCTTGCGGCCGAATGTCATTCCGGGCGGCAACCTGCATCGCATTCATCACATAATCGGGGCTGAATACTTCCGGGCCGGTCGTTTTGGGAAATGGCTGACCAAAAAACGGCGCGTCTTTGAGCGCGTTCAGCAATGTTTCATCGATGGTACCCGTCGAGGCAATGCCGCCATTTTGATCAAAAGGCTGTCCGAAATGCAGGCGTGTAAATGCGTCGAGCAGGGTATTTCCCGGGCCTGTGTCGGTCGTAAAAACCAGCGATGCTTCGAGGTTGCCCGGCAGGAATGTGAAATTGGCGATCCCGCCCATGTTCAGCAATATCCGGTTCTCGCCCTTTTGGGAAAACAAAAAGTAGTCACCGTAAACAGCCAATGGCGCGCCTTCCCCCCCTGCCGCAATGTGCTTTTGCCTGAAATCGCTCAGGGTGATGATGCCGGTTTTAACGGCAATATGGTCCCCGTCGCCGATTTGTAGGGTCGCATTGGGAAATCCCGAAATACCGTGCTGCTTTTGCGGGGCGTGAAAAACGGTTTGCCCATGGCTCGCGATGAGGTCGACCTCCGAAGCACTGATCCCCCATTCTGAAAGGCATCCGAGGATCATCCGGGCATGTTGCAGGCCAATGTCTGGATTGAGCAGTACCAGTTGCTGAAAATCGATCTGCCGCTTGGCAAAAATCTCCCGCACCGCATTCCTGAAACCCTCCTCGTAGGGCACCGTTTTGAAATGCTCCACTTGCAGCCGCGTCTCCGGCCCGCTGCCTTCCGCCCGGCAAAGCGCCACATCCAGCCCGTCGAGCGAGGTACCCGACATCAGGCCGACAATGCGCCGCGAAGGCTTTCTGCTCAGCGTGTAAAGCTTTTCAACGTGTTCTTTCACAGGTAGTATAGGTAAAAAACGGGCCAGCCTTTGAATGAGCTGGCCCGTCCGGATTCGTGGAAAACTTCGCTATTACCCGTTGGCTTCACCTTCGGGTTTCGGAGCGCCGCCCGACGGAGCGCCGCCGGAGGGCTTCTGGCCTCTGTTCCGGTTGTTTCGGTTATTCCTGTTTCCTTCGTTGTTATTCCTGTTCCCTTCGTTGTTGTTGCCCTTATTCCGGGGCTCACCGCCGGGATTACTGTTGTTACCCTTGTTTTTGGGCTCCCCACCCGGGTTGTTATTGCCGCGGTTCCGCGGGCCTTCGTTCGGGTTACCTCCCCGGTTGCGCGGCTCCTCACCCGGGTTGTTGCTCCTGTTCTGACGCTCCTCGCCTTGGCTGTTACCCCGGTTCCGTTGTCCCTGGTTCTGATTACCAGCCTTGTTAGCAGGTGCATTACCCGCATTGGTCACGGTATTACCGTTTCCGGAATCACCTTCGGCAATGCTACTTTCCGGACCGCCGTTTCCGCGATTTTTGCCGGAACGGCTCTTCTTCTTTTTCTTTTTCTTCTGCTCGTCGCTGTACTTTTTGTCCAGGTTTTCGAGGTCGCTGTTGAGCTTACCCGCCACCCTGTCCGCGCCTTTTTCAAGCTCGGGTGTCAGGATTTCGAGAGATTCGGGAATGATATCCTTTTTATTCAACTCAATGATTTCCAGAACCTTGCCGATGGGAACAGGATACCAGTTGGTGTCCTTATCGAAACCGAACCACATGATTTTCTTGAAGATATCCGTCTTCTGCAAGGTGGCTACACCCTTCTTCGTTTTCAGCGGCGCATCCACCGTAGGGATATCCCGCAGTGCATCGATGTAGGTTTCAAGTTCGTAGTTCAAACAGCATTTCAGCCTCCCGCACTGTCCGGACAGCTTCGCCGGGTTCAGGGAAAGGTTCTGATAACGTGCGGCGGCAGTTGAAATATTCTTGAAATCGGTCAGCCAGGTCGAGCAGCACAGTTCGCGGCCGCAGGAGCCCAGTCCGCCGAGGCGGCTCGCTTCCTGTCTCAGGCTGATCTGCCGCATCTCGATGCGTACCTTGAATTCCGACGCCAGCATTTTGATCAGTTCGCGGAAGTCCACACGCTCTTCCGAAGAATAGTAGAATGTCGTTTTGGTATTGTCCGACTGGTATTCCACATCCGAAAGCTTCATATTGAGCTTCATATCGCGGATAATCTCGCGGGTACGGTAGAGCGTAGGCATCTCGCGCGCCATCGCCTGCGTAAACTTGTCGAGATCCTTCTCCGTCGCAATGCGGTAGATCACGTGCAGGTCGTCATTCATCTGCACGTTCTTGCGCTTCATTTGAAGCCGCACGAGCTCGCCCTGCAACGACACCGTTCCAATATGCTGGCCGGAAGCCATTTCACACACCACATAGTCGCCTGTGATGAATTCCAGCTGATTTATATTCCGGAAATATTCCTTTCTGCCTCCTTTGAACTTGACTTCTACTACATCAAAGCGCTGTCCCGACGGCACGTCCATGTGACTGAGCCAGTCGAAAACATTCATTTTGTTGCATCCGCCTGTTGCGCAATTTCCTTTACTTCCACATCCGGCAACGGCTGTACCATTAGTACCGCAGCCCCCGGAAGAACATGATCCACATCCCATAATTACTCCGCTTCATCAATCGTTATAACGAATTAAATCCACGCCAATATCGTGCCGGAAATACTTTCCTTCGTATTGCACCACCTGTGCAGCCCGCTGTGACTTGTGCACTGCGTTTTCGAGGGAATTGGCCAAGCCTGTGAGGGCCATCACCCGTCCTCCGTTCGTCACGACCTCGGCGTTTGCATTAAAAGTGGTTCCTGCATGGAATACATGCACCTCTTCCACTTTGTCTGTTCCCGAAATCACTTTTCCTTTTTCGTAATCTTCGGGATAACCACCCGAAACCACCACCGTCGTCACGGCCACTTGCGGCGAGATCTGCAGATCGAAATCATGCAGGGTACCTTTGGCCGTTGAAGCCATGAGCATCGCAAAATCCGACTGGATCCGCGGGACTACGACTTCGGTTTCGGGATCGCCCATACGGACGTTGTATTCAATGACATAAGGCTCCCCTTTGAGGTTCATCAAACCGATGAATATAAACCCTACATACTTGATGCCTTCGCTTTGAAGGCCATGCAATGTCGGCTTTACGACTTTCTCTTCTACTTTCCGGATAAAATTCGCATCAGCGAAAACAACCGGCGACACGGCACCCATCCCACCCGTATTGAGGCCCATATCGTTTTCCCCGATACGTTTGTAGTCCTTCGCCTCCGGCAGGATTTTATAATGCTCTCCATCAGTAAGCACAAACACCGACAATTCTATCCCTTTCAGGAATTGTTCTACCACAACTTTATTACCCGCCTTTCCGAATTTACCGTCCAGCAGCATTTCGCGGAACGCCTGGGTTGCATCGGAATGCTTCTCGGCGATGATCACGCCTTTACCTGCCGCAAGGCCATCGGCTTTGAGTACGATCGGCAGCGAATGGTTTTCGAGGTATTCCAAACCTTCCTCTACCTGGTCAGCTGTAAAGGTGCGGGATGCGGCCGTCGGGATGCCGTATTTCTGCATAAACAGCTTGGAGAAATCCTTGCTTCCTTCCAGCTGTGCGCCAGCCTTGTCCGGCCCGATGATCCGCACTTTGGCGAGATCCTCCCGCGCACCGAAGTAATCCACCACCCCGTTCACAAGCGGTTCTTCGGGACCTACGATCACAAGTTCGATGTTATTTTCAATTACCGCGTTGGCAATGGAGTCAAAATCGTTGTAAGAAATGGAAAGGTTCGTTGCTATGCCTGCTGTTCCGGCGTTTCCGGGGGCTAAAAATAGGGTATCGCAAAGAGGGCTTTGGGCTATTTTCCAGGCAAAAGCGTGTTCTCTTCCGCCCGATCCCAAGATGAGTATGTTCATAACTGGTTTTAAAAATTCAAAAATACTGATTGTCCGGCAAGTACTCCGGGTGCTAGTTGGCTAGTTCCGACAAAAACTTGATCCGCATCAGCCGTAATTCTTCTTCACTGACTTCCTCGCCCTCGAATTCGTTCAGCGCAGTGCTAATATTGTCGGTTTCGGCGGTCATAAAGTAATCATAAATATCCTGCTGCCGTTCGCGGTCGATCACCTGGTTGATGTAGTAATCCAGGTTGAGCTTCGTACCGGAATAGCAAATATGTTCCACTTCTTCGATCACATCAGCCAGTGCGAGGTCCTTCACTTCGGCGATCTCGTCGAGGCTCACCTTCCTGTCGACCTGCTGAATGATGAAAATCTTGATTTTGGATTTGTTGACGGTGGATTTGATCACCACGTCCTTGGCCGTCTCGATCTCGTTTTCTTCCACATAACGCGAAATGAGCTCGATAAACGGCCGGCCGAACTTCTGTACCTTCCCCATTCCGACGCCGTTGATCTGCGCCATTTCCTGCTGGGTAGTTGGGTAAGTAGTGGCCATTTCTTCCATGGAGGGGTCCTGGAAGATCACATAAGGCGGCAGGTTTTTCTCCTTTGCCACCTTTTTACGCAGCGCTTTGAGCATTCCGAGCAATGCCTCATCGTAAGCATGTGCGCTGCCATTACCATTCACGGCCTCTTTGTCATCGTCCTCCGGTTTCACTTCCTCCTCGTCGAAGTTGTGGTCCTTTTGAAGGGTGACGGGGTAAGGGTCGTTCAGGTATTTGGCGCCTTTTTCGCCCAGCCTGATCACGCCGTAGTTCTCGATGTCCTTTTCCAGGTAGTTAAGGATCACAAGCTGGCGGATCGCCGATACCCAGTAATCGCGTGACCCATTCAATTCCAAGCCTTTACCGTACACTTCCAGCTGATCGTGTTCGTAGCTTTTGACGTATTGGTTATCAGTTGCGGTGAGCAGATCGGCTATGTGCTCGGCGTCGAAGCGTTGTTCGGTCAATGCAACCGATTTGAGGATCAGGATCACGTCGTCCTGGACCTTGATCTTCTCGGTAGGCTTGTTGCAGTTGTCGCAGTAACCGCAATCTTTCTCGAGATATTCCCCGAAATAGCTCAGCAACTGCCTCCGCCGGCAAACACCCAGGGTGGAATACGCCACCATTTCATTCAGCAAATGCCGTGCATTATCACGCTCGGTGACGGTTTTGTCCTTGTTGAACTTTTCCAGCTTCTGAATGTCGTCGTAGCTGTAAAACATCAGGCAGTTACCTTCCAGTCCGTCGCGGCCGGCGCGGCCTGTTTCCTGGTAATAGCCTTCCAGAGATTTGGGCACGTCGTAGTGGATCACAAAGCGTACATCCGGCTTGTCGATCCCCATTCCGAATGCGATGGTCGCTACGATCACGTCGCATTCCTCGTTCAGGAACGCATCCTGGTTCGCCATGCGCGTGCCGGCATCGAGGCCGGCATGGTACGGTAATGCACGTACGTCGTTGACATTCAAGAGCTCCGCCACTTCTTCCACCGTCTTCCGGCTCAGGCAGTAAACAATGCCCGATTTACCTTTATTATTGCGGATATAGCGGATGAGCTGCTTTTTGACGTCCTTCTTCGGACGGATTTCGTAGTAAAGGTTTTTGCGGTTAAAAGAGGATTTAAATGTCTCGGCCTCTTCCATTTGCAGGTTTTTACGAATGTCCTGCTGCACTTTCGGCGTAGCGGTGGCCGTCAATGCGATGATCGGCAGCCTGCCGATATTCTCGATAATCCCGTAAATCCGGCGGTATTCAGGCCGGAAATCGTGGCCCCATTCCGAAATACAATGCGCTTCGTCGATGGCGACGAAGGATATCTTTACTTTTTTGAGAAAATCGAGGTTATCTTCTTTGGTGAGCGATTCAGGGGCAATGTAGAGCAGTTTGAGGCTTCCGTCGAGGGCGTCCGTTTTGACGCGGGTCATTTCGGCCTTGGTAAGCGTGGAATTCAGGAACTGAGCGTTGATACCGAATGCAGTAAGCTGGTCGACCTGGTTCTTCATCAAAGCAATAAGCGGAGAAATCACGATTGTCAGTCCGTCGCTGACCAGGGCAGGAAGCTGATAGCAGAGAGACTTCCCTGCGCCCGTAGGCATTATTACAAATGTATTTTTACCTAAAAGGATATTTTGTATGATAACTTCCTGATCTCCGCGGAATTGACTGTATCCAAATATTTCTTTGAGCCTCCCTTTTAATGTGTCGGTTACGACTTTATCAACCTGCTGTACCATACTCTGTTCACAAAATGGTTATTTCAAACTTCCCTATCTTTGCGCTTTGAAATAAATAATGACGTTTTTGTCTCTCTAAACTGTGTTTCAGATTTGAAATTAATAAAAAATATTCAGTCAACCGCAAAAGAAGTATTACGTCAGGAGGCAGAAGCCGTACGTAATCTGATTGAATTGATTGATGATGAATTTGAAAAATGCGTATATGCCATTTTACATTCCGGAGGACGTGTTGTAGTCTCCGGTGTGGGCAAAAGCGCCATTGTAGGACAGAAGATTGTAGCTACACTCAACTCCACCGGCACGCCGGCACTTTTCATGCATGCCGCGGATGCCATTCATGGCGATCTGGGCATGATCCAGGACAACGACGTGGTGATTGTCATCTCCAAAAGCGGCGATACGCCGGAGATCAAAGTACTGGTACCATTGCTGAAACGGACGGGCGTAAAGATGATCGCAATGGTGAGCAATAAGGACTCCTACCTGGCCAAAAACTGCATTCTCACGCTTCACGCACACGCACCTGCGGAGGCAGACCCGCTCAACCTCGCGCCTACCACGAGCACATCCGTGACCATGGCCCTGGGCGACGCGCTCGCGATATGCCTGCTCGAAGCGCGGGGATTTACGCATGATGATTTCGCGCGGTACCATCCCGGCGGATCGCTAGGCAAAAGGCTCTATCTGAAAGTATGCGACATTTACCCGCATAATGCATTACCGACCGTAAACGAAGGCGCCACATTGCAGGAAGTAATTCTGGAAATGACTTCGAAAAGGCTTGGCGCGACGGCGGTGATCGCTGAAAATGGTCTGATGGCGGGCATTATCACCGACGGCGATTTGCGGAGAATGCTGAAAACTTATGGCGCAGCTGGATTGCTGGATTTGCACGCGAGGGACATTATGACGCAGTCGCCGATCACGGTTTCTCCGGAGGAATATGCGGTGAATGCACTGGAAGCGATGCAGTCCAGAAGCATTACGCAGGTAGTAGTGGTGGAGGAAGGGAAAGCGCTGGGCTTCGTGCATTTGCACGATTTGCTGCGGGAAGGGCTGGTGTAATGCAGTTTGCAGACCGGGAGGTCTGCGAATAAAAGGCACAAACCTGGAAGTTTGTGCCAGTCGTTAGATAATTGTCACGCTGAGCGGAGTCGAAGCGCATGCACGATGTGCTGTACGGACTGTCTTCGACTTCGCTCAGACTGACATACTGCATTATCTGAATCGCTTCGATTGCTGCACTTCGCGTTCGTCTTTACGGATAAAGCGGTTCGCGAATACATTCGCCAGCATGGCACCTACCAGTCCGTAGAAACCGATATCGTATTTGCCGGTCAGCTCGGGATCGAACAATTTGGCCGTTTTATAGAAAGTGAAATAGATCACCAGACCCATGGTAACGGTCATCAATATCGAGTTCACAGCACACAGGGCCGATTGCAGAATGCGGTTTTTGTATTGAAAAATCGCGTAGGCCGCTACACCGGCCGTGATAATGGCGAGCGCGACGAGGTAATAAACCGGCTGCTCATTGGATTGCACCTCATTGATCTGGTGATGAAGCCGCAGGGCCGTCAGATCGGCACTTTGCCCCCCTGCCAATGCCACTTTCGACCAGATCGGGAAGGCGAGAAAAATACCCATTCCGATGACGACCATCGCCAGGAAGATAGTTTGAATACGTTGTAACATGCTTTTTTAAGAATTGTTCTTTTTCAAATTGAGAGGCAAATTTAGGAAATGACGCCATTTGCCCGAAACGACGTCAGGAAATCACTTCACCGTAAAGGTCGAATTCTTCCGCGGAAGTGACTTTTACATCGGCAAAATCGCCCAATCGCACATACTGGCTCGCCGGCACAAGTACTTCATTATCCACCTCCGGCGAATCGAATTCCGTACGGCCAATGAAGTAGCCTCCTTCCTTACGGTCGAAGAGCACTTTGAAGGTCTTGCCGATTTTTGCCTGGTTAAGTTCCGCGGAAATACCCTGCTGCACCTCCATAATGGCGTCGGCACGTTCCTGCTTCACTTCCGGATCGATGTCATCCGGCATGGTGAATGAATGCGTGTTATCCTCATGGGAGTACTGAAATGCGCCAAGGCGGTCGAAACGCATTTTTTCAACGAACTCATAAGTTTCATCGAACAGCTCGTCCGTTTCACCCGGGTGGCCGACGATCAGCGTGGTACGCAATGCGATATCGGGCACTTTGTCGCGGATGGAATGGATCAGCGCTTCGGTTTTCTCGCGGGTAATACCACGGCGCATGAGTTTCAGCATCCCCGTCGAGCCCGATTGCAGCGGCATATCGAGGTATCTGGCGATGTTGCTGCGCTCGTTCATCACGTCGAGAATGTCCATTGGAAAGCCCGCCGGGTAAGCATATTGCAGACGGATCCATTCAATGCCCTCCACATCGGAAAGGTTACGGAGCAGGTCCGAAAGATTGCGTTTCTTGTAAATGTCCAGCCCATAATAGGTTAGGTCCTGGGCAATGAGGATGAGCTCCTTGGTACCGCGTTTAGCCAGTGATTTAGCCTCTTTTACCAAATCCTCGATCGATCTTGAAACGTGGCCTCCCCGCATGAGCGGGATCGCGCAAAACGAGCATGGCCGGTCGCAGCCCTCGGCGATTTTCAGGTATGCGTAGTGCGCGGGCGTGGTAAGCAGGCGCTCGCCCACGAGTTCGTGTTTGTAGTCGGCTTTGAGGGTTTTGAGCAGGCGGGGCAGCTCGTTGGTACCGAACCAGGCGTCGACGGTAGGTATTTCAACCGCCAGTTCATCCTTGTACCGGTGCGACAGGCAGCCTGTGACGTACACTTTATCCACCATGCCGGCAGCTTTGGCATCCGCATAGCGCAAAATCGTGTTGATGGACTCCTCCTTCGCATTGTCGATAAACCCGCAGGTATTGATCACGACAATCTGTGAATCATCCTTTTTGGACTCGTGATCTACTGCGAACCCGTTGCCTTTGAGCTGCGTGTAAAGCACCTCCGAGTCGACCAGGTTTTTGGAGCAACCCAGCGTCACGATATTGACTTTATTCTTAACTATTCCTTTGGTTTTCATTATAATGAGCTGTCGGCTATCGGCTGTCAGCTATCGGCTTTAAATGTTTTTTGGAGCGGCGTTCACAACAAAGTGACTGATAATGAACGGCCAAACGGGGTGCAAAGTTCGTGAAAAAATGGCACAATAGCACGTGCCGGGCTTAAAAGAAAAGGCCGCAAGCTGAATGCAGCGTGCGGCCTTTTTTCTATTTCGTGCATTCCATGCAGCTAGCCGAGCTTTTTAAACAAGGAATCCACAAACTCTCCACGGTCGAAGACCTGCAAATCGTCCATTTTCTCGCCTACGCCGATGTATTTCACGGGAATTTTAAATTCATCCGAAATACCGATCACTACGCCGCCTTTCGCGGTACCGTCGAGCTTGGTAATGGCTAATGCGGTAATGTCGGTAACTTTGATGAATTCGCGCGCCTGGATCACGGCATTCTGACCGGTACTGCCGTCGAGGACGAGCAATACTTCGTGCGGCGCGTCAGGGATGATCTTCTGCATCACGCGTTTGATCTTCGAAAGCTCGTTCATCAGGTTCACTTTCGTATGCAGGCGGCCGGCGGTGTCGATGATGATCACATCCGCGCCGGTTTCGGTACCTTTTTTCAATGCGTCGAATGCTACGGCTGACGGATCGGTGTTCATCCCGTGATCGATCACCGGTACATTCACGCGCTGCCCCCAGAGTTTCAGCTGGTCCACAGCCGCCGCCCGGAAAGTATCCGCAGCGCCGAGCACTACCTTGTGTCCTCGTTGATGAAACTGGTGCGCCAGCTTGCCGATCGTCGTCGTTTTACCTACCCCATTCACCCCCACCACCATAATCACGTACGGTTTCGGCAAATGCTCGGTTTCGAAGCTGTCTCTGATATCGGTTGATTTGTTCTCGGTCAGCAGTGCAGCGATTTCCTCGCGCAGAATGCTGTCGAGCTCGGCCGTCGATGCATATTTATCCCTGGCGACGCGCTCTTCGATGCGTTTGATGACCTTGACAGTCGTTTCCACACCCACATCCGAGCTTACGAGAATATCTTCCAGTTCATCGAGAACGTCCTCGTCGATCGTGGTTTTACCGACGATCGCGCGTGAGAGCTTGCCAAAGAAGCTGTCCTTGCTTTTTTCGAGGCCCTTATCTAATGTTTCTTTTTTCTCTTTTGAAAAAAAGCCAAATAAACCCATAGTGCTGATTACATTAATGGCTCAAAAATAAAACAAAAAAGTCCCGGAAAGGGACTTTTTACAAATTCAACCCTTCGACTTCGCTCAGGGTGACAAAAATATTGCGCTTGATGTCAGTCTGAGCGCAGTCGAAGACAGTCCGATCGAACCGGGAAGTCGAAGACTAGTTTTTCAATGCACCCTGTACGCCGTCCAGGGGAACGATTTCTTCTTTGAAGGTGTAAGCTCCTGTTTTAGGAGATTTTACGGCTTTGATCACTTTCGCGAATGCTTTACCGCCTTCTTTTTTCAGGGTAGCAACTACTTTCTTTGCCATGTCTGTATATCTGTTAGAAGTTGATTATGTTAATGATTAACTGTTCCGTGCTTACCCATTATTGTTCAGCTTCACGTGACAGTTAACGGGTAACAAAACGAACTTACTTAATTTCTTTGTGGACTGTGTAACGTCTCAGGAAAGAGTTGAATTTCTTCAATTCCATACGGCCTGGCGTATTTTTCCGATTTTTTGTAGTCACATAACGTGACATGCCTGGAACACCGCTTTCTTTCTGTTCTGTGCATTCCAATATGACCTGTACTCTATTACCTTTCTTAGCCATTGCTTTACATCGTTTTACAAATAGGAGTGCAAAAGTAAAGACATTTTGCATTAATCGCAACAATGACAGACAAATAAACAAGAAATTTTCCTGAATTTGATACATGCGGGTTGCTGGTAAGCGATTGTCGGACAAGCGAATAGAATTCGGTGCTTTCAAGAATAGTCCGAATTTATGTCCGAAGCATGACGGAAATCTAACGCAAACTTGCTTTCTTCGTAGCCAATTTGGTATCCAACCTTAATCTGGCGAAAATTCTTAAAAATTAACACAATGACACTCAAAAAAAGCGCTTCTTTGGCTTTGATGGCCCTGGCAGTTTCTTTCTTCATCGGTTGTTCGTCCAAGGAAGACCGTGACAAATATGATCAATGGTACGGATCAGGAAGCAAAGCCCGGGAAGAAGCGGCCCTCGTGAAACTTCAGAGCGATAGAAAAGTGGCAGCTGAGCAGGCTACGGCGGCGGCGGCAGAAAAAGCGGCGGCACCCGCAGCAGCGCCCGCAGCCCCGGGTGACACATCGGCAGCAGCGGCACCTGCGGCTCCCAAACGCAAACCGGTTCCGGCCGACGTTTCGGCATTGCTGAACAAACACGCGTGTTTCGCTTGCCACCAGGCTTACGACAAGGTAATCGGACCTGCCTATTCAGAAGTAGCGAAGAAAAAATATACTCCGGACCAGATCGTGGAGTTGGTGCACAACCCAAAACCGGAACATTGGCCTGGCTACCCTCCGATGGCACCCCTGCCGCACGTTCCTAAAGCTGACATTGTTGTAATTGCCAACTGGATCAACTCACTCTGATCAGAAAGAGCAACCGGCTATATACCATAAAATACGGGTCGTTCATGCTATGGACGGCCCGTATTTGTATCTTTGCGAAAGCATTAGTAATATAATATGAGTCAAACTGCCATTCACCCCGCTGACGTTACCGATGAACTTCTGGCCACTTATGAAACCGTAATAGGGCTCGAAGTACATTGCCAGCTTCTGACGGAATCCAAGCTGTTTACCCGCGATTTCAATATTTTTGGTACAGAGCCCAACACCAATATCGGTCCGCTGACGATCGCGTTGCCGGGTACTTTGCCCAAAGTGAATAAAAAGGCTGTCGAATACGCTATCCGCCTCGGCATTGCCTGCGGCTGCTCCATCAGTAAGAGGACCATTTTCGACCGCAAAAATTACTTCTACCCCGATCTGCCGAAAGGTTATCAGATCTCGCAGGACAAAAAGCCCATTTGCGAACAGGGCGGCGTGCACATTTCCTTCAAGCATGACGGGAAATTCATGGAAAAGACCATTCGCTTCCACCACATCCATCTGGAAGAGGACGCCGGTAAATCGGTGCACGACGGCAGCCATACCGAAACCATGCTCGATTACAACCGCGCCGGAACACCCCTCGTGGAAATGGTGTCCGAGCCGGATTTGCGTTCAGCCGAAGAAACGGGCGCATTCGTAACCGAAATCCGCCGGCTCGTGCGCTACCTGGGCATTAGCGACGGCAATATGGAAGAAGGTTCGCTGCGCGCGGACGTGAACGTGTCCGTACGCAAGCACGGAGCTGCACAATATGGCACGAAAGTCGAGATCAAAAACATGAACTCGATCCGCAACATGATGCGCGCCATCGCATTTGAGGAGCGCCGGCAGGTAGCCATGCTTGAAAACGGCGAAACGATCCAGCAGGAGACGCGGATGTTCGACGTCGAAACCGGGCAGACTTACGGAATGCGCGTGAAGGAAACGATGAACGATTACCGCTACTTCCCTGACCCCGACCTGTGCCCGGTAGTGGTGTCGGACGAATGGCTGGCAAGCATTAAGGCAAGCATGCCCGCATTGCCCCATGAGCTGCGTGAAAAATTTGTAAGTCAATACGGTATCCCGGCCTACGACGCCGCGGTAATAACCGATACCCGCGAGCTGGCCGAGTATTTCGAAGCCGTTTGCGCTAAAACGACGCATTTCAAAACCGCATCCAACTGGCTGATGGGCCCGGTGAAATCATATCTGAATGATCACCACGGCGACATCGCCCACTTCCCGATCAGCGCCGGAAACCTGGCCGCATTGATCGAGCTTAATGAGTCCGGTGCAGTGAGCCATTCGGTGGCTGCGCAGAAGATTTTCCCTGTCATGCTGGCCGAGCCCGACCGTGAGCCTGCGGAGATCGCCCAATCAAATAACTGGCTGCAAAACAGCAATACCAACGAGCTTGAAACGTTGGTAAATGAGGTAATCGCCGCCATGCCGGATAAGGTTTCAGCATACAAAAAGGGCAAAAAAGGGCTGATGGGCCTGTTTGTCGGCGAAGTGATGAAAAAATCAAACGGAGCTGCCGATCCCAAGCTCGTGAACCAGTTGCTGGCGCAAAAGTTGTAGCTCACACATTGAAACTCAGATACAGAAGATCATGAAGGAATTTATCAAACAGAGTGCATTGGTTTTAGGCGGCGCGTTGCTGAGCTTCAATGTCCTTGCGCAAATAGAACCGAAAGGCTTTACCATCAATGGCAAGGTTAAAAACGGTTCCAAAGGCGAAAAAGTCATTCTGTCGCAGTCTACCGCTGCGGGATCTTCTGTGAAACTCGATTCCGCGCAAATAGGAGCCGATGGCAGCTTCACGCTGAAAGGCATTGAAAAGGACCGCGGCAGCTTTTTCACCGTCAACATCGCCGACCGCCAGAAATTCCCTTTGCTGGTTGAAGGTGGAGAGACTTTCCAGGTAGCCGCCGACGGCACGCCGCGTGATGAGAAAGGCAATGGCGGAAAAGTGTCGGTTACCGGTTCCAAAAACATGGAGTACTATGCCAAAGTCGACCAGCTGATGCAGGCATTTTCGGCAAAAGTTACTACCTGGAATGAGCAATATGCCGCTGCGGAAGAGAAAAAAGATTCGAAGAAAATAGCGGAAATACAGCAGGCCTATCAGGCGGCAGAAAAGGAAAGAGTAACAGCACTACGCCAGTTGATCCCTGAAATGGGCACCTCGCTCATCGCACTCTTTTCGGCCAACAACTTCCTGACGCCTGAGAACGACCTCGACATTCTCAAAAAACTGGCCGATGACTATTCCAAAGTAGACCCCGTGCCTACGCTTGCGAAGGGATTTATCGGTTCTGTTAAAAGAATGGCAGGACTGGCAGTGGGCGAAATGGCGCCGGATTTTACGCTTAACAGCCCGGATGGCAAGCCGGTCGCATTGTCGTCGTTGCGCGGCAAATATGTGCTGATCGACTTCTGGGCCTCATGGTGCGGGCCTTGCCGGATGGAAAACCCGAACGTGGTGCGCATGTACGGCAAGTTCAAGGACAAAGGATTCGATATCTACGGTGTATCGCTCGACGACAACGAGAAAGCCTGGAAAACTGCTATCGAACGCGACAAGCTCTCCTGGCTGCACGGTTCGGAATTGAAGAAATGGAATTCAGGGGTGGCCCAAACCTACGGGGTCAATGCGATACCAGCCACATTCCTCCTCGACAAAGAAGGCAAGATCATTGCCAAAAACCTCCGCGGCGCGGCGCTTGAAACCAAGCTGACCGAGCTGCTTGGCGCTCAGTAATTCACTTTTGGTTATAAATAATAAAATCCGCAGAGTTGATCCTGCGGATTTTTTGCATTAATTATCTTCCAGCTGGTAATGGAACAGCAGGGGATCCGGGTATTTGAACTCGTATTGATAGGCTTTAAAAAACTTATCCCCCGAAATCAGTTTAAATGCCGGCGGCACTTCCGTAGACTTGAACGTGGGAGCCTCCCACCCGAACTGCGCGCACGAATCGACATACACTTCACTCCGGGTCGGGTGGAATGGGGCTGTAATATTGAACGTTTCGTCCCGGACACCCTGCTCGATAATGGCTTTGATAATACCCGCAGCATCATCGCGGTGAATATAATTGACCGGAATGTCACCTGTCGTCAGATCCTTCTGGCCCTGTACATATTTGCCTGGAATGCGGTTGTAGCCCAGCAGGCCGCTAAGTCGGAGGATCGTTACCTTTTTTTTGGGCCTTAATGCCGCTATGGCATTTTCAGCGGCCACCATTTCGGGCTGGGCCGAATGCTCAGGCAGTTGTACATCCTGTTCGACGGCCGTTTGGCTTAAATCGCGGTACACGCCGGTGGAACTTACAAATACCACTTCGTTGGCCCCGGACCGGCTGATCGCCTCCGCCACCATCCGCATTTGCGCGGAGTAGTTTCCCGCCACATTTTTCGACATGCGCGGCGGGATAGCGATCACGATAACATCCGCATCGAAAAATGCTTCTGAAATACCTTCATCCAGCCCTGCTTCCGGGTTTAACGGGAGCAGGTAGCCCTTTATACCGGCGGCTGCGAATGCATCTAACTTTGCCACGGAAGTGGTACTGCCTTTCACTTGCGATGTAATACCGTTGCCGAGTAACCGTTTAGCTAATGGAAATCCCAGCCAGCCGCAGCCCAGGATGCTTATGCGTTTTTTTTCTACTTTTGACACTTGTTCCGACATATATTCTCTCCGCCAAATGATTTATTTCAAGTCTTTGTTGTGCATTCTGTTCGTAGCCTTTCTTCTATTTTCATGCAAAACCGATCAGCGAAAAGAGGCCGACACCAGCAATATCCGGTTTGAACTGGTTTCTAAAAACCTGGACGAAGAGCTGTTCTCCTGCAAATCGGTGGAAGATGTACAAAAGTTCCTCGACAGCTATCCCTATCTGGCGCAAGGCTATTTTACGGATTCACCTGTCGAGCCTGCAAAACTGGCATCTCACTTGTTCGGTATCCTTCAAAATCCGGATTTACAGGCTTTCCGCACACAGCTCGATTCGATCATCGGCGACCGCAAAACCCGGATCCTGAACCCGCTTTCGGATGCATTCAAACAAATTAAATACCATTATCCCCAATTCAGAATTCCCGAGGTCGATTTTATCGTGACGGGCTTCACGGGTAACGATCTTTATATTTCAGATTCGCTGATCGTGATCGGCCTCGACTATTTCGGCGGACCCGCTGCGCGTTACCGGCCCAATGTGTACGACTACCAGCTCCGTCGCTACCAGCGGGAATACATTGTGCCTTCGATCGTTTTCTTTGAATCCAATCGATTCAACTACATGAATGTCGGCGACCAGTCACTGCTTTCAGACATGATCGGTTACGGTAAGGGGTATGAGTTTGTCAAACAGATCATGCCCCAAACGCCCGACAGCCTCATTATCGGTTATTCCGAAGATGATTTGAGAAGGACTTACAACAGCCAGACGGATATCTGGGCGTACTTCATTTCCAGCAAACTATTATACGAAAAAAGCGATCTGAAAAAACGCAAATTCATCGACGACCGCCCTTTTACGACCGAGATCGGAAACAAGGTTCCGGGCGCCATCGGCCGATGGGTCGGATGGCGGATCGTCAGCCGGTTTCTGGCCGAAAATCCGGATACGAAGCTCACCGATCTGATGGCTATCGACAATGCGGGCAGAATTTTGCAGGAATCGGGATATAAGGGGCAGACAGACGAAGACGAGTAGGTTTTTTCCTTACTTTTGCGACAAACCATTGTCCAGATAGCATTTAATGCCTTTTACGCTCATCATTTTCCTCCTGCTTGTACCCGGCTTTGTGGTCATCGGCGTGTACCTGGAACGGAAGGTTTCAGCATTCATTCAGGATCGACTGGGGCCTATGGAAGTAGGAAAATGGGGGTTGCTGCAGCTTTTCGCCGATTTGCTGAAACTGCTCCAAAAAGAGGACATTGTTCCCAAAGCCGCCGACCGGCGACTGTTTCTCATTGCACCGTTCGTCATTTTCATATCCGTCTTTGCGGGATTTGCCGTGGTACCGCTCGCGCCGGAACTTGCGGGATCAGGTGCTGCTGTGGGCGTCTTCTTCCTGCTAACCATCGTTTCTGTGGATGTAATCGGCCTGCTGATGGCGGGTTGGGGTTCCAATAACAAGTTTGCATTGTACGGCGCCATGCGTGCGGTGGCCCAGATTGTGTCTTACGAAATTCCTCTGGGACTTTCCATACTATGCGTTGTAATGCTTACCCAAACGCTCGATTTGCAGGTAATCAGCTATCAGCAAGGTATTTACACACCCGAAACGATCTACCTCTTCGGCATACGTGAACTGGGTATCGATGTGAGCGGCGTGGGCGGGTTCCTATCCTGGAATATCGTACGAAACCCCTTCCTGCTCATTGCTTACGTTGTTTTCTTCATCGCTTCACTTGCCGAATGCAACCGTGCCCCTTTCGACCTTCCCGAGGGGGAATCGGAGCTCGTGGCCGGCTTCCATACCGAATATTCCGGAATGAGATGGGCGCTGTTTATGCTGTCGGAATACGGTATGATGCTGCTTGTATCACTTCTGGGGGCTATTTTGTTCCTCGGAAGCTGGAACACGCCACTGCCTAATATCGGCCCCTTAAAGCTGGCCGACTGGACCAGCGGGGCGCCGGGGACATTCTTCGGCTATGTTACGGGCATATTCTGGCTGCTGTCCAAAGCCATGTTCGGCATTCTCATACAGATGTGGGCGCGCTGGACGCTGCCGCGCCTGCGCGTAGACCAGCTCATGTACCTGGGGTGGAAGGTACTCACGCCCGTAGGACTCGTATTATTCTTTATCTCAGGAATTTGGCGCCTGATCGGCATCTGATCATTTAGTAATCTCCGCGCCGTCCAGAATGTAGTTCATCTGATAAATATCGTCGGCATTGAGTTTTAATGTGCCGGTAAATGTGAGCCGCTCGTCGGTTTTGAACTTCCTTCCGTCCTTCTTCTTGAAATTCAGGGTCATGACCGTCTCGGGGCCCGCACCGCCGCAGAAAAAGCAGGCGCTGAACGGAAATGCGGAAAGCACATACAGGTTCGCTTCCAGATCAACCGGCAAAATGTAGCCTGTTATGGAGACCTGCTGGTTTTTGAGCTTCTGCACGCTCGGCCCGAATGTCGGATGCAGCATGTAGATAGACTCTTCGGCATACCATTTCTTTTTGAAAGTAACGTCCCGCAAGGTTTCCCACGTCAGTTTCACCGGCTCAACCGCCGGTTTAAAAGCAAACAATGAGACGATGCAGAGGAACAATATGCTGATTTTGACAGATTTCATCAGTATTCGGATTTTGTATTACAATGAGTTGTACCGGTTTAACAAATTTACACACATTATTATTCCTCCGCCAGTGTGCGGGAGATATTCAGCCGGTAAATGCCGAGCGAAGGCAATGCAGCCGCAACCACGCCGATCGCGAGGGCACCGAAGAACAGATAAAATTCCTCCGGCAGCAGTGCGAATTTGCCCAGCGAATAGTGGAAGTCCTGTTCGGCCGATTTGGAAAAAACCCACAATCCGATGCGGCTCGCAATAATCCCCGCAAAAAAGCCAATGACGGCCAGGGATAATCCTTCGATCAGGAGCATCAGGAACAGCCTCGTGCGCGTTGCACCCATTGAAAGCATCAGCGCCATCTCGTACTTCCTGTCTTTCAGCGAATTATATAACGAAATAAATACACTTACCCCGGCAATGGAGATAATGATCAATGCCAATGTGCGCAGCGTTTCAATGCCGACACCCAGCAATGAAAACAAACGGTTGATCTCGATGCTTGGCAATGCCGCCTGCATGGAAGTGTTGTCGTTGATCTGCCGCGGAATGGTGAGCAGGCCCATTGGGTTGCGGAACTGGATCAATGCACTGGTCACGTCCTTGCCTTCTTCGTCGGGCTCGGGGTCTGCATGCGTCTGGCCCTCGCTGTGTTCAACTTCTGCAACAGCAGGCGTTTCGGATTCTTCCGCGTGCTCATGAATGTCCCACACGCTTGAAAGGCGGGTCAAGATGAGTTGATCAATCACGGTCCCGCTGGGCTGGAATATTCCTACAACCTTGTATTTTTTATCCTCATGCTTCTCGCCTTCCGAATCGAGCCCGTGCGAACCGGAAAACTGGTCGCCGATTTTCAGCTTTGAGGTCCTTGCCACCTTGCTCCCGATCGTCACCTCCATGGAGGCATTATATAAATGCCCTTCGGCCAGCTTGCCCTGGAAGTGTTCGACATATTTAGGTGTTGTGCCGAGAATGCGGAAACCCTGATAGTTGTCGCCCATCGACAGCGGGATCACCGATTTCACAAACGGATTTTTCCGCAGCGCATTCACCTCCGCCAGCGGGATATTTCCCGTGGGCGCGTCGATCTGGTAAATGCTGGACAGGATCACCTGCAAAGGACTTCCTTTGGCACCCACTACCATGTCAATGCCTTTCAGGTTACGCTTGAATTGCTCGTCGAGCTGCTTGTTGAGCAGCAAAAGCAGGGAGATCATACCGATACCGAGGGTTAATAGTAGTGCGCTCAAAAAACTGTTGAGCTTTTTTTCCCTGAGATTGGCAATGCTGATCTTGAATAGGTTCATATATTTTACAGAAAAACCTGGTTCGAAAACTCGTCTTTAAGGCGCTGGTCATGGGTAACCACCACCAGGCTCGCACCGATTTGTGCGGATTGCCTTTTCAAAAGCTGGATCACCCGCTGGCAATTCTCGTCATCCAGGTTCGAAGTAGGCTCATCAGCGAGGATAATGTTGGGATTGTTCATCAACGAACGCGCAATGCTTACGCGCTGCTGTTCTCCCTGGCTAAGCTGGTTCGTTTTTTTTGATAAATGATCGGCAAAGCCTAGTTGCTCGGCTAAATGGCGTGCTTTGTGGCGGTCTTCCTGCTTGTTGGCAAGATAATTTGACAGCAGAATATTGTCCAAGACCGAAAGCGAGCTCACGAAATGCGGCCGCTGGTATATAATGCCGATGTTTCTGGCGCGGGTAGCGGTGATCTCCTGCGGTGTGAGGTTTTTGACCGACTTCCCCGCGATGAAAACGTCCCCAGACTCCGGTGTCAGCAACAATGCCAGCAAATGCAGCAACGTGGTTTTTCCTTTTCCCGACTGACCGAGGATCAGGAGCGTTTCTTTGTCATTGCAGTGGATGTCGGGGAAGCTGAATTTTTTCTGAGCGGAATAAGAAAACCGTAGCTGGTTACTCGAAATCATTTTCTGTGGCGCTTTTTGAGTACACAATGATAAGGAAGATTTGTCGTTCAAATGGTGTTGCATCCTGAAGAAAACCAACAACTATTCTATTTTTGCAAAAAAATCGATCTGAAAATGCGTAGAAATTTCGACTTGAGAAGAGTATCCGGAACGTTGGCTTTAACCTTGATTCTAGGGCTATTACTGTCTGGCAAAGACGTAAAAGCGCAGAACAGAGGTTTCTTCGTACCGTATTCTACGGCAGGTTTTGGTATTGGTACTTCCAGCTACTACGGTGATCTTGCACCCTATCGCCGCCCGCTGGCCTCTACCTTTAAAATGGCCCGCTGGAGTGTCGGCGGAAACTACACACGCCACTTTACACCACGCCTGGCCGCACGTGCCAGCTTTATTTATGCACGAATCGCCGGTGACGATTACATTATGAACCGCGACTCTAAACACGAAACCAGTATTTACTACGCGCGGAACCTGCATTTCCGCAATGACCTCAAGGAATTTTCCGTCCAGGGTATCTACAAACTGACGCCCGACAACCGCAGCTACGACCGCCGTCCGCAATTGGGCTGGTATTTGTTTGCAGGTGTTGCACTTACAGCGCACAATCCGAAAGCGCTCGATTCACTGAAAGGCGACTGGGTCAAATTGCAGCCGCTGGGAACCGAAGGACAGGGTAATGAAGGATATGCCAAGCCGTACTCACTGGTTCAGTTTGCGATCCCGGTGGGTATCGGCGTCCGCTACAAGATCAATTCGAAATTCGACATTTCTGCGGAGCTAGGCTACCGCAAAACATTCACAGATTATCTGGACGACGCACACGGCAATTATGCAGATCCTGCCATTTTTGCAGACGATCCCCTGGCCGCACATATGGCAAACCGCACCGCTGAGCAGGTTGCAGTACGCAAAGGGGCCGACAGAACTGAGGCTATCGGGAAATTCCTGAATACGAACTATCCGGGTTACTTACAGGATGGAGTCAATCCGCTGCAAGCACTGCCAGGAACCGGTTTTGGCGCACCGGGCACCGAGCGTGGCAACAGCCCCACCCAAAAGGATGCTTACCTCTTCGGTATGATCAGCATCCATTATATGCTGCCTTCGCAGGTAAAATGTCCGCCACTGAGATAATTCACTTACCCCGTTGAAATACATTTTCAAACATTTGAATAGACAATACTTGTCGGCTGTACTGCTGGCAGGTATTTGTTTTTTTCTGGCCGTCGTGCACACGCATGCACAACGTGTAGAAATTGGTGCCGGCGTTGGCGGTTTCAACTACCGGGGTGATATTTCGCCGACTTTCCGTTTCCGTTTTTTCAAACCGGGCGGCAGCCTTTTTTTCCGTTTTAACCCGAATCAGGCCCTGTCGCTCCGTGCGGAAGTGGCCGGCGGGCTTATCGGCGCCGACGATCAAAAAAGCGACGACCCTTTTCAGCAAGCCAGAAACATGTCGTTCCGGACGACCGTGTTCGAAGGAAATGCCGTTGCGGAATATAACTTTCTGAATTTCCAGGAGCGCAGGTTTGCCGTCAACTGGAGCCCCTATGTATTTGGTGGGCTGGGTTTCAATAAATTTAACCCCAACATCCAGACAGGCTCCTACAAAACCTCCGGACTGGTGCTGCCTTACGGCGTAGGAATTAAATACCAGATCCGCCGCCCGTGGAACATCGGATTGGAATATGGCACACGGAAGACATTTACAGATTACCTCGACAATCTCGGAGGCGACCCTACTTCCACGGACAAGTTACAGCAAGGCGATCCGTCTGTAAAAGATACCTATTTTTATGTGCGCCTTTCGGTAAGCTATACCTTCTACAAAATCTTTTGCCCCTGATTTATGAAAAGAATTTTACTGATAGTCTTTGCCTTAATTGTGGTTGCGTTTACCGGCTTTTGGGGAGTTAGAAAATACACCAAGTCATTCAGTCCCGAAGCAGTCGCGGAAACCAGTCAGAATGGAGTTAATGTCAAAATTTCATACGGACAGCCCAGCAAGAAGGGTCGGCTGATTTTCGGCAGAGAGCAGGACAAAGCGTTGCTGCCTTATGGTAAAGTTTGGCGCACGGGTGCCAACGAAGCCACCCTCATCGAACTGGAAAAAGATGTGTTGATGGGAGGAAAACTGGTGAAAGCAGGCACCTATTCACTTTTCTCAGTACCCGGCCAAAGCACCTGGAAAATCATCCTGAACTCCGAAACAGGGCAATGGGGCACTGAATATAACGATGGCAAGAACATCATGAGTGTCGAGGTCCCTATCCGGATCCGCCCATCAGTCCAGGAAGTGTTCCAGATTTATTTTGAAGAAATTCCCAATGGTGTCAATATCGTCCTGAGCTGGGACCAGACAGAGGCACTTGTTCCCTTTACCCACCCTTAGTTCGATACGGCTACCGCCATTTTTCTATGTTTGTTGATGCTATTGAAAAAATAGATCAGTTTACCCGTCCGGTTCACTTCATTATCCGATACTACGCAGGGAGCGACATCGTACCCGGAACGGCCACATTGTTTTTTGTAAACGAAGACGGTTTTGCGATCACCTGCCGGCATGTCGCTCGGCAAATTCTGTATGCCAACAGTATTTACGAAAACTACCTGAAATTCAAGGGAGAACTTCGCCAATTCGAGAAAGATCCCGGCCTTGCTACACAGCGTAATTTGCTGGAAACCAAGTACAAGATCGCACCCGACAGCCCGATCCGGATCCTGTTTAACTTTATTAATTGCGTAACGGATTATAAAGGACTTACCATCCACCTGCACCCTACACAGGACCTGGCAATTATTCAGTTCCGGAATTACGAATCGAAGCAATATCAGTCATATGCGCGGTTCCTGAAAGACTCCCGGATGGTGAAGCAAGGCCGCTATTTGTGCAGGCTCGGCTACCCATTTCCTGAATTCACGAATTACCGGTACAACAAGCATACCGGTGATATCGAATGGACTGCCGATGGAAAGATCAAAACACCCAGCTTTCCCATCGACGGCATCATTACCCGCCACATCGGCGACAATAGTGAAGTTGTGGGTATCGAAATGAGCACCCCGGGGCTACGTGGCCAGAGCGGCGGACCCCTGTTCGACCAGAATGGTATTATTTATGGAATGCAAAGCTCCACGCGCCATTTGCACCTGGGATTCGATCAGGTCAATCGGGAGGTGACCATCGACGGCCACCGCAAGAAAGTTTCCAATTACCCGTTCCTGAACGTAGGGCAATGCGTGCATGTGGATGTGATCAAGCAATTTTTAAAAGAGAAACACATCCGGTACTACGAGGCGGACATTGCCTGATGGCGCTCTCGCTCAAAGCACGAGCAGCAGCTCTTCAAGCCTTCTTATATTATAGGTTGGCGCTTCATCAAATTGCAGTCCGGCCGGGTTCATATAGGCCGTATCCATGCCTACCTGCTTCGCGCCGAGGATATCCGCGATCCAGTTGTCACCCACCATCAGGCTTTCGCTGGCCGTGGCTTGCGCGAGGTCCAATGCAAATTCAAAGATCCGGCGGTCGGGCTTCTTGGCACTGGCTGTCTCGAACGTAACCACATGCTCGAAGAAATGACTTATCTCCGAGCTCGCAATTTTCCGGGCCTGGATTTCATTGAAACCATTGGTGATAATGTGCATGCCATAGCCGGCGGCGGAAACATAATTCAACAGGTCGAGTGCGCCTTCGAGCAAATGCTTCTTGGTAGGCAGCGAGGTAAGGTAAAGCTCGCCGATCTCCGTGTGCTCCGGTGGGCATTCGGCACCCAGCTCTTCGAAAACCATCCGGAAACGGTTCTCACGTATATAGCTATGGTGCAACTGTCCTTTGTCAAAAGCATCCCACAATGCGGTATTTATTTTAAGGAATGAGCACACAAATGCCTCCAATGAAGGAATGCCGTAGCGGGTAAGCTGGTGGTGATGAAAAATTTCTTCCAGGGACTCGGACGAATTTCTTTCAAAATCCCAAAGTGTGTGGTCCAAATCGAAGAAGATATGCTTGTATTTCATATCTGGTAAAAATTCAATTTTTATAAGAAAAGTGAAATTACGACAGCTGGTTGAAAAATTCGGTGCCCGACAGACTAAAATCGATCTAACTCGACAAGCAAATCGTAGATTATTTATTAAATACCATTATTTATTCTAATATGTCTACCCATGTGACGAAACAAACGGCGGGCATCTTCAACATGCACAACTTGTTAACATCTGTTAACGGGAAATAATTTTTCTGCAAAAAGGAACTGAAACATTTGCAAATTATTTTTCAAATCCATTTCTTTGATTCGTATAATTCGAAATGCCGAAAAGTCACATCTAATTTTCACCAAACCAGAAAGGAGAAACAATATCGACGAACTGCTCTACGTTAACTAAATCGAATAGTAAAATGGAGAAAGTCCAAGTTAGCGACAGTGAGTTGGTAACATTGTATATCCGAGGCAATGAGAAGGCTTTCGAAAAGCTTGTTCAGCGCCATAAGTCGAGAATATACACCACTATTTATCTGATTGTCAAGGATCAATATGTAGCCGAAGATTTATTACAGGATACATTTATCAAAGCCGTTGACACAATTAAAGGTGGTCGATACAACGACGAAGGTAAATTCCTGCCATGGATTATACGAATCGCACACAACCTCGCCATTGATTATTTCAGACGCGATAAACGCTACCCCAATGTAGTGTTCGAAGATGGGAGCAGTGTTTTCAACACGCTGGATTTTTCGGAAGATTCCGTTGAGTCGATCCAGATTCGTCAGGAAACACATGAGCAGCTGCGGGAGATGATCCAGCGGTTGCCCGACGTGCAGAAACAAGTTCTGATCATGCGCCACTATGAGGACATGAGCTTTCAGGAAATTGCGGATGCCACGGGTGTGAGTATTAATACGGCATTGGGCAGAATGCGTTACGCGTTGATAAACCTGCGTAAGCAATTTAACCAACGTGCCCCACAGTATGACAAAAACCTTTACTTACGATGATGTTGTAAGGTATCTATATGCCGAAACAACTGAGAATGAAAATGAACAGATTGTTGAGGCGCTCGCACTTGACGATAACTTGATGAACTTTTATCTCGATTCCCTGGAAATCCAGAATCAGATGAACAAGATCACCCGGACTCCTGCGGAGAATGTGATTTCCGAAGTTTTCAGATATTCGCGACAATTCTCTCCTAAGAAATCTGCTGCACTCCTGTATTAGAGCGAGTCGGCAGGTTTTTTTGTTTCCAGCTGTCGGTCCGATGGCTGGAAGTTGTCATTACTTTTAAGAATAGGGCATGGCCTGTACGGCTTGCCCTGTAATATTTCTGTGCGGGCACTCAACCCTGCGCAGAACCATGATACTATTATGCTAAGAAAAGAACGCTATAAACATTTCCTGGACTATTTTATCCAGAACTTCCCGGAACCCGAAACCGAACTGCATTATTCCAACCCGTATGAGCTCCTGGTAGCTGTAATCCTCTCGGCACAATGCACGGACAAGCGCGTTAACATCGTGACACCCAAACTTTTCGAGCGTTTTCCCGATGCCGAATCACTCGCTGCGTCCAATGCGGAGGAAGTATTTACTTACATCAGATCCATTTCCTACCCCAACAATAAAGCCAAGCACCTGGTAGGTATGGCACGCATGCTGGTGGAGCAGTTCGGCTCAGAAGTCCCGTCCACCGTAGAGGATTTGCAGAAAATGCCGGGAGTAGGCAGAAAGACAGCAAACGTGATCGCTTCTGTCATTTACAGCATGCCTGCTATGGCAGTCGATACGCATGTTTTTCGGGTATCGCGCCGGCTCGGACTGGTACCGCTTACGGCCAAGACACCATTGGCGGTAGAGAAAGAGCTGGTGAGGCATATCCCGAAGCATTTGATCCACAAGGCACATCACTGGCTGATCCTGCACGGGCGCTACGTGTGTACCGCGCGCAACCCGCAATGCTTCCAATGCCCGCTATCGCCATTTTGCAAATACTTTGAAAAAAATGTAAAAATCGACGTTTTTCACTCGTGATTACAACCAATCCCGAATCCACAGAGTCTACCCTGAAACTAAAACAATCCCATTAATTACTTAAAAAAGAAATGAAGCGTATTAATCTGGTGTGGTGTGCACTACTGGCAATGCTGATCGGGCTGTCGTCTTGTATGGATAATGTATCGAGCAGGGATGAGGAGAAAATCACCGAAAACGAAACAGCCATTCAAGCCGCAATTCAGGCCGACAGCCTTGGCTCAAAAGCGGTCAGAGATTCAACAGGCCTTTACTATATTATCAGAAAGGCAAACCCGTCGGGGCTCCGGGCCAGGATCGGCGATGCTGCGACAATCAAATATACCGGCTATCTTCTGAATGGCACGAAGGTTATCTCTTCCACCGAGGATAACAAAACTGAGTTCTCTTTCCCAGTGGGCGGATATGTCTATTGGGGCGGCATCGAAAGAGGTATTTTCCTGATGAGGACTGGCGAGAAAGCTACATTCTATCTCCCTTTCTATCTCGCTTCGGGTAACGTCGACCGGGTTAACATTCCAGCTTATTCACCGATCCGTCTGGAAGTTGAGTTTCTGAAAACCCGCACGGAACCTCAGCAGATCGACGATTTCATCGCGAAGAAGAGCTACACCGTATCAGAAAGATCTGCGGATAACCTTGTGATTGTGAGAGCAAACACCGTTACCGGCGACACGATTGGACCAGGCAAGTCGGTCAACGTTAAATATGTCGGCAGACTGCTCGACGACACGAAATTCGACGAGCGAACAAGCAGCTTCATTACCGGCAGCCCTAGCACAATTCCCGGTTTCGACCGCGCGATCAGAAAGATGCGCAAAGGTGAAAAAGCGATTATCATCTTCCCATCGGCGCTCGGTTACGGTAAGAATGGCAGTAGCTCAATACTACCCTATTCACCGCTTCAATTTGAAATTGAAATTCAATAGCCTAGAAGCAGTCGCTCACAATGCGAGCAACGAGCTTTCTCTGGTCACTAAGATTGGACCCTGAAGGCAGACAAATCCCATACTGAAACAGTCTTTCCGAAACGCTACCTCCAAACAGGGGTAGCGTTTTGTATAATGGCTGGCAATGCATCGGTTTCCATACCGGTCGCGATTCGATACCATGTCCAGACAGCGCCGCCTGAATTTGACGTGAACTGGTTTCCTTGTCATTGACTATTATGGCCGTCAACCAACGATTGGAAAATACGTCGGGCCGTTCCTCCTGAAAATTAATGCCTGAGATTTGACCCAAAGAAGTCTGGTAAAACCAAAAATTGGCCCGCCGCTGCGCGACTCTCTCGTCGATCACCTCCAACTGCCCTCTGCCGATCCCCGCACAGACATTGCTCATTCGGTAGTTGTACCCAACTTCGCTATGCTCGTAATGCCGGGCAGGCTCACGGGCCTGCGTTGCCAAAAAGCGGGCCTTTTCAATATACTTCTCGTTATCGGAGAGCATTGCGCCTCCGCCGGAAGTGGTGATAATCTTGTTCCCATTAAAGGATAAAATCCCGATATCACCAAAAGCCCCCAGTTTCCGGCCCTTATATTCAGAGCCCAGCGCCTCCGCTGCATCCTCGATCAGGGCGATTTCATATGTTTTACACAAATACAAAATCTTATCCAGCATCGCCGGCATGCCGTACAAATGCACAACGATCACTGCCTTTGGCTTTTTGCCCGTTTGCAGATAATGAAGTATCGCATCTTCCAGCGCATCTGGGCACATGTTCCAGGTAACGGCCTCGCTGTCGATAAAGACGGGTGTCGCACCTACGTAAATAATCGGATTTGCCGTGGCTACGAATGTCAGTGACTGGCAAAGAATGATATCATCCTTACCAACGCCTAATGCAAGCAATGCGAGATGGATTGCCGCCGTACCCGACGACACAGCCAATGCATATTTACTGCCGGTATACTGGCATAATTCCGCCTCAAAGGCGTCGATATTCGGCCCGACGGGCGCGATCCAGTTGCTATCAAATGCTTGCTGGATGTACTTCATTTCAAGTCCGCTCATGTGCGGAGGCGAGAGATAGATTTTGTAAGCCATAGTGTGTTATGTGTAATGAATGACCTTGGCAGGATTTCCTGCAACTTTCGTAAAATCCGGCATATCGCGTACTACCACCGAACCCGCGCCGATCACGCATTCCCTACCGATACAAATACCTGGCAAAACCACGCTTCCTGCGCCCACAAGCGTGTATTCACCTACACATACGCCTCCGCATAACACAGCGCCCGGGCCGATGTGCGCGAAGTCGCCGATTACACATTCATGATCGACAATAGCCGCCGTGTTAATAATCACGTGATTTCCCAAGCAGCAATCGGCTTGTACCACCGCATTATGGACTATCACAACGCCAGCCCCGACACGAACAGACGATTCAATGACGGCTGTGGGGTGAATGGCCAGGCCAAAGGAATGCTTTACAACCCCCACCACTCTCCGGCGATCGAGATTATTGCCTATCGCGACGATCAGCTGTTCGCTTGGCATGAACATAGGGTCGTATGCACGCGCCGTCTGTCTGCCTGCTCCTCTTCCGTTCTGCCAGTTGTCGTCGAACATGCCGCTTATCTGCTCTCCACAGGCTGAAAGAATGCTGAGCACCACTTTGGCATGGCCGCCTGCGCCGTAGATCAACATCCCGGGTTTCCTTTAAATGGAGATGCCACCCCGCTATCTGCATTCTTCAAAGAGAATATGCCGGATACCGTCGCAAAAATGATCTGTAAGTCAAGCATTAGTGAAAGGTGACGCACATAAAATGCGTCGTGCTCAAACTTTTCGTGCCAACTCAGCCGGTTCCGTCCATTGATTTGCGCCAGACCGGTTATTCCCGGTTTTACAGCGTGCCGCAAAAGCTGCTCTGCATTGTAAAGGGGCAGATACTCGGCCAGCAACGGTCGCGGCCCGACAATGCTCATTTCGCCCGCCAGTACGTTCCAGAATTGTGGCAGTTCGTCGAGCGAAGATCTTCGAAGCAATTTACCCAGCCAAGAGGCATCCCGCCCGTCACCATGCATTGTCCTGAATTTCAGAATCCTGAAAAGCTTTGCATTGAGCCCGGGCCTGACTTGTGCAAAAAACGGGTTACCTCCAAAATACACCCACAGCAACGGAGGCAGCACAATAAAAAACGGCAACGAGGTGATCAGCCCCATTGCCGCAAGTAGAATGTCTAAGATTCTCTTTCCTTTTGAACGATACATAAGATCATACGTTAAACAGCTCCGGATATTTATCTGGGGCCGCTTCTCGCATGATGCTGTAAACAGTTTCAAAAATGTCGTCCATATTCGGTTTGGAGAAATAATCGCCGTCTGAGCCGTAAGGCGGGCGGTGATCTTTCGCTGCAATGGTTACCGGTGCCGAATCGAGCCAACGGTAAGCCTGCTGTTTTTCCAAAACCTGCTGCATCATAAAACCTGATGCACTTCCGGGTAAATCTTCATCGGCGAAAATAACCCTGTTTGTTTTCTTAATGGACTCCACGATCCGGTTGTCGACATCGAAAGGCAACAATGTTTGCACATCGATAACTTCAACCTCAATTCCTGAATTCTGCAATTGAGAAGCGGCCTCCATTACTATACGACACATTGAGCCATAGGTAACAATAGTAAGGTCACTTCCTTCTCTTAAAATTTCGGGCTGCCCCAGTGGAATGTAATAATCGCCCACATTATCAGGCAAAATTTCCTTCTGACGATACGAATTCAGCGGCTCCACCATCAATGCGGGATCGTCGCCTTTCATTATTGTATTATACAAGCCCGCCGCCTGGGTGAAGTTGCGGGGAACGATCACGTGGAGGCCTCGCAAGCTGCTGAGCATAGTGCCCATAGGCGAGCCAGAGTGCCATATTCCTTCCAGTCGATGCCCGCGCGTCCGGATAATCAGCGGGGCCCGCTGGCCACCGGCAGTCCGGTAACGGAGCGACGCAAGGTCGTCCGTCAGAGTGGCCAGTGCGTAATAGATGTAATCGAAGTACTGGATTTCAACAATCGGCCGCAAGCCGCGCATCGCCATACCAATGCCCTGACCGATAATGGTTGTCTCGCGAATCCCCGTATCGGTAATGCGGATCTCGCCGTACTTCTCCTGCAACCCGGCAAATCCCTGGTTGACGTCCCCGATGAAGCCAATATCTTCGCCCAACGCCACTACGCGGGGGTCTTTTTCAAATAGCTTATCGAAATAGGTCCGAATCACTTCGCGGCCGTCGACAGTGGGGCTGCTATCCGAAAACGTGGGGCTTACCGGCTCCACAAGCATCGGTGAGTAACGAGTTTCGCTGTACAAATGGGTATTGAAGCGCTCCTGGTTAGTTTTGAGTTGGTTCCTCAAAAACAGCTGCAATGCGTATTTTTCAGGATTATCTTCTTTTCCTATAATCCTCAAAACCCTCCGTACGGCTGCGATCATATCCCTGCGCACCGGCAGGTAAGTTTTTTGAAGTTCGAGTATCGCATTGTTCACATCAGCCGAAAAAGAACTCCGGGCGGCCACCGCCTGCAAAAGCTGAATGGTATCATTGAATTCCGTGTCCAGTTCTTTCCTGTAAGCCTGCCAGGCCGCATTACGCTCATGCAGGGCCTTATCTTTGGCCTTGCGCTCTATTTCTTCCAGCTCGTCGTCGGTGGCATAACCGTTTTTCAGGATCCAATCGCGAAAACGCACATTACAGTCGTGCTCCCGCTCCCATGCCAGCCGCTGCTTCGACTTGTACCGTTCATGGGAACCCGAGGTAGAATGCCCTTGCGGCTGCGTGAGTTCGGTGACGTGCACCAACACCGGCACATGCTGCTCCCTGCTGATTTTCGCAGCCTTCTGGTAAGTTTCCACGAGCGCAGGATAATCCCAGCCGTGCACGGTCAATATGTCGATCCCTTCTCCATCTTCATTGCGCTGCAACCCGGCCAATGCCTTGGAAATGCTACCCTTGGTGGTCTGGTATTCAACCGGCACCGATATGCCGTAGCCATCGTCCCAGACAGAGACGATCAGCGGGATCTGCAATACGCCTGCGGCATTCATCGCTTCCCAAAACATTCCCTGGGAAGTGGAAGCATCGCCGATCGTCGAAAAAACTACCTCGTTCCCTCCGTGGGAAAAAGTAGTCATATCCTGTAAATCGGGATTTTCGCGGTATAATTTGGAAGCATATCCAAGGCCTACCGCGCGGGGGATCTGCCCGGCGGTGGAAGAAATATCACAAACGGAATTGTACAATTTGGTTTGATCAAGCCAGTCCCCGTTTTCATCCAACCAGCGGGTTGAAAAGTGACCATTCATCGAGCGACCGCCTGTATTCGGCTCGTGTTCGAGGTCAGCGTGGGCGTACATTTGGGCAAAAAATTGCTGCCAGGTGAGATTCCCGACAGCCGCTTCGATGGTCTGATCCCGATAATATCCCGAGCGAAAATCACCCGGCTGAAAAACTTTGGAAAGTGCTATTTGTGCTACTTCTTTACCATCTCCAAAAATCCCGAATTTAGATCGGCCGCCCATTGTATCCTTTCTTCCCAGCAAACTTACCTGACGACTTTCGCATGCCAAGCGGTAATCATCGATAATATCCTCCTTACTCAAAACACTGGAACCGGTCAAACTATCATTTTGAAGCATATGCAAAAATCACGGGTTTTAATCCGTAAGTTAAATTACGTTTTTTTGAATGCAAGCCAAAATTATGTAGGAAAATAATAACCCCGGCATCGGAACCCCCGATTTTGGGCCATTGTTAATATTGGTTAATGATTATTATATTTAGCTTTTTAAGCGTTAATCTTGTTTAACAGTAAGTTTTCCACCACTTAAAGTATAGTTACAACTATGAAAGTATTCTTTTCAGCGCTGGTATTGATCCTCGGGCTGACCACCGTAAGTTTCGCACAGAAAGGTGTTCTGAAGTTCAAAGAAGAGACGCACAAATTCGGCAAAGTTCCACAAGGTACTCCTGTTACGCACGAGTTTGTATTCACCAACACAGGTACTGATCCCGTGATCCTTTCTAATGTAACCGTTTCATGCGGATGTACAACGCCCGTATGGTCGAAAGATCCAGTACTTCCAGGTAAAACCGGCTCCGTAAAAGCTACTTTTAATGCTGCTGCGGCAGGTCCTTTCAACAAGCCTGTTACCGTTTTCAGCAACACGGAAGGTGGTTCTATCACACTTTACCTGAACGGAGAAGTGGTTCCAAAGGCAGCTGCCAAGCCATCTTCGAAATAAAAATACTCCGCAAGCATTGCAATGGCCGTCCCAAATGGGATGGCCATTTTTGTTTTCAGGCAAAATGCTGGTTAATAGGCAGATCGGTCGTAGAATGACCGGCGGCGGGTCACTTTCAGATCTTGCAGGATCGCCGACTTCACTTTCAGGGTGAAGTTGTAGTTACTCGCGCGGGCCGCGCTGCCCGCGAACGGCGTCCAGTTGAAGCTCATATCCCAGCAATGCAGGTCACGCGTGAGGCCCAGCTGGGTAATGGTCGGCTCAAATGCGACGAAGTCGAAACCGGTGCTAAGGGTCAGTTTCAGGTTTTTGGATAGACTGAGGTCACCCGTTGCCTGAACGGCCTGGATAATCTGGGCTTTGGACAAACCCGGTTTGGTAAGCCCGAAGTTGTAGTTCAGCGATACGTTCCAGGGGATATTGAAATCGACGTACAAATCGGGGTTTTGCGCAATGAATTCCTTTGCCTGCTGCTTGGCCGCAGCGTTGGGGTCGTTGGGATTGGTAGTTGCCGGGTTGGGAGTGTTAGAAGATGAACTGCCTTTTGGAGAGAAACTGGTGCCCAGTGTAAATCCTAAACTTTGCAGATTGGCAAGCCCCTGTCCGGATGTAATAGCATACCTGTTCACCTTCGTTCCCACCTGGTTTCCGACGATATTCGGGTTTGCCACGTAGGTGTACGGGTCGAGGTTCATGTTGAAGTTCAGGTTCAGGTTCCGTCCGATCCGTGCATTCGCATTAATGGTGATATTGGACAAATTCAGTGAGTCGGCCAGCAGGTTATAGCTTCCTCCCAAACTCAGGTTATCCAGCAGCGAAACCTTCTCAAACTGCTGTGCAGCCGTATCGCTCTTCGTTTTGAGTTTCATTTCAAAAGAGTTGTTCAAGCTGAATGAAATGACGCTCGACGCCCGCCCGTTGGCCACCCCCGAGCCCACGCCCCGGTACTTGGAAAGCGAAAGGTCACGGACATTACCTTTCCGGTCCTCCACCTGGATCCGCTCATAAAAACCGAATGCGTCACCGGTAAAATCAGGTGTGTAGGTGAACGACACCGAAGGAATCACTGTATGCCGAATGGCTTCCAGCCGCTTTCCGCCAAAGAAGAAGGTCCCATAAAAACGGGTATTCATCCCCGCCCCGAAGTTGTAGGAATATTCGGTCCCCACTTTCCGCAGCGTATCAATGCGGATCGAATCGCGGCCGGTCTTGGTGTAGCGATACTGCTTGGTGAACACTTCTCCCGACAGAGACATACTTGGCGTGATGTTCACAAAACGCAGTACTTTAAAGTTGGGTAGTGAGATCGGAAGGCTGTACCGGCCCGTGAACTGTGCATCTTTGAGCATGTCGGGCAGGTTGTTCAGGTTGAATGCCACCACTTTTGTTTTATTGAGGCGGGAGGTATCGATCTTGGCGTCGGTTACGACAAAGCCCAGGCTGCTGTAAGAGGTATCGATGGCCGTCAATGCATTGGCCAATGCATAGTTCCCATTGAAATCCAGTCCCAGACGGAAGCTTTCATACCACCGACCACGGCCGCCTTTCAATGCGAATGGAGCGATCTGGTTCACCCCGAAACTGAAATCGGTCGAAACGTTGGTCTTGCCGCCCGTACGTTTCCCATTTTGTTTTGGGTCAATCTGCCCGAAGTTCTGGTTCACCCGCAGGGATCCCGCGGCACGCATATACTGCCCGAATGTGCGGTTGTATTGCACGGATGAGCTTGCTACGTTGGATGTATACTTGTTAATGTTGATCTCCTGTTGCTGGTTATAGGTGTTGCTGCTCACGTTGACGTTTGCAGAAAACTGAGAGTTACCGCGTGGCTTCGGGGCATGGGACCATACAACGCTGAAATCATTGGTAATACCCGAGCCCAGGCGTCGCTGGATCTCATCACTGGATTTATTTCTGTTAAAGGCCAGCGATAGGTTCCCGGAGTATTGGTAGCGCTTGATGTAACTTGATGTTAACCTGAGGCCCCAGCTGGTATTGGAATAGATCTGCCCGGTAATAATCGCATTCACATACTCGCTGATCGCGAAGTAATAGCCGCCGTCGCGGAGGTAAAAACCACGCCCGTTTGGTTCCTCGCCGTAAGTCGGGAAGATGACCCCGCTCGTTCCGTTTTCTTTCTTTTTGGGAAAAGGGAAAAAACCGAAAGGTAATCCGATCGGCAACGGGACATCGCTGATCACGAGGTTGAAGGGCCCTGAGATGACCTGCTTCTTGTTGACCATCTTGATCTTCGGCGCATTGATAAAATAATGCGGGTGGGTGAGGTTACACGTCGTATAAATCGAGTGCCTGATGTAAAAGTTACCCTCCGTATCTTTTTTGACCCTATCTCCCCGGATATTACCATCGCCTTCCTGGGTAACAATACCCTGGATCAGGGCCTTTTTGGATTTGAAATTATACCGTATCTCTTTGGTATTATACGTCTCCGGCCCATCCTGGAAAATCGGCTCGCCGGCCATTTTTTTAGCCGTTGAATCATAAGTACCGATCGCGTACACCTCATTGGTGATCCAGTTGAGACGGATATAGTTCGCTTTGAGGTTGATGGTCCCGTAGTTTACTTCAGCATTGCCGTACAAATGCACCTGTTTTAAAACAGCGTCCATGATGGTAGAATCCTCTGCGGTATATTCTACAGTGTTTTCGAGGTCGTCGGGGTTTTTAAGCGAGTCGGCGGCAGTGGAATCCGCTGCTAAACCATTGCCTGTGAGCGTGCTATCTGCTTTAATGCCTCCTCTCGGAACGGACGCACCGCCTTGACCGGCGCGGGAAGTATCCGCACCTGCTTGCTTTTGCACTGTAAGAAGGGAATCCGCTGATTGCTTTGCAGAAGTCGAACTTTTAAGCTTACCCTGATTTTTCCCGGAACCCTTGGAGCGTTGCTGCACACATGCCACAGTGCTGAACAGGAGAAACGCCACAACTACCGACGATATAATAATCGCCTTTCTTTTCAGTTCTAACAATTAGCGTATTTTTGCATAACGAATTTCAAAATTAGCAGAGAAACCCCTTTCGCGTAAGGCCCCAACTAAAAAATAATGTTAAAACTTCTTAAATTAGTAATTGTAGCAAGTTTTTTGCTGGCGAGTGTTGCCTTTGTTTTTCAGCAAGAACCGGTTACTGTGAAGGCGGGAAGCAAGGTTAATACAGTTGTCATCGACGCCGGGCACGGCGGTAAAGACCCCGGCACCAGGGGCAAATATACCAAGGAAAAAGATGTAGCCCTGGCCGTAGCCCTGGAACTTGGCAAGAAGATCAAAGCGGAAACGCCGGAAGTAAAAGTACTTTACACGCGTTCCACCGACGTGTTTATCGAACTCGGTGAACGTTCCGCATTCGCCAACCGCAACAATGCCGACCTTTTCATCTCCATCCATTGCAATGCCACGCCCCGTTCCAGAACCGTGAGAGGGACCGAAACATTCGTGATGGGTTTGCATAAAACCGAGGGTAACCTGGAAGTGGCGAAACGCGAGAACTCTGTAATCTTGCAGGAAACCAACTACAAGCAAAAGTACAAAGGCTTCGACCCCGATTCGCCCCTTGCGCACATTATGCTCGCCAACTATCAGAGCGCATTCATTTCCAGCAGCTTAAAACTGGCCGACCTGATCGAAAAGAAGTTCCAGTCGATCTCCGAACGTGACAGCCGCGGTGTGAAGCAAGCGGGATTCCTTGTGCTCTGGCGTTGCGCAATGCCGAGCGTGCTCATCGAAACAGGCTTCCTCTCTTCTCCCGACGAAGAAGAATACCTGAGCTCCGATGCCGGGCAGGAAGAGGTGGCCAAATGCGTTCATTCGGCATTTATGGCTTATAAAAAAGATATGGACCGGTAGCGATCCGGTGACATATTGCCGTAATTTGTCAAAACAAACTATTAGTCCATGAAAATATCAAGAGAAGCAAAAGTCGGAATCATGGCACTGTTTGCCATTGTGATGCTCTATTTCGGCTTTCACATCCTCAAAGGCTCAGACGTTTTTTCCAGAACATATAAATACTACGTCATTTACGACAATATCGACGGACTCACCGCCTCCAATCCGGTCTTGCTGAATGGCCTTAATGTCGGCAGGGTTCAAGAGATCAAGCTGCTCCAAAACCGTGGTAACCAATTGCTGGTCACTATTGACGTGCAGAAAGGCATAGCCGTACCACAGGGAACCGGTGCCGTGCTGGCCGACGGGGGGCTGCTGGGCGGTAAGGTGATCCACCTGGCCATGGGTACCGGCGCTCCCATGAAAGACGGCGACACGCTGGTTGCCAAAAAAGAATCCGGTATCTCCGCTGTTTTGCAGGAAAAAGCATTGCCGCTCGTTTCCCACGCCGATTCACTCATCCGGAACCTCGACCTCGTAGTAGGTGGATTCCAGGAAACGGGTTTGATCCTTAACCAGGTTTTGAAAAACTACAATCAAACGGGCACCAGCCTGCAAGGTCTTCTGGCAGAAAACCGTTCGAACCTGCTGGCGATGACATCCAACCTGAGCAAACTGACCACCTCGCTCGTCGAAACCGAGAAAGAACTGAAACCTTTACTGGCTAAAACCGGCACCCTGGCCGACTCGCTGAATGCATTACGCCTCGGTGAAACGGTAACGAGCGCCCGCAAGACGATCGAAGAATTGCATACCCTGCTGGCGAGTGTTGAGTCGGGTAAGGGGACTGCCGGGAAGCTTGTGAAAGACGAGACTTTGTATAACAACCTCAACCGCACGATGATCAGCATGAACAAGCTGCTTACCAACTTCCGCGAACATCCAAAGCGTTATATCAACGTTTCAGTGTTTGGTAAGAAAGACAAAGGTCCGGCTGAGTCGCCGCTGGATACTGCCACTACCATCAAATAGGACCTTACAATCTCAAATTAATACGAAAGTCGTTTGCTTACCGGTGAACGACTTTTTACATTTGAAATAAGCCCGTTTCAATCACTTCACACCATTCTTCATCATCATGACCAGCCAGGAAAGCCTACCACACCTCATCGAAACCCTGAACCGGAAATACGAGCAGGTAAAGCTCGGCGGCGGCAAGAAAAAAATTGAAGCGCAGCACCAGAAAGGTAAACTGACCGCCAGGGAACGGATCAATTACCTGATCGACACCGGTTCCGACTTCCTCGAAATAGGTGCATTCGTGGGTGATGGGATGTATGAAGAAGAAGGCGGATGCCCATCGGGCGGCGTGGTAGCGGGCATTGGTTATGTTTCAGGAAAACAATGCATGGTCGTTGCCAACGACGCGACCGTGAAAGCCGGCGCCTGGTTTCCGATCGCCGCCAAGAAAAACCTTCGCGCACAGGAAATTGCGATGGAAAACCGGTTGCCCGTGATTTATCTTGTGGATAGCGCAGGTGTTTTCCTACCAATGCAAGCCGAGGTTTTCGCAGATAAGGAGCATTTCGGCCGCATTTTCAGGAACAATGCACAAATGTCTGCGATGGGCATTGTGCAGATCTCCGCCATCATGGGGGCATGTGTTGCCGGCGGGGCATACCTACCGATCATGTCCGACGAGGCCTTCATCGTCGAAGGTACCGGTTCGGTGTTTTTGGCAGGGCCTTATCTGGTCAAATCGTCCATTGGAGAAGATATCGACGCCGAATCACTCGGCGGGGCCGCCATGCATTGCGAAATCTCCGGCGTTACCGACAACAAGTTTCCCGATGACAAATCCTGCCTGGATGCCATCAAAAGGCACATTGATAAAATCGGAAAGCCATTATCCGCCGGTTTCGACCGCAAAAATGCCGAGGCCCCTTCGCGCCGGCCCGAGGAAATTTACAGCCTACTCCCTACCGACAGGCTGAAACCCTACGATGTCCTGCCCATTCTCGAATGCATCGTGGATAACTCGGAGCTCGACGAGTACAAACCCGACTACGGCAAAACGCTCATATGCGCCTACGCCCGCGTGGACGGCTGGGCCGTGGGCATCGTCGCGAACCAGCGCAAAATGGTACGCTCCGGAAAAGGCGAAATGCAAATGGGTGGGGTGATCTATGCCGAAGCAGCCGACAAAGCGGCCCGTTTTATTATGAATTGCAACCAGAAAAAGATCCCGCTTGTTTTCTTTCACGATGTGACCGGCTTCATGGTCGGAAGCAGGGCCGAACAAGGGGGAATCATCAAGGACGGTGCCAAAATGGTGAATGCGGTCGCGAACTCAGTGGTACCCAAGTTTACATTCATCATCGGCAATTCCTATGGTGCCGGTAACTATGCCATGTGCGGCAAGGCTTACGACCCCCGGCTGATATTCGCATGGCCTACCGCGCAAATGGCGGTGATGAGCGGGGCCACAGCGGCACGGACTTTGCTGCAAGTACAAACAGCCACTTTAAAAGCCAAAGGCGAAACGATCACGCCCGAAGCCGAGAAGGAATTGTTGAAGCAAATCACCGACCGCTACAACGAGGAATTATCTCCTTATTACGCCGCCGCACGCCTGTGGGTCGATGGCATTATCGATCCGGTGGAAACGCGGCGCATTATTTCGACCGGTATCCAGGCCGCCGACCAGGCCCCTATTGAGAAGCCTTTCAATGTGGGCGTCATTCAAGTTTGATTTTTCTATTATCTAAACCTTTCATTATGTCTGACAAAATAGCGTTTCTCGGACTCGGGAATCTTGGCACTCCTATCGCTGAAAGCCTGCTCGAAGCGGGTTATGAACTCGTCGTCTGGAACAGGACGGCGTCCAAAGCGGAACCATTGACAAAACTAGGCGCCACCGTCGTGGAAAACCCCATCGACGCTATTACCGCCGGCGGCATCGTGTTTTCGGTACTTGCCGACGATGCAGCCGTAGAGGAGCTGTTTTCTATGGAGCTCGTTGAAAAACTGGGAAAAGACGGCGTACATGTTTCCATGAGTACAATCTCGCCGGAAACTTCGCGCCAGCTCGCGCAGGTACATGAGTGGTACGGCGCGCATTATGTGGGCGCACCCATATTCGCCCGCCCGGAAGCGGTGCGTGCGAAGGTTGGGAATATCTGCCTTTCGGGTAATACAGGCGCTAAGGAGCGCATCAAGCCCATTGTGGAGACTTTTGTAAAAGGCGTTTTCGATTTCGGCGACGATCCGGGAGCGGCTAATGTCATCAAGCTAGCCGGAAACTTCATGATTGCTTGCAGCCTCGAAATGATGGCCGAAGCATTTACCATGGCCGAAAAGAACGGCATTTCAAGACAAAGCATTTACGAAATGCTGACATCTACCTTGTTCGCCGCACCCATATTCCAGAATTACGGCAAACTTGTCGCGAGCAATACTTACGAGCCGGTCGCATTCCGCTTTCCGCTCGGTTTGAAGGATATTAACCTCACACTCCAAACCGCTTCGGACGTCAATGTACCGATGCCTTTTGCGGATATCATCAAAAACCGCTTCATTTCGGGCCTTGCCAAAGGTCGCGAAAACCTTGACTGGGGTGCCCTGGCCCTGGGCGCGTCCGACGATGCCGGTTTGACGAAGTAGAAATAAAAACGCCGGAATCTTGCATTCTGTTTAAGAATACGAGATTCCGGCGTTTTTAAAAATAAGCTTGTAACGACCTTCCTGGGTCAGCACACATTATGCAGCCAATCTCCGATCGACAAATTATCTTCCAACCTGTTCACTATACCGCCGCGGGTCGTAACCTTTCGCGAACAGCGGATACTGGTCAAAAATGCGCCTTACAACACTCCGGTAATGGTTATTGGAACTTTCCGTCCCTTTGAATATCCCCGAAGCATACCCCCTCCATACTACCTGGTCACTCTCCGCGTCGATGAGTGAGACGATCAATGTGCCCTTATCGAGCGCGTATTTGATCGGTTCATAGCGGAATCCCTCATTCTCCGTATCGACCCAGTTCTTAATCACCGGCTGCATGTAGCCCTGGTAACGCAGGTTATCATAAAAGATACCATAGTTCACCAGCAGCGTAGGTTTTTCGGCAGTGAGCTTGTAACCCCTTACCTGCATTTGACGACGGATCGCCTCGTAAATTTCGGTGCAAAGATTATTGGTATCCCTCTCACATTCCAGAAACGTATAAGAAGAGTAATCTTTAAAATTGGTTTCGTAGCTATAATCATGTTCCACAAACACTTTCCGGCCACTGGAACACCCTGCAATCACGACTACGAGCAGTAAAGCCGCATAAATAGAAATAGACCTCAGCATAAGCATTTAAATTTGTCAGGTTGTGAATTAAAATATATCAAGAATGTATTTTGAATACTCCGCTTGCACTACCAATAGCTTATGCCGAACCTGTAAAAATCTATCCCAAATAATAAGCTATTGATCTACCCATTTCGGCCGCTGTTACTACGATGTCAAAGGCACATTGCCCGGCCCCACTCAGCAATGAAAACCTGATTTCCTTTCCTTTATTTTTCTTGTCCTGCCGCGTCAGCGCGATAATTTCTTCAATGTCTTCCGGCTTGATTTTCACCTTACCGTATGTCGCGAAGAGGAATTCTTCAATATCCGTCAGCGTCTGCTGGTCGATCATTTTCCGCTCGAACGACAGATAGGCTTCCATAATCATTCCCACTGCAATGGCCTCTCCGTGGAAAAGCCGCTCTTTCGGACCTTTGTTTAAGAAGCACGTCTCTACCGCATGGCCGAGCGTATGACCAAAATTCAGGATCTTCCGCAACCCTTTCTCCGTCGGGTCCTGGTCTACCACCTGCTGCTTGATCTTCACCGAATGCGCGATCAGGTCAGGCCACTTCTGGGCTTCAAAATCTTTCGCCCGTATCTCTTCCCATTTTGCGCCATCGGCGATCAGGCAATGCTTGATGATCTCCGCAAACCCCGACCGTATTTCCCGCTCCGGCAATGTTTTCAAAAATACCGGGTCGATGAGCACGCTTTTCGGGATATTGAAAACGCCCAAATGGTTTTTGAAACCCTGAAAATCAATCCCTAACTTACCTCCCACGCTTGCGTCCACCTGCGAAAGCAGCGTCGTGGGCACTTGAATAAAATCTATTCCACGTTTGTAGACCGCCGCGCAAAAACCACCCATGTCCCCGATCACCCCGCCGCCCACATTGACCACCAATGCGTGCCGGTCGAGCTCTTCCTTCGTCATGGCTTCCCAGATCTTCTCGCAAGTCGCCAATGTCTTGTGCGCCTCGCCCCCGGGAACGGTCACAACACTATGTTTAGGCAAAAACGTTTTTAAGATCGGATAACAATGCCTTTTGGTATTGTTATCGGCTATTACTATAATTTTTGAATACTGTTTGGAACTCAAAAAATCCGGTAAGCTCTCGCCTATCGGTGCAATTACTACGGACTGGTTCATTCTAGACTATCATTGAGACGGGCTCATCACAGATACGATGAGTGCAACCAAATGGATGCGTTGATTTCCAGCTTTTTAAAATAAAATTTTGGAAAACCATTTTAAAGATAGCAATTATTATGCTTTTTAAATAATCATTTAGTTTTTGTATCCCGAGAAATTTTTCCACAAGTCGCATTCCCACTTCAAATGCCTGTGCCACGGCTCGTTTGCTTTTTATTTCGTAAAATTGCCCCTTCGTTAAGATTATCCACCTTTATCCTCATACAATCCCAACAAATGAGTGCTCCGCTGATCTCTGGAATTCAACAGGTAGGAATCGGTTGCCAGAATGTGCCCGAAACCTGGAAATGGTACCGGCAGGTGCTGGGTTTCGACGTGCCCGTATTTGACGAAAAAGCGGACGCCCCGCTCATGACGCCCTATACCGGGGGAAAAGTGCATTCGCGGCAGGCAGCCCTGGCTATCAACATGGCAGGCGGCGGCGGACTGGAAATCTGGTCGTTTACCAGCCGTGTTTCACAACCGGCAAACTTCAAAATCGAAATCGGCGACCTTGGTATTAATGCGATCCGTTTCAAGGCCCCCGACGTGAAAAAGGCCCATGAATGGGTGAAAAGCCATTCCAAAGAAGCAACCGGCCCGCTTGTGAAGTTTCCCGAAGGCGAAGGTTTCTGGGGAACCGATCCTTACGGCAACATATTCCAGATCACCAGCGATGCAACCTGGTTCCAAACCAAAGGCAAAAACGTTGGTGGCGTAGCGGGCGTAGTGATCGGTGTTTCTGATATCGATAAAGCAGCTGTGTTTTACCAAAATCTGCTGCAACCTTTAAATGTAGTGTACGACAAAACGGGCGTTTTTGAAGACTTGCCGACTTCCATTCCCGGTCAGCGCTTCCGCAGAATGCTCCTCCGCAAAAACTTTACCCCGGACGGCGCATTCAGCCGCCTGCTCGGCGACGTGCAGATCGAGCTCGTACAAGCCCTCGACCGCACGCCTAAAAAGATATTCGAAAACCGCTACTGGGGCGACTGCGGATACATTCACCTTTGCTTTGACACGCTGGATATGGATACATTGAAATCCAAACTTCAAGCCCAGGGCTACCCATTCACCATCGATAGCGAAAGCTCATTCGGCATGGAAAACGCAGCAGGCCGCTTCGCTTACCTCGAAGATCCCGACGGCACGCTCATCGAACTGGTAGAAACACACAAAGTCCCTATCCTCAAAAAGCTCGGCTGGTTTATGGATCTGCAAAAACGCGGACTGAGAAAACCGCTGCCTAACTGGATGTTGAAGGCAATGGGGCTCAATAAGGTGAAAGATAAATAGTACTAAATTTCTCTTATTATAGTACAACTATTTTAAATTAACCATGTAAATTTACACTTCACTTGCAAATTTACATGGTTAATGATTGATCGAGCAATTGAACCAAGCGTTCTCAGATCGCTGAATTTCTTTCCCGCAGTAGGTATTCTAGGCCCTCGCCAAGTGGCGAAAAACGACCTTGGCGCGTAAACTTATCGAGGGATTGAGCAAGCCGGCCGTGTATTATGATCTGGAACTTGCCGAAGACTTTGAAACGCTGTCCCAAAACACCACCTGGCTCCTCGAAAACAATATCGATAAGACTATCGTCATAGACGAGGTACAGCGCCATTTGCCGCTATTTCCGCAACTTCGTGCATTAATCGACCGTAAGCGTGAGCCGGGCCGCTTCATACTTCTTGGCTCCGCGGAGGATTTCCCGACGCGCTGCTTGCACCCGACAACGGTTACTGGTATCAATGGCAGCAGAATTTCATTAAAACGTATGTCGAACAGGATTTGTCGGCAATGGGAATTACCGCCACCATTCCATTGCTTAACAATTTCCTGCGAATGGTATCACACCTGCACGGCTCGTTGCTTAACTATTCGACATTAAGCAACTCACTAGGGATGGCGAATAACACCGTCAGGCGCTATGTTGAAATCCTGGAACAGGCCTACCTGGTAAGAAGGCTTGAACCGTGGTTTGTCAACGTAAGCAAAAGAATCGTGAAAAGTCCTAAAATCTACTTCCGGGACTCAGGTAACCTGCATTTTCTGAACAACATCCGCCACTATGAGGACCTGATCACACATCCGGTAGCCGGTACGTCGTGGGAAGGTTATGTGATAGAACAAATTATTCCATTGCTTGATCCGGCTATACGGCCGCATTTCTACCGGACCTCCAATGGTGCCGAAATGGACTTGGTGCTGATTGATGGCATAACACCCGTGGTATCTATTGAAATAAAGCTTTCGCTGGCGCCGGCACTGACAAGAGGCTCCACGGAATCAATTACCGATCTGAAAACCGAACATAATTTCGTGGTGACGCCCAACGGCGGCAATGTGGCGGTGCGCCCGCAATGGATACATTGCAACATCCGCGAGGTGATTGAGCATTTAAAAGCGCTTAAAATGATCGCGGATTAGGTTCAATACTTACTTCCTACCCAAGCCAGCAGCGGCAGCCCCACAAACAGCCCTAATCCAGCCTGCCAACCGGCGAAGGCGGCGACGATCAATGAAAGCAGGACGACAATTACCGGGTACAAATACAGCAGCATACCAAACAGCACGGAATCATAGAAGACGGATCGCGCAGTCAGCCTGGCTGCTTTCTTTTGGAAGAAGGAATACAATGGCAAATGGATCATGCGGCCAAGCCAGCCTATCCCACCGAGTAACGGATTGCTTTTCGCCTTTGGCGCTGCGCATCGATCAAAAAATGCATTCAGTTGTCGCTGCTGCTCCGTTTTGGGCAGATCGGCGGGAACGGTGAGGATCTCCGCATTCATTTTCCGGTCGAGAATTTCGTTGAACTCCCTGAGCCATTTTTCGTACTCCTGCGGGCTGGTTTGAATGTCGTCGGCAGCAATGGCTTCCCCGAAGTTGAGTGATACCCGTTTGCCCGGGCCGCGGAAGTTCTCGTAATTCAGGCCGGTAGGGATTACCTTCATGCTTTGCAGGGCGTCATCGCCATACCAGATTTTATAGGCCATCCTGGCGGTACCTTTCCCGAGCGGGCGAAGCCGCCATTCATTTACACAAACACCTTCGGAAAACACCACTACCGCATCACCCTGCTTCAGAGCATCGTGGCTTTCCTGCGCGGTTACATCGTGGTTTTTAACATATTGCCTGCCTTCCGAACCCCGAAAGACCGGGATCAGGTTAATCTGCCGCAGCCAGAATGCCGCCGCTTTTTTACGGAAAACATCCCCGCGCGTAAGCGTATGAATGGGCTGTTCGAGCACGGAACCGATCACTACCGCGTCGAAAAATGAGTCGGGGTGGTTGGAGGCCAGCAGCAGCGGTGCTCCTTTGGGCAATTTATCGAAATTGACGACGCAAAGCTTTCTTAAATAGATAGGCAATGCGAGGCGGACGAGAAAACGGGAGAAATAGTAAAACAAAGTTCAAAAAGTAAGTTTTTGCAAAATTATGTGATTATTTTTTTATTCAATCCTAACAGCCAGGGTATTCTCCTCCGGTGAGTTTGCTACCTTTGGTGCCATCAGTAAAGCCTAATGCGAGATCAGGAATGCGTTTAAAAGATTATCCCCAAATTATCCGGAAGGCCTGGGCAGGGTTTGATAATTCCATCGGGGTCAAATTTGTAGAGGATATCAGTGCCAAAGTTTCGACCAATCACGTTTTCCGCGTCACGCTCGATAACGACGACAAGGTAGTTGCGAAACTTTCCTATTTTGGAAAATACGAACATTTCAAGGAGGATCACCGGATTATCCAGGCTCTTTCGAACAACCTGCTTTACCCGTTTGAAAATGTCCTGGCGAAGTCGCTGGTGAAGAATAATCAGGTTTATACCTATCGTTACCAGGAGGATTTTGTGGATACCTGGGTGGTTTTTTACAATCCGATCCGTGCCATGAACCGTTTGCCGCGGCGGCTCGACGAGGAGCATATCCGAAAACTCGGTACCGAGGCCGCGAAGTTTCACCAGGCATGTTTCCGGGCGAGCCGGTCTATTCCCAAATCGTCTAAAAACCTTCGGACCGATATTCACCATTTGCTGGAAATCCTGGAAACCGATACCGGCCAGTACGAGCACCGCGGGTATATCCATATATTGAAAAAGCAATGCGATATTTTTATGAAAAATATCCAGCGCCTGAACGTCAGTTCCTTTGACCTGATGCCGGTTTTTGTCGATTGGAACATCGGAAATTTCTCCGTGACCGACGATATGAAATTCTTTTCGCGCTGGGACTACGACTGGTTCAGAGTCTCGTCGCGCGTGATGGATTTCTACTTTTTCAGCCGGGTATGTTCCAATGTAGGCGACCGTACGGTGTTCAGCTACCTGATGGGGCCGCTGATGGAAGAGCGGTTTATGATCTTTTTACGGGAGTATCACAAGATTTACCCCCTTACCGAGAATGAGGTGCGCTTTATGAAGGAGGCCTACCGCTTCTTTATATTGAATTATGTGATCAAATACGGTAAATACTTTTTTCACCGCTCCTACTGCACCAAGTTGCAGCGCGAGGCATATGAGCTGTATTTTCCTTCGATCGACGGCTTCGATGCCGACAAAATCCTCCGTGCCCTGAAAATCTAGTAACCTCTTTCATCCAATTCACTCCCAAAGACACCCAACTGTATGGTACTGGATAATTTCAAATCCGTCATTTCGAAATACGATGTTATTTTCTTCGACGCCTTCGGCGTGCTCAAGACGTACAATGGACTGATCCCCGGCATCGAAAATACCTTCGCATATCTGCGTGAGCGGGGAAAAGATTTTTATGTGGTCACCAATGACGCCTCCCGAAGCCCCGAACAGCTCGCGCAGAGCTACGTAAACCTGGGAATCGAGGATGTGACACCCGACCGCATCATTTCATCGGGAATGCTTGCCCGTGAGTACCTGGATTTGAAAGTAAGGAAGGGGACTGTCGCCTACCTGGGAACCGAAAATTCGGCACATTACATCGAAACATCGGACCTTAAAACGCTCTCTATCCGACAGCTCGATTTGAATAATGTAGGTGATATCAATGCATTGGTGTTTCTGGACGACGAAGGCTTCGACTGGAATACCGATCTGACCAAAACGCTCAACCTGTTGCGCAAACGGAATATCCCGGTAATCGTTGCAAATACCGACAAGACTTACCCGGCTTCGAAAAGCCGCGTTTCCTTCGCCATCGGCGCATTGGCTAAGATGATCGAGAATACCATCGGGCGGGAGTTTATCCGCTTCGGCAAGCCCGATCCGCAGATGTTTATTTTTGCCTACCAGCACATTAAAAACTATCCTAATGTGAGCAAACAGGATATTCTGATGGTAGGTGATACCCTGAACACCGACATTCTGGGCGGCAACAAGTTTGGGCTCGACACCGCGCTCGTCCTCACAGGTAACACCCAGGCGGAAGATGCCGAAGTACGTATCCGCGCAACCGGTATCATTCCGACCTACATTTGCGTGTCGGCTGTGGTGGAATAATTCAGAGCTGTCACTTGCACATCTGTCCCGTCCGCGCCGGATTCTGGTGCGGGTTCAGGCAGCTGAGCCCAGAAGATCTATTTAACCTTCAAGGGCACGTAATACTCCTTAAACCGCTGGTCTTCCTGCACAGCTTCGACAGCCTTACCTAACTTTCGCAGCAGGACGGCGCGGTTCTGGTGGCATTGGCCGGCTAGCCAGGAATCGGGAAAAGACCGGGCGGAACGTGTGAAAAGTTCGTAGGATTCGCGCAGCAATGCAGTATCCCGTTTGGCCATAAACACCTTTCCTTCTTCAAAATCCTGCCGCCAGCGTTTCGCAATGGGCGTCATCCGCTCCGCTTCCTGGAAGACTTTGAACGGTGGAATCACCGGGACGCTGGCGTTTTTAGCGGTAATCGGCGCAACAGGCTTTGCAAAAAAAGCAACAATGGCCTCGGTGTAGGCTAACGCTTCCTGCCGGTTGTGCGACGGCTGTTTCAGTCGCTGTTCTTCGGAAGGGTTTGTAAAAAACGACGCTTCCGCCAGCAATGCGGGCATGCCATAGGTATTTCGAAGAACCGAAGCACCGGCGTCGGCAAAAATCGTGAAATCCGAAACCAGTGAAACAGGCGTATTCGGCGTATGCAGATATTTGAGCAACCGCGCCGCCAACTCCCTGCCGAAATCCACACTGGCCACATTCTCGGACATATTTCCATGAAAATAAATGATCGGAAAATTCACCGATGAATCAGCCGTGGCATTATGGTGGATCGAAACGAAAAGATCGGCTTTCCAGTCTTTAGCTAGTTTCGAACGGTCGATCAGAGGCACCTCCACGTCCTCGACGCGCGTCATGACCACCTTCCCCCCTTTCTTTTCGAGCATCTTCTGCAACAGCAATCCCACACGCAGATTTACCCACTCCTCCCGCTCACCCCCGGGCCCGACGCGGTAGCTGTCGGTTGCAGCAGTACCTCCGTGACCGGGGTCGATGCAGATGATTTTTCCTTTCAGCGGCTTTCGCTTCGATTGCGCTATGGTAATTGAAATGATACCTGTGAAAAACAAAAGGGTCAGAAGAATGCGATTCATGGGCTTAGTTGAATGAAATCATAAATTAGGAATGATCAGGCGGTTGCGCAAGCCTTCCAGCCGGTTTCACAGCTTTCACCTTTTTCCTGCTATTTTTGCAAAAAATTTTTCTATTTACTCAAAGCACACACTTATGCTTGCCAAAACTTTCGGAAGCGCTGTTTTCGGCGTGGATGCGACGATCATCACCATTGAAGTTAATGTGGGCCAGGGGCTGGGATTCTATATGGTCGGCCTCGCCGACAGCGCCGTCAAAGAAAGCCAGCAGCGGGTGGAAGCTTCGCTGAAACATTTCGGATACAAGATGCCGAGACAGAAACTGGTTGTAAACCTCGCGCCCGCCGACATCCGCAAGGAAGGATCGGCTTACGACCTGCCCATTGCTATCTGCACTTTACAATGTTCCGATCAACTGGCTTGCATTCGTAATCCCGAAGACTACATTATCCTCGGTGAGCTCTCCCTCGACGGCATTCTCCGTCCGATCAGGGGCGTCCTACCCATCGCGATCGAAGCACGAAAGCAGGGTTTCAAAGGCATTGTGCTACCTTCCGAAAATGCATCCGAAGCTGCCATCGTCAACAATCTAGACGTAATCGCCGTCGAAACCCTGGCAGACGCCATCGGATTTTTCAAGGGGACCAAGGACATTGAACCCCTCCAAGTCGACACCCGCGACCTCTTTTTTACCTCGCAAAATGACTACGAAGCCGACTTCGAGCATGTGCAAGGTCAGGAAAACATTAAACGTGCCCTGGAAATCACTGCGGCCGGCGGGCATAATGCAATCATGATCGGTCCGCCGGGCGCGGGCAAAACCATGCTTGCCAAGCGCATTCCGGGCATTTTACCTCCGCTTAGCTTGCCTGAGGCGCTGGAAACGACAAAGATACATTCGGTAGCAGGCAGGCTCGGAAAGCAGGCCACGCTAGTTTCCCGCCGCCCGTTCCGTTCGCCGCACCATTCGATCAGCGATGTAGCGCTGGTAGGGGGCGGAAGCTATCCGCAGCCGGGCGAGATATCCCTGGCACACAATGGTGTACTGTTTCTGGATGAGCTGCCCGAGTTCAAAAGATCGGTACTTGAGGTAATGCGGCAGCCGTTGGAAGAGCGGAAAGTAAGTATCTCGAGGGCTAAGATGGCCGTTGAATATCCTGCGAACTTTATGCTGATCGCCAGCATGAACCCTTGCCCGTGCGGGTATTATAACCATCCCGAGAAGAACTGCGTATGCGGCCCGGGAGTCGTTCAGAAATACCTCAACAAAATCAGCGGCCCGCTTCTGGACCGCATCGACCTGCACGTCGAAGTTACACCGGTATCCTTCGACCAGATCTCTTCCACGCGCAAATCCGAAAGCAGCGCGCAGATCCGCGAGCGCGTGATCCGTGCACGCGAGCGCCAGACCGAGCGGTTTAAAAACCACAAGGAAATCTATTCCAACGCGATGATGACGCCCGAAATGGTGAAGCAGCTCTGCACGATCGAGGACGCCGGCAAAATGCTCCTCCGCAAAGCCATGGAACGTCTCGGCCTCTCCGCCCGCGCTTACGACCGCATTCTCAAAGTCTCCCGCACCATCGCAGATTTGGCCGATAGCGATGCTATTAAAGTCGAGCATTTGGCCGAAGCCATTCAATACCGCAGCCTCGACCGGGAGAACTGGGCTGGATGACAGCGTCAATAGTCTATTTTTTCACCTCAAACTTTATTAAATTTGGAAACACTACAAGTTGACAAAAGAGATGAGTAGCCGTATTGTCTCGGAAATCATGAATGTGCCGGATGCATATCTGGTACTGGATGCGGTGCAGAAAGCGCTCGATGAAGAGCGGAAGCGTCGGTTGAAATTTTATAGCGACATTACGGAGCAGGAGAAAATCGAATTCATTAATGGGAAAATTGTAACGCATTCTCCTGCAACGTACAAGCACGGTAAAATCAGCGGTCTGTTATATACCGTCCTTTCGTTACATGTGCGGAAGAATGCGCTTGGCTTCGTAGGATACGAGAAAATAATGATCTCCTTATCCCGCAATGACTACGAGCCGGACATTTGCTTTTTTAATAACGAAAAATCAAAGGAATTTGCCGATAACAAAATGTTTTTTCCGACACCGGATCTGGTAGTTGAGATACTTTCTCCATCTACGAAACTGCGTGATCGGGGAGTCAAATTCAAGGACTACCAGGCACATGGCGTAAATGAATATTGGATCATTGACCCGAATGATGACACATTGGAGCAATATCACCTCTTCGGCGAAGAATATCAGTTGATACTCAAATCTGCTGTCGGCGACGTCAAAAGCTTCGCAGTAGAAGGCTTCCAGATTCCCATCCGCGCGATGTTCGACGATGATGAAAATCTGAAAGCCATTCAAAATCTATAATCACTTACTCAAAGTTCCTCTACACTTACCCCGCCCAGTTCCTGGAAGAGCGTTTGCCAGTAGTGCGTCACATGCGGGTTATTCTCTTTACTGGAAGCCGTCGGCTCAAATGGCGATACGATCGTCACCTGCGGAGAGCCAATTGCGTAACGTTCCAACTTTTTAGTATCCTCCTTAGCATCCGTTTCAGCCTCGGCGTCACTTTTGGGAGGATTAGTATGGAAATCGCGGCGATCTGGCCCTTTCACGCTTTCTACCATATCACTGAAGTAATACACTTTCACTTCCGAACCGCTTTCGCCTGCCTTGGCAATGACCGGCAAACTCGCCCAAATGTCGGTCGACAGGTTGGATGAGCCCGTATTTTGCTGATTGAGTTTGGCAAGAAGCTGGCGCAGGTAAATGCTCTTTTCTTTCTGCAACGCAAGTTGAAATGCGGTTTCGATACCTTCCCGGTCGGTAGCATTCGCGCCCTCAAGATTATCTTTCTCGCTGCGAACGGTTAGCGACAACGCGCGGGCTTTGGAAGTGTTTTCATGGATAAAATACACTTCCAGCTTATCGCCCTTATTCTTCATATTCTGCTCGATAATGTCCGTAAGCGCCTGGCGGTATTTGTCATTGACATAGCGTTTATCCACGTGTACGCTTTGCGTTTTATCCAGGAATACCAATGTATAAACCGGTGCGTCGGGGGCTGCCTGTTGTTCTGTGGCTTCTTTTTCGCCCCCGCAGGAAAGCAGCGAGAGGAAACCGGCGGCGAGCAGCAGGCGGCTGGCCTGTGCCCTTAATTTGCTGAAAAAGGGGTGATGGGTCTGCTGATTCATAGACGGGATTTATTTTGGCTAATCTAATACAAAAAGGAAACCCTTCAAAACGCGTGCCTTGAAGGGTTTCCTGAATGCTTAACCAATTGTTATTGCTGCTGCTGGGCGTGCTGCTGGATCATTGTGACCAGCTCTTCGGAAATACCGGTTGAGGAATAACCGCCGTCATGGTAGAGGTTCTGCATCGTCACGAAACGGGTGAGGTCGGAGAAGAGCGTGATCGCGTAATTAGCGCAATCATCTGCCGATGCGTTGCCCAGCGGGCTCATTTTTTCTGCAAAATCATAGAATGCATCGAAACCTTCGATACCCGAGCCGGCCTTGGTTTTGGTAGGCGACTGGGAAATCGTATTCACGCGTACATTCTTGGCTTTTCCGTAGCGGTAACCATAGCTGCGGGCAATGCTTTCGAGCATCGCTTTCGCTTCTGCCATGTCGCTGTAAAAAGAGTAGGTTCTTTGGGCCGCAATGTAGGATAATGCCACAACCGATCCCCAATCGTTGATCGCGTCGAGTTTCTCCGCTACTTGCAGGAACTTGTGCAGCGAAATTGCTGAAATATCCACGCCTTTCTGAAACCAGTCGTAATTCAGGTCGCCGTAGGATTTGCCTTTGCGCACGTTCAGCGACATTCCGATCGAGTGCAATACGAAGTCGATCTTGCCGCCGAGGATCTCGGTTGATTTGGTAAAAAGATTCTCGATATCTTCGAGGGAAGTAGCATCGGCTGGGATAATCTCGGCATCGCATTGCTTTGCCAGATCATTGATCGCCCCCATACGCATCGCGATAGGCGCGTTGGTGAGGACAAACGTTGCACCTTCTTCCTTCGCTTTCAGCGCTACTTTCCAGGCAATGGAATTTTCGTCCAATGCACCTGATATGATTCCTCTTTTTCCTTTTAATAAACCGTAAGCCATGTTTCCTTTTATTGTTGATTAATTAGGATGTCCGTTCGAGCCGGCAAAGTAAAGCATTTTTAGCGGGTTTAACCACAATATCGCCGCCCGCTATGCTTGTCCTGTATCCGTTCAAGGCTGGGCGACAAGCTTTTCTACTGGTTTCAAATGCAGCTTTTCCTGAAAAAACCGGTCTGTGGCCTCGTACACGCTCTTTACATCCTTCGACCGCAAATGTGAGCCGATCACATGGTCACCCGTTTCGGGAAATGCCATTTCTTCTTTCAGGTCGGCAGGCGTGCCCAACCCTTCGAACATTTTACGGATCGCTTTCACCGACACCACTTTATCCTGGTGCTCCTCATCTTTATAATAATAGCCTACAAAGACGGGCATTTTCACTTCCGAGTAAACCTCCGGCCGGGCGATCGCATCGATCATCTGTTGCAATGTCATGAGGCCATTGGTATGGTACCCCTGCAACCAGAACTGCGCCTGCGCCGGAATGGAATCCTTGCTCATATTGTGGGTCCCCGTGGCCTTATGCAGGATCTGCTGCCCCCAAGGGCCGGTCACGAGCTTCATGGCAGGATTGGCAATAGCCATGCAAGGCGAATACAGCACCAGTCCTTTGATTTCCGGGTGCGTAGCCGCCAGGTAGACGGAAAGCAACCCGCCGGCCGAAGTGCCGATCACGATTACGCTATCCCCCAAAACCTTCCCGATGGCAAGCGCGCGTTTTGCTCCGGCCAGGAAATTGGCAGGGGTAAGGTCATCGAATGCATTCGTGTCGGCGATACCGGCGTCGTGCATACGCGCGAGGTAGAGATTGGCCCCATACCGTTGCGCAAGGTCTTTATGAATAGGATCACCCTCGGCCCAGCTCGCACCGAAGCCGTGGATGTATACAATGCTGTATGTGGTTTTCTGCTTTAAGCTGTCGTTGGCCCATACAATGCGCGCTTCGTTGTCCGGTTTCAGGAGCGGTGTGGCTTTTTCGGTCTGGTTAACCTCTTCTTCCAGCTTCGCCAGATCATTGGTAACGGTTGGCAAAACTGGCGTAAGGCGCGCTTCGGGCACTTTCGGTCCGGAAATGTACACGACACCGAGGATCACGAGGATCGCGGCGACCCATAGGATGAATTTTAACATTTTTTATGAGTTAAGAAGGTTTCAGAGATTCGAAAGATCGCTAGTTTTATCGGGTTAATTTACGCAGGATGTAACCTTTCAGCAATTTTTCCTGAATTCTGTTATCCTTTGGCCAGCTCACCCCGCACCGGGATGCCGTATCTTGCAAACCTAACCGATTTACCCGTTTTTCAAATGCCCAATCTTTTACTCGTTGAAGACGACGCCAACCTCGGAATGCTTCTTCAGGAATACCTGACCGATAAAGGCTTTCCCACCGACCTTGCTACTGACGGGCAAAAGGGCTGGCAGCATTTTGTGGACAAAGCATACGATTTGTGCATTTTCGATGTGATGATGCCCAAAAAAGATGGCTTTTCGCTGGCTAAGGAGGTCCGGATGAGTGGGCGTGATGTGCCTATTATTTTTCTAACGGCAAAGTCGATGAAAGAGGATACGATGCAGGGATTCCGGGTGGGTGCAGACGATTACGTTACCAAGCCTTTCGATCGGGAGGAGCTCCTCATGCGGATCCAGGCCATTCTCAGGCGCTACAACCGGCAAGCCGACCAGCAGGAAGAAGTGAAGGTGTTCCGGATTGGCCAGTATACATTTGACTACAATCATCAGCAGTTAGCGATCGGCGACAATTCAGCCCGCCTGACGAGCAAAGAATCGGAACTGCTCCGTTTGTTTTGCCAGAATCTCAACCAGCCTATCAGCCGTAGCTTTGCCCTGAAGACCATCTGGGGCGATGATTCCTACTTCAATGCCCGCAGCATGGATGTTTACATTACGAAGCTCCGCAAATACCTCCGAGAAGACCCGTCGATCCAGATCATGAATTTGCACGGTGAGGGTTTCAAGCTTATGGTTGGATAGATTCAGGAGGGATAGAGGGAGGAAAGGTCTGCGAAAAAGGGGACTGTTAAGGAAACTCTGCGTTTCTTTGTGTCGTTTTCCTTAATGTATTTCCAAAAGCTTCTATAAATGCCGACGGCCGATCGCCGACAGCCCAATATCATGATCCAATTATCCCGTCGCCCACGACGCAATAGAAAATCCGCAGGTGTCCGTGACCTGGTGCAGGAAACCAATTTGCAGGTATCCGATTTCATTTTCCCCATGTTTGTCGTAGATGGAACCGGGCAGAAGTCTGAGGTGAAGTCGATGCCGGGCATTTACCGCTATTCGCTCGACAACCTGCTCGAAGAGCTCAAAGAAGTGACCGACCTTGGCATCAGGGCCATCGACCTATTCCCCAATTACCCGGAAAGCAAAAAAGACCGGTTTGCGTCGGAAAGCTATCATGAGGACACCTTTTACCTTAGAGCCATTACGGCCGTAAAAGAGCGGTTTCCCGAACTTGTGATCATGACAGACGTGGCCATGGACCCGTACAGCTCCGACGGGCACGACGGGCTTGTGGAAGATGGGAAGATACTGAACGATGCGACGCTGGAAATTTTGGCCAACATGTCGCTGGCGCAAGCCAAGGCCGGTGCCGACATTCTCGGCCCGAGCGATATGATGGATGGCCGCGTAGGCCACATCCGCCGTCACCTCGATGTGCACGGATTTACCGATGTGAGCATTATGTCGTATTCTGCCAAATATGCCAGCGCTTTCTACGGCCCTTTCCGCGATGCATTGGAGTCGGCGCCGAAGTTTGGGGATAAAAAGACCTACCAAATGAACCCTGCTAACAAGCGGGAGGCATTACTTGAAGCGCAGCAGGATTTCGAAGAAGGGGCCGACATGCTCATGGTCAAACCCGCATTGTCGTACCTCGACATTATCCGCCTGCTCGACGAAAACTTCGACATTCCAATAGCTGCCTACAACGTTTCAGGCGAATATGCGATGGTGAAAGCCGCTGCACAAAACGGCTGGCTCGACGGCGAACGCGCAATGATGGAAGTCCTGACAAGCATCCGTCGTGCCGGTGCCAAATGCATTCTTACCTATTTCGCGAAGGAAGCAGCCGTGCTCTTGAATAAACGGTAGCGAATTCCGATTACCGCAACATACGAATGTGAAGATGTCTGATTAACTTACATCTTCACATTTTCTTTTGGAAACCATTTAAAACAGTCATGAAACTATCATTACTACTGTTACCCCTCGGTCTGGCCCTCACCCTTCCGGCCATTGCTCAGAAAAAAACGTCTTCATTACCTGAATTTCATGTAAAAAAATCGGAAACCGAAGCACATATCCGCTTCCTGGCCGGCGACGAGCTCATGGGCCGGCGTACCGGAGAGCAGGGTAACTTCGTGGCCGCCCGCTACATTGCCGAGCAGTTCCGCAAATTTGGCGTTGTACCCGTGCCAGGCAATGCCGAAACGGGTACCTCAGGCTATTTCCAGCGCGTTCCATTCGAAAAAATGGGTGCTAACGGCACGGGGGAGATCGCAGCTGATGCGGAAATTATGAAAAGCGGTACCGACTGGATCTTAATGGCCGGCGGTGCGGCAGATTTGAAAGCGCCGATCGTGTATGCCAGCTACGGGCTGGAAAATGCGGCCAAAAGCTGGGACGATTACAAGGGGCTGGACGTGAAAGGTAAAATTGTGTTGGTGGAAAGCGGCATTCCTGAAACCCAAACGACCTCCGAGCTATTCGCTACTTCCGCCGAAAAGCGCAAAATCGCACAGGACAAAGGCGCCATTGCCGTCATCGAACTGTTCAATGCGGCTGTGCCCTGGAACGTGGTGAGCAAGTTTTTCGCAGGCGAAAAAATAGCGCTGGCGGAAGGCGATGTAGCGCAATCCATCCCACATGCCTGGGTGAATGGCAAGGAAGCCAAATTTGCGCGAGCGTTACGCGCGGTGAAGGAAGTGACGTTTAAGACGTCTGGTCGCGCCGCGAAACCCATTTACAGCTACAATGTGGCAGGGTACATTCCTGGCACCGACGCAAAATTAAAAGAAGAATACGTCTTGCTTTCGGCGCATTACGACCACGTAGGGGTAGGGAAGCAGGGCGGTCAGGCTTATACGCCCGAGGATAGCATCTTCAACGGCGCGCGCGACAATGCATTTGGCGTAACTGCACTGCTCACAGCAGCGGAAGCTCTGGCTAAGAACCCTCCTAAACGCTCGATCGTTCTGGTGGCGCTGACCGGCGAGGAAGTGGGCTTGCTGGGGAGTAAATATTATGCTTCCCACCCGATCATGCCTTTGAACAAATGCATTTTCAATATGAATTCAGATGGTGCGGGTTATAATGACACGACCATCGTTTCGGTGATGGGCCTCGACCGCACCGGCGCACGTGCGGAAATCGAAGCGGCTTGCAAGGCATTCGGTCTCGGTGTTTATGCCGATCCATCGCCGGAGCAGGGACTTTTCGATCGTTCGGATAATGTGAGTTTTGCCAAGGAAGGCGTCCCCGCCCCGACTTTTACACCCGGCTTCAAGGAATTTAATGGGGATATCATGAAAAACTACCACCAGGTGACCGACCATCCTGAAACAGTAGACTTCAATTACCTGCTCCAATTCAGCCAGGCCTACACTTATGCGACACGCCTGATCGCCGACCGGAAAGCGGCACCGCAATGGAGCGCCGGCGATAAATACGAACCCGCAGCGAAGAAATTATACGGGAAGTAATTGTTTGCTTTATCAAGAAAACGCCCTCCAGATGATCCGGAGGGCGTTTTTCTATTTGGAATTATAGTATTGAACGAGACCAGCCACCTGAGCTTCGTCACTCAGGTCCGGCTTATTCTCCTTTAAATATTGCTCGACCTCCTGCTTCTTATCGCTCATCGAAGCCAGGAGGCTCTTTTTGTTCAGACTAACCTTCTGGACGCCTGAACCTGAAAGCAGGTAGTAATCCGTCGCAAGCCTGACCACCGTATTCTTTTCGCCGGTACCAAATCCAGGGTTGTAATTCGGTTTGGTAATCTTCGTTTTATATGCCTTCACAAATGTAAGCTTACCTGAGGCAAGCACCGCTCCGAAGCCTTTTGATTCACCCTTGGGATCGTAAGCGACAAGGTTCACATATTCTCCATTTCCAGGGCCGCTGTTTGTCTTAAAACTCTTCAACTGGCTCCCTCTGATCACCCGGACATCCTTTTTCGATTTGTCGGCCAGTACTTCCAGTTCGTCGTTCAGCACATTGTAACGGATCTCTATGCCCGCAATCGTGTCGGATTCCAGTCCGCCGATCTGCGCAACCGGCTTCATCAATTTAACATTGCCTTCCCGCCAAAGTGAGTCGATATAAAAATCACCAACCAACCCCGCCTGCGACGTAGGTGAAGTCCAGAAAATGCCTGATCTCGGAACATTCAATCCCGTACCGGTATTAATCCCAACCTTCGTACCCTCACTTACCTGTGCGAGGCAGCCCAGCGGCAGCAAAGCCGCCAGGCCGAAGACGCATATAATCTTTTTCATTATTTTGCTCCCGGAGGGCAGTTTTTTCTCAAATAATCCGTAAACAGCGAGCGCAAATGCTGCGTAGTGCCTTCGCCTTCCGAGATGCTGTGCGAGCGGTTGGGATACGGCATAAACTGGAACACCTTGTTCGCCTTGATCAGCTCATTCACAAGCATTTCTGCATTCTGGTAATGCACATTATCATCACCGGTTCCGTGAATATAGAGCAGGTTACCACGCAGGTTTTTAGCATAGGTAATGGGTGATCCATTCACAAAATCTTCGCGGTTTTCCTGCGGAATGCCCATATAGCGCTCCTGGTAAATGTTGTCGTAAGTGAGCTGGTTCGCCACCGCGGCTACGGCAATGCCCGTTTTGAAATGCTGGGGATATTGGAACAGCAAATTCAAAGTCGATGAGCCGCCACCACTCCATCCGTGCACTGCTACTCGGCTGGTATCAATGAATGCGAACTGTTTGAACATCGCGGTCGCAGCGCCGTCCATGTCTTTGATATTGATGCGGCCGATATTGCGGTAGATCGCCTTGCGCCACTTCGCGCCTTTGGGTGATGGTGTGCCGCGGTTGTCCATCGACGCGTAGATGTAACCATCGTCAGCCATGCTTCCCGCGTACAAACGGTTCCTTCCTGTTCCCCATACGTCTTTCACGGTGCTCCCAGCGGCTTCGCCGTATACCATAAATACAATCGGGTATTTCTTGCTTGCATCGAAATTGGTAGGCTTCACCATCCATGCATCCACTTCTACTCCTTCATCGGTTTTTACTTTGAAGAACTCGATATTCGCTTTGGAAGCGTTGATCTTGTCTTTCGACTGCGCGATGGAGTTGTTAGGATCGATGGAAACGTGTTTCGGAAATGAAATCCATTCTACCAAGGGCGATGTTTTGGCATTCGAGAACTGATGACGGCCGAATTTGCCCAGCGGCGAAATGTCGTAAGCGTGCGTTCCCGCCTGATCGGCCGGGGTAATGCGCACAGGTGTGCCCTTTCCGTCCAGCGAAGTTTTATACAAATAGCTTTGCGTAGCATTATCCGGCGAGGCCATGAAGTAATAGGTATTGTTCTTCTCATCAATGCGGACAGGGCTGATCATGTCAAAATTACCCGCAGTAATGATCGTTTCCTTCTTACCGTCGCGGCTCACGCGATAGGTATGGCGCCAGCCGTCCTTCTCGCTTACCCATAAAAATTCCTTCCCGCCATTGATCCAGTCCCATCCCATAGGGTCATTTTCCCAGCGGCTCTTGATATCGATCCATGCCTGGTCCTTTTCATGATAAAAAGGCTTTGCGCTACCGTCTGTGGTATTGATGTAAAACAATGTGCTCTCGTTTTGCTTGCGGTTCAGCTGCTGGATTACGAGCTCGTTCGGCATACCCGACCATTCCATACGCGGAACGTAAGTATTCTGCGGGTCGCCGGGGATATTCATCCATTTTGTTTGGGCCGAAGCAATGTCCACCACCCCGATTTTGTATGGCGATGGCGTTTCGCCCACTTTGGGATACTCCACCGGCACATTGAAAGAGTAAATGGAATCCGTGGTATTGATCATCAAAAAGTTACGGATCTTCCGGGCGTCCAGCTGCCAATAGGCGATCGACTTGCTGTCGTCGCTCCAGCGGAAGCCGTCGCGGCAGTCGAACTCTTCTTCATAGACCCAGTCAAATGTACCATTGATCACCCTGTCTGTACCGTCCGCGGTGACTTGCTTTACCGCGTTGGTCGCGAGGTCTTCCACATACACATTATGCTTGCTCACGTATGCGACTTTTTTACCATCCGGCGAAAACTTCGCAAACATCAGCGACGACTCCGGTAAGCCTTTTCCTAACTGTTTCAAAGACTTCGCCGTCATGTCGTACACCCAGTAATCGCCCCGGGTATCGTACCGCCAAACGCGCTTCGTATTGGTATAAACCAAAACTTTGTCGCCCGCTTTGCTGATGGAATAGCTCCTGATTGTCAGCGGCGAGCCGCCTTGCGGTGTGAGCTGCGCGGATGAAACAATGATTTTTTCCTGATTGGCAGGCAATGTCACCTCCACAATCTGGCCATCTCCGGCATCGCGGTAGCCGCTGCCGTCGGGCAACCATTGAAATGTGTCGGGAATCTGCGCAAAAAGCTGAAAGGAAAGGATTGTTAATGAAAGTGTCCTGAATAATTGCTTCATCTGAGCTTTAAAAAATTAGTACGACAACTATATAAGTGCAATTTTAACATTTTAATTAATCTTTTGCACCCTCGCCACCGCTTCCCTTTGATTTTGAGCGCTTTTGTTTTTTCAATGCTTCACTCAGCAAAAACTCGATCTGCCCGTTCAAACTGCGGAAATCCTGCTGTGCCCAGGTTTCAAGCTCCCTAAGCATATCAGGATTGATCCGCAAAACAAATGCTTTTTTCTCCGCCATATCATGGATACAAGGTACCGGCGTTCAGGATTGGTGTCGCCGCTTTCTCACCGCACAAAACTACCAACAAATTACTCACCATCGCCGCTTTACGCTCCTCGTCGAGCTCCACGATCTGCTTGTCAGAAAGCATAGCCAGTGCCATATCCACCATTCCCACAGCTCCGTTGACGATCTGGCGCCGCGCTGCCACTACCGCCGAGGCCTGCTGGCGCTGCAGCATCGCACCCGCAATCTCGGGGGCATAGGCGAGGTGGCTGATCCGCGCTTCCAGCACATCGATACCCGCCCGGCTCAGGCGTTCGGTTAGCTCGGCTTCGAGCATTTCATTGATCTTTCCGCTACCGTCGCGCAAGGTTACCTCTTGGGTGCTTGCCTCCTCATCTTCCATCGAGTCGTAGGCGTAGATACCCGCTAAATGCCGAACTGCTGCCTCCGACTGGATTTCGACATATTTTACATAATCGTCGACTTCAAAAGAAGCCTTCGCAGTATCCCCCACCCGCCATACCACCACAGCGGCGATCTCGATCGGGTTACCCAGCTTGTCATTTACCTTCAACTTCTGGCCATTGAGGTTGCGGGCGCGGAGGCTGATCTTTTTTCGGCGGAAAAGCGGATTCACCCAGCGCAAGCCATTTTGCTTCATCGTACCCATGTAATCACCGAAAAACGTAGTCACAACCGCCTCGTTGGGGTTGATGACCGTAAGCCCGATGAGAATGATGAATCCGGTGATGGCAATGATAATCCCGGTAACCGGAGTGCCATCGTTTACAACGTACACAAAGCCGCCGAAAAGCAGCGCCAGGCCAATCACAAACAGCAGATAACCCGACATGGAACGTAATTCTTTTTCGATCATAGTTGGTTTAGTTTGATATTAAATTGATATCACAATATTATCAAACTCCATACAACTTCCAAGTGCATTTGGGACAAAAAAATTCCCGGAGCCTGTGACCGGCTCCGGGGAGTGATGAATGGCTGGCCATTCGTCAGTATCTGTTCATAATTACCTGGGTGTGAGTCTCCAACTGAAAATTGATTGGTAAGTTATATTTAACCCGCACTTTCTGCCCTCGCAGCACGCCAGGCTCCCACTTGCCGTTCATTAATTTAACCACCCGCAGCGCCTCTTCGTCGATACCATAACCTACCCGGTTCTCCACTTTGTACTCGCACATCGACCCATCTTCGCAAACCACAAACGACAGCATCACTCGTCCGGCGACACCTCTGCTGGCTGCATCGGGCGGGTAACGCATATTCATCCCGAGAAATTTATAGAATTCTTTCATTCCTCCTTTGAATTCAGGCTGGATCTGAGGTTTTTCATAAGACATTTTTGTTCCATTCACCCACGAAACGCCCGATTTGAACTGGCCCAAATCATATGTTTCCTCATAATACAATGTACTGTCGGCCAGCTTTCCAATCCACTTCCCGTCCTTAATCCCTTCTGTAACCTTGCCTTGTTCGAAGAGCCATTTACCATTCGGCGTTTCTCCGGCAGCCATCCAGTAACCTTCCCCGTTTTTCGCAGATTGCGTACCATCCGGCCCCCATGCATTCATTAAGAGCGGTTCTTCTTTTACCCCCATTTTGTTGACGGGAAAATCCCGGTGCGCCCTGATTTGCCCGTTGGAGTCCCAGGAAACGTCGGTCACCAGCGAATCGGTCAGCAATTGTTGCCGCCTTACCATGCCATTCAGGTCATAATCCTTGATCACAGATGCTTTGCCATCCACGCCATATTCGACATAGGACAGCATGCGTCCCTCGGAATCGAATGTTGCTTCGGTTGCATGGCTGGCTTCATTGTAGTCGCGTGCGGCAATGCGGTAAGCAGGTATCGAGTCTGTACCCGGATTCACGAAGGGCGATTTGTAGCGGACCGGAGTTTTGGCAAATTTGGCCGCGCCCAGCTTTTTCCATTTTTTACCTTTTGATTCCTCATAAGTTACATCACCTGCCACGAACCCAAGCTCATCAATCGGTGTCGTCCGCCGGTATTTCGCATGCAATGAATCTACCGGAACGAACGAATCATTAAAAAAGTCGACAAATGCATGGCTCGCCGCATTGTAGGTGGGTTTCGCCTCGGCTTTGAATGTCACCGGAAAAAAGACCGCCTGCCGCACCTGTTGGCCTCCCAGCATGGCCGGTTTCCAGGCTTTGTACATTCCGAGCACACGCATGGCAGCCGCATTACATAATGTGTCAATGCCGCGCGTCACTTCGATATTGCTCATACTGCCATCCGGCTGTACCACACCTTTGAGATAAACCCGCGCATTTACGCCTTTTACTGAGTTTGGAAGCGGGATCTGGAGATTTGAGCTGATAAACTGGTTGAGTACTGTCAGCCCGCCGGCCGGCTCCGCCTGTTTCTCCACCTCGTGAGGCAAATACACTTGCTGAGCGAATGTCTGCACAGCTGAAAACAACAGTAGAGTGAGTAGTTTCTTCATTAGGGCTGATGAGTTATGCTAACAGTAAAAATGAAGTTTTTCTTTTAAATAAACTTATAGTTACTCTGTAAATATTTCAAAATCGTTTTGTAGAAGTAGTTTTGGCCGCAAACTTAACCTACTGATAACCTGCGAATAATATCCAGGTAATATAAAATGAGAAAATTTGTATCATGGGAGATACAACTCACTTTCGGACTATCATCATTTCTGACGTTCACCTCGGAGCAGGAGGGTCGAAGGCAGAAGAAGTCACCAATTTTCTAAAAAGCTACACTTGCAAGAAGCTTATCCTGAACGGCGACATCATCGACGCGTGGCAATTGAAAAAGTACGGTGTATGGAAACGCAAGCATACGCTTTTCTTCAAGCGCGTCCTGAAAATGATAGAAGACAATAAAACGAAAGTGGTTTACATCCGCGGCAACCACGACGATTTCCTCGACCAGATCATCCCGCTGCGCCTCGGCAAGCATTTCCAGATCCGCAAGGACTACATTCTCACTTCGGGTACCCAGCGGTTTTATGTCACGCACGGCGATGTTTTCGATTCCATTACCACGCATTTGAAATGGCTCGCCTACCTCGGCGATATCGGCTATACGTTTCTTTTGTGGGTTAATAAGTTTTACAATAAATACCGTGCATGGCGCGGCCTCTCCTATTACTCCTTATCGCAGCGGGTGAAACAGTCGGTGAAAATGGCTGTCAACTACATGACGGATTTTGAAGAAAAGCTGACCGAGCTGGCACGCTCGCGCAGCTGCGACGGCGTGATCTGCGGGCATATTCACCACCCCGCGATTCGGGAGATAGATGGTATCAAGTATATGAATTCCGGTGACTGGGTCGAGACCCTGAGCGCATTGGTGGAGGATTTCGACGGCAACTGGAGCCTGCTGTATTACGACCAGCAAGAGGCCATTGAAAAGCCTTTAAAAAAAACGAGTACCAAAAAAGTCGTTGAGAATTTCCCGGGCATGGAGAAGCAAGTGGCATTCACCGGTTTTCTGACGGGGCGGAATCAGCGCTATCTATAATTATGAGAATCCTTTTTCTGGTTCAGGGAGAGGGCCGGGGGCACCTGACGCAAGCCATTTCACTCGGCCAGATCCTGCGTAGCGCGGGACACAAGGTGGTGGGTGCGATGGTGGGGACATCTCCGGGCCGGAATATTCCTTCATTTTTTCAGGAACAGATCTTCGCTCCGGTGCATCATTTCGCCGCGCCTAACATCATTTACAAAGCACAGGGCGGCGGCATGAATGTCGGCCGGACAATTGCCACACACCTCGGGCATTTGCCTAAATACCTCAAAAGCCTTCATCGCATTCATGACACGGTGAAACAGATCAACCCGGACCTGATCGTGAGCTTTTATGACACCTACGGCGGGCTATACAACATGATCTACCGATCGGGCATACCGATGGTTTGCATTGCACACCAATACCTTTTGCTTCATCCCAAGTTCATATTTCCTGAAAAAAGCCGGGTCAGTCAGTTTCTGATTAACCTGAACTCAAAGTCGACTTCTTGGCTTGCTGCGAATCGGCTGGCATTGTCGTTCAGGGAAATACCCTCTGCTCCCGAGCTGAAAATTACCGTAATGCCTCCTCTGCTCCGCAAGGAAGTGACACGGCTTGTTCCCCAAAAGGGCTCGTTCATACTCGTGTACATGACGCACCACAGCCTCAGCTCACAGGTTATCGACTGGCATTTGAAACACAAGGACGTACAGCTGCATTGTTTTTGGGATAATGCCGACGCTGCGGAAGAATTTGTTTTCGATGAGACGCTTACTTTCCACCAGATCAACAGCGAAAAGTACCTGCGAATGCTCGCTAACTGCCGTGCTTTGGTGACAACCGCCGGCTTTGAATCGGTTTGCGAGGCAATGTACCTGGGCAAACCGGTGATGATGGTGCCCGTACCAAACCATTTCGAACAGGAATGCAATGCGATCGATGGTGTGATATCAGGCGCAGGGGTGATGTCCAGGTCATTCGACCTATCGGTGATTATTGATTACCTGCCGAAACACGTCGACCAATCGGAGAAATTCAGGAGCTGGTACCATCGTGGGCACCAGCTATTTATACGGGAGATTTCGGAATTCGAAAAATCGATTGATATCCGGCGAAAAATGCAGTCCGAGCTGTAATGCGCTCAGCCCGAAGCCTATTTATTTGTCCTTCTTGAAAACCAGTTGCTCAGGATTCTGATCGAATTTCAGGATCAGTTTGTTCGACTGTATGTGGTAGCTCCCCTTCCCACCCGTTGAATCGGAGGGTAGCCAGGCTTTACGGCTCCATTCCGGCTCACCCACCTTACTTCCACCGAAGCTGGTGATTTTGAAAGTACAGTTCCCACCAAGCGTATATGCACCGCTGACCGTGTTTACGAAGGTATTTCCGGAAATTGTACCTTTCTTCTGATCATCCGAAAAGGTAAAGACCACACTTTTGCCGCTGATTTCAGGATCTGTGTCTATTGCGCCCGTGGCGGTGTTCTGGAAGTAGTCTAGGCGCCAAGTGCCGCTAAGGGAAGCAATTTCCGAACACGGCGGCATAGCGCAACAGTCCTTGCCATTGTCGCATTCAAACGCGCTTAATGCAACGAACAGGAGAAAAAAAATCGAATAGGCAATCCTTTTCATAGCTTATCTATTTAAAAACTGATTCCCAACCGCAATGCGAGCCTGTTGTAGACCCGATCTTCATATCGTTCCTTTTGATCCCACAAAGGAACTTTGGTGATATGCGCCTCCTGCCTCTTGTAGGTTAAAGTAATTGTGAATGCAGCCACACCAGGTTTTCCCACTCTCATTCCGACACCCGGATTTACCATTATTCCACCTTTGGTATCAGCGCCATCGGCGTCATCGTGAAACCACGTGAACGCGTAACCGGCATCTACTGTCCCAAACAGCTTCACGTTTTTCTCCGCTACGAAATCATACCGGATTCCACCCGCTATCGGGTTCAGTAATGCGGTTTTATACCAGTCCATGCCCAATGTGACACCGGTGGATAATTTGTCATGAATCTGGATTCCATTGAATGTCTGTATAGTCAGGCTTGTTTTACTATCCACCTGATTCGCATTACCCGCGTAAGGATTCTCGTATTTCACCCTTCCAAACAGTCCGCCAAACTCGGTATGGTTGACGAACCGTACGTTTTTTGCCTTTTGCGCATATCCGGAACCGGCCAGAAACAGCAATAATATGAATGTTAGCTTCTTCATATCAGATCGCCTTTCCTACCGGGATTTTGCTCAGCATTTTCAAGTCTTTTGGGTTAGAGGCATCGTATTGGTAAAACCCGTCTTCTCCGATCAGCAGCAAAGTTTTGCCCAGTGAAATCACGTCGTAGGCGTGCATATCCTTGAAATGCGCTAACTGGTTGCGATCTACTGAAAACTTGTCGGCTACATCGAATACCTTTAAACCGTGCTCTCCCTCGCAAAGAAAAAGCGTCGGGAAATTGATGCTTAGGCCGTGCGGGTTTTCCATCTGATAGCTTTTGATGAGTTGCGGAGCGGCGGGGTTGCTTACATCTACGAGGTCGAGTTGGTTCTGGCTTCCCGCACACGCGGTACCTGTGCGTAACGTAACATATGCAATGTCCTCATGCACCACCACGGGGTCGCAAGCACGGCCGTGCTGAAAGTTCGAGAGCTGTTTAGGCTCCGCCGGATTGGTATTGTCATAGATAAACATTCCCGTCGATGAGCCGATGAACAGCTTGTTATCGTACGGAAAAATGGTTTCGATGCCCCAGCCCATATTAATAGTGGTAAAATCGACCGGCTGGGCAGGTTTATCGATTTTGAAGAGATGCATTTGAGACTGGCTGACAGCGTATAGAAAATTACGGTCCAGCGCAAAGCGTGCCATCGAACCGGCCTGGCCGTTGCTGCCCCCCGATGATTGTGGAGAAGCCGACGAACTACTGAACGATGCCCTGTCAGCCAGCATCCAAATGACCCCGCCCCACCAGGTTGTCGGAGGAACGTTGTCTTCACAATTGACAGTGACCGTTTCCGTCACCCACTCCACATTCTGGTCATTGATTGCACCAACCGACTCATTGAGCGACCAACCTCCTCCGTCGAAGAGGCCGGTTTTGAACACATTGTCAACCCTGCCTACTTCCTTGGGTGCTGTGGGATTCGTGATGTCTATCGATACCAGGTCGCAAAAGCTATCGGCATAGAGAATATTGTCGCGGACTGCAATGTCCCCATTTCCAGGGATATTGATGAAAGTCACGAATTTCGGACTGGCCGGGTTTCCATTGTCGATGATATGAATACCTTTCTTGATTTCATTCACATACAAATATTTCCCTTTCACATACATTTTTCCAGGCTGCTCCAACGTGCGGGGCGACTCGGCTTTCACCTGTGTCCTGAGTTCCATCAGGGAATACGTAGCATTGCTGAAGCGGCGGACAACACGGGTTTCCTTACATTGATCGTTGCAGGACCAACACAGCCATGCCACGACACACAACAGTAAAAGTTTAGGTTTCATACGTTAGGTTTTAGAGGCTAGCAAAAATGATATTTCAACTTGGACAAATGCAGGACAATACCTTTTTGTAATTGGTTGGAATACAAAACAAAATCGTCCGAAAGCAAGGCCTTCGGACGATAACGCACCCCGAAAATACCGGCGAACCGGTATTTTTTATCTTTAATATTTTAAATGCTATCCCGCATTCTTATTTCGATTCCGGATTCTTAATCCTGCCCATAAAAAGGATGGTATTGGAAGTATTTTCGCTGATAATTAATCCGAAAGGCCGGTCGCAAATGTATCTTGACGCTTCGGGCCCGGCGGAAGTCGTTCCCACGGCGACTGTCGTTACAGCCGCCGCTTCGGTACCTTGCTCATCGACGCCCAGATAAGCATCCTGTTTCACAAAGTCCACCATCAGCTTTTCAACTTTATTGATCTTGCCGAGTTGCGCACTTGTTTCAAACATTCTTTCTATACCAAGCGCTTGCAAAGTCTTCTTTAATTGCGCAGAATATTCGAGTGTGAATTTGGGCAGACCAACTGTAATGCCGCGCTTCGTCATTCTCACCGAGTTCAACTGGGCCCATTCATCACCCGTAATTCCTTTAAGTACCTGATCTATCGACGCAGAGCCCATTGGAATAAGCAAGGTCATGCTAAACTGGCCATTCCCATACGGAAGACGAACAGCTCTGTAATCAAGTCCGCCACCCACCTCGAAATCAGAGTCAGCATACATCATTTTGACGTTCTTGTACTGCCCGTTTTCTAGATTGAATGCTGCATCCTGCGTTTTCTTGGAATCGAACCGTGTTTTCCAATCGCCTTTGAAATACAATGCATTCAACAGAAACATTACGTGGTTGGGCTTGATCTCGTCGATCACTTGTTTGATCTTTCCGTTCGTCTTATCGCTTGCCCATTTGTTAATGCGATCTTTTGCGGCATTGTCAAACGGCAAACCCGTTACTTCCGATTCAAACGAATTTTTTAAAACAGATTGGAAATCATTTTCAACTGAAAAATCATTTCTATACCAAACCGAATTCGATAAACCCAGGCTTACTTTGGAGTCGGCAACCGGCAAATCGTTTACTAACCTTTTATATGCCTCATTCAAATCAGCCAATGCGACCGCATCCATTTTCAATGCTTTCTGAATTTCAACGGCTGTTTCTTTTTCCGCTCCATTTAAAACCATACCCAAGGCCATGTGCAGGCTAAGCGGTGACACGAAGAAGTTTTCGTCAGCGGGTTGTGCTTTCTGTAGTGCATGAATAAAGTCGAACGCAAATGAAGAAGTTCCATTAGAAACCGAGGCCGGTATTTCCACCGGATTTACCTCGTTTCCTGGACCGACATTATCGTTTGTGCAGCCAAACAGCATTGCTGCTGCCAGCACCGGGATAGTGATCGATTTTTTAAAAGATTTCATGGCTAACAGATGCAAAGAACATTTCCTTCTCCACTTTCAACCCACAAATCGATAGATTCAATTCAACCGGCAATGGTTGGAAAGTTTCTAGAATTATCTCAAAAAGAATAGCGAACAGACCACGAGACCCCGTACAAATAGGGATGTGAATCCAGGCTTTGGTTAGATCTGAAACCAGACGAAACAGCCCTTTGATAGGACCCCGTCAGGTTCGCACCCCAATTGGAAGACAATTTGTAATTCAATCGCAATCCGGTTGTCGCCGCCCAGTTCATACTGCGGTATATATCATCATTCGCAGTAGTCCGGATGATATCCCCCGAAGCAGATTCCAGCTCATTGACCAAAAAGAAATTGGCCATCATACCACCCAATACCGAATAGCTGAATTTCTTATCCGGATTTAATGTAAACCCGGCCTGAACCGGCAATTGGAGATACTGATAGTTATTGCTCACTTTTTTGGCAACATCTATATATAATGCACCATTATTAAAACCGGCCGCTTTATCGGCAGCAGGACTATTCGCGGAACTGTTCAAGCCTGCCAAAGCATTTTCCAACACATTAGAGGAAAGGTTACTGTAAGCATTCAACACATAACCCCCGCCTTCATAAGCGGAGTTGCCGCGGAGATAACTAATGCCCGTCTCGACCGACCAATGTTTTGACAAACGAACCCCGCCCTGCGTTTGCACGGCGTAGGAAGCACGCGCCTCACTTGATCCCGTAGTAGCACGGCGTTGGCTTACCGATTGGGTTGAAAAAGCCATCGGAGCTTCTTTCAATTGAACATCCGGATTAAACGATGCCGGCATCACACCCAGGCCAGCGTAATATTCCTTCGGCTTTTTCTCTTTCACCGGCTCTTCAATCCGGATTTCTGGCCGGAAGAAAACATGGCGCTTTTGTACGTAAACATCAAGGTCGCTATAAGGCAGAGACGCCAGCAACTGAGCGGATATTGCTTGGTTTTCTACCGTTGGCGCAGCCGCATCGCCATTACCGGCCACTTTTGCCGCAGCAATTTCGACAGGCTGGGTGTTATCAAGAGATTGATCCTGCGCCGTATTTTTGGTTTCGGCAAAAGCATTTTCGTGCTTTACATCGGCAGCATTTACGTGATCTGTTGCGGCAATCTCAACTTTCGACTCCGCAACCGCAGGTGCTTTTGATTTTGAAGATGCTGTCTTCGATTCGCGAACAACATTGGATTCTCCGGTAGTTGCCAGCTTTTCAGTAGTCGGGCTCTCAGCGGCGAGTGGTAGACTTTCCTGAGCATTACTTCTTTTGCCTTCGGATTTTAGGATCGATTCGGTGCTTACAGCCACCTGCGGCTTACCTCCGCCATTATTACCGGACAACCAGAATCCCGCGCCCACGAGCAACAGGGCCGCGATTGACGCAGCTGCATACCAGATTTTAGGCGACTGCCACCAAAGCGGTATTACCTTCTCCTGCTCTCCGTTAAGACGCGCCTCAATGCCCTCCCACACAGACGGCGGGGGTGTTTCGGACGCCTCCTGGAAGGCCTTTTTCCACTGATCCTCAAAATTGTTTATGTTGGACGGATCCATCATCAAATCTTTTTTCTTTGTTCAATTTTTGTTGAAGTAATGTCCTGGCCCGCGAATACTGCGACTTGGACGTTCCTTCAGAGATACCCAACATCTGAGCAATCTCATTGTGCTGGTAACCTTCAATCGCATAAAGATTGAAGATCGTCTGACAACCCGGCGGCAATTCCCTGATCATTTCCATAAGCTGCTGAAGCTGAAAATTCCCCAATGTAAATTCCCTGTCCGACAGACCATTGTGGTGCACATCTATGTCATCGAGCTCTTTCAGGTATTTCTGCTGCCTCAGGTGGTTCAGGGCAGTATTCACCACCACCGACCGGAGCCAGTATTCCAGCGGACTATCGGCCCTGAAAGAATCTATATTCTCATAAATCTTGATGAAAGCATCCTGCAACACATCTTCCGCATCTGCCCGGTTTTTCGTGTAACGCAGGCATATAGCGAACAACTTACCCCCAAAAACATCATACAGTTGTTTCTGGGCGATGCGGTTGCGCTGCTTGCAGCCTTTCACCAGTTCCTGTTCGTTAAAGGTCATCCGAAGGTTAGGGGTGCTTCGTTCGGTTGGTAAATAAATTCAGCACCTCTACCCATAAGATAGCCGATTACTGTTGCGTTATGATCCGACGCGCACTTTCGCGTTCGTCGTAAATTGTCAGACACCCTCATTATCAAATTGGTTGGAACACTTTGAAAAACTATCACAAATGTTGGGTACTTTGAAGCAAGGAACTATTCAGTGGCGCATATCCTTTAATAAGCACAACCTAAAATCTATCACCCATGAGCCAATATATGGTTGAAATCCAGCTACCGGCAGTCATGTCGGAAGATTTCACAGCAAAAATACCTGCTCAGAGAAAAAAGATTAATGAACTGATGGAGCAAGGAAGGCTTATGTCTTATGCTTTGTCCGATGATTACTCCCGGCTCTGGTGTGTGGTAAGAGCAGAAACTGAATTTGAAGTAATGTCTCTCGTCTCGGAGTTTCCGCTGATCGATTATATGGATCCCAAAATCACCAAGCTGATGTTCAATAACGTGGTTGCATTACGCCTGCCCATGTTCTCATTGAACTGACACCAATTTGAAACTTTTTGTGGCCTCGCATAGCAGTTATGCGAGGCTTTTTTATGAATCGTCAGAGCTTTTTCGTGATCAGCGCCGCGATTTTCTCCAACTCTTCCTGATCCGCTTGACTAAAATCGTCGAGTTGGTCGCTGTCCACGTCCAGGACCATTGCCACAGTGCCGTTTCTATGAAAAATCGGGACTACAATCTCTGAGCGCGATGTGGAACTGCATGCAATATGGCCGGGAAACTGTTCCACGTCGGGAACAATGATGGTCTCGGCACGCGTATAGCAGGCGCCGCAAACGCCTTTGTGAAATGGTATTCTCGTACAGGCAATTGGCCCCTGGAATGGGCCGAGAACAAGCTGCCCTTCTTTAACCATATAAAACCCTACCCAGAAGAAACCGAAAGCTTCTTTTAAAACTGCAGTTATATTCGCGAGGTTAGCCGTAAGATCGCTTTCATCAACTATAAGTGCTTCTATTTGTGGTAAAAGCGCCTGATAAATGTTCTTTCTATCCGTATCAGTTGGTATAAATAATGTCTCTGCCATAAATATAAAAAACTGCCCTGTTTCGGGTTAACAAAGATGTCTTTTGAATAGTTACAAATAATATCAAAATGCACTCTGATTGAACCGTTAATAGCGCGGCTTCTGTCGTATATTTGAGGTTCGATAAGTTCTTACAAGCAAACCCTTCATGAGTCAACGACATATCTTGTTAATGGACGGCCCCGATCACAAGGGATTGATCTACCATGTTACCCGCATTCTTTTTGCCCACAATCAGAATATCATCAGTAACGACGAATATGTAAGTCCCTCGCGCTATTTCTTTATGCGTACGGAGTTCGAAGGTGATACCGATATTCCCGAATTGCTTAAAGCACTTCAATCCGAGCTACCGGCGGGGTTGAACCTGCGTATTAATCCCAAAAAGGACAAGGATATTGTGCTCATGGTCACCAAGGAACATCATTGCCTGGGTGAATTGCTGATCCGATACGCATTCAATGAGCTGGATGCGACCATTTTGGCCGTGGTGAGCAATTACAATACGTTACAACCGCTTGTAAGTAAGTTTGGGATACCATTCCATTTTATTTCTCATGAAAATAAAACCCGCGAGGAACATGAGGAAGCGATACTCAGGACGCTGGATATTTACCGGCCGGATTACGTGGTACTGGCCAAATACATGCGCATTATCACGCCGCAGTTTGTCGAGCGCTTCCCTAATCGCATCGTAAATATCCACCATTCATTTCTGCCTGCATTCATCGGGGCAAACCCTTACCGGCAGGCTTATGAACGCGGCGTCAAAATCATCGGCGCGACGGCACATTTTGTAAATAACGACCTGGATGAGGGGCCAATCATCGCTCAGGATGTGAAGGAGGTCGATCACAAACTGACTGCTTCGGATATGGCTACACTGGGAAAAGATACGGAAAAGGCCGTGTTGTCGAAGGCGCTGAAACTGGTTTTTAACGATCGTGTTTTCATTCACCACAATCGCACCATTATCCTGTAAAACAAAGAAAAAGCCCTTAGTCAGAATCACCGAGGGCTTTTTGCAATCTGATGGATGTTATTGAATATGTAATCTTACAAAAAATTCTTTAAAACATCAAATTCAGATTCAAGCTGTTAACTAATTCTAAGGATATTCTAATTAAACTGCTTCCGCTGTCTTAACCAGTTCAACCAGATCTCCGTCGTTTACTTCCTTCTTCACATCGGCTACTTCCAGGAAGCGCGTGTAAAGCTCATCCAATACGGGTTTTTCGAAGGAGAAGCCCAGCAATTCCAGGCGATGCTTCAATGCGTGGCGTCCGCTGCGGGCCGTCAGAACAATATCCGATTTATCCACGCCCACATCCTGCGGGTTCATGATTTCGTAATTCAGGTTGTTTTTCAGGAAGCCGTCCTGGTGAATACCCGACGAATGCGCGAATGCATTCCGGCCCACGATCGCCTTGTTCGCCTGCACAGGCATGCGCATCATTTTCGACACCAACTGACTGGTCGGGTAAATGTGCTGGGTATTAATGCCCGTTTCAAGGCCCAATTCCTGATGCACTTTCAATGCCATTACCACTTCTTCCAGCGATGTGTTACCGGCGCGCTCGCCGATACCATTGATCGTCACCTCCACCTGGCGTGCGCCGGCATTGATACCCGCTATGGAGTTGGCAGTGGCCAAACCGAGGTCATTGTGGCAGTGGATGGAGATAGTAGCCTTATGGATGTTCGAAACGTGTTCGAAAATGTATTTGATTTTGTTGCCGTATTCGTCCGGCAGGCAGTATCCTGTTGTGTCAGGAATATTTACCACCGTGGCGCCAGCGCCGATCACTGCTTCTACCAGTTGTGAAAGGAAAACGAGGTCCGCACGGCCTGCATCTTCGCAATAAAACTCCACATCCTCTACTTTACTTTTAGCATATTTCGTAGCCGCAATCGCTCTTTCGATGATTTTTTCACGGGTGGTATTGAATTTATGCTGGATGTGTATGTCGGAAGAACCGATTCCTGTATGAATACGTGCCCGGTTGGCATATTGCAACGCCTCCGCTGCTGCATCAATATCGCCTTGCACGGCACGTGAAAGCGCACAAATGATCGGCTCGCGTACCGCTTTGGAGATTTCTACCACAGAACGGAAATCTCCGGGACTTGAAACCGGGAAACCGGCTTCGATAATATCTACCCCCAGTTTTTCGAGTTGTGTAGCAACCACGATTTTTTCTTCTGTGGTCAATTGGCTGCCAGGAACCTGCTCGCCGTCTCGTAAAGTAGTGTCGAAGATCTGAACTCGATTACTCATTGGTGGGTATTAATTTTTTTATGGGACACGAATTTAACAATATTTCAGGCAATATAAAACCCTTTCCTTGTCACGGGAAAGGGTCTGTAACTTATCAAAACATAACCTTTCCCGCCTCACGGTAGTTGTTGGAGATTGAGAATGAGGTTATCTTGTTGGCTCATATCTTAGTTGCGAAATTTCGCTGGCTGCGATTTTCTTCTGCAAAGAAAGCACAAGTTTTGAATGCAACAAATATTGTTTGGCAAAACTTTGAAATTTTTTAGATTCTTTTCAAAAGCTCCTCACCGGCCTGCTGCGTGTTCAGGATCTTGTCAGCAGGAGTGGTTACATCGGCGATGTCACGAGTCCTGAAACCATCTTTTAGCAACTTGTCAACGGCCGAAATAATCGCTTCCGATTCCTCTTTCAGGCCAAATGAAATATCGAGGAGCAATGCAGCCGAAAGCACTGATGCCAAGGGATTTGCAACGCCTTTGCCTGTAATGTCGTGCGCCGAGCCGTGGATCGGTTCGTAAACGCCCGTGCTGTCTCCGACAGACGCCGAAGCGAGCATTCCCATCGATCCGGCGATCTGGCTAGCTTCGTCCGTAAGAATATCTCCGAACAAATTGGCGGTCACCACCACGTCGAAACGCTTAGGATCTTTGATGAGCATCATCGCCGCTGCATCGACGAATTGATGCTCCACTGTTACATCAGGATATTCAGGAGCCAACGCCTGAACTACTTCACGCCACAGACGGCTGGTTTCAAGTACGTTTGCCTTATCCACCGAGCAGAGGCGCTTACCGCGTGTACGAGCCGCTTCAAATGCCTTGCGGGCAATGCGCTCCACTTCGTAACGGCTGTATTCGGCAATATCGAAAGCGGTATTATTGTCATTTTTGCGGCCTTTCTCTCCGAAATAAATGTCGCCTGTCAGTTCACGGAAGAAAAGAATATCCGAGCCTTTCAGGATTTCAGGACGAATGGAAGAAGCCCCCAGCAGCTCGTCGAACAATTTGATCGGACGAAGGTTGGCATACAAACCCAGTTCTTTGCGCATTTTCAGCAAGCCTTGCTCGGGGCGAACTTTGGCAGTCGGGTCGTTATCATATTTCGGGTGACCAACGGCGCCGAAAAGGATCGCATCGGAATTACGCATTTTTTCCAACGTCTCGTCCGGAAGCGGGTTGCCCGTTGCTTCGATGGCCACATGGCCCATCAATGCCTCGTCGTAAGTGAACTCATGACCGAATTTCTCGGCGATTTTCACCAACACTGCCTTTCCTACCTCTGTAACTTCTTGTCCGATTCCGTCGCCCGGAACGATAAGGATATGCTTTTTCATCAAGTGGTTTAATTGATAATCAATAAATTATAAATAAATGAATGCATTACGTTACGACAATGCATCAGCTAATGGTTCGGGGGTAATCTTGCTTTCGGGAACGCCGATCAGGTTGAGCATTTTCTGGGTAGCCTTGATCGCAGCGAACGTCTGGTCCGAATCCAGACCACGCGTTTTGACCTCCTTGCCATTGATTTCCCAGGTAATGATGGTTTCACATAATGCATCGGTTTTTCCACCCGGCGGAATGCGCACGGTATAGTCCGTCAGCATCGGCAATTCGATCTCCTTCTTTGCGTAAATCTTTTTCAACGCATTCATAAATGCATCGTACTGGCCGTCGCCCTGCGCATTTTCTTCAAAAACCTCTTCGCCGAAGCAGATTTGCAACGTCGCGGAGGGTTTCAGGTTTTTGGAATGCGTCAGTACATAGTTCGTAATCACCACCTTTTCCTCAACCGCATTGCTGTCGAGAATGTCGGAGATAATGTAGGGCAGATCCTCCGGCGTCACCACTTCCTTCTTGTCGCCGAGCTCGATAATGCGCTGCGTTACCTTCTTCAAATCCGCGTCCGAAAGCGAAATGCCGAGGTCACGCAGGTTGTTTTCAATGTTCGCCTTTCCGGAAGTTTTACCCAATGCATACAAGCGCTGACGACCGAAACGCTCCGGCATCAGTTTGCTGAAATATAGGTTGTTTTTCTTGTCTCCATCTGCGTGAATACCAGCCGTTTGCGTAAAAACGCTTTCTCCTACAATAGGTTTATTGGCAGGAATGCGTATACCCGAAAACGTCTCCACCAGCTTGCTGATCGAGTACAGCGACTTCTCATTGACCGCCGTGGTGCATTCCGGCATCAGGTCGTTGATCACCGCGATCGTACTCGCGAGCGGCGCATTACCCGTGCGCTCTCCCATGCCGTTCACGGTCAGGTGCAGGCCCTGGACGCCCGCACGAAGCGCTTCCATCGCGTTTGCCACGCCCAGGTCATAATCATTATGGCCGTGGAATTCGAAATGTTGGTTCGGATACCGTTCTACGATTTCCTTAATGAATGTGTAGGATTCAAATGGCGTCAAAATGCCCAATGTGTCAGGTAGCAAAATGCGCTTAACCGGCAAAGTGCTCAGAAAATCAAGCGATTGGAAAACATATTCTTTCGAATTCCGCATCCCATTGCTCCAATCTTCCAGATACACGTTGCATTGAATGCCTTTCGTTTCAGCGAGCTCGACTACATTGCGAATGTCCTCAAAATGCGCCTCCGGCGATTTTTTGAGCTGGTGGGTCAAATGGTTCAGCGACCCTTTGGTGAGGAGGTTCATCACCTTCGCGCCGGCCTGCACCATCCAATTAATGGACGCATCGCCGTCGACGAACGTGAGTACTTCTATTTTATCCAGAAAACCATTCGCACCCGCCCAATCCGTGATTTTCTTAACCGCCTGAAATTCACCTTCCGACACGCGTGCCGAGGCTACTTCAATGCGGTCGACCTTCACTTCCTGCAACAGGATCTGGGCGATGGTCAGTTTTTCTGATGCGGAAAACGACACCCCGCTGGTTTGTTCACCATCGCGGAGTGTCGTGTCCATTATTTCTATGTAGCGACTACTCATATGCGGCTGTCGACTATCGGCCGTCGGCCGTCGGCTGTCGTACTTCGGCTATCACAAAAGTCTGATAATCGAAAGCCGACAGCCGATAGCCGATAGCCGATGGCCGTTAAAATATTCTTTCTGCTTCAAATTCCTTGATCTCTCCCTTCATAGCTTGCAGATAATCGATATCATCGAAGCCGTTCATCAGGTTATGTTTTTTATAACCGTTGATGTCGAAAGATTCGCTTTCGCCGGTTGCAAGGATCGTGATTTTCTGCTCAGGCAGGTTCACTTCCAGTTCCGCATTAGGATCAGCCTCGATCGCTTCGAAGATTTTATTCAAAAACTCAGCGCTCACCTGCACCGGCAAAATGCCGATGTTCAAGGAGTTACCTTTGAAAATATCTGCAAAGAAGCTGGAAACAACGCAACGGAACCCGTAGTCGTAGATCGCCCACGCAGCGTGCTCGCGGCTGGAACCGCTACCAAAGTTGTGGCCTCCCACAAGGATTTTGCCGGAGTAAATCGGATTGTTCAGTACGAAATCCTGCTTCGGGGTGTCGTCGCCATTATAGCGCCAGTCGCGGAAGAGGTTGTCGCCAAATCCTTCGCGTTTGGTCGCTTTCAGGAAGCGCGCAGGGATGATCTGGTCGGTATCGACGTTTTCGATCGGCAAAGGCACTGCCGAGCTTTTCAGTATGGTGAATTTATCGTAAGCCATTGTTTTTATTGGCTGTCGGCTTTCGGCTGTTGGCTGTCGGCTTTTCGCCTAGCCTTTTCCTTAACTTTCAGCGTTTAGTTTTTTAATCAAATGATACAGTTGCTTCTTGATTGAGGTGATTTCCGACTGGACTAAATCGTATGAAAGAACATCCAGAAATCCCAGGTCTTTTGATAGCAAGGTCAGATATTCCACTTCTTGACAAGAACCAAAAGAAATCCCCAGAAATCTGGCAAAATCCCTTTCACTAGTTTTCCCGCAACCCTCGCAGATATTCGTTGGAACAGAAACTACTGCCCGGCGTATCTGAGAAACAAGGCCAAACTTCTCTTCTGTGGGAAACTCCTTGGTTAATCTGTAAAGTTCTAGAACCAGCTTATGGCTTTGTTCCCAAACCCCATACTTTCTGAAATCCCTCATGATAGTGTGCAAGATTAAAAGTTCGACTGCCGATGGCCGACAGCCGAAGTACATCAAAGCAACGTCCGCGGATCCGTAACCACGCCCGTTACTGCTGCCGCAGCTGCTACAAGCGGGCTGGCGAGCAATGTACGTGCGCCTGGGCCCTGGCGACCTTCGAAGTTACGGTTAGAGGTACTTACTGCATATTTGCCGGCAGGGATCTTGTCGTCGTTCATTGCCAGACAAGCCGAGCATCCAGGCTGACGAAGCTCGAAACCAGCGTCAGTCAGAATATCCAGGATACCTTCTTCTTTAATTTGCGCTTCCACGATGTGCGAGCCCGGAACGATCCACGCCGTTACATTATCAGCCTTTTTACGGCCTTTCACGATCGACGCGAATGCACGGAAGTCCTCGATGCGGCCATTGGTACAGCTACCGATGAAAACGTAGTCGATTTGCTTTCCGAGCATATTTTCGTTCTCGTGGAAGCCCATGTAATTCAGCGACTTGTCGTAAGTAGCTTTACCGCCTTCCACCTGGTCCGAAGTAGGGATTGCTTTCGTGATACCCTGCCCCATTCCCGGGTTGGTACCATAAGTGATCATCGGCTCGATGTCGGCTGCATCGAAGTTATATTCTTTGTCGAAAGCAGCGCCTTCGTCTGTTTTCAAAGTTTTCCAGTAAGCCAATGCTTTGTCCCACTTCTCACCTTTCGGAGCTTGCTCGCGGCCGTTGATGTAGGCAAATGTAGTCTCGTCGGGAGCGATCATACCACCACGGGCACCCATTTCGATGCTCATGTTGCAGACCGTCATACGACCTTCCATTGACATATTTTCGAACACATCTCCCGCATATTCAACGAAATAACCCGTTGCACCGGCAGTAGTCAGTTTCGAAATGATATAAAGCGTTACGTCTTTCGGCGTCACACCTTTGCCCAGCTGGCCATTTACGTTTACACGCATTTTCTTAGGCTTAGGCTGCATAATGCATTGCGAAGAAAGCACCATTTCCACCTCCGAAGTACCGATACCGAACGCGATCGCGCCGAATGCACCGTGGGTAGAGGTGTGCGAGTCACCGCAAACGATGGTCATACCCGGAAGCGTGATACCATTTTCTGGTCCAACCACGTGAACGATACCATTACGAGCATGGCCCAGTCCCCAGTGTGAAATGCCGTATTTCGCAGCATTCGATTCGAGGGCTTTCAGCTGGTTAGCGGAAAGCGGGTCGGCTACCGGAAGGTGTTGGTTGATCGTCGGAGTGTTGTGATCCGCCGTTGCGAATGTGCGCTCGGGGTACATCACGCCAATGCCTCTGGTTTCGAGACCCAGGAATGCAACAGGGCTTGTTACTTCGTGGATAAAGTGACGGTCGATGAAGAAAACATCTGGCCCGTCCTCGATTTTACGGACAACGTGGGCATCCCACACTTTGTCGAAAAGGGTACTCGCTTGATTACTCATTTTGATTAAAATTAGAATTTCGCCTCGTCGTTCAGGCTTCAAAGAAAGAGCTGATAATCAACGCCTTTCTCAGAAGGATAACCGACATTACAAATTACCGCATATTTAAACGAATATGTATAACGGTAATGGGTCAAAAAATAGTGATTTTGGTTTGGGGAAGCAGTTTGAGCGGAAATCTTTATCCCAATGACTCAGGCTCCAGTGGATCTTGTCTGTTGTCCCAAAAGAAAAGTACGTGTATTTGATCACCTACTATTTCGTAGAAAAATGAGCAGTTCTTGTGAATCAACCCTTTCCGAACGTTTGAATTTTGGCGGGTGGCTTTGAAGATGAAAGGAGTGAGACTTATCGTGTGTAGGATGTGAATTACCCTTCGATTGAATTGCTTCGCAACATTTATTCCAAATCTTAATGCAATTTGGTCATAAATGGCATCGAATGTCTCGACCGCCTTAGGCGCCAAGATCACCTCATAAGTCACCAGGCCGTTTTCTGTTTATAAATTCTTCCAATGTCATGTAAAGACCTTCCCGAATCTCCTCCCGCCCGGTCTCAATCCCCTTCAGCACATATTCGGGTAGCTCTTCGTGTTTGTCAAATTGCACTTGCATCGCTTCCAAAAAAGCAATTACTGCTTCTTCCTGATCTTTGGTCGGATAAACATGTATTGCTTCCATCTGCTGATTCTGCTTTTAGTGTAAACAAATATAGCGATTTAACTCCATTAGCACAGCCACATTACCCTTGCCGCTTAGGCGTCGTCCCGTATTTCTCTTTGTAAGTCTTTATAAAATGCGAAACGCTTTCGTAGCCGATTTCCGTACTAATCTCCGAAACGTTCTTCGTACTATTCCTCAAAAGGAAATCCGCATAATCCAGCCGCTTGTTTTTCAGCCATAATGCCGGTGAAGTGTTGAACTCATCCTGAAAATCCCTTTTGAATGCCGATAGCGAGCGGCCGGAAAGTCGCGCCAGCTCATTTAACGTCAGCGGTTTCAGATAGTAGCTGTTCATCAAAAACGAAAGATCGACCTTTTCACCTTTATACAAGCTGTATAAAATACCCCGCAGCTGACTGGAATTATCCAGCTCCATCAAATGCAGGAGCAGTTCCTGGAATTTCAACCGGAGGAAATGATTCTTCAACTCCGTTCGTGATCGGAAGTAGGGGAAAACGGATTGGATGAATTTCTCAAAATTATCATCCGACTTCAAAAGCAAAATGGGGTATTCGACCGCTTCCGCATCTTTTTGCGCGTCGAAAAGCTCGGGATGCAAGCCAACGAACTCTTTCAATAGTTTTTCGTCAAAGAAGAAAACCAGACTTTTGTAAGCCTCATGAATGGATTCCGACATCAGGTAGAATCCCCGCTGAATAAACAGAATATCCCCTTTTTCCACATGCACCTCCTGCGTCGGGCTGGTAAATTTCTTCTCCCCTTCCAGCACTACAATCACCGCATGCTCTTCGAAAAACACGTCGTATTTGGAAGGATATACCTCGTTCCGATAGGCCACGAAGGTCATATCCTGAATTTTTAGGGACTCAAATTCCTGGGAGCTGATGTCGGACGGTACGCGGAGCATGATAAATAAGAGAGCTACTGCTCTCTTTCGATAATAAGAGAAATCCAGATGCGGTTGAACGGGACTTCATTTTTGATCGCGTCCCACAAGATTTGATAATCGATTCCCCAGTAGTGATGGATCATTCTGTCTCGCAGTCCGGCAAAACCTTTCCAATCGAACAAGGGATATTTCGTTCGGATCTCGTCCGGGATGCGTTTGCAAGCCTCACCGATGATCTCAAAACTTCTGACGATGGCTTTTGATAATGTTTCGTCACCGACAAAGTCGTCATAATCCAGATTGGCAGTTTTGTCCTCAACATAGCGCAATTCGGATTCGATGTGCCGCAGAAAGTCAATCAGCAAAGGAGACATATTCGATTTCTTCTTTCACATTTCGCTGAACAAAAGATGCGAGAGATTCCCACGTAACCAGCTCTACTTTACGGTTTAGCAGGGCTTCCAGGTATTCCGCCAGATTCAGATAGTTACGAAATGTCTTTTTTCCCTCTTCAAATTCTACAACGATGTCTACATCGCTGCCCTCCTTCTGTTCGCCACGGACGAAAGAGCCAAAAATTCCAAGCCGCTCCGCACCGAAGCGCTGGATGGAGGATTGGTGACTCTTTATAATGTCGTGAACTTCTTGCTTATCCTGTACCATAGTGCTACATCTTGTGTATGTACAATATTACTTCATTGCCCGCTCACATCAAACAGCTATAACGACTGACAGCTAAACCATAAACTGAAACAAATCCGGCTGGTCATTCAGATACTCATAAACTACCCGATTAGCATCCATCCGCTCGATGAGCGGTGCAAAATCTTCCCGGCTTTTCAATTCAATACCGACCAATGCAGGGCCCTGTTCGCGGTTGGTCTTCTTCACATACTCGAAACGCGCGATGTCGTCGTTCGGGCCGAGGACATTTAGAAACTCCCGGAATGCGCCGGAGCGCTGCGGGAAGCGGATAATGAAGTAATGTTTTAAGCCTTCATAGAGGAGTGAGCGCTCTTTGATTTCTTCGGTGCGGGTAATGTCGTTATTGCCGCCGCTGATCAGCACGACCACGTTTTTACCCTTAATGTCTTCCTTGATCAAATCCAATGCAGCGACGGTCAATGCGCCCGCAGGCTCGGCGACAATGGCTTCTTCATTATATAACTGCAAGATCGAAGAACATACTTTGCCTTCTGGTACGAGCAGGATTTGATTTAAACTTTTGCTGCAAATGTCGAAAGTAATGTCGCCAGCGCGCTTCACAGCCGCGCCGTCTACGAACTTGTCAATGTTATCCAACGTCACCACATGCCCTTCCTGAATGGATTTATGCATGGTAGGCGAGCCTTCCGGTTCTACGCCTATGAGCTGGGTTTTGGGGGAAAGTTGTTTAAAAACGGTGGAAATGCCCGACGCTAATCCGCCGCCTCCAATGGCCATCAGCAAGTAATCTATTTTGAAATCGGCATCTTTAAAGATTTCCAGACCCACGGTTCCCTGGCCTTCGATCACCTGCAAATCATCGAATGGGTGCACAAAAACGGCGTTCGTACTGTCGCGGTAAGCCATCGAAGCGTGGTAAGCATCATCATAAGTGTCGCCAACCAAATGGATTTCAATCCATTCCTGACCGAACAGCCTTACCTGCTTCACTTTCTGCGCCGGCGTGGTGGTTGGCATGAAAATCGCCCCTTTTACCTGCATTTTCCGGCACGCGTACGCTACGCCCTGCGCGTGGTTGCCCGCGCTCGCACACACAACCCCGCCTGCGAGGGCTTCGGGCGTGAGGCTGGCCATTTTGTTGTAGGCTCCGCGGATTTTGTAGGAACGGACCGTCTGCAAATCTTCCCGTTTGAGGTAAATATTGGCCCCATACTGCTCAGAAAGATGTGCATTAAAGAATATTGGTGTGTGGTTAATGACCCCGCGCAGGCGTTCGGCAGCGAGGAAGATGTTATCGAGAGTCGGAAGTTGATGGGCAGTGCTCATAGCAATCAATGAAAAGAGCTTTGCAAAACAGCAAAGCTCCATTTTCTATCTTATTGCCGTTGACTTAAGTCAACGGCAAAGGGTTATTTTTTGAAACAATTAGTTTCTTTCTGGGCGAAGGCCGCGAACAGTTGAACCCGCCTGCCACATTTCTGATTCGCGCAATTCTGCCAGTTCTTCTTCCAGCTTCACGCGGTAGTCAGGTTGTGAGTTGCGGGTGATTGAGATAGTAGCTTGCTCGCCTGATTTTACAGAGTTGTAAAGCTGCTCGAAAACAGGCTTGGTAGCGTCACGGAAAGGCTTCCACCAGTCCAAAGCACCGCGCTGGGCAGTTGTAGAGCAGTTAGCGTACATCCAGTCCATACCGTTTTCAGCTACTAATGGCATCAGCGATTGAGTAAGCTCTTCAACAGTTTCGTTGAACGCTTCTGACGGCGTGTGGCCGTTTGAACGCAGCACTTCATATTGTGCAGCGAAAATACCCTGGATAGCACCCATCAAAGTACCACGCTCGCCGGTAAGGTCAGACGTTACTTCGCGGTAGAAATCAGTTTCGAACAGGTAACCTGAACCTACACCGATACCCATTGCGATACATTTCTCACGCGCTTTGCCAGTAGCATCCTGGAATACCGCGAAAGAAGAGTTCAAGCCTTTTCCTTCTACGAACAGGCGGCGCAGTGAAGTTCCCGATCCTTTTGGAGCAACGAGGTACACGTCCACGTCAGCAGGAGGAACAATGCCAGTCTGATCTTTATAAGTAACACCGAAACCGTGTGAGAAATACAGTGATTTACCAGCAGTAAGGTGTTTTTTAACAGTCGGCCAAAGTTCGATCTGAGCAGCGTCAGAAAGCAAGTAGCAAATGATGGTTCCTTTTGCAAGCGCCTCTTCGATGTCGAAAAGGGTTTCGCCTGGCACCCATCCGTCAGCAACGGCTTTGTCCCAAGACTTACCACCTTTACGCTGACCAACGATTACATTGAAACCGTTGTCACGCATGTTCAAGCTTTGGCCTGGGCCTTGTACGCCGTAACCAATTACAGCGATAGTTTCAGTAGAAAGTACTTCACGTGCTTTTTCAAGTGGAAATTCTTCACGGGTTACTACTTCTTCTTCGACCCCGCCGAAATTTAATTTTGCCATTGATTATTGATTGGATTATTGATTTACTACGAATTAAAAAGCAATACTACTAAAAGTTGACCGACTATTGGTAATACTCCCACTCAGCTTCCGGCAGATAATCTACCAGTGTCTGAGGCGATTTGCTCACCGCCACACGCCCCGAGCGAACGAATTCAAGGATTTCGTGCGGTTTGATATAGTCGAAAAATTCAAAGATCTCTTCTTCGGTACCGGTCTTCTGGATGATCACATAGGTGAGGTGCCAGTATACGACCCAAGCCTTGTAAGTCTTGTTAATCGTCTCGATATCGAGCGGTTTGGCGCCGATCGGCGTCGAAACTTTGAACAATGCGATCTCATTGTACGCGATGTCCTCATTGAGATACCCGAAAACGGCGAGTACTTCGATGATCTTACGGATCTGGCGGACCAGCTTCTCCACCGCATCGCGCGACTCATGACGGATGACGATCGTGAAGCGGGAAATACCCTTACGCTCAGTTTCCGAAACGGTTAAGCTTTCGATATTGATCCGTCTCCGCGTAAAGATGGTCGTGATCTTGTTAAGAATGCCGATCGTGTTCTCGGTGAAAACACAAATGGTGTATGATGTCATGATTTCTTCCTCTTTTATATTATTCCAAACGGATATCGGCTACGCAGGCACCCGTTGGCACCATCGGGAACACGTTTTCTTCTTTCTCTACCAATACTTCCAGCAGGTAAGGCTTGTCGGAAGCCAGCATGGTGTCCAGCGACGCATGCAAATCCTCCCGTTTCGCGCAGGTATGGCCATTAATACCAAAACCTTTGGCAATGGTGATGAAATCAGGATTTTGCAGCTCCACGAACGAATATCGTTTCTGATGGAAAAGCTGCTGCCACTGACGTACCATCCCGAGGAAGTTGTTGTTCAGAATGATAATTTTCACGGGCAGACCGCTTTGCGCAATGGTACCGAGCTCCTGAATGGTCATCTGGAAACAACCGTCGCCGATCATGGCTACCACTTCACGGTCCGGCGCACCCACTTTCGCCCCGAATGAGGCCGGCAATGCATAACCCATTGTTCCAAGGCCGCCCGAAGTAATGAAAGAGCTTGGCTTTTTGAACTGGTAATAACGGGCAGTCATCATCTGGTGCTGACCAACGTCCGCCACGATCACCGCTTCGCCTTTGGTTTTATCCGAAAGCGTACGGATCACTTCCGCCATTTTGATTTTCTCCGTAGTTGGAGCAAGTTCCGGCTGCGTGATTTTCTCGTCTTCGATCAAATCGTACTTCTTGAATTCCGCTTTCCATGCTTCGTGATTGTTCTCATTCACCAATGGAAGCAGCATTTCCAATGCAATTTTGGCATCGCCTACTACCGGCGCATCCGCTTTCACGATCTTGTCGATCTCCGCTGGATCAATTTCAATGTGAACCACTTTCGCCTGTTTCGCATAACGGCTCAAATCGCCGGTTACGCGGTCGTCGAAACGCATTCCGACGGCGATAATGAGGTCGCATTGGTTCGTCAGAACATTGGTACCGTAGTTCCCGTGCATTCCCAGCCAGCCCATATAGTTAGGATGGTCGACTGACATCGAAGAAAGGCCCAGCAATGTAGAAGCCGCAGGAATATCCGTTTTTTCAATGAATTTGATCAACTCCTGCTCCGCGCCGGCGATTTGCACGCCGTGGCCAACGAACAGGAACGGGCGTTTCGCCTGGTTGATCAGCTTTGCAGCCGCAGCCAGTTGCTCTTCTTTCGGCGACAGGCGCGGATGGTAGCTCAGCAACTTCTCCGTCTTTTTATGTACGAAAGGCTTCGTCATCAGCTTCTGCTGCGCATCCTTCGTGATATCGATCAAAACAGGTCCCGGACGGCCTGATTTGGCTATATAAAATGCTTTTGCAATGATTTCAGGGATCTCATCCGCATTGGTGATCTGGTAGTTCCATTTCGTAATCGGAATGGTGATCCCCATTACATCCGTTTCCTGGAACGCATCGGTACCGAGCAAATGCGAAGCTACCTGACCGATAATGCACACCATCGGCGTAGAATCGATGATCGCGTCGGCAATACCGGTGACCAGGTTGGTTGCTCCCGGACCTGAGGTAACAAGGCAAACGCCTACCTCACCCGTAATGCGCGCAAAACCTTCCGCTGCGTGCGCAGCACCCTGCTCGTGGCGCACGAGAATGTGGTTGACCTGATCCTGATAGTCATAGATCGCATCATAAACCGGCATAATCGCACCGCCCGGATAGCCGAAAATGGTTTTCACCCCTTCCGCAATCAGCGACTGGATCACCGCATGCGAGCCATTAATCAGCTCCGGCTTCGCTACCGAAACCACCGGCTCCGAGCCCTGAATTGTTGCAGTTTGATTTTCATTAAATCCCATGACTTTCTATTATTTAGTCGGATGAATTCCTTTCCTTAATCTTCACTTACGCTTCGTCCGTCACGCAGCCTTCGCTGGCCGACTTCACGGTTCTGATATATCTTCCCAGCATACCTTTTGTAAACTTTGGTGCGGGTTGTACCCAGGCTGCTTTGCGGGCCGCCATTTCTTCGTCCGAAATGTCCAGGGTCAGTACGCGGGTGTTGGCGTCGATACTGATGCGGTCGCCATCTTTGACGAGGGCAATCGGGCCGCCGTCGAATGCTTCCGGGGTAATGTGGCCTACTACGAAACCGTGTGTACCGCCTGAGAAACGACCGTCGGTGATCAATGCGATCTTGTCGCCCAATCCTGCTCCCATTACGGCAGAGGTTGGTTTCAGCATTTCCGACATACCCGGACCGCCTTTCGGACCTGCATTACGGATTACGACCACATGACCCGCCTTGATTTCACCTTTGGCAAGCATATCGATGATCTCCGATTCGTGCTCGCACACTTTCGCTTCGCCGTCGAACGTCAGACCTTCTTTTCCGGTGATCTTCGCAACCGCGCCCTCAGGAGCCAGGTTACCGTAAAGCACCTGAATGTGGCCTGTCTTTTTGATAGGCGTTTCGATCGGGAACACCATTTTCTGTGTTTCAAAATTCAGATCAGGAGCCTCCGCGAGGTTTTCAGCAACCGTTTTACCGGTTACGGTAATGCAATCGCCATGGATCAAACCTACCGAATACAAATATTTGGTAACGGCCGGAACACCACCGATTTCGAGGATATCCTCCATGAAATATTTACCGCTAGGCTTCAAATCCGCGATGAATGGTGTGCGGTCTGAAATCGCCTGAATGTCATCCAATGTCAACGGAATGCCTGCCGCGCGGGCAATCGCCAGGTAGTGCAATGCCGCATTGGTAGAACCACCCAGCGCCATGACCACCGTCAATGCATTTTCGAGCGACTTTTTAGTGATAATGTCTTTCGGCGTAATGTTCAGTTCGAGCAGATTCTTCATGGCTGCACCGATTTTCTTGCACTCTTCCTGCTTGCCTTCGTGCGTAGCCGGGTAAGAGCTGCTGAATGGCAGGCTCAATCCCATTGCCTCTATAGACGACGCCATTGTGTTAGCAGTATACATCCCACCGCAAGCGCCCTGTCCAGGAATTGAATTTTGAATTACACCTTTATAATCTTCGTCAGAAATGTTGTTCGCGAACTTCTTACCCAGCGCTTCGAATGCCGAAACGATGTCCAGTTTCTGTCCTTTATAATGTCCTGAACGGATCGTTCCGCCGTACACCATAATAGCTGGACGGTCGAGACGCGCCATCGCCATAATGGCTCCCGGCATGTTCTTATCGCAACCCACCACTGCAATCACACCGTCGTACCATTGCGCAGCCACAACCGTTTCAATGGAATCGGCGATAATGTCACGGCTGGGGAGCGAGTAGCGCATTCCGTCGTTACCGTTGGTCATACCATCCGAAACACCGATCGTGTTGAAGATGAGGCCGACCATGTCGTTCGCAGTCACGCCCTGCTTCACGTACACCGACAGACCGTTCAGGTGCATATTGCAAGGGTTACCTTCATAACCTGTGCTGGCAATCCCGATCTGGGGTTTCACAAAGTCTTCTTCTTTCAAGCCAATCCCGTAAAGCATTGCTTGCGCAGCTGGATTGGTCACTTCCTGGGTAAGGGTCTTCGAAAATCTGTTTAATTCTGTCGCCATTGGTGAATGATTGTATTTAAAATAAAAACACCCCACTCGTTTGGGTGAGTGAGGTGCCAGTTATATGCTATCATCCCACTCACGCTATTGCGTGACGATAAGTAGGACCGGGACGATAAGAGTCAGTTTCATTTTAGCGGAACATTTAAGTCTAGCGAAATTTCGCTGATTTTGACTTGGTGATACAAATTAGAACCCATTCTTTTTATTTTCCAAACATTCAAAGCTTTTTTTGTTATTAATCTATGATAAATACCAAATTTCTTCCCGGTGCAACTTCGTTATCGGAAAACATTTAATTTTGAATTCCAAACAACACGAACCGCAATGCTGACAACCGAATCGTCTTCGAACTATAATGACCTCGAAAAAATGAGCGTCCACGATATTCTGACTTCTATCAACCAGGAGGACCAGACCGTGCCCCACGCCGTTCAGAAGTCTATTCCGCAGATCGAAGCATTGGTAGAGCAAATCGTTCCCAGAATGCAGGAGGGTGGCCGTCTGTTCTATATCGGCGCCGGAACCAGCGGACGGCTCGGTGTAGTGGATGCCTCGGAGTGCCCCCCGACGTTCGGTGTACCATTCGATTTGGTGGTAGGAATTATTGCCGGCGGCGACACGGCCATTCGCAGAGCTGTGGAAAATGCCGAAGACGATTGGAACCAGGCCTGGAAAGACCTTGCAGTGTATGAGCCCAATGCAAACGATACATTAATAGGTATAGCAGCCTCCGGCCGCACTCCCTATGTGATCGGTGGCCTCAACGAGGCTCGTAGTGCAGGATTACTGACAGGCTGTGTGGTGTGTAACGACGGCTCTGCGGTAGCCGAAGCTTGTGAGTATCCGGTGGAAATCGTGGTAGGGCCGGAATTTCTGACCGGAAGCACCAGAATGAAATCAGGTACCGCCCAAAAACTGGCGTTGAATATGATCTCGACTTCGGTGATGATCCGCCTCGGCAAAGTGAAGGGAAATAAAATGGTTGATATGCAGCTCACCAACGAAAAACTGGTCAATAGGGCGTTGCGTATGATCATTGATGAGCTGAATATCTCGCCCGATGAGGCGCAGTCATTGCTCGACGAGCACGGAAGCGTCCGCGCAGCCATCGAGGCAGTGAGGAAATAAGGTCAGACAGAAAGCACAATCTTGCCGAACTGCTGCCCGGAATCCATGTAGCGAAGCGCTTGCTCAGCCTCCTCCAGCGGAAACACCTTGTCAATAATGGGCGAAATCTGCTTTTCGCCCACGAATTGCACCATATCCGCAAACTCCTGCTCCGTCCCCATCGTGCTGCCGTAAATATTGAGCTGTTTGAAAAATACCTTCGCGGGAACAATGTCGGTAATGTTGCCCGTTCCGCCGCCGTAGAAACAAATGCGGGCGCCCGGCGCAGCGATATCGATCAGTTTCGCAAAACCTGGACCACCGGCGCTATCAATAATTACATTGAAATAACCCGTCTTAGGCCCGCGTGCTTTCACAAGCAAATCGCGGAACCAGGTTGGATTTTTATAATTGATCCCCCCCTTAGCGCCCATTTCGATCGCCTTCTGTAATTTCTGGTCCGAACCGGAAGTCACCCACACCTCCGCACCTGCGGCGATGGCAAACTGTACGGCAAAAAGCGCCACGCCCCCACCCGCGCCTGTTACGAGCACACGATCTCCTTCTGTAAACCGGCAGCGTGTCACGAGCGAGCGCCAGGCAGTAAGTCCGCCCATCGGCAATGCGGCAGCTTCCTCAAACGACAAATGCGCCGGCTTTTCAACCAGGTATCGTGCTTCGGTTTTCACATACTGCGCAAATGTGCCGTTATCCGGGAGCCCAAGGATTTTGTGATCTGCGCCGTAAAAATCGGGATTATCACCCCAGTTCTGCGACGGGTTAATGATTACCTCTTTTCCAATCCAGCTTTTGGCCACACCGTCGCCCACTTCTGTAACAATGCCGGCACCGTCAGAACCCGGAATAATGGGCGTCGTAATGCGGGGGTAAAGTCCTTTTTGTATCCAAACATCGCGGTGGTTGAGCGACGCAGCTTTTACTTCGACAAGCGCTTCTCCCGGGCCGGGATTGGGCTTTTGCGTTTCTTCAATCACCAGCGGCTCATGAAGATTTTTTAAAATAGCGGCTTTCATATGTTGGGTTTTTAAACAAAAAATGATGAACCGGCCAGTCCGAAACGGTACCTGCCCAGGTCCATCATTTCAAAATGATTGGGAACCGTTTCAGATGCTAAATATCCGAATATTCGGTGGGATACAAGAAGAAGCTGGTGTTTTTTGAAACGTTATTCTGATACTCGGGATTTACTTTCAGCTTGTTCCATTCGGCGTCCTCGGTAAAGGATTTCCAATGCGCATCGCGTGAAGCCTTGTTCTCGAAAGTAGTCATGTACATCAGGTTGGGCATGTGGCTTCCTACAACCACTTCTCCGTAAAACACCGCGTTGAACCCGAGGCGTTTGAACAGCGGCACTTCGCCTCCGGCATTGAACATCTTCACCTTGTTCTGGTAAATCTTCTCGGTATGGCCTTCATAACTACGCAGTTCATACACCCTTTCGCTCTTTGGACCTGTAAGCTCAGGCTTCATAAGAACGGGAGCGTCCGTGAAGGCTTGCAGCACAATCGACTCGAAACGCGCATACGGCGGATTCTTGTAGTTTGCTTCAATGTAGTCCTTTCCTGCCGACGCATAGGCTGCATCCTTATCCAAGGTTTTGGGCAAAGTCAGCAGTTGGTCAAGCGATTTAATGGGAGTAAGTACGTAGATCAACTTTCCAGCCATGGTATCGGTAGCAACAGGCTTGAAAACGCCTACATTTTTGATGCCGGCGCGGTGGGCGGCGGGAACGTATGCGTCTTTCAGGAAAGCCTCTACGCGCACCTCCTGATCGGCATTCTTTAGATGATAGATTTTGATTTCGTAAAATTCACGCTTGGGAGGCGCCGCTACGGCGCTCAATGCGACCACGAAAAGCAGGAGGGTAAAAAATGAACTAAGGTTTCGGTAGTTAAACATGATATTAAAACGTCTTTTTTGAAGTGGACAACCACTTGAAAAGACCTTGCCAAACCAAGTTTACCCTATCCCAGTTCGCACTAATTTTTTTCGAAGTCCTTCAGAATTTCGGGCAGGAAAGTTGCCGCTTACGGGTTTTCGGACGCTTCGGTTTGGAATCGAGCGGAGCGAAAACGTAGGAAAGTGAAATCTCGTGTGCACCGCCGCTGCCTGCGCCCAGGGTAGAGATGGTGAGATCGTAACTGTAACCGATCGAGAATTTATCCTGGCGGTAACCGGCCAGGAATATCAGTGATTCGTGGTTATTGATATTCTGCTCGTACTTTTTGAATGGAATCCCGCGGTACCATGCGCCGATCACCAGTGGCTCTATCGTCACGTACATACCGGCATCGAACTGGTCATATTTGCCTTGCTTTTTGTACATGATGGCAGGTGAAATCGTCTTTTCCTTGTCAATTTCGTCCCCCAAAAACGTGTAGCCAGCAAATGGGATGCGCAAACCGGCTTGCAGACTGGCCTTCACGGGCAAGCGCGCCTCGGTAAGCTCGGAGAATGCCTGGTTAGGCCGGTTCAAATGATGAGCGGATACGCCGGCCCAGTACCAGTCGGAATAGAGCATAGCACCCGCACCGAAATCTGCATAAAATACATTAGGTCCCCCTTTGGCGAAAGGATCTTCCGAAGGCTGGCCGGTAAGACCGCCATTGTTGTACTGGTCGCCGAATGTCAATCCGAAATAGTCGAGCGTGCGAGAAGCGAAACCACCCTGAATGCCCAGACGCAGCGAAGTAAGCTCGTTGAACTGGATCTGATAAGAATATTGTAATGCTGCTTCGGTCGATTTAAGATTTCCGAGCCCCTGGCTGTCCATCGTAACAAGTACACCCAGTCCGCTATTGAAATTAGGCAGGAACACATCGGCCCCGATGGAAGTAGTCACGAAATTGGCCGACAAAGAAGGCCACTGGTTGCGGTAATTGATCGTTGCACGCGGCGCAAGCGCCCCTCCCGCCAACGCCGGGTTCAGGTATAAAGGGTTCGCGTAGAACTGCGAAAATTGCGGATCCTGGCTCCAACCTTTCAGGCAAAGCAGTGTCAGTAGAAAGAGAGGAAGTAAACGCTTGATCATAGATGTGTTGGCTTGCCGCTTACCTAAAAACGGCCCCTTTCCGGGCTCGAAAAAATTACCTGATTAAATTCACAAATTATCGTCAAATTGCGTACTGATATTCAAATTAGAGTGGTTTTTACGACATTACCGCACAAAATTTTAAGATTTTATTTTCGTTAGTAATGTCGGGTAACTTGAATATTCTATGAGACGGCTAGGGGTGTTTGAACAAGTAACGAAACATGGGGCGATTTTATAACAGATACCACCGAATTTTTTATGTCCTTAGCCTGCTCATGCTCCTCGTCGGTGCAAGTGCCATGGCGCAGACGCCCTTTCTGGTACAAGGACAATGCATGCAAAACCCCGATTGCGAGGCCGATTCGACTTCATTCAGGGATACGCTCAGCACCGCCACCAAATGGCAATGGAGCTTTGGTGAAGCCGGTGCGACCGATACGCGACGTAATCCTCAGCACTCCTACATGTCGCCCGGCACCTACACCGTTACGCTGGTCAGGACATTAAAAAGCGGTGCCACCGAAACAGTTACAAAAGCGGTAACGATTGGCGAGCTTCCCCCGGAATTCCAGCAATGGAAAATAGATACCACGATCTGCAAAGGCGACACGCTCATTCTCGATCCTTATCCCAACGGTGCCCCCGATGGCGCAAAATATATCTGGTACCCCAAGGGCGACACCACCCAGACGTTAAAAGTCGACAGCTCAGGATGTTATTCTGTGGAAGTGATTATGCCTAACGGCTGCAAAATCCAGAACCGGATCAATGTCAAAATCTGTATGGAGCCCCAGGCCCAGGAAGGATCAAAATGGTACTTCGGCGGCAATGCGGGCCTCGATTTTTCCAATACGCCTCCAACTCCGTTGACTGATGGAAAGCTGAATACGCCCGAAGGAACCTCTTCCATTGCCAACTCGAAAGGTCAGCTGCTGTTTTATTCGGATGGTATTAAGATATGGAACAAGAATGGGGACGAGATGACGTGTACTTTCGGGGCGTGCGCGCCCATGAAGGGTAGTCCCAACTCCACGCAATCCGTGCTGATAGTACCGCAGCCTACTTGCCGCGGATGTGAGTACTTATATAATGTATTCACGACGTCGGATATCAATGGTGAAAAGCTCCTGACGGTAAGCGTGGTGGATATGCGCCGCAACAATGGATTGGGCCAGATTATCGAACAAAATACGACGCTTCAAACGCCCACCACGGAGCGCATCGCATCCGTACGTAACGACCGCGACAGCACTTATTGGGTAGTTTCTCACGATTACGGCACCAATAAATTCCGCATTTTTCATGCCACCACAGGCGGACTGGTGGAAGTAGCGGCCCCCGAATTGGGTATGGCGCACGATAGCACCAACAAGGCCGAGGGTTACATGAAATTCTCAGCACCCGATAGTACCACAGGCGAACGCCAGCTGGCCGTGGTGATCCCGGGACCCGCCCGCAACTATGTGGAATTGTTCAGTTTCAACGATTCGACGGGCACATTGACCTACAAAAAAACGATGGACCTCGGCCCCGCACCACCGATTGCGTATGGGATCGAGTTCTCGCCGACCGGCGAAAAGATGTACGTTTCATTCCAGGGTGAAAACGGTACGAAGTCCTATTTGAAACAATACGACCTCACATTACCCGATAGTCTCGTCACGGAAACAGCCATCACCATCGACAGTTCCGCCACGCAGAAATTCGGGGCATTGCAGTTCGGTCCCGACGGGCGCATTTACATGGCCATTGAGGGGAGCGAATATCTGGCGGTAATCGGCGAGCCGGAAGGGAATTCCCTGACGGGGGTCGATTATGAGCGGGATGGGGTCAATCTGGGAGGAAAAAAAAGCCAGTTGGGTCTGCCTAATATGGTTCAGGACTTCACGCAGGAATCGCAGGGGCCAGGATTCGAGGCCAATGGGTTTTGTACGAACGAACCCACAACCTTTCAGGCCAGTCCCATGTGCGACCCGATCGAGGATAGTTACTCGTGGGATTTCCTGGGGAACGGGCAGTTTACCGCACCTTCAAAGCAGCAGCAAGCCACCTACACATACACCAAGCCCGGTACCTACATGGTTGCCATGCGGGCTACCAACAAATGCACGGATACGACGATTGTACAGGAGGTTACCATTTATGAAACACCTTCCAACATCGATCTGGGGCCGGACAAAGATACCTGCGGCGCCTACGTGCCTTTGGATATGAAAGTGAATGCGGAAGTATACGCGTGGGTTAACCGCGGGCGGGTCGTAGGCCGCGGCCGCACTTATAACGCCACTTCCTCGGGCCGTTACATTGCCATTGCATTCAACGGCCCCCAGGGCGATTGCTATGCCGCAGATACCATTGAAATCACATTGCGCAAACCGCCTGCATTCTCCATTGGCCCGGATACCACATTATGCCGAGACAGCTCGATTGTCCTTCGTGTACAAAGTGACCGCTGGATCGAGTACAAATGGAGCACCGGCGAAGATACCCGCGAAGTGACCATCGCCCAGCCCGGCCAATATACCGTGGTGGTGAAAGACCGTAACGACTGCTACAATTCGGATACGCTCAAGGTTGGCGAACTGCCCTCCCCGATTCTTGGGCTGGCTCCGGAAAATTTCATCTGTATACCGGACGGGCAATCTGTCATACTCGATGCCAATGGACGAGAGCCTTACGAATATCTCTGGCCACATTCGGGAGCGACAACGCAGACCATTACCGTGAACCAGGAAGGGAAATATACCGTTCGGGCGACTAACAAGGAGGGCTGCGTAACCGAGCAAACCACCGAGGTAACCGACAAATGCGAGCCGCGGTTCTTTATTCCTGATGCATTTACACCGGACGGGGAAGGGCACAATGAGATTCTCGAAATATTCGGAGCCTACTATACCAACTTCTCTATGCGTATTTACAACCGCTGGGGCGAAGTGATTTTCGCAACTACCAATATCGAAGCACGTTGGGACGGGACTTACAAAGGACTCAAAGTACAGCCCGGAAGTTATCCTTATATTATTTCCTACGAGGCGCTCTATTATCCCGAACGCGCACCGATTACCAAGCGCGGCTCGGTGATGGTGATCCGCTAGGCTTTCCTTTTGCAGATTAAAACAATTATTTTTGATTAAATAATATCAAACCAGCCGCCATTGAACCGGACGGCTGGTTTTCACTATTTGTTCAACCGACTATGCGCCAGGATTATCTGTCCGGAGATAAAGACAACCTTTCAAATACCGACAAAGACATCGAGCGCGCTTTGCGGCCGCTGTCTTTCGAGGATTTTACCGGACAGGACAAGATTCTTGAAAACCTGAGAATATTCGTGCAGGCTGCCCGGCAGCGCGGCGATGCGCTCGACCACGTGCTGCTGCACGGCCCTCCGGGTTTGGGTAAAACCACATTGTCGAATATCATTGCCAATGAGCTCGGGTCAGGGATCAAAATCACGTCTGGCCCTGTGCTGGACAAACCCAGCGACCTGGCCGGCCTGCTCACCAATTTGCAGGAGCATGACGTCCTTTTCATCGATGAAATCCATCGTCTCAATCCTATCGTCGAGGAATACCTTTACTCCGCCATGGAGGATTATAAGATCGATATCATGCTGGACAGCGGCCCGAATGCCCGCAGCATTCAGATAGGCCTTAACCCGTTTACGCTCATTGGCGCTACCACACGCGCCGGTATGCTCACATCCCCTTTGCGCGCGAGGTTCGGGATCAATGCGAGGCTGGAATATTATGATGCACAGCTGCTATCGTCCATTCTCAAACGCTCGGCATCCATCCTGGGAACACCTCTGGAAGAGGATGCTGCTTATGAAATTGCACGCCGCAGCCGGGGGACTCCCCGTATCGCCAACAACCTTTTGCGCAGGACACGCGATTTTGCCCAGGTAAAAGGCAATGGACGCATTACCGTCGCCATTGCCGAAATGGCATTGCAAGCGTTGGATGTGGACCAGAACGGACTGGATGAAATGGATAACCGCATTTTGAGCACTATTGTCCAGAAGTTCAAAGGCGGACCGGTTGGCTTATCCACCATTGCGACAGCCTGTGGCGAGGAAGCGGATACCATCGAAGAAGTGTACGAGCCGTTCCTTATCCAGGAAGGTTATATCAAACGTACGTCCCGTGGACGTGAAGTGACCGAAAAAGCGTTCAAGCATCTGGGTATTTTGCCGCGCCATCGATCCGGCGAACTGTTCTGAGCGTTAAGTTTTTAAGAAGTTTTAACAATAAGATACAACATAAACCTGAAAATTGTACTTTTGCGGTGAATTAGCGTAACCGCCTCCTATGATCGAAGTACTGGTTTCCGAAAAGTTGGTAGTGAGAGTGCCCTGTGCTGTGATTGAACGTGATGGAAAAGTACTCGCCGGGCAGCGAAGCGCGGCTTTGTCCTTCCCCCTCCAATGGGAATTCCCCGGGGGAAAGCTTGAAAAAGGCGAAACTGACGAACAAGCCCTCTTCCGTGAGATCATGGAAGAACTTAACGTGGCCGTCGAGATCATAGACAAACTTCCTGAAACATCCAAAGACCAGGGCTGGCGCGAAATCGTGCTGGTACCATTCATTTGCAAGGTCGATACCACCGATTTTATCCTGACAGAGCACGAGCAAATCCTCTGGCTGGATCCCGAAGACCTGCCCACGCTCGACTGGACGGAGGCAGATCTGAATGTGATCCGGAATTACTATAACTACCTAGCGGCTAAAAGCTAACCGCTTTCCTTTTACCGTTTCATCAAACCGGCCATTCTCATATACGAGGTGCCCAGATACGAATGTGTGGGTAATGCGTGAATGGAACTCGGTGCCTTCAAACGGCGACCAGCCGCATTTCGAATAGATATTGGATTTTTCAACCTGCGTGGTGGCATTCGTGTCCACAAGGATCAAATCCGCCCAGTAACCTTCCCTTATGTAACCGCGGCCCTGAATATCGAAAAGATCCGCTACGGCATGGCTCATTTTCTCCGCCACACGATCGATCGAAATCTTTCCCGCCTTACTCAATTCTAGCATGACATTCAATGTGTGCTGCACCAATGGCAAGCCTGATGGCGCCTGCCAGTAATGCTGTGCTTTCTCCTCGATGGTATGCGGCGCGTGGTCTGTTGCGATTACATCAATGCGGTTGTCCAGCACGGCTTGTAAAATCTGTTCCTTATGATGCGGGGCTTTGATCGCCGGGTTACATTTTATGTCGTTGCCCAGCCTTCGGTAATCTTCCGCATCGAACCATAAGTGATGCACACATGCCTCGGCCGTTACCAATTTCGGCTGACCGTTTGCCAGCAGGATCTTACCGTTGCTGCGGTTCCCGACTTCAAACAAATGTACTTCATCGCCAGTCGAAATGTGCAGGATATGCAGGCGCGTGCCGTGCTTGTGCGCAAGCGAGCTCGCGAAGGTGGACGATTTGAGACAAGCCTCTTCATTTCTGATCAAAGCATGAATATCATACGGCACGTTATCGCCATACTTCTCCTTGAAATAGGCCATGCGGGCCTTCACGGTCGGTTCATCTTCACAATGCGTCGCAATAATGCAGGGAGCGTTGGCGAATAGCCTTTCGAGCACCTCCGGCGCGTCCACGAGCATGTTACCCGTGGACGATCCCATGAATATCTTGATACCGCAAACCTGAGTCGGGTCGGTGCGCATTACCTCGTCGTAATTGTCGTTCGATGCGCCCATGAAGAAGGAGTAGTTGGCCAGGGAGGTATTTGCACCGATCTGGTATTTGTCTTCCAACAACTCCTGCGTCAGCGTATTGGGAACGGTGTTCGGCATTTCCATGAATGACGTCACACCCCCGGCAACAGCCGCCTTCGATTCCGTGTAAATACTGGCCTTGTGTGTAAGACCCGGCTCGCGGAAATGCACCTGGTCGTCGATGACCCCGGGCATGAGGAAGAGCCCCTTTGCATCAATCACCCTGTCCGCTTGCACATGCTGCAAATCCCGTTCGATTTTTTTAATGTGACCATTTTCAATTATTACGTCTAAATACTGAACCTGGTTTTCATTTACGACCTGGGCATTTAAGATCAGCGTTGTCATGAGCGGCGGCGATGGTTTGATGTCGTGCAAAGGTATTCACACAGCTTGAAATTCACTCATTACAACACACAAAAATGAACCTGAAACAACTCCTCCGTGATTTCGCCGACCTGCTGTTTCCGCGTTGCTGCGAAGCCTGCGACCGGGTGCTGCAAGGCAACGAAGTCGCAATGTGCACACTTTGCCGCATTACGCTGCCACGCGTCGGTCCAGATGGCCTTCACAGCGAATCGCTCCAATTCAAGTTCGTCAACCTTCCTGAGGTGCTTTCCGTGCATTCATTTTTGCTTTTTACAAAAAGAAGTAAGGTGCAAAAGCTGCTGCACGCATTGAAATACAAGGGAAACAAGGAGCTGGGAATATTGCTGGGAGAAATGTTCGGTCAGGAGTTGAATGCGTCGGGGCGGTTACCCGTTGCCGAAATCATCCTCAGCATCCCGCTTCATCCCAAAAAGCGAAAGCAGCGGGGATATAATCAGAGCGATCTGCTGGCCGAAGGATTTTCACGGGCGACAAATATTCCATGGTCCGGAACAATGCTGGAAAGGGTCCGGTATACGGCTACTCAAACCGGCAAAACCAAAATGGAGAGAAGGGACAATGTCCATGGCGTGTTCGCGGTCAAACAAGGCTTTTGCCCCGAAAGCGTCATCCTCATTGATGACGTACTGACCACCGGTGCCACATTGGAAGAATGCGCCAGAACGCTTCTTGCTACCGGATGCCGTCGTTTTCACATCCTGACCATCGCATTGGCGCAGCATTAAAATGAAAAAGCCGCCATTCTTTCGAATGGCGGCTTCTATTAGTATTATTTGATCTTACTCTTTATGTGTTCCGGTTGCGATCATCGCGCAACGGAAGCCTACCATCGCAGTAGCAGAATCCTGATCCATGTAACGGCGTGTACCTGGCGACAACCAGTAAGCTACGTCAGCCCATGAACCACCTTTGTAAACCCGAAGCTTATCGTCCACCATCGAGTTGCTGTTCTTGGTATCGTAGTTTTTGGCTTCATCCTGATAGCCGTCGCGACGGAATGAGTTCAGGTCATTAACATCGGAATTGGAAAGCGGGCGATAAACGTCGTATACCCATTCGCTCACATTACCTGCCATGTCGTAAAGCCCATTGTCGTTCGCCGGATACGACCGGATCTCCTGTGTAATGATCGCTCCGTCGTTTGATTTACCTGCGATACCTGCGTAGTCACCAGGACCACGTTTGAAGTTAGCGAGCATTGTTCCCTGCTTGCGGCCCCGAGGCTGGCGCATAGTAGAACCATCCCATGGATAGATTCTTGAATTCGCCTGGTTCTCGTCTGAATATTGTGTTCCGATCATCGCCATTGCTGCATATTCAAACTCAGCTTCTGTCGGAAGTCGGTATGGAGGCATTACGTAGCCGCTCTCGATGCGCAGCTGTGGTGCAGGTGCGTCAGTAGCAGCAACTGCTTCGGCTTCTGCTTTCTTCTTCTTGCCGAACGAGAATCCCTTTTTCTTTTTACCTCCTGCTGCGGCGGCAGCACCTTTCTGATTGTTGGCCTGGCTCACAGCAGCGGTACGCCACGCACAGTAATCATTAGCCTGAACCCAGGATACACCTACCACAGGATACAAGCGGAAGCCAGGGTGGCGAAGGTACATAGTTACGTAAGAGTCATTGAATGACAGTTCGTTATACCAAACACTTGTATCAGGAAGTGCTTTGCTGTAAAACTCTTCCGAAGAATCTTTCTGGATCGCATTCAGGTATTCGAGGTAGTGAACGTTGGCCACTTCCGTCTGGTCCATGTAAAACGACTGGATACTGACCGTCCGTTTCGGATTATCCCGGCGTGTCATCACATCCTCTTCCAGCGAACCCATCGTAAAACGGCCACCTTCAATGTAGACAAGGTCAGGACCGGCAGGCAAAGCTTTGTATTGCTTTACTTCAAACCCGTCTTTGCCATTGTAAGCCAAGCCTGTTTTGGAACTGGTCTTGCCAGGTTTCAAGCTGGTTGGCTTCTTTTTACTACACGCAGTTGCCGCTAATAACACAATCAGAATCAGCGCGATCGACCGGGTACCCATCTTTTGCATGCAAATCATTGCTTTAAAGTGACTTAAGTGTTTGGTATTTTATAGTATGCGAAACCGCAAATGTATGAAATCAATCGATATTATTTTTAAAAATCAATTATCAGGTAAAGGCGCCCGTTTTGCTAGCGGGTCATTTCCATGAGTACCTGGCGTGCCTGATCAATGCTCTTAATGTCCTCGCAAATCAGTATCAGCTTGCCTTTCTGATCTTTAAGCGAAATTTGTTTCGGGTGCTTTTTAATGTAATCGATCACCTGCCCGAACTTCGCCGATTGAAAGAATTCGTCATTCTGCGAAGTAACGAAGTAGCCTTTCATCGTATTGCTTTTCAAAGTCAGTTTTTCAAACTGCAAAGCCTCTGCTTCCCAGCGCAAACGGACCGTTTTCAAAAGATCCTGCACTTCATGCGGCACCGGACCGAAACGGTCGAGGATTTCCTTCTCAAACTTACCCAGTTCATCCTCTGTCGCAATATTATCGAGGCGGGTATATAACGACAGCCTCTCCGAAATATTTTTAACATAATCGTCCGGTATCAATGTCGCGAAATCAGTCTCGATCTGCGTGTCCGGCACCAGGTTTTTCGGCAAGCTGAACATCCCTTCGAACAGGTCCTTGAATTCATTGCTTTTCAACTCCTGAACGGCCTCGTCGAGCATTTTGTGGTATAGTTCATATCCCAGGTCATTCACGAAACCACTCTGCTCGGCGCCTAACAGATTGCCCGCACCGCGAATGTCGAGGTCGCGCATGGCCACTTTGAAACCGTCGCCCAGGTCGGAAAACTCTTCCAACGTCTGTAAACGTTTTCGAGAATCGCTCGCCAACGTGGATACCGATGGCGTAAGCAGGTAGCAGAAAGCTTTCCGGTTCGAACGCCCCACTCGGCCACGCATCTGGTGCAGGTCCGATAGCCCGAACATATGTGCGGAATTGATGATAATCGTATTCGCATTGGCAATGTCAATCCCGGACTCGATGATATTCGTCGAAACAAGCACGTCGTACTCGCCGTCGATGAAGTTCATCATCACTTTTTCCAGCTTATCGCCGTCCATCTGCCCGTGCGCCACGCCTATGCGCACGTCGGGCACGAGGCGGAGGATGATATTGGCAATGGATTCGATATCATTTACGCGGTTGTGGACAAAGAAAACCTGCCCGCCGCGCTGCACCTCGAAACTGATGGCATCGCGGATAAACTCTTCACTGAATGTATGTACCTCCGTGGTAACCGGTTGGCGGTTCGGTGGTGGGGTCGCAATCACAGAAAGGTCGCGCGCGCCCATGAGTGAGAAATGCAATGTACGCGGGATCGGAGTGGCAGTCAGTGTGAGCACGTCCACATTCACGCGCATTTCTTTCAGGCGGTCTTTGGCTTTTACCCCAAACTTCTGTTCTTCGTCTACTATCAGCAAACCAAGGTCCTTGAATTTCACATCTTTATTCAAAATACGGTGGGTACCGATCAGAATATCGATTTTGCCTTCTTCGGCCTGTTTCAGTGTTTCCTTGATTTCTTTGGTTGACTTGAAACGGTTGATATAACCCACCCGCGCCGGGAAATCGGCCAGGCGCTCGCTGAATGTCTTGAAATGCTGCATAGCCAGGATGGTAGTAGGTACCAGTACCGCCACTTGCTTACTGTCGCAAACGGCCTTGAAAGCCGCGCGGATAGCGATTTCAGTTTTACCAAAGCCCACATCGCCGCATACCAACCTGTCCATCGGGTGGCCTTTCTCCATATCGTCCTTCACATTGGCGGTTGCCGTGGCCTGGTCGGGGGTGTCTTCATATATAAAGGAAGATTCGAGCTCCACTTGCAGGTAATTGTCCTTCGAAAACGGGAAACCCGGCGCCTGCCGGCGTTTGGCATACAGCGCAATCAGCTCATGCGCAATATCTTTCAGCTGCTTTTTGACCTTCGACTTTTTAGCCTCCCATTCACCGGAGCCCAGCTTGCTCATCGCGGGCGGCGTGCCTTCCTTGCCGGTATATTTGGCGATTTTGTGGAGGTTATGCACGCTCACATACAGCAAATCGTTGTCGCGGTAAATGAGGCGCACGGCTTCCTGCTCCTTGCCATTCACGTCCTTCCGTTCCATGCCGGCAAACCGGCCGATCCCGTAATCGACGTGCGTTACGAAGTCGCCTACCTGCAGGGATTTCAGCTCTTTCAAGGTCATGGCCTTCGATTTGCTGAATTTTTCCTTCAAACGGTATTTATGAAAACGGGCGAAAATCTGGTGATCGGTGTAGCAAGCCACTTTCATATTGTCGTCTACAAAGCCTTCCCGGAGCGAAATGTGCATTGGCCGGAACTTCACGAACGGATCAAGGTCTTCGAAAATCCTTTCCAGGCGGTCGAGCTGCTTGGGCTGCTCGGCGACGATGATATTGACGTAGCCTTTGTTCTGATTGTCAGACAAATCATCCAAAAGCCTTTTGAAATCCTTATTAAATGAAGGCTGGGGTTTCGAAGAATAGGGCAGCTTCATTTCGGTTTTGAAATAAGACTTCTTGCCAAATTCGACGGTCTTAAATTTCTTCACCTGGTTCAGAAACCCGCGCCGTGTTTCAAAAAGCTCCTGCGGGTTCGATACGATCTGTACTCCGCCGCCCGTCACTTCTTCCAGCGCTTTTTCAGCCCTTTCAAAACATTTCTCAATCATTTCCAATGTCAGCTCCGCGTCTTTGAACCAGATTGCGGTTTCATCGGTAAAAAAGCTGAGGAAAGAATCACGCGTTTCGTGCGAGAGCTTTTGCTGAATGTCGGGCACGATATTGATCTGCTTCGCGCTCTCGATAGAAAGCTGCGTATCCGGGTCAAACGAGCGGATACTCTCCACCTCATCCCCGAAAAGCTCGATACGGAACGGATGCTCGTTGGCAAAAGAAAAAACATCGAGGATACCCCCACGCACCGAAAACTGCCCCGCTTCGAAGACGAAGTCGGTGATTTCGAAACCATAGCTGTTCAGGAACTCCGTCAGGAACGCAGGATCCAGCTTTTCACCTACCTTGACAGAAAATGTATTCGCTTTCAGCGATCGCTTGTTAATCACTTTCTCAAACAATGCTTCCGGGTAAGTCACGATCTGGACCGGCGTGCTGCGACTCGCGCTGAGCTTGTTCAGGATCTCTCCGCGCATGAGCACATTGGCATTATCCACCTCCTCATAATGGTAAGGCCTTTTGTAGGAGGTAGGATAAAAAAGCACCTCGGTTGCTCCCAGCAGATTTTGCAGGTCATTCTGAAAATAGGCCGCCTCCTCACGATCACTGAGAATGTACAATGCCAGGGTTTTCTTCTTATGCTGTACGGCCGCAGCAATGACCGCATCGAGGCTTCCTACCAACCCCTTGATTTGAACGTGCGCTGCCTCCGCGTCTCTGGAGGCGATCTGCGTGCTCAGCACGTCCAGGTAGCTGTCGCCTCCGTATAATGTCAATAAGTCTTTAACTTCCAATTATATCCTATGCTGTGCAGCCGCGGCCGCAGTGAAATGTAACGCAAAAAGCCGTTTCGGGGAGTTTCCCGACCGGCCAGAATTTATAACAACAGTCGTACCAGTTTTGTTGCTACGCTGTTCCAATTACAAAAATAGCCGGAAATGCCCCATCGCGGAAATCCGGAATATCATTTTATTTTTACCTTTCACACCATTGTTCCCTCATGTCCGACTGGCTCAACCAACCCATTTCCCTCGCAGGCCTCCCCACCACGATACTCGAAATCCTGGGCTTCATCACCGGCGCTATCTGCGTTTACCTCAACACACGCCAGAACGTGCTCGGATGGTTTTTCGGGATCATTAATGCGGTGCTTTACGGGGTGGTTTTCTGGCAGGTGAGGTTGTATGCCGATATGGGATTACAGGGATATTACTTCCTGACCAGCATTTATGGCTGGTGGATGTGGAAATTCGGCGGGCAAAACCACGACGCCCTGCGCGTTACCCGCACACCCGGGAAACTCTACCCCGTTTTCGGATTGATTTTTATCGTAATAACCCTCTCCTGGGGCTTCTTACTCGGCAAGTTCACCGACGCCAGCCTTACCTACGCCGATTCGGCGCTGACAATCGCCAGCCTGATCGGCCAATGGATGATGGCCCGCAAATACCTCGAAAACTGGATCATCTGGATCGTCGCGGACGCGGCATATGTGGTCGTGTATTTTTACAAAGACCTGCATTTGACGGCCATTTTGTACGCGGTGTTCCTGGTACTGGCCGTCATGGGGTATGTTCAGTGGCGAAGGGATATTGTCAAGTATGGTCAGGAATGGTCATAAGTTGTCAGGAATGGTCATGAATAGTTACTGAAATCTCTTCTCCTATTGTCGGCTCATGACTATACCTGACCACGCATGACTACATCTAATCTATTTTCCGCACGTCGCGATAACGAACGTCGTTCAATCGAGCGTATCGAATGGAATTTCCTGATCTTCTAGCAATGTACGGATGCGGGGCGAGTCCTGGAAAACGATTTGCAGTTCCTTTTTCGCCACGCCTTCCTCTTCCTCGTCGAGCCATTTCCAGTCTTCGGCGGTAGCGTCGAAAATGTCGATGACGGTCAGAAGTTTCTCTTCGGATTTTTCCCTTGAAAGCCACTCGCCTGAATTAGCGATGTAGATAATCACCTTCTTTTCAGCGATCCATTCGAGATCGTTGAGCATTTCGTCGAGCGCGTCGAGGTTTTTGCCGGAATAGTCGGGGAAATGCATGGCGGCGGCGATCGCCTCGTGGAAATCTTTGATGGAGGCTGCTTTGGCCCCGTCAATATGGGCCACAAATGCGCCCAGGAACGTTTTACGCACTTCGGATTCTTCCCGGGCCAGCAGGAAGTGTGTGTTTTTCATAGAGTCGTTGATTTAAAACACTGCAAGTTAGAGAAAAATGGACGTGCAAGTCCAGCCTTTCAGTAGTGTTTTATTTCAAATACCGCTTTCTTAACAAATGCATCATATGCACATTGATTCCCCACTGATCCGAGAGCGGCTGATGCGTAAATGGTACAGTAGGCTGATAATTCGGTGGCCCGAACTCGGTTAGCACAGTGAGGGTTTCACCGCTTTTAACCTTGTATTCGACCACTTTATCCCACCATGCCAAATGCGCCTTCACGGCAGCCTCCCACTCCGGCGCACGAGGGTCGTTCACCTGCGGGCCTTCCTCGTGCCCGACGCGCGAGTGAATATGCCCCACGCGCGAAAGTGCGAGCTGAACGGTTTCCTCCTGATCCTGTAAAAGGCTTTCATGAACATTACACCAATGCGAAATGTCCAGCGTCAGCCGTAATGCGGGGTTTTTCTCGATGAAATTCCGGGCAATATGCGCCGCGAAAAGCATGCGTCCGCGGTGGGTTTCATGGTAAATAGGAATACCGCTTTTAGCCGAGGCCTCGGTGGTATGGTCTATAAAGGCCTCGTTCTGTTCGTAAGTAAAATGGTCGCGGCCGCTGTGGCAATTAATGTAAAGCGGCTTCACAGGCCATTGGGTCGTTGCCGCGTCGATCTGCAATTTGAATGCATTCAAGTGGGTTTTATAATCCCACTCCCCGGAGCCGCACAGGAACCCGACTTCGAGATTATGCTTTTTCAATGCTTCAAAAAGCTCCTTTTGCTTGTCTTTCGACCCCTGCCACCACATTTCAATGCCGTCGTAACCTTCCTTTTTAACGGCTGCACAAAACTGGTCGGTAGTACCCTGGAATCCCCAGTTGGTCCCAAGCACCTTCAATGATAATTTATTTTCAAACTGCACCGCGGCTTTGTTAGCCTCGGCGATGGCTTCCAAGGAGGTCAATGCTCCTATGGCAGTGGCGGTGTTAATGAAATCCCGGCGGTTCATTTTAATTTTGAATGAGTGAATGAGTGAATAGGCGATGCAAACTCATGACTATTTTTTCGTAGCAACCGGCTTGGTGGCCGCGGTACTGTCGCCCGCCCTCAGGAACTGCGCTACTTCCGCTTCGCTGAAACCGTTGACGATCTGCAAACCGGGGGTTTGTCTTGCGGTTTGGGCCACCACGCTATCCGTTACGCCCGATTGCCAGACATAAACCGAGCGAAGCCCTTTGATAGCCGCGATATTTTTCAATCCTGCGTCGCCGATTTTGGTGTCGATCACATTCAGGTATTCCAGGTGCGGCAGTGCTTTGATCTGCGCAATGCCCTGATCTGTTATGCCGGTATGTTCCAGGTGAAGCTTGGTGAGGTTTTTCAATTTCACAATTTCCTTCAAACCCGGATCGGTGATTTTTGTGCCGCCCAGTTTCAGCCAGGTTACCTGTTCTGCTACCGGCAAAAGCAATGCAATATCCTTGTCGCTGAATTGCGGGGCATTCACAGCACTCACTTCCAGCAGGTTCTGATCCTGCGATAATGTATTGACGATCAATCCCGCCTTGCGCAACGCCTGAATATCAGCCTCTTTAGCCGGCGATACTTTCAGTGTCGCAATCGCCGATTCCTTTTGTTTCGCCCCGCTTGCACCGCCTTTCGCCGAGCCGCCGCCGAGCGACGCCAACGCCGGTTTAACCTGCTCAGGAACCGTCAGTTCCGACACTTTTTTGTCTGCCGGCGCCCCTTGGTCGATCCACCAGGAGAGCAATGCGATCTGCTCCGTACTTAGCTGCGGTTTGCCTTTGGGAGGCATATGGTTGTCGTCGTTCTCGTCGAGCAGACAGCGTTTGATCATATCACTTTCCGCTCCTTTACCTGCAACCAGCGCCGGGCCGTTTTCTCCGCCTTTCATAAGCAATGCAAGCTCGTCCATGCGCAAATCGCCCTTTTTCTTGCTTGCATTGTGACATTGCGTACAGCGCGCTTCCAGAATCGGCTGCACGATATCCTTGTAAACCACCGCCTGCTGCACATCCGTGATCGGTTTGATCTCCTTTGTCTTCTCTTCCATAGGCTCCATGCCGGCAAGGCTTCGGAATGGCTCGGGCGTATATTGGGTGAGGTAGCCGTCTCCGTGGGTCAGTGAGCCGCCGTCGTGGCCTGCTGTCATAGTCAACAGCACCGCCACCGCGAATGCAGGCAGGTAAATTGCTTTCCCGAACGAAACCTTCCCTGCTATCCTGTCCGATTTGACGAGCCACGCAACCCAGGCGAATACCGCCACGCCGATGCCTTTCCACATATGCGCGCCCAGCAAATCCTCGTCATACCCGCCGCCTAATGACAACAAATAGCCCGCAATGCAGGCAAAGGTGGCGCTCACAGCCGACCAGAACAGCACAAAAACCACCGTAGATTCACTCACCGCAATCCTTCCGGTCCTGCGACCGATCTCGATAAGCGCTGCAATCAATAAAAAACCGATGGGTAAATGCACGAGTACAGGATGGAACCGCCCGATAAAAAGTGCCCAGGGCGAGGCCTGAAGAAGAGGAATGAGCATACCGGAAATCAATATTTTGGGATTAGGATTATTCAAAAAAAAATCAATACATCAGAGCCTGAAAACTTCCGGGCAGGAAATGGCCACCGGCGAATTGTCGGGATTTACTTCCATAATATCGGCCATGTGATCCCACCATTTTTTCATGATGGGCAGCGCAGGAAGGCTGGCTGTAGTGTCGTTACTTCCCAGTTTCTGAAATGCAAAAAGGGCGAGTGTGGCCTCGTCGAGAAAAATGTAATATTCCGTAATGCCTGCCTCTTTCAAAAGCCGGCTTAGTTCGGGCCATATTTCGTCGTGCCTCTTTTTGTATTCTGCTTCAAATCCGGGTTTGAGCTGCATCCTGAATGCCTTTACGATTTCCTGCGCCATAGTTGGGTTAAATACTACTATTGAAAAGTTGTCATTTACGCGATTACCTGCTTCACGACTTTGCCTTCGGTATCCGTCAACCGGAAATTCCTGCCCTGGAAGGGATACGTGAATTTTTCGTGGTCAAAACCCATCAAATGCAGGATTGTTGCCTGTAAGTCGTGGACATGGACGCGGTCTTTCACGCCGTAGTAACCCAGCTCGTCGGTCTCGCCGTGGCTGTATCCCTGCTTCACCCCTCCACCGGCCATCCACATGGTGTAGGCTTCAAGGTGGTGGTCGCGGCCCATATAGGGCATTACTACCCCGTTACGGTTCTCCTGCATCGGTGTCCGGCCAAATTCCGCCCCGAATACGACCAGCGTCTCTTCCAGTAACCCGCGCATTTTCAAGTCTTTGATCAACGCTGCGATCGGCTTGTCGGAAATCTGGCATTTGGAACGCAACCCGCCCTCCACGTTGTCGGTGGCGTTGGTACCGTGTCCGTCCCAGCCCCAGTCGAACAGCTGCACGAAGCGCACATCATTTTCGATCAGTTTCCGGGCGAGCAGGCAGTTCATACCAAAGCTTCCTTCGCCGGCTTTTACTCCATACATATCCAGAATAAATTGCGGCTCCCTGGCCACGTCCATCACCTCCGGTACCGACATCTGCATCCGGAAGGCCATTTCATACTGGCTGATCCGCGTCAGAATCTCCGGGTCCTGCACCTCTTCATAAGTCTGCCGGTTAATTTCGTTGATCGCCTCGATCGTCTTTTTGCGGATGTTCCGGTTCATACCGTTCGGGTCAGTCACGTACAGCACCGGGTCGCCGCCCGTTCTGCACTGCACACCCTGGTATACCGACGGCAGAAAGCCGCTTCCGTACACACTTTTGCCCGCGTCGGGCTGCCGGCCGCCGGAAGCCAGTACGATGAAGCCCGGCAGATTGCGGTTTTCGGAACCAAGGCCATACACAGCCCATGCACCCAGGCTCGGGCGTCCAAGGCGCGGGCTGCCCGTATGCAGGAGGAGCTGCGCGGGGGCGTGGTTGAACTGGTCGGTATGCATCGCTTTCAGGAAAGTAAGCTCGTCGGCGACCGTCTGCAGGTAAGGCAGGTAGTCGGAAAGCCAGGCTCCGGATTGGCCGTACTGAGCAAATTTCCCCTGTGGCCCGAGCATTTTGGGAACGCCCTGAATGAATGCAAATTTCTTCCCTTCCAAAAACTCGGCCGGGCAATCCTTTCCGTGATACTTCACCAGCTCGGGCTTGTAATCAAACAGTTCGAGCTGCGACGGCGCACCGGCCATGTGGATATAAATGACGCGTTTCGCTTTCGGCGCAAACTGCGGGATACCGCCTGCGGCCAGCGATTCGGAATTAGCTGCTACCTCACCGGCTTTTGATGAGCCACAGGAGCCCAGCAATGAGCCCAGGCCTAATGCCCCCAGCCCAAAACCTGCCGATTGCAAAAAGTGCCTGCGCGTTTGGCGGTGCAGTTCCGCGTGCTGTAGTTCTTTCAGTAGTTTCTCCATTTGCAAACTTGGTTACCTCGCCCTGGCCCTTTTTTCTTTTTTTAAGACCCGTCGACTAAAGTCGACGGCGATAGATACTTTTTTATAGCTCGCTCCGCCTGCACTCCTTACCCGACCCCAATCGATTTCCGTCGACTCTAGCCGACGGGGAACGGGTGGTTAACAGGCAACGCCGCCTACTCCTTCGTCACGACATTATCCAGATTCAACAGCACGTTCGCCGAAACCGTCAGCGCTGCCAATTCCGGGGATTTTTCTTTCCCATACACCAAAATACTGTCCACTTCGGAAGGCTTCTGCCTGTATTCGCTGAGCGCGTCTTTGTATACTTTCATGAGCACATTCAAGCTCTTTTGCTCGATCGGCTTGAATGTGAGCAGCCGATACCCTTCTTTGAGCTGCTGTTCCGGCGTTTTACCGCGGGTCTGCATTTTGGAAGCCAGTTTTTCGGCGGCTTCCAGGTATACCGGGTCGTTCAGGGTCACCAATGCTTGTAGCGGCGTGTTGGTAATGATTCTTCTCGACTGACAAAACTCTCTGCTTGGCGCATCGAATGTGGTCATGGAAGGATACGGAGCCGTTCTTTTCCAATAAGTATACACTCCCCGGCGGTATTTGTCCTCTCCGGCGCTCACTACCCAGCTTTCTCCGCTGTACGGCGACTGCCAGATTTTGTCGGGCTGCGGCGGCATTACGCTTGGGCCATACATTTTGTTGGAAATCAGTCCGCTGCATGCGAGCGCCTGGTCGCGTACCTGCTCGGCGCTCAGGCGTACACGCGGCCCGCGGGAGAGCCATACGTTGTAGGGATCCTTTTCCTTCCGGTGTTCATCCGAGCGGGAGTCCTGCCGGTAAGTGGCCGACATGACGATGGTTTTCAGCAACTTTTTCACGCTCCATTGATAATCTTCCATAAACGAAACCGCCAGCCAGTCGAGCAGTTCGGGGTGGGACGGTTCGGCCCCCTGTGAACCGAAATCTTCGACCGTTTCCACAATACCTCTTCCAAACAGCTGCTCCCAGAAACGGTTCACAATCACCCGGCCCGTCAATGCATTATCGCGGCTTACGATCCATTTGGCAAGGCCGAGGCGGTCGCGGGAGGCGTCTTTCGGCATCGGTGCGAGGAGTTTGGGCACGTCGGGCTTCACTTCCGGGCCTTTCACCATCCAGTTACCACGCACAAATACATTGGTTTTCCGGGCAAAATCGCCTTTTCCCTCCCAAAGTACCGGCATACTTTCCGTCGGGCGCGTCAATGCGGTGGCATAGTCGGAGACGATCTGCTCATAACCCGGCTGACCCGCACCCGGCAGTGCTTTCTGAAATGCCGCCCAGGTAATGCGCACCCACTCTTCGGGGGCTTTGGGGCTGTGTAATGATAGGTAAATGTCATGTTTTCCGCTGGTCTTGGTAATCGGCGCCACGATTACTGTATCGCGCATCGGCACCTTGATCGTCGAAAGAACGGGGCCATCCAGCTTGTCCAAATGCAAAGTCAAAACGGCATTTTCCGCCCTTGTACCGATATTCATCAGCACATTGTCGGCACCGGTGAGGTTCACCTGCGGAATGCGGGCATTGCCCTTGTCTTTTACCCCATAATAGGAAATCACGAGTACCGTAGACTGATCCCCTTTCACAAAGTTGTGCGCATTGATCTTCGGCTCCACCACTTTCATGAACTGCGTTTTGGCTTCCAGCTCCGCCGGGGCATACTTTTTCACCCAATCCTTCACCCGCTCTACACGGACGGAGTCCTCGCCCTTATAGAACCGCAGTTTTGGCCATTCGTCCCACACATCCTCGTCACGCGAGTTGTTGAAGAATGCGGCATACTTATAATATTCATCGTGCGGAATGGGGTCGTACGGATGGCTGTGGCATTGAATGCAGGCAAATGTAGTCCCCTGCCAAACCTCCCAGGTTGTATTCACCCGGTCGATCAGAGCGGCGGTACGAAACTCTTCGTCATCGGTGCCACCCTCATTATTGGTCATGGTATTGCGGTGAAAACCAGTGGCTATCACATTTTGCTCCACAGGAAAGCCGTCTTTCTTTTCGGGCAGGAGGTCGCCTGCAAGCTGTTCGATCGTGAAGCGGTCGAAAGGCTTGTCTTCATTGAAAGACTTCACCACATAGTCGCGGTAGCGCCACATGGTACGCCCGCCGTCGCTTTCATACCCTTTGGTATCGGCATAGCGGGCAAGGTCCATCCACATCGACGTCCATTTTTCCCCATAAGCAGGAGATTTCAACAACTTGTCCACCACCTTTTCGTAGGCGTCGGGTGATTTGTCGTTCTCAAAATCCTGTACTTCCTTTTCGGTCGGGGGCAGTCCGGTAATATCCAGGCTCACGCGCCGGAGCAATGTGGCACGATCTGCCTCCGGGGAAGTTTTCAGTCCTTCATCTTTGAGTTTTTTAGCCACGAAATGGTCGATTTCATTCCGGGCCCAGGCCTTATCTCCCGTATTCAGCAGGCCGAACAGGTTGGAAAACCCGTTCAGGGACGGCACGTCGGGCCTTTCTATTTTTTTATAAGCCCAATGCGTTTCCCATTCGGCCCCCTCGTTGATCCAGTCTTTCAGAATACCTATTTCTTTCTCATTGAGCGGCGTACCGTTCTTGGGCATCTTTTCATCCGGATCGTCCGTCAGAATGCGACGGATCATTTCGCTGGCATCGGCATCGCCGCGCACCACCGGTATCTTGCCCGATTTGCCCGGTTCCAGCATTTCGTGCTCGAAAAGGAAGCTCACGTCGCCAGCCTTTTTTACGCCGCCGTGACAGCCCATGCAATGCTTGTTGAGGATCGGCTTCACGTCGGCATTGTAATCCACCTTCTTACCCCACGGGACGCCGGCAAAGGAAAAATACATTACCGGCACTGCCACTACCACTAAGCCGATCAAAAATCTGGTCTGCATTGGTTTTATATTAAAATATTAATGCTTCAAAACTTAACAAGATAGGCTAATGCGACCTCCGTCTACCCCGGCTATTGAATCAGCGGTTAATTTGACTTAGCCTGCTGTTCTCACAGTGAAAAGACTCAATTTAACCAAAATTACCCAACAGCTCATCGTTGTAGACGGAGGCGCACTCAACTTATTGCCAAATGGCGTTCTGCTTTACATTCGGGTTACCCAACAGCTCTTTTTGCGGCAATGGGAGCACATAATCCCGTTCTTTGGGAGCACGATCGAGCTTGTATTTCTCGGCAAAGTGCTTGATCTCCTTTCCCAGGTAATCCACCGGCCCGCCCAGTTTACTTTTCCGGCGCAACTCGGGGTACATGACCTGTTCAAATACAAACTCCTGCATGCGCTCGTGAATGATCGCGTCGCGCAGGGTCGCTTGCGTCAGTCCTTTCAATGGTGCCAGGCCGGCGCGGGCACGTACCTTGTTGATCGACGCGTAGGCATCGCCCTGGCCGCTCTCGTTACAGGCTTCCGAATGCCCCAGCAGAATGTCGGCCAGGCGGATATAAATTGTGTTTTTCTCGGTAGCTGCATTGCTCTTGTCCAGCTCGACGATCTTCGCCGCCCACGCTTTTCCGAAAATCATCTGCGCCGGATCGTTCGGATTAGCATCCGACTTCACCACCCCGCCGAAGCGCGAAAGGTTATAATCTGCCTTTTCGCTCCAATGCACGATCGGATAAGCACCGTTGATTTTTCCGAAACGGCCCGTCGGGTAGCTTTCGATGAAGGTTCCGGCAATGCGCTTGTCTTTCGGATCATAGCTGGCCCGGAATTCCTGCGTGGCACTAATCCAGCTCCATCCCGACCCGCCCAGTTCACTCGGAAAGTCCTCGGGATTGAAGTGCATCGAATGCACATTGAACTCGTTCGGGTTGGCCGAGGCCGAAACCTGGGCTTCGAAAATACGCTCGCCCTGGTTTTCGTGGCTAAGGTCAAAATTGTGGGAGAAATCAGCAAACAGCGTAATGCCGCTGTTATTGATGATATCCTCGCCCGTCGCCTTCGCTTCGGCCCATTTTTCGTCCCAAAGCTGCGTTTTCATCAGAATCGATTTTGCGGCCCATTTCGTAGCCCTGCCAATATCCGAACCGGTGTAGCTCGCAGGAAGTAAATCCGCTGCGGCTTTGGTATCCGCATAGATCTGCTCGATCACCGCCGCCTTACCACCGGTATTGGAGGGTAATTCTGAAATGTTTTGCGTTGATTTCGTTGTCAGCGGCACGTTATCAAAGTAGCTCAGCAGGCTGTAATAATAGAATGCACGCAGAAACAGCGCTTCTCCCTTTACGCGTTTGATCAGTGCTTCGTTGGACGGATCTTTCATGGCATCGGCTGTTTCGATGATCGCATTAGCCCGGTTGATGGAACGGTAGCAGATACCCCAGTAAGCCTCGATATACTCGTCGGCCGGGTTCACATTGCCCAGGTTATATTGCAGTGGCCCTTTCTCCCATCCTACCTGGTAACCTGTCAGACATTCAAATACATAACGATCGTAGAAGTAGCCCGAGTATTGCGAGTTAAGATCGTCGTACACCGCATTCACGCCGAGCACGAGCTCTGCTGCCGTCTTATAGAAGGTATCGGGATTGATAAAGTCGGGCTTTTCCTTCAAATCCGAGCAACCTGTCACCGCGAAAAATAAAGCCGAAAGGCCCGTCAATCTGATTTTATATAAAAATGACTTTTTCATACAAGCTGATTTTCAATTTGGATTATTAGATACCAAGATTAACACCGACTGTGAACATGCGCGACCGTGGATAGGCATCATAGTCATCGCCGCGGTTGAGGTTGTTCTGGCCCTGGTTGTTCACTTCCGGGTCGAAGCCCTTGTACTTGGTGATCAGGAAGAGGTTTTGCCCGCTCACGTACACGCGTGCATTGCGGATGTAGGCGCTCTTGATCGGGAGCGTGTATCCGAGCGAGAGGTTCTGCAGGCGCACAAACGAGCCGTCCTGGATGAAGAATGACGACCGGCGGAAAGAAATGAAATCGCGGCGGCCATCGATTACCGGGCGGGAAGCATTCGGATTTTCCGGTGTCCAGGAGTCGGTCAGGATGTTGGCGATCTGGTTGATTTTCTGCACGCCATCGCCCATTTCGGATTGCTGGAGGTTGCGGATCTTGTTGCCATGTACGCCACGGAAGAATACGCCAAGGTCAAAGCCCTTGTATTTCAGACTAGTATTGAAACCCCAGGTCAATTTCGGGTTCGGGTCGCCGATAATCTTGAAATCGTCGGTGGTATATTTCCCGTCGCCATTCACATCCTCATACTTGGGATAGCCAGCCCTTGCCGAATAGCTTTTCCCTTCCTCGTCGGATTGGAACAGACCCACGTAATTGTATCCGCTCCAGACGCCGATCGGGTTGCCGGCTTGTACCCAGCTTCCGAGCACACCGAGGTGACCGCTCGTGCTATTGGAGAAGAATGGCGTGCTTTTGCCCAGATCCAGGATCTTATTGCGAAGTACCGACACGTTACCGCTCACATCCCAGGTTAATGAGCTGTTGCTGATCAGCTTATAGTTCGCAGAAAATTCGAGCCCCTTATTGCTGAGCGAGCCTGAGTTCAGCATGATGGTGCTGAAACCGGTACTTTGCGGGATCGAAACATCGAGCAGCAGGTCGGTCGTTTTGTTTTTGAATGCGTCGATAGTAAGGCTGAGCCGGTTGTTCAGTAATGCAAAATCGAGACCGACGTTGAGCATCGAAGTGCTTTCCCATTTCAAATCCGAATTTGGAATACGGTTCGGGGCGTACCCTGAAACGAGTGCAGGCACTCCGCCGAAAACGTAATTGTAAGGTATCAGCCCAGCTACCGAACGGTACACCGGAATTTGCGAGTTACCGGTAAGCCCGTAGCTCGCACGGATCTTGAAATCATCGAAAACCTTAGCTAACCCCGAATTTTTGAAAAATTCCTCATTCACAACACGCCAGCCGATCGCCGCCGATGGGAAAGTAGCCCATTTGTTATTAGGCCCGAATTTCGACGAACCATCGCGACGAAGCGTCACGGTCAGCAGGTAGCGGTCTTTCAGATTGTAATTGATCCGCCCCAGCATCGACATCAGCTCCCATTCCACACGCCCCGAAGTCGGTACCAGCGGCCGGCTACCATTTTGCATATTCACCGCGTCGATATCGTCGGACGGCAATCCGCGCGTTGCATTCGATTCGAAATAATTGATTTCCTTTTGATAAGTGTAGCCAAGTGTAACGTCGAGGTAATGCCCTTTGGCAATCTCTTTATTGTATGTTAAAATATTCTCATTCAGAATGTTATTGGAATTGCGGTTCGCTTTCTGCAACTCGCGGCCATTCTGGCGGCCGAGGTAGGTGAAGTTGTTGTAAAAGGTTGTGCGACGTGCATTCACAATATCGAGCCCGAGGCTGGTCCGGAATTTCAGGCCTTCCAGGATGTTCACATTCAGCGCCGTCGTACCAAAAAGGCGGTTCGTAAAATCCTTATCATAACCTTCTGTGGCTTCGGCCAGTGGGTTGGTCATGAAACGCTGATCGTAACTCGCATACTGGTATGCGCCGTTCTGATCGTAAACCGGGCCGGTAGGGTCAAGGCCCAATGCCGTGATGACAATCCCACCGGGACCGCCGCGATCGGTAGGCACATTACTGCTTCCCGAGCGGTTGAACGACCAGCTATTGGAAAGCGTAGCCTTGCCTTTGAGAAAATCATTGTCGAGGTTCATCCGGAAACCATAGCGGTTGAAATCCGTATTCCTGATTATCCCTTTGTTATTCAAATAATTACCCACAAATGCATAGCGCATACCCTTGTTGCCGCCGGTGAATGAAAGCTGGTGGTTGGAAAGCCCGCCTGTGCGTGAAATGACGTCCCACCAATCGGTACCCTTGCCGATTTGCGCGATCTGCGCGTCGGTATAACGCGGATTTCCGCCCTGGCTTCGTTCGAGCATATTAATGTAACGGGCATAGTCAGCGCCATTCAATACATCCACCTCTCGGGCAATGGTCTGGAACGAATAGGAACCGTCGTAGTCGACCCGGCTCTGGCCTTCTTTTCCGCGTTTCGTGGTGATCAGGATCACGCCATTTGCACCGCGGGAACCATAAATGGACGTCGCAGAGGCATCTTTGAGTATTTCAATGGATTCGATTTCGTTCGGGTTGATGGTCGCCATCGCATTGGTAGGCTGGCGGTTGCCGCTGGTACCCAATGCGCCGTTATCCGGATAAATTGGAAAGCCGTCGATCACGTAAAGTGGCTCGCTGCCGCTATTGATGGAGTTCGCACCGCGTACGCGGATGGAAATACCGCCGCCCGGCGCACCCGAGGTTTGCGTTACCTGTACGCCCGGTGCCCGTGACTGGATCGCCTGGTCCACCGATGTTACCGGCATTTCGCGGATCGCATCACCTTTAATGCTCGCCACAGAACCGGTCAGATCGCTTTTACGAACCGAGCCGTAGCCGACTACCACCACTTCTTCCAGCGCCTGATTATCCGGCTGCATCGTAATTGACAAGGTTGTTTGCCCGCCGACGGTTACTTCCTGCGGCTTATAGCCCACGAAACTGAACACCAGCACCGCATTCTGCTCAATCACATCGAGCGCAAATGCACCTTGCTGGTCGGTAGTGGTACCTTTTTGAGTTCCTTTGATAATGACACTTACGCCGGGCAAGCCTGCATTATTTTCATCCACCACCTTGCCTTTGATCTGGGCAACGGCCGGGCTTGACGGCGTTTCAGCCGGCTCGGCTTGCTGGGGCTCGGCCACTGCGCCGGTTTCTGCCGTGAGCAAAATGCGGCCAGCGGTCAGTTCATAGGCAATGTGCAGCGGATCGAGCAGCGTGCTCAATGCCGTCGCCAGCTTCTGCCGGTTGATATGCACATCGATGGTCCGCTCCGCGCGGATGTTTTTCTGGCTGTACGCAAACTTTACGTCGGCCTGCTCTTCGATGTCACGCAGGACATTTCTCAGTTCCGCATTCTGTGCATGGATCGTCACCATTCTCTCCATGATCTCCTGCGCACGTCCCTCGCTCGCGGCGTGGGTGAGCGTCGTGAAAACCACTGCAAAAAGGATTTGGGCAAATGTTATTTTCATGACCATGCATAGTGATGCACACCATTTAAACTGTTGGGTTTTTTGCATATTTTTGAAGGTTCTATTTGTGAAAAACAGGACATCCGCCCGCTTACCGTCTGTCCAGGATCACGTAAGCAGGCATTTCCGAAGCCGGTAGTGGTGGTACACTATCGGTTTCTTTGTTTTAAGGTAGGTAGGGTAGTTTATAGCGCCATAGTTAAGGGTTTAGGATGGGTGAATACTTAGTCACAGCCGTGACCGTTGATTAGAATGCGTGTACCTTTCACTTCGTAGTCAGCGCCGTTGGATTTGCAGATGAGCGCCAGCTTGTCGTAAAGCTGCATGTCGGTGAGATCGCCCGTGAAACTGCAGTGTGCGATGCGGTCATTCGCGAAAACAATCTCGATACCGTAGGCTTCCTGCAATGTCTCCGCTATTTTTTGCAGCTTTTCGTCATTGAAAATCATCCTTGCTTCCTCGGTCGTCGGCGAAGCTCTCACCGGTTCGGGAACGAGGCCGGTCATGAGGTGACGGCTTTCAGGGAAATACGTAACCCGTTGATTAGGCGTAAGCACTACGCCATTATCCTGGTTATCAGCCGGCTCTCCCTCACTGAATGCCTCTTTATTTTCAAAAACGGAGACTTTCCCCGTCACGACTTCCACTTCCAGCGCCTTATCCTTCGCATTGTTCTTGATCCTGAAACTGGTACCGAGCACACGGGTGATAATCTTGCCGCTGTACACTAGGAAGGGCTGGTCGGGGTTGCGGGTAATCTCAAAAAACGCATTGCCGGTAAGCTGTACCGTACGTTTGTCGCCCGTAAATGCTGCCGGAAAAACAATTTTCGCGCCCGGCTCCAGTGTTACCGTACTGCGGTCGCTCAGCGTCAGGCGTTTCGGACCGTCGGTTGTGTTCTCTTCGGTGATCAGATGGGTGTTAGGCGCCTGAACGAACATTTTCTCCTGCATTACGTCCAGCTTGCGCGGGTTTTTGCCTAGATACGCCCAAAAACCGATCACCAGCAGCACAGCGGCAGCGGCGGCCATATACACGGTAGCGCGCTGCCACCATTGCCGCATTACATTTGGCTCTGCATACTCCGTGGCGGGCATCTCCGTGGCATAAGATTCCGACAGGGAAGTCTCTCCTGCGAGCCGGCCCAGCATTCGCTGCTCCATTTCACGTTTTTCCTGTTCGTTGAGCACCGCCAAGCTATCCGCATTAAGGTTGTCATACCATCGGTGGATTTTCAGTAACTCTTCCTTTGTGCATTTTCCCTCCCGGTATTTCAGGAGCAGGGCATGCCATTCCTTGTTGTTCATTGATGTGTATCGGGTAAAATCAGGCCTTTGAATGATAAGCCGAAAAAATGGCCTCATTCCCTAAATAGGTTTAGAAAATATTTGAATTATACAATGAAAAGTATCCTTGCAGGGGAAAGTTCTTTGAAAAAGATAATGGGCTGATGGGAAGATGGAGGAAAGGAAGAAAGGGTTTTTACAGCTGGGCCTGCAACCGTTAGAAGAGGCCTGAGGCGGCCAGGAGAAGGATCATCACTTCCTTCAAATGTGTGCGTACCACGCGGACAGATTTGGTGAGGTGGTATTCAACAGCCTTGTCGGAGAGTTGGAAACGGGCGGCAATGCGCGAAACGGGCCAGTATTCGAGCTTGTGAAGGCGGAAAATCTCGCGGGTTTTTTCCGGCAAAATGTGCAGGCATTCATCGATTACCCGCAACAGATCGTCCAGTGCCAGTTGGTTTTCCGTGTCCAGGTCTTGTATACTGTCGAAAGACGCCTGGTAATCGAGGTATTCCAAAGTGCGGCCTTTCGTGCGGATGTAGTCGATCACCTCGTAGCGGACTGCGGAGAAAAGATAGTAATTCAGGTTTTCGATGTGCAGGTTATCCCGCTCCCGCCAGAACCGCAGGAAAATGTCCTGTACAATTTCTTCGGCTGCTTCCTTGTCCCGGAGCTTGCGGTAGGCGACCAGGAACATATCATACCAATACGCCTTGTAGATAGCCGTAAATGCGTCCCCATCGCCATTTTGCAATGCGAGGAGCAGGTGGCCGGGATTGTCATTATCCACCATTACAGCTTGGGTTATCGTTGATATCGGGGAACAGATTCTGGCAAAGTTATATTATTTGTTTTTATTATCCAGTATTTAAAATTGTAATAAAAAAGGAACCGATTGATGAACCTCAACCAATTCTACAAATATTGCGGTGCGCTGCCCCTATCGTTCCGGGGTTCGCGCGAACGACAGGTGCAGAGCACCAAAATATTTGTAGAAACGAGGTATTCGTAGGAAAGATGCGAGGTGCAGCGCACCGTGATAAATATTTTCAGGCGGTTAGCCATCATTTAAAATTTAACAAATACCCCGTCAAATCGGCCAGATCTTGCTCGTTGAGGCCTAATGCGGTAGGCTCGGGCATGAGGGACGAAGGCATTTTTTCCCGCGTTTTGATCTGGTCTGCCTTGATGGTGTGCTGCTGGCCCGCGGCGTCTTTCAGCACCACATTGACACCGTCGCTCATCAAAAACCCGAAATAGATATCACCCTTTTTTGTCACGATCGTGTAGCTCTCGTAGCCGAAAACCATGCTGGCCGACGGGTTCACGATCGCGTCGAGCAATGCGGCTTTATCAAACTTTTTGTGAATGGTGGTCAAATCCGGCCCGATCTCTGCCCCGGTTTTACCATGTTTATGGCAGGCGGCGCAGGTAGTCGAGAAGATTTTCTCGCCATGCACAGGGTCCGCATTCATTCTGGAAATGAAATCGGTTTTGAGCACCTTTCCGTTTCTTGGAAAAAACTGGCTGGCCACTACCCGTACATTCTGGTCGGGATTTTTAAAAATGATTTCACTGACCGATTTCGCGATCGTGTCCGGAAGCTGTCCCTGCACACGCATATCCACCAGGATATTGCCGCCATTCATGTCGGACGCCATTTGGCGCGCGGTTTCAATGCGTTGCGGCATGGGTTGCGTTTTGTCGGCAACCGTCTTTTTCAGGTCCAGCATATGTTTGTAAGCGGGCGTCATGACCTGCGCGGTGGCTTCTTCCCAATTCATAAGGTCGGCCCAATCATTGCTTTTGCGGAAATTGATCCAGTAGGAAGCAGTGGACGCGACATCCGGCAGGGTCGACTTGGACAAGGCGATCATCGCTTCGGCCGCTTTTTTATCCTTTATGAACCCAATGGCCGTCAATGCCTTGCGCCGCTCCGGCACCGACACTTTCGGTGAGCCTGCACGCGCTTTCAGCTCCTCCACGGCCGATACCGGGTGCAATCTCCACGCCAGGCTTGCGCGCTGAGGTTTCCAGTAGGACGGATCCGCTTTAAATGCTTCACGCACATAAGCGTACACCTTGTCCTCTTTCCCGTCCGAGGCAGTACCGATCGCTTCCAGCATCCACGGATCTTTGCCGTCGTAATTTTTAACGAGATTTGAAATACTATTAAATGCCTCTTTGTAAGGCACATCCCGCAATGCGATCCCCACCTCTCGTCGTACGGAGGGCTCGGCATCTCCGGACATTTGCTCGAAATATGCATTGGCCTTACCGGTCGATTTCAATGCGCGGAAAGCTGCCAGCCGATGCATCGCATTAGCTGACGAAAGCAGTTTCACCACTTCCGCGTTGCCTTGTTCGCCCAGTTGTGCCAAGAGCCAAACAGCCCGCGCCTGATGGTACGGATTTTCGGCAGTCAGTAACTGTTTAACGTCCGGTATCACGGCATCGCCTTTTATCCTAAGTCCTTCAAAACCCAATGCACGGACATTGATTGCGGGATTTTTCAGCGCGTCGATTAACCCTGCCGTCGTGGTAAAGTCCAGCTTGGGGGTGGTTAGCTTCCTGCCTTTCGGTGTAATGCGGTAAATGCGGCCATATCCTTTCTTGTCCTTCATCGCATGCCCGCCAACGACGGGGTCGTACCAGTCGGCGACATAAATGGCGCCATCGGGCCCCACGGCCACATCCGACGGCCGAAACCATTTCCGGTAATCCTGGTCGGTCTCGTACCATTCGTACCGCTCCGACACGCTGGGAAATGAGCTGATCAGGTCGCGGCGTTGCAATGCGAAACCTGCTCCCTGCGGCTGAGGTTGGTAAGCGAAAATCACATTCCGACCGGCTTCGCAGCTCAGCAACGTGCCCCGATAATTTTTTCCTAATTCATCCCCCTCATAAAACACAATCCCCGTGGGCGAACCTGCACCGGAATTGTCTCCGGCCGGCATTACACCCGGGTCTTCCTGATGCCAATGCGTAGTGAAAATGTCCTGCCCCGGACGACGGTCCGCCTGCCAGTAACGGGTGCCATCGACTGAAAAATAGCCTGCATTGCCATTTTCCTGCAAAAAAGACACACGGCAGGTAATCACCTGGTCGTCGTTGTCGTTCTGCCACATGTTGCCGTAACTGTCCAGGCAAACCTCGTAGCTGTTACGGAAGTTGTGGCCGAGCACTTTCAGTCCGGTACCGTCCGGATTGATGCGTAATGCGAGCCCACCTACCCAAATGCGCCCGTCGTCCGACTTCTGGTTACCTTCATTTTTCTTGTTATAAGGGGTACCTCCCACGTAAAGACTACCGCTCCGCAATGTCCAGCCGGTTTTGTCGGTGACGTGATGCGGGCCCGCATTGCCGGTATTGAAATAATACTTCCCGTCCGGCCCGACAATGAGCGAATGCAGCGAATGGTCATGGTCGAAACCACCGAAGCCGGTCAGGAAAACTTCACGTTTGTCGGGCTTGTCGTCGCCATTTGTGTCCGTGTACACGAGCAGGTTCGGTGCGCAGGAAACGACCGTTTTGTTCCCGATCACCGCGATTCCGAGGGGTGCAGTCAGCAGCGAATCCTCCACATACACCTTGGACGATTCGGCTTTACCGTCGCCATCCTTGTCTTCCAGTATCATCACGCGATCGCCTTTCTGTTTGTGGCTGAGGCGTTCGCCGGGCTTCGTATTGAAATCCCGGTAATTGACCGCCTCCGTGATCCAAACCCGGCCTTTGGCGTCGATGTCCATGTTGGTCGGGTTGTAAAACATCGGCGCTTCGGCCCATAATGTAGCTTCAAGGTCATCCGGCACATACAGGCGCGAGGAATCGTTGGCGGTTACAGCAGGTAAAGCTGATTGCTGCGGCGGCTCCTGGCCATTTTGCACAGAAATGATGCTGAAAATAGAAGCCAGCACAACACTTGCAGCTAAAATAGGGGTTCTATGGAGCGGTAATGCACTGGTCATGTTCATGGTTTAGGAAAAGGGAGGAAAGGAACGAAGGAGGAAAGAAACGAACAGGAGGAATACCAACTTTATGTTAAAAATAATGCTTTGAGGTAAGCGAGATTGTGCTGGTATGCTGGTATGATTTCCGCGCCCTGCGGTGTGGCACCTTCGATCTGCATCCAACCTTCGTAGCCGATTTCCTTTATCGCTTTCGCCACGCGAGGCCAGTCTAACGGGCCTTCGCCGAGGCGCTGGCCGTTTTCTTTCATGTGTATTTCACAAATCATATCCTTACCTAGCATCGGTATTTCCTTGAAAATGTCATGACCGGCGTCGGTAGAATTGCGAAAATCATAATAAACCTTCACAGCCCCTGAGCCTACTGCATGGATGATATCCAAATGCTCCTGTCCGCTCAGCCACGACTCGATACCTAACGTGATACCCTGTTTCTCGGCGTGAGGCGCTACTTTTTTCAAGCGGTCTATCACCGCTTTTTTACCGGCAGCGTCGTTTCGCAAATCACCCTCCGAGAAGAATGCAAGCAAAATCACTTTCACACCCAATGCTTTGGCTGCGTCTACGCTATGCCAAACCCATTCTTCCGTTTTGGGCTGCGATTTATAAGGCACGCGGTTCAGCTCACCGATCGCCAGGCTCGACACCTTCACACCCGTACGCGCGGACGCTTCGCGGATCGCCTGCAAGGTTTCCGGCACAGAAAGTCCTTTTTCGTCTTTCCCGGTGTTGTAGCTCACCTGAATGCCGTGCAAACCGATCTGCTTCGCCCGTTCGAATGCTTCCGGGCTCAGCTGCCGTCCTACCGACCAGTCGCAGGCGCCTATCTGGTACTTCGGAGCAAACGGATGGCAGTTTTTCAAAGCCTTGTTTTCGTTCCACGCGACGGATGCCAGCAGCAATGCGCTGCTTTTGAGCATTTCCCGGCGGTTCAATGCCAAATCCCCTTTCATTCCAGTCAGATTTTGAAATACTTAACGAATATCTTCAAAATGTGCTGTGATTTGGTTTCTACTTATTTCAATGGGAACGTTACCGGCTGAATGCGTCTTCGATATGCCGGATGTCCGTCGAGCCGTCGGGCAGGATGAGGACTGAGACAATGTCGAACCGGACGTCGCTTTCCCAATCGCTATCGAAAATATATTGCTCCGCGGCCCGCATGACCAGCTTCGCCTTGGTGGCATTCACAAATTCCTCGGGCATACCGAATGCGGTACCGGTCCTGGTTTTCACTTCCACGAAAACCAGCATATCGTCTTTGGTGACGATGAGGTCAATTTCGGATTGCCAGTTCCGGTAATTTTTTGCCATGATTCTGAAGCCTTTTTCAGTCAGGAAGGATGCCGCGGAAGCTTCTCCCCAGCGGCCGAGGTCGTTATGTGCTGCCATTTGTGTATATGATACTTTATACTTCTTTAGTCAATTACGTCGGCCAATAATACCTTCATAACCATAGAATTTAGTTGCAGTAACAAGTCTAGCGAACATTTAGATAATAAATTAGCGTTGTGAAACCGGGGCTTGTGTGTACAATATGTTTCGCCGACCGGGTCAATCGGTCTGACATTTAGACGTCACGATCACAAATTGGTAACACATTCGCCCCGATTATTTTTGATAAAATAATATGAATACCCTGATCAATAAAAAAGTAAGTTTCCGGAACCTCGGTCTGATTGATTATCAGGAAGCCTGGGATTATCAGGAGCGAATTTTTGCCGAGACGCTGGCGATTAAGACCCAGAACAGGGGGCTGGACACAGAAAACCAGCAGATGACTCCCAATTACCTGCTTTTCTGCCAGCACCCTCATGTATATACGCTTGGAAAGAGCGGCAAGCCGGACCATTTGCTGCTGGCTGAGGAGGATTTGGCGGCGAAACAGGCGAAGTACTACAAAATCAATCGCGGAGGCGACATTACCTACCATGGCCCTGGCCAGATCGTCGGCTACCCAATCCTCGATCTCGACAATTTTTTCACAGACATCCATGTGTACATGCGCACGCTTGAAGAAGCGATTATCCTTACCTTAGCGGAGTATGGTGTGCAAGCCGGGCGCATTGCCGGATTAACGGGCGTTTGGATTGATTTTGTGGAGCAGAAGAATCCGAGAAAAATCTGCGCATTGGGCGTGAAAGCCAGCCGATGGGTGACCATGCATGGTTTCGCGTTGAATGTCAATACCGACCTGTCCTATTTCGGGAATATCGTTCCTTGCGGGATTGAAGATAAGGCGGTTACTTCGCTGGCGGCGGAGCTGGGCCGAGAAGTGGATTTGGAAGAAGTTTCAGTTAAATTAAAAAACCATCTGGCGCAGTTGTTCAGTATGGAATTGGAAGTTGCGTAATGAAGAAGGACATTATTTTTCACCCTGTGAAGGGAATACAAGTCGCGATCGTGCGTAGTATCAATCAGTTGAATGCAGAAGAATGGAATGTGATCGTGATCAACCGCAACGACGAGCCTGTGACGAGCGTTTTCGTCACGTCGAAGGGTTACGGTAACAGCGAGTCCGGTTCGAATACGGATCAGCGAACCTCCACTTTAAGGCATTTTTTCCCTGAAATCCCCTCGGGCGGGCACGTTGTGGTAGAGCCCATTATGCCGGATGTTTTTCATTTGAACAATGAATTTTGGGTAAGCTATTTTATTGGCAGCCAGATTTTTGACAAGAAGTTCATCTTTGTGCCGGACAGCATCGTCGAAGAGAATATGATGACGATCGACCCGCCTGGATTGGAGGGCGTTTTGCACGAGTGATGATCGGTTGCACGGGTTTTAAAGGAGATGCATGATCATTTCGATATTTTGCATAATATTGAAAATCATCATTTAAACCCTGCACACTATGACCGAAGATTTCAAACGCCGCGCCAGGAATTTTCTCCTTCTGGACATCGAGACCGTCTGCTCGCACGCAAGCTATGACGAGCTGCCTGAGCGTATGCGTAAACTCTGGGATAAAAAGGCCCTCACGCTCAAAAAAGGCGACGATACCCTCTCCAATGCCGAGTGGTTTTACGACCGCGGCGCTATCTATGCCGAGTTCGGGAAGATCATCTGCATTGCTTTCGGGGCGTACTATTGGAACGAAAAAGACGAGATTGCGTTTAAGGTGAGTAGCTTCGCCGGAGACGACGAAGTTCAGTTGCTGCTGCAATTCAAGGCGTTGATTGAAAAATATCCCGCCGAACAACTGATCCTCTGCGCCCACAACGGCAAAGAATTCGACTTCCCGTTTATTTGCCGACGGATGCTGATCCACCGCATCGAAATCCCCAAAGCATTGCAGATCACGGGTAAAAAACCCTGGGAACTTCTCCACCAGGATACGATGGATCTATGGAAATTCGGTGATTATAAAAGTTACACCTCGCTCGATTTGCTGGCCGCCGTTTTTGACATTCCCGGAAGCAAAAACGAAATGAGCGGCGACCAGGTAACAAAGGTTTACTACGAGGAAAATGATCTGGCTAAAATTTCCCGATATTGCAGAGAGGACGTAGTGGTACTGGCGCAATTGTATTTGCGGCTGCACTGCCTTGACCAGATACCTGAGCAGAATATCGTGCGGGTCGAGTAAACGACGACCGCCGGCGATCCGGGCAACAGCACCCACACAGGCGTTCCGCACAATGCGGGACATTTTTTATACTTTGAATACATGAGAGAAAAAAAGAGTAAAAAGAAACAGCAACCCGAAAAAAGGGAGGCCGCAACGCCTCATCACATTGTTTCTTACATAGATAATTTAAAGGCGGATATCGCCGCCTTCTTCGACCTGAATGCCGAACACGCATTCCGGCCGTTCGACGTGCACGACCATTTTGGGGTACACGATAAAAAAGTACGCCTGCTTTTCAATGAAATCCTGCATGAACTGGAACAGGACGGCAGGCTGGTTTACCATAAAAACGGCACTTACACGGCTGTCCCGCTCAAAGCCAAGCCGACAGGGCTGATTGGTCGGGTAGATCGTGTCAACAAAGGGTTTGCATTCGTCATCATTGACGGACGCGACGACGATATTTACGTGGACCTGGAATTGCTCAATGGCGCCTGGGACGGCGATATTGTGAAAATCCAGCCACTGTCGCGAAACACCCGCCACTCGAAATCGCGCGATTCGGGCCGGAACAGGACTGAAGGCCGCGTGACCGAAATCGTAGAGCGTTCCAAAGCAGAAATAGTCGGCATTATTGAGATCAACCCGCGTTTCGCGGTCGTTCAGCCCGATAACAAAAAGCTTTACGACCCGATTTACCTTGAACCGGACGAGGTAGGTGAAGCAAGACATGGTGATAAGGTCATTGTAAAGGTGAAAGAATGGCCGACGCGCCGGAGCCAGGCCGAAGGAGAAATCGTGTCCGTGCTTGGAAAAGCGGGTAACAACGACGTGGAAATGCATGCGATCCTGGCCGAGTTTGGTTTGCCTTACCATTTCCCGGAAATCGTGGAAGCGGAGGCGCAAAAGATTCCCGATAAGATCGCTAAAAAGGATATTGCCAAACGTCGCGACATCCGCGATGTACTGACATTCACCATTGACCCTGTCGACGCCAAGGATTTCGATGACGCATTGTCTGTCAGGTATTTGGATGAGGATGTGGTCGAAGTAGGCGTGCATATTGCCGACGTGTCGCATTATGTGCTTCCCGGTACCGAACTTGAAAAAGAGGCATTTCGCCGTGCGACATCCGTCTATCTGGTTGACCGTACAGTGCCGATGCTTCCTGAAAAACTGTCGAATAACCTTTGCTCGCTGCGCCCGAATGAGGACCGGCTGGCATTTTCGGCCATTTTCGAGATCAGCTCAAAAGGTAAGTTAATGAAAGAGTGGTTTGGCCGGACGGTCATCCATTCCGACAGGCGGTTTAGCTACGAAGAAGCCCAAACCGTGCTCGATACGGGCGAAGGCGATTTCCCGAAAGAGCTGGATACGCTGAACAAACTCGCCAAAATTTTCAGAAAAGAGCGCTTCAAAAAAGGCGCCATCAACTTTGAAACGCCGGAAGTCCGCTTCCGCCTGGATCCGGAAGGGCGGCCGCTGGGTATTTACACCAAAGAACGCCACGATTCCAACAAGCTGATCGAGGAGTTTATGCTGCTCGCCAACAAACGTGTAGCGGAATATGTGTATTCGCTGTCCAAAGGTGAAAACAAGAATACGATGGTGTACCGTGTTCACGAAGCGCCGGATCCCGATCGCTTGCAGACTTTCGCCAATTTCGTGGCCAAACTGGGCTTGAAACTGGAAGTGGAAGAGGAAGGCAAAATTGCCAAGTCAATGAATGACATGCTGGCGAAAGTGGAGGGAAAGCCCGAGCAAAACCTCATCGAATCTCTTGCGGTACGAACCATGGCGAAGGCACGGTACAGCACCCAGGATCTGGGCCACTTCGGGCTCGCATTCAGGCGGTACTCGCATTTTACTTCCCCCATCCGACGCTATCCCGACGTGATGGCGCACCGGTTATTGCAGCATTATCTCGACGGCGGCGCCAATGTCGATAGTGAGCAATACGAACTGGCATCGAAGCATTCTTCCGAGCGCGAGCGGCTTGCCGCCGAAGCAGAAAGGGCATCGATCAAATACAAGCAGGTCGAGTTTATGAGTATGATGGACCCGGAGAAGGAATTCGATGGCATCATTACGGGCGTCACCGAGTTCGGGATTTTCGTGGAAATCACTGAGACCGCTTCGGAAGGTCTCATCCGCATGACCGACCTTGGCGATGACTATTATGAACTCGATAAAGAGAATTACCGCGTAATCGGCCAGCATACGAAGAAAATATATGCATTCGGTGACGCTGTGAAGGTGAAAGTGAAGGAAACCAACCTTGCCCGCAGAAGTATGGACCTGTATCTGGCCGGAACCAAACCGGGTCGCAGAAGCGAATTCAGCCGTCCCGGTTTCGACAGGGACGGTGATCGTCGGCCACGCGAGCGCAAGCCTAAGGAGCCACGCGGCTCCGGGCGTGTAAAGCGGAGTTCGGGTGGCGACGGTACTTCCCCGAAGCCTAAGCGGCGGAGGCGGTAGTTTAATGCTGCTCCGCACATTTTGCTGCAATGACTCGCCTCTTCAGATCGTCCGCACGCTCGGCGAGTCGTTGCATCCCATAATGCCATGCGGCCGTTATGGTTTCTTGATCTGCGTCGATTTTTCTGGTTGTCCAGAAATCTTTACGTTTTTCCTCAGAGTCCAAAGAGAGATATTCCTTCACATATGGCAGGAATAGAGGATGTACTAAGGATTCTACATTAAATTTTTCAAAAGGTGTTTGATCTCCCATATGCGTTCTAGTATAGCATCAACGTGTTGTTCCCATTCCTCGTTCGTCATGCTGAGATCCTGTCTGTATTCGTCATAGAATTTAAGCAGATTTTTTAGAAGCTGATCCTCTTCTTCCAGCTCTTTTCTTTCAGCATTAGGCATAAATTTAACCAATAGAAAGCAATTAAAAGCATTGATGCGAAGGTAGAAAACTGCCCGGCCTACCTTCCATTTGTTGTGCAAACGCCACTCATGGCTTATTAAATGGTACAATTCGTTAAAATCTGCTCTATGAACCGCAAAATTTTCCTGTTTCTTTTAGTCTCTTTGATATCGCTTACAACTCAGGCCCAGAAACCCGCCGACAAGGAAGATTGGCAATCCCTCTTCAACGGCAAGGACCTTACGGGTTGGGATGTCAAAATCGCTGGCCATAAGGTGAATGACAATTATAAAAACACCTTCCTCGTGGAGGATAACATGATCCGCGTGAACTATAAAGAATACGACAAGTTCACGACCGAATATGGTCATATGTATTACAACAAGCCCTATTCGCATTACAAAATCAGGCTGCAATACCGCTTCACCGGCAACCAGGTGCCTGGTGGTGCCTCATGGAATGTGCGTAACAGCGGGATTATGCTGCATTCGCAATCGGCGGCAAGTCTGGGGATCGACCAGGATTTTCCGATTTCGCTGGAAATGCAATACCTCGGCGGGCTCAATGCGGGCGAACGCAACACAGGTAACCTGTGCACACCAGGCACGATCGTCGATATCGACGGTAAGCTGGCGGAAGCGCATTGTATTAATTCATCTTCCAAAACCTACAATGGCGATCAATGGGTCGATGCGGAAGCGATCGTGCTCGGCGATTCAATCATTTATCACATGATAGGCGGCGATACGGTGCTTGTCTACACCAATCCGCGCATCGGGGGCGGCTACGTCGGCAAGAACCATACGTTCAAAGACGGCAAAGTGGGCAATGAGGCAGAATGGATCAAAAAAGATAATACGAAGCTCGGCAGCGGTTACATTGCATTGCAAGCAGAGAGCCACCCGATTGATTTCCGGAACATAGAATTGCTCAATCTCAAAGGCTGTATGGACCCGAAAGCGACGAATTACAAATCGTATTACGTAGCTGCCGACAATTCGTCTTGTACATATAAAAAGAAATAACCTGGGCAGTACAGGCAATAAAACCCTATTGATTTTCGGTTTTTTATATTTTTGCAGGAATGGACGGTTCGTCTGAACCGTCCATTTTTTGTGAAAACAGCCTTTGTGCTAATGAAAAAGATTCTTACCCGGTTTGTACTGCTCGTGGTTGTCCTCGCCGGGATCAACTGGCTGGCTTCGTCGTTTTTTTTCAGGCTGGACCTTACCGAGGATAAGCGATACAGCATTTCCGATGCTACGAAAGCGCTTTTAGGCAGTCTGCAAAAGGATGTGGTTGTGAATGTGTACCTTTCCGGCGACTTCCCGGCAGGGTTCGAGCGCCTGGAAAGTGCCACGCGCGAAACCCTTGAAGAATTCAAAACCTACGCCAATGGCCACCTGATCGTCAATTACTCCGACCCCTCCGACGCGACCAGCGAAGAGCAGCGTCAGAAACAATACATGAGCCTGATCGACCGTGGGCTGAACCCTACCAACGTGTTTGCGAACGAAGACGGCAAGCGCACCGAAAAGATCATTTTCCCGGGTGTGATCGTTCAGGCGGACACGCTTTCGGTACCCGTCCAGTTGTTGAAGGGCAATAAGGCAACCTCACCGGAAGAGCAGCTTAACCAGTCTTATGAGGGTGTCGAATTCGAACTGGCATCCGCCATACGCTTGCTGGCGAACCCGGAACGCAAGAAAGTAGGCTTCGTCGTAAGCCATACGAAAATTCCCCCTGCCCGTTTGAGCGATCTTATTGCCACCATCCAGCAGAGCTACGATGTATTTCTGGACATGAATAACCCGGAATCTTACGAAGGGCTGGATGCATTGATTGTCATGAAACCCGATAGTACTTTCTCGGACGAGGAAAAATACAAGCTCGACCAATATGTAGTCGGCGGTGGCAAAGCACTGTTTTTTGTGGACGGCGCGCGTGTGGACAGTGTGAGCCTGGACGGCAATTATGCCCAGCCGCTCGATCTGAACCTCGGTGATTTATTTTTTAAATGGGGCGTAAGGCTAAATACCAATCTGGTGAAAGACATGAACTGTGCCCAGATCCTGCTGAATGTTGGTAATGTGGGCGATAACCCGGAGATCCGCCCTATGCCCTGGCGATTCTTCCCTTTACTGAATAATTTTGGCAAGCACACCATTACCCGTAACCTCAATGCGGTTTATACACGGTTTCTCAGTTCGATCGACACTGTGGGCGGTGCCAACGGCATTGCTAAAACGCCGTTACTGATGACGTCGCCTTACACCCAGCTCGTGAATGCGCCCGCGCTGGTAGGCTACAATGAGGCGCGCAAGGATCCGGATCCTTCGGAATATCGCTCGGGCATTAAGCTGGCAGGCGTATTGCTCGAAGGATCATTCACATCGCTTTTTCAAAATCGCATTCTGGCCGGTGATCCGCGGGCAGCAAAGTTTAAGGCAAATGGTAATGCAGGCAAGGTGATCATTTGCTCCGATGGCGACCTGATCGTGAATGATTATGATTATAAAAGGAATGCGCCGCTGCCGCTCGGCTACGACCGGGTGACCAAGCAAACCTATGGCAACAAGGATTTCGTTCTCCATGCGCTGGATTATATGACCGATGCCAACGGACTGATCAATGCGCGCAGTAAACAGATCGCCATCCGCGCTTTGGATAAAATCCAGATTCAGGAAAACAGGAAGTTCTGGCAAGCCCTCAATTTGCTGTTGCCGGTAGCACTGATCGGTCTTTTTGGAGCACTCAGATATTATCTTCGCATCAGAAAATTTGGCTAGTAACCCCCGTGGCGCTTCCGTAATTTTTCATACTTTTGTTCCCTACAATCAAGTTTTTCCGGAATCTTCCGCATATAAATCTATCAACTAAACACTTACGTCACGAATTATGAAGTTTGTCGTTTCGTCATCAGTTCTACTCAAACAGCTGTCAGCTATAAACGGTGTCGTTTCAACGAACCCAATTGTGCCTATCCTTGAAAATTTCCTCCTTACGCTGGAAGGAAATTCACTCACCGTGACGGCATCCGACCTCCAAACCGTAATGATTACGGAAATAGAGGTGGAGTCATCCGAAAAAGGAGCTATTGCCATTCCCGCAAAGTTACTGCTCGACACCCTCCGCGGCCTGCCCGAGCAACCGATTACCTTGCAGGTGAATGCTGAGACATTTGGTACCGAGATCATTTCCGATAACGGCCGCTATAAACTGTCGGGTGAAAACCCGATCGATTTCCCGAAAACACCGGTGGTGAACCGTGGCCAGTCCGTGGATTTCTCTTCCACGGCATTGGGATCGGCTATCTCGAATACATTGTTTGCCACCAGTACCGACGACCTTCGCCCGGCTATGACAGGGGTATTCGTTCAAATGGGGGCTGAAAGCGCCACTTTTGTAGCTACCGACGGTCACCGCCTCGTGCGCTACCGCCGTACGGACATTAAATCGGACATCGATACTTCGATGATCATCCAACGGAAAGCATTGAACTTGCTGAAAAGCTGTCTGCCTTCGGATGATGTTCCTGTAAAAGCGGAGTTCACTTCTTCCAATGCATTTTTCAGCTTCGGTAATATCCGCATGATCTGCCGGTTGATCGACGAGCGCTTCCCGGATTACGAGAATGCCATCCCGACCAACAACCCGAATACGCTGACCATCAACCGCCTGGAAATCCTCAGCTCGCTGCGTCGTATTTCGATCTACTCCAACCGGACTACCCACCAGGTGCGCATGAAAATGGCGCTCAACGATCTGGTGATCTCCGCCGAAGACCTCGACTATTCCAACGAAGCGAACGAGCGCCTGATGTGCGAGTACAACGGCGACGACATGGAAATCGGTTTCAATGCGAAATTCCTGATAGAAGTACTGGGTAACCTTTCGAGCAAAACCATCACCTTCGAACTTTCCGCTCCTAACCGCGCCGGACTCATTATTCCGGTGGATCAGGAGGAAAACGAAGACATCCTGATGCTCGTGATGCCGGTCATGCTGAACACTTACGTTTAGACCCCGCCAACAATCCTATTTTAAAGTCCGGCCTAGCAGCCGGACTTTTTTGTTTTATAATCCACTCAAATACAATATGTTAATCTAATGTTATTTTTAATTACGAAAAAAATCGTAGTTAGGACTTGTATGTACGATTTTTTTCGTAGACATTTGGTACGAAGATCATCGTAATTAACTAACACCATGTATATCAAGCCCACCGACTCCGAACTGGAAATCCTGAACTACCTCTGGCAGGCAGGCCCAAGTACCGTCCGGGCCGTGCATGATGCCCTTTCCGAAACCAAGGACGTTGGCTACACCACCACCTTGAAACTCATGCAGATCATGCACGACAAAGGGCTGCTCTACCGCACGGAGCAAGGACGATCGCATATTTACGTGGCGCTACTCGGCAAGGAGGAAACGCAGCAGAATCTGGTAGGTAAAATGGTTGAAACCCTGTTTCAGGGCTCCGCTGCGCAGATGGTGATGCAGGCGCTTGGGAATCATACTACCTCCAAGGAAGAACTGGATGAAATTCGCGAGTTATTAAATAACCTGGAAAACAATCGTTAGCCATGAAATTCTTCTCAAATCTGTTACCCGGTCCGGCCGTTTCCGCATTTGGCTGGACGCTTATCCACTCGATCTGGCAGGGAACGCTGCTGATGCTGGTCGCTATTGCCGCATTCTATTTTTTGAGAAAAAAATCAGCCAGCATGCGCTACCTGGCGGGTGTCGGCTTCCTTTTCGCTCAGGTGCTGGCCTCTGTGGCGACATTCATCTATTATTATCCCAAGGCCACCGGCGCAGTTGCCAGCGTACAAGCTTTGACGCGCTACAACGCGCTGTCCGCATCGCGTACCTGGACGGAAGTCACGCGGGACCTGCCCATTTCATTGAAAGTACAAATGTGGCTCACCGCCCATTTGCACGAACTGGTTATTTGCTGGCTGATCGGCTCCGGCATTCTGCTGCTGCGCTTTGCCGGCGGCTGGATTTTCACAGAAAGGCTCCGGCTCAATGCCAAAATCGTCATGGACAAAGAATGGCGGGCACGATTTGGAGTGATTATGGCAAAAATGAATATCTCCAAATCCGTGGAATTCCGCGAAACCGCCAAAGTGCTTACTCCTATGGTGATAGGCACATTTAGTCCGGTAGTACTGATCCCAATCGGCTTGCTCTCAGGATTCTCCACGGCGCAGGTAGAGGCGATTCTCGCACATGAGCTGGCGCATATCCGCAGGAATGATTACCTGATCAATATGCTGCAATCGTTCGTGGAAGTGATCTTTTTCTTCCATCCGGCGATCTGGTGGCTGTCCGAAAAAGTGCGGGCCGAACGCGAGCATTGCTGCGACGACATCGCATTGGCCGTTTGCGGCGATAAAATGTCCCTCGCCCACGCCCTCGTGAAAGTGGCCGAATGGCAGGCAAGCCCAAGCCTGGCTATGGCTTTTGCTTCTAAAAAACCGTTGCTGCTGCATCGTGTACAACGTGTATTAGGCTTGAACCCAAAACCTGTGCGCACATTTTCCAGCCTTCCTGCCATGATTTTCGCTATTGGACTGGTAATTGGACTTTCGGCCTATGCGGTGGCGCAAAAAATTGAAAAAGATAAGGAACGAAAAGCCGCCAAGCACATGACCGTTAAGAAACGGAAGCCAGTGAAAACAGACATCCGTTTGGAGCATGAAATGGACGAGATGGCGGAAATAACTGTAGATGAAGGCATTCTCGAAGATGTTCAAGCAGAACTGGCCGACGTGCGTGTCGATATCGAAGCCCCGGAAATGGAGGAATTCGAACAAACAGGCAATGATACGCTGGACAAGAAAATGTGGGAAATTAACCAGAAGATCCGGGCAATGCATGAGGAGTTAAAACCGCTTCATCAAAGGCTGGATGAGCTGCATCTTGAACGGGAAAAATATATGTTTGAAGAAGAGCGGGTTGAGCGCGAAATTCAAAAATTTGAATATAAAAAGCAGCGTGCAGCTGAACTTCGAATGGATTTGATGGAAAAAAGATCCGTGATTTTCAATCAGGACGCCAAAGATTCCAAAGTAAGCGACACCGACCTCGACAAGCAGTTGGCAGATTTCGAGCAGCAAATCAAGGCGCACGAACAAACCATTGCCGACCTGAATAACCAGATTGCCAATGCCAGAAAAGAAGCGGTGAAAATCGCCGAGCCAGAGGTGAAACTGCAACGGGAGATCGAAGAGGTCAACTATAAGATCAGTGAGTTGGGCAAAAGGATCGGTTTGGAGACGCTGAGTTATAGGAAGATAAGCGACGTTCAGGAGCCTGCCCGTGCGCCGCGCGTAGCCCGGAGCTCACGTCTGCAGCGTGCAGGAACCCCACCTCCCCCACCCCCTGCTCCGGTGGTGGCACCGGCAAAGGTGGCGCCTGCTGTTCCCGCCAAACCGGCGCCAGCGCCGAAACCACCGCTTCCTCCAAAAAAGGATCCCAGAGACTAAGTAAAAATGGCAGCGATTCAGTCGCTGCCATTTTCATTTATACACATCAATGTATTATTCCACTTCAATCACTACATCGTCGCTCATCGGATGTGTGACGCACGTCAGGATAAACCCTTCACGAAGTTCAGCTTCTGACAGCGCGTCCTCCTCATCCATTTGCACCTTTCCGGAAGTGCACCTGCCCATGCACGCGGTACACATGCCCGCCTGGCACGAATACGGCAGATCGATATCCATATTCAATGCGGCTTCGAGTACGGTTTCGTGAGGTTTTACCGGCAGTTTATATTCTGTTCCTTCGTAAAACAAGGTAATTTCGCGCGTTTTGGGCGAATCGTCGTCGTCCGCTTCCGGCTCCAGCGTCACTTCACCCGGCTTGGCAGAAGTGGCTGTAACGAAACTCTCTTTCCGGATGTTGCCCTCGGGCACGGCCAGGATCGAAAGTGCACGATGTGCTTCTTCCATCATGTCCTCCGGCCCGCACAGGAAGTATTCTGCCTCCTTTTTATTAAGCTGAGGGAGTTTTTCAATGATTTTCAGCATATGACTTTTATTCAATCGGCCGGTTTCGCCCTCCCAACCTTCGTCGGGCTGGCTTAATGTATGCACGACAGTGAACCGCTTGCCATATTTGCTTTCCAGCGCCGAAATTTTGTCTTTGAAAATAATGCTTTCCGTACGCCGGCTTCCGTAAATCAGGAAAACTTCGCTCTCGGGCTCCACCATGAGAACCGATTTCAAAATCGAAAACAAAGGGGTAATACCGCTTCCTGCACCAACAAACACCACCTGGCGCGTCTGATCATCCGCCTGTTTCGGAAAAAAGTGGCCCATAGGCTCCAATACTTCCAGCACATCGCCCTCCTTCACCGTGTCGAGCAGCAGATTGGATGCATAACCTCCCGGTACCCGTTTAATGGTAATGGCCAGGGAAACATCCGTATAGGGCGAGCTCGACATCGAATACGACCTTCTGATTTTCTTGTCTTCGAAAGGCAGCAGCAAAGTCAGGAACTGTCCCGGGCGATATTGTACAACCTCATTGATCGGGTGCCAGAAATGGATGGTAGCGGCCTCATCCGTTTCCTTTTCTATCTCCTTTACTTTTAAAAAATAATATTTGCTCATTTGTTTGGCTGTAAGCTTTAGGCAGTAGGCCTTACGCTCATTTATTCAAAAAAACGTGTGCTATTGTAATCTAAAACAACACAAAAGCCTCACAGGTAACACCTATGAGGCTTTTATGATTTCATATTTGCATTATTTCAAAGTCGCAACGGCATCTTTGATGCGTTTTACCGCTTCTTCCAACGCTTCGTCGGCAGCGGCCGTGGAGATACGGATGCAGTTTGGTGCACCGAAACCCGAACCAGCTACGGTTGAAACGAAGGATTTGTTCAAAATCCAGTTGGCGAAATCATCGGAATCCTTGATCGTAGTCTCTCCATCCGATTTGCCGAAATAGTAGCTCACATCCGGGAATGCGTAAAATGCGCCCTGCGGTACATTCACTTTAAAACCCGGAATCTCTTTCAACAAACCTACCACGAGGTCGCGACGGCGGTGGTATGCCTTCGCCATTTCGATAGAAGGCTCTTTCGGGCCATTGAATGCAGCCGTTGCCGCTTTCTGCGCGATAGAGTTCGTTCCGGAGGTAACCTGACCTTGCAGTTTTTCAACGCCATCCGCGATCCATTTCGCTGCTGCGATGAAACCGATCCGCCAGCCTGTCATCGCGTAACCTTTCGCCACGCCGTTTACAGTGATCACGCGGTCTTTCAACGCAGGGATAGAGCCGATGCTGAAATGGCCTTCCTCGGTGAAGTTGATGTATTCGTAAATCTCGTCGGCCAGAACGTACACTCCTTCGTGTTTTTCGAGCACCGCCGCGATCTCTCTCAATTCTTTTTCTGAATAAACAGCGCCTGTCGGGTTGTTCGGCGAAGCGTACATAACCACTTTGGTGCGCGGGGTAATGGCAGCTTCCAGTTGTGCAGCCGTTACTTTAAAGTCGTTTTCGAATGCACCATCGATCACCACAGACTTACCTTCCGCGAGTTTCACCATTTCGGAATAGCTCACCCAGTAAGGCGCGAAAATCACTACTTCGTCGCCAGGATTTACCAGAACCTGGATCACGTTCGCGAGTGAATGCTTGGCACCGGTCGAAACCACGATATTTTCGGGTTTCCAATCTATATTATTGTCGCGCTTTAACTTATCAGCAATGGCCTTTCGCAGGTCTGGGTAACCTGCTACGGGTGAGTAACCATGAAAACCATCGTCGATGGCTTTTTTAGCGGCCTCGCAAATGTGTGCGGGCGTCTTGAAGTCTGGCTCACCAACGCTCAGACTGATCACTTTGTGGCCTTGGGCGGCCAGTTCACGGGCCATTTTCGTCATCGCCAGCGTCGAAGATTCTTCGAGGGCGTTGATGCGGTCGGCCAACTGGGTTTGCTCTGCTACTGCGGACATTGCAACGTTTTAATTAAGTTAAAGAAGGTACTGCGAACTGTATCAACAAATTGCCCGCAAAGGTACGGGTTTTTTAGCAGTTGCATTGTATTATGTCAAGAAAGATTTAATGCCTGGTATCAATTAGCAGACGGTAAGCCGCGCTGCTGGAAATGGTGCGCCATTCAACGATATTTGTTTATGAACACACCCATCACAATAGAAGAGATCACTTACCTGGCCGATGTGCCTGAAAGTCTGCACACTGCCTTCCTACGCGTGGCCAATGGGCTGCACGAACGCGCGAAGTATCCGAAGGAGAAAGTCTTTCTGATGCTTGTCAAAATGCTGAATGACTCCAAAAAATATGCATTCTCAAAAAATAAGCTGACCAATCTTGCGAAGACCGTCTATGAACTCCGAAAATCGGGGATTAATATCACGCTGACGGATGCGGGCAAAGAGCTGATTTACAACGAAGAGGCCGTGCTGACTTTGGAACATAGGGCCCCTGCGGGTAAAAATAAGGTCGCTCTCCGCGAAGACAAACTGCATTATGCCATTTTCGGCAAAGAGCACATCGAAGAAGGCGCATTGCAGCAAATGGAAACCGCCGTTAGCTTACCCATATCGGTCGCAGGCGCATTAATGCCCGACGCACACCAGGGTTATGGCCTACCCATCGGCGGCGTGCTGGCTACGGAAGCCGGTAAAGTAATCCCTTACGCCGTAGGCGTCGATATTGCCTGCCGTATGTGTATGTCGGTGTTCGATATACCAGCCGACTATTTCAAACGCGAACCGCATTACCTCAAAAAGATCCTCAACGAGAATACCAAATTCGGCATGGGAGGCGAAACGGCCCGGAAATACGACGACAGCGTAATGGACCAGCCGGAATGGGAGGCGACAAAAACCATTCGGTCGCTGAAAGACAAAGCTTACCGCCAGCTAGGTACTTCCGGCACGGGAAATCACTTCGTAGAATGGGGTATTGTAGAAGTATTTGAAAACGATCCGCTTTTGAATTTACCCAAGGGCGAATATCTCTCACTCCTGTCACATTCCGGCTCGCGGGGCTTCGGTGGGACGGTAGCCAATTACTACTCCAAACTGGCCATGCAAAAAACGGTACTGCCCAAGCAGGCCGCACATTTGGCATGGCTGGATTTAAATACACAAGAAGGCCAGGAATACTGGATCGCGATGAACCTCGCCGGCGATTACGCCTCCGCCAACCACCACGAAATCCATAATAAAATGGCCAAATCGCTTGGCGAAAAGCCATTGAAAATCATCGAAAACCACCACAATTTCGCCTGGAAAGAAAAACTGGCCGACGGCCGCGAGGTAATCGTACACCGCAAAGGCGCCACACCGGCCGGTACCGACGAACTCGGCATTATACCGGGCTCCATGGCACAGCCTGGCTACGTGATTCGCGGCAAAGGCAACGCTACGTCCATCCATTCCGCTTCGCACGGGGCCGGACGCTTACTCTCCCGCACGAAGGCGTTTACCACGACCACCCGTAGTCAGATGAATAAAATCCTGCAAGACAATGGTATTGAGCTCATTGGCGGCGACCTTGACGAATCACCGATGGTTTACAAGAATATTGAAGATGTGATCGCCGCGCAGTCGGAGCTGGTACACGTGCTGGCGAAGTTTTCGCCCAAGATTGTAAGGATGGCGGATGCGAATCGGAAGGAAAGGCGAGAGGATTGAGGGAATTATTTAGTAACTTTCATAAAAGTAATCGTCATGACTGCACTTAGATTGGTTGAAACACCAAAAAACGGAGAACTGAAAATATCGCTACCGGATTCATTTAGTGATGATCCGGTGGAGGTAATCATTCGCCCGTTAGCGCAGACTGAAATTGATGCGAAGTCAAGGCTTAAAATTGCTCAACAATACCTCAAAAGATCAAAACCAACTAATTTTGACTTAGGAGATTTGGACCCACATGAGCAATAACCATCGAAAAATTTTCATCGACAGTTCCATTCTGGTAGAATTTGAAAAGCAAACCAAAACCGATTTGCTTCTGCATCTTATGAGACGTGAGGAGCTGGATTTATTTGTGAATTCAACCGTTCTAAGCGAATACACTTACTATCTGCTAGCAATTGAAGGCGGAAAATCGCCCAGATCCGTTAAAGAAGACAGGAATATCAGGGCCATCCTTTCGCAGAATAATCCTGAACCTTTTCTCTCCACATTTCAAATCGCTCCACTTCAAACGGAAATAACTGCAACGTTCCTCGAAATGATGTCGAAGTATAATCTTCTTCCCAACGACGCATTGATCCTTACTGACTGCAAACTGAACGCAATCAATGCATTAGCAAGTTATGATATCAAAGATTTCTCTCAGGCTTGCAAGGAAGAAGGTATTCTGCTCATCAGCTCACTATCCGATCTAACATTCGATTAAAACACCTCCCCCAAATTCACAAACAACCCCCGCGACCCATCCATGCCAAACCCATAGTCGATGGCGATATTGGCCCCCGAGGTCTTATTCACCTTGATGCGGATGCCCAGTCCTCCGGCTGGCGCGATGCGGCGAAAGCTTTTGGAAGGCCACTCAGAGACGCTTTGCGCATTGGCGAAGAGTACGCCGCCGAAAAGGCCGTTTTTAGTTAGAGCAAAGCGATATTCCGTTTCGAAATAGAGTAGGTTGGGACTGCGGAAACGCCCTTGAATGTAGCCCCGGCCCAGGTTGGTAGTGGGGTCCCAGCCGGTAGCGGGAAGATCGAGGTAGGGAGGTTTGCCGACGGTAAGCCAGTTGTAATTCCAGAAAGCAAGGGTATTCTGACTGCCACGGGGCAGGTTAAAATAGCGACGAACATCTACAACGACGGATTGCCAGTTGTTGGTGCTGCCAAGCGCAGTCATGTTCGGACGGAACTGTACGTTGGTGTAAAATCCTTTGAGCGGATTAATGGAGTTGGTACGACTGTCATAAGCGACGGTTACGAGCGGCCCGACGGACGACGATTTGTTCCCTAGGCCATAATCCCTGATATCCTGATTGAGCTTTTCTTCCTTGTCGGTCTGCATGATCTGCCACCTTTTATCATAGGCAAATCCCAACCCCACGAAGAACGATTTGCCGATCCTCTTTAAAACCGTCTGATGCAGGCGCAAATGCTTGTATTTCAAATTGGTAGCATCCCTGATTTTTGAATCCATACCCAAACCATAGGTATCCTGCGGATATTTAAAAAACCGCCAGTCCACCACGAAGTTATAATTATTGCTCCGCGTCCAGATATTCGCCTGGACGGGGATCGTCATCTGTTTGTATTCCGTGTAAATGAAATTGGTGGTAATGCTGGAAATGTTGGTCGTTTTTGGATTGCTTGTGTAAAATGCAATGTTGGCATTGAGCGAGCCCGTAAGACCGGACGATAACGTATACCCGCCGGCAGGCACGAGGGAAAAGATCGGTTTGCCCGATTTGATCTTCGGAACGCGAACGGAATCCGATTTGTCCTTCGACTTCCACTTCCTGAGGACGTCAATCAGGTCCTTCTGCATCACCTTTTGTGCGGAGTCGGCATGGGCAACGGTGTCCCCTACCGCGACTTGCGGAAACGCTACATAATTTCCGGCCCGCAAACCACTCACGGTCAGCATTAAAAGCACGGTTATTATGTAAAAAGCCTTGATCACCGGGTCGGGTTTGTTAAGTACATTCCTAGTAATATATATCAAAATAATGCCCGCCACAAAAAAAGCCACCGGCTTCTCGCGAAACCGGTGGCTTTGTACCACTAAATGTGGTTATTATGCCAATGCAGCCTTCAAATTCTCATCGATAGCTTCAAGGAACTCTTCTGTGTACAGGTAATGCTCACCATGTTTCACGTCGTTTCCGTGGAGACCAACGGCCAAATCCTTGGTCATTTTACCGCTTTCCACAGTTTCGATACACACTTTTTCCAATGCGTTAGCGAATTCGATCAGCGGCTGGTTGTTGTCCAGCTTACCACGGAATGCCAGACCGCGTGTCCATGCGAAGATGGAAGCGATTGGGTTAGTGGAAGTTGGCTTGCCTTTCTGGTGCTCGCGATAGTGACGGGTTACTGTTCCGTGCGCTGCCTCAGCTTCCATGGTTTTGCCATCCGGCGTCACCAATGTAGAAGTCATCAGACCCAGTGAGCCGAAACCTTGTGCAACGGTATCCGACTGAACGTCACCGTCATAGTTTTTACAAGCCCACACGAAGTTACCTTCCCATTTCAGCGCCGAAGCAACCATATCGTCGATCAGACGGTGCTCGTAATGTACTTTGCCTTTGTATTCATTTTCGTACACTTCCTGGAAGATATCCTTGAAGCGACCATCGTATTTTTTAAGGATCGTGTTTTTAGTGGAAAGGTACAATGGCCATCCTTTGTCCAAAGCCACGTTAAAGCATGAACGCGCAAAACCCCGGATCGACTCGTCGATGTTGTACATAGCCATCGCTACACCGGCACCTTTGTATTGGTATACTTCGTGCTCGATCACTTGTCCGTCTTCGCCTTCGAATTTGATCGTTAGTTTACCTTTTCCTGGAACTACGAAATCGGTGGCGCGGTACTGATCACCGAATGCGTGACGTCCTACGATAATCGGCGCCGTCCAGTTAGTAACCAAGCGAGGCACATTGCTCATTACGATCGGCTCACGGAATACAGTACCATCGAGGATGTTACGGATAGTTCCGTTCGGCGATTTCCACATTTGTTTCAGACCGAATTCTTCAACACGTGCTTCGTCAGGTGTGATGGTCGCACATTTGATACCTACGCCATATTCTTTGATAGCGTTGGCAGCGTCGATAGTCACCTGGTCATTGGTCTCGTCGCGGTACTCGATACCCAAGTCGTAGTATTTGATATCTACGTCGATGTAAGGGAGGATCAGTTTTTCCTTGATAAATTTCCAGATGATGCGGGTCATTTCATCGCCATCCAGTTCTACGACGGGATTGTCAACTTTAATTTTGCTCATGTCTTAAATTCTATACAATAGTTAAAGATTTTGAAATCAGACCGTGAAAGTACGAACAATAGAATAAAAAGGCGAAATTTCCTCCGATTACAATCCCAAAAAGACGATAGTACCCGATGAAAAAGGCCGCATTGCGCAAGGAGTTTTTACAAAAAAGAAAAGAGGCCGACGGGCAATGGCTGGTCGAGAAAAATGCCCTCATTGCGCAGAATCTCAAAAAATATGTTCAGCAAAATCATTTCAAAACACTTCATACATTTCTTCCTCAACTTGGCTCCCGGGAAATCGATACTTTTCTCGTCATCGAATCCCTCCGCATCGCATTCCCGACAATTCGCATTGCCGCACCGTACATTATCCCCGGCACGCGGGAAATGGAGCATTATTTAGTAAGTCCATTCACGCATTTAATCACCAATCAATGGCGAATCCCGGAGCCCGACCCGCTGACTTCGGAAAGGGTACAGCCACAGGAACTCGACATGGTGCTGGTACCACTGCTCGCGTTCGACCGCAGCGGTTACCGCGTGGGTTATGGCGGTGGGTATTATGATCGCTTCTTACCCCACACCCGCCCTGATTGCATCAAGATAGGCCTTTCGCTCTTTGATGCCGTTGAAGAAATAGCGGATCTCGATCAATACGATTTCCCGCTTGACGTGTGTATTACGCCTGAGCATGTGTACCATTTCAACAAACAATAGGAAAGGGCTGGCGGCTGAAAACCCTATTAAACAGCTCTGAAATGTCGGCTTTCGGCCTTCCTTCCTGAATTTTAATGCATTAATGGTTGATTTTCCGGCATCATTTTAAAAAACTGCGTAAATTTGCGGCACTTTTCGCAAGGCGGCGTGCGCCGTTCGCAAGGAGTAAATCATATTCTATCCATTTTTAATCTTAATGCAAGAATGAAAATCGCAGTAGTAGGCGCTACCGGTCTGGTGGGCGGCGAAATCCTCAAAGTGCTCGAAGAGCGTAATTTCCCGGTGACGGAGCTTTTGGCCGTCGCATCTGAAAGGTCTGTTGGTAAGGAAGTTACATTCAAGGGTAAACAGATAAAGGTGATCGGCTTCGAGGATGCGATTGCTGCCAAACCGGAGATCGCGATCTTCTCGGCTGGCGGTGGCACTTCGCTTGCCCTTGCACCAAAATTCGCGGAAGCAGGCATCACGGTTGTGGATAACTCTTCGGCGTGGCGTATGGACCCTACCAAAAAACTGGTGGTTCCGGAAATCAATGCAGGCGAATTGACGAAAGAAGACAAAATAATTGCAAACCCGAACTGCTCGACAATTCAAATGGTGGTAGTTCTGAATCCTTTGCACAAAAAATACAAAATCAAACGCGTAGTTGTTTCCACTTACCAATCGGTGACGGGAACTGGTAAAGCGGCGGTGGATCAGCTTTTCTCTGAGCGCGCCGGCGATCACAGCAAAGGGAAAGTATACCCGCACCAGATCGATCTGAACGTTCTCCCGCACATCGACGTGTTTCTCGATAACGGTTATACCAAAGAGGAAATGAAGATGACCAACGAAACAAAGAAGATCATGAGCGACGACAGCATCGCGGTTACTGCGACAACTGTTCGTATCCCGACGATCGGCGGTCACTCTGAGGCGGTTAACATCGAGTTCGAAAACGAATTTGACCTGGATGAAGTACGCCAGATCCTGGGCGAAACCGAAGGCGTGATCGTACAGGACGATCCGAAAAATGCATTGTACCCCATGCCATTGACGGCGCACGGCAAAGATGAAACTTTCGTAGGCCGCATCCGCCGCGACGAGTCTCAGCCTAAAACGCTGAACCTCTGGATCGTAGCAGATAACCTGCGTAAAGGTGCTGCTACCAATGCGGTTCAAATCGCTGAGTTTTTGGCAAAAAATGAACTGGTAGGAGTTGCGGCAGAAGCTTAGATAAAAAGAAAGGGTCGCGACGCGACCCTTTCTTTTTATCTATCAACCTCTCCCATTACTACGTCGATAGAACCTATCACAGCGACCAAATCGGCCAGCAATGCGCCTTTCGAAATTTCACCGATCACCGAAAGGTTATTGAAAGAGCAGGCGCGTGCCTTACAGCGGACAGGAATGTCCGAACGCCCGTCGGTGCGGAAATAGAAGCCCAATTCGCCTTTCGGATTCTCCGCACGAACGTAGAAATCCATTGCTTTCGGCCTGATTTTCTTGGGAACGATGGCTTGCGGATCGAAATCGCGGGTTCTTTTATGATCTCCCTGCAATTGCACGAGGCATTGCTCAATGATTTTCACGGACTCCCAGCATTCCACCACACGAACCCAGGTACGGTCCCAGCAATCGCCCACTTTCCCTGATTTGCCTTCTCCGATGGGTATTTCGAAATCCAGTTCCGGGTATACCGAATAGCCATCCACCTTCCTTAGATCATACCTCAGACCCGAACCACGGAGCATAGGGCCGGTGCAGCCGTAGTTAATGGCCACATCCAGCGGCAGCACGCCTACGTTGGCGGTACGCTTGATAAAAATCTTGTTATCCACCACCAACTGCTGTAATTCGGTCAGTTTGGGTTTCAAATATCTAACAAACTCCGTGCAGCGCTCCTCGAAACCGACGGGCAAATCGTAAAACAACCCGCCTATCCATATATAATTGTACAGCATTCGTGCACCGCAAGTCCATTCGAGCAGGCGAAGGATCTGTTCGCGGTCACGCATCATCCACAGGAATGGCGTATAGGCGCCTATGTCCATTGCGTAGGTGCCCAGCGCGACGAAGTGCGAAGCAAGCCGGTTCAGCTCTGCCACAACTACACGGATATATTCAATGCGTTTAGGAATGTCGTTTTCAATGCCGAGCATTCTTTCCACACCCATTACATAGGCATGCTCGGAGTTCATCGCCGCCACGTAGTCCATGCGGTCCACGTAGGGAATAATCTGATTGAACGGCAGTGACTCCGCGTGTTTTTCGAAACAGCGGTGCAGGTAGCCCAAATGCGGCACCACATCGACCACCACTTCGCCGTCGGTCACCACTTCCAGGCGCAATACGCCGTGCGTAGAAGGGTGCTGCGGGCCCATATTGAGCACCATTTCCTCTGTACGAAGGTTTTCGGAATTATATTTCGTGGGCGCCGAAGCAATGAAATGCTCGGGTTTGTATTCGTATTGGATAGCGTTGCTCATACCTAAAACCTGACTAGCTTCTGATCGTGTACTTCCACCCGCAATGGCCCGATCGGACGGCCCTCATTGTGCAGGCGATCGACCGCCGTGACATAGTAAACATATCTTTTGCCCGATTCAGCAGTCATATCAATAAACTTCTCGCCTTCATGGCACATTCCCAGAATACGGCGCGGATCGTGAGCCGTCGCTTTTTCGTCCGGCGGAAACCTGTAAATCACGTAGTACCAAGCCTTGTCGCCGTCAGACGCCTCGTCGGGCCTGTCCCAGGTAAGTTCGATGCCCCGGGAAAGCAATGTAGCTTTCAGGCTTTTAGGCGACAATGGGGGAATTTTGTCCTTCCAGGGCATTGTCGGGACCAATGCAGGATATTTGAAAAGGTCTCTCCGCAGTGAATCCACAAAACCCAGACTATTGCCCCTTAATGACCTCGAACTAAAAAATATCGACCCGTCAGCCTCGCTATCACGGAAATAGCGTACCTGGTTGGGGATTTCGGCAGGGTTCGACCAATGTGAGTCCTTGTCTTTGTATCCTACCCGGTATGCTCCCATACCTATATATAAATGCCTGTCAAAACAGTTCTCCGTCCACCAGTCGACCAGGTTTTTGTACGGTACCCGGTTGAAACCTGAGGAGAAATACACCTGCGGTGCAATGTAATCGATCCAGCCTTCCTTTACCCAGCGGCGGCTATCGGCAAAAAGGTCGTCATAGGAAGCAAGCGCGCCAAAGGTTTTGGATCCCTCCGCGTCGCGATCCTTATTGCGCCATACCCCAAAAGGGCTGATTCCGAATTTCAGCTTAGGGTTCAATGCTTCCAGTGCGTCGTGGATTTGTTTTACCAATAAATCCACGTTATGGCGGCGCCAATCGGCTTTGTTGGTGTAGCCGTCGGAGTATTTACGGAATGTCGCGTCGTCCTGGATCACTTGTCCGGGTGCGGCATAAGGATAAAAATAGTCATCGAAGTGAATGCCGTCGACGTCATAATTTTTGGCGACATTGACTGTCATATCGGTAATGAACTGCCGCACTTCGGGGATACCGAAATCGAAAAGTTTATAACCGTCGTAACTGAGGATCCATTCGGGATGCCGGCGGCTGATATTCTCTGCGGAAACGCTTTTGGAAGATTTATGGACAAGCCGGTTGAGGTTCAGCCAGGCGTGAAATTCGAGGCCGCGCTTGTGCGCTTCGGTGATCATGAAGTCGAGCGGGTCCCACATCGGGTCCGGTTTGCGGCCCTGCACGCCCGTGAGCCATTCCGACCACGGTTCGGGGCTTTTGGCATAAAATGCATCCCCCGCCGCGCGCACCTGCACGAACACCGCATTCATCCCTACCCGCTTGTGAAAATCGAGCAAATTCGAGAATTCCTCCTGCTGTTCTTCGGGGAGAAGCGTTTTGCTGCTTGGCCAATCAATATTGTCGACAGTGGCTATCCAGACCGCTCTAAACTCTCTCTTCGGAGGCAGATTGCTATCTGTTTCCGCGCTCTGAGCCATGCAACCTTCCAGCAAAAACATGATTATGACGAAGGAAAGCGCAACAATTTTAATTTTTTTCACTATCTGACCAATGCAAAATGTTAATCCAACCAAAGTAACGTATTTTGGAACAAAGTTAGCCGACAACCGTCTTAATTTCGAGCAATAACGGTTCGATTCGGATCGGTGTATGAAAATCGGCACCACGGACCTTTTCTTAACTTATTTATATTTTGGCGCTGGAATGATGTTTTAAACTGGCTTCCGCTCATGGAGGGAGAAATGCCGGTGTTGTAATTCTGAATTATTTTTCTGCATATTTATTGTGTAATAACAAGGATTTTTGTGACATAACCCGAAGCAGAATCCACACTGAAAATACCCAAGTAACGCTTAAAACTGTACCCTAATTGGAACCATTTGTCAAAACCACTAAGAAAAACGTCCTGTTCGAAGTTGCATGGGAGGTTTGTAATCAAGTTGGAGGGATATATACCGTAATAAGGACCAAGGTCCCCGCGATGGTTGAGAAATGGGAAGAGAACTATTTTCTCCTCGGGCCTTATTTCGAAAAGAAAGCGTCTTCCGAATTTGAAATGATTCACGATCTGGACGACTCTCCTGCCGGGCGGGTGGTCAAGAGAATGCGTGAAATGGGTTTCACGGTTTACTATGGCTACTGGCTCGTGACCGGCAAACCCCGCGTGGTATTGTTCGACGTAGACAGCATTATAGGCCAGCTCGACGCAATCAAATTCAACCTGTGGGAAAGAAACCGTATTCCGACGATCAACGTCGAACACCTTGTCAATCAGACGCTGTGCTTCGGTGAACTCGTACGTATATTCCTGAAAGAATACGCTGACGAGAATGCCAAACGTGAAGAAATCTCGGCACAATTCCACGAATGGATGGCCAGCAGCGGGCTCCCCGAGCTGAAACGCGAGAATGTCAAGATCGCTACCACCTTCACGACCCATGCTACCATGCTGGGCCGCTACCTTGCTCAGAATGTATCGGGTTTTTATAACAAACTGCCCTTCTTCGACTGGGAGCAGGAAGCTAAAAACTACGGCATTCTAGCCCAATGCTCGATAGAACGGCAGGCCGCACTGAATGCCCATGTGCTCACCACGGTAAGTGATGTCACCGCCCGCGAATGCGAGGTCTTCCTCGGCCGCATGCCCGACCTCGTGACGCCGAACGGCCTGAACGTGGTTCGCTTTCAGGCGGTACACGAGTTTCAGAACCTGCATTTGAAGCATAAGGAACGCATCCACGAATTCGTAATGGGGCATTTCTTTCCCAGCTACTCTTTCGATCTGGATAAAACGCTCTACTTCTTCACATCGGGCCGGTACGAGTATTCCAACAAAGGTTACGACCTCACACTGGAAGCCCTCGCCCGGCTGAACTGGAAGATGGTGCAGGCGAATATGGATATGACGGTGGTGATGTTTATCGTCACCAAACAGCCCTATACTTCGGTCAATCCCGATGTCTTGCAATCGCGTGCGGTGCTCAATGAATTACAGGAAACTTGCACGGCCATTGAAAAAGAGGTCGGCGAAAAGCTTTTCCTCGCTACCGCATCCGGTACTGACCATAAAATGCCCGATCTGAACGGGTTTGTGGACGAATACTGGCGCCTACGTCTGCGCCGGACCATTCAAAGCTGGAAAACAGACCGGCTTCCGGCATTTGTCACGCACGACCTGAAACAGGAAGACGGCATTACCGATTTCTGCAAACGCGCCAACCTCGTCAACAACGAGCGCGACCGTGTCAAGATCGTTTACCACCCGGATTTTATCGCGTCGACAAACCCATTGTTCGGCCTCGATTACGGGCAATTTGTTCGCGGCTGCCATTTGGGTGTCTTCCCAAGCTACTACGAGCCATGGGGCTACACCCCGCTCGAATGCGTCGTCCGCGGCGTCCCGACCGTTACCAGCGACCTGTCAGGTTTTGGCGACTACATTATGCAAATCATGCGTGACTACGAAAACCGGGGCATTTATGTGATTAACCGCAAATCCCAAAACTTCTCACAAGCCGCCGATCAGCTCGCCGATATCCTCTTCAAATTCGTGCGGATGCAGCGCCGCGACCGCATTATGCAGCGTAACCGCGTCGAAAATATTTCAGATGTGTTCGATTGGATGAACCTGCGGTCGTATTACGACACGGCGCATGATCTGGCTGCTAAGCGTAAGAAGCCTTGATTGGAACTTGAAAAAGCCATATTAACGCAGAAAAGCCTGGTAGTGTAGATCGCCAGGCTTTTTGCTTTAAAAATTTATGCTTCCAGGAGTGAAATGATGTCTTTATAGAATTTGAAACTTCGATCCGCAGAGATTATTGGCAGTTGGCGGCGTTTCCTCCAAAGTCAGGACTCCATTTTCATATGTTCCCTTCAATGCGGTGTACATATCTCACTATTTAGGTTCACTCAAATTTACGAACTGTTGGAGACAACTAATTGGCCTTTGTGCTCCGACCTTTCCATTTAATCCCGGTAATTTTAAATTGAATTTTAAAATACCGGGATTAATCGTCTTGATTCCTGAATTTTTTCAACACCTTCACCCCACCATTTTTACCCATAACATTACAATGAATTACATCGAACTGGATTTGAAGGTTGATCCCGAGTTTTCGGAAATATTGATGGCCGAGCTGGGCGAAGCAGGGTTTGAATCGTTTGTGGAAACCGACGAAGGGTTGCTCGCTTACATTCAGGAGGACGATTTCAACGAGCAGGCAATCCATGATTTAACGGCCAAATACCTGGATTTAACGACAATAGCCGTAACCTGGAAATCGTTAGAAAGAAGAAACTGGAACGAGGAGTGGGAAAAAAGCTACGAGCCGATTGAAGTAGGTGACCAGGTACGCGTGCGGGCGACGTTTCATGAGCCCGATCCCTCTTTCAAATACGATTTATTGATCCAGCCGAAAATGTCTTTCGGCACAGGGCACCATGAAACGACATGGCTCGTCATGAATGAGCAACTTAACCTGCCGCATGAACGTCTTTCGATCATGGATGTCGGATGCGGGACGGGAATCCTAGCCATTCTGGCGCATAAGCTGGGCGCTTCACATCTGCTGGGATTCGATATCGACGAATGGGCTGTGGAAAACACCCGCGAGAATTTCGCGATGAATGCACTTCCCGCCGATTCCGAGGTGTTCCAGGGTACGATCCAGAATGTGCCGGAAGAGAAAATTTTCGGGGGCATTCTGGCGAATATCAACCGGAACATCCTGCTGGCCGAGATTCAAAAGTATGTGAAACACCTCGAACCCGGCGGATGGCTGGTGACAAGCGGGTTTTATGAAACCGACCAGGCCGATATCGAGAAATGCGCCGCGGAAAACGGCCTGCAAAAGCTCAGGTCCAATACGCGCAACCAGTGGGCCACCGTTGTTTTTGAAAAAATCAAATAGTCCATTAGCTCATTGCTGAAAGCTAACAGCTACAAACCATGAAGATATTTCGCTTTGCTATACTGCTTTACCTGCTGACTTTTATCGGAAAAAACGCGACTGCGCAAGGTGTCAAACTCTCGGATGACCCCGCACAGTTTATGCCGCAGCTGCGGAAGATGATGGATGGCAGCCGGAATCCGCAATATATCCGCTCAACGGCGCAGCTGGACAGTGTCTGGATGTCGGCGATCAGCGCAGCACAGCAGGCGAAATTCATCGAGATTGTCAAAACGCAGGTAGCAAAAGGCCAGAAAGCGGGGCCGCTGATGGCATTGCTGATACGCAATACGCAGGCGCTCGCGAAGAAATCCCCGGACAAGCTGGACGGATTCCTCGATATAGCGGCCAATGCAGGCGAAAAATACGACGCCAAGACTTTCCAAAAAGTGCTGCAAACGAACCTGCCGATTACAGAAAGCAACAAGCTATACGCCAGCAACTACAACACCCTCTATTTGCTCGGGGGCAATTTCAAATACCGGTTCGACACGAAGGCCGACTCGACCGTCGCGCAGGAAACCGCAGCGGCTAACGACGGCTGGGATACGCCGATTGATACCAATTTCGTGATCGCTCCGAGGAAATCGGCACCGCTGCCGGTGATTGCCGGACCGCTGATGGATCTCGAAAATGCCACATTTGCGATGGTAGCAGGCGGCGATTCCGTCGTTTTTGGGCCCGCGAATGGGAGCGTGTCGTTGCGTGACGGGGTATTTGTGGGCAAAAACGGCAAATTCACATGGCAAACCGCCGGAGATTCGAGCATTTATGCGGATCTGGATGCATATTCTTTCAATATAAACCATCCTAAGCTCCTCGCTGAAAACAGTACGCTGCATTCGGACAATTACCTGGCCACCCCTGTGAAGGGAACGGTGGAGTACCGGGGCATTAAGCGCATTAAAGGCCAGCCGGCGCAGTACCCACGCTTCGTTTCGAACGATATCGACGCTAAACTGAGGGAATCCCGCAAGAATATCGACTATCAGGGCGGCTATTCACTCATCGGTCTCGACCGGTACAGCTCCGCTTTGAATGACAAATACTCGACCATCAAGGTCAAGTACCAGGAAAAGCCGGCATTCTCTGTACGCAGCAAGCGTTTCGCATTGAAGGACTCTGTTTTTACAGCTCATTGGGCATTGTATTCCATGCCGCTCGGCGCCGATTCGCTCGTGCATCCGGGTGTTACATTTAAATATAATGATGACGAAGGCCTCGTTACTCTCGGGCGAATGGATAAAACCGACTACGGGCCGCTGCCTTACAAGGATTCGTACCACAAAATGAATATCTGGTCGCAAGCCATGCGCTGGCGTTTCCCGACCGACAAAGTGGAATTTTTGCGTATCAATGGTAAAACGGAAGTTCCCGTACGCCTCGAATCGATCGATTACTTCAAGAAGGAGCGGTTCAGGGAAATAGGTAAGGAATTTGGCTTTCAGCCGCTGATTATGGCTGCTAACTATGCCCAGACAACGAAAAAGACCTCATTCCTGCCGGAAGAGCTTGCGAAGAAATTCAACCAGAAACCGATCATCGTCCGCAATGCCCTGCAAAGGCTCGCGCTTGATGATTACTTCATCTATAACAAGGAAACGGATGAATATGCATTGAGCAAAAAGGGCGTCATGTACGTTCTGGCGAACATGGACAAGGCCGATTACGACAATTTCCAGGTAAGCGGCCAGTTTGCAGCCAACGATGAGATTGCCAACGCGACTATTTACCTGCCCGACACCATGCTGACCGTCCTCGGTGTGTCGAGATTTGTAGTCAGCGACTCTCTGAAGATATATGCCGTTCCTTCCGATAAGAAAGTGATTATCGGCAAAAACCGCAATTTTACCCTGAATGGGCAAATGGTGGCCTCCAATTACCAGTTCCGCGGACAGAATATCAAATTCGATTATAACCAGTTTTTCGTGAACGTGGCGCCGTCCGATTCGATCACGTTTACACCGCGGGATAAGTTTGCCAAAGGCCAGAAAGGCGAGGTCGGCGGGCACGTGAAATACGAAAAAGGCGGTACGTTTTACCTCAGCGACCCGAAGAACAAATCGGGTATTCAGAAAGGCATCAAAAAATCGCCCAGGCTTGTCGTGCCGGATGGTATGATCGTGTATTTCGACCAGCCGGAACGAGGGACGGTGCTTTACCCGCGGGAGGTGTTTTTCAAGATACCGAAAATCGATATGGACGGCCTCGACCAGCGTGACGTGATTTTCGAGGGTACATTTAATTCCAACGGAATCCTCCCGCCGCTGCAAACGATCCTCAAAAGCATGCCGGACAACTCGCTGGGTTTCGACTATAAGCCGCCGGTCACAGACATGAAATTGTATGAGGGCAAGGCACTGGCCAAGTTTACGGATACGCTTACCATGGACAATTCCGGTTTGCATTCCAAGGCAGTACTGAAATACCTATCGGCATCTATGAATGCCAAAAATATCCTGCTCACGTCGGATTCACTCATGGCGACGGGCGATGTAGCGACCATTAAGGAGGCAACCATAGGAAAAGGTTATTTCCCCGCCGTGGCGCTGAAAGATTATGCTTTGAAATGGTATCCCAATGCGGACAGTATGTTTATCAGCACCACGGGAAAATCTTTCGCTTTCCACCAGGGAACTACCAACCTGGAAGGAAGCCTGCTGCTTCGCTCGACGGGCTTGTATGGAAATGGTAAGTTGAAAAGAGCGGATTCAGAATTGACTTCGCCCGATATCAAGTTCAACAAGGACGGCTTCCTGGCCAACAAGTCCGAATTTGCCATCAATAGCGGCGACTTGAAGTCTACCAAGAAGCTTCTGACCGGAAACAATGTCAATGTCGATTTCAATTTCAAAACGGGCATTGCCAACTTCGTTACGGACGAATCGGGCTTCGGCAGTGATTCATCGGGTATGCAAATCCCTACCGCATCTTACCAGACGCTGATTGGCAGCGCCAAGTGGGACATGACTAAGAAGACGATCCTCATGAAAGGTTTAGGTGAAACCTCCTCCTACACCTCCACGGATCCGGACCAGGAAGGGCTGACCTTCAATGGCTCAGAAGCGATTTACGACATTCAAAAAGTGACTTTGAATATCAAGGGAGTGCCTTACATCCAGACCGCCGATGTGAAAATCATCCCGGATGGCGGAATGGTGGCCGTGGATGCGAAGGGGAAAATCGTTCCATTGAAAAAAGCGCGCATTGAGATCGACACGCTGAATGTATCGCACCATATGCGCGATGCCGATATCCGGATCGATTCCCGCAACCACTTCGAAGGCTCCGCTACCTACCAGTACATCACAGCGCGAAAGGATACGTTTAACATCAAAATGCAGAATTTCGAGCTGGTGGAAGTCGGCGCCGGAGAGGAAGGCAAGCGGAAAGCGAAGGATACCAAGGCCGCTCCCGGAATCAAATATTATACAACGGCCCGCGCGGATATTAAGGAAACAGAAAACCTCTTCCTATCGCCCCGCATTCAATACAAAGGAGCCATTAACCTGGTAGCTTACGAGCCGTCGCTTAAACTCGACGGGTTCGTGAAACCGGTGATCAAGTACCGCAAGGATTTCCAGAGTTCCTGGATCGTGTACCAGGATTCTCCGGGTGAATCTGTTTCCATTAAAATCAATAAGGACCTTAAAAACGAGCATGAGATCCCGCTTTCCGTGGGTTTGCATTACAATGAGGCCAAGGGGATGTATATGAGCTTCCTTTCGCCCAAAGATTCGGATGGCGACGAGGACATTTACCAGGCGCAGGGAAATCTCAGCTATGATGAGGACAAAAAGGCGTTCCGCGTGAACCCGCCGCCGGGGGCCGACGGCCTGATCGACGAGGGCAATGCATTGACTTTCGACGATAAAACCGGCCTTGCTACCTTCGCCGGGCCTTTCAAACTCATGCAAGCCAACTGGCTGCAGACATTCGGTAGCGCGGAAGTGCAGGTAGATAGCTCAAAATTCCGTTTCAATACCATGCTGCTCTTCAACGCGCCTGCATTGACACCGATTGCACCGACGCTGACAGCCAAAATCGTGGAAACGAACCTGGCAGAATCCAATAGCACGGCTGCGGACGATGATCCCGACCAATTGAACCGCAAGTTGTCCGCCTTGATTGGCCCCAAAGGCGTGGACGCCTATATGAAGCTCACGGCCGGGGGCTACAAACCTATTTTCGAGGCATCACCGCTGCTGGATATGCCGATGGTACTGTCCAATGTGAACCTCCACTGGTCGCCCGTACATAATGCATATTACTCGCAGGGGCCTATCGGCGTGTCGCATTTCGGGCGTAATAACATCAACGCGCAGATGACCGGCGTGCTGGAACTTCGCCGCGGCGTGGAGGGCGACGAATTCAGTCTTTACCTCGAAGCGTCGCCGGATGTGTGGTACTATTTTGATCTGAAAGCCGGTGAACTGGGTGTCGTATCTTCCATGCTGGATTTTAACGACGAGATCGTTGCAAAGTCTAAGAATGTGAAATCCAAGGACATGACACTCGTAAGCATTGGAACTGAAGAGAAGGATATGTTTGTTAACCGATTCGACGATTTCTATCAGCCTGCCTTGAAGAAAGCGAAGCTCGTGAAAACTGCGAAGAAGAAGGCAGCACCATCCCAAGCCGAAGAAAAGAAGAAAAAAGCGGAACCCACAGAAGGATTCTGATGTGATTAGCAGCATTTGCAATAGTTTCTGCTAATTTTTGAAAAATTGTATCCTGAATCATAGTTTTGCTCACAATTGCTTGTAAAATCCTCCAACTATTGTATTTTTGAGAAAAACTTTTTGTAATTTAAATTTATCTTTGAATAGTACAAAATGAGTGTTGCCTTATTAATAGTTGCGATTGTTGCTGCGTATTTGCTGGGTTCCATCCCAAGTTCAGTCTGGTACGGCATTGGGTATTTTGGAATAGATGTCAGGAAACACGGCAGCGGCAACGCGGGTGCCACCAACACGTTTAGGGTATTAGGCAAACGCGCCGGGACAGTTGTAATGCTCATCGACGTGCTGAAAGGCTGGACGGCCACCTGCCTTGCATCCATGCTTTTCTACATGAACGAGATCGGCGAAACCGAGCTGTTAATGTACAAAATCATCTTCGGGATCATCGCCATTATCGGCCATATCTTCCCCATTTTTGTGAATTTCAAAGGCGGTAAAGGCATCGCCACGCTGCTCGGAATGGTACTTGCCATTCACCCCGAGCTGGCGTCGGTTTGCATTACTATATTTATTCTGACACTAATTGCATCCCAATACGTTTCCCTGAGCTCGATCCTCGCAACGCTGGCATTCCCGGTACTTTCATGGATGGGCGTTTTCGGGCATCCCGAACCGCTGCTAGTCGTTTTTGGGTTTACGATGTTCGTCCTGGTCGTTTTTACCCACCAGAAAAACATCGGCCGCCTGCTCAAAGGCAATGAAAACCGCGTGAACATCTTCGCAAAGTCGAAGGCGCGGAGCTGATATTCTAATCTAACCCTGTTAATCCCAACCCCTGAGGCAACACCTTAGGGGTTATTTTTTTAACTTGACCGCCAATTCCTTTAAGACTAAAACAATCAGTCAATGCAAGAATATATTGAAAAGAACCGCGACCGGTTTTTGAACGAATTACTCGACTTGCTCCGCATTCCGTCGGTTAGCGCCGACTCCAAGTTTAAGCCGGATATGCGCAAAGCTGCGGAATATGTACGCGACCGCATTGCGGAAGCTGGTGCCGACCGGGCCGAAATCTTTGAAACCGAAGGGCATCCGGTCGTTTACGGTGAAAAAATCATCGATCCCGCGTTACCTACCGTGCTCATCTACGGCCATTACGACGTGCAGCCGGCCGATCCTTACGAGCTCTGGAACTCGCCCCCATTCGAACCGGTGATCAAAAACGACCGCATTTACGCCCGAGGCGCCTGCGACGATAAAGGGCAGTTTTATATGCACATCAAAGCGCTCGAGATCATGCTCGCCACGGGTACCCTCGCTTGCAATGTGAAAGTGATGATCGAGGGCGAAGAGGAAATAGGGTCGTCAAATCTGGGGACATTTGTCCGGAAACACAAGGAAATGCTGCAATGTGATACTATCCTCATTTCCGACACGAGCATCATTGCGAACGACGTTCCATCCATCGAAACCGGTCTTCGCGGGTTGACATATGTCGAAGTAGAAGTCACAGGCGCGAACCGTGATTTACATTCTGGCGTGTATGGCGGCGGCGTGGCTAACCCTATCAACGTCCTTTGCGAAATGATCGCTTCGCTGAAAGACGAAGAAGGGCATATTACCATCCCGGGATTCTACGATAAGGTACAGGAGCTGAGTGCTTCCGAACGTGCAGCGCTGAATGCAGCACCATTTGATTTGGCAGAATACAAAAAGGATCTTGGTATAGACGATGTGGCCGGGGAAAGAGGCTTTACCACCATCGAAAGAACTTCTGTGCGCCCGACACTGGACGTGAACGGCATCTGGGGTGGCTACATTGGAGAGGGTGCAAAGACGGTGTTACCATCGAAAGCGCACGCCAAAATTTCCATGCGGCTCGTCCCCGATCAGAACGATGATGAAATTTGTGAAATTTTTACGAAGCATTTCGAATCCATCGCCCCGGCATCGGTAAAAGTGAAAGTCGTGCCTCACCATGGAGGGTTGCCCTACGTAACGCCCACCGATTCGGTAGAATACCGGGCAGCAGAACTTGCGATGGAGGAGTCGTTTGGTAAAAAACCAATCCCTACGCGAGGTGGCGGCAGCATTCCTATTGTAGCGCTTTTCGAGCAGGAATTAGGCTGCAAAAGTATCCTGATGGGTTTCGGGTTGGATATCGACGCCCTGCATTCGCCCAATGAGAGCTACGGGCTGTTCAATTATTACAAAGGCATCGAAACGATTCCGTTGTTTTTTAAACATTATGCGGCATTGAAACGGTAACGGAAATTGCTACAAATATTGCGGTGCTCCGCACCTTGGCGTCCAGGTGCAGCGCACCGCAATAATTGTAGGTGCAGCGCACCGTGATATTTGTCGGTAATACAAATACTGCGTTTCCTATTACCTCTTTCGCCGTTGCTCGCGTTTCATCTTTTTCAAATTTGCGATCGCCGCCTTCGCTTCTTTATCCTGGCTGGACTTTTTATCGGCGCGGTCATCGGCAAGCTTGTAGTAGCGCAATGCTTCATCGTAATCTTTGTTGTGCTCCGCGATTTTGCCCAGCCCCAGCAATGAGGATACATAATATCCCGCGTTCATGGAATTGGTCTGTGTGGAATAATCGATTGCCTTTTTGTAGTACTCGCTTGCCGCGTCGTAATTGCGGTGATAGTTCATATTATAATAGGCCAGCACATATGCCGCATTCCTGCCGCTTACGCCTTCATAGCCAGGCATTCCCTGGTTGATTTTCCCGATGATATTCTGCGCAGCCTGCTCCGCTTCGGCCATTTTACCCGTTACAAATGCTGTCCGGCAGAAATACCGCTCGAAATAGGGATTGTTGGGAAACGTCTGCCACATGTACTTGGCCATTTCGTAGGCTTTGCTGTACTCGTTTTCCATGCTGTAAATCTGCAAAAGAAAATACCGGGCCTCCACACGGGTGTAGAATGCGTTGTTCCCCACCTTTTCCAGCTGCTGTTCACCAAGCTTTTTGTTACCTTTCGGGAAAAGCGCGAGGATGGGTTTCAGGATCGGGTATTCTTTGGGCACCCATTCGGCGTAGTAGTTGTAAAGGCCGTCGCCGAACAGCAATTCCGGGGAGAGGTCACCATTACCCTTGCATTGTTCGAAATACTTCAATGATTTTTTACCTGCAAATGCGGCTTTGGCCCAGCTTTCGCGCTCAGCGTAGAGCCTTCCTTTGAATGCATAAGCGGCAGCGAGAAAGAATGCCGGTTCAATTTTATTTTCCTGATCGTCGTACAAGTTTTCCGCCAGCGTGATGGTCGAATCCATGTGCGCGAGGAAGGTTTTGTCGTAAGCTTCATTCTCTGTGTTCGGTACAATTTTCCACCACTCGGCCAAGCCCATTAAAAAATGGGGCATAGGATGCTTGGGATACCGGTATTTGAGCCACCGGAACTCCGCATCCGCTTCGTAGAACTGATAATTGTACAATTTATTGATTGCCTCGGTTGACTCGATCTGCACTCCGGGGTTCTGAAGAACCATGGCATATTTCTTGTCCAGCTCGGCAGAAGAATATAGTTGCGCGGAGGCAATGTGGCTTGTAATTACAGTTAAGCAGCAGAAAATGATAATGTTAACAACTGATCTTCTCATAGCAGGGGTAAATCTGTCCTATTAACGCCGGATTTATATTTTGCGTTTGTCAGCAACCCGGTTTTTAAAAAAAGAGTTAATATTGATCCTCAGAGTATTTGACACGTTCCGCGTGGCCTTGCCACGTTTGAACCTGATCCGCACTTCAAAATTATGATTAACATTCTGGATAAAACATTTGTCCCTTTCATTTCGCGCGAAACGATTGAAAAACGTATTTCCGAATTAGCCGCCGGTATCAATGCCGATTACGCGGATTCGTGCCCGGTATTTATCATCGTGCTGAACGGGGCGTTTCTCTTCGCGAGCGAACTGGTCAAGAACATCTCCCTCTCGTGCGAAATCAATTTCATAAGGCTGTCTTCCTATTCCCAAACATTCTCGACAGGCTCCGTGAGAGAGATTATCGGGATGGACGCCAGCATTGCAGGGCGCGACGTGATTATCATCGAAGATATCGTCGATACAGGCCTTACCATGTCGCAGCTGATCTCGAAGGTAAAGTTGATGTCGCCCAAATCTGTGGAAATCGCCACTTTGCTGCACAAGCCGGAAGCTTTGAAAACGCCGGTAGATATGCGTTACGTCGGCTTCGAAATCGAAAATAAATTTGTGGTCGGTTACGGCCTCGACTATGACGGGATAGGGCGTAACCTCGACGCGATCTACGTGCTTGCCTGACCCCTCTTTTTCAACAACGTTCTAAATTCCTGACTTTATGCTTATCCAATTCTTTGGCGCCGCACGCACCGTAACCGGAAGCAAGCACCTCATTACCACCGAAAAAGGAACTAAAATACTACTCGACTGCGGCCTTTTCCAGGGCATTCAAACCGACGAGTTCAACCAGGAATTCGGTTTTAAACCCGCCGACGTCGATTATGTCGTTCTCTCCCACGCGCACATCGATCACTCGGGCCTGCTCCCCCGCCTCGTGCGCAAGGGCTTCAAAGGGCCGATTTACTGTACCGCCGCCACGGCGGACCTTTGCCGCATCATGTTGCTCGACAGCGCCCATATCCAGGAAAAGGACCTCGAACGCATTAACAATCGTCGTAAAAAGCAAGGTCGTCCGCTGCTCGAAGAGTTGTACAACGCAGAAGACGCCGCGCAGGCATTGACCCTCTTCAAAACGGTACGGTACGGGCAGACATTCTTTTTAGGTGAAGAAAACGAAGTATCTGTGATCCTGACCGACGCCGCACACCTGCTGGGCAGCGCCGCCGTGCATTTGAGCATTCCTGATAACGGAACATTCAAACAGGTAACATTCACCGGCGACATCGGCCGGCCAGAGGACCGCATTCTCCGCAAGCCGGAGGAATTCCCGCAGGCCGACTATATTATCTGCGAATCGACCTACGGCGACCGGCTCCACGAAAAGGAAATCGATATGCATGCGCATTTGCTGCGCATTGTACAGGAAACCTGCGTCCGGTGCCGCGGCAAGCTCATTATCCCGGCCTTTGCGATCGACCGCACCCAGGAGCTCATTTACGCCCTCGACCAGCTTTCGAGTTCCGGGCAGCTTCCGCAGATTCCTGTGTACATCGACAGCCCGCTCGCTATCCGTGCGACGGCCATCATGAAAGAACACGACGAATGCTTCAACCCGGAAATCCTCGAGTACATCGAAAAGGACGGTGATGCATTTGCATTTCCTTACCTCAACTATGTTTCGGATGTGCAGGATTCGATTGCGCTCAACGACCGCCACGAGCCCTGCATTATCATATCCGCCTCCGGAATGGCCGAAGCGGGGCGTATTAAGCATCACATCAAAAACAACATCGGCGACCCGAACTCGACCATCCTGCTGGTGGGTTATGCCTCCGCCAACACCCTCGCGGGCGCATTGAAGCGCGGCGACAGACAAGTAAACATCTTTGGCGAGCGCTTTGAAGTTAAATGTCGTGTCGAGTCCATGGATTCGTTCTCCGGTCACGGCGATTATAACGAAATGCTGGAATTCCTCTCCTGCCAGAAGCCCGACCGTGTGAAGGAAGTGTTCCTTGTCCACGGGGAATATGAGACGCAGGTTGCATTTAAATTGAAACTGGAAAAGGCCGGATATCGGAAAATTCACATTCCTGCGCTGTACGAAGGCGTCAAAATTTAAAATTTTCGGATTTTTTCACGATTTGAAACCCAAAACGCTTGTAAAGTCCAAAACAAGATTGCTATCTTTGCCCACCGATTTCAAGCCGAAGTGGTGAAACTGGTAGACACGCACGTTTCAGGGGCGTGAGGGAGCAATCCTGTGCGGGTTCGAGTCCCGCCTTCGGCACAAAACGCTGTTTCTGTTATCAGGAACGGCGTTTTTGCTTTTCGGGACAAATCATTCCAGAAGAATCCTGACTTTCTCTGTTCAGCTCGCATTGGTTGCGCCGGTGAGGTTGGCAACGATGTCCTGGCCCTCGCCCGTACAAACGTCGGAGTCTACATTGATACTGCCTACTATCGGCTTACCCACATGCACCGTTTTCGTTCGCGTAAAATTGCCGCATCCGTTGTTCAATGTGGCCGTAATGGTAACCTGACCATTTGAATTGCCCACACGGCTTGCTACTCCGGCCGAGGTGATGGTCAATAATGCGGGATTGCCGGAACTCCATGAAACAACCGAAGTACCCGCTTGCAGATTCGCAACTGAATAGGACGAGGTCGTGCAAACAAAGCCGCTTCCGGCGATCTGTGAAATGCTAATACTGGGTGTAGTAGTATTGCCGAAACCCGAGGGGTCAAGCCAATTACTTAGCCTTGTTGCATTGATTCCCTGCCCGATCCAGGAATTATCGAAACGCCCGAAAGCATCTTTAAGAAGCGCAGGTGGTGCGTTGCAGTAGGAAGTTCCTCCGGATAGTTGCCCGACTATCTTTTTGGATTGATTGAGAAGTGGCGCACCCGAAGACCCTCCCTCCGTCAAGCCATTATCCCAAGACACGATCCAATGCTGTGAGCCAGGAGCTTGCTTGCCCTTTGTAAATAAATAGTTGTCTGCCCTTAAAGGTGAAATCCGCCTGCCTTTCCGATATCGAGATTTCGGTAATCGTAGGCCAAATGCGACATTTTTAGTTTAAGCGCCGCTTTCTGCTTTGTCGGAACTTTGATCTCTATCTACATCGAGTCGCCACTGGAAACCGGGCTTGCCCAGGTCTGACCACCATTGTTTTCCTTCGAGGTTATGGGACCTGCAATTGTACCCGTCGAATTATAGATCACCAATTCACTTAAATCTGGAATGCTAAACCCGTCGAAATTCAAACTTATTGACTTAGCACCCTCAGCCACTATTAATAGTCGACCATAGGACATGTTCCCTCTACTTATCCAACTTGCCGATGGAAGGAAATCAATGTCTGTCTTTACCGGCGTCGCAAACCGATATGTTTTAGATCCCATATCAAGCTAGTCCTCTTTAATAAGTTTATCGATTTCTTGCTCGGCGGGCACTTCCGATAAAATTATTGCCGCCAGGTGATTTTCAATAAAGAACCCTTTTTGTACATCGTACGATAGCTGTTGTCTATTTTTAACAACAACCTGCGCTTCAACTAATTTCAGTACTAATATTGAAAATAAAATTGTTAATAGAATACCTTTCATAACTTACTATGATAATGTGTGAATCAATAAATTCTATTTTATTCGATCGAAAATCATTTCCCCATCCGCATAATGCAAATACAATGTTTTATATTTAAAATTCACACTCTTTCTAATCAGCAATTTTACTCCCTTGATGAATCACTTTTGACATTTTCCAGCGGCCTACCAGTTGCCTTGAATCGGCGTCAACATTTTTGATACAACCCAACGCAGCAAAAGCGAATAGCGCGCAGGCGAAAAATGAGTAATTCATCAATTTATTCTCCATTTTATCTCTCGCTTTAATTAAAACATGGCGAAATGTATAAAACAAAAAATCGCTGATTTGTAGAAGCTAACCGGGGAATGTCCCAACGGTGCCGTTGAATTATCAAGAGTAGATATTCACCTCAATTTTTGAGGGGTTTTGAATGAATGAATTTGTATTTATATTAACTTTTGACAAAAGTTTCTTATCCGATATTTTTATCGAATTTGCTTTACTCGATTTAATTAGGAATATTCACTTTCCTTTTAAACCGTAGATTATATGAAACATATTGAAGTTATTGCTCTGCTATGGTGCGGATGTCTCGAAAGTTCTCCGGATGCTCCTACGGGCATAAGGACACCTTAGGCAGAGCATTTTAATCATCCTTTTAACCGTAGCTTTATGTACACACCTACCACCAGCGAATCACCGGATTCGTCGCACCTGGCGTGTTATGGCCAGCTAGTTCAGGATTTGCTTTCTCAAACCAGTCCCGAAGAATGGATCGGCGACCTTTGGTCGATTTACAGCGGATACATGGCATTTGAGAAGGAAGCGGGGTACAATCCGCGATGTACGGAGATTTTTGAGACGTTTAGAGAATTGGTTTTCTTCTTCCAAAAAGCGGAAAAACTGAGCATGTAGAAAAAAGACATCCGGCGGGCTTGCCGGATGTCTTTTACATGTAAGAATATTCGCTTGAAAAACGTTTCAAAAAATAGATACTGTATCATTAATTCGGGTCGGGAAGTCCTTACGAACGGGCTGTTGATAGGGTTTCAGGTACTTTTCGAGTTCCTGCCAGCGAACGCCCTTGTCGGCCACCAATTTCAACTCGTCCGGCGTCGCATGGTAAATGCCCCACCACCCGCTCATCGGTTCGCCGCTGATGATAAATACTTGCCGCTCCTTGTTGTAATTTGCCCACCAGCCCGGTCCCCAACCCGAGTACGTCATCGCCTCGTAATATTCGCGGTTCAGGAAACTATTCTGCACCATATCATTCACCTTCCGCAGACTTATAATATCCCCGTCATTCCGCTTCACATCCGGTTCGTGGCGAATGTAGGCGGAATTGCTTGTACTGATTTTGGAGGCCGTGAAAAGCAGCCCTAATGGAAGCACCGCATAGTAAAACCACTTCTTCATAGTTGTCTCAATTACACATTAAATTCGTCGTTTCTCCCCCTTTTTATCCCCCGGTTTGCCGTTTAAATTTACATAGTTTCAAATTTCAAACCTATACGAAAATCTCATCATGGAGACCATCAGACAAATCAGACTGAATAGCGAATGTGTGGTAATTACAGCCCAGCAAGTAATGCTGTCCGACTCCACATTCAACGACGTAAATATGAGCAATATATCGATCTCGGATGCTAATCTGAGCGATCTGAAAATTGAAGGTGCGCAGTTGGGCGGCGCGGTGTTTCAGAATATCGGTATGTGTCCGCCCGACCACCCGATGTACGATCCCAATGCGGAACAACGCCCGCTGCATTTCGAGCATTGCGACCTTCATAAAAGCAAGTTCATCGAATGCGACCTGCGCGGCGTCGAAATAGCAAATTGTAATATCGAAGGGCTGACAATCAATGGAAAATTAATTTCGGACCTGCTCCAAAACAATAGCTGAAATTCAAAAGCCAATTTTTCAAAACCGCATGCTCAGGCCAGCATTTAATATGCCTTTATAACCATATCCCATTTCCAGAAAACATCCCAAATCCTTCCCGAAGCGCAAACCCACGGGAGCCAGATAGATAGCGGGTCCGGCGTCAGTTTTTTTCTGCGTTCCATAATAGGATCTTTCTCTGAAAAAAAATCCCGCACCGGCGGTAGAATAAAAATTAAACCCCGGTCGCTTGGCCCAATACATAGTACCTTCCATGGCCGACGTCATGGCACGCTGCCGCCAGCCGTCCGTGTTATAATGGTCCCACGATTTCGAATCACTATTATAACCGGTCGCACCGCCGAGTGCAAACCGCTCTGAAACATGGTACTTGTAGGTAATGAAGCCCACAGGCCTACTCGCATGCTGGTGTTCGTGAATGCCGAAAAGATCGTCGAACAACGCCTGGAAAGTGATGGTCACCACGTCCTCCACCGGGTAAATTCCAACCGTGGCGTTCAACTCGCCTTTTCCTTTGTCCTGCCCCTGTGCCCGTGCGGCGGAATAAAAAATGAATGCGGAAACAATGATAATTTTCAGTAGCGGGAAGTTCATGACGAGCAGTTTTTTGTTCATTTCAAATTAACTTCCCTCCTATTATTTTATATCTTGTCAACAGACATCAATTCAACTTGTCGCACGACAAGATTTTACATTGTCGGGTAACAAGTATCTCCTTCCTGATCATTTCAAAACCATGCAACTCTCCGAAGAATTAAAACCATTACACCATTTGCTGGAAGCATCCAAATTCATGGTTTCCGAGGAAGTCAGGGAGAAATTTCAGCAAAACCTGAAACGATTCATGATTCCCAAAGGACGGGTATTGGTGGATTTGGGTCAGGTAAGCCCCTCTCTTTATTTTATCGAAAAAGGGGTCATGCGCACCTATTACCTGCGCGGGTCGGAGGATATTACTTCCCTGCTGGTTTCGGAGGGGGATATTGTTTGCATTGCGGAAAGTTTTCTGCTCCAAAAACTTTCAAATGAAGTGCTGGAAACGCTGGAAGACACTACTGTTTATGCGATTTCCTATGATTCTTACCGAAAGCTTGTAGAAGAGGATTCGTACATGGGGAAGCTCGCGGTAAGGCTTTTGGAACAACATCTCATTAATTTTACCGATAAGGTGAAAGTCTTCAAATACTTGTCGGTAGAAGAGCGCATTGCCCATTACATCGCCCAGCCGTCGTCGCTTTTCCGCCGCATTCCCGACCATTACATTGCTACTTTCCTCGGCACGACGCCCGCTACTTTCAGCAGATGCCTGAAAACCATCCTGTTTGATAAAAGCCGGCCTTGACAAGGGACTGGTCCGGGCAAACCGGCTTTTCTTCGCCAACTGCAATATGGCCGGTGTCGCACTTCGCGAAGAAGTCGACAAAATGCCCGGCGGGCGCGGCAAATTCAGCGGTTGCTTGTTGTATGATACAACCATTTCAAGCAAAACGGGCCTCTTTCATGTGACCTTAGCCGCATTTACTCGTGCTTGCATGAAATACCTTTTACCGATACTTCTCCTACTGCAATCGTTTACTGTTTCCGCGCAGGACACGCTCCGTGTGACGTACAGCGAAGAACCCGACACGCTCACTGTGCGCCAGAAGTTTATCGACCGGTACGACAATGTATTCATGACGCGCGTGCCTACCCGGAATTTGTTCAAAACCGGGTATACTTCTTCGGATGTGCGAGGCATAGGTATAGTGGCCGGTTATGAGTACAAGGCGCTGCCACAGCTGTCCATCGAGGCGAGTTTATATAAAAAGACCAATAATACCGGGGACGGCATTTTCGTAAGTGCTTTCAAAAAGCAGTGGAAGAAGGACTTGTGGGTAGGAGCAAAAGCCCGGTGGTACTACACCATGGGAAAAAGGATCGAAAAGGGCCTTAATGCCAATAATTTCAGCGGCGCTTATCTGGCCGCGTCCTTTGACAGGCGTCTGGGCAACGTCGACTATTTTTCCCTGATCAATTCCAACAGGCATACGATTGGGCTCGCCACAGGATTTCAAAGCCGGGTTTTCAATCGTGGGCATATCGATATTTCTCTGGGTGCTTACTATCTGGATCAGGATCGGCCCCCTATTCATAGCTTTCCACCATACGAGCCCAGAGATCTGCGGAACCGAAATTTCATCCTTTCCACACAAATGACCGTTGGAATTGCATTTGGTGATTGGAAACGCCATTTGCTCACAGAAACCTGCGAAATACTGCTTTGCGATGAAGAGATCCGCAACCAATGGAAGTTACGGTTTCCCGAGGCGAGCCTGGGCCTGGGCCAGAGCTCGCTTCGGCTGGGTATAGCGAGGGAAGCCAAATTCGGAAGTAGCCCGTTTTCCATTGATATCAATACAAATGCCGAATTCTATGATTCCGAACTGTCGCGAACGAAAGGGCTTTCTATTAAGACAGGATTACAGGGCCGCTACTATTTCTTACAACCTATACAAATTCGTCGCGGAAAATCTGGCAATAATCTCTCGGGATTCTACACCGCTTTGGAAGTTGCGAACTACGTAACAAAACGGAGCGCATCCGCATATTACCAACGCTTTGATGGGCAGTATTGGGGAGTATCCTTATCTGCGGGTTTTCAACAAAGGTTGTTCAAAAACATTTTCATCGACTCGGCAATCAGCGTCAACGAATTTTCTTCAGCATCACCATATGATTATGGAGTTCACTTTCGGAGAATCACTTCCAGGGTAGCCCTCGGATTTACACTCTAATTCCAAAACCTCCCCTTTTTACCTCAATGACTTTCAAAGATTTTAACGAAAAATCAGTTTGATAACTAAATTCCAGTTATACCTTTGACGCATGGAACCGCTTACTCATTCGGAAGAAAATATCATGCGCATTCTCTGGGAGCTGGGAGAAGGTGTCATTCACGACATTATCGAGAAGTTACCGGAGCCGAAGCCGCCTTATACGACGGTGTCGTCTATCGTGCGATTGCTGGAAAAGAAAGGTTTTGTGGATCACAAGGCTTACGGCAAGACGCACGTCTATTTTCCGGCCATTGCCCGGGAGAAATATGCCCGAAGATCTTTTTCTGACCTCATGAAGCATTATTTCGAAGGTTCGCCCAAAAAAATCGTATCATTCATTATGCAGGAAAATGCTTTGCAACCCGAAGAAGTCGACGAATTGAAACAGTTGATCGACTCGTATTATCCCCCAAAACCTGCACAGCAATGGCTCTGATGCGCCTCAAACAGGTTGCCAGAAGGGCTTTTGCTATTCCTGTTAAATACGCTACACTCCTGCTTTCTTTTCCCGCATTCGCTTCACGATCCGCACGGCGGTCATGATCACTATGGCGAAAGCCAGCAGGCCCAATACCCCCCATAGCCAGTCCACCGTATTTTTCAATACCACCAAAAACACGATAGAGAACAAAAATATAGTGGCCACTTCGTTGAAAAGGCGCAATTGGAAGGAACTGAACCGGAATTTGCCTTGTCTGAGTTCGAGCAATATTTTACGGGTAACGGAATGGTAGGCCAGCAATCCGAGCACAAAAACGAGTTTCAGTTTCATCCAGCCCTGGTCGAGCCACGTCGGCGTAATGTAGAGCATCGCCGTCCCGCAGAGCAATGCAAGCCAGCATGCGGGCGTCATAATCGCATTGAACAGCAGTTTCTCCATTTTGGTAAATTGCGCCATAAGGATTTCACGCTCCGGGCTGGGCTTGTCGTTGGCCTCGGTGTGGTAAACAAACAAGCGGGGCATATAGAAAAGCCCTGCAAACCAGCTCACGACGAATATGATATGGAGCGCTTTGAAATGAAGATAAGTCATAAAATACCGGAGATTTGGGACCGCCGGGATTTCAACGTATCCCGATCCATTGGCTTTCAAATTTCGTAAATATTATAGGATTACGGTGATAAAACTTTATTGGGCCCGTAATCGTTACCGAAACATTGATAACCCGTATTGCAAAGATGAGAACCACCATCCCGATTTTCACGTTTATATTTTTGTGCTGCATGGCCCTGGTGTCGTGTGCACAATCGGACAAAAAACACAAGAGCAAAATGGACAAAGAAGCAGCCTCAACCGCACTCGACGAAAGCAACGTTGATACCGCGAACACGCAAGTCGCAACATTTGGTACGGGATGTTTCTGGTGCACCGAGGCCGTCATGGAGTCGCTGGAAGGCGTCAAGAAAGTGGTTTCGGGTTACTCGGGCGGGCATGATCCCAATCCCAACTATAAAGCGGTGTGTACGGGTACAACCGGCCACGCCGAATGTGTGGAAGTTATCTACGATCCGAAGGTGATCAGCTACGCCGACCTGCTGGAAGCGTTCTTCCGGAGCCACGACCCGACCACGCTGAACCGTCAGGGAAATGACGTAGGTACTCAATACCGTTCAGTCATTTTTTACCATACCGACGAGCAGAAGCAGCTCGCCGAAACGGCCAAGGCAGAACTGGACAAATCGGGCGCTTATGCGAATCCGATTGTCACCGAAATCACTAAATTTCAGAAGTTTTACCCCGCTGAAGACTACCACCAGAATTATTTTGCCAACAATCCCGACCAGGGCTATTGCGCCTTCGTGATTGCACCAAAACTGGATAAATTTAAAAAGGTATTTAAGGATAAGCTCCGGAAGCACATCTGATTTTGGATTAAATAAAGAAGCCGGAACCACTAATAAAGTAGCAATCTCCGGTTAATAACTATAAATGGCACAAGTTTTGAAGCATTGAAATAAAGGCTTTAATTTGTGCCATTATTATTTAACAATAACTTATCTATTACAATGAAAAACACTCTATTCATGCTGGTTGTTGTCGCTCTTTTCAGCGCAGCTTCCGAAAAGGCGTTCGCCCAATTTGAGAAAGGAGATAAATTATTGAATGCTGGTATCAACCTTGGCGGTACCTATGGCGGCGGCGGTGTCGGCGTTGGTGCTTCCTTCGAAGGCGGCGTTCACGACTTCATCAGTGTCGGTGGTCAGTTTGACTACATGCACTGGGGCTATGGCGGTGGCGGTTTTGGATACGGTTGGAGCTACAACTTTATTAACATCGCAGCAAGAGGTTCATACCACTACGGAAAGCACTTCCTTAAAATAGACAATCTTGATCTCTATGCTGGGCCTGCTCTGGGCTACCGCATTGCGAACACTTCTTATGACGGACTAGGTGTTGATGCGTATGGTAGCGGTGTATTCTTTGGTGCATTTGCAGGAGCGCGCTATTATTTCAAACCAAATATGGGCGTTTTTGCAGAAGTCGGTTATAATGCCGCAGCCTTAAAAGCAGGTATCGCATTCAAATTCTAAGAAATTCAACTTTATAAAAAAGGGGGCTCCGAATCGTCGGAGCCCCCTTTTTGTTTGCGTGTCGCTAGAAATTCACGGCTAATGTCAGGCTTCCGGCCCGCTGTGATGGGCTAAAAGACGGCCGGATGCTGATGGTCAAAGGCTCTCCGCGGCGGATCAACTCCCGGCGGATGCGGCTGGCTTTGGCGCCGTTCTTACCGCCTTTGACAAACCCGACCGTGCCGAAGGTAACTGCTCCGGCAAAGCCTCCGAGCATCATATAAGCGCCCCTGCGCGCCCGCAGCTCATCCTGACGGCTCTTGTAGTTACCATTATCGTCCACCGCACTCGCAACAATGCCTGTACCGATGGCGGCCACAATGGCCCCCACAGAAGTCCCCGCAATGCCCATAATCATCCCCGCTTTGGAGCGCGTCTTATAAAACCGGTACATGCTGCGTAAATGGTCCGGTGAGGAATTTCTGACATCTTCTGCGAACTGCGCCGACGGCTTCACGGGTCCATTTGCAGGCTTACGTGCGGTTGCAGGTGGCTCCTGCGGCCTGGCGGCGGGAGCCGGCTTGGTGGGAGCATAGTAGTTCTGCACTTCCAGCGTCGCCTCGAACGTTTCCTCCTCACCGTTTCCGTAGAGAATTGATGCGATATCCGACTTCTTAACGGAAAAAAGCGGCCCTTCCGGGTCGCTCGTTTTCTTGTATTTCACAACTTGTTCGTCCACTTCCTGGATATACACTTCCAGCTTGGACTCGTCGCGCAGCCTGATCACATCCGCCTTACGTGACGTTTGCGCATAGGCCTGAATGGCGAACAGTAGCATCAACATGGCTAGAAGCTGATTTTTCAGCTTTGGTAGAATTACTTTCATTGGGGAAGGACTTTATGTAACTGATTTCACCCTATGAAAGTAATCAATTTACCGCAATCAGAAAGACAACCTCAGGCCGAGTCTCGCCGACTTATTGAACGGGTCGACGTGCGGCGTAATGCTGAATGTCGTGAGCGGCTGGTTCCGTCGTTGCAGTTCGCTTTTGACCTTCTCAGCTTTCTTGCTGTGGATTTTGTAGTTTTTAAACCCTATTAACCCGAAAACAACCCCCACTGCCGGCCCCGCTATCGCGAGTGAGGTCCCGATGGTCTTGTTATCCGGGCTGTCGCCTGTACTGGCCACGATGATACCGGAAACGAGCGTCGCGACAGCCACCGAAGTGAATACAATGGCACCGTGCTTGCCGTCGATCGCACGGTTGTGATGGTATTCATATTTATCCCGGAGCTGATCTGAATTAGCCATCACCACGCTCCTTTCGAAAGGATCTGTCGGCAGGTTGTTCATATCCGCATATTGTCCAACGCTGTCCGGCGGAATCCGTCCCGGGGGAATGGAGTCTTTCACATTAATATTTTTGCCGTTTTTCAGCAATACCCTCGCCACCTGATCCAGGTAAATGTAGGTGGCTGCGCTGTCTGCCGTGCCAAGATCACGGTAATTGATTTTCTCGTAACTCATTTGGGTGATGAGCGCCTGGATGCGCGAACTGTCGCGCTTGATGATCACGTCGTTCTTACGACCGGTTTGCGCGGCGGCAGTAATGCTCGCCAATGCAAAAAGTACCACGAATGGCAGGAAATAGGTAGTTCGTAACGTGTGTGCCCGCATAGTTTTTAGGTTTTTTTGAGTATTAAAAGATCGATTAAACGTACACAACTTTTAACACTCAACAAAAACCATGCTATCACACCCCAAATTTATTGAGCTGTTTCACAAGCACTTCGAAATCTTTCGGGTACGGCGCCTCCACACGTATAGCTTCCCCGTTCATGACCGCAAATGAAAGCGACCGCGCATGCAATGCAACGCGCTGAATAAGAGGCTGTTCTTCCGTATCCTTTTTGAGATTGAATTTCCTTTTCAGACTGGATAGGAAAATGGGCTCGCCGCCGTATTGCGGATCGTTGACGATCGGTGCTTTGAGGCACGACAAATGCACCCGGATCTGGTGCATGCGCCCGGTAATGGGGATACATTCCACTAAAGTATAACCGCGATACACCTGTAAAGTATTAAATATCGTCTCTGCCTCCTTCCCCTCCGCACGGTCGATCTTCACCGCCGTTCCGTTTTTCAAAGGCAGGATCGGCAGGTACACCGACACGCCTTCCAGATCATGGATACCGTTCACTACCGCATGGTACCGCTTGGTCACCTCGCGGTGCTCGAATTGCATGGCCAAATGGCGGTAAGCGGCAGGATTTTTCGCAAATGCGAGCGCCCCTGAGGTCTCCTTATCGAGACGGTGAGCGGCTTGTAATTCGGGATTGTATTCTTTGGCAAGTCTGAGGACGCTTCCGCCGCGATCGGCCGTTCGCTCATCTAATGTTGCGAGATGCGGCGGCTTGTTGACCACTAAAAAATCCTCGTCCTCGAATATGATAATGTCTTTGAAATTGATCTTCATGATGTTGCTATAAAAATAATCCGGATGATGTGCCTCATCGGGCCATTCATCCGGATCCGCTCGGCCATCGGCCCTTATCCGTAACAAAGATAATTATACTATTTGTTTCTGTAAACTTCTTTACGGTTTCCCACTTTCACAACTTCCACAAGTAACGCTCGATCTGCTATCTCGTAAACAATGCGGTACTGCCCTACTCTCACCCGATAACTGTTTGCAAAATTTTCGAGCTTTTTCACACCGCCGGGTCGTGGATTAACGGCGAGCGCAGACGCTTCATCCTTTCTGGTTTCAATAGCAACAGCGTCTTCAATGTCTTCGATGATGTCCGCCAGGTTTTCACGGTGTTTCAACAACTCCAAATCGATCACCACCGCTTTTTTATGACCGACTTCATCCGTCAGATAGCTAACTCCTTTCATAGCAAAATCCTTTTTGAATTCGATTCAAGTTAACTAAAATTTGAATTTCAAACCAACGCACCCACCTTGCTCGGGTTCGGATTGATAGTATCCGACTCTACGAGCCCGTCGCGGAGGCGGACGATGCGGTGGGCGTAGTGCGCGATATCTTCTTCGTGCGTTACCATCACGATCGTGTTGCCTTTGCTGTAAAGCTGATCGAACAGGTCCATGATTTCGTAGGAAGTTTTGGTGTCGAGGTTACCGGTCGGTTCATCGGCCAGCAGGATGCTGGGATCGTTCACAAGCGCGCGGGCGATCGCTACACGCTGGCGCTGGCCACCGGAGAGTTCGTTCGGCTTATGCCCGGCCCGATTTTCCAGACCTACATTTCTGAGCGATTGCATGGCCTTTTCCGTTCTGTCGGATTTGCTCAAACCTGCATAAATAAGCGGTAAGGCCACATTATCCAGCGACGACATCCTCGGGAGCAGGTTGAATGTCTGAAATACAAAACCGATCTCCTTGTTCCGGATTTCGGCCAGCTCGTTTTCAGTCATGTCCGAAACATCCTTATTGTTGAGAATGTACTTCCCGGTCGTAGGCGTGTCCAGGCAGCCGATGATATTCATCAGGGTCGATTTACCAGACCCCGACGGTCCCATAAATGCTACATATTCCCCTTTGTTAACTGAAATTGTAACGGATTTAAGCGCCTGGATGATCTCGCTACCCATCACGTAACGTTTGGCGATCTCGCTGGTTTCTATGATTTTCATGGACACAATTTTTCAGTAGGAATTTAGCTGTTATGGTTCAGGATGCCGACGAAATTTTATGAAAAAATGACTGAACAAAGAATGAAGCCAGGATCACCGGCGGCGGGATGTCCTCGTTGATCACATTCCCCTCCCGCTTCCAGAAGCCGGCGGATTCGAAACGGGCCTCGGATTCCCCGTTGGCCACCACCCATTTACTTCGCAGCCACGATTCCAACCGCCACTCGTAACGCTTGCCCTCATAGGTAATCCACGCTTTGCTCCGGAAAAGGTTGTATTCGATATCGCCCAGCACACTTCTCCCCTCGATATCGCGGATTTCGGTGCGCGACTGAAAAAATCCTTTGCTTTTGAAGGTGAGCATGTAGCCGTCCAATTCGCCCCGGCCGTCGTACTTAAAAATAGTGGTTTTGAGGATCCCGGCGATGACTTTACCCCGGAAAATCCGGCATTCCGTTTCAGTGAAATTGGATTTCCAGGACAAAGCCGCCATTGGTGAAGTGTATTTTGAGAAGGCTAAAATATTAAATCGTCAAAATTCCGCCCTTTGTTTTTCGATAAGTGCCCGCATCGGCTGATAGTGGGTCAGAAATTGCTGATAACCGGCAGGCAACGCATATTGCATTACCTTCTGCTCTCCCTCCTTTGCTTGCCCGAGCAAGCCCTGTTCCAGGCTTAATAATGCATATTGTTCCCACAATTCGGGTGCATATTCATTGTAGCGCAGCGCATCCAGCACCAGTTGATAAGCCTCCTTCGTCTGCTTTTTGCTCCTGTAAAATTCCGATGCCGCCGAAATAATGCGTGCATCGAAAGGATTGGTGCGCACGGCGTTTTGGATATTTTGCAACGAAGGTGATTTTGACATAACGGCAAACAACGAATCTGTCGCCGATTTCGGCCTGACGCCCGCAAATAATGCCTGCTTCAACTGCTCCAAAGCCGGATTTTTTGCCTTTTCCTGCGCCTTGTCAAGCAGCACCACCGCTATTTCCTTCTTGTTGGACAATGCATTCGCGACAGCCATTCCCAGTGACCCTTCGATGCCTTCTACCGGTGAAAGTGCCTCGATGGCCTTGTCATACAATCCCAGTTGCAGCAACCAATGTCCCAGTATTTTATGGTACAAATCGCTCTTTTCGCCTTCCTCTGCCGTCCATGCCGTGAGTGTTTCCAGCGCTTTGAGTTTGTTTCCACTATAAAACTGCGGGTACAATGCCGCGAGAGACAAATCCTGCGACAGCATTGGATTTTTCACAGCCAACCGGGGCAACAGTGTAGCCGGTAATGAATCAAATGCGGCCTGGTTGGTGGCGTAATTGAGGAGATAGGCCAAAGAAGAGACGCTCAAAAGTGAATCGCCGGGAACCGCCTTTCGATTGAAATCCTCTTTATGAAATTGCTGCCTGATATTCTGAACTGCCAGCCAGTTGGCCTGCCAGGAAAGATAATCGCGTTTTTCGGAGCTGGCGGCGAGGGAATCCAGCAGGCCGGAGCCGGTGTTTTTGGCTAAAATGGCAAGCAGGTTTGTTGCCGGGATTTCCGGGCGCGCCGCATTCGATTTGGCAAGGTCCAGGTAATAGTACGCTGAATCGGCCACATTGGTTTTGGAATAAAGCATGCCCAGGTTATTCAGCAACTCCCCATTCGCCGGAAAACGGCGCAATCCTTCCTGCAAGCTATATACGGCGTCAAAAAACAGACTTTCCTGCACCAGGATACCGCTCAGGCCTGCGTAAGCCTGCGGAGAAGGGTTTTTCAACAATGCCTGCCGGAAATAATAAGCTGCTGCATTACGGTCGCCCTGCTTTAATGCAATGGATGCCAGCGCGTAGTTCGATTTATGATTCTGAAATTCCTGCTGCAATGCGAGTTTATAATACTGCTCGGCCAGCGTGAATTCTTCCGTTGTGGCATGCAAATCGCCCAACTCGTTGAAATAACCTGCAATCGCTTGGTTCAAAGGCAGCAGTCGCTGCATTGAAAACAGCACCACCAGGCCTGCAAATCCAAAAAGACGGGTTTGGGTCAATCCAAAACGAAGCGGTTTATACAAAACCTTGTAGACCGCCAGTTTTTGTTTAAAAACCTCCCAAAAATTGACCAGAACATAAAACAGGAACAACAAACCCATCGCCAGCTGACCCTGCACGACGGTATCTTCCAGCGTTTCCAGCACCGGATCATTGGCTGTCCCCGCCATCAGGCCCGCAAAGGATGCGGCAATCACAAACAGTCCCATGTAAAGCCAAAAGCCCGCGCTACGGAACGGAATCACGCCCTGCGTGGAATCCGCCCGCCTTTTGAATCCCCATATCCCGAGAATGCCCGACGCCAGTGCGAGGTAGAATGGACTGACCAGCGTGACGTTCCAATCTATCTGACGGGTATTTTGAAGGTATATCAATAACAAGAGCAGCAAATACAGCACACTGATCACAATAAACTGTACAAGGCCCGACCGCCCCTTGCCAGTCTCTCCGCTCGTGCTGAGCCAAACAAAGCCTGCCATAATTTCAGTAGCCGACACAAGCAAAAACAGCATTGCAGCAACGAGCCACAAGGGAAAAGAATAAGCTGCGGCCGTCAATGCCGGAACCGGTGCCGACGAGCCAAATCCGACGAGCGCAGCCAACAGCACCGAAACGCCGATCATCCCAGCGATGCGCGAAGCAATGCCGATATCCGGGCGAAATGCATGGAAATAGTAGGAAAGGCCGCCATAGGAAGCGGTGGCTATCAGAAACAAAAGACGGTTTTCTGCGCCGAAAACCCGCAAAGTTTCGAGCCGGGCAAATGCCAGGAACAATATGAAAAGGATCGTCCCGGCCAGGTACCAAAACCGCGGCATGGTCGTCAGCGCGGCCAGCACGAGCGAAAGGCCAGCGAGCGCACCGATCCAGAACAGGTAGACGGTCATGGCATCAACCTCCATTACCGACGACATGAAACTCTCCGTCACCAGATGCGTCGGCGTTGAAATGCCATATTGCCATTGCCCGAGTTGCAGCACATCCACCACGGCGGTCGTTTCCGACAGCTCACTCACCACATTCCAGCGTACCACATTACCCAGGGGGTCCATGCATTTCCAGATCAGGAAAGCCAGTGCTAAAATCAAAACCAGGAAAGTACCGACTGCCATCCGCCGCTCGGACGGCGACCATACCTTCCAGAAAAGTAAATCGTTCATATCGTATATATTAAACACGAAATCGGTTAGAGACCGGTTATCTCTACCAAATCGTTCGTTTCGAGCAATGCGAGTGCCTGTCGCAAATTTGCCTCGAAAATTTCTTTCAATCTATTGTTGGATGTATTTCCGCAAGTCAGCCAGATTACTTTCGGCGGGCTGCCAAAGCGATTCAGCAGAGATACAAAGTCGTCATCCTTTGTAATTACTATGGCATTCTTTGTTTTAGAATATGCAAATATTTCCTCATCCTCGGCATGACGAAGATTCAGGTATTGTGCAGAAAAACAGGAGATTTCGAAAGTTTCGGTTATCCAGACAGCGAGCGCCGGCGGCAGTTGGGCGTCTAGTATGATCATCAGGCCGCTTGCAAAACGGGATGATTCAGTTTAAGGGCCGCGTAGACAAGACATGCCGTAATATCTTCCGGTTCGAGATCCGGCAGCTCTTCTGTGATAATCTGTTCCGGAGTGATTCCGGCAGCCAGCAATTCAATTACGTCGGTCACGCGGATACGCATATTACGGATGCAGGGCTTGCCCCCGCATTGCTTGGGATTAAATGTAATACGTTCCAAAAGTTGCGTGTTCATCTGCATTTTGTCGGTGTTCAAATCAAATTTAGGTGATTTTAATAACTATCTCAACCCCTTTTCCCATGAGGAAACTCGTCAAAAAGTTCCCATAGCCTCTCCCTCAAACGCACTTTCCGGAAATATTAAGCACAGTTTTCGGGAAAAACGGGTGATTTTCTAAAAAATATCCAAATTTTCGCCTCGTCTGCTATTGGTACTGACCAAATTATCTCCTACTTTTGCGGTCTGAAAAAAACCTCATCCGAGATAATCAAAATTATATAATGGCAAACGCAGCAAACGTAGGAAAAATTACGCAGGTAATTGGCCCGGTTGTAGACGTATCATTTGAGGACAGCGGTGCTATCCCCGCGATTCTTGATGCGTTGGAAGTCATCAAACCAAACGGTCAGAAAGTAGTTCTGGAGTGCCAGCAGCACCTTGGCGAAGACCGTATCCGTACTATCGCGATGGATAGTACAGAAGGTATGCAACGCGGCATGCAGGTTACTCCGCTCGGAGCGCCTATCAAAATGCCTATCGGCGAAGGTATCAAAGGACGTCTCTTCAACGTAATCGGTGAAGCGATCGATGGTCTTACCCCGCTTGATTCTTCAAATGGTATCTCCATTCACCGCGCGGCTCCGAAATTCGAAGAGCTGGCAACCGCTACCGAGGTACTTTTCACAGGTATCAAGGTAATCGACCTTTTGGCACCCTATGTAAAAGGTGGTAAAATCGGTTTGTTCGGTGGTGCGGGTGTAGGTAAAACCGTATTGATCCAGGAGCTGATCAACAACATCGCCAAAGCATATGCCGGTCTTTCGGTATTCGCCGGTGTGGGTGAGCGTACCCGTGAAGGTAATGACCTGATGCGTGAGATGATCGAAGCAGGTATCATCAAATACGGCGAAGAGTTCAAGCACAGCATGGAAGAAGGTGGCTGGGATATTTCCAAAGTTGACTATAGTACACTGAAAGATTCGCAGGCAACATTCGTGTTCGGTCAGATGAACGAACCTCCTGGCGCACGTGCCCGTGTAGCTTTGTCAGGTTTGACAATGGCGGAGTATTTCCGCGACGGAGATGGCGAAGGACAAGGCCGCGATATTCTTTTCTTCATCGATAACATTTTCCGTTTTACACAAGCTGGTTCAGAGGTATCCGCTCTTTTGGGACGTATGCCATCTGCGGTAGGTTACCAGCCTACGCTTGCTACTGAAATGGGCCAGATGCAGGAGCGTATCACGTCTACCAAACGTGGTTCTATCACTTCCGTACAGGCGGTTTACGTACCTGCGGATGACTTGACTGACCCTGCGCCTGCAACAACATTTGCCCACTTGGATGCTACGACCGTATTGAGCCGTAAAGTATCCGAGAAAGGTATCTACCCTGCTGTGGACCCGCTTGACTCCGCTTCACGTATTTTGAATGCTGAAACCCTGGGTGCAGCTCACTACGATTGCGCACAGCGTGTGAAAAACATTCTTCAGCGTTACAAAGAATTGCAGGACATCATCGCGATCCTTGGTATGGAAGAACTTTCCGAAGAGGACAAACTGGTGGTATCACGTGCACGTCGCGTAGAGCGCTTCCTGTCGCAGCCATTCTTCGTTGCTGAGCAGTTCACAGGTTTGAAAGGAACTTTGGTTGATATCAACGATACCATCAAAGGCTTCAACCTGATCATGGATGGTGCTTATGATCACCTTCCCGAAATGGCCTTCAACCTTGTTGGAACCATCGAAGACGCTCAGGCGAAAGGAGAAAAAATGCTGGCGGAAGCTGGAAGGTAAGTCAACTCATAGACTATTATGCATTTAGAAATCATTACCCCAGATAAAAAGGTATTTGCCGGCGAGGCGAATGCCGTAACATTACCGGGTACCGAGGGACAGTTCCAGGTTTTGAACCGTCACGCACCGCTGGTCAGCACGCTGGGCAAAGGTGATGTGGTAGTCGATACCGGCGCTGCAAAGCAACACTTCGTGATCGACGGTGGTGTGGTGGAAGTGCTGAATAACAAAGTACTGGTTCTCGCCGAAGCAGTTCTTTAAGGAATATATATCAATGCAAAAGCTCGGATGCTGTGAAAACGGCATCCGAGCTTTTTTGTGCCTGTTGATAATCGGTAGCTATTATTTGCACATTCTGCAAAAGACTATTCAGTTTCATATCTATCTTTAAACATTATCCAAACCGCCCACCGATCATGAAATTCGTTTTAAAGGAAGGGCAAATGCTGGAAGACGTTTTCCCGACAGCCGCCCGATCAAAGGTTTTCCCGTCTGCCGCCTCAACTATAAAAAGCAAAAAACTCGACGCTCGAAAATTTGTAGGAGTAATCAAATTAACCGACAAAGCTCTGGAAGCCCAGAGACGTATGCGTAATGAGTGGAACGAAGATCCTGATTGACACGAATATTGCCATCAACCTTTTCAAGGGCGATGATCGCCTGGGTTTACTACTGCAAGATCGAGAAGCGTATATTTCATTTATTAGTGAGCTGGAATTGCTCGGCTATCAGGCTATAACCATCGAAGAGGAATCCTCCTCGGTCGAAATGTTTCTGGACGAATGCACGATCATAGGTATCAACTCCGGGATTAAGGAAATTACAACTTACGTCCAGCGGCAATACAATCTCAAACTTCGTGACGCGATCATCGCGGCCACATCCATTTTCCTCGGTATCCCATTGTTATCCACCGACAACGGCTTCGAGCGGGTTAGGGAGTTAATTTTCATCTTTTACGAACCCTAAATCAATCACCAATAAAATCGCCGCGTTCGACAGCGCTTCGAATTCTACCGTTTCCGCATTCCGCAATGCCAGGCCGTCCCGCCTTTCCAATAGCCGGTTCTGCACTTCAAAAGCCCCTTCAATGACAAATATAAATGCGGCATGATCCGCATTCCAGCTGGTAAAAATGCCTTCTGCCCGGCCGTCGTACTGGCCGATATACAGGTGGGCGGAGCTCCCGTGGTAGCCACGGACCGGGAGAAGGACATTTTTCTCATTTAGATCGAACGAAATGTTGATGCCGGATAATGACATCGGGGTGCTTAAAAACGGACCATCATTAACCCTGATCTGCAAATAGTTGATCGCCTCGTCGGGGTATGGATTGGTGATGGTATAATGTCTGTCCGGAGATACCAGCAGAAAAAGTACCTCGCCGGCATTGATAAATTTGGGCTCCTTGCCCCGCTCTTCGATTTCAATCGCACCCATAACCGGAAATAGAATAACCTGGCAAAATTGCTCCACATGCAGCTCGTGGCTGCATTCCGGCATCAGCACCTCATCGTTCAGTACGTCCAGCGTTCCGAACGGTCCCCGGTCGGCGGCGGAGTATTCCTGGAAATTGAACGTTCTGAAACTCCGGAAGCCATCGGCCTCAAACCTCCCGCGAAGGCTTTCCAGGTATATCTGAGCTTGGGTTGTTGGAAACATAGGCAGCGTGTTACTTCGGCGGTCGGTGGTCAAAAAATTTTGCATTGAACAAAAGTTCGACGGCCGAAAGCCGACAGCCGAAGTCAAACTAAGCACTCACTACAATCGCGTGTGTCAGCTCGTAACCGGCCGAAACACTTCCTGTTACGGTCGACATTTCAGTACTTACGCCGTCGCCGAACACATTGTCGCGCGCATTGGTTGTATCCGCCTGCCCGTGGCTTGCATATACGCCCTGCGCAAACACGACTTTGCTGATCTCCTCGGGGAATGCGATCTGGGTCACGAGCAGCGACTTCCCGCTCGCATTATATACATGTACGTGGATATGCACCGCGCGGCCCGAGTACCAGCCCGGGTAAATGCTCGTAAATGTCACGAGGCCGTTGGCATCCGTGGTCTGCCGGCCGCGCAGGAAATGTACGCTGGTGTAATTGGTCGATTGCATGCCGGTGCCGCCGTACTCCGAGTAGTTCCCGGCCGCATCGCAATGCCATATATCCACCAATGCCCCCGCCAGGCCTTCGCAGCTATTGTTTTTATTCTGAATAGTGATCTTGACGGTCAGCTTGGTACCCTGCCGGTCGGACCTGATATCGTTGGAAACCAGGTTTGCCGGTGTTTTGGTCGGGAAAGGCCCCTCCGTTTCGGAGGCGGTTAGTGTACAGGTCCCGGAAGTGGTGCCCGACGTGCTGCCGGTGGTGTCCGTTGTGCTTTCTACGGGGTCGACGGTATCGTTCGAGCAGCTGATCACCGGGATGATCGCCGCGAAGCCTAATGCCGAAAATCCTCTTTTTAAAAATTCCTTGCGTTCCATAATTGCAGCAGTTCTGTGAGTTTAAATACATTATCGTATTCGCTTCACGCTTTGTTGCGAAACAGCTGGAGTGTGTCGGTCAATAGCCCGATTTTACCGGTGAATGGGCCGGTCGCCCGAAAATCAGGCTCACTGGTTCTTCCATTTTTCGATAAAATCAATGTAACTGTCGCTTACCGGCAGTTCGGTTCCCGACAAGAGCTTAACTTTCTTATTCTGAATGGATTTGACTTGCAGATCAGGCACAATATAACTGCGGTGAATGCGGCTGAACGCACTTTCGGGCAGGATTTCGAGAATACCCTTCAGCGACATGAGCGTCATGACAGGATGCCTCGAATTCACCAGATGAATTTTGATATAATCCTCCATTCCCTCGATATAGGCAATGTCGCTCAATGCAATTTTGATCGCCTTATATTCCGAACGAACCACGATAGACTCCTCCTGCTGGCGCTGTTTTTTCAGTTCAAAACGCTCCGCAGCCTTTTGCACGGCCTTGCCGAAACGATCGATGGCAATGGGTTTCAGAAGATAGTCCACAGCTTCCAGCTCAAATCCCTCGTAAGCAAATTTCTTATGCGCTGTGGTGAAAATGATCATGGGGGGCACATCCAGCCCGGCCACCAATTCCAGTCCGGTCATATCCGGCATATGAATGTCGATAAACAGCAGATCCACCGGATTTTCCTCTAAAAAGCGCGCTCCTTCGATCGCATCGTCGAACTGCCCAGCGAGTTCGAGTACCGGAAATGCAGCAATATATTTTTCGAGAACGCCCAGTGCGAGTGGCTCGTCGTCAATGATCACGCATCTCATCGCCCCGTAAGTTTTAGATTCACTGTAAAAAACTCCCCGTCATTGCGGATGTCGAGATCATATGCGTCACCATAAAGCAGATCGAGCCTCTTTTGGGTATTCAAAATGCCCACTCCCGCGCGATCCTCGTCTCTTTTGCGCTCAATAATGCGGTTTTGACAAAAAAACAGGATTTCGTTGCCCGCTGTCTCTATGGCAATGCGGATCACAGACTCGCGGTGGTTGCTCACCCCATATTTAAATGCATTCTCGACGAAGGTCATCAGGATCAGCGGCGCAATCTTACTGCCTCCGGACTGGCCTTTGATCTCGAAATCGAGACTGGTCTTAGCGCTTAACCTCAGCTTCTGTAACGCTACATAGTTTTCGAGGCACGCCAGCTCGTCTTCCAGCGGAACGTAATTTTCGGTCGCTTCCTCGGTGATGTACCGCATCATTTGCGACAGTTTCAAAATGCTCGGCGCGGTGTGCGCGCTGCTTGTGACGGCGAGTGCGTAAATGTTATTGAGGGTATTGAAAAGAAAATGCGGGTTGATCTGCGCTTTGAAAAACGAAAGCTCGGCGTGTGCCTTCTCCGCCTCGGAAAGGATCGCCCTCCGCTCCGACTGCCGCCATTCGCGCGAAATGCGGATCGCCATGGCTATTACCCAAACGACGATAAAAAGCGTAAGGCTCACAAAATCCACCGCCCGCTCGCGCACAGGCCCCGGCATAGGACGAATGCGCTCGTCGGGCGGCCCCGCCGGTCTTCCCATCCGGAATGCGTCCCGCGGTGGTTCGAGCCTTACTTCCCTACCCTGCTGTTCATGCCGGAATTGCTTGAATATGAGCCGCTCAAATGGTTTCGAAAAGAAAATCAGCAATAGCAATGCCGTGAAAATGAGCGCATAGGCCACATAATGCTGTCGCAGGTACAGCTTTGGAATAAGCAATTCCAGGTTACCGTAAAAGAGTGTGGCGTAGACGAAAAAAAACAACCAGAACCAACCCGATTGAAGCACTACGAATGGAAAATCGGCACTGGGATCGCGGGAGACGATCGTGAGCGGCAAGCTCATGAACAATATCCATCCCAGCAAGTGAATGATCCAAAGGTTCTTAGCCTTCAACATGGCAGCGCGGCGCGGATTGGCAGTTATGCATCTATTTGATGACGAAGATAGGAGTTACATTCAGAAAAAGTTTCCTATTTTCGAAAAGCACATTTTCACTCCGCTTCATGCAGCAACCATCTACGCGAAACGAACTTTTCAAGATCCTGGGTGTCGGATTCGGCGTCGCAGTGACCGTCGGCGGCACCATCGGCACAGGCATTTTACGGAAGCCGGGCCCTATTGCCGCGCAGCTGGGAGACCCGGGGCTGATTATGGCGTTGTGGGTTGCGGTAAGCGTATATGCATTCCTGGGTACATTGTGCACCATCGAGCTTGGCACATCGGTTCCCCGGGCGGGCGCGTGGTACGTATATGCGCAGCGGGCGTTCGGAAACTATGCCGGTTTCGTCGTCGGGATCAACAGCTGGCTGGGCACTTGCTCGGCGCTGGGTTTCGGAGTGTACACGATGAGCGAATACCTGGCGCTGCTCATCCCTTCGCTCGCAGGTTACGAATCCTATATGGCCGCCGCCATTCTGCTCGCGCTCACGGTCATCCATTGGATCGGGCTGGCACTCGCGAGCAGTTTTCAGAACATTATGAGCCTGCTCAAAGGGATCGGGCTTTTTGCATTCGTAGGGGCATGCTACCTGTTTGGAAATGAGGTTACGATGGAAGAAGCGCAGTTTACAACGAGCAAAATCGCGGAAACCGGTTCATGGCTGGCACCGGTCGTTTTCTCTTTACAAGCCATATTCTACACTTACGACGGCTGGCATACGGCAGCCTATTTCTCCGAAGAAGATCGTGACCCCTCCAAAAACCTGCCCAAATCGATGATCGGCGGCGTTTTGGTGATCATCGCGATTTACCTGCTTTGTAACCTCGCAATCCTTCATGTACTCCCGATGGACCAGCTTGCACAGTCGAAACTGGCCGCTGCGGACGCCATTACCCTTATTTTCGGCCAGGGTTCCGGGAAAATTGTGACAATGTTTCTCATGATTTCAATTCTGGGCATTGTCAATGCGCAGCTGCTGTTCAACCCTCGCGTCCTCTATTCCATGAGCCGCGACGGACTGTTCCTCAAATCGGGGGTCAACGTCAACCAGGGGGGCACGCCGGCAGTGGCGATGCTCATTACCTCCGGCGTTGCCATCACATTGATTCTCGTCGGAAAAGATGCTACGGAAAAGCTGTCCGACATTGCTACTTTCTTTTTCGTGTTGGGTTACACGTCGGGGTTTGCTTCGCTGCTGGCATTGAGAAAAAAGGAACCGCTCCTGCCAAGACCGTGGAAGGTCCCCGCCTACCCTTTCCTGCCTGTCTTAATGCTTATCCTCTCTGCCGCCTTTCTGGTTGGCGCCATTATGCAGGACTTACCTAGCAGCCAATATGCATTGCTGTTCCTGATAGTCAGCTATCCGGTTTATTTGCTCGTGCGTAAGCTGAATAAGTAGAATTATTTCGCAAGTTTATTTTAGGTAAATTGCATATATAACAATCTCCTTAACAACATGCCGTGGAAAAAGAACTTCATCAATTGTGCCTTGCTGGCAGCCCTCACATTATTAATTACAGCATTTCAATGGTCGGAAGAAGATTTTGTTCAGTTCATTTCCGATAAATTGACGAAGTACCGCAGCACATTACCGATTGAAAAAGCCTATCTCCACCTGGATAAACCCTATTATGTAACGGGCGACACGCTTTGGTTTAAAGCCTACCTCACCGAAGGAGCGCTGCATCTGGCCGACAGTGCCAGCAACCTCCTCTACGTAGACCTGATCGAGCAGCGGACTGGCAGGAACGCCGCATTGAAACGTGTACAAATGGCCGGCGGCATTGGCCGCGGCGAGTTCGTCCTCACCGACTCGCTTGTACCCGGCACGTATACCATCCGTGCGTACACGAACTGGATGCGCAACGGCTCCGAAGATTATTTCTTTCAAAAGAATGTATATGTATTTAATTATGAGGACAATACAGCCGCAAATGCAACACCGGGCAAAACTGACCTGCAATTTTTTCCGGAGGGCGGGCAGCTTGTATCGGACATCAATACCCGCGTTGCGTTTAAGGCGGTAAATGAGGCCGGTCTGGCGCAGGATGTGGCTGGTTTCGTGCTGACACAAAACGGGGATACCGTGGCATCATTTAAAAGCGAGCACCTGGGAATGGGAAGGTTTCAGTTCGCACCGAAAGCAGGAGAATCATACCGGGCATTTCTAAGAGAAAATGACGGAAAAGTAACGCCGTTTTCTTTCCCTAAAGTGCAGGACAGCGGCTTTACCATGGTAGTGGACAACTTGTCAAACCCACTCAAAATGAGAGTAATAGCCTACGCTAAAATACCCGGGAAAACCGAAATTCCAGTACACGTCGTCGGGCACGCGAGGGGTATCGTTGCATTTGTGGCAAAAGGAAAAATCGGGAGCCGGGGATTGATGATGCAGCTTCCGACTACGGAACTCCCCGACGGCATTACCCATCTCACGCTCTTCGACGATACAGGAAAGCCTGTTTCCGAGCGCCTGGTGTTCATCAACCATTCCAGAAGCCTCAATGTACAGGTCAAGCCCTCGAAAGCCGAATATAAACCGCGAGAAAAGGTCGATTTGGAAGTAGCGGTCACCGACTCCGCCGGCAAACCGGTGGAAGCAAATCTATCCCTGTCGGTCACCGACGCCGGCCAGATATTGCAGCAGCCATTCGAGCAAAACATTGCTTCTTACCTCCTCTTATCCTCTGATTTAAAGGGATATATAGAGCAACCAGCCTACTATTTCGATCCAGCAAAATCCGAAAGGAAAATCTATCTCGATTATTTGATGATGACCCATGGCTGGACGCGGTTCAAATGGGAGGACGTACTCAGCGACTCCATTCCACCAGTAAAAAGATATGTCGAGCAGGGAATTACGCTCGAAGGAGACGCGAAGCGGAACAACAAGAAATTAACTGAAAAAATAGTACTGTCGCTCTTTGTCAGCAACGACAGCCTCAGCAATTTCATGACCGCCGAAACAGACGAAAACGGCCATTTCTCCATATACAACCTGGCCTTCAGCGACTCGTTGCAACTTCGTCTGCAGGGTATGAACAAAAAAGGGAACCAGAACCTGTCATTCACACTCAGCCCGTTCGATCCACCACGTGCTTCGGTCGTCAAGATTCCTTTCAAACCTGTGACCGTCGATGCCCGGCGGCTGACCGATTTCCTGAAAAATGCAGCGCAGGATCAGGAGATTTCCAGAAAAATCAGGGAAAACCGCGAACGGCTTCTGCGCGAAGTAACCATCAAAGCCAAAAAAGAAACGCCACGGGATTCCCGGAAACTGTACAATTCGGCGGATGCCACATTGAAAGTGACGCAGCAAATGGCGTCCGGTTATATGAGCGTACTCGATATGCTGCAAGGCCGCGTAGCCGGCGTGTCCGTTATGGGATCGGGGATGAATGCCGTTGTATCGATCCGGGGCAACAGAGGCGAACCGCTTTTCGTACTGGATGGAATGCCGGTGGACAAGGCACTGATCACTTCGCTGAACGTTTACGACGTAGAGTCGATCGACGTGCTTAAAGGTGCCTCGGCAGCTATTTACGGCAGCAGAGGCGGTAACGGGGTAATTGCGGTCCTCACCAAGCGCGGCAATGAGAATTACGACTATTCACAGGACATTGTGCCGGGTGTATTGGTGACCAAAATAGCCGGTTTTCACACCCCGCGCGACTTTTACGCTCCCCAGTACAGCCCCACCAGCCCTCCTGCCCCCAACCCGGATTTCCGCTCGACGATTTTCTGGGCACCTATGCTCAAAACCGGCAGCGACGGCAAGGCGCGGGTAAGCTACTATCACTCCGATGCTACGGGTCCCGCGGATATACGCGTCGAGGCCCTGAGCCCAACCGGACTGCCGGGTTTCGGAAAATCCACTTACCCGGTGCGGTAAGCGCCGTTTTATGCCTCATTCTGGCATAAGATTATACACATTTCGACGTTAGTATACTTATTTGTAAAGACATTTGGACAGAGCATACTGACAAAATTTGGTAACTTTGTTATTTACACTGAAATAGCCGATCATGTCCCACGATCTGATGGCGCACGATTAAAATATGAGGACCGAATATTTGAAAATAACCCTTCTTATTTGCCTCGTATCGGCCGCCTGGCTGATGACGCCGGCGCATGCCCAGCGCCGTAAAGATCGTGACAAACAAGAGGTTAAGGAAGACGGCGTCCTCACCAGGCTCGAAGGCGAGTCGATGGCGGCCGACGGGATGAAATTCATGATGAAGGACGAGCCCGACCGTGCATTGCCGGTGTTTGAAAAGCTCGCGCTCCTCAGCCCGCAGGACGCTACCGCACATTACCTGGTAGCTACCGCGCTGATCAAACTGGAAAAATATGACGAGGCGATCAATGCTTCCAAAAAGGCGCATGATCTCGACAAGGAGAATATTTTCTACTCCCAGCAGCTCGCCGAACTTTACGCAAAGCGCCGCAAATACTCCGACGCCGCGCAGATCTATGAAACTTTGGTGGCCAAAAGCCCGGAAAATATCGAGTACGGCATCGAGCTGGCGGCAGTTTACGTTTTTAACGACCAGTTCGACAAGGCAATCGAGACCTATAACAAGCTGGAAAAATCAATGGGTGTGACGGAAGAGATCACGCACCAGAAACAGCAGCTATACCTCCGCCAGAACAATCTGGACAAAGCATTGGCAGAAGGGAAAAAACTGATTGACGCCGAGCCCGGCGAAGTTGCCTACCGCGTGGAGCTCGCAGAAATGCTGATCGCCAACGACCGGATCGTGGAAGCGGTAGCTCCGTTGGAAGAGGCCCTGAAAATTAACCCGGATGAGGCGCAGGCGCATGTGCTGCTGGCCGATATTTACCGTCGCAACGGGGATGTGCAGAAGTGCAACCAGGAGTTGAAACAGGTTTTTGCCAATCCGAATCTGGACGCAGACCCCAAAATACGGGTGCTTTCGGGCTATCTGACAATGCTGAAAACCGAAAACGAGGTAAATGAGGCCGTTTCACTCGCCCGGCAGCTTTCAGAAACACACCCGAACGAGGCCAAAGCGACAGTTATCTACGCCGACCTGCTTACCCGTCAGGGCAAATTCGCCGAGGCACGTCAGCTATACCTGAAAGCCGTAGCTTCCGATCCGAACGTTTTTCAGGTTTGGGGCGCCATTATGCAGCTCGACGGCCAGCTCAACCAGCCCGACAGCATGCTCGCACATTCGGAAAAAGCATTGGAATTGTTCCCGAATCAGGGTATGTTCTGGTATTTCAACGGGACGGCCAACCTGATGAAGAAAAATTACAAGGAAGCCGCTTCTTCACTGGAAGAAAGCCTGAAAATGATCGGCGAAAATCCCCAGCTGGTGCCTTTAATCCACGCACAGCTCGGCGACGCATTCAATGGTGTAGGAGCTCACGATAAATCCGATGCAGCCTATGAACTCGCATTAAAAGCCGACCCGGACAACGATCATGTGCTCAACAATTACAGCTATTTTCTTTCCCTGAGAAAGGAAAAACTCGATCTGGCACTCAAAATGTCGGAAAAACTGGTGCAGCAGCATCAGAACAACCCGACATACCTCGATACTTATGCCTGGGTATTATACATTCGTAAAGACTACAAAAAAGCCAAGGAGTACCTGGAAAAGGCAATGCTCGACAGCAGCGGTGTGAGTGGCACAATTGTTGAGCATTACGGGGACGTCCTGTTCAAACTAGGAGAGCGGGACAATGCGGTGGCCCAATGGAAAAAAGCCAAGAGAATGGGAGAAACCACCGAACTTCTGGACAAAAAAATAGCAACAGGTGCATTACATGAGCAGTAAAATTACGGTTGGGCTGGTAGCCATGTCATTGATGTGGTTCACGGCTTGTCATAAACCGCGTTCTTCCAAAAGTGTTTCCCAAAATCCGGCCATTGATACAACATTGATTACCAGGGCGCCGGAACCCAAAGATTCGATTACCAAAGATACCGCCGCTGTGGCTGTCGTTCCCGACGCAGGAGAACCGATGCCGGAGGTGAAGGTCAATGAGGTGGATTTCGACTTTCTGACGGCCAAATCCAAATTTTCATTTAAAGGCCCCAAGCAGGATTTTGACAACACAAATGTCAATATTCGAATGAAAAAAGACAGTATTATCTGGCTTTCCGTAACGGGTGTGGGCCTGGAAGTGGCTCGGGGTATCATCACGCGCGACTCCATTGTTTTCATGGATAAAATCCACCGCGATTACTTCGTGTTTAACTACGAGCAGCTCAGCAAACAGTATAATTTCGACCTCAATTTTGATCTGCTTCAATCGGTGATCATCGGCAATATGCCCTTTGAAATGCAGGAAGAGGGCCGTTTCGTGAAGGAAAATGACTTTTATGTCCTCAAACAGGCGGTCGACCGGCTGGAAGTGGACAACTATATTGCCGAAAAAAATCAGAAACTCTCCCGCCTGAAAGCAACGGAAGTACCTACGCAGAACACTTTTACCCTGGATTATGAGGATTTCAGGCAGGTAGGCAGCTTTTTATTCCCGTTCATGAGCCACATTAACCTGAACGTGCTTTCCAAAGACCAGCAAAAACTCGAAACGACCATGCGCCTCAAACACAGCAAGGTGGAATTGGTAAATCAAAGCCCCGGTTTTCCGTTTAATGTTCCTTCGAGCTACAAGCGTAAAAGGTAAAATACAGAAAGTCTGCTTAACTTTGCCCGCCGTGAGATGTATTTTTGGCCGCAAGAATTATTATTATGCCCTTTCGTACCCCTGGTAGCCGTCGTTTTTGGTTAGTGCTTACATTCGTGCTTTTTGCATGCGCAGGTGCATTTGCGCAGAAAACGCGTGAGCAGTTGGAACGCGAAAAGGCTGAAAACCAGGGCAAAATCAGAGAGATCCAGAATATCCTTAAACAGACCTCTTCCCAAAAGAATGTCAACCTCGGCCAGCTCAAAGCACTTAATCAGCAGATCAACACCTACAAAAAGCAGATCGATCTCCTCACCGACGATCTCGAAATCCTAGACCGCGAATTGAAAGTGCTCGAAAAGCGCCGTCAGGCGCTCGATAGCAGCCTCGCGGTGCTGAAAGAGGAATATGGCCATATGATTTATGAGGCCTCCAAACGGAACGCCTATTTCAATCAGCTTGTTTTCCTTTTCTCGGCGGGTACTTTCAACCAGTTTGTGCTTCGCTATAAATATTTGAAACAATATACCGAGGCCCGGCAGGGAAGAGCCAAGGAGATAGATGTGCTGCAAAAGCAGGTAATCGCTGAACGCCAGCGTATTACTTCTAAAAAGAACCAGCAGAAGAGCGTACTCGATACCCGGGTTACTGAAAATACCAAGCTGGAAGGCCTCAAAGTGAAGCAGAATGAGGTCATCCAGGAGCTTTCGCAGAAGGAAGTAGAGCTGAGAAAGCAGATTGCCGAAAATAAACGTGCTACCGACCTTTTGGAATCCAGCATCCGGCGCATTGCCGAGCGCGAGCGCAGGGAACGCCTCGAAAGGGAACGACGCGAGCGCGAGGAACGGGAAGCGCGCCGGAAGGCCGAACGAGAGCGCATTGCCCGCGAGAATGCCGAGCGCGAGAAAAAAGGTGAGGCCGCGGTAGTGGCACCGAAAGAAGTGGAGGAGGAGCCGGTGGTTTCGAGCGGTATGAGCGAGGAGGAAACTACATTGGCGTCGTCGTTCACGGCTTCGCAAAATCGCTTGCCGTGGCCGGTGAAGGGCTTTGTATCCAGCCATTTCGGCCAGCGACCGCATGCGGTGTTGAAAGGAGTAATGGTGGATAACCTTGGAATTGACATTCAGACGACCGCCGGGGAGCCGGTAAGGTCAGTTTACGACGGAACAGTACTCGACGTGACCGAGCTGCCCGGAATGGGCAGCGTGGTGGCGATCCAGCACGGGAATTATATGACGATTTACGCCAAAATGGCCGGTGTATCGGTACGTGCCGGACAAAAAGTGAAAGCACGTGAAAACATCGGTCGGGTAGCCACCGACAGCGACGGTACCTCCGAGCTGCAATTCCAGGTCTGGAAGAATACCTCGCGACTAAACCCCGAAAACTGGCTGATACACCGGTAAGATTTCCGGAGCTTGTATCTTCGGAAAAGGTCGTTCGTCGTCAGGCTGTGTCAGGGATGGTTAGAGTTATTGATCAAATTCTCCTCCGAACAACACTCACAACACATGACCACACGTGACAGTACCGTACCACACTACACCCCTTAACCAATTTCGCTTACCATTACCGATAACCACCATGTCTGTACATACTGCTGATATTAAGCGCATTACAACCCACGTGATTCAGGAAATGAAGAACCGTGGTGAAAAAATTACCTGCCTTACCGCCTATGATTATTCGATGGCGGGAATCGTGGATGCAGCGGGCGTTGAGCTGATCCTGGTGGGGGATTCCGCTTCCAATGTCATGGCTGGCCATGAAACGACCCTGCCTATCACGATCGACCAGATGATCTACCATGCTTCTTCCGTCGTGAGGGCTGTGAAACGTGCATTGGTGGTCGTGGATTTGCCGTTCGGCTCTTACCAGGGCAACTCTCGCGAAGCATTGAACTCCGCGATCCGCATTATGAAGGAATCCGGCGCACACGCAGTGAAACTGGAAGGAGGGTTGGAGATCAAAGATTCGGTGATGCGCATACTAAGTGCAGGAGTACCTGTAATGGGCCATTTGGGGCTTACACCGCAGTCCATTTACAAATTCGGAACCTACACCGTCCGCGCGAAACAGGAGGCTGAGGCGCAGAAGCTGATGGAAGACGCTAAAATGCTGGAAGAAGTGGGCTGTTTCTCAGTAGTATTGGAAAAAATCCCCGCCAAGCTGACAAAGCAGGTGTCGGAAAGCATTCAGATCCCCACCATCGGTATTGGTGCCGGGCCTCATGCCGACGGGCAGGTGCTCGTAATCCATGACCTGCTAGGTATTAATAAAGAGTTCAAACCGCGCTTCTTGCGCCATTATGCAGACTTGAATGGCGTTATGACCAATGCCATCACCAATTATATTTCAGATGTAAAAGGAAGATCGTTTCCGAATGAGTCGGAATCATATTAACCTTTTAAAAAGTATTAAATTAACAATATGGCTAAAAAACCTTTTCGGGTTGTTTACGAAGATAATCACCTGATCATCGTCAATAAGGAGCCGGGTATTCTGGTTCAGGCCGATGTAACCGGCGATACGTGCCTGCTCGATATGGTCAAAGACTATATTAAGGAGGAGTATAACAAACCGGGAGCCGTTTTTCTCGGCACCGTACACCGGCTCGACCGCCCCGTAAGCGGGCTAGTGGTATTCGCGCGCACTTCCAAGGCGCTCGAACGCATGAATGAAATTTTCCGCAAGCGCGACGTTCAAAAAACCTATTGGGCAGTGGTTAAAAACAAGCCTGCCGAGAAGAAGGGCAAGCTTGTGCATTGGCTTACCAAAAACGAAGCCCGCAACGTGACCACCGCCCACGACCATGAGGTACCGGGTTCGCAGCGTGCGGAACTGTCGTACCGCTGGGTAGGGGAAATCAACAAATTTCACTTGCTGGAAGTGATGCCTGTAACGGGCAGGCCGCACCAGATCCGGGTGCAGCTGGCTTCGATGGATTGTCCGATCCGCGGAGACGTCAAATACGGCTATCCCAAAGGCAATCCCGATGGAAGCATTAACCTCCACGCCCGCAGGCTGTATTTTGAGCATCCCGTTAAAAAAGAGCCGGTTATCTGTCGTGCCGGGGTTCCGAACGACGCATTCTGGGAAGAATTCTTAACTTTGGATAAAGAGGTGATCAAACCCGAGCACCTGGATTTTTTCCATGAGTAATAGCCAATGATCGAAAAACTGAAACAGCGCTGGAACGTACGGAATGGGTGGGACGTGCTCATCATTCTGGTCGTTTTTGCCTGTACCGGTTTTTCGGTCCTCTACGTGAAACGCTGGCTTTTCGGGCTGGTGGGGCTTACAGAGAGCTCACCGGCGTGGCTGCGCTGGGCAGTCAATATCCTCATCATTTTGCCGCTGTACCAGGTCATTCTCCTTGCCTGGGGCTGGATATGGGGTAAATTCTCATTCTTCTGGGAGTTCGAAAAACGGATGTTTAGCCGGATAGGAGGGTTATTCACTTCCGGAAAGACCAAAACCACACCCGAATAATACCTATTTGCTTCCCCCTGCGATGAGCCCGCGGTACACCTCACGGGCTTGCTCATAGGCCGCGGCCGCGGCGTTTCTTTCGTCCTTGCGGATATTCGGCTCCTTCATTTTCCAGCATTGCTCCAAAGCAGCAAGGCACCATTCGGCGCTTTGTTTTTCAACCACCGGCTGGTTATCGACACGCACAAAAACCGGGTTCGAATGGGAACTCGGATAAATGCGCAGCGCCAGCCATCCCGATTTGGCGATCTTAGTGGAAAGGTTAATGTCTTTTAAACCGCCATCCGCCTGAATTTCAACGGTATCCACCGGAACGCCATTGAAAATCAGTTCCGCCCGTACAGTGCGCGACTGCCCGACCCGCGACCGCTCGATGTCCCAATAAGGCTTTTCGGTAATCGGAGCTTTTGCGATGCCGGCTCCCGTGCTGTCTTGCCTTTCCGGCAGGTAAGCGGCCAATCTGGCTGTCACTTTCACTTCGCCGGCCGATTTCAGCGCCAGTTCACTATTGCCGGTACCAGCCTCCACACCATTTGCTTTAAAATCCAAAATATGCGATTTGCCGTCGGAAACGTAGCTCCGGCCCAGTTGCAGGGCTTCGACGTAGCCGTCATAATCCATCGCATTTTTCGGTTTGAAATAGCTTCGTGCCTGGCCCACACGGGCATCTGTGATGCACGGAAAGTCGGTTTCACCGCTGAGCCGCGTCTTAAAGCCGCAATTGAGCGTGTGGTAGTACATATTGAGCTCCCAGGGGGCGGGTGTATCCCCGGCACTGAAAAAGTCGATCAGGCCTTGCGTAACGGTCACCACATATTCATTGGCGCCGATACCGTCCATTTTAGGCGTGACGTAATTCGGAAGCTTGCTGGTAGCCTCCATCGGCTCCAAACCCCAGCCCGAATGCGCGTAACCCACCACGCCGCCCTGTGATTTCGCCCAGGAAAGGACCGGGGCCGTCCAGCTGGGCCACTGCTCGATGGTGGTAGTACCGGGATAGTCGTCTTCCTTAATCCTCAGCAATACGATATGCCCCGCGTGGGAAGATGGAAATCCCGAGACTTCCACATCATTCCGCATTACCGTTTGCTTGCCCGAAAGCGGGTGATCTTTTGCAGTGAAAAAGGTCTTTTGATGATACCAGCTCGGCCCCCAGGCCAGATTAGCTGCCATATTTAAATCTTCGCCCAGCACCTGGCGAAACATATCTTTCGGATCGACTCCTTCCGTGGGGCTGTCGTAATGGCTGCAACCCGCCGCGTGAATGTGGTGGTCGGCGCTGAACCAGCCCAGTTTGGAGAGCTGGATCCATCTTTTCAGTTGAAATGCAATGTTCAGGGTAGCCTTTCCTTCGGGAACAGTGATTTCTGTCGTCTGCGGAATGTACTCGGGCCCGCGGGTGCAGGTAACTTTGTATTTGCCCGGAGGCAATGTCACGTGCTCGCCGCTTTGGCGGTAAATCTGGGGTTGGAAAAAGAAATCAGGGTACTCATCGAATGCGGCCACACGGCGGGACGGCAAAGGGTAAATACCTTTGAACCTCCCCGAAGCATGCGCTTGCCCGTCGGTGATCAGCAGGGACGCCATAGCAGGCATCCCATCGTCGTCTTTTATCTCGAAACTAACCTTTACCGCAGGTTTTACATCAAATAAAATATGCGTGGAATTCCGGAAACCGATATCCTGCGAGCCCTGACCGGCATTATACGCAATCTCCGCCTCACGCTTGCCTGCATCCTTACAGTAGATCTGTACCACCGCGTATTCGAGCTTCAAACCCGACAAATTAGCTTGCAACGGCCTTCCTGCATAAATCTGAATGTCAAGAAAACGGTTCGCAACCTGTCCTTCGCTAAGCTCGTGTTCCTTTTTGACCTTGTGCTCAAATGAGGGGGAATGGTAAGGCTTCAATGCATTGGGGCTGGTGACCTCGAATTTGGCCGTAATACCCGCTTCGTTATGGATTTTCACTAAAAAGGCCGTCCAGCCGCCCTGCGCCAGGGTCGCTTTTGCCACGCCCCGGTCTACCTTTACCCGTCCTTCCGGGTTGATGTGCACCACATTCAGGCAATAAGGATCGAGAATGGACTGGATCTGGGCCACTGTTTCCTTCGTCAATGGCCTTCTCTCCAATGCTTTGAGCCTCGCCGCGTCCGCGACCTGCAATGCATTCCCGGAAAATGAAAGCGCTTCCTTCAAGCGCATGGCCTGCGCGAGCAAAGGTTGCGGCTCCACGTCCGCAGCAGCGTGATGACTGTCGTGCTGCCCGAGCAGCATCAGTGGGAAGAAAACTGCTAAAAGGAACAGGGCAGACGATGTTTTCATATCAATCCTTGTCTTTTTTACGAGATGCTTTCCACGCGGTGAAGCCGATGTACATCATGCTTCCCCTCGCGCCGCCGCTTTTCATGAGGCCGTTGACATTGCTGAAACCCAGGAATACCGGTCCGAAATGCCCCGCAAGCCCAATGGAAGGCCGGTTATTGCCCTTAATGAAAGAAATCGGGAACGAGAGGCCGGAGTCCTCGTCTTCGAAGCGCGGCGTGACCATAAAAGTATTAGGCACGTACATATCTAATGAGCTGGCGCCTCCGCCTTTCAGACGGCCCGTATGCGCGAGGTTCAGAAAAAAGCCGTGAAAAACCTGGATATCCGCTTCGAGGTTAAGTGCCTGGGGCAGTTTCACTTTCCGGGAAAGTGTGGTACTGGTGTCGCCGGGAAAAAGGCTCATAAAACCTTCCGGGCCACGGTCGCTGATCGTTTCCAATTGCGTTTGACCTACTACCACGTCGCTGTGTGTTCCGCTCGCCACCCTTGAATCGGAGGTATTGTATTTGACGGAGCCAACATCCGTCAATGAACCGGCAAGGCGTACGAGGTAATCAGGACTGTCGTTGTAAGCTTCTTTGCGGCCCTTCCAGACCGAACCGATTTCATAAGAAAAACCGAGGTCATAGCCCCAGCCCGAGCCATATTTACCTGAGTTAAACAAATTTCCAATTCCGGCTTTCCGGTTCGGCGTGCTGTACCCGCTTTCGTAGGTCAGGCTGTTGATTTCCAACTGGCTGATATCCGGGTCATTGCTGCTGACCTGGCTAATGCTGTAACGGTCCGCATTACCTTCCAGATAAGCCACCCGCGCGCCGAAAACGCGTTTCACGGTCACCCCGACGCGGAATTTATGCCCTTCTATATCGAGCAGCTGTGCGCCGTAGGAAAAGCTGAGGTCGGAGAAACTCTGCTGAACAAGACTGAAACGGCCCCATGCTTCATTGGAAACCGGCGGAGTACTGCCCGTATCCAGCCTTTTTATATAAAGATTGTCGATCGCGCCGGGAATATTCCGGCCTAGTACAAATCCACGCGTACGAAGCTGCACCGCCACGCCGTGGTATTTGCCCAAAGCGAAGGAAACCGAAGGCCAGCGGATTTCACCGGCCACGAAAATAGGGTCTTTGTAGGTAAGCGAGCCCATCGTACGCGAACGGCCATAAAGTTCCTTGGTTGAATGCGGGGCGAGAATGGGGTACAAAAATGAATTTTCGCCGATAAAACGGAAATAGCGGTACTTGATACTTCCGCCCAGGGCGAGGACATTGATCTGAAACTTGTGCTTCGGCCCGCCGAGCACCGACGGGTTGTAAGTCGACCGGTACAAGCCGCCGTAGTTGCTGAATTGCAGGCCGGGAATCTGTTGAGCGACAACGCATTGCACCGTCGTCAGAATAAATAGTGCGGTGGTAAGTAATGAGGTTTTCAAAGTTGAGTTTTGTTAGTCGGGGTCAGCAATCCCTGTTCATTGTAATGGATTGCCTCCTCCTGGATTAGTTCTTGCAATGCTTTCAGGAACAGGTCGCCGGGCAGCATTTCAAATGCACGGCTCAGTTCCGCGGGCAGCATCGGGCCCTCACTGTTCAAAAAATCGATGATCTGATCGCTCAGCCCGGCTTCTCCGGCGGAGTTTCGGACCGCCTCGTTCTTTCGGTTCTGGATGCATATATCGCACACACCACATTCCTCCGCATCGAATTCATGAAAATATTCCAGCAAAAGCAGCGTCCGGCAACGTTTGGTGTGCGACGCGTAGCGGATCACCGCCTGCGCCTTCCCGAGGTCGCGGTCTTTCCTTTTTTGTATTTCAAAAACATTCAGCGGGAGTAAAGAAGAATCATAGCGTGGTGTCAGAAATGTGAGCTGGGGCTTATCTCTTCTCGGTTCATAGTCGATTATTTCACGTTCGGCGAGGAATTTCAGCTTCCTCAGGATCTCGGGCACGGTGGCAAAATGGATCTGCGCCAGTTCCGTTTCCGAAATGCGCACATACTCCGTAAAAAGCTCCCCGCCGTACATCCGCAAGATCAGTTTGATAAACGAATCCATCTCCTGGTAGCGTATCTGGAAGTCGTACAATTGCCGGTTATCAACCAGGAAATGGATTTTGGAAGCATCGCCAAAGCTCTCGCTAAGCTGCACAAAACCTTCTTCTTCAAGCAGTTTCAATGCGTAGTGCGTTTCATTTACCGGCAAGCCGAATATCCCCGCGAACTCCTGGATATCAAAATCATAACCCGACAATTCCCCCGCACCGACCGCGATTTTGTAGTAGTTCGCCAGTGCCTGGTACACCCGCCGCAGCATTTCCACCGGCGGGTATTTCCGCTGGATGCTGTCGGTCAGTTCTTCGAGATCGATCCGGTTGAACAACGCCACCGCATAAGCTTTTTTCTCATCCCTGCCCGCACGGCCGGCTTCCTGGTAGTAGGCTTCCAGGTTATCGGGCAAATCAAAATGGATCACGGCCCGCACGTCGGGCTTGTCGATGCCCATACCGAAGGCATTCGTCGCCACTACGGTACGAATGCGGTTCTGTATCCAGGCCGTCTGCCGCTCGGATCTTTCTTTGAAAGGAAGGCCGGCGTGGTAGCTGGTGGCCGAAATTCCCTGCCTGTTCAGCCAGTCGGCGAGTTCCTTGGTACGCTTTCGCGTGCGAACGTATACGATCCCCGTTCCCGACACATTGCGTAAAATCTGCAATAGTTTCCGCTCCTTACTTTCTTCGGGAAATGCCGAGTAGGAGAGGTTTGCACGCGCAAAGGATTGTTTGAAAACCCGCGCATTCCGCATTTCGAGCTTGTCGAGAATGTCGGCACGCACTTCCTCGGTCGCCGTGGCGGTAAGCGCCATCACCGGAACCTTGGGTAAAAGCTTACGGAATTCGGCGATCAGCAGGTAGGAGGGGCGGAAGTCGTAGCCCCATGCCGAAATGCAATGCGCCTCGTCGATCGCGAGCAGGCATACCTTCATGCGCTTCGTACGCGCGATCATGATGTCGGTACGCAGGCGCTCGGGAGAAACATAGAGGAACTTCGTATTACCATGAATGCAGTTATCCAGCGTAATGTCGATCTCGGTCTTGCTCATACCCGAATGGATCGCCGCGGCAGCAATATGCCTGCGTTTCAGCTGTTCCACCTGATCCTTCATCAATGCGATCAGCGGCGTTACCACAATGCAAACACCCTCGGAGGCCATCACCGGTACCTGGAAACAAATGGATTTCCCGCCGCCTGTCGGCAGCAGTACCAACGTATCCATGCCGTTCAGGACCGCGCGGATGGCATCCTCCTGAAACGGCCTGAAAGCGTCATAACCCCAATATTGTTTCAGGATAGACCGGATATCAGTCATCAGAATTCGGTTTGCGGTGTGGTGATCAGATTCTGCAAAGTAATTGCATTGGGTCCGTTATCGAAAACCGGATACACGTCGTTTGGTAAAAAAGAAATGCCAATAGAGTATTCTCCCGGCTACAACACCCGTTATTTAAGGGCAAATTTCACTCCGCATCATGATTCCGAAGACCGGCAGAAACAACCGTTGCCCCTGGTGGCTACCCTGGCTATTTACCCTGAGCTTCATCCTGATCACATTTTTGCCCCGTTCAATGGACGATACAATGTTCATGGACGGCGTTACTTATGCGGCAATCGCCCGCAACATGTCGGAGGGTATCGGGTCATTCTGGCGACCGTTTTTCGCCCATTCGTTCTGGCTTCCGTATGACAACGGCGACTATTTCTCCGGCCAGCCACCCCTGCAATTCGGCCTGCAATCCATACTTTTCAGCCTGTTCGGCGATACGCCGGCGGTCGAAAACGGCTATAATATGCTGATTTTGACCGGCTATATTTTCCTCATCGTGCGGATGTGGAATACCCTGCCCGGTCCTGTTGGCGCGTTCCGCTCGTTCGCCTGGCTGCCGATTTTATGCTGGTATGGGATGGTCGTCGTTTATTACAGTATTCCAAACAACTTTCTGGACAGTACCATGGGGTTGTTCTGCCTGGCCGCCTGCTATTTCCAGTTGGAGTATCTGAAAGAAGGTAATGTGCAAAAGAGGAACATTATGTGGCCGCTATCGGCCGGGATTTGCATTGTGCTGGCATTCCTCACCAAGGGGCCGGTAGGGCTTTATCCCCTGGCATTTGCGTCTATTTTCGCATTTTCCTCGCATTCATTGCGGTTACGGGATGCGCTCCGCCCGACGATCATTATGCTGGCGGTTGTAGTGGCGTCTGTTGCCGGGATGCTTGCATACACGCCGGCACGAGAGTTCATGGCTACGTATTGGAACGGCCAGGTAGTGCAGGCATTGCTGCAAAAACGCGAGAAGGCAGGTAATGAATGGACTGCCCATTTCACACTATTGGGAGAGCTTTTGAGGAACATAACCCCGCATTTGATCGCATGGGTTGTGTTATATGGGCTATCCATTGGTTTGCATTGGAAAGTCTTCCGGGAAAAGGCAGTTGCCGAAAGTGTCATGCTCACGGCCCTTGTCGCAGCGTCGAGCATTGTACCTATACTGGTGAGTATCAAGCAGTATCCGCATTATTTGTTACCGGCGTCGCCATTTGTGGCTTTGCTCTTCGCACTGCTGCTCGTGCAGCGGATGGCATTCCTGATGGAATCGAAAGAACAGCTGGCTATCATCGCGTTAAGTATCGGTGCGCTGGCTTGCTGGGGTGCCACCATCAGCAAACTAACCACCATGGAACCCGACGTGCATGCTTCCAATGCCAAAAAGCTGCGTACACTGGTACCGTCAGCCACCACTCTGGGAATTTGCCACGAATTGTTTCAGCAGGCCGACGTACATGCCAACTTTCAGCGTTACCACCATTTATCGCTTTCGACCCAAACGGACTCCATGCGTTATGTCCTTGCCGATTCGGCCTGTCTGCCGCAATTCGATTTCAAAAAGGACAGCCTGATCCAACTGAATGGCGGCTACTACCTGGTCATTCAAAACCCTTGAACCGCCAATTTGCCAATACCGCTAAAATATTATCTTTGTTCAAAGTTCATTTAAACCGTTTCCATGCGCACGCTGCTTTTCTTTATCAGTATTGTTGCTCTGTCAGGCTGCTCGGCCTCCCATTATCTGAAACGCGAAATCGACCGCTCGGCGGTTCTAAGCCAGCAACATACGGGCGTTTCCATTGCCCGTATCGGCGATCAAAAGTCGCTGGCGGGTTATCAGGATAGCAAATATTTTATCCCTGCATCCAATACCAAACTTTTCAGCTTTTACGCCGGCTTGTCGGCGCTTGGCGACTCCATTCCCGGCCTCGAATACCTGGAATGGGGCGAGCTGCTTATCGTCCGAGGCACCGGCGACCCCTCGCTTCTGCATCCGGATTTGCCGCACAGCAAAGTCTTCGATTTCCTGAAAGGACGTAAAGACCAGATATTTTTCACCCCCTATCATTTCGAAAACAAACGCTTTGGACCGGGCTGGGCTTGGAGCGATTACAACGATTACTACCAGGCCGAAGTGACGGCCATGCCAGTCTACGGCAATATCGTACGATTTAAAAGCAACCCTGCCGGACAGTACCAGGCCAGTCCCCGCTTCTGGCAGAAATCGATGGTTCGGGATACGGCGGTTTCAGGCATTGAACGGGAGGAATTGCAGAATGTATTCCACTATCCGAAAGCGACGGGCGCACAGGCTGTTACCAGAGATATTCCGGTGCATATGACCGACCAGCTGATGCTGCAACTGCTGAGCGATACATTGAAAAAAGAAATCAAGCTGATCAATATTCCCCTGGAAGTCGAGTTGCAGACCGTCAACAGCATCCCGTCTGATTCGCTGTACAGGCGTATGATGCAGGTCAGCGACAATATGCTGGCCGAACAACTCATGCTGCTTTATGCCACCGCCAACAAACTTCCGCTGAGCACCGAAAAGGCCATTGCACATGCCATAGAGCACCATTTGGCCGATTTGCCCGACAAACCGGTATGGAAAGACGGCTCCGGATTAAGCCGCTACAACCTCTTTACGCCAAGGACCATGGTGGCATTGCTGCAAAAGATTTACGGAAAGGTGCCGCAGCAAAGATTGTTTCAAATCCTGCCGGCAGGCGGAAAAAGCGGAACTTTGAAAAACCTGTTTAAAGAAGAACCTCCCTTTATTTTCGCAAAGACGGGGAGTCTGAGCAACGTATACAACCTCAGTGGCTATTTGATAACCAAAAAAGGAAAGGTACTGGCATTCAGCTTCATGAACAACAATTTCACGAAGCCCACCGCAGATGTTCGGAAAGAAGTGGAGCGCATTCTCACTGGCGTCCGCAACAACTACTGATTATTCCTTTTCGTTCCAGGTTTCGCCGGTACAGTAAATGGTGTTGCGGCCGTTCTTGCGCACGAGCAGGTAAATCTGGTAAATTCCGGGCTCGACATTGGCCCTGTGAAAGCTCGCATTAATGCCCTTATTGAAATACATTCCCCGACGGAAAGTCGTTTTTAAAGGCACCGAAGCCTGGTTCGGAGGCGAAGCGTATACATGGTCCGTTGATTTCAAGATCACATAGGCCCCATCGGAATAGTCTTTTTCCGGTTTGAAAAAATCCTGGTGAAAGCCCACCACTATATGGTCGCCGAGCAGTCCCACTTCATCCGGCGGATAAACCCTGTCGCATTGAACCGAATCCGCCCGCGGCTGCCAGTTTTCCGCCAGAGGGTCTTCCGACCGGTAGTAGTAACGGATCTTTTCATAATGCTGCTGATCCATTGAAAACATGCGGATACCGAGCCAATCGGCGTTGTAACGCGCATTGAACTCCTGCGCGATTGCCGCCCGGCGGTTGTTGACCGCGTCTGCAAAGTTGCTATGCAGCAGCAGAAAGTTCATGATAATAGCGGCCAAGAGCATTTCGGGAGCGAATTTTCTTCTGGCACTATGGGGTACAATGGCAAGAAATCCGAGGTAAAGCGCAATGCACCACAGAATCGAGTACATCCGGTAACGCCCTTTGAACATACCTTCGAATGTATCAGTGGGAATGCGCTTGTAAGTGAGGGCCAGTGCGGTAATGGCTGTAAAAACCGCTATTCCAAGTGCAAAAAGTGCCGTTCTGTTCACGTAGCGACCTTTCAGCAAGGTCGAGTTCCAGAGGGGAATATACTGTTTCCGGTATAAAATAAGCAGGCTGGCGATCATCACCATACCTGTTGCCACTGCCATGTACAATCCGCGCGACGGCGTACCATAGGCGGTGAGTGTGGCCCATGAACCGATGAACCCGAAGAAACCCAAGAAGCCCTCCTTCACCTGCTGCGGGTTCCTGAAATCGAGGTTTTGGGTGATGGGCGTAAAATCAATGAAGTAAATGGCGGCGATTAAAATGGTGGTCGCCAATGTGACGAAGAATGGCCTCCGGTAGCCACTCAGCAGCAAAAGCAGCCCTATGACCGGGAAAACCATGAGCCCGTTACCATAAGTAAATGTCGCCGCGGCGGCAAAAAAAAGCGAAAGTGCAATCCGTTCCGGCTTGTAAACTGCGCAGTAGAGCGCGCATAATACAAAAAGGATCACGCCGAAATTGCAAAGCGAACTCACCCCCCAGAAGATGTTCTCGAATGACTGAATGTTGAACCACAGCCACATCACCGGCACAAAATACCAGAACGATACCCGCAAATGCCGGAATGCGCGGTAGAAAACCCATGCACAGAGTGCCCAGCATATGTTAGCGATGATCATCGGCCACACCAGGTTCACGGTACCGAATGTATTTTCGAGCAGAAGGATTACCGAGCGGGAAAATACGAGGCGATGCTCGGGAAAAAGGGTCGTCAGCAGCTTCCATTTCCCAGCCAGGTCCGCTTTCGAAAATTCGGGGATAATCCCTAGAATGAGAATGTCGTCGAATGCAACATAGTTGACATTCAAGGCAATGACTTTAAATACCCATAAGTAAATTAGAACGGGTATCAGGCAAAACAGCCCTGCAAGCCAGCTTTTTTCTCTGACAAAACGGAGGAGAGATGATAACATGCGTGCTAATTAAGCAGGTGAGGTGTGATTTTCAACCTTCCACAGCCTAATTTTCGGTTTCCTCCTCTTCAGCGGAGGCACGGGGATCTTTGGTATAATCGTAAAGAAGCTTGCCTTTGTCGTCCCACTCTCGCAGGATAAAAGGCTCAAATTCATCGTCCCAAGCAGTTTTTGGGTATTGAATCTCTTTTTTGCGCTGCCGCCGGAACTGGTAGTATTCCACCCAGCGACCAATTTTTTTACCCGAATCGTATTTGCCGTTGACAGCCAGCTGACCCTCTTTGTAGAATTGCAGGTACTCGCCTTCCACTTCGCCGAATGCGACGGGCATCACCTCCTTCACCTGCGTATGCGAAGAGTCGTAATAGGTAATGCGCGACTCCGCGGGGAAGCCCCGGTTCCATACGGCTTTATCGACGAGGTTATACTTTGTATCGTATTTCACCCAGCGACCGTCCTTTACGCCCATATAATAGTAGCCTTCCTCGATCAGGTTTTCGCCGCTGTACTTTTTATAAGAGCCATGCAAAGGCAGTGCCTGCGCTTTGTCCTTGATCACCGAAGAGCTGAGTTTTCTGGCCTTTTTATCATACCACCTTGTCTCCGTCGCCCTCACGTATTCATTCATGGGCTTGTACTCCTTCAACACATGGAAATTTTCGACCGTGGCCCGGTCACCGCTTCCGTACTTGACCGACATGCTCTGCATGGGAATGCCCTCATATTGTACTTTTGCAAGGCGGGCCCTTTCCTTCCTTGCTTTGCGGTCTTTCTTCTGGCTTTTGTATTCTTTTACGCGAAGCCCCAGGTCGGGGATCGTCTCTCCGAACAGCGTAGAGAGGTTGGCAGACTTACCCTTACCACCCGGCACAGAAGCGCCAACCACCGGATCCAGCCCCGAAACGAATGATTTCAGATCGTTGGACCGCGTTGTGGTATCTTTTTTCACCTGTTCTTTGGGCAGCCAGGCAGGGGCAGCAGTATCCTTTTGGCCATTTTGGGCCGACACGGAAACCGACAGACAGATTGAAAAAAAGCCGCAGAACAGTGCTATTCTTTGCATGTATATAGGATTTTTCTTCAGGGCAAGATTGTTACTTTTGTAACGAATTGGTTTTTTCTATATTGATTTCCAAGACAAATTTAAAAAAACACCGTGGAAAAAAGCGCTAAAATTTATATTGCCGGGCATAGGGGAATGGTTGGATCTGCTATTCTCAGAAAATTGGAAAAAGAAGGATTCGATAACATCATCACCAGGACTTCGTCTGAGCTCGATCTCCGCAACCAGGCCGATGTACGGGCATTTTTTGAAGCGGAACGTCCGGAATATATCTTCCTGGCCGCTGCCAAAGTGGGCGGCATTATGGCAAACAATATTTACCGCGCAGAGTTCCTGAATGATAACCTGCTCATCCAGAACAATGTAATCGACAGCGCTTACCGTACCGATGCAAAAAAGCTGATGTTCCTCGGATCGAGCTGCATTTACCCCAAGCTGGCGCCGCAGCCGTTGCAGGAAGACTCGCTGCTGACAGGCCTGCTCGAACCTACGAATGAGCCTTACGCAATCGCGAAAATTGCGGGTATCAAAATGTGCGAGGCATACAGGGCACAATATGGCTGCAACTTCATTTCGGTGATGCCTACCAATTTGTACGGACCGAACGATAATTATGATTTGAACAATTCGCATGTTTTGCCTGCTATGATCCGCAAGTTCCACGAGGCAAAAGAGGACGGAAAACCGTTTGTAGAACTCTGGGGTACCGGGTCACCGCTGCGGGAGTTCCTCCATGCGGATGATCTGGCGGCTGCATGTTATTTCCTGATGCAGCATTACAATGAGTCCGGCTTCCTCAATATCGGCGTCGGTTCGGATGTTACCATTAAGCATTTGGCAGAAATGATCCAGCAAGTGGTCGGATATGAGGGCGAAATCAAATGGAATACAGATAAACCCGACGGTACGCCGCGCAAACTGATGGACGTAAGCAAGCTCCACGCATTGGGCTGGAAACACACCATCGACCTGGAAGAGGGAATTACCCGCACTTACCAGGATTTCCTCGGAAAAATAGAAACATATGCAGTGTAACCCGGATGATCACTACGGGTTACATTTGGCATGGCCTAATATTTCAATACTAAAATCATATTTCGCCTACGATAATTCTATTTTTAGACAAAATTTCAGTATAATATTACAAGAATCTTCGGGAAACTAATTAGTTTTGCGGCGTCCCCCAAAATGGGCACGTCATATAAACCTTAGTCATAGAGAAATGTCGGCCATTATTAAGTTAGATCAGATAGACCGCAAAGTACTGGAGATTTTACAAACGAACGCGAAGATAACCAACGCTCAATTATCGAAAGAAATAGGCCTTTCGCCCGCACCCACACTGGAACGTGTAAAAAAACTCGAACAGTCGGGGATCATCAAAAGCTACCACGCGCAGCTGGAACCCGAGAAGGTGGGATTGGGCGTAAGCACTTTTGTGCAGATTTCACTGGTAGGGCACCGCAAGGCTGTTACGGAATCATTCGTTGAGAAAATTCACGCCATTCCCGAGGTTATCGAATGCCACCACATCACTGGAACGGGCGATTTCCTGCTTCGTGTAATTTCCAAAGACATTAGCACATACCAGAAGCTGATGCTCGAAAAAATTAATGAAATCGAAGAAGTGGCCAGCACGCAAACGATGGTTATCCTCTCGACTTTCAAAGAAAGCAAAGTGTTACCGATACCTTGATTGGATAAAGTCATCTGGAATAAAAAATGGTCGGAATCACTTCCGACCATTTTTTATTGGGTATCCTTGCCAGCTTACTGGTGCTGCTCGCGGAGCAGGTCATTCACCGTTTTCACAGGGTTGAAAGTAATCAAAGGCACTTCTACGAAAAGCGTGTTCCAATCGGCCATTGAACCATTCCACAAGCCCGGAAGCTCCTGTGCTTTCAATTCCTTGCCGTCTTTCGACTTGCCGGTAATGAAGCCGGTCAGTGGATCGCGGAATTTTTTCAAATCGTACAATTCACCTTTTTTATTCTTCACCGCGCACACCAGATCTACCGGATTGAAGTGCGTCGAGTTCTTGAAAATGCTGTTCTGATCCGCATTATCGACATCGACCTGCGCCGATTCCACGATTTGCAGCGATGACGACCCGTCGCCATTTTCGGCCCAGAAAGGCCCGCCGCCGGGCTCACCCTGGTTTTTCACCATCCCGCACGCACGCAGCGGGCGATCCAGCTTTCCGACGAAATAATCTTTCTTCTTTTCCTCGCTCCACGACTCAAAACTTGCCGGAGGGATCACGCAAAGTTCGTTGCGGAAAAACCCGTCGAGCTCGGTCAGCAATGCTGCATCCACGCTTCCGGCCAGCTTGTCGAGGTAGGCGAAGATTTTCTTCTGGTATCTCAGAACAATGCCTGCCAATGCCTTTTTGTAGGTAATAGTATCGCCCTTAATGCGATCCGGCACGACATTATCGATGTTTTTAATAAAGATGATATCCGCATCGAGCTGTCCGAGGTTTTCCAGCAATGCACCGTGGCCCGCCGGGCGGAACAACAGTGAATTATCCTTTTCGCGGAAAGGCGTGTTGTCGAGGTTCACCGCGATGGTGTCGGTCGAGCTTTTTTGTTCTGAAAACGAGACGATGTAACGAACGCCGTATTGCGATTGGTAGGTTGGAAGGACTTCCACTACCAGTTTTTCGAACTTGTCGCGATGCTCGGGCGAAACCGTGAAATGGATCTGCACATTGCTTCCCGCGTTGGCATACTTGGCGCCTTCCACCAAATGCTCTTCCAGCGGTGTGCGCGAGCGTTCGGTATAATTATGGAATTTCAAAAGGCCTTTCGGCAGTTCTCCGTAACCCAGCCCTTTGCTGGTCAGGAAGTAGGAAGCAATGGTCTTTTCATCGGCAGATTCAATGTCGTGCCCGTCGACAGCCAGGGATGTTTTAAGATCTTCGTAGAATGCGAAATCTCTCAGTTTGGTAAAGAATTCGTCTACCGACTTGTCTTTTTTATCCTCCTGCAAAAACCCGAAAAGCGACTTGAACATCCGCGTAGCCGCACCCGAAGCCGGTACAAATTTTAAAAGTGCTATTTCACCGTCGGCGGCACTTTTATCGAACTCACTGATTACCTGTTCAATATCGTCGTCCGTCAGCCTGATGATGCCGTCGCCTACCGTAGCAGCCTTCGACAATTGCAAAAACGGAAAGCCCTGTTCAAAATAGCGGACTTGCTCTTCCACGACGCTTAAATCGCTTCCTCTTTCCTTTATCTGTTGAATATCGTTTTCAATAAACATAATGTATGGTTTTAATCAGTGAAGTTTAGGGTAAGATTTATTACAAAAAAGCCTGGAATTTTAACAATTTCATCAATTTATTCTGCATTTATTTCAGCACCCGCAGCTTGGCAAAACTCAGGAGCAGCGTTTTTTCTCCGACGAGGTCGAACCTCACCGTCGCTTTCCTGTCGGTACCATTGACGTCCATTTTGGTCACCACCCCGAAACCGAATTTCAGATGCTCCACTTTGTCGCCTTCCGCCAGATCGAATGTATCGGTCGGCACGAAATCGGCTGAGGGTACGTGGCTGGTAGCAGCTGTCGCAACCGGCCGTGCTTCCGTTTTCCGCTGTACCAGGTTACGTGCAAATGTGGTCACTGGCGGCGTAGTATCCCGTTCCAAGGCGCTCTGCACCATTCTGTTGACATTCAGATACCGTTGATCGACTTCCAGCAGGAATCGGCTCGGCTCGCACATTTTCAGGCGGCCCCATTGGTATCGGCTCTCCGCGTAGGAGAATGACAGTTTCTTTTCCGCCCGCGTAATCGCCACATAAAAAAGCCTTCTTTCTTCTTCCAGATCCTGCCTGCTTTCGAGCATCATCTGGCTGGGAAACAAGTCTTCCTCCAACCCTACAATGAATACATTCCGGAATTCTAGACCCTTGGCGGAGTGAATGGTCATCATTGTCACGCGGTCATGATCGTTATTATCATCCGGTTCGTCGGCATTGGTCAGTAGCGACACCGATTGCAGGAATGCGCTCAGCGTTTTATCCTCGCTTTCCTCGCTGTCCACGAATTCCTTGATACCATTCAGCAATTCCTGGACGTTTTCGTAGCGCGAAAGGCCTTCCACCGTCTTATCTTCATACAATTCGCGCAGAATGCCGGATGCTTTGGCAATGTGGGAAGAAATTTCGTAGGCATCTTTGCCTTCTTCCACCAAAATTTTGAAGCTTTTGATCAGCGTCGCGAACCCTTCGATAGGCGCAATGGTACGTCCGGTGCCGAATTGGTTGATATTCGCCACCACATCCCAGATCGCCACGTTGTTTTCCGACGCGGTCACTGCAATTTTCGCAACGGTCGTATCGCCGATGCCTCTTTTGGGTAAATTAATAATCCGTTTGAAGGCCTCTTCGTCCCGCTGGTTCACTGTAAACCGCAGGTAAGCCAGCAAATCCTTGATTTCTTTCCTTTGGTAAAAAGACTGACCGCCTACAATGCGGTACTTGATGCCCAGTTTCCGAAGCGCTTCTTCAAATGAGCGGGATTGTGCATTGGTGCGATAAAGGATCGCGAAGTTTTCATTCCGCAGCGACTTCTGCATTTTTTCCTCAAAAATCGCAGTCGCTATCAGCCTTCCTTCCTCGTTATCGGAACCCGCCTTGATTACGTCGATCAGTGAACCCTCTTCATTGGAAGTAAATGTCGTTTTTTCAAGCTGCGACTTGTTCCGCGCGATCACCGAGTTGGCGGCATTTACGATCGTACTCGTCGAGCGATAGTTCTGTTCCAGTTTGATCACGCGCACATCCGGAAAGTCCTTTTCGAAGTTGAGGATATTCTCAATGTTCGCCCCGCGGAATGCGTAGATACTCTGCGCGTCGTCACCCACCACCACGATATTGCGGTGCACAGCCGACAACTTCCTGGTAATGAGGTATTGAGAAACGTTCGTATCCTGAAACTCATCCACCATCACATGCTGAAACTTATGCTGGTACTTATATAATACATCGGGGAAATCGCGGAAAAGGACGTTGGTATTGAAAAGCAGGTCGTCGAAGTCCATCGCATTGGCCTGGAAACACCGTGTTGCATACGTTTTATACAGCCGACCGATCTCTTTCATTTTCGCCGCGTCGTCGTCGGCCTGGATCACCGCATTATTGATGTAATCATCCGCCGAAATGAGCCGGTTCTTCGCTCCCGAAATCCGATTGAAAACCACATTGGCCTTATAAACCTTATCATCGAGGTTGTATTCCTTAATGATACTCCTTAATAATGACTTCGAGTCGTCGGTATCATAAATAGAAAAATCGCTGGTGTAGCCCAGGTACCGGGCTTCGATGCGGAGTATTTTGGCAAAAACAGAGTGGAAAGTACCCATCCAGATGTTACGGGCTTCCGTACCTACGGCGCCTTCGATCCGGCTGCGCATTTCACCGGAAGCTTTATTGGTAAATGTCAGGGACAAAATGCAGAAAGGGTCGACACCCGTTTCGATCAGCCGCGCAATGCGGTAGGTAAGTACCCTGGTTTTCCCCGAACCCGCGCCTGCAATGATCATCAAAGGGCCATTTCCGTGCAGCACAGCCTCCCGTTGGGGCTCATTCAAGGTCGATAGATAATCGTTGTGGTTCAAAGTTGTATGCTTTTCCAATTACTTATTATATATAGCAAAAGCCAAAGTTAGGAAAAACCGGCAAAGCATTGGGTAATCTGCCGGCTGGCGAAGGACTACATTTCGCATAAATATTGTTCCGCACAGAACAGAAGGAGTGCATTGTTGGTTAATTAGCAACAATTTTAAATTTCATCATATATAAGTGGCCGACGTGCCGCATTCTGTCATAGCAATGAGTTTAATGGATATAGAAGACCAGCCGCTGGATGTTCAATGGGAGCATCTGCTGGAACAACTGGAAGAATGGGTCGGCAAGCGCCCCGGCGATCTGAATGGCGTGCTCTTCCTGGTAGGCGTCCAGGAGCTGGGCCAGGGTGCCAGACGGTTTTCGAAGGAACAGAAGCAGGACCTGATGCATATTGGTATCTGCAAAGTGTTAAGCCTGTCGTCCTATTACAGCCTCGAATACGTCGACAAGGAAGGCTGGCCGCATTACAAGCTGGAACGGGCACTGCCTCCGGGCGACCTTTTGAAGCAGGAAGCGCTTTTAAAGATGCATGTGATCGAGTACTTCAAAAATTTGTGAAAAAAATTATGGAGTGGTAATTTCTGGTTATCAATTGGTTGCTAGAAAGTGGGAAAGTTTATTTACAATTTTTTGCATCCGCTGCTTGCATTTAAAAAAATAACCTCCCACTTTTGCACTCCCAATCGGGAACAACGGCACTGAAAACGATCAGGGCCACGAGTTTCGGGAAGCCGAAGCAACGTTCTTTGACATGATGAAGAGAGCAA